>OJJV01000054.1_pt1 | contig 139467 bp, 130 predicted proteins | sample 1596391 | NCBI WGS metagenome assembly OJJV01 (sample SAMEA4350164, study PRJEB24818) | metagenome | biome: human; feature: gut; material: faeces | place: Denmark | collected 2013-09
TGAATGGAAGGATAAAGTGTTTCACCGTGCAGTTGAAGGAGCCGGCTGCATCTACTGTGAGAAAGCATTTCTTAAGGAGCTGCCATATCTGCTTGTAACGATGTATGCAAAGCAATATGGGCTTGCGGCACGCACAGACGACGAAAAACTGATTGGGGCACGGATCGATGCGGTTATCCCGGAACTGCGGCTTGCGTTTGCCTTTTCTCAAAAAGGCACTGATAGAGAAGCCAAAGTTGCGGAGGTTCTTCACTTCCTGTGCAAAGCGAAAAGGATACAGTTATTTGTGATACGGCAGAAAGACCCGATTGCGCTTGCCACAGAAATCAAGCAAGCCTTCGCTAAGGCAAACCTATTTATAAATTCGGATAGTCAAAGGGATGTTGCCCATCTTCGGAAGCGATACTTTGCTCAAAAGAACGATGGAAACTAAAAAGAGGAACTGCGACTTGCAGTTCCTCTTAGTTCTTTTGATTCGTTTTTACTGCATGGGCAAGCAGCATATTGAGTGCGTCTTGCTTTGCTCGCTCATCTATACTATATTAAATTATACTACCGGAAGAAAGTTTTTTAAGGATCAGCCAGAATTACTCAGGCGATATGAACGCAACGAGGCACGATATATCTTGCAGCTTCCGAAGAACTACGATACAATAAGCATAAACTTCGGCATTGATAAGAATGAGATGAAGCTGCTGGTGATTGCCCTTGCCGAGCTTGATCTGACCATAGATGAATGGCTCTGCTTTAGATGAAAGAGTTGATTCTGGCCGACAGACTATCCAAGGATAATAGAGGCGAAAAATAAGAAATTATGCGTTACTATGTTGTCTCCGATATTCACGGCTACTATACGCAGATGAAATCTGCATTGGAAAAGGCAGGCTTCTTTTCTGATACAACTCCTCATAAGTTGATCATGCTCGGAGATTTATTTGATCGAGGGCATGAGGCGAAACAGCTTCAGCAGTTCATATTGGAGCAGATGGAGCAAGACAAGATAATTCTCATTCGTGGAAACCATGAGGACCTATTTGTGGAGCTTGTGACCACGGATGCAGGGATGCCATATAGCTATCACAAATCAAACGGAACTTATGATACTGCACTCCAGTTGACGGGCTTTGATCCAGTGATGGCATCTATACGCCATTATGATTTTGCCGATGCAGCGAAAGACACACCGTTTTACAAAGAGATTATCCCAGCGATGCTTGATTACTTTGAGACGGAACACTATGTTTTCACGCATGGCTGGATACCAAGCATTCCGAACAGGGATAAAAGCTACAGCTATATTTCTTCGTGGAGAGAAGCAGACCGTGAGCAATGGAATCGAGCAAGATGGTTCAATGGCATGGATGCAGCACAGACCGCAGATGAGAATAAGACCATTGTTTGCGGACATTGGCATACTTCGTATGGCCATAGCAAATACGAACACAAGGGGACCGAGTTTGGAGAAGATGCGGACTTCTCTCCCTATTATGGTCCCGGAATTATTGCCATAGATGCCTGTACAGCGTTCAGTGGAAAGGTAAATTGTCTTGTGATAGAGGATTAACGGCGTGGCGTAGTACGGGATTGAACTTTGCATATCCGTTTATAACCACGCTTTAGACGGGCACAATATAAAGAGTGAATGTAAGCAGAGTATTGAAGTTTTTTCTGAATTCCTTACGGGACGACCTGAAACCCATTGAAATTCTGAGATTCTACTGTTATAATATTAACTACAATCTTTCGGAGGTGCGAAAGGTTGGAGTTGCACCACATACACCACTTGGAGCACCACTATGGTGTATGCTTTCAGCAGGGAAATGTACAGAGTTATCACACACGGGAAAATGTGACCTGTAAGCAAAGCACAGTATTAACAGGGCTTCTACACAGCTATTCCATGTGAGGAATCTTATCCCCACAATGAAGCCGTTGGACTCTGACAAGAAGGTTTCCAAGGAAGTTTCGGCTCCTGTGGCGGCTGCTCAGGCGGCTCCTGAAGTTCCTGAAAAAATTGATTTTTCCAATGTGGAGATCGAGCCGCTGTTTGCCGATTTTGTGGACTTTGACACGTTCAGCAAGTCCGATTTCCGTGCTGTGAAGGTCAAGGCCTGCGAAGCCGTGAAGAAGTCGAAGAAGCTGCTCAAGTTCACGCTCGACGACGGTACCGGCGAGGATCGCGTCATCCTGAGCGGCATTCATCAGTATTATGAGCCGGAGGAACTGGTGGGCAAGACCTGCATCGCAATCACCAATCTCCCGCCCCGCCCCATGATGGGCATCGACTCCTGCGGTATGCTCATCTCCGCCGTGCATCACGAAAACGGCGAAGAAAAGTTGCATTTGCTGATGGTTGATCCTCACATTCCGGCAGGCGCAAAGCTCTATTGATTGCCCCAAAATTGTCGGTGCTTACGCCACAACTTACGCCAATTTACTCCGAGCATACGCCAAAAATGCGTTCGGAATTCTGCGATTGCAGGCAAGTTCCGGTAGCATACGATAAGTTCATATGAATTAAGCCCGCTGATTTCGGTCAGCGGGCTTTTTCTGTTTCTGCCCCTATTACATCCTCGAGATGTGATAGTGGCTGAAGGAAAACCCCAATGTCCGAAAGTATATTGCCCAGAGAGCGGACCTCCTCGGCGCTATCCGATTGCCGAATGATACCTTCAAGGCTGCTGCCGGTACGGGGATCACTTCGGATATTATCTTCCACTAGAAGCGTGATCGGCTGATAGATATTGAGCCCGATTGTGTGCATCTGGCCACCGACGCCGATGGAATCCGGATGAACGCCAATTTCGTGGACAACCCCGAAAAGATGTTGGGCGATATGCAGATGGTCAGCGGGCCTCACGGCATGGAGTCTGCCTGTATTGCTTATCAATCAACAAAATGTCATACGCCGCCCCGGAAACTCCACTGCCCTTGAGCACGCAGCAAAAAGGCCTTTCACCGGAGGGCTTTATCCCGGGCAACTGTGTGCATGAAGTGTTCGGAGGGATTCACAAAGCTCAGCTGGTCGCTGCACATTCGCCGGCATGGCGGTGAGCTTTTTCCCGCTGGCACGCGCGACCAAAACACTGCCGCTTGGTACGGCTTATGCGGTCTGGACCGGCATTGGCGCGCTGGGCTCTGTGATCGTTGGCATCATCTTGTTCAAAGAGCCGGTGACAGCCGGGCGGCTCATTTTTGCTGCACTGCTGCTTATCGGCATCATCGATTTGAAGATCACGTCGGCCTGATACATACGATTATTCTGCCTCGGCCAGCGCGTCGATGCGCTGCTGCAGGTCCTGAACGAACCGTCCGATGTGCAGTCCGTCGATGAGCCGGTGGTTTACCTCGAGCGCGAGGCCGAGCACGTCCCGCTCGCCCTCGCGATGATATTTGCCCCAGGCAATGCGCGGGATGGCGTCGTCAGCGTCAAAATCGCGCTCATTGGTCAGCGCCGTGAGCGAGACCCACGGCAGACAGCTGAAATAGATCAGCGCGTCGCTCTCGGCTGCAGCGGAGAGAAACTCCGTCTGTGCCCGGCTCTTGGCGCGTGCCGCGCGGCAGAAATCATCCAGCGCGTTACCGGCCGGCATCGTCACGATGTGGAATTGTTCCGCACCGGGGTGCAGGTCGGTGAAGCTCGGTTCACGGCGCGCGAGCAGCACCGGCTGGCCGTTTCGGATGGCATATCGGAATGCGGTCGTGTGATTGATCGACTGCGTGCACAGCCAGACCAGAGCGTAATAAAAGGACAGGCCGCGCCGTTTCGTGTGCGTATGCAGTGCTGTGACGTCCACGGTGACGGTCACGCTGTAAAACGGATCCGACAGGCCGGAGAAGAACGTGTATGCCTCGCGCCGCAGCCAGGTATCGAGCGCGACGGGGGTCGCATCCGGAGCGTTCATTGGGGGACCTCCTCGTTTTTTCAGCAGTATACCACGCTCTGGCGGAAAAGTGCAATTTTTTCGCGGAAACGCGCGGTGTTTACAGTTCTTTGATATATTTCTCATAGACGTGTGATAAAATACAAGAATCAAATTCAGCAGCCTGGAAAGGTGATCGGTCATGAGACAACGGTTTGCAAAATGGATGATGGGCAGAAACGGGATGGATGCACTCAACCGCCTTCTGTCCGTGCTGACGCTGATCCTGTTGATCGTCAGCATGTTCGTGCACGGCTATGCGGCGCGCATCCTGTGGTCGCTGGCGGTCCTTGGCCTGATCGTGGTCTATTTCCGTATGCTCTCGCGCAATGTCTATCGCCGGCAGCAGGAAAACGGTGCGTATCTGCGCCAGAGATACAAGGTGACGAGCGCGTGGCGTGGTGCCGTGGACCGCTGGCATCAGCGGCGTGACTACCGCTTTTTCAAATGTCCGTCGTGCCGGACGCGTCTGCGCGTGCCGCGCGGCAAGGGCAAGATCAATATCGTCTGCCGCAAATGCGGCACGTCCTTCCAGCGGAAAACCTGAGGCGAAGCCAGATGTTTGGATATGTGATCGCAAATATCGAGGGCCTGACGCAGGCGCAGAAGGATCGCTACAAGGGCTGCTACTGTGGCCTGTGCCGGGTGCTCAAGCAGCGGCACGGCTTTTCCGGCCGCCTGACGCTGACGTATGACATGACGTTTCTGGTGCTGCTGCTCTCGGCGCTGTATGAAGCGGACGAGGAGCGCGGTATGGAGATTTGCCCTGCGCACCCGCTGCGCAAGCATTTTTACTGGCAGACACGCTACACCGAGTATGCAGCCGATATGAACGTCGTGCTGGCCTACAACAACTGCCGCGACGACTGGCAGGATGACGGCAGCGCGCTGAAATACTGGGAAGCGGAGGCGCTCAGCTGCCAGTGTGCAGCCGTGCGCGCGCGCTGGCCGCGCCAATGCGCCGCGATCGAGCAGTGCATGGCGGAGCTTTCCGAGATCGAACAAGCTGACACCGGCGACCCGGATGCTGCGGCCAACTGCTTCGGACGCCTGATGGGCGAGCTGTTTGTGACAGGTGAGCTCTGGGACGACCGTCTGCGCCCGTTTGGCGAGGCGTTGGGCCGATTCATCTATCTGCTTGACGCGGTGATCGACCTGCCGGAGGATCTCCGGCACGGGCGGTATAACCCGCTGCGCTCGCTGCCGCAGGATGCGGACCTCCACGCACTGCTGACGATGCTGCTCGGCGAGTGTTCAGCGGCGTTTGAGGCACTGCCGGTGCTGCAGGACGTGGAGCTGCTGCGTAATATTTTATATTCCGGCGTATGGCTGCGCTACGAGGCGGCCATGAAAAAACGAAAGATCGGGAGGAGCGCCGAATGAGAGACCCATATGAAGTCCTCGGTGTTTCCAGAGACGCGAGCGAAGAGGAGATCAAGGCGGCCTATCGCCGCCTGGCCAAGAAATATCATCCGGACCTGAACCCGGACGACGCGCACGCGACGGAAAAAATGAACGAGGTCAACGCGGCCTATGACGCGATCAAAAACGGCAAGGCCAACGGCTACGGTGCGTCCGGCGGTTACGGCCAGACGGGCGGCTATGGCGGTTACGGTGGCTATGGGGCCTATGGCGGTTGGGGCGCGCAGCGCGATTCCGGCATCCGGCCGGAATATCAGGCGGCGGTGAACTTTATCCAGACGCGGCACTTTGCCGAGGCGCTACAGGCGCTGTCCGGCGTGCCGATGGCCGAACGAGATGCCAACTGGTACGCCCTGAGTGCCATGGCGAATTCCGGCGCGGGCAACCGCGTGCAGGCGCTGGCGGATGCGCGGCGCGCGGCCGAGATGGACCCGACGAATCCAGACTTCCAGCGTCTGCTGCACCAGCTCGAGAGCGGCGGTGACGCGTATGCGACCTACAGTGCCGGCTATCCGAACAGCGGCTTCGGCACCGGCAGCTGGTGCGCGGATATGTGCCTGCTGAATCTGTGCTGCAATCCGTGCTTTTCGCCCTGCTGCTGAGAAAACTGCAAACGAACACCCCGGCGGGATCGCACGTCCTGCCGGGGCGTTTTGTGCTCATGCGCCGGGGAAGGTGTGCAGGTACCGGTCCGTGAACGTGGTCAGCGCGGCAAAGTCCATGCACGGTCGGTAGACGGCTTCCAGTTCGTTGTGCAGGAGGTTGGCCATGCGCAGCTGCTCCACTGCGCTTGCGAGGGCGAGCTGCTGCTGCCGGGTGTCGCTGCGCATGGTGCGGCGCAGTGCCCGCTGGCGCACGGGGTCCGGCAGCACGTCGAGCCGGATGTGCCGCTGTGTCAGACCCTCCGGCACGTCGTCTGCCGTTCCGGCAAGGAAGCCTACGCCGCGCGATGGTACGAGCACGGCCTGCGTGCGCGACGGTATGAGCGGGTCGGGGCAGGAGAGAACGTCCAGTCCGCACCGGCCGGCGTGTGTGCGCACGATGTGCAGAAATTCTTCTGCCAGGCCGCAGCCGTCGTCGAGCAGGTACACACGCTCACACTGCGCGGCGATCGTATCAGGGAAGAAAATTCGCCCCTCACACGTGATGGCGCTTAAAAACAGCCGTTCACACCGGCCGTGTTCCGTGCCTTTGCCCGGTGTGCCGAATTCCCGCGCGCAGATGCTCTTTGCGCGGCGGCGTGCGGCCTCGCGGTCCTCGGGATAGACCAGCCCCGGCGTGGCGCGTGCGTCGAGTGCGGCGGCCGCCGCCAGATATTGCTGCGCGCGCAGGCGGAACATGGCGCAGTCGGCATTCAGGGCGCGGATGCGCGCCGTGTCGAGCGCCTCCGTGCGGCAGAACGTGCCGAGGTCCAGATATTCGCCGCTCGCGCCGAAGAGCGCGGGCTCGACGGTGTGCGGCGCCGTGCCATCGAAGAAGCCGGAGCATTTTTCCGGGAAATAGACCCCGTCGAGCGAGGCAGGGTCGCCCGCGCAGTGCAGCCAGACGACGGCCAGCCCGGCTGCGTGCCCGGCATCGCCGACGCGCTTGAGAAACGTGGATTTTCCGCAGCCCGGCCCGCCCTTGAGGATGCAGAAATACCGCTCCGGCGGCCGCAGGAACTGCCTGTGCAGTGCGTAGTAGCCCGCGCCGGTCAGGGCGCTGAGAAAGTAGCGTGTTTCCAGTCCGTTGTTCATGGCGAAACCTCACATTTTTCAGGTTGCTACAGCGTATGCATCCGGCGCGGCTGTTGACAATTTCGCGCCCCGATGCTATCCTTTTCCCATCTTGATTACGGAGATTTGTCATGATCCAGACTGTTTTATTTGATTTTGACGGTACGCTGTTTGACACCGGCGAAGGTATCCTGCGCAGCGTGCAGTATGCGCTCGAGGGCTTCGGCATCCACGAGACGGACACGGCGCGCCTGCGCAAGTTCGTTGGCCCGCCGCTGTTCGATTCGTTCACGGAGTTGTACGGCATGACGCCCGAGCAGGCGCAGGCGGCGGTCGCACGCTATCGGGAGCGGTATTTGCCTGTCGGCATCTATGAGTGCACGCTCTATCCCGGCATTCCGGAATTGCTCGAGCGGCTGCGTGCGCACGGTTTTCGCGTCGCGGTCGCGACCGGGAAGCCTACGCCGATGGCGTGCTCGATCCTGCAGCGGTTTGATATGAAGCGGCTGTTTGACTGCGTGATCGGCTGCGAATACGACGGCACGCGCAGCACAAAGGCCGAGGTCGTTGCGGCCGCGCTTGCCGAGACGCAGACCGCGCCCGAGGCGGCGCTCATGGTCGGCGACCGGAAGTATGACGTCACCGGCGCCGCTGCCTGCGGCGTTCCGTGTATCGGTGTGTATTACGGGTATGCCGAGCCGGGCGAGCTGGAGGCTGCCGGCGCGGCGGCCACGGTGCAGACGGTTGCAGAGCTGTCCGAGCGCCTGCTGCACTGGAACGAGGCATAAATGAAAAACTCCCTGCGGAAACCATGCGTTCCGCAGGGAGTTTTCTGTTTTTATCAGGTCATTGCTTTTCCAAGCACGCGCAGCGGCAGCGCGTCCGAGATCTCCAGGTCGGCATAGGCCGGGTTGAGTGAGTGCAGCAACACGCGCCCGCCGTCGCGCCGGAGCTGCTTGAGATAGGCGCTGCCGTCGTAGAGGAACACGCCGATCTCACCGGGGTCGAGCGTCGGCTGCTGGTGCACCCAGACGGTCTGCCCGCTGTGAAAGCGCGGTTCCATACTGTCGCCCGCCACGCGCACGCCGAAGTTTGCCTCCTCCGGCACCTCGGGGCCGACCGGCTGCATCTCATAGCTCTCCCCGTCGAGAAACTGGCCCGTACCGGCCGAGACGGCGAGCGAGTACAGCGGCAGACTGCGCAGCGCGGCCGGTTCCGGTGAGGCGGCAAAGCGCTTGCTCTCGCGCAGGAGCGCGATGTATTCCAGCGCGCGGCGGCGGCCCTCTGCGTTCAGCCCGGCGAGCAGGCCGCCGGCGTCCCCGCCGGAGAACGTGCCCGCAATATCGTCCACGTCCAGCACGCGGCACAGCGTCAGAAACTGCTGTGCGTTCGGGAGCGTGGCGTCATTTTCCCACTTCGACACCGCCTGATTCGACACGGGCACACCGGCCTCGGCCAGCGCGTCCGCCAGCGTCTGCTGGCGCATGCCGTGCGCGCGGCGCAGGGAAGCAATCGTTTCACCAAAGGTTTTGTACATATGCAGCACCTCGTATACAATATATCGTATCGGACGGAAAAACGCAAGATAAATATCCGAATCAGATAAGAAAATGCTTTAAATATCCCAAAAAGAGATTTATAATAGAGACAATCTCGTTCTGGGAGAAAGCACTATGGACCGTATGATCTTACATTCGGATATCAACGCCTGCTATGCGAGCATCGAGCTGCTGCGCCATCCGGAGCTGCGCGGGCGGCCGGTGGCGGTCGGCGGGGAGCGGGAGCTGCGCCACGGCATCATCCTGGCCAAGGACCAGATGGCGCGCGCCGCCGGGGTGCGCACGGGCATGACGCTCTGGGCGGCGCGGCAGCAGTGCCCGGAGCTGACGATCCTGCCGCCGGACTTCGACCTCTACTACGACTACTCGCGCCGCGTGCGCGAGGTCTATGCCGGTTTCACCGACCGGTGCGAGCCGTTCGGCATGGATGAGTGCTGGCTGGACATGACTGGCTGCGTCGGCCATGAGGACGCGCTGCGCACGGCGCAGGAGGTGCGCCAGCGCGTGCTCGACGCCACGGGCCTGACGGTGAGCGTCGGCGTGTCGTGGTGCAAGGCGATCGCGAAGCTCGGCTCGGACTACCGCAAGCCGAACGCCGTGACGGTCATTGACCGCGCGCGCTTTGCGGACATGGTCTGGCCGCTGCCGGTCAGCAGTCTGCTCTTCGCCGGGCGCAGCTCGGTGCGGCAGCTCGAGCGGCTGGGCATCCGCACGGTCGGTGCGCTCGCGGCGGCGGACGCCGATGTGCTCGAGCAGCGCCTTGGCAAGGGCGGGCGGCTGCTGCACGCCTACGCCAACGGGTATGACCCCACGCCGGTGCACCGCGTCGAGGATCTGCCGCCGCCGAAATCCATCGGCAACAGCGCCACCGCGCCGCGCGACCTCATCTGCGAGGCGGACGCGCGTGCGGCGCTCCTGTCGCTGGCGGAAAGCGTGGGCGCGCGCCTGCGGCTGGAGGGGTACCAGTGCCGCACGGTAGAGCTGAGCGTGCGCACGGCCGACCTGCACTGGTGCAGCCACCGCATGGCGCTGCGGCACCCGTCCGACCTGACGAGTGAGCTGCTCGACGCGGCGCTGGCTCTGTGCGAGCAGGCGCACCTGTGGCCCGATCCGCTGCGCAGTATCGGCATCCGCGCGCTGGAACTGGTGCCTGCGTGTGCGCCGCATCAGCTGGATCTGTTTGAGGATGCGGAGCACCGTGCGCGGCAGCGGCAGCTCGACATCACGCTCGATAACCTCCGCGCGCGCTATGGCAAGACCTGCGTCCTGCGCGGCCGCGCCTGCTTTGACCCGGCGCTCGGCCTCGTTCAGCGCGAGGAGCACGCGTTTTTGCGCAAATGAAAAAAGCACGCACCGTCCCAATGGGACCGTGCGTGCTGATTTTTATGGGTTTAGAAGCCGAGCTTCATGCCGCCTGTGATCTTGCTGACCGTGGCATCGGAAGCTGCCTCGTACTGACGCAGTGCCTCGTTGACGGCTGCCAGCACCAGATCTTCGAGCATTTCGACGTCGTCGGGATCGACTGCCTCGGGCTTGATCTCAATCTTGGTGACCTCACGGTTGCCGTTGACCGTTGCCGAGACCATGCCGCCGCCGGACTTGGCCGTGAACTCTTTCTCTTCCAGTTCTTTCTGCATCCGCAGGAAGTCCTGCTGCATCTTTTGCGCCTGCTTCATCATGTTGGCCTGATTCATGCCGCCATAACCGCCGCGAAAACCGCCTTTTGCCATGTTTGTATCCTCCTGTGAATCAAAAAATTTTTATCGGATCGTTACGTTCGGGAAGTGTGCCAGTTCCTCGATCTGCCGCTGCTTGATCTGTGTGACCGTGTCCATCGGCTGCATGACCACGCGGACGTTTTGACCGGTCAGTTTTTGCACGGCCAGACGGAATTTTTCCGCGATCTCCGGCTTGTTGAATATCGGGTAAACCATTTGCTGGCTGAAATGCAGCGTCAGCGTGCCGTCCGCCAGCTCGCCGGCTGCCTGCAGTGGGTCAAGTAGCAGGTTGTAAAGGCCAATCGGCAGCTCATGCTCCATATACGCGCACAGTGCCTGCCAGTCGAACGCGCCGGTGGGCGCGGGGGCAGGCTCCGGCTCTGGTGCGGGTTCCGGGACCATTTCCGGTTCCGGTTCCGGAATGGGAGGCGCGGGTGGCTCTGGTGTGTGCTCTGCTTTGGGCGTGGGACGCGGTTCCGGCCTCGGTGCCGGCGGAATTTCCCAGGGCGGCCGCTCCTCCGGTGAAGCCACTGGCTCCGGGGGCGGCTCCCACGGGGGCACGTCGTCATACACCGGTTTTGGCTCCGATTTTGCCTTCGGCACGGAGACAGGCGGTGCGGGCGGCTCCCACGGGGGCACGTCGTCATACACCGGTTTTGACTCCGATTTTGCCTTCGGCACGGAGACAGGCGGTGCGGGCGGCTCCCACGGGGGGGCGTCATCAAATACCGGTTTTGGCTCCGGTTTGGGCTGTGCTGCCTGCGCCGGGCTCGATTTCGGTACGGGCTCCAGCTGCGGGGCAGGGGCCGGTTTTGCCGGAGCGGCTGCTGTCGGAGCCGGAATGTCCCCGCTGCGCACGGCCTGTTCGAGCTTGTCCACACGTGCGCACAGCGTCGGCACATCGTCGCACAGCTCCGGCCGACAGAGCCGGATCAGACAGAGCTCCGCCGCGATGCGCGGGTTGGGCTGCGCCGCCATGGCGGTGAGCGCGTCCTGAATGCTCTGCAGGTTTGCCAGCAGCTGCGCCGAGGTGAAGGCGCCGGAGAGCGAACGCAGCGTTTCGCTGTCGTATCCGCCGGAGAGCAGCTCCCGGCCGCCGCGCGGCGCCACGGCCTGCATGAGCAGGTCGCGCTGGAGCATGCTCAGCTCGTCGAGCAGGGCAGCGGGGTCTTTCCCGTCCTGCCAGAGGCTGCGGAATTGTTCGAGTGTTTTTGCGGTGTCGCCGTCGGCAATGCTCTGCAGCAGCCGCGCCGTGCGCAGGTTGCCGGCAAGGCCCATGGCGGAGATGACCGCTTCGGTGGTGATCACATCGCTGCCGGAGCACTGGTCGAGCAGCGTCAGCGCGTCGCGCATGCCGCCGTCCGCCATGCGGGCGAGCAATGCGGCCGCGTCCGGCTGCAGGTCCAGGCGTTCCTGCTGTGCTACATAGTTCAGGCGCGCGGCGATCGTATCGACCGGGATGCGCTTGAAGCTGTGCCGCTGACAGCGGGAGAGGATCGTCGCCGGGACCTTGTGCAGCTCCGTCGTCGCGAGGATGAACATGAGGTGTGCCGGTGGCTCCTCAAGTATTTTCAGCAGGGCATTGAACGCCGAGTTGCTGAGCATGTGCACCTCGTCGATGATATAGACGCGCTTGTTTACGTTGGCGGGGGAGAACACCGCCTCGTCGCGCAGCGCACGCACGTCTTCTACGCGGTTGTTGGACGCCGCGTCGATCTCGACCACGTCAAGGATCGACCCATCGTCGATGCCGCGGCAGGCGGCGCATTGATTGCACGGATTGCCGTTGACCGGATGCTCGCAGTTGACCGCCTTGGCCAGGATCTTGGCGCAGGTGGTCTTGCCGGTGCCGCGCGTGCCGATGAACAGGTAGGCGTGGGACAGCCGTCCGGTCTCGACCTGCTTTTTCAGCGTCTCGGTAATATGCTCCTGACCGACGACGTCGTCAAACGTCTTCGGCCGGTATTTGCGGTAGAGAGCCTGATACATAATTGCGCGCTTCACCTCCGGCAGCGGAAAACATGAAAAAACGTGACCATTGACAAGACTGCACACCCACCTTTGAATAGACGACATGCCCGTTACCACAGCAGCCAGCTCGGGCCCGGCGCCCCCACGGCACACGGAGTGACCTGCTTAATGCTGCTCGGTTCCCCGCCTGACATGGTTCACAGGGCTCCGTTGCGCGGGACCGAACCTTCAACGCCGCTTACTGCGGGCAGACGACACATCGGCCTATCCGGGGGCGGGAATTCATCCCTGCTATAGCGGATTGCAGGTACAGGACACCGCTGGCTCCCCGACTAGTGCAGCCTTGTCAATGGCCACGTAAACGTATTCTACTACAAAAGCGGCGATTGCGCAAGTGGGGGATGCAATTTTCTTGCGCGGGACTTTTTGCATAAAAAAATCGCGGGAACGGAAAAAATGGGCTTTACAAATGCGAAAAATGTGCTATAATAAACAAGCCTTGTGGGGGCGTAGCTCAGCTGGGAGAGCGTTCGGTTCGCATCCGAGAGGTCAAGGGTTCGAATCCCTCCGTCTCCACCAAATCAAAAATCCGAACCTTTGTCCGAAGGGACAGAGGTTCGGATTTTTTTATTTTCCGAAAGATTCGGCATTTTGAAGGGAGGAGCAAGCGGTGATTTTTGATTATGAGCGGCGCATTCAGGCTTTGGAAGCCAGAGTGCAGGCGCTGGAGGATGCGCTGAAAAAAGAGCGGGCTGCGCAAGTGCCGGATGCGCAGGCGCAGGAAAAGGTGACTGCGCAAAGCAGTCCGGCACCTGCCGTGCAGACACCGGAGAAAGCGCCGGAACAGAGTCTGGCAGCCGCTGCGGAAACGCGGGAAAAAACACCGGAACAAAGCCCGGCACAGCAGACGGTCTCGGCTCAGCTCCGGGCGGTGCTGGATGCACCGGCCGATCCGAGCTGCTTTCAGTACATGCCGGAGCCGGGGACTGCGACCAATGGACTTTCTTGGTATGGTGCGGAACATCCGAAACCGGAGCGTGCGCTGCAGAAGCTGGTCGGCAAGGGGCTCCGGATCACGGCCTACACCGGGTTTGATGCGGAGCGTGTTGTCATTCCGGCGAAGATCGGCGGGCTGCCGGTCGTCAGCATCGGCGAGAAAGTGTTCAAGAACACGACCGTCTCGGAGGTGATCCTGCCGGAGTCGATCAAGGCCATTCTCAGAGAGGCGTTTTCTGGCTGCAAGCGCCTGCAGCATATCGACCTGCCGGATGGCTTGGAATATTTGGGGAGCCACTGCTTTGCGGGCAGCGGACTCACGGCGCTGCATTTTCCGGATCGTCTGAAAACGATTCCGGAGGGGTGCTGCGGCGGCTGCGCAAACCTGAGTGACGTGACATTTGGTCAGCAGGTGCAGACAATCCAGGGGAGTGCTTTCCATGCCTGCAAAAAACTGCAGACGGTTTCCTTTCCCGAATCGCTGCTTCGGGTCGATAACGACGCTTTTGAGAAGACGGCGATCACACGTTTTATTTTTCCGGCCGGTGTGCAAGAGGTCGGAGATGTCAAGCAAAGTCGTTTCTATATTGAGCCGCGCTACCCAGCAGTCGATGGGATAATACCGGACAGCCCTGTTCTGGTTTTTCTAGGAATGGATGCGGTTCTCAAAATAATCGACCCTACCAATATTGCGCTTATCTACTGCCTGCCGGGCAGCAAGGTACAGCAGATCGCACGGGATAAAGGCATACCCGTCCGGCCGCTGAGCGAGTTCCAAATGGAGGATGCATGACCCATGGTCGATCATATGCTTGTACGTGGAGCAAAGGTCCACAACCTGAAAAATATTGACGTGGACATTCCGCTGAATCAGATCGTCGGCATCGCGGGCGTGTCCGGTTCCGGCAAGTCGTCGCTGGCGCTGGGTGTGCTGTACGCCGAGGGCTCGCGCCGCTATCTGGAGGCGCTGTCGACCTACACGCGCCGCCGGATGACGCAGGCCGCCCGCGCGGCAGTCGATGACGTGCTGTACGTTCCTGCGGCGCTGGCGCTGCACCAGCGCCCCGGCGTGCCCGGCATCCGCAGCACGTTCGGCACGGGGACGGAGCTCTTGAACAGCCTGCGGCTCATGTACTCCCGCCTCGCCAGCCACCGCTGCCCCAACGGGCACTACCTGCCGCCGACGTTGCTGGTCGCCGCGGGGAAGGAGCTGACCTGCCCGGAGTGCGGTGTGCATTTTTACGCACCGAGCGCCGAGGAGCTGGCCTTCAACTCGCAGGGCGCGTGCCCAAGATGCGGCGGCACGGGCAGTGTGCGCACGGTGGACATGGCGTCGCTGGTGCCGGATGATTCGCTCACGATCGACGAGGGGGCGGTGGCGCCGTGGAACAGTCTCATGTGGTCGCTGATGACGGACGTCTGCCGGGAGATGGGCGTGCGCACGGACGTGCCGTTTCGCGACCTGACGGAGCGGGAAAAGGACATCGTCTACCATGGCCCGGCGGAGAAGAAGCACATTTTCTACCACGCCAAAAACTCCAATCAGGCGGGAGAGCTGGACTTTACCTACTTTAACGCCGTCTATACCGTGGAAAATGCCCTTGCCAAGGTCAAGGACGAGAAGGGCATGAAGCGCGTCGAGAAGTTTCTGAAAGAGGACGTGTGCCCGGACTGTCATGGCACGCGCCTGTCCGCTGCGGCCCGCGCGCCGAAGCTGCGGGGCATTTCACTGGACAAAGCGTGCACGATGACGCTCTCGGAGCTGTATGACTGGGTGCAGGGTGTGCCGGACAGCCTGCCGGAGGAGATGCGCCCCATGGCGGGGAGCATCTGCGAGGCTTTTACGGGCACGGCGCGGCGGCTGCTCGACCTGGGGCTCGGCTACCTGACGCTCGACCGCTCCGCGGCGACGCTCTCGACCGGCGAGCGGCAGCGGATGCAGCTGGCCCGCGCCGTGCGCAACCGCACGACTGGCGTGCTCTATGTGCTCGATGAGCCGAGCATCGGTCTGCACCCGGCCAACATCGTGGGCCTCACCGGAGTGATGCACGACCTCGTGGCGGATGGCAATTCCGTCATTCTCGTCGATCACGACACGCAGATCCTGAAGGAATCCGACTGGATCATTGAGATGGGGCCGGAGGCCGGCGCAAAGGGCGGCCGCGTCATTGCACAGGGCACGGTGTCCGCAGTCGCGGCAGATCCCGCCTCGCAGATCGGCCCGTTCCTGTCCGGAGCGCCGGAGGCGCCTTTGCGCCCGCGCGCCGGGAAAGCCGACATGTTTGCGCAGGGAGTTATTCATCTGGCCACGACGCAGATCCATACGGTCAAGCCGCTGGCGGTCACAATCCCCAAGGGGCGGCTGACGGTCGTGACCGGTGTGTCCGGCTCCGGCAAGACGACCATGGTGCTCGAGAGCCTGATCCCCGCGCTGGAGGCCGGCATCAGCGGCCATGCGCTGCCGCCGCACATTCGGTCGGTCAGCGCCGAGGGCATCGCGCACGTCAAGCTCATCGATGCGACGCCCATCGGCATCAACGTCCGCTCCACCGTGGCCACCTATGCCGGCGTGCATGATGAGCTGCGCAAGCTCTATGCTAGATCGCCGGATGCAAAGGCGCGCGGCTGCAAGGCCGGCGATTTTTCCTACAACACGGGTTCGCTGCGTTGTCCCGGCTGCGATGGAACGGGCGTGGTGAGTCTGGATGTGCAGTTTCTGCCGGATGTGAATATCCCTTGCCCGGACTGCCGCGGCTCGCGCTACGCGCGCGCGGCGTATGATATCAGACTGACGAACAGGGCAGGGCAATCCGCCTCTCTGCCGGAGCTGATGGACATGGACGTCAACACCGCGCTCCCGTTCTGTGCGGACAGAAAAACGGTCAGCCAGAAGCTGCAGGTGCTGCAGCAGCTCGGCCTTGGTTACCTCACGCTCGGCGAGGAAACGCCGAGCCTCTCCGGCGGCGAGGCGCAGCGGCTGAAGCTGGCCAGCGAGATCGGACGCATCCAGACGGATTCCGTGTTCGTTTTCGACGAGCCGAGCATCGGCCTGCACCCGCTGGATGTGCGGGTGCTGCTGGGCGTGTTTCAGGCGCTGCTGGACCATGGCGCGACGGTCATCGTCATTGAGCACGATCTTGATGTGATCCGCAGTGCTGACTATGTCATCGACATGGGCCCCGGCGGGGGCGACGCCGGCGGGCGGATCGTCGCCGCCGGAACACCGGAGGAGATCCGGCAAGATCCCGACAGCATCACGGGCAGATACCTTTGAAGGCAGCAAAAACCGCCGCTTCCAATACGGAAGCGGCGGTTCCTATTTGTATTCGCTCAGAATTTGATGTCGGTGGGCTTGCGGTCGAACATGGTGTTGACCTGCTTATAGAGCCAGCCCATCAGCTTCTGGTCCAGGTTCCAGAAGTACACCACGAACAGCGCACCGACGACGGTGGCGGAAGTGGTGAGCGTCTTCTTCAGGACTTTTGCAACCACAGGATTCATAGTTTGCTCCTTTCCGGCCGGGGTGGCTTACTTCTTGGCGAGACCCTTCTGGCGAGCGTACTCGGCAGCACCCAGAGCGCCCATCAGCTGCGGGTCGGTCTTCAGCTCAACGACTTTGAACTTCAGCACGTGCTCGATGGCCTGCTTCAGGCCCGCGTTCTTCGCGCAGCCGCCCGTCAGCGTGATGCTGTCGGTGGCACCGGCCTTCTTGGCCATGACGAAGCAGCGCTTGGCAACGGCCATCTCAATGCCGGCAGCGATCTCGTCGGTCGGCTTGCCTTCGCCCACGAGGGTGATGACTTCGGACTCAGCGAAAACGGTGCACTGGGCCGTGATCGGGATAACGTTCTTCGCCGTCAGGGACAGGTTCGAGAACTCCGGCAGGCTCATCTCGAAGGAGCGGGCCATGGCCTCGAAGAAGCGGCCGGTACCGGCGGAGCACTTATCGTTCATCGCGAAGCTCTTGACGGTGCCGTCGGTGTCGATGCTGATGCCCTTAACGTCCTGGCCGCCGATATCGATGATGGCGCGGACTTCCGGATTCGTGACGTGCACGCCCATGGCGTGGCAGGAGATCTCGGAGATGTTCTCGTCGGCAAACGGGACCTTGTTGCGGCCGTAGCCGGTGCCGATCAGGTAAGCGAGCTCCTTGGAGTCCTTCAGGCCGACCTTATCGCAGACTTCCTGCATGGCAGCAATCGCGGACTGCTCCGCATTGATCTTGCTGCGGATCGTGGTGTCGGCGCACATTTTGCCGTTCTCATCAAGAATAACTGCCTTCGTGTAGGTGGAACCTACGTCGCATCCGCCAAAGTATTTCATAGTATTTAAATCCTTTCCTTCAATTCAAAAAAGTTTACATGCACACGTCGTCCGCAAAGTCGAGCAGGCTCTCGTCGACCGGGGTGGCGTGCATGACGGTGTCCATATAGCTCGAGACCGTGTCACGCATGGTGCGGCGCGAAACAGTACGCGGATCCATCAGGTCGTGCGGGATCCAGATCAGGTGCAGACCCAGCTCGCGGCCCTGCTCGTCGAGCAGGCCCTGAACGGTAGCCATGTTCTTGCACGCGACGTGCTGCCACATGATGACGATGCCGGTGTTCCAAGCCTCGCACTGACGCCACAGCTCGGTGACGACGTTGTGGTAACCGCCGTTGGTGTGGCGGCGCATGACCATGCGCTCGTACAGACGAGCCATGTCGCGCAGCGCCTCGGTCTCATCGGAGGTGTTGAGGTGCTTGGTGAAGTTGAGGGACTCCATCTCAACGACGACGTTGATGCCCCAGCTGTTGGCCAGCCAGTTGGAGAAGTTGGCGTAGTAGTGCGGCGGGCAGCTCCAGGTGATAGCACGATAGCGCATCTTGTTGCGCCAGGCCTGCTCCTTGTTCTTGTAGCCCTTGAGGAGGATCTTGTTGACCTTCTCGCAGGACTTGATGGTACGCGGGTCGAGGCCGCCGTCCATCTCATAGCACCACTTGCGGAACAGCTCGTAGGTCGGGCCGATTAGCTGCGGATAAGCGGTCTTGTTGATCTCCCACTTCTGCAGCTCGTAGTCGGTCTCGGTGTTGAAGCGCTTCATAGCGGTGAAGTAAGCATCCCAGTTCCATTTCTCGCCGGTCTGCTTCTCGATGAAGCGGATGCACGCCTTGACGTCTTCCACAGCGGCGTCGAGCGTCAGCTCGTCCTCGTAGCGGACGGGGAAGCACAGGTGATGCACCGGGATTTCGGGGAAGCGGCGGGCGAAGTAGCTGGATGCCATGACGGAACCGTCACACGGCATGGAGCTGGAGATGTAGCAGCTGCCCAGATGCGGCAGGGCGTCGATGACGAGCGCGCCGCACTCGGACGTCGGAACCGGGCAGGTATCGGCCGGGAGACCGAAGGACTCGACGGCGTCGATGTACGGGATGCAGGTGAGCTGGTCGATCTCGGAGACCAGGAACACCGGCAGCAGCTGATGCGGGATGCCGTACAGGGTCGGGAAGCCGGCCATGATCTGCGCCATGGTCATCTCGTCGATCAGAACGAGCTTGCTGTTGAGCTCCTCACTGTTGCCGTTGCGTCTGTCGCCCTTGGCAAGAATGACAAGGTTCTCGGCGACGTAGCGGTAGATGCAGTAGGTAAGCTCGTGGCTCATGCGCAGGTTGGAGCCGCGCAGGCCGAGGATGTTCTTATCCATGAAGCTGTGGCAGCAGAAGTAAGACACCATCCAGCGATAGTACAGCGTCTGGTTCATAGCCGGGATCAGGTCCTTGGAGAAGGACATGAGCAGCATACCCCACAGACGAGCCCATTCATAGAAGTCATAGACCGTGTCCTTGATGCCGCGCCACTCACGACGCACGGTGCACATGGCGCCGTCGCGATACAGGCGGCCGAGGTGACGCTCACCGTTGAGGATGAGGTCGATCTTATCCTTCATAGAGGCAGCCGCGAAGGCCTTGTACTCTTCTTTGATACGGTCACGGTCGGAAATGAGAATGTTCTTCCAGCCCTCGCCGAACTTTTTCCAGTCGGTCTCCTTGAACATGTCCCAGAAGATGCCGCCGACCAGTTTCAGGTTCTCTGCCTGAGCAGCCCAGTCCATTCTGTCTTTCGCTTTGAAGAATTTCGGATTGGGATATTTCACCTTGCCCATTACTTGGCACCCCTTTCTCTCTGGATCTTCTTGATCTCCAGGCTCTCCACGAACGCCTGAACGCGCGTGCGGAGCTGACCCGAGTAGCCGTTGTTATACACACGGTCGATACTCAGGACCGGCCAGCCGTACTCGGTGTTCATGACGTAGCTCGCCAGAGCACGCTCGAAGCCCCAATAGTCGCAGTACTTCATCTGCTCATAGATGATGCCGTCCGCCTTGTACTCGCGCGCCAGACGGTCAGCCGTCTCGCGGCGCTGGTGCACCTTCTCATCGGAGATGTAACGAGCGCACTCGCTGGTCTCCATGTAGTGGCGGCAGATCTGACGCAGGACGTCTTCCTCGTCGTTGAGCTCGATGACCTCGCGGCCCGGCGTGCTGCCGAAGCAGAAACGGTCGGACACGATGAGCGCGCCGCAGCCCTCGATGAGCTTTGTCAGGCTCGGATCGTCGATCTCGCTGCCGACGATGGCCACGCGGGCGCGGTACGGATTCTTGGCGTCCGGCTTGCGCTTTTTGAGCTCGGCGAGCGTCTCGCGCAGGTAGGGCAGGATGAGCGCCTTGGGGCAGGTATAGCTCACAAGGTTGAGGATGTGGAACTCGTAGCCCGTGATGATCGGGTTGTCGAGCTTGCGCATCTCAGCAATTTCGCTGATGATCTTGCAGACCTCGTTGTGCTCGGCGACGGCCTTGCGCAGCGCCTCGTCGGACGTATCAACGCCGAAGGTCTCGGTCAGACGGTTGAGCACGTGCTCGCGCATCTGCGTGGTGTAGGCGTCGATGTAGTAATCGGTCACCTTGAGCGGCATGTCGGTATGCGTGACAAAGAACTTCTCCTTGCTGTTGACCTTCAGGACCTCAAAGTGCTCCATGGAGCGGTTCATGGCCGAGCAGGCGTCCACACCGATCAGCGCATCCAGGAACTGATAGCCACCCTCGATCGCACGCTCGACGAGCGCACGTGCGTAGTCACAGGTATAGTTGGACATGTAGTACGTCGAGATATCCAGCGAACCGGTCTTGGGAGCTCTGAGTCGCACAGAGATGCAGTTGTCTACGTTGAGGAGGACCTCCGGAATGTGATAGCAGGTGTAGCCGAGGACGATGCTGCCGTCCGCCTGCGCCTGCCGAACCAACTCGTTGTTGGCGTCTTCCAGAAGGTTTTCAAAGTAGATCAGATGCTTCAGATCTTTCAAATGTTTCCCCTTCCTTCCTGATGGTTGTTGTTTCTTGCTCTGGTATTACCAGAATTCAGCATTATCATATAGCAGTGTTTCAGAAAAAGCAATGTTATGTGTCGCATTTTTAACATTTTCGGAAATATGTCGACATTTGCGCTTGACAGTCCGTCAAAATGATGATAAATTCAAATGTGAAGACGCTTGGTAATACCAAATACATTTTGGGGGTGGAACGATGGGATTTGACAAGATCGAGGCGGTCTCGCTCACGGATCAGTTCGTGCAGAAGATCGAGAGCATGATCATTTCCGGGGAATTGATGCCCGGCGACCAGCTGCCGCCGGCGCGGGAGCTGAGCGCGCGCATGGGCGTGAGCCGGCCGGTGATCTCGGCTGGCCTGATCGAACTGGAGAAGATGGGCTTTGTGGAGATCGTGGCGCGTCAGGGCGTGTACGTCAGCGATTACCGCAAGACTGGTTCGCTCGATACGCTCACGGCGCTGCTGAACTATAACGGCGGCGTCATGCGCGACGATGAGGTGCGCTCGCTTATGGAAGTGCGCAGCGCGAACGAGTGCCTGTGCGTGAAGCTGGTGGTCGAGCGCGCCACGCAGGACGAGCTCGATGGGCTTGCGCCCATGCTGGACGCAATCAAGGACGCAAAAACCGACCAGGAGGGCGCCGAGGCGACGTTTCAGTTCCATCATGCGCTGAGCGTTTTGTCGCGCAATACGTTTTTGCCGCTGCTGTATAACTCCATCCATACCTACGGTCTGCACTTCTGGAGTCTGTATCGTAAGCGCTATGGCGCCAATCGGCTGTATCAGAACAAGCTCGAGCTCTACCGCGCGCTGCTCGATCGCGATGCCGAGCGTGCACAGGCGTTCACCTCCGATATGCTTGACGGCGTTGTCAACGGCACGTTCTCGCTCTATAGTCATCCCAATCAGACGTGACGCAGCGCATAGAAAAACCGCAGGGTCCGGTCGGACCCTGCGGTTTTTGACTGCCGGTTGGGAAGAAGAGGTGAAAACCTTGTGAGCACCGGCGAGCCGTTCACGGGCGTGTAAGGGTGGCCACGCACCGGGCGCTGGTGATGGTACACAGCAGGTGACTGTCCCACTGTGGTATTACCACGCAACGCGGCATCATCGTAACCCGAATCTTTACGGATGGCAAGCGGAAAATGCAAAATTGACAAATTATCAGCAAAGTGTCTCCGCGCGATGGTCGGAAACTATGAAAAACGCAGAATTCCTGCGCAGACTTTTTTGGTAATACCAAATATCCAGATAACTTCAGATGACGTAGTCATTCGCAGCGCGCGCCGTCTGCTGCTCGAGCAGATCCTGCAGTGTGATGCCGTCAAGATAGCTGCGGATGACCCGCTCCAGCCCCTCCCACATGGGCAGGGTGGCGCACTCTCCGCAGCGCGGGCAAGCATTCGGGTGCTGTTCGAGACAGGCGACGGGCGCGAGCCCACCCTCGGTCAGACGCAGAATCTCACCGACGGTATAGTCCTTTGGCGCGCGGGCCAGCCGGTAGCCGCCCTGATAGCCGCGCGTGGTGCGCAGAATGTCCGATTTGCTCAGCATGGGTACGATCTGCTCCAGATATTTTTTCGAGATCTCCTGCCGCTGCGCGATGTCTTTGAGCGCGACATAGCCGTCGCCCTGGTGTGCTGCCAGGTCGAGCATCATGCGCAGGGCATACCGTCCCTTTGTAGATATTTTCATGGGTGATCCCCCTTTTAATATACCACAATAATAACATATGATTACTAGGCTTTCAAGTGGTTTCTGACACACGCTGCGGAAGATGACGGCTCACTTGACAGATGCTTGACGAACTACTATAATAAGGACATATTTCCGACCGGAACGCACCGCGCGTGTGCCGTATGGCCGGAAGTCTGTGCGTTTAGCGGCAAATTGCGCTCGGAGGGGCCCATGGACAGCAGAATGAAAAAACTCACGCAGTACGTTGTGCCGACGATCCTCGGCAACTGCGCATATTTTCTCTTTACGATCATTGACGGCATTTTTGTCGGTCAGGGCGTCGGAACGGACGCGCTCGGCGCGGTCAATCTGGTCTGGCCGTTTGTGATGGTGCTCAATGCCATCATCATGCTCACGGTCGTCGGCGGTGTGACGGTCTCGGCCGTGCGCATCGGCCGCGGGGACATTGCCGGGGCGAATCAGGCGTTCATGCATTCGCTGGCAGGCACGCTGACGGCCGCGTTCGTCATGATGCTCATCGGCACGTGCCTGACGTCCCGGATCGCAACGCTGCTCGGTGCGAACGAGACCTACCATCAGCTCGTGTGCGACTATCTGTTCTGGTACTCGCTCTTTGCCGTGCCGTCGGGACTGATGACGTTTCTAAATAACTACTGCCGCAACGACGGCTCGCCCGTGCTCGTGAGCGTGGGCTCGACGATCGCGACGGTGATCAATATTTTTCTCGACTGGCTGTTTGTGTTCCCGCTGCAAAAGGGACTTATGGGTGCAGCTGTCGCGACCGGCATCTCGCAGACGTGCGGCATGCTGATCGTATCGTCGCACTTCATTCTGCGCCGCGGCCGGCTGCGGGTGAGCCGGTTTCATTTTTCAGGCCCGCTTGCGCGCAAGCTGCTCCTGCGCGGTACGCCGGAGGCCATTGCACAGTTTGCCGTCCCGGTGGCGACGCTGTGCACGAACTACGTCCTGCTTGCCCGCCTCGGCGACATGGCCGTGAACGCCTACTCGATCATCTGCTATGTGGCGTCGTTCTCCGCGGCGATCTTCATCGGCGTCTCGAGCGGTCTGCAGCCACTGCTCGGCCAGAGCTACGGCGCGAAGGATGCGCGAACCCTTAAGTGGTATTTTCGCGCGGGCGTGCTCATTGACCTGGTCGGCAGTGCGCTCATCAATGTGGTGCTGCTGTTTGTCGGCAGGCCAATCTGCAAAATGTTCGGCGCCGATGCGCAGACGCTTGCCTGCACGGTGCAGTACATGCCGCGCTATGCCTGGGGCTTTATCATCATGAGCGTGAATACGCTCATATCGGCCTATCTCTATTCGACCAAGCGCACGAAGCAGGCAGTGATTTTGAATGTTTGCCGCAGCTTCCTGCTCGACAGTGCGGTCATTTTTGCCGTGCCGGCCATCTTCGGCGGCAGCGCCGTCTGGCTGACGATGGGTATCTATGAGGGGCTGGCGCTGGTGCTCGGCATCGTGCTCCTGCGCACCTCGGAGCGCAACGGTATTGTGTTCCGCTGAAACTGCATAGCAAAAGACCGCCGGTTTCTCACCGGCGGTCTTTTGCTGTCCAGATTTATTTGCCCACGCAAAAGCGCGCGAAGATGCGGTTCGTAATGTCCTCGCGGATGGAGGCACCCGTCAGCTCACCGATGGCGGCCATGGCTTCCTCGGCCTCCGTGAGCACGGCGTCGGGCGTCACGCCCAGCAGCATCGCCTCGCGCGCGGCGCGCAGTGATTCCAGCGCGCGGCCGATGGCCTCGGCGTGTCGGGCGTTCGTTAGGATCTCGCCGGCCGGTGCGTCCGGGGCGGGGAAGTGCTCCGCCACTGCCTGCTCGAGCGCTTCGAGCCCCGTGCGTTCTTTTGCCGAGAGCACGCATACGGTATCGAACGATGCTGCCAGCGCGTCCGGATGCACGGCTGCGGGCAAGTCGGCTTTGTTGAGCACTGCGATGCGCACGGAGGCTCTCTGCGCGGCGGCGATGACCTGTCGGTCATCATCACCCAGCGGGCGCGCCGCGTCAAACACCGCAATGGCAAGCGCTGCGTCCGCCGCCGCGTCCAGCGCCCGGTGTACGCCGATGGCCTCCACGGGATCGGATGTTCCGCGCAGCCCGGCGGTGTCGGTCAGGCGCAGAAGTACGCCGCCGAGCGTAACGCGCGCGTCAATCGTGTCGCGGGTCGTGCCGGGTACGTCCGTCACGATGGCGCGCTCATAGCCGAGCAGGGCGTTGAGCAGGGAGGATTTGCCCGCGTTCGGGCGGCCAAGGATCACGGCCGGCACGCCGCCGTGGAGCACATTCGCCCGGGAAAACGTGTCCAGCAGGCGCTGGAGCTGGTCGATGCAGCCGGTCAGCGTGGCCTCGTAGGCGCTGAGCTGGAAGTCCGGAATGTCCTCGTCCGGGTAGTCGATCACGGCGTGATAGTGGCTGGCGATGTCCTGCAGTGCATCGTATACGCTCTGCGCGCGCCGCAGCACCGCGCCGCCGAGCTGCCCGGCGGCATTTTTCGCGTCCAGCGCGGTCTCGGCGTGGATGAGATCGATGACGGCCTCCGCCTGTGTGAGATCCATGCGGCCGTTGAGGAAGGCACGCTTCGTGAATTCGCCCGCCAGCGCCTGCCGTGCCCCGGCGGCGAACAGCGCCTGCAGTCCGGCGCGCAGCACGGCCGGGGAGCCGTGGCATTGCAGCTCGGCCGTGTCCTCGCCGGTGTAGCTGTGCGGCCCGCGGCTGACGGTGCACAGGCAGAGGTCGAGCGTCTGGCCGTCCGTGTCGCAGAAGGTGCCGTAGACGAGCTTGCGGTCCGGCGCCTCTGACATGGGGCGGCCGTTTGCCGGGCGGAACACGCGGTCGATGACGGCGAGCGTCCCGTCGCCGGACAGGCGCAGGATGCCGATCGCGGACAGAACGTTGCCGGTCGCGACGGCGGCGATCGTATCAGACATGAGAAAAACTCCTTTGTGCAGATCGGCGGAGCCGGAGGCTCCGCCGATCTTGTCTTTTTCAAAAGTTACGTTTCCGCGTGCAGGAATGCCTCCCGCAGCTGCGTGAAGACAGTGGCGGCCTGTGCGCGCGTGGCAAGGCCGAGCGGGTTGAAGTACCCCCGGTTGTCGCCGGAGATGATTCCGGTCATACGCATAAGCTCCACACCGTCAAGCGCCCAGCCGGAGACCGCGTCCATGTCCTTGAACATAACAGGATCAGCGATCGTTGGGAGCGTTTTTCCGGTGCTCTGCACATAGCGGGCGATGATAGAAGCCATCTGTTCGCGTGTGATCGGTGCGTCCGGATCGAAGCGCCCGTTTCCGGTGCCGCTGACGATGTCCTTCTGCGCGGCCCACGCGACAAACGGCGCATACCAGCTCCCGGGCACAACATCGGAGAAAGAGACGGCGGGATAGTCCGCCTCGTCGATCTGCGCGAGCTGGCCCAGCACCGTCACGAACATGGCGCGCGTTAGCACATCGTCGGGCGCGAAGCGCCGGTGGCCGACGCCGCTCATGAGTCCGTTGACGGCGGCATATTCCACGTAGTCGGCATACCATGCATCCGCAGGCACATCCACAAAGCGGGTGACGGAAGCGCACGCCGACGAAAGCAGCGAAACGGTCTGCGCGCAGGTGATCGTGGCCTGCAGATCCTCACAGGCAATATAGCGGTGTGCCGTGTGCAGCATGCCGGAGACGGCCTCCGCGCCGTTGGTCACGTCAACGAGCGTGCCGGCCGCAATGGTCACGCCGGCGTCCCCGCTCAATACGGTGAAGCAGTCGCCGGTCTTGAGCGCAACGGTGCTGCCGGCATAGATTGTGCAGATGCGGCTCCTGGCGGCAGCGTTGTGCAGCGCGTTATCATGTGTCTGCAGGGCTTTGTCCAGCGCGGCCTGCGCGGCGGAGCGTGCCGTGGCCTCGGCATGACTCAGTACGGCAGACGACCAGCTGTCGACATAGCTGCGCGACAGCAGCGGATCCTGCCGGCTGCCGGCATCGGCCGCCAGAGCGGGCACCGGACTGCCGAGCAGCACCAGTGTCAGCAGAAACGAGATCAGTCGCTTGATTTTCAAGGGGCGGACCTCCTTTGCGGCGTGTCAGGCCTTCTTGGCCTTTGCAGCACGGGCCTCGGCCTCGTCCTGGCTTTCGGCAATGTAATAGCCGAGGGCCAGCAGACTGTCCGAGAAGTGGATGTTTTCGATGATCGGATCGGCGTCCTTGACCTGCAGCTCGGTATTCGTGAAGTTCCAGATGGCCTTCACACCGACGGAGCAGATCTCATTGGCGACGTCGTTGGCCATGGCCTTCGGCACGCAGAGAACGGCGACGTCCGGCTGGATGTCGGCAAGAATGTCGTCGAGCGTGGAGAAGTCGTGCACCACGATACCGTGCATTTCCTTGCCGATGAGGTCGGGGTTAATGTCGAATGCGGCCTTGAGCGTGAAGCCGTACTGCTCGAAGCAGAAGTTCTCCACCAGCGCGCGGCCGATGTTGCCGACGCCGACCAGAACGGCCGAGTAGTTGCGGTTCATGCCCAGGATCTTGGCGACCTCGCCACGCAGTGCCACGACGTTGTAGCCGTAACCCTGCTGGCCGAACTCACCAAAACAGCTGAAATCCTGACGGATCTGCGAGGGGGTCAGACCCATCTGACGGCCCAGCTCGCCGGAAGAGATACGCTCGATCCCGGCAGCGTTCAGATCGTCAAGCTTCCGGAGATAGCGGGGCATTCTTCTGATGACATTGTTTGATACTTTGATACGTTTCACGAGTCATTATCCTCCTAATGGTAAGGGACACCACATTGTTAAGAAATACATCTGCTTGTTACGAAAATGGCAAGGCACAAACAAACAGTATAAATTATATCACACGTTTTCGCATGTTTCAAGTAAATGGTTGCCAGGGATGTTCAAAAATTGAGGTTTTTTGGTGCTGTTTTATAGCAAATCATTGAAAAATGGCGTGAAAAAGCCCGGCAGGCGCTCGCCTGTCGGGCCAAAAGCTCCAATGTGTTCAGTTTGCCGGCAGACCTGTCAGCCGGCAAAACTCGGCAGCGGCGCCGGGCACGCGGTAGGACTGCGCATCCGCGCTGCTGGAGAAGATCACGTCTTTTCCGTCGCGCCAGACGGTCACGCGCGTGGTCGTGCCGTCGGCGTTGGTCTCTTCCAGCACGCACAGCGGCGTCTGCCCGGCGTCGACCGGTTGCGCTGGGTGCGTGCGCACCAGAAGCGCGGACAACTCTTCGATGGTCTTCCGGTCGGAGATGTGCAGCACCGTACTGTCGGCGCTGTCTTCCGCCGGAACGGAGAAGAGCAGACTGCTAACGCTGTCGTCAAGCACCGATTCGCTTTCCGCGGCGGGGAGGGCATCCTGCTTTTGGTTTCCCTTTGCCTCGTCATTGATGGACGGAGAGGCGGTCGCGGTCGATATCCGGCTGCTGTCGAGCGCGGTGCCGGCGCTGCTCGACGGGTTTCTGCGCGGTGTGAACCAGAGCGTTGCGCCGAGGATGAGCGCGAGACACGCCGCCATCACTGAGATTGGCAGCAGGGGAGATGTGCGGCCGGAGACCGGGTGCTTTCGTGCGGCCGGTTTGGCCGGCGCTTTTCGGATGGATGCGGGCTGCGTATGCCGCACCGGACGTGTCGGGGTGGCGGTGCGCGGCGACATCGGTACAGGCTCCCGGCGCACCTGCTGCATGATGCGTGCGGCCAGGTCGGCGGGAGGCTCGGCGGCCGCTTCCCGCACGGCAGTCTGCAGGGACAGAAAGTCGTCATAAACATGCCGGCAGTCAGGGCAGGTGCGCAGATGTGCGCGCAGTGTCTGCACCTGCTCGGCCGGCAGCTCGCCGTCGAGCATCTGACTGATCTGCTGCTGATAACGTATGCAGCTGCTCATTCGTCTGCACCTCCCTTCGTCTGCTTTGACGCATACTGGTCGGGAAGGTTCCCGTCGGCGAGCAGAAAATCACAAAGCTTTCTCCGCGCGCGGAACAGGCGCGATTTTACTGTGCCGGCCTCGAGATGCAGCACCTTGCCGATCTCGGCATAGGACAGGCCGTTGAGCTCGCGCAGGATGAGGATCTTGCGCGCATCGTCCGGCAGACTGTCGAGCCCGCGCACGACGGCGCGGCGCATCTCGCTGCGCGTCAGCTGCTGCTCGGGACTCGTACGCTCGTCGGCGGGGAGGTCGAACTGCGGCTGCTCGTCGTCGTCCTCGGATGCAGTGAGCGACACGGTCGGGTGCCGCCGGCGGCTGCGCAGAAAGTCGATGCACACATTCGTCGTCAGCCGGTAAAGCCAGACGGAAAACTTGCTCTCGCCGCGGAAAGTGCCCAGCGCCCGGTAGGCGCGCAGGAACACCTCCTGCGTCATGTCGGCGGCATCCTCCTCGCTGCCGATGGTGCGCAGGGCGAGGTTATACACTTGTTTCTGGTAGGCGACGACCAGCGCCTCGAAGGCGTTGGCGTCTCCGGCGCACACCTGAGCGATGATGCGCCGTTCCTCGTCCCGGTCCATGGTTTCCTTGCCTTTCTGCGGTCAGTCCCGCAAGTCACGCTGGACGGCGCGCGTGATGCGCCGCAGGTCGTCGAGTGTCTCCACATGCACGACCTCCTGCTTGTAGACATTGGCGTGCGGTACGCCGCGCAGATACCAACAAAACTGGCTGCGCGCCTCGAGACACGCCAGCCGCTCGCCCTTGATCTCGGCGGCAAATTCGATCTGATGCAGCGCCGCCTCGATCCGCTCACGCAGCGGCGGCAGGGGCGGCTCCGGCTCGCCCGCGATGGCGGCATTGCCGCGCGCGAACAGCCACGGATCGCCGAAGCTGCCGCGGCCGATCATGGCGAGATCGGCGCCGGTATAGCGCAGGATGTGCGCTGCGTCCGCGCCGGAAAAAATGTCGCCGTTGGCGATGACGGGGATGGTCACGGCGCGCTTGACGTCGCGGATGATGTCCCAATCGGCGCGGCCGGCATACATCTGCACGCGCGTGCGCCCGTGCACGGCGATGGCTGCTGCACCCGCCTGCTGGCACATCTGCGCGAAGGACACGGCGTTGACGTTTCCACCGTCCCAGCCCTTGCGGAATTTTACGGTCACGGGCACGTCCACGGCCTTGACGACCGCTTCAATGACGCGTCCGGCGAGCTCGGGGTCGCGCATGAGCGCCGAACCGTCGCCACTGCGGATGACCTTGCCCACCGGGCAGCCCATGTTGATGTCCAGAATGTCCGCGCCGGAGTATGCCAGCGCCATGGGCGCGGCCTCGGCCATGACTTCCGGCTCGTGACCGAAGATCTGCACGGCGGCTGGATGTTCGTCCGGCGGCGACCAGAGCAGCTGCTTCGTTTTTTCATCGTGATAGACCAGCGCCTTGGCGCTCACCATTTCCGTGCAGGTGAGGGCAGCACCCTGTGCGCGGCACAGCGCGCGAAACGGCGCGTCGGTCACGCCCGCCATGGGCGCGAGCGTGAGCGGGCCGCGGATCTCGACATTACCGATCTTCACCATGTGATCTCGAGCTCCACGGGGCAGTGGTCGCTGCCGTAAATGTCGGAAAGGATGCTGGCTGTCTCGATCTTTTCTGCTGCGCGGTCCGAGCACAGAAAGTAGTCGATGCGCCAGCCGGCGTTGTTCTCCCGCGCGTGGAAGCGGTAGCTCCACCACGAGTAGGCGTCCGTCTCGTCCGGGTGCAGGGCACGGAACGTGTCCGTGAAGCCAGCATGCAGCAGCTCCTGAAATTTCGCGCGCTCCTCGGGGCTGAAGCCGGGGTTGCCGACGTTGCGCTTCGGGTTTTTCAGATCGATCTCCGTTGCGGCGACGTTCATGTCCCCGCAGATGACGACCGGTTTGTGCCGGTCGAGCGAGCAGACGAACTCGCGGAACGCATCGTCCCAGTGCATCCGGTATTCCAGCCGGCGCAGGCCGTCCTGGGCGTTCGGCGTGTAGACGCACACGAGGTAGAATTCCGGGTATTCGGCCGTGATCACGCGGCCCTCGAGATCATGCTGCGGCAGGCCGAGATTATACTGCACGTCGAGCGGCTCGGCCTTCGTAAAGACGGCGGTGCCGGAGTAGCCCTTTTTCTCGGCGCTGCACCAGTACTGGTGGTAGCCCGGCAGGTCAAGCGCGATCTGCCCGGGCTGGAGCTTTGTCTCCTGCAGGCAGAAAATGTCCGCATCCAGCGCACGGAACGTGTCCGCAAAGCCTTTGGTCACACAGGCGCGCAGCCCGTTGACGTTCCAGGATACAAGTCGCATTTCGTGTCCTCCGTTTTCACCGCCACGCAGCGGTTGATCGTGATGCCCTGATCGTAGAATTTCGCCTCATAGTCGGTCATGACGCCAACGGGGCCGTTGACGTGCAGGTCGTGCGTGACCTCGCGCAGCTCCCAGCCCTCCTGCTCAAACTGCTCGAGCGAGAAAGCGAACAGCGGGTCGTTGTCGGTCTTGAACCAGATCTCGCCGCCGAGCGGCAGCACGTTTGCGTACAGCGCCAGAAAGCCCGCATAGGTCAGGCGGCGCTTGTGCTGGCGGGATTTTTTCCACGGGTCGGGGAAGTTGATGTAGATGCGTGAAACCTCGCCGGGGGCGAATATGTCGAGCAGGTTGATAGCGTCCCTGTCAAGAAAACGCACGTTTTTAAGTCCACGCTCGGTCACACGCTCCATGCCGACGACCATGGCATCCGGAACTTTTTCAATCGCGGCGAGGAAGATGTCCGGGCTTTGCGCTGCGGTGTCCGCCGTGAAGCGGCCCTTGCCGCAGCCGAGCTCCAGCTGCAGCGCCTGATGGCCAGGGAAGTGCTCCAGCCAGTGACCGCGCAGCGCTTCGGGGTCGGTGATCAATGTAGCCGCGCAGCGCTCCATGCGCGGGACGAGGTTGGGCTTTTTTCGCATTCTCATAAGTGGATACTCCTGTCATAACGGATCATGATTTTGCGTTTAGAGCATACCACACACGCCCCAAAACTGCAACGTAGAAAACCGTTGCGCATTTCTAAAGAATGTGTTAAACTTTATTTTACGCGAATTGTGAAATTTCATATCCGGGTGTAGCGCAGTTGGTAGCGCGGGTGGTTTGGGACCATCAGGCCGCAGGTTCGAACCCTGTCACTCGGACCATAAGTCCACCGTAATTTCGATAGAATTACGGTGGGCTTTTTCTGTGCCTGGAAACTGTTTGAAATAAGACTTTTGGCCGTTTTGGCATATAAATTGATCCCGCTGCGGAGAAATTTCGCAGCGGGATTTTCATTTTGTATAGGCTTTTTTTGTCACAAGTGTAGCAGTAATCGTTAGATTTACGTATATTCGTTGAATTCGTGTTGCCTCTTTCTGGATGAATAATTCATTTCAGTCTTGAAATATGGAATTAATTTCTTTATAATGGGAATGTGTGGGTAACGCAGACGAAACATATCATTAGAACGAAATGCGCTGATGATTTTTGGTGAAGAAAGCAAATGGGCTTCTAATGTACTCCATTTTACGGACTGAGCCGAAGTTGTATTTTCGTGGAGTTTGCCACTCCACTACAAAAGCGAAGAAAAAGCCTTGCTATGCAAGGCTTTTCCCATTTTTATGATATTCACTTACACTAGTTTTGACTGCGTAGATCATAGACCCACTACCTTCAATTTCTGCATATTATCCCGTTTCAGTTCCAGCGAAGCGTGCACATACCGGTCCAACGTGATCGTCACAGAGGCATGTCCTAATATTTCTGACAATGATTTAACTTCAAATCCGACCTCAACAGCTCGCGTCGCAAATGTGTGGCGCAGCGTATGAAAATGCACGCCCTCCAGACCGCATGCCTGCGTGTACTTTTCCAATCGATACTGCAATGTCCGCGGCTCCATGAACGCTTCCGTTCCGGTCAGAACATACGCAGCTGAACTTTGCGGTTTCATGCGCCTGCAAAGCCCGGTTGCGTATTCCGTCATAGGGATCGTTCGCACGGAGGTATCGCTTTTGGGCGGACCAATCACAATCCTTGTTCGAGCACCTTGCGATACGCTGGTATCATGCAGCCTTTGCAGGGTCTTTGCAATTCGGATAGCTTTATCGTTTGTAGAAACACTTTCCCACTGCAGTGCACAGAGTTCACCAATTCGTATGCCTGTACATAGCGCCAGCAAGATACCAAATCGGCACGAATCCATATCCTCATGTAGATAGGCAACGAGGCGCGCCTGCTCTTCTCTGGACAAAACGCGCATCTCCTTCTTGCCAATCTTCGGATAGTTGATCTCCACCGCGGGAAATGAGCCTGCAAACTTCGAGGAAGCGAACTTCAAAATGCCATGCAGCACGACTAGAATATCATGCACCGTCTTCGGCGCCAGCTCATCTTCAAACTGTAACTCTTTGATAAAGTCATCCATCAGCTCTGTGGTAAATCCCAACGGGCAGCACTCGCCCAGCTTTGGCATGATGTGTTTATTGACTACGGTGCTATATTTAATATACGTCGATTCTTTCACCGTGCATTTCTTTGTATGTAGCCATCCCAGGCAATAACTGGAGAACGGTTTTTGCGTTGTGGCCGTCGGTAAGAGAGCTCCATTTTCCAAAGCCGCTTTGTGCTTTGCGGCTTTCACTTTGGCTTCCCGATATGTTTTCCCATAGCAGTAGCCATATTTGATTTTCCCCGATAGTTCTCGACCCTTGATATACCGAGCCTCCCAGCGACCGTCCCGCCGTCTGAAGATGTTCTCACCCTTTGCCATTTCGTAATTCCTCCTTGTGCAGTGATTATGTTGGGTGTGGATCTTATTTTAATTTCATCCAGACTGCTGGAATGACGGCGCTGAACTTTAAGTCAACGGAATTCTCTGCGAAAAATTAACGTAAGTTGACAAAAACGTACTTTTTTCTTCCATTTCTTTGTTGATTCAATTGCATTTGAATAGGCAATGTGCTATAATACGGAAGAATAACTATGTTTTGCGTTACACGCAGAGTGGCAAACTCCACGAAAACTCCGCTGATGCGGCTTCCGGCTGAAATGCTGGGGTTTTGCGGAGAGGGAGAGATAGATATTAAATAGGGAGGTGGGATATGTGGCGACGACAGCGACCGGCTGTTTGGCAGAGGAGAGCTCTGCCGATGTGATCATTCAAATAGCAAAACCTGTATTGGAACAAAAGAAGCTGTACCTGATAACGAAGCGTGCTTTTGACATAGTATGTTCTTCCTTGGGACTACTGATTCTGGCAATTCCAATGCTGATCATTGCATTGCTCGTTACGTTGGACTCGCCGGGTTCCCCAATTTTTAAGCAGGAGCGGCTCGGCCTCCACGGGAAGCCGTTTATGATCTATAAATTCAGGTCAATGCGACTTGATGCGGAGGTGAACGGCCCGCAGTGGGCAGATGAACAGGATCCAAGATGCACACACTTCGGCCAAATTCTCAGACGCACCCGGCTGGACGAGCTTCCTCAGTTCTATAACATCCTGCGCGGCGACATGAGTTTCGTCGGCCCGCGGCCGGAGCGTGCTTATTTCTACGGAGAATTTGAAAAATACATTCCCGGTTTCTCCAACCGGTTAATAGTTGTTCCTGGCCTGACTGGATATGCTCAGGTGAATGGCGGATATTCTCTGAAGCCGGAAGAAAAAATTATCTACGATATGGAGTATATAGAGCACCGGTCTGTGCTTATGGATGTCAAGTGCATTATAAAAACGGTGTCATTGATTTTTACACACGAAGGAGCGCGTTGATGGAAACACTACAGAACGCCCCTGCTCGTCACGGGCAGGCAGCGACAAAGCATCCATTAGTTTCTGTTGTGATGCCGGCGTATAACGCAGAAAAATACATAGGCGAAGCGATACGCTCGGTACAATCTCAGACATATGCCAACTGGATCCTGTTAGTTATTGACGATTGCTCCACGGATCATACCGCAGACGTTGTCCGAGCCTTTGTAAACACAGATGACAGAATTCGGCTTTTTCAGAACACACACAATTTGGGCGCGGCTAAAACCAGAAATCGTGGTTTTGAATTGGCCAAAGGTGAATGGGTCGCGCTGTTAGATAGCGATGATGTATGGCATAGCGACAAGCTTGAGAGACAGCTTGCGGCGGCGCTGAATTCTGGTTCGGAAATTATTTATTGCTCGTACTCGCTAATAAGTCATGATGGGCAAAAAATATCCGACTATATCGTGCCGGAACAGACTTCCTATGATGACATGCTGAGAGAAAGCGCCTTTAGCTGCTCCACGATTCTTTTAGCAAAAAGCGTAGTCGATAATAACCGCTTTTTCTCCGACTATTATCATGAGGATCTAGTGTATTGGCTTCAATTGCTCAAAAAAGGATATTCCGCGTCGGCGTGTTGTGAGCCATTGGCAGATTATCGGATCGTGGAAGGATCAAGGTCACACAGCAAGGTCCAATCGGCAAAAAACAGATGGGAGGTCTACCGTAAGGTTGAAAAACTATCTTTGATAAAGTCACTCTCCGTGTTTCTATCCTATACGGTGCGAGGTCTCAGTAAGTATAAGAGGCGTTGATATGGATGTGCTGTTCCTTTGCGGTGTTTTTGCAAAAGAGAATGAAGTCGAAGTGATTGCTCAGGCAAAGAAAAGTGTAGAATTCTCAGCAAATCAAATGCAGCTGAAGCTGATTCGCGGCTTGAAAGAGGCAGCAAACACCCAAGTGATCTCCGCACCTTTTATCGGACATTATCCGAATCAGAGCCGCAGTTTGTATTTTCTTGGATTCGCTGTCCCACAGCATTTATGCAAGTATGTCCTGTTTAACAATATTTGGGGCATTCGCAATCTGTCCAGGGCACGCGCTTTGAAAAAGGCAGTTCGTGGATTCGCCCTCGATGGAAACGGAGAAAAGCTAATTGTTGTATACAGCGCTCACGATCCGTTTTTAGCGGCAGCAGCCTATGCAAAAAAACTGAACCCGAAAATAAGAATCTGCCTTATTGCTCCCGATCTTCCGCAATATATGAATCTCGAAGCCAAAAGAGGTTTTCTCTATGACTTCTTTAAGCAATTCGATATCAAATCAATCCAGAAACATATTAAGTCAGTTGATACATCTGTTGTACTGACAGAAGCTATGGCAAAAGCGTTGCGGTTGACGGACCGGCCATATGCTGTTGCCGAGGGAATCGTGGATTCGATTCCAAAGGGCCCTGTCCACACTGCTTACGGAGAAACAGTCAATATTGTATATGCCGGTAAATTGTATTTCAGATTCGGTATCTGCTCTTTGGTAGAAGCGTTTTCCTTGCTGAAAGACAACAATTATCGTTTGATTTTATGTGGGAACGGTGATGCGGCGGAATATCTGCAAAAGTGTGCCATAGAAGATCCGAGAATCATTCTTCCGGGGCAAGTATCGCCTGAAAAGGTGAAGGAATACATTTCTTCCGCCGCAGTGCTTGTGAATCCTCGACCGAACAACGAGGAATATACGAAATACTCTTTCCCTTCCAAGGATATAGAGTATCTTTTAAGCGGAAAACCAACGGTTGCCTTTCTCCTGGATGGCATGCCGAAGTGCTATCAGGATTTTTTGTATGCCGTTGACCAAAACAAAAATATCCCTTATGCCATTTGTGCGGCCTTAAAGGCGGCTATTTCCGCGCCAAAGGAAGAAACAGAAAAAAGGCATACGCAATTTCTGCAATATGCCGCAGAAAACCTCTTGGCATCTGCCATAGCAGAGAAAATAATCAGAATGAACTTTAACGAGGATGCTTGACATGCGAAGGGCCCGAGTTGTTCAGCAGTATGTGATGACTGCCAGCGATGGCGGATTGAAAACAGAATATGAAGCACTGAGCAGCCGGAAAGCGCTGTCGGATTATTACGAATTCGTTCCGGTGGTGCTGAACAACTGCCACTGTGGGATCAGCCTTTCGGATATCCGTTTTTACCGCAACGCCATTCGCGAAGCGGATCCGGATATCGTCCACATCCGGGGCGCAGGAATGGAAAGTCTAAATGCTGTTCTCGGCGCAAAACTTTCCGGTCGCGGGAAGGTCCTTGTGACCGTTCATGGTATGTTCAGCGATTTGGTGTACTACTCGCCGATAAAGCGCTGGATATGCAGACATGTGGTGGAGCCCATAATCTTTGGCTTATCGGATGGCGTTTCCTGCGTCTATGAGCGGGCGTCACAGCGTGATGTATTTCGACGATACAAGAAGAAAATGCTTCCGTTTGTGTATAACCGCATGCCCCAATACCCTGATTGCAGTGCAGAAGAAAAGCGCGCGTTGCGCACGGAATTGAACCTTCCGGGTAATGCAAGAATCGGCATCTATGTCGGCAGGGTCACGAAGGAAAAGGGACTGGCTTACTTGGTCGATGCGTTGAAGCAGCTGGATACGAGTTGGCCGCCGGAGCTTTGCCTATTGGTCGTGGGGGATGGCGATTATCTGCGGGAGATGCAGGCTGAATGTTCCGCGCTGCGGCACGCGCAGCAAGTGATTTTCACCGGTCAACAAGAACAGGTTCAAAAATATCTGAATGCTTCCGATTTCTTTCTTTCCCCTTCTTTGCATGAAAATCTCTCCATTTCTATTTTGGAAGCATGCGCAGCAAAGCTGCCGTGCCTTGTGTCGGATGTAGGCGGAAACGGCGAGATCATCGAAAACGGAAAGAATGGGTTAATGATTGCGCCGTTTTCAGTAGATGCGCTCGCTTCCGGACTTCGAAAGATGGGCGATGATAAATATCGTGCCGAAATAAAGCAAAGTGCAAAACAAGTAGATTACAGCAAATTTTCCGATGAACAGGTAGATCAACATATCAAACAGGTATATGACCGGCTGTTACAACGGTGATAGGAGTTCCCCAAATGATTAGTATTGTTGTACCAGCTTATAATGCCGCAGGTGTGATCGGAAAATGTATAGACTCGGTTTTGCTGCAGACCTATTCAGATTTCGAATTGCTGATCATTGACGATGGCTCCAGAGATGAAACGGCAGAAATCGTGGCAGCAAAAGCTGCTCAAGATGCTCGTATCCATCTAATTCGTCAGGAAAATGCCGGGGTCAGTTCTGCACGGAATACAGGAATAGCAGCCGCTTCAGGGGAACTGCTTTGCTTTATTGATAGTGATGATACGGTATCGGCAAATTATCTGGAGACATTGCACACGCTGTACAGTCCCGGAGTGCTCCCTGTGATCGATGTCGTTCGCAGTGACTGCAACGGTTCCGCGCTAAATCCTATGCCTGAAACCTTTACATTGGATGGTAACTGGGTCGATTCATATTTTTGCGGGCAGCTTAGATATGGAATTGCTTTTTCCGTCTGTAACAAGCTCTTTTCTCTACAGACGCTTCGCAGAGAGCATATCGTGTTCCTGCCGGAGCTGTCTATCGGCGAAGATATGCTGTTTGTTTTTCAGTATCTGCATTATTGCCGGTCGATTTGCTTCAGTAAGGATGCCGGTTACCATTATACCATTGCACAGGGATCAGCCATGTTCTCCTCAAGGGATTACACGCAGCCATACGAAAAGACCTTCAAGGTCATGTCTGAAAAAGGGCGTTTTCCATTTCCAATTTCCGACAGGACATTATCCAGATGGGCGTTCGACGCGAGCATTATCATTATTGCCAATCCGTTTATCATCGATAGAAACTATGCGGAATTCAAAAAGTGGTGGCGTGAATTTCGTCAGACGGCGTTATACCGTGCTGCCGTTGCTTCGGAAAAGCCATCCGGTTATAAACGAAGAGTTTTGCATTTTGCCTTGCACTCTGAGAACACGATTGCAATATATGTGCTTTTCAGATTGCTGAGATTCGGAAAGAAGAAGTAGAAACGAGGTGAACCCCATTGACCGAACTGCAAGAAATCGAGTTCGGACTTTTGCAGCAGTTCTTATCTGTATGTGAACAGTTGAATCTAACCTACTATCTCGTCTGCGGCAGCGCACTCGGTGCAGTGAAGTATGGCGGTTTCATTCCGTGGGATGATGACATTGATGTTGCACTTCCGAGAAAGGACTACGAAATTTTCTGTAGGGAAGCTCCCAGGATATTGCCGGAATGGTGCTTCTTACAGAACTATCATTCAGAACCACAATACTATCTCCTCGGAAGCAAACTGCGCGACAGCAGAACAACCTACATAGAGATGATGACGGATCACCTGAAAATCAACCAGGGGGTGTTCATTGATATATTCCCGTTGGATGGACAATGGCGCACTGAGCGCGAACACCAAATGTTCCGAAAAAAACGGGCGATCTTTGAGGCGGCGCGGCGTGTCAGACTGAATTATAACCGTTTGTCACCGCAAAACATCGGTATGGTACGGACGAATTGGTACTGGCTGCTCTTCCGCCTTTTTGGGTATAAGCACGATACCGCTGCTGAAACGGCGGCGTTTGATAACTATATTTCCTCGTTTTCTACTGATGACAGTAATATCTGGTGCAATCATGCCAATTCAACTTCTCCATTGGAATACGCGCCAAAAGAGCAATATGGCAACGGGGTTTGGATGAAGTTTGAGGGGATTTCGGTTCGCGTTCCGGCTCAGTATGATGCCTATCTTACGCAGAAATACGGAGACTGGCGAGGCGGAATACCGCCGGACGAGCAGTATGGTCATCATCACTATGTGAGATGTGATTTGCACCGACCATTCACGGAATACATCGATACTGGAGAGAAAGAGGTGAAGAAATCGTGATATACCGAGTCATTCGTAAATTAAAGGCCGTTTTATACCACGCAATTGTTGAGCCGGATATCAAGCACTCATTTGCTGAGTGCGGCAAAGATTCGCACATTGAATCGGGCGGCGATTTCTTCCCTCTATCGAACATTCATATTGGAAACCATGCCTCTATTGGAGTGAATGCACGTTTCTGGACAACACGGGCGCAAATCTACATAGAGGATTATGCCTTGTTTGGCCCCGGTGTCACGATCATTACAGGGGACCACCGTAAGGACGTCATCGGTAAGCACATCATCGAACTGACAGATGCGGATAAGACCGCAGAAGATGATCAGGATGTAGTGATTGGAAAAGGGGCGTGGATCGGAGCAGGAGCAATTATATTAAAAGGTGTGCACATCGGTGCAGATGCCATTGTGGCGGCAGGCAGTGTTGTAACAAAGGATGTTGCGCCATACACCATTGTAGGCGGCGCACCGGCACATTTTATAAAGAATCGTTTCTCCGAAGATCAGCTCGAACGGCATATTCAAACCACCGAAGGCGATGACTCTCCGTTTTTTGGCTTCGGCGAAAGGCGGTGATTCTATTGCAGGATAAAATACCGCTGCTGATTCTGTTGTCGGTCGGTGCAGCATTTACCACCGTATGGCTCATTCTGCTGCGAAAGCGGCTGAACATGGCATGGTATACAGCGATACCCATAGCAATTCTCCATACGGTCTACGGCGTGCTGACAGTGAAGGCGTTTGCTTTCCTCGAAACCGGCTTTGACAAAGCCAGCCTTGGAAACATGAGCCTGTTCGGCGGCATGTTCCTGATGCCGCTGGCGTATTGGCTCGGTGCAAAAATTTCAAAGAGACCGCCCAAGGAAGTCTTTGATGTTTTTACTCCCTGCATGGTCTTTACGGTCATGTGCGCCCGGATCAACTGCATTTTGTCAGGCTGCTGCCGCGGGCTTCCGATTCCGGGGATAAACGGGATACGCTTCCCAACGCGTGAAGCGGAGATCGTGTTTTACCTGATCCTGCTTGCCGTCTTGTGTCCGCGAATTTGGAAAGAACGGCTGCAGGGACGCGCTTACCCGGTCTACATGATGTGCTATGGAGCATTTCGGTTTATCATCGAGTTCTTCCGCGAGTCGGATATTTCCGGACTGTTCCATCGGGCACATCTGTGGGCACTCATTACATTACTCCTCGGCGCAAGTATTTACGCTGAAATGAAAACAACAAAAACGAAACCGAGAAGGAGAAAACAATCATGATTCAACGAATATCCAAACGGTTCCTATCTCTGCTGCTGGTGGCAGTTATGGTGCTGGCTTTGCTGCCCGTCATTACGCTGCCTGCATTTGCGGCAACCAGTGGTACAGTGACAGGTCTGAGCGATACCAACATCGGTCTGAACTTTTCTGGTGATGCAGACAATGCGTGGAGCGCAACAGGCACAACAATCACTGGCTCAGTTGTCTCTGTCGGAGGAACCTGTAGCGACAAGAGCTATAATTCCACTCTAACCATCAAAAACAACAAAGCCGCAAAAGCCACACTGTCATTCAATTATGCTATTGAGCAGAATAGCGGCACGATTACGGTAGATGGAAGTGCTGTCACGACAAACGGCAGCTTCAGTAAAGAACTTGCTGCTGGTTCATCTATTACGGTCAAAATCGAATCGGGTAGCACCACAGCTACAAAAATCACCATGACTAATGTTGCACTGGTCTCAGATGCAACAGCGACCACGACCTTTGTGCCTGCGGAAAACGGCACCTACACCGTAGATGGTAAAGCAATCACAGAGGAATATAGCAACACGCAAAGCTCCATGACTGCATATCAGGTGGAGGCGACCCCGGCGGAGGGCTACCGCTTCAAGGGCTGGTACGATGTGGCCAGCGGAAAGTGTATCAGCACCGATGCCAAGACCGCCCTGAACTTTGACAGTGACCGTACCATCACGGCGCGATTCATCAGCAAGGAGCTGGCGCTCTTTGAAACCGGCGGTCAGGTGTTTGACGACCTGAACGAGGCGGTCACCTATGCACAGGAAAACGGCCAGTCCAAGATTACCTTGGCTACCGATGGCTCAATCAGCGGTAATTATACCATCCCGACGGGTATTACCCTGCTGATTCCCTTTGATGAGGCGGGAACGCTGTATACAAATGCTCCCGCAGCAATTCGCACAGCCCCAGCTTCGAAGCCGTTCCGAACGCTGACGATGAGCGATGGCGCTTCTATTACCGTCAATGGTGCCATCAGCTTGGGCGGCAGATATTTTGCTGCTGGCGGTAGTGAACAGGGACGTCCCGTTGGCGATTATGGATACATCAAAATGGCGGATAACAGCTCCATTACAGTCAAGAACGGCGGCAAGCTCTATGCGTGGGGCTTTATCTCCGGCAGCGGTTCTGTTCTGGCGGAATCCGGCGCAACCGTGTATGAGTTCTATCAAATCGCAGACTTCCGCGGTGGTAGCGCCTCCTCTAACATGGGTAACAAGGTTTTCCCCTTCTCCCAGTATTTCGTTCAGAATATTGAGGTTCCCCTGACGCTGAACGCAGGCGCCAACGAAATTGTTTTCAGCGGCGTTTATGCAATGAGGAGCACATATACTACTGCTATTAATTTCATTGGCGACACCGGTATGTTCAAAGTGGAATCCGGTAGCTTTACTAAGGATTACGATGAAAAGGCAGATCGTCTTGTATTCACAGTAAACGGCGAAGCGGCATTGAACACGTTGTCGCTAAAGCTTGCAGGCATGAGCGTTAACTCTGCAAGCTATGTGTTGCCCATCACCAATAACATCACCATCAATATCCAGTCCGGAAATGTGACGATCAATCAGGATGCAGCTCTGCTGGCGGGCGTTGAGATCAATATTGCCGAGGGCGCTGGCCTGACGGTTGCAAACGGGAAGAATATCTATTTCTATGACAGCGATGAGTGGAACTCCGACAACTTCGTCTGTGGCTCCTGCAAGTTTAAGTCCGTGGCCTATGCGCCGGGTAAGGCATACACCCGCTCCAATAAAGACTTGGTTGATGCGAAGATGGATGTGAACGGCAGCGTAACGGCGACTGGCGGCATCTACACCACCGCAGGCGGCGCAGACATCTGCTCCAGCACCGGTACCGGTGTCTATAACCAGCAGGGCACCCCCGGCGCGGAGACCAAGACGTATCAGTACACGCAGAGCAATTCCGACGTGACGGCACATGAGATCCCCATCACCGCTGCCAAGCTGCACAACGCCGACGGTAGCTATGCCGACACGAAAGGCAAGAACTCGGGTACTACATTCTATTATTCAAACGGTGTGTGGGGAACTGCCAAGCCCTGCGATCATAAAAATACCGAAACACGCAACGCGAAGGACGCAACCTGCACCGAGCCCGGCTACACCGGCGACACCTACTGCAAGGATTGCGGCGAGAAAATAGGCACCGGCACGGCTATTCCCGCCAAGGGACATACCGAGGTCATCGACGAAGCTGTTGCAGCTACCTGCACCACACCCGGCAAGACCGAAGGCAAACATTGCTCGGTTTGCAATGAAGTGCTTGTTGCACAGAAAGAAATTCCTGCGAAGGGCCACAGCTGGGACGAGGGCGTAATTACGACTTCCCCGACCTGCAGCGATGCCGGTGTCAAGACTTACACTTGTACTGTTTGCAGCGAAACCAAGACCGAAGTGCTTGGTGCAACCGGTCATACGCCTGTTGATGTTGCTGAACAGCCTGCCACCTGCACGGAAGCCGGTCATACGGCGGGCGTCAAATGCTCAGTCTGCGGCGCAACGATCTCCGGAATTGAAGAGATTCCGGCTACGGGTCATACCGAGGTAATTGACGAAGCTGTTGCAGCTACCTGCACCACGCCCGGCAAGACCGAAGGCAAACATTGCTCGGTTTGCAATGAAGTGCTTGTAGCGCAGGAAGAGATTCCTGCTAAGGGGCATACGGAAGTAATCGACGAAGCTGTTGCGGCCACCTGCACAGAAAACGGCAAGACGGAAGGTAAGCATTGCTCCGTCTGCAATGAGATTCTTGTTGCACAGAAAGAGATTCCTGCCAAGGGGCATGTTGAAGAAATTCGGAATGCAAAGGAAACCACCGACACCGAGGACGGTTACACCGGCGATACATATTGCTCTGTATGCAACGAATTGCTGAAGAGTGGCGAAGTGATCTACCATAATGGTTGGCGGAAAGATGGCGACAGCTATTACTTCTACCAGGATCAGCAGCCCGTCACCGGAATGGTTCGTGTACCTTATCCTGCCGCAGATCTGCTGCCGGGTTACGGCCCGGATGCGGAGGATGCCGAGGTCAATGTCCCCGGTAAGGAAGGCAATCCCGATAATTATGACTATCCGGACCGTGAGAGTGCGCTGTTCGTCTTTGACGAAAATGGCGTGTTCCAGAAGGATCAGTGCGGCGTGTACAACGACAATGGCATCACCCGTTGGATCAACAACGGTATGCTGGTCTGGCACGCAGGCCTGGTGAAGGACGGCGACGATTATCGTTACTTCAAGCGCAACGGTATGGTCACGAGCATGGAAACCTATGTGGCCAAGACCAACGGTCTGCTGAAGGCAGCCAAGTATACCTTTGATGCCGAAGGTAGGCTGATGAAGCTGGAAGGACTCCATGAAGATCTGAACGGCAATCTCTGCTACTATGTCGACTATGTGAAGAACTATGCTGGTCTGGTCGAAGTGGACGGCAGCTTCTACTATATCGCCAGCGATCTCAAGGCTGTTAAGAATTGCACTTACTATGTTACCAAGACCAACGACCGGAAGCCTGCCGGTTATTATACTTTCGATGCAGACGGCAAGATGGTCATTAAGAATGGTCTGGTCGAGGAAAACGGTGATCTGTACTACTATGTGGACGGTGCAAAAACGGCGGCCGGCCTGATCGAGTGGGATGGAAACTATTACTACATCGCCAGTGACCTAAAAGCAGTAAAGGATGCCAAGCACTATGTTTTTGCAGATAAGGCCAACAGCCTGAAATCCGCAGGCTGGTACTGGTTCAACGCGGATGGCACGATGTACCTTGAAGGTATCCGCGAAGAAAACGGCACGAAGTATTACTACAAGGACGGAGTGAAGAATTATGCCGGCCTGATCGAGATTTCCGGCGACTATTACTACGTTAAGAGTGATTGCTCCGTGGTTTGTAACCGCAGCTATTATGTCACCAAGTCCAACGGCCTTATGCCGAGCGCAACCTATACGTTCGGTGCGGACGGCAAAATGGTGATCAAAAACGGCATCTACCGCGAGAAGCTCGGTGACGGAAATGAGTATCTGTTCTACTATGTAAACAATGTGCGTCAGGTGGGTACCGGCCTCGTACAGCTTGACGACGGCAGCTACATCTATGTCCGCAGCGGTGCAAACCTTGCAGTCGGAAGCTACTATGTTTCCAAAACCAATGATCTTCTCCCAAAGGGTACCTATACCTTTGGAGAAGACGGCAAGATGGTCGTAAACCCGTAAGAGGAAAGTGTGTATACAGGGCGGGAATATCCCTCCCTGTATACCGCTGTATTCACAGTGGAAGGGGCGCGTATGCAATTATCGCGAATTTGTAAATGGAGCGTTATGCTCCTTGTGATTTGTTCTATTGTTGGCTTGCTTGCTGGATGCGGGAAAAAAACTATGGAGTCCACAGCGGATTCCGTAGTAAAAGCGAGTGAAAGCGCACCGCCGGAAGAAGAAACCGAAGACCTTAGTAAGCTTTCGGAAATCAATACCGACTTTGGAACGCTCTATATTCCTCAAAAATATGAACAGCTTTTGAAAACTGAAGTAGACAACGATACAGTTAAGTTCTCTACGGAGCAGGACGGAAAGACATACATTCTTTTCAGCCTCAGCATCGGCGAAGAAGCTGGTCAGCTTGCCGGAACGCTGACCGACAAACGAGGTACTTCTCGCGATGTGTATGTTACGGTTTACGATTTCGGAGACATCAGTGAACTGGCGCAGGACAAACAGGATCAGCTTTATGCCTTGCAGGAAGTTGTGAACGTTGTTGTCGAAAACTTGAAATAAATATTCAGGAAGGAATTCATATGAAAAAATCATTTTCACTGCGATGGCTCTCTCTCTTGCTGGCGGTTATGATGGTTTTCAGTATCCTCCCGCTGTCTGTATTTGCGGTAGATACCGCAAACGATGATGCACAATATACTGACTTTCTAACTTCTTTGACCGCACTTGAGGGATACGCCGACACTTACGCCAGAGAACATTCCGGCGAAGATGCTACGGCACTTGTCATCAACTACATCCGCTGCGGCGTGGAGAAATACACGTCCAGCACGTGGACGACCTTTTGCGGTCCGGAAAACACGGCTTTTACCGGCTATGTATCTGAACAGGACGCAGCCAACGGCACAAATGCCGCTGCCTTGCGCAGCCTTGCTGTTTTCACGGTGCCCAACGGGAATCAGGTCGATTTTGCGCACATGTTTGGCGCAATGGACATGGCCTATCACACCGGTAATCAGAGCACGGCCGACCTCGGCAGCTGGGCAGGCGATATTTGTGACCTGCTTCAGCTCACGACCAATGCCGGTGTGACCGGCACCGTTGAGGAAATGGCAGAGGAGATCCGGACAAATAACGGCAAGTATTTTCTTTACGACCATCCCGATCCGGAGATTCACTCTTTTGGTATTCTCGACCTGTATGGAGATCTTGACGCTTTTTACATCCTGAAGAAGATCGGTACCGGTGTGACGATCAGCTCGGTCATGAAGAATTATTTCACGACCAATCTGACCGATACTGCGCGCGCAAAATTCTTCCTGGACAACCGCTTCGGCGGAGCCACGACGAAAGATGACATTCGAGCCTCTGTCTATGATACTTACTATGGCAATGAGGGCATCCGGACGCTGGAGGGCAGCTATCTGCCAAACGGTGTCAATGCCGATCTGCGCCGTGCCTGCTGCTATGCTTTTGCCGATTATCTTTACGAAACGGCAAAGGGACAGTTGGAGAACGATTATTACAAAGTCTTTTCCAGCACCTCCTCCATGCTGGCTCCCGGCATTAAGCAGGAAGTCAAAATGGCCCTGACTAAGGACGACAAACAGATCGCTTACTATCTTGCGACAGCCGATATTACGCGCAGCGACGTCAATATCTATGCAAACTATAACGACAATGACGGCTCTGCCTGGAAGATGGCCCGTTTGACGGATCAGATGAACGCCGCTGAGAAAAAGCACACCGACCCGAACGATGCGGAGCATTATGTTCCCAATTATAGTGCGGTCGTTGGCGTCAATGCGGACTTTTACAACATGAGTAACGGTGCACCCGCTGGCGCCCTGGTTATGGAGGGCGTTGAGTATCACGGCGTGGGCAGCGAAAACTTTTTCGGCATTCTCAAGGACGGAACGCCCATTATTGGTGGGAGCGCCGAGTGGAATGCGCACAAGGGCGAGATCCAGGAAGCTGTCGGCGGCTCCATGTGGCTCATCCGGGACGGTAAGATCGTCGTGAATGCAACAGATGATTATTACACCGGACGTGTTTCCCGTACCTGCGTCGGTATTACCTATGACGGGCAGGTTGTGCTGATGGTGCTTGACGGGCGGCAGGAGCCATTCTCTGCAGGCGGCAGTGCCATCGAGATCGCGCAGATCATGCAGGATGCGGGCTGCGTTGCCGCAATGAATCTGGACGGCGGCGGCTCCTCTACCTTTGCTTCCAAGGGTGAAGGCTCGGAAACGATCTCCGTTGTGAACCGTCCCTCGGATGGTTATGAGCGCTCTGTTAGCTCCACCCTCGTCGTCGTTTCGACGGCGAAGCCCTCCAATGTGTTCGACCATGCGGTCGTTTCTGCAGATTATGATTATCTGACGGTTGGGACCGATCTGGCCGTTAAGGCGTCCGGCGTTACTTCGACCGGAGGCGCGATCGCGCTTCCAGAAGGCTCCACGCTGAAGGTGTCTGACGAAAGCCTTGGTACGCTGTCCGGTAATGTCTTCACGGCAAAAGCGCTCGGTGATGTGCAGATCCAGCTCATTGCAGCGGACGGAAGCGTTTTGGGTACAAAAACGCTGCACATTGTCGAGCCGACGGAACTGAAATTCACCAAAGACAGCCTGAATGTGGTCTATGGCGAATCGAGTGAATTGCCTCTGGAGGCAACGTATAACGGCAACCCCGTAAAAATCAATCCCAATGATGTGCAGTTCGGCTTCCTGAAGATCACGCTGCAATCGCTCGGTGAGATCGAGGGCGGGAGTGTCAATACCACCAAAACGGAATTGGTGTTCGATTACCCCGAGGCGGGCACGATTTCCGGCTTTGATTTCACACCCAATGCAAACAGTGAGCTGCGTACCCTGACGATCGGTGCAGTCCTGAAAAGCAAGCTGGCGGAATTCCAGACGACGATCAATCAGGAATATGCCCGCGCGTATCGGGAAGCCAAGGGCAAAGGCTACAGCGATAAAGAAGCTGCAATTCAGGCGCAGACTGCTGCGATCAATAAAGCATTGGAAACGGCAACAAAGATTACGACTTACCTGTATAAGAGTGACGAGGCGAACTTCGACTTCAACCATGCAACCGGCGGAAGCGGCTTGCTCGCCTGGCGCCGCGATGTCTCCAACTCGAATTACAAAGAGGACGAGCAGACCTACTATCAGATCGATTCCCAAACCGGGATGGAAGCCTCCTACACCTTTGCAGTGGATATGTCCAAGATGCCGATTCCGGAGAAGCTCACGGCACTTTTGTACATGCTTCCCGGCGGCGATCAGGAAGGACGCACTGCATGGGATTTCCTGCTGCAGCTTGCCGAGCGTATCAGCCCGCTGACGACGGTCACGATCACGCTGACCGCACCGGAAGGCGTTACGATCGATACCTCCAAGCTCCGTCTGGCAAATGAGTACTTTACCATGACCTCTGCCGAGGTGGAGGGCAACAAGCTGACGGTCGTCTGCAACTTCATTCAGCAGGGCGAACCGATCAACCCTGCCACTGCAAATCCGCTTTGCGTACTCAGCGGCCTGAAGCTGATCCCCACGGACGGCGCAGCATGGGACGAAAATGGATTACTCAACTGCACGGTCAGCGGCAATCTCGGCTATGATATCTATGCTCACTTCCACGTGCTGAAATCACTGGCACAGCAGGAAGAGTATCAGACCAAGTACGGCTTGTATCCCTACGACAACAGCGAGAATATCAACGGTGACTATGGCGCTCATTTCTTTGATACCGTCACGGATTTCACAGACAGCTTCAAGTTGCAAAAGAATACCAAGGACGGTTGGGTCAAGGAAAATGGAAAATGGTCTTATTGGCAAGACGGCGCTGTCTTGACCGGTGTTCATAAGCTTCCCAGTAATGTGGATGGCGAAACCGGTGAATATTGGTACGATCTTGGTTCAGATGGCATTTCTGTCGGAAAGATAACTGGGTTATTTGCCTATGAGGGCGATTTGTACTATGCAGTCAATGGCGAGACCAAGGACGGCTGGCGTGAAATCGAAACATCCGATGGAAGCAGTCAGTATTATTATTTCGACACGACAACATTTAAGGCGGTTGACGGTGTTCAAACGATACGTACTATGATCACCGAAAACGGCAAGCAATACCCAAAGGACTTGAGCTATACATTTGAGGATCATGTTCTGGTGCGAGGTGACTGGATCACGGTCAGTACCGGCCGCCGTTATTACTGGGCTGGACAGCCGATTGCTAGAAAGTGGTGGACGGTAGATGGCGACCGCTATTATTTCGGGTACCACGGAGATGCCCTCACTGGGTTTAGTGAGGTTCCGAGAGGCAATAGCGGTCAGGGTGCTGATTACTATTTGTTTGATGCAGAGGGCGCATTGATTGTCCAGCCTGGATTGTACCAGCTGAGCAGCGATTTGTCCCATATCGCCAGTGGATTCAGTGCAGGCGATATTGTCTGCTTTGATGAAAATGGCATGGCAATTTATGCTGGCCTTGTCTATGGTGATGATGGGTATCTCTATTACATCAATGCAAATCTGAAAGCAGTCAAGAACCGAAAGGTCTGGGTCACCAAAACAAATGGTATTGTCAAAGCCGGTTATCAGCGAGAGTTTGATGCACAGGGTAGAATGATTGCCAAAAATGGCATACTGCCTCTCGATGGTAACGGTGTGCTGGTTTACTATGTAAATGATGATGTCCAGTATGACCTTGGGTTGGTCAGAATGGCAGACGGTCGTATGATCTATGTGAACGCCGATGCTACGCTAAAGGCCAATGGTACCTATTATCTGAGCAAAACCAACGGATTGCTCCCGCAGGGCTACTATCCGTTTGACAGTAATTGCATCCTGCAGTTCAACGGATGGTTCACCTGTGATCAGGGCACAACATATTATCAGAATGGCGTTATGCACGGAGCTGGTTGGGATAACATTGGTGGCTCCTTCTACTACTTCGACAGTAACGGATATATCGTCACCGGAATGGTTCGTGTACCGTATCCCGCAGCAGATCTGCTGCCGGGTTACGGCCCAGATGCAGAGGATGCCGAGGTCAATGTCCCCGGTAAGGAAGGCAATCCCGATAATTATGACTATCCGGACCGTGAGAGTGCGCTGTTCGTCTTTGACGAAAATGGCGTGTTCCAGAAGGATCAGTGCGGCGTGTACAACGACAATGGCATCACCCGTTGGATCAACAACGGTATGCTGGTCTGGCACGCGGGTCTGGTGAAGGACGGCGACGATTATCGTTACTTCAAGCGCAACGGTATGGTCACAAGTGTTGAAACTTATGTAGCCAAGACCAACGGTCTGCTGAAGGCAGCCAAGTATACCTTTGATGCCGAAGGCAGGCTGATGAAGCTGGAAGGACTCCATGAAGATCTGAACGGCAATCTCTGCTACTATGTCGACTATGTGAAGAACTATGCCGGTCTGATCGAAGTGGACGGCAGCTTCTACTATATCGCCAGCGATCTCAAGGCTGTTAAGAATTGCACTTACTATGTTACCAAGACCAACGACCTGAAGCCTGCCGGTTATTATACTTTCGATGCAGACGGCAAGATGGTCATTAAGAGCGGCCTGGTCGAGGAAAACGGTGATCTGTACTACTATGTGGATGGTGCAAAAACGGCGGCCGGCCTGATCAAATGGGATGGCAACTATTACTACATCGCCAGTAACCTAAAAGCAGTAAAGAATGCCAAGCACTATGTTTTTGCAGATAAGGCCAACGGCCTGAAATCCGCAGGCTGGTACTGGTTCAACGCGGATGGCACGATGTACCTTGAAGGTATCCGCGAAGAAAACGGCACGAAGTATTACTACAAGGACGGAGTGAAGAATTATGCCGGCCTGATCGAGATTTCCGGCGACTATTACTACGTTAAGAGTGATTGCTCCGTGGTTTGTAACCGCAGCTATTATGTCACCAAGTCCAACGGCCTTATGCCGAGCGCAACCTATACGTTCGGTGCGGACGGCAAAATGGTGATCAAAAACGGCATCTACCGCGAGAAGCTCGGCGACGGAAACGAGTATCTGTTCTACTATGTAAACAATGTGCGTCAGGTGGGTACCGGCCTCGTACAGCTTGACGACGGCAGCTACATCTATGTCCGCAGCGGTGCAAACCTTGCAGTCGGAAGCTATTATGTTTCAAAAACCAATGATCTCCTCCCGAAGGGTACCTATACCTTTGGAGAAGACGGCAAGATGGTCGTTTCGTAACAAATAGAATAAATGAAGCCCGCAGTCCCTGCTGCTGTGGGGACTGCGGGTGGAATTTGTGATGATGAAGCAACCAACGGAATCTGGAAAAATTGTAAAGAACGCGACCTGGCTGATTGCGTGTAAAGTTGTGCAGTCCTTATTGAGCTTCATAATTGGAACACTTTCCGCCAGGTACCTTGGACCGGGAAATTACGGGATCATTGATTATGCTGCGGCAATCGTCAGCTTTATGGTTCCGGTCGTGCAGCTTGGGTTTCGCTCAACCCTTGTCCACGAAATCATTGCAGCGCCTGACAGTGAAGGAAGGACACTTGGGACATCTCTTTTTATGAGCACTGCAGCAAGCTTCCTGGGGATTTTTGGGGTGATCGCTTTTACTGCGATTGCGAATCCAAATGATCCGGAAACAATGCTTGTTTGTGCGCTGTACAGCATTTCATTGGTTTTCCAGGCGACGGAAATGCTTCAATACTGGTTCCAGGCAAAGCTGCTGTCAAAATACACCGCGGTTGCTTCACTGGCTGCTTACGTGATTGTTTCAGCCTATCGTTGTTTCTTATTGATTACGCAGAAGAGCGTATACTGGTTCGCATTTTCGCAGGCACTGGACTATTTGCTGATATCTGTTTCCCTGTATGGGATATACAGAAGAATTTCCAAGCAAAAACTGACGGTATCCTTTTCGCTTGCGAAACAGCTTTTTAAGAGAAGCCGGTATTATATTGTATCCGGCATTATGGTTACTTTCTTTTCTCTAACGGATCGGGTCATGGTCACATTGATGCTGGGAAAAGAAGCAAACGGCTATTATTCGGCTGCGGTAAGCTGTGCAGCACTAAGTCAATTTGTGTTTGCGGCTATTGTGGATTCTATGCGGCCTTCTATTTTAGAAGCTAAGAAGACAGAATCCCCCAATTACGCTCCACAAATAGCCAGACTCTATTCTATTATCGTATATTTGGCGCTGCTACAAAGCATTGTGCTGACCGCAGCAGCACCACTTGTTATTCGAATTATTTACGGAGCCGCATATGCCCCGGCGATTCCTACGCTGAAAATCATTACTTGGTATACGGCATTTTCTTATATGGGTTCCGTTCGCAATATATGGATCCTGGCAGAGCAAAAGCAGAAGATGTTATGGAAAATCAATTTGTCTGGAGCACTTTTGAATGTGATAGCCAACTACATCCTGATACCGCTTATCGGTATCAACGGAGCGGCAATTGCTTCGGTAGCAGCACAGGTCTTTGTCAATTTTGTGCTGTGTTTTATGGTTCCCTCCTTGCGCCCTGTTGGACAGTTGATAGTTGAGGGAATTGATCCGAGAAACTTAAAAAGAATGTGGTATGGGCGTTTTTCTAGCCCATTCCGCAAGATAAAACATTGATTGGAGTGTATTAGAAATGCCTCTGCTTGAACATGAGGTTCTCCTCATCACGGGCGGCACCGGCTCCTTCGGGCATGCGGTTTTGGATCGCTTTCTGACCACGGATATCCGCGAGATTCGTATTCTTTCCCGCGATGAGAAAAAACAGGACGACATGCGCCACGCCTATCAGGAGCTGTATCCGCAGCACGCAGAGAAAATCAAATTCTACATAGGTGATGTGCGGGACTACGGTTCCATCGCCCCGGCGTTCCGCGGGGTGGATTATGTGTTCCACGCTGCCGCCCTCAAGCAGGTACCCTCCTGCGAGTTTTACCCCATGGAAGCGGTCAAAACCAACGTGGCCGGTTCTGACAATGTGATCTCTGCCTGTGTGGAAAACCATGTGAAGAAGGCAATCTTCCTGTCTACGGACAAGGCGGCTTATCCCATCAATGCCATGGGCATGACGAAGGCCGTCATGGAGAAGAATGTGATCGCCCGCTCCCGGCAGATGCTGCCCGGAGATCCGGTTCTGTGCCTGACCCGATACGGCAACGTCATGGCTTCCCGCGGCTCGGTCATCCCGCTGTTCTGCGACCAGATCGACGAGGGGAAGCCCCTGACGATCACGAATCCCAATATGACCCGCTTCATGATGACGCTCAGTGATGCCGTCGACCTCGTTCTTTATGCCTTTGCGCACGGCGAGCAGGGAGACCTGTTTGTGCAGAAGGCCCCCGCTGCGACCATCGAGACTCTGGCGCAGGCTGTGCTGGAGCTGAAGCACTCCGACCTTGGCACGACGATCATCGGAACGCGGCATGGCGAAAAGCTCTTTGAGGTGCTGGTCACCGCGGAGGAAATGATGCGAGCGGAAGATATGCCCGGCTTCTTCCGCATTCCGGCGGACAACCGGGATCTGAACTATGACAACTATTTCAGTAAAGGCAACCCAGAATTCGGCAAGATCGAGCAATATACCTCACACAATACACACCGGCTGAATGTGGAGGAAATGAAACAGCTTTTGCTGAAGCTGAAGCTGTTCGGAGGGACCTGCTGATGAATGTGCTGATCACCGGCGCAAACGGATTTGTCGGGAAAAATCTGACGCAGCGTCTGTATACGCTCAGGGACCACAGAGACAGGACGCGACCGACTTTACAAATAGAGGAGATCTTCCTGTGTACACGGGAAACCGCTCCTGGTGTATTCACGGAATATTGCCGGAAAGCGGATTTCGTGGTCCACCTGGCTGGCGTGAACCGGCCCCAGGATCCAGAAGAATTTGCGGCCGGAAACACAGATTTCACCCGGACGCTGCTCGAGCAGCTTCGCAAAAGCGGCAACCGCTGCCCGGTGCTGCTGTCTTCCTCCATTCAGGCCAGCCTGGCCGGACGATTTGCCGAAAGTCCCTATGGGCAGTCCAAAAAAGCGGCGGAGGAGCTGCTCCTCGCTTACGGCAGAGAAACCGGTGCAAACGGGATGATCTATCGTCTGCCGAACCTGTTTGGCAAGTGGTGCCGCCCCAACTACAATTCGGTGGTGGCAACCTTCTGCCATCATATCGCGCGGGATCTGCCGATCACCGTTTCAGACCCAGCAGTCGAATTGGAACTGGTCTACATTGACGACCTGATCAACGAGATCCTGAATGCCATGGAGGGCCATCCCCACCGGACGGATGGAGCGTATTGCGGTGTTCCGGTCAGTCATCCTGTGACGCTGGGCGAGATCGTCCGTCTACTCCGAACGTTCCGGGAGCAGCCGCAGACGCTTTTGCTGCCAGAGATCCCGGATGGCAGCTTTGAGAAGAAGCTCTATAGTACCTATCTGTCCTATCTGCCGCCAGAGAAAATTGCGTTTCCGCTGAAGATGAATGTAGACGAGCGAGGCAGCTTCACAGAACTGCTGAAAACGAAGAACTGCGGTCAGATCTCCGTGAACATCACAAAGCCCGGCATCACCAAAGGGCAGCACTGGCACAACAGCAAGTGGGAGTTCTTTATGGTCGTGGCCGGACACGGGCTGATTCAGGAACGCCGGATCGGCTCCGATGAAAAGATCGAATTCGAGGTCAGCGGCGACCGGATACAGGCTGTTCATATGTTGCCGGGCTATACCCACAATATTATCAATCTGAGTGAAACGGAAAATCTGGTGACAGTCATGTGGGCCAACGAGCAGTTTGACCCCGACCACCCGGATACCTACTTTGAGGAGGTGTAGCAATGGGAAAGCTGAAGCTGATGACGATTATCGGTACGCGGCCGGAAATCATCCGGCTGTCCGCCACGATAAAGTGCTGCGACCGGTACTTTGAGCAGATTCTGGTCCACACCGGTCAGAACTACGACTACACCCTCAATCAGGTGTTTTTTGACGATCTTGGTCTCCGGGCACCTGACTATTATCTAGATGCCGTAGGCGATGACCTAGGGGCAACGATTGGGAATATCATCGAGAAGTCCTACAAGCTGATGGTGCGGGTCAGGCCGGATGCGGTGCTGGTCCTGGGCGACACCAACTCCTGCCTTTCTGTGATCGGCGCCAAACGGCTGCACATTCCGATTTTCCATATGGAAGCGGGTAACCGCTGCAAGGACGAGTGCCTGCCGGAGGAGACGAACCGCCGTATTGTGGACATCATCAGCGACGTCAATCTCTGTTATTCGGAGCACGCACGCCGGTATCTGATGGAGTGCGGCCTGCCGAAGGAGCGCACCTTTGTGACAGGCAGCCCCATGGCCGAGGTACTGCACGCCAATCTGGACAAGATCGAAGCGAGCGATGTTCACCAGCGTTTGGGACTGACTAAGGGGCAGTACATTCTGCTCTCGGCCCATCGGGAGGAAAATATCGATACAGACCGCAATTTTGTCCAGTTGTTCACAGCGGTCAATGCCATGGCAGAGAAGTATGATATGCCGATCCTTTACTCCTGCCACCCCAGAAGCAGAAAGCGGCTGGAGGCGACGGGATTCCAGCTGGACACCCGTGTGATCGCCCACGAACCGCTGGGCTTCCTTGATTACAACTGCCTCCAGATGAACGCTTTTGCGGTGGTTTCCGACAGCGGAACGCTGCCGGAGGAAAGCAGCTTTTTTCTGTCTGTGGGCAAGCCATTCCCAGCTGTCAGCATTCGTACCTCCACCGAGCGTCCAGAGGCGCTGGACGCGGGATGCTTCGTCCTGTCAGGCATCTATACCGAGCAACTTTTGCAATCCATTGATATGGCGGTTGGCATGCAGCGAAACGGCGATTTTGGTACCCCCGTGACCGATTATACCGCCGAAAACGTGTCCATGAAGGTCGCCCGCATCATCCAAAGCTATACTGGCATCGTGAATCATTTTGTGTGGAGAAAACTATAAACTATTTAACTCCCGTATCCTTCTTCCTAAGAGCGATTCTGAAGATAAATAATAAAAGTGAGATTGAGAGGAACAGCTGCAAACATGAATGAAAACCAAAAATCACCGAAAGACACGGCACGGACAGAAGTGTCACTTTGGGGCATCGCCGGTCTTCTGTTGCGTAAAATCCATTGGCTTATTGTTGCAGGGCTGGTGTTGGGCGTAGGCGTTTACCTTGTGCTATCGCTTCTAGTTACACCGACCTATGAATCACGTGTCACATTTTATGTGTACAACAATTCGGATGGCACATCGTCGTCCGGATCGATCGACAAGAGCGACTTACAAGCAGCAGAAAGTCTTGCAACAACCTATTCAAAAATATTGGAGAGCAATTCTGTTCTGAATGCGGTTTTGGGTGACTTGAATAGTCCTCTGGAAAGAAAAGAACTTGCGCAAATGGTTGATGTAGCAGTCGTTACGAACACACAGCTTCTTGAAGTGGTTATCACCTCAACCGATGCGAACTTCGCCTGCAAAGTAGCGGAATCCTTTGCCAGTGTAGCTCCAGCTGAAATCGTTCGCATTACCAAAGCGGGTGGTGTCGAGGTCGTAGATCATCCGGAAGTTGCAACGGAAAAAACATCTCCGCGAACAGCATTTGATACCGCGATTGCGGTTGTGGTTGGCATGATTATTGCTGCCGTGGTCATTATCTTGAAAGCACTCTCCGATACAACGATTTATCTTCCGGAAGATATTGACAAGCTGGTCGGCGTTGCCGTTATCGGACAGATTCCAGAAATAGAAGGTGCGGAGAAAAACTACAAATACTGGGAGCTTGCGAATGGAGGAACAATTAGCTATGAAAAGAAAGACGATGCGGCAAAACCTGAAGAACAAAAGCGGGATCATTGCAAGCAACCGAAAACGCCTTCTAAACAATGAAACTCCATTTGCTATTCGCGAGGCATATGTCAAGTTGAGGACAGGCCTCATGTTCTGCATGACAAAAGATAAAGACCGTGCGTGTAAAACGATTGCTGTTACCAGTGCAAATCCTTCAGAAGGTAAAAGCTTGACTGCGGCCAACATTGCAATCAGCTACGCCATGCTCGGAAAAAAGACGCTTTTGATCGATGCCGATTTGAGAAAGCCAACGCAAAGAAGGCTTTGGAAATTGGATGTCTCAGCTGGCCTTTGTGATTTCATTGCAGGTATATGTAGGCTTGAACTGGTAAAGGTGAAAGAATTGCCTCTATGGATTGTCGGCGCCGGAACCATACCGCCTAACCCGTCCGAATTGCTTTCTTCAGATAGAATGAAGTCTTTTGTAACAGATATTTCCAAAAGGTACGACTATGTCATTATTGATACACCGCCAATCAATACAGTTGCCGATGCGCAGATCCTTTCTGCATTTGTGGATGGCGTATTGATCGTGGCAAAGTCCGCAAGCACTACAGCGGATGAACTCCGGGCTGCTGTCGATGCAGTTGAACGTGCAGAAGGGAATCTGTGCGGCGTGGTGCTAAACGATTTGAATATGAAGTCCGTGCGCTACTCCTATAAGTATAAATACGGTGGTAAATATGGCTATAAGTACGGTAGTAAGTATGGATACAAATATTCCAACGCAGACCCGTATGAAAGAAGATAGTTTTATGATCGACTTATCGCTGGATTATCACGCACATATTTTGCCTGGGTGCGACCACGGCAGCAGTAGTGTGGCCATGTCGCTCAAACAGATCGATATGGCAAAGGCAGCGGGCATTAAGACAATTTGCGCAACGCCCCATTTTTACCCCCACAAAGAGAGCGTGTCATCATTTATCACAAGACGGAATCAAACTGCTGATAGCTTATGGGCACAGATTCCAGAAGATGCACCCCGCATTCTGCTAGGAGCTGAGGTGTTGATTTGTGACGGAATGGAGCGCCTGAATGGTCTTCGTGAACTCTGTCTTGAGGGAACGAATGAGCTTTTGCTGGAGATGCCATTTTATCGTTGGCCTGAATCGATTTGGGATACTTTGTATCGACTGAACGATCTGCATGAAATACGAATCGTGATTGCTCATGCAGATCGGTATCCGCCGGAGGCCATCCATCAATTGATTTCAGAGGGGATCCCTTTACAGTTGAATGCCGAATGCCTTCGGAAATATTCGCATCGGAAACGTTATCTTGGATGGATTCAAAAAGGGTATGTTTCTTATCTCGGCAGTGATATTCATGAACTTGGGCCGGGCTACTATGACTTTGATAAATGCAGGAAGCTGCTATGCCATTACTTTTAAAAACGTCATTCGCATTTGAGTTTCCCCGGATTGGAATTAAACTATGCAGAATACAGTGATAATCTACAACTCAAATAAACAGCTTGATATAAAAGCTCTACCGGTGCTTGGTGGCTGTTTGCTGCTCTCTGCAGCAGTTTGCGCGGCACAGATTCTTGGAAATTTAGCCTTCCTGCTGCTATGTCTGCTTGGATATCTGGTATTCACTATTTGGGCATGCAACAAAGGTGTTGTTTTCCCTGTTTTGCTGTACTTCCTTCCTTGGAGCCCACTGTTCAAGATGTACAACGGAGGAATTTCGTTTTTTACAATTGTACTTCTGTTATGTTGCATGGTTTCCCTTTTGCAAAATAAAATGTCTTTGCGGCTTTATCAGGTTATCCTTGCTGCACTCCTTATGGCACTGACATTAGTGACTAAGGCCATACAGCATAATCCCATTGGCAACGACTACTTGTGCTTTCTTATTATGTTGTTGCTCTTTCCGTGTGTAATGCGGAGGTGTGAAGGGGATGTATCCTTCTATCGAATTACTATATTCTTTGCTTGTGGGATCATAACGGCAGCATTGACCGCGCAGCAAATCGCAACATTTCCAAACATATCGCAGTTTATTAAGGTAGATTCTTACCTGACTGTGACACGACTGTCTGGCTTTTATGGAGACCCAAATTTCTATTCTGCGCATATCGCCGCATGTCTTGCCGGAACGCAGTTGCTATTGTGTCATGAGAAGAGCCGGCGCAGGCAAATTGTGCTTGCTATTTTAGCTTTGGTATTGCTATATTGCGGACTTCTCTCCGCTTCAAAATCATTTATTATTGTGACGGCGTGCCTGTTTCTTTTATGGGTACCGATCCTATTGGAAAAAGGAACTTTCAGCAGTCATTTTCGCTTGTTTGTGGGGCTGCTGTGTGCGGGAATTATTATTGCTTCATCATCGGCATTCCGCGCCCTGCTCCAGATTGTTGATGATCGTTTCGCGCAAGCGTCCAATTTGTCTGAGTTAACAACCGGACGGACAGATTTGTGGAGAAATTATATTCATGAATTTCTAAACAATCCTATAACACTGCTTTTTGGTGAGGGCTACACGAGCATTAACCTGAACAACAAAGCATCTCACAACACGTTGATACAGGTGGTTTATCAGTTTGGCCTGATAGGAATGCCGCTTCTTATTTCATGGGTTGTTATTTCTTTGCGGAACCTATTTACACAATTGAATGCGGGCCATGTGAAATGGAAACATGCGCTGCTGATGTGTGTGGGAGTTGTGCTGCCGTGGATGGGCATTGATATATTGCAATTTGATGAGTTCTTTTTGCTTCCTGTTTATGCAGTGATCGGAATTGCCTATTCGACACGCAGCACGGAAAACAAAAAACTTGAATCATCAAAGGGGGAGATATAGAACGTACGACCAAAGGAATTGTCATGATAAGCAGTGTGCTCACTGCAATCTTGGTACTCCTTTACCTATGACTATGACTGTCTCACGAGCGACCTGAAAATATCCGCGGGCGGCAGTTTGAGGATTGCCCATAACAAGATCTCCTGAAAAAACGTCTTTGTTCTGTATTTAAAACAGGGGAGGTGCATCGGAGAGAATGCAGGGAAAAGGCAACTGCGTATCCCGTTCTCCGGCTTTACAACATTTGTCCGGGTGTGGCATCATGCGGGCTAAAATAAATTCGCAAATAAGGGGGGATGTCTGTGTCAGACGCCAGAGAACAACCGGCGGTGCAGCCGCCAAAAAAACGCATGAGCCGCGGCACGCGCGTGCTGGTCATCATCGTGTGCATCCTGCTTGCCATTGCGCTGATTCTGGTCGGCACGGTGCTGATCCTGTCGGCGGTCGGCCGCAATGCGCTGACGAACGACGAAGGGGTGAACATTGCCCGCGATGATGTGGAGGCGCTTGGCTCTGGCACGGTGCGTTACAACGGCCAACTCTACCGCTACAATACCGACATTGTCACGATCCTGCTCATGGGTGTGGACGAGGAGGTCAAGCAGGATACCGGCGGCGTCTATGGAAACGCAAACCAGTCGGATGCGAATATCCTTGCGGTGCTCGACATGCGTAACCAGGAGCTGACGCTTGTGTCCATCTCGCGTGATGCGATGTGCACGCTTGACGTTCTTGACAGCACCGGCGCACACGTCGGCACGGCCACGGCGCAGCTGGCGCTGGCCTATTCCTACGGCGACGGAGCAGAGCGGAGCTGCGAGCTGACGAGCGCGGCTGTTTCACGCCTGTTTTATGACCTGCCGATCCCGGCCTACGGATCGATCTATATGCAGGGTATCCGCCAGCTTGTTGACAGTGTTGGTGGTGTGACCGTTACGCCGGATGCGAGCTTTTCCGGTTTCACCGCCGGACAGCCCGTGACGCTCACCGGTCAGCGCACGGAGAATTATATCCGCTACCGCGCAGACTCGACCGAGGGCAACAACCAGCGCATGCAGCGGCAGAAGCAGGTCGTGCTCGCGCTGGTGAACAAGATGCTCGCGCAGGTCAAGGAGGACCCGGCGAGCGTGCTGGCGCTCTATAACGATGTTCGGCGCAATATCACGACGAACATCAACACCGCCATGATGGTCTATCTGGCGCAGCAGGCAAGCGGGATGCATTTCTCAGGTGATATTGTCAACGTGCCCGGCACATCGGTTATGGGCGCGCAGAAGCACGCAGAGTATCAGGTCGATCCCGATGCGCTGTTGGAGATGGTCCTGGATATTTTCTACGAGCCGGTGGATGGTTGACTGAAAACGGTTATTTTTTGAAAATAACCCTTGCATTTTACACCGTTTCGGTGTAAAATTATACTACTATTAGAAGCTGTAAGTTTATGAATGGAGGAGTTACATAATGAAGCGTTTTGTGGCCATTCTTCTGATACTCGTGCTTGTGTTTGCACTGTCGGCGACGGCGTTTGCTGCCAGCAATGTTACCAGCCCGGAGAAGGGCAACACGAATCCGAATGTCAATCCCGATTCCGGCAAGACCTCTCCGCAGACCGGTGAGTCGTTCAGCATCCTGTGGGTAATCCTGGCGGCCGTTGCTGCGGTCGGAGCGGTGCTGTTTTGCGGCAAAAAGCTGGTTCGCGCCAAGTAAGATGGCATAACTATGATAACAAAGCTCCATGATTCGTTCATGGAGCTTTTGTTTTATGAGGTGAACGATGAAAACAAAAAAGATCCTTGTGCGCAGTGTGCTGGTGCTTGTGGCGCTTGCAGCGCTGTGTGCGTGCGCGTGGTGTGTGTGGTACATCATTCAGTACTACCAGGGGCAGTCCTTTGGCGATCGGATGCGCACCAACGCCCCGGATGATGCCGGCAGCTTCCAGCTTGGACGCGTGAAGATTCCGGTCGATTTCGACGAACTGCAGGCCATGAATCCGGATATTTATGCCTGGATCACGATCCCGGATACGGACATCAGCTACGCTGTGCTGCAGCGCGCGGGTGAGGAGGAGTATTATTCCAAGCACAGCGAAAACGGCGCATACTACAGCGGCGGCAGCATCTTCAGTCAGGACTATAATCAAAAGGACTTCAGCGATCCCATGACCGTGCTCTACGGGCATAACCTGCGCAATGGGCGCATGTTTGCCCAGCTCAACGACTTTTCGGATGCCGAGGTCTTTGAGGCGCACCGCTATATCTATATCTATCTTCCGGACCGGATGCTCGTTTATGAGATCTTCGCGGCCTATCCGCATTCGAACGAGCACCTGCTGCTGTGTCACGACTTTGCGGATGCGGACGATTTCACGGCGTATTTTGATGCCGTGCAGGCGCAAAAGAGTCTGCAGTCCAACTTCCGCACCGACGCCTGGCCCGAACCGAGCGACCGGGTGCTGACGCTCTCGACCTGCTTCCGCGGGGACAATCACCAGCGCTACCTCGTGCAGGGCAAGCTCGTGGCAGAGGCCTACGCGAAATGACTGCATATGAGATACGGAAAACCGGCAGAGCGTTGGTTCTGCCGGTTTTCCTGCGTCCGGATCGCTCAGCCGTGCAGGCCGTTTTTCTGGCGCTCCATGTTTTCGATGGCAATGTCATGAATCTGCTATATGATAGCAACTCTAACTCTATAAATAAAATGAAGCCTGTGCAACTGGGGTGCAAATGGGCCATAGGGAGTACGTTTTCTGTAAAAATTACGGTTCTTTTCCAAGTCGGAGCTGGCTTGCGTTGCCTGCTCCAACTTGTTTTCCGATAGGCTGCGCACGCATGCCGTGCGCAGGCAAAACAGGCATTCATAACTAGGACGTTATGAATGCCTGTTTGTATTATATATGCGATTGTGCGCCCAAACTGTGCAGAAGCTATCCGATACTCTTTGATGAGACTGGCCGATGCGGAGAACTGTCCGCTCGTCAGAGCGACTCTGCTGCGCTTACTTCAGATTGACTGCCAATGCGCAGAAAAGTTCCATGCCGGTCTGCATGACGCTTTCGTCAAAATTAAAGTGCGCGTTGTGCAGCAGTGCGGTACAGCCCTTTTGTTCATTGCGTGTGCCGAGCCAGTAGAATGCGGCGGGGAACTCCTTCGCGTAGTAGGAAAAATCCTCTGCGCCCATCATCGGGTGCGGTAGCTCGATCTGATGGTCTTTGCCGACGACGTGATCTATAACAGATCTCGCGTAATCGACCATATCATTGTCGTTGCGCAGACCCAGTACGCCTCGTTTGACCTGAATGTCACATTCTGTGCCGGTCGCGTAGGCGACGCCCTGTGCGACGCGCTTGAGATTGTCGATGATGTAGGTTCGGGTCTCTTCCTTCTGGCAGCGAATGGTGCCGGCAAGATGCGCGCTTTCTGCGACGATGCCCTTGGCGGTCCCGGCCTGAAAGATGCCGATGGAGCAGACGCACGGGTCAAATGGGTCCGTATGCCTCGACATAAAGCTCTCCATCGCGGTTACAAATTTTGCCCCGGCAGAGAGCGCGTCGATGCACTCGTTGGGGCGGCCGGCGTGGCCGCCTTTCCCGATGAATGTGATGTCAAAGGAATCGGTGGAGGCGGCGACAGGCCCCTTCTTCAGCGCGACAAAGCCAGCCGGATAGTCATTGGAGACATGCTGCCCGAATGCAGCGACGATTTTGTCGGCAATGCCGGTGTTTTGAATTTGCGGCACCATTTTGACGGCGCCGCCGAGACCGGGCCCCTCTTCTGCGGGCTGAAAAATCAGCAGGATGTCCGTCGGGAGCTCGTCCGCGTATTCCTGGAGGATCTTTGCCGTGCCGAGCAGCATGGCGGTGTGCCCGTCGTGCCCGCAGGCGTGCATTTTGCCGGGGATCTGAGAGCAGTAGGGGAGGCCGGTCTCTTCCTGCAGCGGGAGCGCGTCCATATCTGCGCGCAGGGCGACGATCCGGTCGTGGTTTTGCCCACGGATGAGTCCCAGAACGCCGAGCTCAGACGGGAGGATCGCAATGTGCTCCCGCTCGAGGAAGGTCTTTACCAGCTTTTCCGTTTCTCCGGTGTCAAATCCGGTTTCAGGATGTTTGTGGATCGTGCGGCGCAGTTCAATGACCTCCGGCAGAATCTCGGCGGCCCGTGCCTTCATGGCGGTGTGCAGGGAGGCGTGGAATGCTTCATTCATGATGCAGCCTCACACCTGACTCAGTAGCCGATCGCGGTGCCGATCACCAGCATAATGGCGCCGAGCACGGACACGATCAGGAAAATGGGCAGGACAAATTTCAGGTAGGATTCGAACTTTTCATTTGCGGCAAACACATAGGCCATCATGCTGGCAGACGTCGGCCAGATCATGTTGGACAGGCCGTCACCCATCTGGAACGCAAGGATCGCGGTCTGACGGCTGACGCCGATGAGGTCGGACAGCGGCGCCATGATCGGCATCATGGCAGCAGCCTGTCCGCTGCCGGAGTTGATAAAGAAATTGACGATGGTCTGGATCAGGAACATGATAACAGCGCTGAGGCCGGCGGGCAGACCGCCGAGAATGCTGGACATGCCATACACCATAGTGTCGATGATGTTGCCCTGCGTCAGCACGAGCGAAACGGCTTTTGCCATGCCGAGCACCAGAGCGGCGGTGAACATTTCCTTGCCGTATTTCGTGAACATGGCGGCAATTTCACTGGGCTTGTAACCGGCCACAAGGCCGCCGATGATGCCGATGATAATATACAGGCCGGCCATCTGCACCATGCTCAGACTGAACTTGACGGTCAGTACCACAACGGCGACGACGGCGACAAACAGCGTGAAGACGACCCACTTGTCGCGGGTGGTCGCGGCTTTCTGCATGTTTTCGTTTTGCAGCTCCTGCGTATCCGGCTTATAGCTGCTCAGGCTGGCGCTCGGATTCTTTCTTACCTTTTCTGCATAGATGACGACATAGATCAGGCCGGCGAGACCGAGGACGAGCCAGGTGATGGTGCGGAACGTCATGCCGGAGTAGATCGGCAGCTCGCAGATCTGCTGCGCGACGACGACGGTGTTCGGGTTGGTCGGGCCGACCGCGAAGCCGACCAGCGCGCCGACGGCGACGACGCCCAGCGCGGTCATAACATCATAGCCGACGGCGAGGCACAGCGTAACCACGAGCGGGATGAAGGCGATCGGAGAGTTTACGGAACCGGTCAGGCCGCCCCGGACGAAGAAGAACGCGTAAAAAATGATCAGCATGACCACGCGGCCTTTTGCACCGACCTTGCTGATGAAAGAGCCGAACACTCTCTCCAGCGCGCCCGTGGACGTCAGAATGCCCATGCCGGCGACGCACATGTAGATCAGAATGACGATGTTCGCCATGGAAACGAAGCCCTGCGGGATCGCGACAAACATATCAAACAGGTTGACCGGCGTCTGATCGATCCGGTGATAGGTGCCAGGGATGACCATTTTGACGTTATCTACGGTTTCGCGGTCAAATTGACCGGCGGGGACGATATAGGTCAGCACGGTCGCCAGCAGGATTACGATCAGGAGAATGATATAGACATGCGGGATGGCGTGCTTCTTTTTGGCCAATGAATTTGTGGCAGGTTTCATGGTTGCTCAGTCCTTTCTGAAGTGGCAGCATGTTAACAGTTTGTTTACACGTGTCGGATGAGGCATATTATAGTCCGAAAGAATAAAAATGCAACAGATATTTTAAATTTTTTCGTAAATTTTCGTATTTCTAGAGCTTTTGTGAATAATTATGCTTGCTTTGTGCCGGCGTTTGGGCAGATTCACAGAATTTCTGAAACAGAAATCCTGCTGTGCCTCCGCATCTGGGCACAGTAAGGGAGTGCTGCTTCTTGGGGAAAAATATCGGCACAAAAACCACCGCATCCCCGTTGATTTGTGCTGGGAAATGTGTTACGCTGTCGTCGCTGGAAGCCCGGCCTTGGCCGGGAAATTTTTGCTTATGGGAAGACAGGTATGGACTATTATCTTCTTGCAGATATGACGGTGCAGATCGGCTACGAGCTCGCGGTCGCCGGGGCGGAGACGTACCGGGTCGAGGAGACCATGCGCCGTGTGATCGAGGCATATGGCACGGAGGGACAGGCGTTTGCCATCCCGAACTGTGTTGCGGTGAGCTTCGTGACGCCGAATACGAAGCCGCTGACCATCATGAAGCGCGTGGGCTACCATGGCAACGACCTCGAGCGCATTGAAAAGCTCAACGCGCTCAGCCGGCGCATCTGCGCCGAGGTGCCGGATCCGGAGACGGCGCAGCGCTGGCTCAAAGAGACGACGGCCGCCGTCCGCAGCTACGCCGTGTGGATATATTACCTCGGCAATTTCATGGCGGCGGCGGGCTTTTGCTGCGTCTTCGGCGGCACGGTGCGCGACTGGCTCTGGGCAGGGCTGAGCGGCCTGACCATTGGCTTTGTGACGCGCTGCATGGACCGGCTGGAGGTCAACCCATTTTTCAGCACCATTGCGGCGTCCTTTCTCATGGCGCTGCCGGCGTATGTCGCTGCCGGCCTCGGCTGGCTCGACTGTGTGGCGGTCGTCATCATCGGCGCGCTGATGCTGCTGGTGCCCGGACTGCTCATCACGAACTCCATGCGCGACATCATCTACGGTGACACGAGCTCCGGCGTCAGCCGCATCGTGCAGGTGCTGCTCTCGGCGTTTGCCATCGCGCTCGGCACGGCGGCGGCGTGGCATGTTACGACCCCGATCTGCGGCCATGCGGAGGCGGCCGCAGCGCTGACCTATCCGCTCTGGGCGCAGGGTCTCGCGACGTTTGTCGCCTGCCTTGGATTTGTGATCCTGTTTAATGTCCACGACTGGGGCAGCGTTTTATGTGCGCTCGGCAGCGCGCTGACCTGGATCGTTTACCTGCTGTGCAGCCGGGCAGGGGCCAGCGTTTACAGCGCAAACTTTTTCTCCGAGGTCGTGGCGGCGGTCTATTCCGAGGGCATGGGCCGTTTGCGCAAGTGCCCGGTCACGTCGTATCTGGTCATTTCCAGCATTCCGCTGCTGCCTGGCGCCGGCATTTATTATACGATGAGCATCGGTCTCTCGGGTGAGGTGCAGGAGGCGCTGCAGAAGGGACTGGAGACCGCCGGAATCGCGGGCAGCCTGGCTGTCGGTATCCTGCTAGTGTCGACAGTGTTTCGTGCAGTAAATGCACGCAGGCGCCGCGCATCTGCACCCGGACGTGAATAAACAGGGGAGGGCGGCGTAATGAAGAAACCAAAGGTGCTTCTGTTTGATATTGATAACACGCTGCTGGACTTCAGCGCCGGTGCGATGCAGGCGATGGAGGAGATCTTCCGCGAGGCCGGCCTGCCGTATGCGCCGGAGATGTTCACCGTGTTTCAGGTGGAGAACGATAAGCTCTGGGCGCGGATCGAGCGCGGCGAGCTGACGATTGCCGGGCTGCGGGACGTGCGCTGGCAGACGATTCTGGCGCGGCTCGGGCTGGAGGCCGACGGTGCCGCAATGGAGGATGCGTTCCGCGTCCGGCTGCACGAGAGTGCGGTCCCGGTCCCGGGTGCGTCGGATGTGCTGGCGCAGCTGCACGGGGAATATCGTCTGTGCGCTGCAAGCAACGGGCCGTATGCGCAGCAGGTGAACCGCCTGCGCCGGGCCGGGATGCTCGATGCGTTTGAGCGGCTGTTTATCTCCGGGCAGCTGGGCGCGGAGAAGCCAAGCCGGGTGTTTTTCGACCGGTGTCTGGCGCAGCTGCCGGGTGTTCGGCCGGAGCAGTGCCTGATGATCGGTGATTCGCTCACGGCGGACATTGCGGGCGGCAGGGCAGCGGGGATGCACACCTGCTGGTTCGACCCCGCCGACCGCGGTGCGGCTTTGCCGCCGCAGGCGGACTGGCGTATCACGCGGCTGGAAGAATTACTGGCCATTCTATAAAGACGAAAAGGAGCGCTCGCGGATATGTGCGGGCGCTCCTTTTGCATATGTATATAGACGCAAAACGCGGGCGCAGATTGCTCTGCACCCGCGCGGGTCTATGTATTTCGGTGTCAGCCGAAGATCAGATCTTCATGCAGACATCCCATGCACGCCAGATGACGGTGCGCAGGTTGCCAATGGCAACGCAGTCACCGACGCGGTGCACGTGACGGCCCTTGTCGCCAACCGGAGCCGGCACGAAGCCGATGCCGTTGATGACGTTGTCGCAAGCGACCTCAAAGGTCTTGCCGTCCTGACCCTTGACGGTGACGCCACCGTCGTGGATCTCGGTGATGGTGGAGTGCAGGTAGGTCGGAACCTTGTGGTACTCCATCGCGTCACGCAGGAAGGAGGTGTTGGCAAGGCAGGTAGCCTGAGCAGCAACCAGGTCGCCGGCGTACTCGACAATGATCGGGTGCTTGCCCTGGAGGATCAGGTCGTAAGCCGCCTCGCAGGAGGACTGGCCGCCGCCGAAGAACAGGACCTTGTCGCCGACTTCCTTCTTCTCCTTGAGCAGCTCGGTGAAGCTCATGGTCTTCTCGAAGCCCGGGATCATGGGCATGGTTCTCGGCACGGAGCCGGTGGCCACGATGATCTCGTCGAAGCCGCGCATGGTGCCAAGGTCGGTGACCTCGGTGTTGAAGCGGATATCGATACCCTGCTTCGCGACTTCCTTCTTGTACCACTCAATGAGTTCCTTGTCGTTCTCTTTGAAGCTCATCGCAGAAGCGGTGAGGAACAGGCCGCCGAGCTCGTTGGTCTTCTCGAAGAGGACCGGCTTGTGGCCGCGCTTCTTGAGCACGAGCGCGCACTCCATGCCGCCGATGCCGCCGCCGATGATGGCGACCTTCTTCGGGTTCTTGGTCGGGACGATCTTATACTTGTTGTGCTGCATGGTCGTCGGGTTCAGCGCGCAGCGGCCCAGGTGCAGGGAATCCTGCGTGCTCTGGATGTTCGCGGTGCCCTTGAACTTCGCAAAGTTGAAGCAGCCGTTGTGGCAGCGGATGCAGGGCTTGATCTCGTCCTGACGGCCCTCGAGGATCTTGTGGATCCACTCGGGGTCAACGAGGTTCTGACGCGCGATGGCAACTGCATCGAGACGGCCGGCAGCGATCTCTTCCGCGGCCTTGACCGGATCCATACGGCCGGCGCAGGCGACGGGCTTGTCGGTGAACTTCTTGATGTGCTCGACGTACTCGAGGTTGCAGTTGTCGGGCATATACTGAGGCGGATGTGCCCAGTACCATGCGTCGTAAGTACCGTTGTCGCAGTTGAACATGTCGTAGCCGGCATCGCCCAGGTACTTGATGGCCTTCTCGGACTCAGCCATGTCACGGCCGAACTCTTCGAAGTCGGTCTCATACGGCATAGCGCCCTTGCCCCATGCTTTGGTCTTGGAGACGACGGAGTAACGCAGGGACACCGGGAAGTCGGCACCGGCCTGACGCTTGATGGACTGCACGATCTCGACCGGGAAACGGAAACGGTTCTCGAAAGAGCCGCCGTACTCGTCGGTACGATGGTTCCAGTTGGCGATGGTGAACTGGTCAAGCAGGTAGCCCTCGTGGACAGCGTGGATCTCAACGCCGTCGACACCGGCCTCACGCAGCAGCTTTGCGGTCTTGCCGAACGCATCGACCATCTCATGGATCTCTTCGACGGTCATCGGGCGGGAGAGCATGTCCTCCTGCCAACGGTTCGGGGTAGCGGAAGCGGAAGCGCAGCAGTAGCTGACGTCGATGACGGGCTTGGCAAGGGCGCCGAGCACCTTATTATTGTTCAGAGTGACCATCCAGGGGGCAACAGCCATGGAGCGGCCGAAACCAGCGGCGAGCTGAATGAACAGCTTGGAGCCGGTCTTGTGATACTCGACCATGTAGTCGGCGAGTTCCTTGAACATCTTCTTGTTCTGCCAGAGCCATCTGCGGCCCATGGTGTCACGGACACACTGCATGCCCGGGAGAACCAGACCGACGCCGTCCTGTGCACGGTTGAGCAGGAAGTTCGCAGCTTCCTTATCAAAGTGGCAGGGCTCCAGCCATCCAAACAGAGAGGTGCCGCCCATGGAGCACTGGACAATGCGGTTTTTGATCTCGACATTGCCAATCTTCCACGGAGTAAATAGCGCGCTATACTTTTCGTCCATGAAATACATCCTTCCTTTTTCTTTTATTACGAAGATGATTTGGCCGTTGCTCGCGGCAGATCATCGAACGTTTGCGTAAGCATGACACCGTAGTGCAGTGAACACGATGCATACATACTGCGCATATCATAACATACTTTTTGACAAAAAGCAATGAAATAAAATCGACCGGCTCGTATATTTTGCTCACAAAAAGCGTAAAAGTGTGACACCAGAGGAAGAAAGCGTCTGGAAATTCCAAAAAGAAGCAGCGCGACAGAAAACCAACGTTTAGTCAAATGATGGTATATTTTTTGGCGGCGTGTCAATTTTCAGACACATTGGCTTCCGGGTGTTCAGCGAAAAAACTACTTGAAATCCAGCGGCGACTGTGCTATGTTAATGCTATTCTTTCTTAGACCTACAAAAAAGATATGTATTAGGAGGCTTTGCTATGAGCAAGCAACTGAACCGGGAGGAAGCCTGGGCACTGTTGACGGAGTATAACCAGGATCCGTTCCATCTGCATCATGCCCGCACGGTCGAGGGCGTCATGCGCTATTTCGCGCAGGAGCTCGGCTACGGCGACGAGGTGGATTTCTGGGGCATTGTCGGCCTGCTGCATGATCTGGACTTTGAGCGCTATCCCGATCAGCACTGCATCAAGTCGCAGGAGATCATGCGCGAGCGCGACCTCGACGAGCGGCTGATCCACGCCACAGCCAGCCACGGCTATGGCATCACGGTGGACATCCAGCCGGAGCATGAGATGGAAAAGGTGCTCTTCGCGACCGACGAGCTGACCGGCCTGATCGGCGCGGCGGCGCTGATGCGTCCGTCCAAGAGCGTGCAGGATATGGAGCTCAAGTCGCTCAAGAAGAAATATAAGAGCAGCGGTTTCGCGGCGGGCTGCTCGCGCGAGGTGATCCAGCGCGGTGCGGACATGCTCGGCTGGAGCCTGGACGAGCTGCTGACGCGCACGCTCGACGCCATGCGCGTGGTCGAACCGCTCGTGGCCGAACAGGAAGCCTGAATGTGAAAAAGCCGGGGATGCACCCCCGGCTTTTTGTGTCTGCAACATTTGGCTTGAATTCCTTGTGATTTGGTAGTATATTATCCTTAGCACCTGCACACGCAGCTGTGCAGCAAGGAGGCAACGGATTATGGTCATCTCAACCAAGGGACGCTATGCACTGCGCCTGATGATCGACCTGGCGCAGCATTGCGACGAGGGCTTCATCTCGCTCAAGACTGTGTCGCAGCGGCAGGATGTGTCCCTGAAATATATGGAGGCGATCGCAGCGGCGCTCAACCGCGCGAACCTCGTCATCAGCCAACGCGGCAAGGAGGGCGGCTACCGCCTGAGCCGGCCGGCGAGCGACATCACGGTCGCGGAGGTGCTGCACAGCACCGAGGGCAGCATGGCCGCCGTCTCCTGTCTTGATGCCGGAGAGAACGGATGCGAGCGCGCAGCTCAGTGCCTGACGCTGCCGATGTGGAAAAAGCTCGACGCCGTCATGGATAACTATCTGTCCGGGGTGTCCGTACAGGACCTGCTTGACGGCAAAGCATAACGGCACATAAACCGGGGAAAGAAAAGTGTATTTTCTTTCCCCGGTTTTCTTTTTCAAATTCCTATTGACAATATGGGAAATACATGGTATCATTTACCCATAAAGCAAATAGGAATTAAAGGAGGACAGTCTCATGCGCGTCTACGCAGACAATGCGGCAACCACAAAGCTATCCCCCGCCGCGAAGGAAGCCATGCTTCCATACTTTGACGAGATCTACGGCAATCCCAGCACGCTCTACACCCTCGGGCAAGAGGCGGCCGAGCATCTGCTTGCCTGCCGCACCGAGATTGCGCAGCTGATCGGCGCTGCCGACCCGCGGGAGATCGTGTTCACCTCCGGCGGCAGCGAGGCCGATAATCAGGCCATCATTTCCGCTGCCAGAAACGGCGCCCGTAAAGGGAAAAAACATCTGATATCCACCAAGTTTGAGCACCATGCGGTGCTGCACACGCTCGATAAGCTCCGCAAGGAAGGCTTTGACGTGACGCTGCTGGATGTGCACGAAAACGGCGTCGTCCGCGTCGAGGACGTGGCTGCGGCCATCCGGGAGGATACGGCGCTCGTGTCCGTCATGTTTGCCAACAACGAGATCGGCACCATCCAGCCCATCCGGGCCATCGGCGCGCTCTGCCGCGAGCGGGGCATCCCGTTCCACACGGATGCGGTGCAGGCCATCGGCCACGTTCCCGTGAATGTGCAGGAGATGAATATCGACCTGCTCTCGTGCTCGGCGCACAAGTTCCACGGCCCGCGAGGCGTCGGTTTCCTGTACGCCAAGCGCGGTATCCCGCTTACGAACATCATTGAGGGCGGCGCGCAGGAACGCGGCAAGCGCGGCGGCACGGAGAACACCCCGGCCATTGCCGGCATGGCCGCGGCGCTGCGTGAGGCGGTCGACCACATGGTCGAGAACACGGAGAAGGTCACGCACCTGCGCGAGACACTCATTGCCGGCCTTTCGACCATCGAGCATGCCCGGCTCAACGGTGACCGCACGCAGCGTGTGCCCGGCACGGTAAATTTCTGCTTCGAGGGCATCGAGGGCGAGTCGCTGCTGCTCCTGCTCGACCGCAAGGGCATTGCCGCTTCGTCCGGCAGCGCCTGCACCTCCGGCTCGCTCGACCCCAGCCATGTGCTGCTGGCCATCGGCCTGCCGCACGAGGTGGCGCATGGTTCACTGCGCCTGTCCGTGGGCGAATACAACACAGATGAGGAAATGGCATACATCGTGGACAATGTCCGGCAGGTGGTTGCCTATCTGCGCAGCATCTCCCCGGTGTGGGACGAGCTGGAGACCGGTGCGCGCCCGCACCTGATCTAATACAAAACGATATAAAGGAGGCTTTCCTATGGCACTGTATAGCGAAAAGGTCATGGACCATTTTGAAAACCCCCGCAACGTCGGCAAGATGCCCGACGCCGACGGCATCGGTGAAGTCGGCAACGCCAAGTGCGGCGACATCATGCGGATGTATATTAAGGTAGACAACGGCATCATCTCGGATGTGAAGTTCAACACGTTCGGCTGCGGCAGCGCGATCGCGTCCTCGTCGATGGCGACCGAGATGATCAAAGGCAAGCCCATCTCGGAGGCGTTGGCGCTGTCCAACAAGGCAGTCGTGGAAGCGCTCGACGGTCTGCCGGCCCAGAAGATCCACTGCTCCGTGCTCGCGGAGGAGGCGGTCAAGGCGGCCGTGAAGGACTACTATGATAAAAACGGCATTGCCTATGACGCCGCGCTCTTTGCAGAGCACGACTGCGCCGCCTGTCACAGCGGCTGATACCACCCGGATACTTCTCTTCCCCCTTCTATGTTTTGCGGAAAGCACCCGTCCGTTTGGCCGGGTGCTTTCTGTATTTTGCCAGAAAAAAGTCCCGGCAGGCCTGTCGGAAGCCTGCCGGGGAAGCGCGTCAGTAATAGATGCTGTTTCGCTTTGGCCTTGGTCGGAAGTGGATGCCCGACACCATGCCGAGCGCGGCAAAGGTCGTGAACAGGGAAGAGCCGCCGTAGCTGAAAAACGGCAGCGTGATGCCGATGACGGGCGTGATGCCGATGCACATGCCGATGTTCTCAAACGTCTGGAACGTCAAAAATGCGGCCACGCCGAAGCACACGAGCGAACCCATATTGCTGCCCGAGCGGATGCCGACCATGACACAGCGGATGATGACGATCAGCAGCAGCACGATGACGAGGATGCAGGCGATCATGCCGAGTTCCTCACCGATGACGGCATAGATGAAGTCCGTGTGCTTGCCGGCGAGGGCGTTGGACTGGCTCTGCGTGCCGTGGCCGAGGCCCGCGCCGGTCCACTGGCCGGAAGCGAGCGCGATCTTGCTCTGGTGCGGCTGCCAGTTGATGCCGGTGTTCGTCGGGTCGATGCTGGAGTCATAGGGCGCGAGGATGCGGTTTTTCTGATAGTCGTGCAGCACGAATTTCCACAGCAGCGGGATCATCGCGGCGATGGCCGCAAAGCCGATCGCAAACCAGTGCAGCGCAAAGCCCGCGGCAAAGAGCATCACGAGGAAGATGGAGAAAAAGATCAGCGCCGAGCCGAGGTCGGACGACACGACAAGGATCAGCCCGAACAGCAGCACGAAATGGCCAGCCAGCTGCGCGACCGACCACACGGAGTTGAGGTCGTGATATTCCTTTAAGTAACTGATCTGCTTTGCCAGAATGACGATGAACGTGAGCTTGACGACCTCCGTCGGCTGAATGCCGATGCCGAAAAAGCGCAGCCAGCCGGTGTTGCCGGTGTTGTCGCTCACGCCGAAGGGGATCAGCAGCAGCAGAAAGACCACGTTGAACGCGCACAGGATCTGCCACTTGTCGGCCAGCACGTCCACGTCCAGCACGGTCATGACCACGAACGCGATGACGCCGAGGATGAGCGACGCGCTCTGCACGATGACATACTTGGCCGAATGGTACGACGCCGTGGCGCTCGAGATGACGACGATGCCGAAAATGGCGCAGATGAGGCCCATCACGAGCAGGAAGATATCTGCCCGGTGAAAAAACTCCTTTGCGTAGGACATGACTTTTTTCATAATGGCCTCCTTTCCGCCGCGGCGGCGTTTTGAAATCGGCGCTTATTATATCACACAAAACGACTTTACGCAACGGGCGAAACCGTGCTATAATACTTCTTCAGAATCGGAGGGATACCATGCAGGAATATCTGACCCACAGCGAAGCGGAGACCGAACAGGCCGGCGCGGACTTTGCGCGCGCCCTGCCGGATGGCAAGGTCGTGGCCATGTACGGTGAGCTCGGCAGCGGCAAGACCGCCTTTGTGCGCGGCATGGCCCGCGGCATGGGGCTGACGTGCCGCGTCTCGAGCCCGACGTTCACGATCGTGAACGAATATGAGGGCCCCCGCGAGCTGATCCATTTTGATATGTACCGTCTCGGCAGCGCGGACGAACTGTTCGACATCGGCTGGGAGGATTATGTCAACCGCGGTTCCGTCTGCGCCGTTGAGTGGAGCGAGAACGTGGAGGACGCATTTTACGGCGACGAGGTCGTGGTCCGGTTTGAAAAGCTCGGCCCGACGACCCGGCGCATCACGATCACGGAAGGGAGCGGGAAATCATGCTGATCCTTGCACTGGAGTCCTCGGCCAAGGCGGCGTCGGTCGCCCTGTGCCGCGATGGGGTGCTCATTGCCCAGAGCCAGCAGTGCAGCGGCCTGACGCACAGCTGCACGCTGCTGCCGATGGCGGAGCAGATGCTGAAAAATACCGACACCAAACTTGCGGATGTGGACGCCATCGCCGTCGCGCGCGGGCCGGGTTCGTTCACCGGCGTGCGCATCGGCGTGTCCACGGCCAAGGGGCTCGCCTGGGGCGCGCAGAAACCTGCCATCGGCGTGTCCACGCTCGAGGCTATGGCGTATCACGGCCTAGCGGCGGGGGAGGGCGCGCTTGTGTGCGCAGCTATGGATGCCCGCCGCAGCCAGATTTACAATGCCCTGTTCGAGATCCGGGGCGGAAAACCGGTGCGTCTTTGTGAAGACCGTGCGATTTCACTCGCGGAGCTGGGCGAAGAACTGGGAAAAATGCAGAAATCCGCTTTTCTGGTTGGCGACGGCGCGCAGTTGTGTTATAATACATGTTTGGACATGGGCATTCCCGCCGTGCTGGCACCGGGCAATCTGGTCAGCCAGAGCGCGTGGGGCGTGGCCATGGCCGCCTTCGGGCAGACGCCGGTCCCGGCGGAGGAACTGCTCCCGGTCTATCTGCGCCTGTCGCAGGCCGAGCGGGAACGCCAGGCGCGGCTGGCTGCCCAGGCGGCACAGGAATGAAAAATTGAATCAACAAAGGAGACGACGAGATGAGTAATGTTCACGTTTTTGACCACCCGCTGATCCAGCACAAGCTCTCGATCCTGCGCGACAAGAACACCAGTGTCAAGGAATTCCGCGAGCTGATTTCCGAGATCGCCATGCTGATGTGCTTTGAAGCCACGCGCGATCTGCCGCTTGAGGAGATCGATGTGGAGACCCCGGTCGCCACGGCGCACTGTAAGCACATCGCCGGCAAGAAGCTGGCCATCGTGCCGATCCTCCGCGCCGGTCTCGGCATGGTCGACGGCATGGTCACCATGATGCCGAACGTCAAGGTCGGCCACATCGGCCTGTTCCGCGACCCGCAGACGCTTGAGCCCGTGAAGTATTACTTCAAGATGCCGCCCGACATTTCCGAGCGCGACGTCATCATCGTCGATCCGATGCTCGCCACCGGCGGCAGCGCGTCCGCCGCGGTGCAGTTCATGAAGGAAGTCGGCTGCAAGCACATCAAGCTCATGTGCATCATCGGCGCCCCCGAGGGCGTGGCCGTGATGCAGAAGGAGCATCCGGATGTGGACATCTACGTCGCAGCGCTCGACGATCATCTCAACGAGCACGGCTACATCGTCCCCGGTCTGGGCGACGCCGGCGATCGCATCTTCGGCACCAAGTAATTCTCTCCTGTTGATCCGTAAAGCAAACACCCGGTATTGGAAAGCCAATACCGGGTGTTTTTTTGTTTTTTTTACTGCAGGTTCAGGTGCTTGCGCAGCATGCCGTGCGTGAGGAAGAAAAAGCCCGCGCAAAACGCCAGCGCACCCACGCAGGCACAGCCGAGCACGGCCCAGAGTGCATGCAGCACGGTCATCGTGTTGACGGCCGAGGTGGCCGGCCAGTAGAACGCGCCGAAGATCAGCGTCAGCACGATGCGCGTGCCGATCCAGAGCACGAAGAAGAACACGACGGACATGAGTCCTTTGTTTTTCTTGAAGCTCTGGCCGATCGCCATGGCGGCGTAGGTCATCAGGCACAGGGCAAGGCCGCACAAAACCACCAGCACGACCACGCCGACGGTGAGCCAGCCGGCCTGCGCCTGCGTGATCGTCGGCATGCTGTACGGTGCGCCGAAGGTAAAGGCAAACCGAAACCGGACGATATCCTCGTAGCTGCCGAGCATGCCGGACAGCAGCAGGCCGAGCGCGTCGACCGCGAATGTGCCGAGAAACCACACGACCGAGACGATCAGCTTCGAAAAGATCAGCTCCGTCGTCGAGACCGGCAGCGTAAACATCAGGTAGCCCTCGTCCGTCATCAGATTGCGGTAAAACCGCAGGACCATGAGCACGATCGTCGTCACGACGGCAGCAATGAGCGAGAGCGAAAATACGAACGACACGAGCGCGCTGATGGCGCGGATCAGAAAGCCGTTCTGGTTTTCACACAGGCGGGTGATCAGGTTCGTGAACAGGCCGAGCACCGGCACGGCCACATACAGCGGCAGCATGATGCGCGCCGTGGCGCGGAAATCCTGCTTTAAGAGTTTTCCTAGCATCTGAATACCTCCCGGAACACAGCGTCCACCGATTTGCCCTCTTTGGCGCGCAGCTCATCCGCCGACGACTGCAGCAGCAGATGGCCGCGGCTGAGAAACGCCACATCGTCGAGGATGTTTTCCACGTCCGCGATCAGGTGCGTCGAGATAATGACGGCGGCCTCTGGATTGTAGTTGCTGATGATGGTATTGAGGATGAAATCGCGCGTCGCGGGGTCAACGCCGCCGATCGGCTCGTCGAGCAGATAGAGCTTTGCCTTGCGGCTCATGACGAGGATGAGCTGTACCTTTTCACGCGTGCCCTTGGACATCTGCTTGATCTGCTGCTTGGGCTGGATGCCGAGCCGCTGCATCATCTGCACGGCCGCGTCGCGGTCAAAATCATCGTAAAAATCGCCGAAAAACGCCAGCAGCTGCAGCGCCGTCATCCAGTCGGCGAAATAGGTGCGCTCCGGCAGATAGGACACGATTTTCTTCGTCTCCTTGCTCGGCGCCATGCCGTCGATGAGAATTTCCCCGGCGTCCGGCGTGAGCAGGCCGTTGGCCAGCTTGATGAGCGTGCTCTTGCCGCTGCCGTTCGGGCCGAGCAGACCGACGATGCGCCCCGGCTCGACCGAGAGGTCCACGCGGTCGAGCGCCGGCTCCGCGCCATAGCTCTTGCACAGGCCCTTACATTCGAGAATTGCCATGTTACATTTCCTCCTTTGTCTGCCGCAGATCCTGCTGCAGCAGCTCGAGCGCCTGCGCCCGGTCATAGCCGAGCTGCGCCAGCGCCTGCCAGAATGCGTCGATGCCGGCCTGCGCCAGCCGCCGCTTTTCCCGTTCGATGCGCGCCAGATCTTCCGTCACGGTGCGGCCGGCCGTGCGCTGCGTCCGGATCAGCTCCAGCCGCTCGAGCTCGGCGAGCGCGCGCTGCATCGTGTTCGGATTCACGCCGGCGTCGGACGCGAAGTCGCGCACCGACGGCAGCTTGCTCCCGGGCGGAAACTGCCCGAGAATGATCGCGCGGGCGATCTGGTCCACGAGCTGCGTGTAGACAGGCGCGTCGTTGCGGATGTTCCAGTTCATGATGCCGCCTCCTGTCAGAATCGTGTGTCACTGTATTAAGCGATTAAGACAATAGCACAACATGCGCGGAATGTCAAGCCGGATTTTGTGAAGAAGATGTAAAAAGCGCCCGCAGCGATCGCTGCGGGCGTAAAGATTGCGGATTCAGACTTCGATTTTTTCTCTGGTCGCGCCTTCCGTGACCGGGAGCGCGCTCTTTCGCTGCGCGAGCAGACCGGGGAGGATGGACACAAGGCTGCCGCAGAGGATGCACGCGATACCGGCGAGCATATTGCCCGGGATGGCCTCGTGCAGCACCAGAAATGCCAGCAGCGGCGCGAGCGCGGGCTTGAAGAAGAACACGAGCGACGTCGTCTGCGCGCTCGTGACCTCCATGGACAGGAAGTAGCACGTGAAGCCGATGCCGGTCACGCCGATGTAGATAAAGAGCACGATCGGCAGATTCGCCAGCGTGTAGCCGGTGAAGAAGGGGATGCTCGCAAACATGTCCAGTCCTGCGGCCGTCAGGCTGGCGGCGAGGGATGGGATGTGCGTCAGACCGGCGAGCGCGATCATCTCGGCTGCGCCGAACAGAAAGCCGAAGCACGTCACGACAAGGCCGCCGAAGCGCGCGCACTGGCGCTTGCCGCACACGCCGTAGAGCGCGAACAGCAGCGTCGCCAGCAGGACGTACACTACACCGAGCGTGTCCAGCTTCAGATTCCACGGCTGGATAATGAGCACGATGCCCGCCACGTCCAGCACGAGGCCCGCGACCTGATTTTTCGAGATCGTCTCATGCAAAAGCAGAAAGGCAAACAGCGTCACGAACACGGGGTTGCTGGAAAACAGCACGCCGACGACCGATGCCTGAATGCGCGTGACGGACAGCTGGTACAGCGACATGCTCACCGCGATGCCCATCAGGCCCAGCAGGGCAAACGAGCCGAGCGCCTTGCCGTCGAGCTTCAGACCGCGTTTTTTCAGTTCGCGCACGGCGAACGGAATGAGCACCAGACCGCCGACTACGAACCGGCTGAAGTTGAGCTGGATGGGGTTGAACTGCCCGGAGATCAGCTTCAGCGCGACCTCCATGCTGGAAAACAGCAGCGTCGTGACCGCGATGTACAGATAGCCTCGTTTCATATGGATAGCCTCTTTTTCAATAGTTGCACAAGCGGTTTCCGTTGTAACACTGTTTTGGACGCTTGTCAAGAAACGACAAACTTTCGACAAACAAAACCGGCGCCCGGTGTTGGCCGGGCGCCGGGCGTATGCAGGTTTGTTCAGCGCGGCAGGCGGCCGGCATTGCGCTCCCAGAACACGCCGTCGGCGTAGCCCTGAATGGCGGGGGTCGTCTCTGCCAGTTCCAGCCGCTTTTCGGCCCAGGCGCAGTACTGCTCGCTGCGCTCAATGGCGACGAAGCGGCGGCCGAGTTTTTTTGCCGTCACGGCCGTGGAGCCGGAGCCGGCGAAGGGGTCGAGCACGATGCCGCCGGGGTCGGAGCTCGCGAGGATGAGCTTGGCCAGCAGCTTTTCGGGCTTTTGCGTCGGATGGGCGGTGTTTTCCGGCATGGACCAGTAGGGTACGGAAATATCGTCCCAGAAGTTCGACGGGCACGTGTTGCGAAAGCGGCCGTCCGGCGTTTCCTCCCAGTCCTTCGGCTGGCCGTCGGTGCGGTAGGGCGCGCGCACGCGGCGGCGCACTTTTACGGCGTCTATGTGGAATGTGTAATCGTCCGTGCGCGTGGCGAACCAGATATCCTCCATGCCGTTTTTCCAGTTGCGCTGTGCGCCGCGGCCCTTTTCCCGCTGCCAGGTGATGCGGTTTTGCAGCCGGAAATACTCCTTGAGCGTCAGGCCGACGATCGGGCTTGAGCGCCAGTCACAGCAGACGTAGACCGAGGCGTCCGGCTTGAGCAGCGGCAGCAGCAGTTCAATCCACGCGCGCGTAAAGGCAGCGTAGTTCGCGTCCGTCGTGCGCCGGAAGCCGCCGCCGGAGAAGTCCTTGGTCAGGTTGTACGGCGGGTCCACGATCAAGAGGTCTGCAAAGCCGCGCGGCAGGTGCGGCGCGACCGCAAACGTGTCGCCGCAGATGGTGCGGCCGCACACGGTGTCGAGCGGCACATCCTCTGTCACGCGCAGGCAGCGCGTGAGATACTCCGGCGCGTCCTCCGGCAGAAAGTCTATGGTCTTGTTGCGTTCGGCTTTCATAGCGTCACCTCGCAAAGGGAAAGCGGCTTTTTTGCTGACACGTTCAGGTTTCTCCCATGGCGTAGACCATGTCCCAGAAGCGCAGGTCAAACAGGCAGCACTTTTCGAAGATCTCGCACAGGCGCTGCGCCCTTTGCTCGTCAATGCCCGCGCCGAGCGCGTCGATCCGGTCGATGAGCGCCTGGTTGGTCTGGCGGTATTCCTCCGAAACGTAGCCCGCGAACCACGCGCCGTAGCGCTCGTCCTGAAGCGCGTCCGGATAGCGCGTCACCATCTCCTGCGCGATGTAAGCATAGCTCCACGAGCAGTTTAAGAGCGTCACAAGCCCGGTCAGCACGTCCCCGGACTGTGCCTCGCAGAGCATATAGTGGCTGTAGGCACTGTTGTCGATGTGCGTGCGCGCGCTGCGGATCTCATCGTCCGTGACGCCGAGGCGCTGCATGTACGGCAGGTGTGTACGGAACGTCTCGTCGATCGTGCTCGCGAGCTCTTCGCTCAGAAACCGGATCTGCTCGAAATCATCGGCCTTCTGGAGGATGGCTGCGAAGATCTTCACGTAATCTTTGAGGTAGAGATAGTCCTGCAGCATGTAGTAGCGGAATTTTTCTGCTGGCAGCGTGCCGTCAGCCATCTGCGTCACAAACGGGTGGGTGAGATACCGCGGCCAGATGTCCTGCACGCACGCATGGAGCCGCTGCGAGAGCTTGCCGTCGTTATGCTCGCTCATTTGTGCGCGATGATCGCCACATAGCCGCCGCTCTGGTAGCCGGGCACGACGTCCTCCACGACCTCGTTGGTGTACATGGGGTTGCGCAGCAGCGTCTGATAGAAGTCAAAATCGTGGAAGCCGAGCGCCTTGAGCGCGTCGATCTTCTCCTCGGTGGAGTGCCACACACCCGCGCAGCACAGCTCGAGCGGGTACGGCAGCTGGGGCATGACGCCATTGAGCGACGGGTGGTCGAACGTGCCGGCTTCCTTTGCCAGCAGGTACATAAACCCGAACGCGCTCTCCTTGGGCACGTCCAGAGACACGAACTTGCCGTTCGGCTTGAGCGCCTTTTTGCAGACGTCGAACGCGCGCGTCAGGTCCTCCATATAGCTGGAGCTGCCGTTGAGGTAGATCACGTCGTAGGCGTTTTCCTCCAGCTCGGCGTCCTCGATCGCGCCGAACGCGATCACGTTCACGCCGCGCTTTTGCGCGATTGCGCCCATGTCGTGCGAGGGCTCGATGCCCTCGATGCCGCTGCAGTCGATCATGCTCTCGAACAGGCCGCTGCCGCAGCCGACGGAGAGCACGCGCTTGCCGGCAATGTCGCCGAGCGCCGTCTGGAACAGGCGCAGCTCACTCTGAAACAGGTTGTCGTTTTCCATAAACCAGGCATCATACTGCGCCGCATAGCCGTCAAATTTCGGTTTCATCATCAAAGGTCCTTTCTAAGTATCATTTCGTTTGCCGTAGCCGGCGGACGCGCCGCGCGGACAAAAATCAACGGTTTTTTCATTATAGCATACAAGTGTTTTGCCTGCAATCCCGCAATGTCAGGGGCGGAGTGGGAAGCGTGAAAAAGAAAAAACGGCAAATCTCTCATGAGATTTGCCGTTTTTTGTGGAAAAGGTATCGCGTTTTGATAGAATTTCCCGGAGGGGGGGTCACCTGCCCTTCAGGGGGGTCAACCGGGTCCGAGGGGGGGCACTTGCCACAGGGGGGTTCAAAGTGAACGATTACTGATTTGCCTTTTCCTCCAGCGCACGGATACGGTCGGAGAGCGCATCGATTTTCCTCATGAGCATACGGAATACCTCTGCATACATTTTTGCATTCATTAATGCAGAATTCATGCTTTCCTGATCTGTCATGCTAAGACGGATGGCGTCATCGCCAGCATAGCCATAAGCAGTCATCAGCCGCCCCTGAGCTATAACAACTGCCATATCGTTCAATGAAAAGCTCTCTTGGTGGCCCAGCGCGGCATAAAGCTGCTTGATGACCTGCACCTGAGTAGAGTATTACGTTCCGGGATTTCTAAAACGTAGCATTCTTTCACCACTCTCAAATGTAGATAGTCATATTATGCTTCTTTGACCACGAAAAATCTACATTTAAAGGCCCACTTCGCAGGGGGCAATGTTGAATTTATCAGGTTCTCGCAGTATAATGACCACAGAAAACAATAAGTGGGTGAAAGCAATATGGCCGACGAAAAGAAAGTATGGGGAATTCACACACAGGATGATAGTCTTTTCCTACAAGGCAATGTGATTGCAATCGGATGGAAAGAGATGGGAGATTTATCTGTTCTCGCTCCAGACCGTGAATCGTTTAGAGACAAGTACCTTGCTGTGTTCCCTGATGCAAAAAAGGGCAGCGTTGCGACCAGTTCAGGTATGCTTTTCCGCTTTGTGCATGAGATGCAAATTGGTGATTACGTTGTATTCCCGTCAAAGACTGACAGAATGGTGAACATAGGTGTCGTGGAAAGCGAGTACCAGTATTCACCAGATGCAATAGAGTACAAACAGCAACGTAGTGTTAAGTGGATAAAACACCTGCCGCGCATGTCGTTTTCTCAGGGGGCTCTTTATGAGATCGGATCATTCATGTCACTTTTCACCGTGAAAAACTACGCGGATGAGTTTCTTTCTGCACTCGACAAGGGATTTAAAAAGAGCCTTCCAGAGGAAGATGAGAGCGTTGGTGCTACCGCAGAAGAAATAATCGAGAACACAAAGGATTTCATTCTCAAGGAAATCAGCCGCCAGCTAAAAGGGTATGATCTTGAAGAGTTTGTCGCGGACCTGCTGCAGGCCATTGGGTACCGTACAACAGTCTCCCCGCACGGTGGCGACAGCGGAATTGACATCACCGCCTATAAGGATGAGCTCCCGCCTCGAATCCTTGTCCAAGTTAAGAGTCAGGATGGGGATATAAAGGAAACGACCATTCAATCTCTCAAAGGCGCAATGCGTGAGGGCGATTATGGGTTGTTTGTCACTCTGTCCAACTACACGAAAAACGCGAAGAAGTATCTTGAAAGCACGCCGATTATTCGGGGAATCAATGGTACAGAACTGGTTGAACTCGTTTTGAAGTATTATGGCCAGCTTAGTGAGAAATACAGAAAAATGATCCCGCTGAAGATGGTTTACATACCCGTGACGCTGGACACGGACTCAAATTGAACGATTACCCTCTGTGAGAACGATACCCCTCAAATTGAACAATACCCCTCTGTGAGAACGATTTGTCCGGGAGAGGGGTGCCGGGGACAGCCGAAAAGTAAAAATGCCGCTGCGGAAATAGCTCCGTAGCGGCTGCTTTTTTGTTGCCGGATACCGAAAAAGCCCTGAAATCAAGGGCTTTCGGGCAAAAAGAAAAGGTAGGCAATTTCTATCAAAATTACCTACCTTTTGTGGCGGAGAAGGAGGGATTCGAACCCTCGATACCCTTGTGGGGTATACACGATTTCCAATCGTGCGCGCTCGACCAGGCTACGCGACTTCTCCACGTTCTGTTCGGGTTGCTTTCATTTCAAATTGTCAGCTTGCATATTATAATCAAGATTTGTCATAAAGTCAAGTCCCATTTTGAAAGAAACGCATTTTTTGTGCGGATTTGTTTCAGCCCAGCAGACAGGCGAGCAGATTTCGCACGCTTTGGGCGTGGCAGCGGTCCTGCTGCGCCATGGCGGTCAGCGTTTCCCGGAGCGGGGACGGCGCGGTGTCTGCCGCCGCGTCGAGCCGCTGCGCCAGCGCGAGCTCCTGCGTATAGACGCAGCGAAGATCCTGCGCTGCCGTACCCAGACGCGGGCAGGCGGCGGGCGGGACGCAGCGCTCGCCCGTGTGCAGGAAATATTCCACCTGCAGCTCCTTCTGGTGCGCCCGCTCCTGTGCCGCGATGCCGAGCAGCTGCTGGCGCCCGGTGCGGATGCGCTGTGCAAGCGCTGTGTAAAACGCGGCCCCAGCCGCCTTGGCGCGGATGCACTCGGCGAGCAGATCGGTCAGCGTGTCGGCTTCCGGCGGTGCGGCCGCGGGCGCGCCTGTGCTGCCCGCCACACGCTGCCAGACGCGCTGAAATGTGCGGTTGTCAAGAAAAACGGAATCCTGCATCGTCCATACCCCCACACCATGCTATGGCCCGGCTTGCAAAAACGTGCGAAGTGTGCCATAATCACGGCAGAGACTTTTCCATCGGAGGCGACCATCATGGCTCGATTTTTCATAGCAGGCACCAACTTCCCGAACGGCCGGGCGATCATCCGCGGCCGCGACGCCGACCATATCCGCGTGCTGCGCCTGCGCGCGGGGGACGACATTGTCATCTGCGACGGGGCGGGGCGCGACTATAAGTGCCGCCTGGTGCAGACGCTGGAGCACGAGGCCGAGGCCGAGGTCATCGAGGTCGTGCCGTGCAAGGCAGAGCCCACCGTGCGCACGACGGTGTTTGCCGGCCTGCCGAAGGGCGAACGCAGCGACTTTCTCGTGCAGAAGTGCACGGAGGCCGGCGCTGCCGAGATCGTGTTTTTCTCCTGCACACGCTGTGTGGCCAAGGCGGTGAACATGGAAAAGAAGCTCGAGCGCTGGCAGCGCATTGCCGAGGAGGCGGCCAAGCAGTCCGGCCGCGGCATCATCCCGCAGGTGCGCTATGAGGCAGACTTCGTCGCCGTGCTCAACGGCGCGCTGCACACGGATCTGCCGCTGTTCATGTACGAGACCGGCGAGCGTGAGACGATCCGCGACGCGATCGAGCACACTGCGCAGCCCATCGCATCGGCGGCCATCATCACGGGGCCGGAGGGTGGCTTTGCCGAGTTCGAGGCCGACATGGCCCGCAAGCTCGGCATGCACATCTGCTCCATGGGCGAGCGGATCCTGCGGTGCGAGACGGCGCCGGTCGTTGCGCTCACGGCGCTGATGTACGGCACCGGCAATTTGTGAACTTTTTTGAAGCAGGGGGTTGACAAGCCCTATCTGCGTATGCAATAATACTCCACGCAATCAAATAAATATCCGTCGAAACCTCAAGGATCGGCCCGGCCGAGACTGGAGGCGGAGGAACTCTGGAGAATCCCGCATGAAAGCGGGTGCCGAAGGTGCAAGGCGAAAGCCGAATCTCTCAGGCAAAAGGACAGAGCGAGTGCCCGACATGTGCGGGCGTTCAGGCGCTGTTTGTTCTCTGGAGCTGCTGGTCAAAACGACCGGCAGCTTTTTGCTTTGCAAAAATTCAATGCAGAGGGAGAAACAACATGGATACCTTACTCAAAATCGTGCAGACCATCAACATGTACCTGTCAGACTATGTGCTGATCATCCTGCTCCTCGGCGCGGGTCTGTATTTCACCATCCGCACGAAGTTCGTGCAGGTGCGCTGCTTCGGCGAGGGCTGGCGGCGCTTCTTCGGTGAGTTCAGCCTCAACGGCGAGAAGCACAAATCCGGCATGAGTTCGTTCCAGGCGCTGGCGACGGCCGTCGCGGCGCAGGTCGGCACCGGCAACATCGTCGGCGCCTGCGGCGCGATCCTCATCGGCGGCCCCGGCGCAATCTTCTGGATGTGGATCATCGCGTTCTTCGGCATGGCGACGATCTATGCCGAGGCGGTGCTCGCGCAGGAGACACGCGTGGTCGAGCCCGACGGCACGGTCCTCGGCGGTCCGGTGTATTACATCAAGCGCGCGTTCCCGAACGGCTTCGGCAAGTTCCTGGCCGGCTTCTTCGCGGTCGCGATCATTCTGGCGCTCGGCTTCATGGGCTCCATGGTGCAGTCCAACTCCATCGGTGAGGCGTGCCAGAACGCGTTCCACATCCCGAGCTGGGTCATGGGCCTGATCGTTTCCGCCATCGCGGCGTTCATCTTCATCGGCGGCGTGCAGCGCATCGCCTCCGTCACGGAAAAGATCGTGCCGATCATGGCCTGCCTGTATCTGCTCGGCGGCCTGATCGTGCTCATTGCCCGCATCCGCTACGTGCCGGAGACCTTCGGCATGATCTTCAAGTACGCATTCGCGCCGCAGTCCATCATCGGCGGCGGCATCGGCTACGCGCTCAAGACGGCCATCAGCCAGGGCGCCAAGCGCGGCCTGTTCTCGAACGAGGCCGGCATGGGCTCCACGCCGCATGCGCACGCGCTGGCCAATGTCAAGTGCCCGCACGAGCAGGGCACGGTCGCGATGATCGGCGTGTTTATCGACACGTTCGTCGTCCTGACCATGACGGCGCTGGTCGTCATCTGCACGCTCTACGCCGGCAACGGCCCGCTGGCCCACGGCGCGGTCGACGGCATTTCCAAGACGAACATGGCGCAGCTCGCGTTCTCGAGCGTGTTCGGCGAGACGCTCGGCAATGCGTTCGTGGCCATCTGCCTGCTGTTTTTCGCGTTCTCGACGATCGTCGGCTGGAACCTCTTCGGCCGCATCAATGTTAACTATCTCTTCGGCAAGAAGGCGAACCTTGCTTATTCCATCGTCGCCATCATCTTCATCTTCCTCGGATCCTGCCTGTCCAACGATCTTGTCTGGGAGCTGACGGACATGTTCAACCAGCTCATGGTGCTGCCGAACATGATCGCGCTCGCTGCGCTCTCCGGCATCGTAGCCGTGGCCGCGCGCAAGCACAATGACGAGCACGAGCTGCGCAAGTAATTTCGCATACAGCAAACTGCCCTGCACCGATCGGTGCAGGGCGGTTTTTTTGTTTTGCTTATTTGCAGCGGCGCAGCACCTCGAGCGTGTAGCGCCAGACACGCTGCACGGAGGCGATGTGCATCCGCTCGCGGCAGGTGTGGATCTCCGTCAGGTCGGGGCCGAAGGACACGCAGTCGAGCCCCGGCAGCTTTCCGGCGAACAGCCCGCACTCGACGCCCGCGTGGATGGCTTCCACCTTTGGGTCGCGGCCGTACTGCTCACGAAAGACGGCAACCATGCGCTCGCGCAGGGGCGAGTCCTTGCGGTATTCCCATGCGGGATAGTCGCCCGAGACGGTCACCGTGCCGCCGAGCTGCGCCATCAGGCAGCGCAGACGCGCGACGAGCATCTCTTTTTGCGTGGCCACGCTGCTGCGCACGCAGAACGACGCCTGCACGGTGTTTGCATCCGTTGTCAGGATGCCGAGATTCAGCGATGTCTGCACAAGGCCCGGAATGTCCCGGCTCGTGGCCTGGACGCCGTTCGGCAGGCAGCAGAGCATGCACACCGCGCGCTGCGTGGATGCCTCGTCCATCGGCAGCTGCTGCGGCCGGGCTGCGTCAAAGCGCACAAACACATCCGGGTCGGCGGCAGCATATTCGTGCCGGAGCGCAGCGTCCATATCCGAGATGGCCGCCTGCGCGGCGGCAGCATCAGTCACTATAATGACGGCCCGGCTCTCACGCGGGATGGCGTTATCCTTCAGACCACCGTCGACGGAGACGAGCCGCAGCGGCGTGCGCTCGCTGACGGCGTACAGCACACGGCTCATGAGGAGGTTCGCGTTGCCGCGGCCCTTGTCGATCTCCGCGCCGGAGTGACCGCCGAGCAGGCCACCGACCGTGACGGTCAGCGCCGTGCCGGAAAACGGCGCGCGCGTGACCGGCAGCGTGCACACGGACACATTGCCGCCGGCGCAGCTGACGGTGAGCACGCCCTCGTCCTCGGAGTCGAGGTTGAGCATCGTACGGCCCTTGAGCACGGAAGCGTCCAGCGCGACCGCGCCGAGCATGCCGGTCTCCTCGTCGACGGTGATGACGACCTCGAGCGGGGGATGGGGGATGTCGTCCGCATCCAGGATCGCCAGCGCCATGGCCACGGCAATGCCGTCGTCCCCGCCGAGCGTTGTGCCGCGCGCGCCGATCGTGTCGCCGTCCACGAAGAGGTCGAGCCCCTCGCGGGCCATGTCCTTCGTGCAGTACGGCGCGGTCTCGCAGACCATGTCCATATGCCCCTGCAGGATGACCGGGGCGGCGGATTCATATCCCGGCGTGCCGGGAGAGAAGATGACGATGTTGTTGTGCGCGTCCTGAATGCAGTGCAGATGATGTTCGGCCGCAAAGAGAACGAGATGATCGCTGATTTCTTTCGTGTTGCCGGAGCCGTGCGGGATGGCGCACAGCTGCTCAAAATAGGAAAACACGGCTTGCGGCTCCAGATGATCGAGAATGGGCATGATAAATCTCCTTTGCTGGTGAAATGAACCCGGCGGACACACGACCGTGCCCGCCGGGGGATGGTTAGACTTCGACCGGGATCTGTACCCGGGACAGAGAGGCGCGGATGTTGCCGGTGAACAGCAGACTCAGGCGGCGGATCTGCACTTCGAGATCTTCTTTCATACCGTTTTCGAGCCATTCATAGAAAATATCCGTGATGCCGAAACGGTAGAGGTCGCACACGAGCTTTTTGTCCGCCTCGCTCACGCGCAGACCGCGGGCCTGCGCCTCAACATAGCTGTGCATCATTTCCCCGGAAATGCGGTCCACGTGCTTCTCCAGCTCCAGCCGGTGCGAGGATGTGTAGATGTGGTACACGGCGCGCTTGTGCTCGCGCGCGAAGCGGGAGGCAGTGATCATGCACTCCTCCCAGCTGCCGGTCGCCTCAAATTCATCGAGCGCACGCTCGGTCTCGCGGCGCAGGATGGTATCGAGCAGCTCATACAGGTCGGAGTAATGATAATAAAACGTCCGGCGCGTGATCTGGCACTCGTCCACGAGCTGCGTCACGGTGATCTTGTCGAACGGCTGTTCGGACAGCAGCTTCAGGAATGTGTCCTGGATGGCGGCCTCGGTCAAATGTGCCAAGCGGGATCCCACCTTTCTGGTCGTGTGGCGCGGTCATTGCGCGGCCGGTTGTGTGTCCTGTGCGGGGCGATATTCGATGTGCGCATAGCTATGGCGCTGAGCGACGGTATCGCACATAAATGTGTAGACCTTCTGGTGCAGGGCCCGGCGGGCGCTGCGCGGCGGCAGGGCAGAGTCGGGATAGAACGGATCGCTGACGACAACGGTGATGCACGGCGGCAGAAACCGCAACAGCTTCCGCTGCCGGTAGACGACCACCGCGCCGACGGCGGGCACCTGTTCGCGCACCGGATAGGCGAACGCCGTGTCCGGGAACGGACGGATACCGTTATAATATGGCCAGATATGCGCCTCCGGGTAGATCATAATGGGCTGACGGCGCTCCAGCCGCCGGTGCAGCGCGGCGAGAAACTGCCGCGTGCCGTCGATCGTGTCCGCCAGCGGGATGGCACCGAGCATCTGCACGATGTTGCGCAGACACGGAATGGAGACCGTGTCCGCCGCGGTGACAATGCTTGCCCGGCGCGGGAACGCCAGCAGCGTCGGGATGAACGCGTCTGCCAGCGTGTTCGTGTGGTTGCCGTAGAGAAAGCAGCCGCCGGGCAGACCGCGCATCGCCCTGCGGTTTTCGATCCGCAGGCCGAAAACGAGCTTGCAGTACAAAAACAGGAACGGCGTCATGATCAGCCGGTAGACGATGAACGCGAGCGCGTTCCAGAGCGGCCCCTTGTGCTCATACGGGAAATCCGCATTGATCTGCTTCAGGTGTATGCGCCCATTGGTCGGCGCAAAGTCGTCGTGCAGCGGGTCGTGATAATAGACGATCTTGCGGCTCATGCTGGTTCACCGCCCAGTGCGACGGCGTCAAAGAGCATCCGCTCCATCTGGCGCATGCAGCTCTGCTGCTCAAACTGCGCGCCGCTCTCGAGATACTTCCGGCTGTAGTCCGCGCGCTCGGCCGGATGCTCGACCCAGTAGTCGATCTTGGCGGCCATGTCTTCTGGGTCTTTATTTTTAAATAGGGACTTCTCATCAAGCGCAAACGCCTTGGCTGCGCTCTTTGGAGAGTCCGCAATGACCGGCACCAGCCCGCAGGCGATGGCCTCCAAGCAGGCGATGGACTCGATCTCCACCTCGGCAGGGTGGCAGTAGAGGTCGGCGCAGCGCAGCAGATTCAGCAGGTCCTGCCGGGGGAAAAACGCAATCTCCATGTCGACGCCGTATTTTTCGGCCAGATGATGATAATGGTCCTCACGGGGGCCTTCGCCGGCGAGAATGAGGTGAATCTGCTCGCGGTGGACCGAGCGGCCGATGGCTTCTATGAGGATTTCCTGATTCTTTTCGCTCGACAGGCGGCCGGTCGAGACGATGAGAAACTTCCCCTCAAGCCCCTCCGGGCGCTTGGCAGGGCCGGGCGTGAACATGCTGTTGACGCCGTTGGAGATCACGCGGCCGTTCGTCGGGCCGACGACGGCCTCAAACGTATCGCGGATGAACTGCGTGGGGTAATGGATGATGTCGGAATACTGATACACCATCTGGTAGCAGGCACGGTAAACGCCGCGGTTGATCGCGTCAAGATCCTTGCACAGAAAGTGCGCCGTCACGTTTTCGGCCTGGCAGTGGAAGCTGGAGGTGATGGGCTTGTTGTACGCCTTGGCGATCTTCACCGCCGTGTGCGACAGCTGCAGCACGAACGTCGTGTGCACGACATCGCAGTCGCGGATCGCGTCCTTAAGCAGGGAGCGGTCTACGCGCGGCAGCGTCACGCCGTTGCGCTCCACGATGGGGTTGAGCAGGTAGAGGTTCAGCTCCGGCACGACGTAAAAGCACTCGTTGCCGGCCTTGTCCTGATCGGCGCAGACCACGCGCACGGTGTGCCCCTGCGCGCGCAGGAAGCGGATGAGATTCATGCAGGCGATGGTGGTGCCGTTGTTCTCTTCGCCCAAAATATCGCAGACAATCGTGATCGTCATGTTGTCGTATCATTCCTCGTTTTCAGAATTGGCAGGGGAGACCCTCCGCCGTATGATGCGACATTCGTCATTGTAACCGGAAAAAATGAGAGCCGCATTAAAAAAATCCTTTCAAGAATTCAAACAAATCTCACAATATCATATCATACTTTTCTGCGGGAGGAAACCTCTCATTTTCCTGAAAATGTGACCGATTATTTGTGATGATCGCAAAATGGCCCCGTGCCCTCTTGAATTACGTTTTTGAATCGTGTATATTATTTGTACCCATGTGTTCATATTTTTTGTTTTAGGAGAGCAAATTATGACAGATTATCAGAAGATGTATCAGGAAAAGCTGACGACGCCGGATAAGATCGCCCGGCAGGTGCAGTCCGGATGGCTGCTCGGCATGGACACGGCGACCTCGCAGACGCCGGCCATCATGACCGCGATCGCGGAGTACATCCGCAGCAGCGACATTACGGGCGTGAAGGTGCAGGCCCTGCTCGATGCGTATCCGTTCGAGTTTTATACCGACCCCACGCTGGCCGGTAAGATGACCGGCTACAGCTGGTTTTCCAGCAGTGCGGCGCGCAAGGCCGTCAATGCCGGCTATGCCGACATCATCCCGGCGTATTACCGCGACTTCCCGACCCGCATTCGCGCGGAGTACGACTATGACGCCGTGTGTGTCGAGGTCGCACCGATGGACCGCCACGGCTACTTCAGCCTGGCGCTCAACGGCTCGTATATCGACGCCATGCTCGACAAGACCAAGCGGATCTTCCTCGAGGTCAACGACCGTCAGCCCCGCGGCCTGTGCGGCTCGCTGATCCACATTTCGCAGGTCGACGCCATCGTGGAATACAACCACGACCTGCCGGTCCTGCCGCCGGTGCAGCTCGACGAGGTGAGCAAGACGATCGGCGGGCTCATCGCCGAGCGCATTCCGGACGGCGCGTGCCTGCAGCTCGGCATCGGCGCGATTCCGGACGCGACCGGTATGGCGCTCAAGAGCAAGCACGACCTCGGCATCCACACCGAGATGTTCACCGACTCCATGGTCGAACTCATCGAGTGCGGCGCGGTCAACAACAGCAAAAAGCAGATCCACCGCGGCAAGACCGTCACGACGTTTGCCTTCGGTTCACAGCGCATTTATGACTATATCGACGATAACCCGGCCGTGGAGATCCTGCCGGTCGAATACGTCAACGACCCGGACGTCATCTGCCAGAACGACAACATGATCTCCATCAACGCGGCGGTCGAGGTCGACCTCTTCGGTCAGGTCTGCGCCGAGTCGGTCGGCACGAAGCATATGTCCGGCTCCGGCGGCCAGATCGACTATGTCCGCGGTGCCTGCCAGTCTCGTGGCGGCAAGAGCTTCATCGCCTTCACGTCCACGGCCAAGGGCGGCACGATCAGCAAGATCAAGCCCATCCTCACGCCGGGCGCCGTCGTCACGACGAGCAAGAACGATGTGGACTACATCGTCACCGAATACGGCGTGGCGCACCTGCGCGGCCGCAGCCTCGGCGAGCGCGCCCGCCAGCTGATCGCCATCGCGCACCCCGACTTCCGCGACGAGCTGACCTTCGAGGCCAAAAAGCGCGGCATTATGATCTGATTCCGCAGTACAAAGCCTGCTGTCCGTATCCCACGGACGGCAGGCTTTTTTCATCTCGCGCGTTCTGTATCCGGACGCACACAATGGTGACGCGTGTTTCATCAAGGAATCAGAAGTGCGCAAAAGCGTTACATTTGTACCGCTGTGGGGATTGTTCTTTCCTCGCAGCCGGACTATAGTGCAACCATAAAAAGGGGACAGATTTCGATGCTGCCCCAAATCTATTGGAGGGATTTTTCATGAAGAAAACGTGGAGCAGAGTGCTCGCCACCGTTCTGGTCCTGGCGATGGTGCTTTGCATGCCCGGTTTCGCAGCGAGCGCTGCTGACACGGTGGATTATGACACCGATCATGCGACCTCCGCTGAGGAACTGACGGACGCGGATCTGCCGGAGCTGCTGTCCTCGGACGGCAACCACTATCCGATCGTGCTGGTGCACGGCCTGTTCGGTTGGGGCGGCACGGAAGTGCTCGGCCTGAACTACTGGGGCGGCTTCAGCAGCCTGCGCGACATTCTCAATGACGCCGGCTATAAGGTCTATACCCCGTCCATCGGCCCCGTTGCCAGCAACTGGGACCGCGCCTGCGAGCTGTATGCCTACCTCGTCGGCGGCACGGTCGACTACGGCGCATATCACTCCGCCACCAACGGCCATGCCCGCTACGGCCGCACGTTCCCGGGCGTCCTGCCGGAGCTGAACAACCCCGACAGTGAGCTCAAGATCCATCTGGTCGGCCACAGCATGGGCGGCGAGACGATCCGTATGCTCGCACAGCTGCTCGAAAACGGCGACGCCGACGAGCGCAATGCCAGCCGCGGCTGCGACATCAGCCCGCTGTTCACCGGCGAGTGCCGTCACTGGATCGAGAGCATCACGACGCTCTGCACGCCGCACGACGGCAGCCAGTATGACACGAAGGTCTATCAGAACATCGGCGATCTGGCGCAGTATGCCATGGGCATTATCGGCTCCGTTGCCGGCGCCAATGTCAACGAGAACAACTTCGGTCTGGACTTCAAGCTCGATCAGTGGGGTCTGGTGCGCCAGCCCAACGAGTCTTATTCCAGCTACTTCAATCGCGTGATTAACAGCAAGATCTGGACCCAGCACACCAACGACCTGAGCGTCTACGACCTCGACGTCGACGGTGCGGCCGTGCTCAACGGCTATGCCAAGGCCCAGGATGACATCTATTACTTCTCCGTCGCCTGCTCGAACACCCATCGTGATCCGCTGACCGGCCACTACCTGCCGAATGCCAGCATGAACCCGATGATGCTCAAGAGCAGCACCTACATGGGCAGCCACGTCAACTACGCGGTCGGCCATGTGAACATCACGCCGGAGTGGTGGGAGAATGACGGCATTGTCTCCGTCCGCTCCGCCATCCGTCCGCACGAGAACTCCACGGATAAGTACAATGAAAACTACGGCGTCGGCGCCGATGGCAAGATGACCTTCAAGGCCGGCACCAAGATGGGCGTCTGGAACTACATCGAGAAGATCGACGGCACGGACCACATCAACATGGTCGGCCAGATGCAGAAATCTACCCACGCTATGCTGCAGGCCAAGTTCTTCGAGCTGGCCAAGATGCTCAACAGCATTCCGGTGAGCAGCTCGTCCGATGCGCACATCTGCCCGGGCGCCCGCTTCACCGATATGCCGGCTTACACCGAGTGGTCGCACGAAGGTCTTGACTACTGCATCCAGAACGGCATCATGAGCGGCACGAGCGCTACCACCATCGCTCCGAACGGCGTGACTACGCGCGCACAGCTCGTCGAGATGCTCTACTGCCAGGCCGGTTCCCCGAAGGCCACGAAGGCCAGCCCCTTCACGGACCTGACCGACAGCTGGTATGTCGATGCGGTCAACTGGGCGGCTGAGAAGGGCGTCGTGAGCGGCACGAGTGCCACCACGTTCTCCCCGAACGACGTCATCACCCGTCAGGACATGGCGACGATCCTTTATAACTACGCCAAGAACGTCCTGGATCTGGATGTGTTCGATACCGCTGACCTGACCGGCTATCCGGACTACAGCTCCGTTTCCGATTATGCCCGCACGCCGCTGTCCTGGGCAGTCGCACAGGGCCTGATCTACGGCGCGGAAAGCGCTCAGGGCGTCGTCACCCTCCAGCCGAAGGGTGATGCGACCCGCGCACAGACCGCTGCGGTCATCATGCGTTTCTGCCAGAACGTCCTCTGAGACTTTATTTCAACAACACAAGCCCGATGGGATCTTCCCATCGGGCTTGTTGTCGCTTTTTCGTGGCGCTTTCACTGCGGAGTGTGCAGAAATTAGACAAATGCATGATAATGTGTGTAAAAAATGCCTTGACAATCGCATAGGATCTGGTATATTGGAACTGGAAGCGCTTCCAATTATTCACTTCGTCAACCTGAAATATTGTGCAGCTGCAGGAGGTGGCAAATGAAAAAACGAAGCAAGCAAATTCTGACGCTCTTTATACTTGGACTTGTACTGATTCTGTTGGCACCGTATGTGCCGGATTTCTGCTTCCGCGTACTTCTGGCCGCAAAAGAGAAGCTGTTTGATTACAGGTATTGGGACATTCGGTTCGAGCAAATCATTCCGTCTGTGCGTATGGGAGGCATTATTCTCTCTGCGTGGGGTATGGCCTTGTTACTGAAAAAAGAGGATAAAGAATGAAAAAGCGAATTTCCATGCTTTTGGCTCTGGTTTTTGTGTTTTCCGTCCTGTTTATTCCCGTTCAGGCTGCCGATACTGCCGGAGTTGCAGTTTCGGGGACGATTTCTCTGGATGATTTGGATTCCAATCCAGATGTGATCGTAAGCGACCCTATGACGTTTACTGAAATGATCGCGCGTATGGCAAAAAATGCGGATATGTCATATGATGAAGTTCTGCGTATGCTCCCGGATACGATGCAGACACAGGCTGCCCGCAGCAATGCTTATCGTTCCTTCACTGCCAGCTTGCATGTGACGGACGAATTCCAGCCGTACTTGGACTTTTATTGCGCCACAAGTGAGGGCGGTCATTTCTTCAATATCAACTCTATCTATTCGATTCAGTTAGTGCGATCCTATAATGGAATTTCCAAGCAATTCGGGGGAGAGGTTAACGCATGGCTGCGTAGCTCAAATTCCATCGAATACTATGTAAATGGCGACTTTTTCAATAATGGGACAACAACTGTGTCTGGCGGTACTGGAGTGAACGCCGGTTTGAATGTGAAGTGCTCTGTAACGTACTCGGTCTCGTATTCATCGAACCACTATAAGTACTTCTATGTTCATAAGACAATTAAATACGGAAGCTGAATGTAAGCGTTTTTGCATCATCGAATAAACCGCAAGCCCGATGGGATCTTCCCATCGGGCTTGTCCTGTTTTCGCTTTTCCTAAAAATCAGCGTGCCTTTTCCCAGCCGTCGAGCGGTGCGCGCTGGATGGCGCCGAACACCTTGCTGCGCAGATCGGGGTAGGTCTGGCTCATGGTGCGGATGAACTGCTTGATCTCGTAGCGCTTGCTGCCGCGGTCCTCGGGACAGGGGTTTTCGACGATCGGCAGCGCCAGCGCCTTCGCCAGATTGGCGATGCGCCCCTCGCCGGCGTAGAGCAGCGGGCGGATCTGGTCCACGCCCGTGCGCGTCATGTGCGTCACCGGCTGAAAGCAGCTGATGCGCCCCTCGTACACGAGCGAGAGCAGAAACGTCTCGACCGCGTCGTCAAAGTGGTGGCCGAGCGCGAGCTTTGTGATGCCGCGCTCGCTGAGCGCGGTGCACAGGGCGCCGCGGCGCATCTTGGCGCACAGGGAGCAGGGGTTATTCTCCTTGCGCACGTCGAATACGACCTCTTTGATGTCCGTTTTCAGGCGGGTGTACGGCACACCGAGCGACGCGCACAGTTCCGCTACCGGCGTGAAATCCATGCCGTCGAACCCGAGCTCGACCGTGATGGCCTCGAGTGCAAACGGCTCCGGATAGTACCGGCGCAGCTCGCTGAGCGCCATGAGCAGCACGAGCGAATCCTTGCCGCCCGAGACGCCGACGGCGACGGTGTCACCCGGCGCGATCATGTCATAATCCTCCACGCACCGGCGTACCAGACCGGTGAACGCATTCAGGTCGTTCATAGCGGGACCTCCAAAACGAAAATAGAAACTGCGAATTCGAGCGTAAAACGAAGAAAAACGGAGATTTTGAGAGCAAAGTCATATCTAAATCAAAATTTCATTGACAGGTATCGCCGATTGTGGTATAAAAGATAAGCGCGAATGCGAGACCTATTCTACGTTCGCACCTGAAAAATGTCAAAATGTTTTTCAACACATTCAAATTGGAGGCACGAATATGTCCACTACTTTGCTGAACAAGGACACCGTTACCCGCAAGTGGTACGTTCTGGATGCAGCCGGCAAGCCGATGGGCAAGACCGCAGCGCTCGCTGCTGATCTGCTGCGCGGCAAGCTCAAGACCGACTACACTCCGCACGTTGACTGCGGTGACTTTGTCATCATCATCAATGCCGAGCAGGCTGTGCTCACCGGCAAGAAGCTCGAGCAGAAGTACTACCGCACGCACTCCGGTTATCCCGGCGGCCTGCACGAGACGCAGTACAAGAAGCTCATGAAGGACAAGCCCGAGCTGGCTATGCGTCTGGCTGTGCGCGGCATGCTGCAGAAGAACACCATCGCCCAGTGGCAGCTCAAGCGCCTGAAGATCTATCGCGGCGCCGAGCATCCCCATGCGGCACAGAAGCCCGAAGTCTGGGATCGCTGAGAAGGAGGAAATAGAACATGGCAACTTATACGAGCAAGAAAGCCTATATGTACGGTACCGGCCGCAGAAAGTCCTCCGTCGCGCGTGTGCACCTGTTCCCGAACGGCACCGGCAGCATCACCGTCAACGGCCGTCCCCTGGATGACTACTTTGGCCTCGAGACCCTGAAGCTCATCGTTCGTCAGCCCTTCGCGGCCACTGACACCATGGGCAAGTTCGACGTCGAAGCCACCGTGACCGGCGGCGGCGTGACCGGCCAGGCCGGCGCGATCCGTCACGGCATCGCCCGTGCGCTGCTCCAGGTCGAGGACAGCTACCGTGCGCCCCTGAAGGCTGCCGGCCTGCTGACCCGTGACCCGAGAATGAAAGAGCGTAAGAAGTACGGTCTCAAAGCCGCACGTCGCGCTCCGCAGTTCAGCAAGCGCTGATATATTCCAATATCGTTTTCAAAAGCCCGAGATCCACTGGATTCCGGGCTTTTCTTTGTCCGCGCAGGGAGCGGGCGATCGGATTTTTGCGCGCACTGGCTTGACAAACCGGGGCCGATGTGGCACATTATGCATGGTTAGTTATATCTAACTACGTTTTGGGGGCACAAAACGCCCTGTTCCGGGGCAAATCTGAAAAGGAGTCAAGCCATTTATGCCGGAATCACTGGATATTCTGAAACTTCGCGTCCTACTCAGCTTCCTCAATGAAGATCCTAAAACCTGCACGGTCACGGGCCTTGCCGGTGTGCTGGCGAGGGGAAGCAGAAGGTCAGCCGCATCTTCATGGCGCTCGAGCGCGAGGGCCTGCTCGACCGGAGCGACCCGCGCCGCCCCTGCCTGACGGAGGCCGGGCGGGCGCGCGTGGCCTATTATGAGGAGCGCACGAACGTCGTGCTCAACCACCTGCTCTATGAGGGGCTGGACATCGGCAGCGCCGTGCACGACGCCTATGCCTGGGCGCTCATCCGCAGCGAGCACGCCTTCCGGCTCTACACGCCGGCGGAGGAGCTGGCGATCAGCGAGACCATCCGCCGCCCCATGCTCGTGGGCAGCGTGCTCAGCTGGGTCGTATTTGCGGCGCTTGTGGCGCTCGCGGTCAGAGTCAGCGCGTGGTTTTGCATTCCGGCCGTTTTGGTCTGCATTTATGCGGTGATGTGCACCTGCCTTGGCATCTCCTATACCGGGCTGATCCGGACGCTGCGCGGGGAATGTGAAGATCCTGTACGCTGAGATGACCCGGCGGGCCGCCCGACGGCCTCATGACAGAGTACGCAAGGAAAGGAGGAGCGCGCGTGATCGAGATCGTGTATCATGGCGAGGCGGCCGCCGCTTTCGGCCCGGACGGGCAGGCCGGCGGCTTTGAAAACGCGGACGGAAACGGAGAGATCCACCTCTATCCGCTGCTGGACGGTGTGAGCGCCATGTGTCTGCGGCTGGAGATGGGCTCCTATACGGAGATCCGCACGCAGACCGGGATGCTGGAGATCAATTTCTGCGCCAATGGGCGCTTTGAGACCCGGTTTTCTCTGCGGGATCATGTTCTGCTCAAGCCGGGAGATATGGCCATCAGCTGTTACGACGGCGTGCACGGCACGATGTCGGAGTCGCACTTTCCGCTGGGCTATTACGAAGGCATCTGCCTGGAGGTAGCTCCGGATGCCGCCCGGCGCTGGATCGCGCGGAACGCGCCGGCGTTTTCCGTGGACTTTTCCGCGCTCAATCGCAACCTCCTAGGCAGTAAGTGGTATACATACGGCCCGGCCGGGCCGCGCTGTGAGCACGTGTTTCGGGAATTGTATGAAAGCATTGCCTATCTGGATCCCGGCTTCCTGCAGATCAAGGTGCTGGAGCTGCTGATGCTGCTCGGCCGTGTTCCCCGCGAATCCGCAGCCGACCCGTACTGCTCAGTCAGGCAGGCAGAGCTGGCCCGGCATCTCCGGGATCATCTGCTGACCGACCGGGAGGGGTATGTCTCGCTGTCGCAGCTGGCGGCGGAGCACGAGATCTCAGTGTCCCACCTGCAAAAAATTTTCAAGCGGGTCTATGGCGTTCCGGTGTATCACTATATCAAGGAGTACCGGCTGGAACAGGCCGCAGTGGAGCTGGTGCGCAGCGCAAAGCCGGTGACACAGATCGCGCAGGCTGCGGGGTATGACAATGCCAGTAAGTTTTCCGCGTGCTTCAAGGCGCGCTATGGCGCGACGCCGTCGCAGTACCGCGCCCATGCAAAGCATGCGTCAAAACGGAGCAGTGAAACCAAAACGGAGTAGCCAGGGGCGGCGCAATATGGTAGACTTCCTGCTGGTTAGACGAGACTAACTAATAACAGGAGGTATACAATGAAACAGAGAATTGCTGCATTTTTGATGTGCGTGATCTGCCTGCTGTCGGTCGTCGGCTGCGGACAGACCAAAGCGGACACGAACACCCCCTCGGCGGCCAATCAGCAGACGGTCACGGATGACTACCTGACGACCATCAGCGGGACGTATGTGGAGCTGTTCCCGGAGCTGTCGAAGGCGGATTACCGGAGCATCTGGCATGATGCCACCGCGCCGCTGGTGGGCGAGGACAATGCGGACGCCGCCACGGACAAGCTGCTCGGGATGTGCACGGCAAAGATCTACGGCGCAGACGCTGCCGAAAAATATGCGGCCGATCCGGACAGCATGGCCTTCGACTGCTATTTCCTGGGCGGGGTTTCGAAGTTCGTGATGGACGGCCACAAGATCACCGGTCTGGACACGCAGGGCAAGAAAGTTTTCTCCCACACTTATCGAAAGCTGGACAAGGAAAATGAAAATGGCTTCATTTTCTATCAGAGCGAGGACGAAAACTCCGGCGAATTCACCTACTTTGCCTTCTCTCCGGACACGATGGCGACCACCTATCACCTGGAGTTCCGCTATGCGGAGGATCTCGATGACCTGCAGAGCTGGTTCGAGGGCGATTATGCTTACTGGAACGCATCTGCGATCGCCGAGGATTACGATCAGGAGACGCTGAAGAACGTGATCACGCTCTTTGCGACGGAAAACCTGTCGGAATCGAAGTAAGAGATACCGAAAGAAAAAACCACATCCGCCGGTCCATTCGGACCGGCGGATGTGGTTTTTTGTTGTTTATCCGAGCGCCACATCCAGCATCATCATGATGCTGAAGCCCACGGCGAAAAACACCGTGCCGATATTGGAGTGATCGCCCTGCGACATCTCCGGGATCAGCTCTTCCACCACGACATAGAGCATGGCTCCGGCAGCAAAACTGAGCAGATACGGCAGCGCAGGGACAACGAGCTGTGCCGCCAGAATCGTCAGCACGGCGCCGATGGGCTCTACCACGCCGGAAAGCACGCCGCCGCAGAAGGCTCTGCCTTTTTTCATGCCCTCCGCCCGCAGCGGCATGGAGATGATCGCCCCTTCCGGGAAGTTCTGAATGGCGATGCCCAGCGACAGGGCCAGCGCACCGGCCGCCGTGATCTGCGCGCTGCCGGAGCGGCACCCGGCGTATACCACGCCGACGGCCATGCCCTCCGGGATGTTGTGCAGCGTCACGGCCAGCACCATCATCGTCGTGCGCTGCAGGCGGCTCTTCGGCCCTTCGGCCTGGGCGCTGTTCGCGTGCAGGTGCGGGATGATGTGATCCAGTGCGAGCAGAAACTGGATGCCGAGCCAGAAGCCCAGAAAGGCGGGGAGGAACGAGAGCTTCCCCATACCTGCCGACTGCTCGATCGCCGGGATCAGCAAGCTCCAGACCGAAGCCGCCACCATCACACCGGCGGCGAAACCGGTCAGCGAGCGCTGCACGGCGTCACTGAGCGCTTTCTTCATAAAGAACACGCATGCCGCGCCCAGCGCGGTGCCGAGAAACGGGATCAGGATCCCCCAAAATGTTTGCATAAGACAGCTTCCTTTTTGCTATGGATCAGGTTGTTTTCGCAAGTTAGATAGCTCTAACCAATAAGCATCATACCAGAGAACATCAACATTTGCAAGCGGAAACCCGCGGCCTGTGAAAATCCATGATTTCCAACTGGTTTCGGGCGCTCCGAAGCTCAAAAATGGGGCGGCCGTGCGGCCGCCCCGGTGCATTTGTATATTTATTTCTCTGTTTCGTCTGCGGCGGTCTCCGGTTCGGCGTTTTCCGCCGTGCCGGGGTGGTTGCGGCGCGGCCGCATCTTGCCGAGGAGACGGTTGATGTGCTTTTCAATGTCCTGCGACAGCTCGGCGGCCTTGGCCGCGACTTCTTCGGCGGCTTTGGGCGCGGCAGACTGCGTGCCATCGCTGGCCTCCGGCTCCGTTTCCGTCGGGGCGTCCGACTCCTGCGTGGGCAGGATGGCCTCCGGCTGCTCCGGCTGGGCGAGGATCGCCTGGAGCAGCTCCATGTCCGTCATGATGCGTTCAGACTCGATGCCAAGCTCCTTCGCGTCGTGCTCAAGCACGGCAATGAGCAGGTCGTAGTAATCACCATCGCATTTGAGTGCCTTGGCGATCTGCGGCAGCGTCTTTTCGTGGAACGTGCGCAGTGAGCCCTCATCCGGCCCGAGGTATTCGAGCAGCTGTTGGCGCGCCGCGTCCTCGGACATGGTGCGGTCGATGTAATACGAGCTGCCGTAGAGCCCGTAGAGTACGCGCTGGGCGTCGAAGTAGCCGAGGCGCATGTTCTGCCGGCTTTGCTCGGCGTCGAAATTCAGAATGTTACCGAGATCGACCGTCGGGCCGATCGTCGTCACGTGCACGTCGTCCGGGATGCGGAAGCGCTTTTCAATGCCGAAGCCGAAGATGCGCAGGGCGATGATGTCCTTGCAGCCGTTTTCCACCAGCGCGTGGATGGGTACCACGTCCTGCACGCCGCCGTCGGCATAATACTTGCCGCCGAGCTTTTCCAGCCGGAATGCCGGCAGATACGCGCTCGCGAGCAGCATGTCGCACAGTTCGTCCTTGTCAAGATCGGAGGCTTTGAGCTCCAGCTCCTGATGGTCGGTCAGGGAGTAGGTGACGATGAAAAAGTCCGTGTCCGAGTGACAGACTTTGTCTGCGTCCACGACCTCGGCGACCCATTTGCGCAGCGGCGTCACGTCGAAGCCGCGGTTGCGCACGATGTCGGCCACGCTGCGCAGCGTGCTCTTGAGCTCGGAGAGCGGGATGTCACGGTTCATGAGCCGGCGCATTTCCTCATCGTCCACGTCCATGACCTGGGAAAAGTGGATGTTGTTCCAGACGTTCTCGGCCTTTTCGAGATCGTCCATGACGATCATAGCGCCGTTGAGCGCGCCGACGGACGTGCCGGACACGGCGGAAAAGCGGATGCCCGCCTCGCGCAGGGCCTTCCACGCACCGATCTGGTAGGCGCCTTTCGCACCGCCGCCCTCGAGCGCCAGACCATAGGTTTTGTTACGATCCAGTTTCAGTTCCATGTCGGTTCTCCAATCTGTAGATTTTTGCGGCATGGGGCGGCAGGTCAAATGCGCCCACGCCGTCATGCAGGACAATGTGGGTATCGTCAAAGCAGCCTGCGGCGCAGTCATACTCGCTGCGTACGAAGGCGAGCCGCGTCTCTTCGCACAGGCCCGCGCCGGGGCAGGTGAGCTCTGCGTGGCAGCGCACCGGGTGTGCTGCGCGGTTGACGATCAGCAGCAGTGCCTCGTTCTCCGCCTCCTCGCCGAAGGCGTCCCGCCCGTCCGCGATGACGCGCAGAATGCACAGCACGTCGCCCGCCGGGGCAAACACGGCGACTTCGCCGCGTGTGAGCGCCGGGTGCGCATGGCGCAGGGTGGTCAGCTGCGCGTACCACTGCAGCATCTGCGTGTCGCACATCTGCAGCGGCGCGCGGTTGAACGGGTCGCACAGGCCCTGCATACCGGCCTCGTCGCCGTAGTAGATCGACGGGATGCCCGGCAGCCAGAACTGCACGGCCGCCGCTAGGACCTGCAACTGCGCGCCGCGCGCGGCCATGGCGTCCGTAATTTCGAGCGCCGCGAGCTCCGCGCGCGTGCGGCTGCGGGGGTCAAAGTCCAGCGCCAGCGCCGAGCGCGTGCGCGCCACGTCGTGGCTCGCCGTCAGATTCATGAGCGCGTAGTACAACGGCTGCGGATAGTTCAGCCGCTGGCTCAGCAGCAGATCCGCCAGCGTGCGCGCCGTGCTGCGCCCGGTCAGAAACGCGACCAGAGCGTCGCGCAGGGGATAGTTCATGACGCTGTCGAGCGCGTCGCCGAGCGCGTACTGCCGCCGCTCGCCGTAGCTGACCTTCGTCACGGCGTCCTCCCAGACCTCGCCGAGAAGCACACTGTCGGGGTTCGCCGCTTTGGCAGCGGCGCGCATGTCGCGCAGCACATCGTCCGGCAGCTCGTCGGCCACGTCCAGCCGCCAGCCGGACGCACCGTCGCGCAGCCAGGTCCTGACGATGCTGCGCTCGCCGGTGATCATATATTTGCGCCAGTCGGGGTTGGCGGCGTTGATGGCGGGCAAGTCCTTAAAATCCCACCAGCATTTGTAGTCGTCCGGGTAGTGCGCGAAGCTGTACCAGCGCACGTAAACGGAGCTGCGGCTGTTGTAAGCGCCGCAGCCGGGATAGTGCCGGAAGCGGTTGAAGTACCGGCTGTCGGCCCCTGTGTGGGCGAACACACCGTCGAGCACGATGCGGATGCCGCAGTCCGCCGCGGCCGCGCAGAGCTTTTTGAAGTCCGTGTTCGTGCCGAGAATGGGATCGACCTTCCGGTAATCGCCGGTGTCGTACCGGTGGTTGGAGGCGCTCTCGAAGATCGGGTTGAGGTACAGCACCGTCACGCCGAGTTTCTGCAGGTAGTGCAGCCGGTCGGCGATGCCGCGCAGGGTGCCGCCATAGAAATCGATGGGTGCGTATTCGCCATCCGGCGTGTTGGCCTGCCACTCGACGGGTTCGTCCCAATCGGCGTGGTAGTGTACGGTCTGGCCCATGCGGCGGTGATGCTCCATGCCGCGCTGCGCGGTGGCGGAGCCGTCGCGCGCAAAACGGTCGGGGAAGATCTGATACATCACGCCGGTGCGAAACCACGCCGGGGTCGTGAATCCGGCGCGATAGACCGTCAGACGCCAGCCGTCGGTCGGTGTGTCGCACAGCCGGGCGTGCCGGCCGTCCGGCGCGGCGCACAGCCAGCGGATGCCGCCGTCATTGCACGCGAGCCGAAAGCGGTAGCGCAGCGCCTGCGGCGCGGCGGGCAGGGTCACGGCCGCTTCAAACCCGGCGGCAGTCTGCGTCATCGCGACGGTGTCGCTGTACGCATCGCCGTAGATCTCCACGGCGGCGTCGAACACGAGCGCCTCCGTATCTGCGAAGGCGAGGCGCACGGACGCGCCGGTCTCCACTGCACCGATGGGGCTGCGGAAGGCCTCGTCAGCTGCGTCATGCTTTGGCGTGGTGTCCTCCGGCAGCAGGAGCAGATACAGGTGCGCATAGTCCTCCGCCGAGCGCGTGAAGCTGAAGTCCTGTGACATGGCCTGCCGCTGCACGCGGCAGTAGGCGTCGTGATCGCTGTGATAAAGCGCGAGCGCACGGCGGATGGTGTCCGCCAGCTCGTAGGCGTTGAAGTTTGCAAACGAGAAGCCGGTGCCCTCGCCGGTGAATTGATTATACGGCTGCACACTGTCGCGCAGGCCGCCGGTCTCGCGCACGATCGGCAATGTGCCATAGCGCATGGCGATCATCTGCGACAGGCCGCACGGCTCAAAGCTTGACGGCATGAGCAGAAAGTCGCTGCCTGCGTACACGCGGTGCGACAGCGCCTCGTCATAGCCGATGTAGGCGCACAGGCGGCCCTTATGCCGCCACTCGGCGCTGCGCATGAAGTCCTCGTATTCGGCGTTGCCGGTGCCGAGGAGCACGAACGCCATGTCCTGCTCATTCATGAGCTCGTCGAGCACGCACTGCACCAGGTCGAAGCCCTTTTGCGGCGTCATGCGCGTGACCATGGCGACGATGGGCGTATACGCGCCGATCTCGAGCCCGAGCTCCCGGCACAGTGCAGCACGGCAGGCGGCCTTGCCGCTCAGGTCGTCGGCAGAGTAGGGCGCGGCGATGCCGCCGTCGTGCGCGGGGTCAAAGACGGCGGTGTCGATGCCGTTGAGAATGCCGGACAGCTGGTGCTGCCGGGCGTTGAGAATCCCCTCGAGCCCCTCGCCGTAAGCCGCCGTGCGGATCTCGCCCGCGTAGCTTGGGCTGACGGTGTTGATGTGGTCGGCAAAGACACAGCCGGCCTTGAGCAGGTTCGCGCAGCCGTTGAGCTCCATGAACTCGGGCGTATAATAGCGCGCGTCGATGCCGAGCAGGTCCTGCACGAATTCGAAGGAGAACTTGCCCTGATAGGCGATGTTGTGGATGGTCAGCAGCGTCTGCATGCGCGACTGCATTCTGCCGGCGTACTGCGTTTTCATCAGCATGGGCAGCACGGCTGTGTGCCAGTCGTTGCAGTGCAGGATCTCGGGCGTAAAGTCCAGCCTTGGCAGCGCCTCCAGGATCGCGCGGGCGAAAAACGCATACTGCTCGCCCTCGGCCTCGCCGCCGCGATAGATGCGGTCGCCGAAATAAAACTCGTTGTCCACGAGGTAAATGACGATGCCGTCGAGCAGCAGCCGCTCGATGCCGACGTACTGGTGCCGCCAGCCGAGGTCAATATAAAAATCCGTCAGATGCGTGACCTGAGATGCGTACTTTTCCTTGATCACGCGGTGGTACGGTGTGATGATGCGTGCGTCAAAGCCGAGCGCGGCCAGACTTTTTGGCAGCGTGCCGACAACATCTGCAAGGCCGCCGGTCTTGGCCAGCGGCGCGCACTCGGCGGCTGCCAGCAGCACGCCGGGGAGGTCGCAGCGGCCTTTTTCGGCCAGCGCTGCGCGCAGTTCGGGTTTCATAGCGTCTCTCCTTTACCGGTTTGTGAAGGTGAAGTATACGGTGGCAAGCTCCGGCAGCGTCACGCGCGCAGAGCAGGGGAGCGCGCCGAAGGGCACGTCCTCGCTGCGGATCTCGGGCACGTTGTGTACGCCGGAGCCGCCGAATTCCTCGCTGTCGCTCGACAGCAGCTCGCGCAGCACGCCGCGCTTGGGCAGACCAATGACAAAATCGTCATAGCGCACGGGCGTGAAGTTGCAGACGCACACGACTCGGCGGCCATTGCGCGCCGTGCGCAGGAAGGCGATGGCGCTGCGCTCGGCGTCGTCCACGTTCAGCCATGTGAAGCCGTCCCAGCCGTCGTCGATGTCCCAGAGCGCGCGGCTGCCGCGGTAGCAGGCGTTGAGCGCGCCGCACCAGCGCTGCATGGCCTTGTGCATCGGGTAGTCGAGCAGCAGCCAGTCGAGCCCCTGCTTGTAGTTCCACTCGATGAACTGGCCGAATTCCGAGCCCATGAACGTGAGCTTCTTGCCCGGGTGCGCGAACTGATAGCCGTAGAGTGCGCGCAGGGTGGCAAACTTCTGCTCATAGGTGCCGTACATCTTGTCGAGCATCGACTTCTTGCCGTGCACGACCTCGTCGTGCGAAAACGCGAGGATAAAGTTCTCGGAGAAAGCGTACATCATTGAGAACGTCAGCTTGTCGTGATGATATTTGCGGAAGTAGGGGTCGAGCTCCAGATAGTCGAGCGTGTCGTGCATGAAGCCCATGTCCCACTTGAAGCTGAAGCCGAGGCCGCCGTCATAGGGTGGCTTCGTCACGCCGGGGTAGGCGGAGGATTCCTCCGCGACCGTCACGCAGCCGGGCCACGCCGTGAGCACGGCCGTGTTGAGCTTTTGCAGAAAGGCGACTGCGCCGAGGTTGATGCTGCCGCCGTCGCGGTTCGGCGTCCATTCGCCGTCGCGCCGGGCGTAGTTGAGATACAGCATCGAGGACACCGCATCCACGCGGATGCCGTCGATGTGATAGCGGTCGAAAAACGACATGGCCGATGAGATGAGAAAGCTCTGCACCTCCGGCATGGCATAGTCAAAAATGAGCGTGCCCCACTCCGGGTGCTCGGCCATGCGTGCATCCTTGCACTCGTAGAGCCGCGTGCCGTCAAAGCGCGCGAGCCCGTGTGCGTCCTTCGGAAAGTGCGCCGGGACCCAGTCCATGATCACGCCGATGCCGGCGCGGTGGAGCGTATCGACAAAGTACATGAAGTCCTGCGGCGTGCCGTAGCGGCTGGTGGGGGCGTAGTACCCGGTCACCTGATAGCCCCAGGAACCTTCGTAGGGGTATTCCGTCACGGGCAGCAGCTCCACGTGCGTGTAGCACATCTCTCGGCAGTAGTCCGCCAGCTCGTCTGCGACCGAGCGGTACCACGGCAGGCCGGTCTCCGGCCGGCGCCAGGAGCCGAGGTGCACCTCGTAAATGCTCATCGGCGCGTGGTACACGTCGCGCGCAGCGCGGCGGCGCAGATAGCTCCGGTCGTGCCAGACGTAGCCCTCGATTGCCCAGACCTTGGATGCGGTCGCGGGCCCGGTCTCGCAGTGCGCGGCAAAGGGGTCGGCCTTGAGCACCGTCTGGCCGTCGGGGCCGGTGACGGCATATTTATAGAGCGCCCCGTCGCGCAGACCGGCCACGGTCTGCACCCATGTGCCGTCCGGCAGACGGTGCATCGGCGTTGCCGCCGTGTCCCAGTTGTTGAAATCGCCCACGAGCGCGACGCGCTGCGCGTGCGGCGCCCAGACGGCGAAGCGGTGTCCCGCCGCGCCGGAGAGCGCGTGGCAGCCGAACGTGCGGTAAGCGTGCACGGCCGCGCCGGTGTGAAATTCCTGCAGCTCCGGCTCCGGGATGGAGCCGGGCGCGCGTCCTGTTTTGTCCATGGCGCGCCTCCAATATCCCAGTCTAGCACCATCATTATACCGTGCCCGGCATGAAATTCCAACAGTTTTTTGCTGCCTGGCTTTGACAACATGCCCCGCAGCCGCTATACTTGGGACAGACAGAATGTATTTGGGAGGCACGGTATGTTTACCTTCAATCACTTTAATTTCAATGTTCTCGATCTCGAGCGCAGCGTGCGCTTTTACCACGACGCCCTCGGGCTGGAGCCCGTGCGCACGAAGGACGCGGCCGACGGCTCGTTCCGGCTCGTGTTTCTGGGCGACGGGCACTCACCGTTTCAGCTCGAGCTGACCGGCCTGCGCGGCCGCACGCAGCCATATGACCTCGGTGAGGGGGAGTTCCACCTTGCGTTTTCCGTGCCGGACATGGACGCCGCGCACGCAAAGCACGCGGCCATGGGCTGCATCTGCTTTGAAAACCCCGGCATGGGCATCTACTTTATCGAGGACCCGGACGGGTACTGGATCGAGATCGTGCCGGAAAAGTGAATCCCCACACAGGAGACGGAAGACGTCTCCTGTGTTTTTTACACTTCGTTTGCTTGACAGATATCTGGGAAATGGGTATCCTGAGTTTGGAAGCGCGTTGGAAAACATCTGAAAATCTGGAAAGGAGCGACCGAATATGACGCGAAGAAAACGACTCTGCCTGCTGCTGGCGGTGCTGACGCTGCTGCTGGCGCTGAGTGCCTGTGGCGAGCAGAGCAAGCTGATGCTGGCGACCACGGGCATGGAACCGACGCTGGATCTCACGCTGCCGGATACGATCACGCTCCCGGATAAGGGAAGGGATACGGTTTACAAAAGCTATGTGGACAAGGCGTATTCCATGGCACTGGCGGCCGCGCTGCTGGATATGGACGCGGACACGATGCAGACGCAGCTGGCGGGCCGTCTCTCGTATGATGCGCAGACCGGCTACATCCAGTACTACACGCCGACCGAGGAACTGACGCGGGGTGACCTGAGCGAATTCCCGACGGACGCGCAGCTCGAGCAGACCGTGCGCGAGCGGCTGAAAAAGTTTAAGCCGGAGCTTGCCGACACGTCCCGGATCGTCTTCAGCAGCGCAACCTATGAGACGAACGTGAGCAGCAAAACGGTCGATGTGACGCCCGAGGTCAACGGCCGGATGGTGTATGGACAGTACCACATCTCCATTTCCTTTGACAGGGACGGCAATGTGACGGTGCTGACGCAGCAGTATGCTCCGCTCAAGGAGGGCGGCACCAAAACCGTCCGCCTGGCGGACGCCAAGACCGTACAGGCACGGCTGGATGCGCACGAATTTTCGGCGAATATCGCGCAGGAGCTCACAGACTGCACGATCACTGGGTTTGAGCAGGCGTATTACATGAACGCCGGGTTCAATGCCGAGGGCGACTATGCGCTCTATCCGATCTATGTCCTGCGTGGGCAGGGCACGGCGGCGGACGGCAGCGTGCAGGGCTTCGAAGTGCTCGTGTCTGCGCTCGCGGGATGATAAAATGGATAGAATGACCGGCGCCCCACAGAAAAATCTGCGGGGCGCGCTTTGTTGGCCGGTATGTGCGTTCAGTCGTCCGGCGCCGACAGCCGGCAGATGTCGAGTACGGACACCTCGAACGCCGTACGCTCGACGGCGCCGGTGTCCAGCACCTTGATGTAGCTGCGGCTTTGCAACCGCCCTTCGAGGGACACGCGCGTGCCCACGTCCCAGAGTGCGGTCTCGCATGCGCGCGCGCCCCAGGTGATGCACGGCAGGTAGTCGCTGCGGCCGTAGTGCCGGTTCACGGCCAGCATCAGGTCGCAGATGTCGCGCCCCATCGGTGTCGTGCGCAGGTTCGGCGGTTTGCAGAGCGTGCCGCTGAGCAGGATCAGGTTGCGGTCATACGGTTCGTCGCTGAGCGAGATGTCGCGCGCGAACACCGTGATGACCAGCTTCGCACCCGGCCCGCGGCGGTTGTTGAACGAGCGCACATCGCCGATCACGCACAGCCTTGCCGATTCCTCCAGCGGCATCTCGGCCAGCAGCCGCTCGCGCACGACGACATTCACGCGGTCGATCGTGCCGGACAGCCGCTGTGTCTCGAGCGGGAAGGTGAAAAAGCGCTCCTGCCGGTTTTCGTGCGACAGCACGGGCGGCGCCGCCAGCGTGCCGCAGAGCTCGGCATAGTTGTTTTGTTCCAGTTCGTCCATGTGCTGCACCTCTCTTGTTGGGTACCACAGCCTATGTGCCGGCGGCGGAAAATATGCGTCTTGTGCAATGCGGCCGGACGCGGTATAATAAGAATACCTATTTTTCGTGTCTCATCAGAAAGGACGAACGATCATGGAACTTCGAGAGATTCTTTCCCGCTGCGACCATACGCTCCTGCGCGTGGATGCCACTGCGGCGGAGATCCGCGCCCTCTGCGATCAGGGCATGCGTTACGGCTGCGCCAGTGTGTGCATCCCGCCGTGCCATGTCGCCGGGGCGAAGAAATATGTCGGCGACCGCCTGCGCATCTGCACGGTCATCGGCTTCCCGAACGGGTACAACACCCCGGCCGTCAAGGCGTTCGAGGCGGCCGAGGCCATCCGCAACGGCGCCGACGAGGTGGACATGGTCATCAACCTGGCCATGGTCAAGGACGGCTGCTGGGACGATGTCGCGGCCGATATCCGCGCCGTGCGCGAGGTCAGCCGCGGCCGCATCCTCAAGGTCATCATTGAGTGCTGTCTGCTGACCGAGGAGGAAAAGCGCATGCTCTGCCGCATCGTGTCCGACAGCGGGGCCGACTATATCAAGACCTCCACCGGCTTTTCCACCGGCGGCGCCACGGCGGACGATGTGCGCCTGCTGCGCACCTGCTGCCCGCCGCACGTGAAGGTCAAGGCCGCCGGCGGCATCGCAAGCCTGGCCGACGCGGAGGAGTTTATCCGCCTCGGCGCAGATCGGCTCGGCACCAGCCGCATCGTGAAGATCGCCATGGCGCAGGAGCAGCAGGCCGCCGAGGCGGCAGCCGCGCCGCAGCAACCGGAAGCATCCGCACAGCCCGAGGCACCTGCCCAGCCGGAAACGCCCGAACAGCAGGACACCACTTACTGAGTCTGCCGGGCGGCGAGCTTTTGCCGCACGGTCCGCCCCAGCCACACGCCGGGGATGGAGAGCCCAAACCAGAACAGGGAATACAGCGGGCAGATCTGTCCGAGGACGTTGAGCGGCCGGTCTGCGTAGTTCCAGACGTTCCAGCCGAGGCGCAGGTTGACGAGCACGCCGGTGAAATACTCCACCGTCGTGACAGCAGCCGCGCACAGCGTCCAGCGCCGCCAGAGCACGGTGCGCTCGCGCCCTGCGATCAGATAGATCAGCACGGCGCACACGCCGCCGCACAGCAGCATCGACCAGTGCGTCCGGCCGCGCCAGAGCAGCTCCAGCCCGCCGTAGCCCAGTCCGCCGGCAGCGAATACACAGCCGTATTCCAGTACTTTCATATGGCTTCGCCTCCGTGGAGGAGTATGTCCCCGGGAGGTGGGGTTCAGTCCGCATTTTTGTCCGCCCGGCGCAGAAAACTCTTGACAGATCGCGCCGGGGCTGCTATAGTATAAAAGCTGACAACAAAGTGGGCGTCCTATGGGCAGCCTCACCCGGCCGCAAAGGCGGTCCGCGGTCAATAAAACCCGCTCCCGTCTGGGAGGTATGTGTGTTTTATGCGCGCGGATGTGTCTTGCATCCGTGCTTTTTTGTTCCCGGAGCCACCGCTCCCGATGCAACCAATGGAGGTGTGTTCGTATCGCAACTGCAAACTATCAGATCAATGAAGAGATCCGCGATAAGGAAGTCCGCGTCATCGGCGCTGACGGCGCTCAGCTGGGCATCATGTCCTCGGCCGCTGCGCTGGAGATCGCCGAGGGGAAGGACCTCGACCTCGTGAAGATCGCTCCGGGTTCCAACCCGCCGGTCTGCAAGATCATGGATTACGGCAAGTACCGTTTCGAGCAGGCCAAGCGCGAGAAGGAAGCCAGAAAGAATCAGCATGTGATCGAGGTCAAGGAGATCCGCATGTCGCCCGGCATCGGAGAGAATGACTTCAACACCAAACTGAAAAACGGCCAGAAGTTCCTGCAGGGCGGTGACCGTCTGAAGGTGACCATCCGCTTCCGCGGCCGTGAAATGGCGCACACCAATATCGGTGAACAGCTCCTGCGTGACTTTGCCGCCAAGTGCGCGGACATTGCAAACCTCGACAAACAGCCCAAGCTGGAGGGACGCAATATGTCCATGTTCCTGTCGCCGAAGCCGCAGAACACCAATAATAAGAAGTAAGCAAACCAAGGAAGGAGAAAATACAATGCCCAAACTGAAATCTCACAGTGGCGCGAAGAAGAGATTCAATCTCACCAAGAACGGCAAGGTCAAGCGTGCCCATGCGTTCAAGAGCCACATCCTCACCAAGAAGGATACCAAGCGCTGCCGTCGTCTGCGTTCCACCACTTATGCGGATGCGACTACTGAAGCGACCATTAGAAAAATGATTCCTTATAAATAAGGATTGACCGCACAATAGGAGGAAACAACAATGGCAAGAGTTAAGGGCGCGATGATGACGCGCAAACATAGAAAAAAGATCCTTGGCCTCGCGAAGGGCTACTGGGGCAACAAGTCCCGTCACTATAAGATGGCCAACCAGCAGATGATGAAGTCCGGTCGCTACGCTTACGTCGGCCGCAAGCAGAAGAAGAGAGACTTCCGTCAGCTGTGGATTACCCGTATCAGCGCCGGCTGCAAAGCCAACGGCATGAATTACTCCACCTTTATGCACGGCCTGAAGCTGGCCGGCATCGACATGAACCGCAAGATGCTCTCCGAGACTGCGATCCATGACCCAGCTGCGTTCACTGCTCTGTGCGAGCAGGCGAAGGCTGCCCTGAACTGAGTTTCCAAGTCAAACCCCGCCATCCTGATGGATGGCGGGGTTTTTCGTATCTGTTTTTCCCTCAATCGACCTGTCGCGCCACGACCAGAAAGCGGCCGTTCGCCGTGTGGTAGGCGCAGGTGGACAGTGTCAGCAGCCGGTCGCCGGGCTGGATGGTGATGCCGGTGTCGTAGCAGCGGTTTTCTTCAATGAATGCGCAATACTGCGCAAACTGCTGCGCGTCCGTGCCGACGCAGTCATAATATCGAAAGGCGTCAGAGCCCTCAGCGGGGATCTCCGTTTCGATCGCGGCCACGATCTCATACGAATGGGAGGCGTAGAGCGTGTCAAACTGCACGATCGGGTGCGCAGCGCGAAATGCCGCATCCTTGTAGGAGATCAGGGAGCCGAACATGCTGCCATCTTTCATGTGGTGCCCGTAGATGAGGATGTTGTCCGCCGTGCGCACATCGCAGTTTTCGGCGACATACAGCGTGCCGCGGTAGGACCACTTGCCGTAGAAGTCCATGTGCAGGTACTTGCCCGGCGTGTCGGGGGCAAACATGACGACGTTGTTGATGTTGGTGCCGTCGATCCGCAGCCAGCCGATCGTATCTGCATTGTCGGCGGCAACTGCACGCACCTGCTCCATGGCCTCCGCACTGGCTGCGTCATGCGCGGCGGCGAGCGCCTCTGCGACAGCGCGGTCGCTGCGGTCACTGTGCCAGTACCAGCCGAGCACGCCAACGCAGACCAAGAATCCGACGATGCAGACGACGCGGATCACGATGAGAACGGTTTTTTTCATACAAAACTCCTGATAAGAAAATGGGCAGTGTCATTTGACGCTGCCCATTTTAACTGCATGAGAGTGAAGATCAGGCGCCGTGGTGCTTGCTCTTCCTGCGGTTGTAGTAGGTCGCAACGAAGGTCGCCACGAAGATCACTGCCAGCGCAATGACCAGCCAGATCAGACGTGTGTCGCCGGTCTTGGGGGTGTTCGACTTGCTGCCGTCCGGATTGTTGCCGTCCGGATTGTTGCCGTCCGGATTGTTGCCATCCGGATTGTTGCCGTCCGGATTGTTGCCGTCCGGATTGTTGCCGTCCGGATTGTTGCCGTCCGGATTGTTGCCGTCCGGATTGTTGCCGTCCGGATTGTTGCCATCCGGATTGTTGCCGTCCGGATTATTCCCATTCGGGTCTTTGCCGCCTGGATTGTTGGGGTCGATGCCGCCGCCGTTATTGCCGCCGCCGTTGTTGCCGCCGCCGTTATTGCCGCCGCCGTTGTTGCCGCCGCCGTTATTGCCGCCGCCGTTATCGCCGCCGTTGTTGCCGCCGCCGTTATCGCCGCCGTTGTTGCCGCCGCCGTTATCGCCGCCGTTGTTGCCGCCGCCGTTATCGCCGCCGTTGTTGCCGCCGCCGTTATCGCCGCCGTTGTCGCCGCCGCCATTATCGCCGCCGTTGTCGCCGCCGTTATCATTGCCCTCGCCGAGGATGACAACGATATTGATGTAGTGCAGACCGAAGTTCGTGGCAAACGCCTTGATGGTATTCGTGCCCTTGACATGGATGCCTGTGCCGCCGGGGTAGGTGATCCCGCCGACGCCGACGATGGTGGCCTCCTGAACATCGGCATCAATGCTCCAGTCGTAGACATGGTGGTTGGTGCAGGTGATGGTCACGGGGGACCACGCCGTCACTTCCATGCCGGCATGATAGGGCTTCGTGTGCGTGCCGAGCGCGTCCGTGTAGGTCACGGAGAAGGTCGCATCGTGGTCATAGTCGCGCAAGACTGTCAAAAACAGGTGCGTGCTCACGCCCGCCACGTCGCCGGCCGCCGCCGGGGTCGTGCCGAACGAAAACAGCGACAGCGTGAATGCCAGCAAGAAGATGGCAATCATGAGTGCCTGCTTGCGATGAGTTGCTTTTTTCATGTTGATTACATCCGCCTTTCACATTAGCTGGTGATCGATAAAAAGAAATCGCGCGGGGGTGCGGGGGGAACGGTTGCTGTGGGTGACAATTGCATTGTTTACAGTCTATTCATAAAATAACACATTGATAATCGCTCGTCAACAACTATAATGCATGAGACGCGGAAAATGTTGCATTATTTTGCAAATGTGCCGATTTTTTTTCCCGCTTGCGCATTTTTTTCACAGAGCGGCGCCATGTGTCCGGCAGTGGTGCAGCGAGTGAAAAAAAGCATCGGATCAAAAGCGCAGAAATCCCATAAATTAGGTTTGACAATCGCCGGGCGGAGTGTTAACATTACGAAATGCTGATTAACGGGGTTAACAAAAAGGAGGCGGCATCATGGAACTGCAGCAAATGACCGAGCAAATGCTGCTTGCGGTCACTTCTCTGAACCGTTCCTGCATCCCGCAGAGTGTGCAGGAGCCGCTTAAGGGCGAGAATTTTCTGTTGGACTATCTCAGCGCGCAAAACGGCTGCAGCACGCCGGGTGCACTGCGTGAGGTTCTGGGCGTGAGTGCGCCGCGCACGGCAGCGATGCTGCGTGCACTGGAGGAAAAGGGGATGCTGTACCGCTGCGCCGACAGTCATGACCGGCGCCGCGTTGTCGTGCAGCTGACAGAGCTCGGCCGCCGGACGGCGGAGCAGATGCATGCGGCGCTGTGTGCGCACGTTCAGCATGTTCTCAAGCAGCTGGGCGAACAGGATTCCCGCGAGTTGATCCGGCTGCTGGGCCGCATCACGGAGATCGAGGCAGACACCTGAGCGAACAGGTAAGCGTTTTTTCGCGCTTTCATATACAAGGAGACAGTTTTATGAAGAAATATATTCAGGAACACAAATATGTGCTGCTGGTGTTGTATTTGCCCATTTATCTGATCTGGTTTGCGCTGGTCGAGCGCATGGTGCCCTCGACGGAGGGGTGCTTCGTTTCGTATCTGCCGCTGGACGATAAAATCCCGTTTTTGCCGGGATTCATTCTGGCGTATGTGCTCTGGTACCCGTTTTTGATCGTCCCGGTCGTTGTGACGCTGCTCAAGGACGATCGCCGTGCGTTTATTCGCTATGCGGCGTTCATCATCGCGGGCTTTTCCATCTCGCTGACAATCTGCATGATCTGGCCGAACTGCCAGCTGCTGCGCCCGTCGGATGTGGATACGAGCACGCTGTGCGGTTGGCTGGTCAACGCGATCTATTCGGCTGACACACCGACGAACGTACTGCCAAGTATGCACGTGGTCGGCTGCATGGCCGTTCTGGCTGTGACGTTTGACAGCAAGTATTTAAAAAAGGTGCGCATCCCGGCAGTCATCATTGCCGTCGCAATCTGCGCGGCTACGGTGTTCGTCAAGCAGCACTCCATTCTGGATGTGTTTGCGGCGCTTGCGCTGTCGCTGGTGCTGTATCTGATCATTTACGTAGCGGCACGCCGGGCTGTGGACCGGCGTCAGCCGTCGGCTGCCGCCTGAGAGAAACCGAACAGAGAAATGGATAAGCGAGGATAAATATGAGCGACCCGAAGATTCTGAAAAAGATGGAGCAGGAAAACCAGAAGTACAAACCGAAGCCGGCGGTCGTGGCCGTCTACTGGATCCTGCGTCTGATCGTCATCGGCGTCATGGTCATGACGATCATTCATAAAAACTATGAGAGCACGTTCGTATGCGTGCTGGTGCTGATTCTGTTCATGCTGCCGCGATTCGTGGAGCGCAACTTCCGCATCGAGCTGCCGAGCACGCTGGAGATCATTATCCTGATCTTCATTTTCGCCGCCGAGATCCTCGGCGAGCTCAAGAGCTATTTTATCACCTACCCGCATTGGGACTCCATGCTGCACACGACGACGGGCTTTATCAGCGCGGCGTTCGGTTTCGCCATGGTGGACCTGCTCAACCGCAACAAACCGCAGCATTTCAAGCTCTCGCCGGTGTTTCTGGCGCTGGTGGCGTTCTGCTTTTCCATGACGGTCGGTGTTTTGTGGGAGTTTTTCGAGTTCTCAATGGACTACCTCTTCCACATGGACATGCAGAAGGACACGATCATCCACTCCTTCGCCTCCGTGACGCTCGACCCGACGAACAACAATATTCCTATTTTGGTGGATAATATCACGGACGTGGCTGTGAACGGCAAGTCGCTCGGTCTCGGCGGTTATCTGGATGTCGGCCTGTATGACACGATGCAGGATCTGTTTGTCAACTTTGTCGGTGCGCTCACGTTCAGCGTCATCGGCTACTTCAGCGTCAAGTCCGGCAACAACAAGATCGCCAAGCAGTTCGTGCCGGTGGTCCTGCCGGAGGAGCCGAAGGCGGAAAGCGAACCGGAGCAAAAGCCGGAAGCAATCGAATAAAAAATAAAGAATAAAGAAATCCCCGCCGGACGCAGTCTGCGTCCAGCGGGGATATTTGTTTGGGGCATTGGGTCAGAACCGGAACTCAAAATCGAGATCGTAAATGCTCACCGTGTCGCCTTCCTCGATGCCCATGGCCTCGAGCCGGTCAAACAGGCCGGACTGGCGCAGCACACGGTCAAAGTACATGCGCGACTCGTAGTCACCGAAGTTGATCGTGCCCATGAGCCGCTGCAGCCACGGCCCCTCGACGACCCAGAGATCGTCAAAGTGGCGGATCTGCAGCTCGTCGCTCGTGCCGACTTCCGGTTCGGGCGGAACATAGTCGGCCTCGTACGGCGGCACCGGCGGGATCTCGGCGAGTTTGGCCGCGCACGCCTGGATGAGCTCGCGCGTGCCGGTGTGGGCGGCGGCGCTCATTTCAAAGAATTCATAGCCCTGCGCCTCGACGTGCGCGCGCAGACGGTCGATATTCGTGCGGTCATCGCCGAGCAGGTCGCACTTGTTGGCGGCGACGATCTGCATACGCGATGCCAGCACGTCGCTGTAGGCGCGCAGCTCGGCATTGATGGCCTCAAAGTCCTCGACCGGGTCGCGCCCTTCGCTGCCGGAGACGTCCACCAGATGCACCAGCAGGCGGCAGCGGTCGATGTGGCGCAGAAAATCGTGGCCGAGGCCGGCGCCGTCGCTCGCGCCCTCGATGATGCCCGGGATGTCCGCCATGACGAACGACGAACCCTCCGACACGTACACGACGCCCAGGTTGGGGAAGAGGGTCGTGAAGTGGTAGTTTGCGATCTTCGGGTGCGCCTTCGACACCACGGACAGCAGTGTGCTCTTGCCCACGTTCGGGAAGCCGACGAGGCCCACGTCCGCCAGCAGTTTCAGCTCGAGCAGGATCGTGTGGCTCTCGCCCGGCAGGCCGGGCTTGGCAAAGCGGGGCACCTGCCGCGTCGGCGTGGCGAAGTGCTGGTTGCCCCAGCCACCGCGCCCGCCGCGCGCGGCCACAAACGGCTCACCTGAGGACATGTCGTGCATGATCGCGCCGCTGTCCGCGTCGCGCAGCAGGGTGCCGCGCGGCACGCGGATGTGCAGGCTCTGGCCCACGCGGCCGGAGCAGCGCTTGCCCTGACCGTCGGCGCCGTTGGCGGCTACATATTTTCGCTTGTAGCGAAAATCCATGAGCGTGGACATGTTGTCGTCCACTTCAAAGATGATGTCGCCGCCGCGCCCGCCGTCGCCGCCGTCGGGCCCGCCGGCAGCCACGTATTTCTCACGGTGGAAGGTCACCGCGCCGTTGCCGCCGTCGCCCGCGCGCACGGTGATGGTCACTTTATCAACAAATGGCGAAGCCATGGTCATTCCTCACTTTCGTTGCCGGGCAGCCCGGCGGGGAATAGAAAAACGGGGCAGGCGCGATGCCCACCCCGTTTGCGATTACTGTGCGATCTCTTCGTAAACAGAGACCTGCTTGCGATCCTTGTCCTTGCGCTCAAACTTCACGACGCCGTCCACGAGGGCGAAGAGCGTGTCGTCCTTACCCTTGCCGACGTTGATGCCGGGGTGGATCTTCGTTCCGCGCTGTCTGACGAGGATGTTGCCGGCCAGAACGAACTGACCGTCGGCTCTCTTGGGGCCAAGGCGCTTCGACTCACTGTCGCGGCCGTTCTTGGTGGAACCCATGCCTTTTTTATGTGCCATTTCGAATTACACCTCCATGTGTCAAAATCAGTTGCGGAAATCAGGCCTCGATCTTCGTAATCTCGACCTTGGTGTAGGGCTGTCTGTGGCCCTGTGTTCTGCGATAGCCTTTTTTCGGCTTCATCTTGTAGACGCGGATCTTCTTGCTCTTGCCGTTTTTGACGACATTGCCGGAAACGACGGCGTTTTCCACCACGGGGGTGCCGAAAACAGCCTTGTCCTCGTCGATGACAGCCAGAACGCGGTCAAACTTCACAGTCTCGCCGGCCTCGACATCCAGCTTCTCGACGAAGATGACGTCGCCCTCGGCCACGCGGTACTGCTTACCGCCGGTAACGATGATAGCGTGCTTCAAACTCGTTGCACCTGCCTCTCTGTAGAGTCTCGCTCTTGTGGGCGGAAGGCATGCCTCCGCTTGGTACCCACTCAATGCGGCCTTGACAGTTTATCATTCCGGACAGGTTTTGTCAACGGTTTTTCCCGGGATGTGGCGAAGTTTTTCTCGGAAACATGCAGGAAGCCACATGATACAATTTTAGTATGACCCGTTTTGGACGAGAAAAACCACGGCGCTGATTTAGCGCCGTGGTTTTGTGCTCCGGGAAACTCAGCCGCAGATGGCCTTCGTGTCGCGGGCGATGACGAGCTCCTCGTTCGTCGGGATGACGAACACCTTGACCTTGGAGTCGGGGGTGGAGATCATGATGTCTTCGCCGCGCTTGCTGTTGGCGACCGGGTCGATCTTCACACCCAAGTAGCCGAAGTACTCGGCGATGGCGGCGCGGGAGGACTTGCTGTTCTCACCGACACCGGCGGTGAAGATGATGGCATCGACGCCGTTCATGGCCGCGACGTAGGAGCCGACGACCTTAGCGACCCAGTAGTGGAACATGTCAAGCGCGAGCTGTGCGCGGTCGTTGCCCTCGGCAGCGGCGGCGTCGAGATCGCGGAAGTCGGAGCTGACGCCGGAGACGCCGAGCACGCCGGACTTCTTGTTGAGGATGTTGAGCATCTCGTCGATGCTGATGCCGTACTTGTTCATGATGAACTGGATCACGCCGGCGTCGAGATCGCCGCAGCGAGTGCCCATCGGCAGGCCGACCAGCGGGGTGAAGCCCATGGACGTGTCGACGCACTTGCCGCCGTCGATCGCGCAGATGGAGCTGCCGTTGCCCATGTGGCAGGAGATAAGCTTGAGCTCTTCGATGGGCTTGCCCATGAGCTCGGCGCAGCGGGCGGACACGTAGCGGTGGCTCGTGCCGTGGAAGCCGTAGCGGCGGATGCCGTCGTTCTGGTAGTATTCATAAGGAATGGCGTACATATAGGCCTTTCCGGGCATGGTCTGGTGGAACGCGGTGTCGAACACGGCGACCATCGGCACGTCGTCGCCCATGACGGCGCGGCAGGCGTTGATGCCGGTGATGTTGGCGGGGTTGTGCAGCGGGGCGAACGGCGTGCACTCCTCAAGTGCAGCCATGACGGCGTCGTCGATTTTGACCGAGCAGGCGAACTTCTCACCGCCGTGGACGACACGGTGGCCGACGGCGTCGATCTCCTTCATGGAGGTGACCACACCGTACTCGGCGCTGGTCAGCTTGTCGATGACCGCGGCGATGGCCTCGGAGTGGGTGGGCATCGGCAGGTCTTCGTCAAAGACCGGCTTGCCGCCGATGAGCGGGGAGTGCTTGAGGTGGCCGTCGATGCCGATGCGCTCGCACAGACCCTTGGCCAGGACGTGTTCGGTCTCCATGTCGATCAGCTGATACTTCAGGGAAGAGCTGCCGGCATTGATGACAAGAATTTTCATATTCAGATTCCTTTCTCATATAAAATATTGTAATTTTCATAAAATCACAGTATTATGATACCAAACACTCTTATTGTAATCATTTCGTTGGAAAACGCAAGTGTTTTTCGAAAGAAGGTGCAAAAATGGGCAATGTCATCGGCATTGTTGCTGAGTATAACCCGTTTCACAACGGACATACGCGGCTCATCGAGCAGACGCGCGCGCGTCTGGGGGCGGACTGTCCGGTCGTGTGCGTCATGTCGGGCGACTTTGTACAGCGCGGCAGTCCGGCAGTGTATTCCAAGTTTGCGCGTGCGGAGGCCGCCGCGCGCTGCGGGGCGGATCTGGTGCTGGAGCTACCGCTGCCATGGGCGCTGTCGTCGGCGGAGGGGTTTGCCCGCGGTGCTGTGGGACTGCTGGGCGGCCTCGGCGTGGTGACGCATCTGAGCTTCGGCAGCGAGTGCGGTGAGCTGGAGCCGCTGCAGCGGGTGGCCGAGGCGCTGCTCGATCCGCTGCTGGGCGAGGACCTGCGCGCCGAGCTGCAGGCCGGCATCCCGTTTGCGGCGGCGCGGCAGCGGGCAGCCGCGCGGCGCGTGGGCGCGCTGGCGGAGCTGCTGCAGGCGCCGAACAATATTCTTGCTGTGGAGTATCTCAAGGCGATCTTTGACCAGCGGCTCAATCTGCATCCGCTGACGATCCTGCGCACCGGCGCGCAGCACGACCGTCCGGCGGAGGGAAACGTGCGCTCGGCGAGTGAGCTGCGCACGCGCATCGGCGCAGGGGAGAATGTGTCCGCCTTTCTGCCGAAAGCAGCGGCGGAGATCAGCGCACGGGAAAAAACACTTGGCCGCGGTCCGGTGCTGCCGGATGCACTGGAGAGCGCGCTGCTCTCGCGCCTGCGCATGCTGCCGCAGATGACATACAACGCGCTGCCCGGCGCATCCGAGGGGCTGGGCAACAGCCTGTACCGCGCCGCACACGAGGCGCCGACGCTCGACGGTGTGCTGGCGGCGGCGAAATCCAAGCGCTATGCGCTCTCGCGCATCCGGCGCATGACGATGTGCGCGGCCCTCGGCGTTACCGCCGGCATGGACACGGGCACGCCGCCGTATGCACGTGTGCTGGCCATCGGCGCGCAGGGCAGAGAGCTGCTGCGCGCGATCGATGCGCGCACCTCGGTGCCGGTTATCACGAAGCCGGCCGCCGGACGGAGCCTGCCGGGCGTGGCCGGAGAAATCTTTGCCCTGACGGCGGATGCGCACGATCTCTACGTGCTCGGCTGCCCTGCCAGAGAGGAGCGCCGCTGCGGCGGCGACTGGCGCGCGAGCCCGTTTGTGCTGTGACTGTCATTGTGCGCAAAGTATTTGAAATTTTAATAGGAATATTTCGTGAATTTGATATTGCAATTTTATAAAAAGGATAGTATAATCTTTGCATATTCATTTGAAGGACAAATGTCCGCGCGTTGCGGACAGCGTCCGGAGAAGAAATGATTGGAGGAAATACAATGAAAAAAGCGATTGCTCTGCTGCTCGCTCTGGTCATGGTGTTCGCGCTGTGCGCCTGCGGCGGCGACAAGGGCACGGCCGACAACGGCGAGAAGGTCGTTAAGATCGGCGTGTTCGAGCCCGCCAGCGGCGACTCCGGCGCCGGCGGCAAGAAGGAAATGCTCGGCATGCAGTATGCCAACCAGAAGACCCCGACCGTCGAGATCGGCGGCGAGACCTACAAGGTCGAGCTCGTCTACTCTGACAATGCGTCCGACTCCGCCAAGGCTGTCTCGGCGGCTTCCAAGCTCGTCAATGAGAAGGTCTCCATCGTGCTCGGTTCCTACGGTTCCAGTGTGTCCATGGCTGCGTCCGACACGTTCAAGCAGGCCGGCATCCCGGCCATCGGCGTGACGTGCACGAACCCGAATGTCACAATCGGAAACAGCCACTATTTCCGTATTTGCTACACGGATCCGTTCCAGGGAACGGTTCTTGCAAATTATGCATCCGAGCTGGGAGCCAAGAAAGCCTACTGCCTTGGCGAGAACGGCAATGAGTATGACCAGGGCCTGATTACTTATTTTAAGCAGGCGTTTGAGAAGGCCGGCGGCACGGTCGTCACCGACTCCTTCCCGAAGGACAACTCCGACTTCAGCTCCTACCTGAACAAGGCGAAGGATCAGGGCTGCGGCGTGTTCTTCGCGCCCGTGTCCATCGCTTATGCCACGCAGATCGTTTCGCAGGCGAATTCGCTGAATGTTAATATCCCTATTCTCGGACCTGACACATGGGATGATAACATGGTTCTGAATGCTGCGACCGGAACGAAGGACAACATTAGTGTTACCACGTTCTATATTGAAGGCGGCAATGAGGAGTTCGACAGCGAGATTAAGTCCTATATCAATAGCAACGCTGATGCCAAGACTGCCAACGGCGGCGACGATACCGTCTCCGCTGTGACGGCCATGGGCTATGACGCTTACTATGTTGCGCTCGAGGCGCTGAAGGCTGCCGGCTCCACCGATCCGGCCAAGGTCATGGAAGCGTTGCCCAGTGTCTCTTGTGATGGTGCAACCGGCCACATCACGTTTGGCGAAAACGGTGATGCGGTTCGTGATATTGTCTATATCAAGTCGATTGACACCGCTACTGGTACGTGGAAATTCGTTAAGCAGCAGAAGTCTTCCTGAGCTTCTGACTCGGTCTGAGATCCAAAAATCCGGGGGGAGCTTCGGCTCCCCCTTTGGGATTTTGAGCCGCTGCGAAAGCCGCGGAAGCTCCGCGGTTTTCGCGGCGGCTGAATGTCCGCATTTGCAAACGATAGAGAGGGAAACAGATGGAATTTCTAGTCGCACAAATTTTATCCGGCGTTTCGCTGGGCGGCCAGTATGCCCTGATCGCCATCGGTTATACGATGGTCTATGGCATCCTGCGTCTCATTAACTTCGCCCACGGCGACGTGTTCATGTGTGCAGGCCTCATGATGGTCTTCATGTGCGCGTCCCTGCCGGTGTACGTGTCCATTCCGCTCATGCTCGTACTGACGGTCCTGCTCGGCTTCGTCATCGAGCGCGCGGCCTATAAGCCGCTTCGCAGCGCGCCGCGTATGTCCGTCATGATCTCGGCCATCGGTGTGAGCTACCTGCTGCAGAACGTGGCACTATATGCTACCGGCGGCCAGCCGCAGACGTACCCGTCGCTGCCGTTCGTGTCCGGCACGGTCACGATCCTCGGCGCGTCCACGCACTGGGTCACGGTCATCACGCCTGTGCTCGTGATCGTGCTCGTGCTGCTGCTGCAGTGGCTCATCAACCACACAAAGATCGGCATGGCCATGCGCGCGGTCGCGAAGGACTTCGAGACCAGTCAGCTCATGGGCATCCAGATCAACAAGGTCATCTCCGTAACGTTTATCATCGGCTCGTTTCTGGCGGCTGTCGGCTCGCTGCTGTACTTCACGAATTATCCGACCGTCGTTCCCACCTCCGGTGCCATGCCCGGCCTGAAGGCGTTTGTCGCTGCGGTGTTCGGCGGCATCGGTTCGATCCCCGGCGCCGTCATCGGCGCGTTCATCATCGGTATCTGCGAAACGCTCATCAAGGGCACCAGCATGACGGTGTTCTCCGATGCGTTCACGTTCGCACTGCTGATCGTTGTCCTCGTGGTCAAGCCCACCGGCCTGTTCGGTGAAAAGGCCACGGACAAAGTCTGAGAGGAGGGGATCACTGTGCTGAAAGCGAAAGACAAAGAAGCGCGCCGCGGCAATCTGATCACCTTTGCTATCGTGCTCGTGCTCACGCTCGTGACGATGGTGCTGGAGAATGTGATGTCTCCCGGCTCCCTGCTTTTTACGGTCATTAAAAAGGGTGCGGTGTACTCGCTCGTCGCCGTGTCCATGAACCTGCTCAACGGCTTTACCGGCCTGTTCTCGCTCGGTCAGGCGGGCTTCATGCTCCTCGGCGCGTATGCCTACGCGATCTTCATGATCCCGGACGCTGCGCGTGATGGCGTGTATTATCTCTTCGAGGGTTCGAGCGTCCACTTCTCCTTCCAGGAGATGTTCCAGCATCTGTTCGGCGCCACCGGTTTCGGCGGCGGCGTGAGTCTGGTGCTCGGCGTGATAGTGGCTATTATTTTCGCGGGTCTGGTCGCCGCGTTCTTCGCGTATCTGATCGGTCTGCCGGTCCTGCGTCTCAAGAGCGATTATCTGGCCATCGCGACGCTCGGCTTTGCCGAGATCCTGCGCGCCATTTTCCAGTGGCAGACGCTCGGCAAGGTCACCAACGGCGCCAACATCCTCAAGGGCTATCCGACGTTTGCGGATTTCAACATTACGAATGCTTCCGGCAAGGTACTCTTCCGCCTGAGTGCGGTCGTGCCGATTTTGCTAGCCGGTATCTGCATTTTTCTTATTGTCCTGCTCATCAACTCGTCCTATGGCCGCGTCTTCAAGGCCATTCGTGACGATGAGATCGCGGCGGAGGCCATGGGCGTGAATCTCGCCAAGCATAAGAGCCTGTCGTTTGTCATCAGCTCGTTCTTTGCGGGCGTGTCGGGCGCGCTCTTTGCGATGTTCGCAACGACCGTGCAGGCCAAGGTGTTCACCTCAGCCATGACCTATGAGATCCTGCTCATCGTCGTCATCGGCGGCATCGGCTCCGTCTCCGGCAGCTGCATTGCCTCCTTCCTGTACATCGCCTGTTCCGAATGGTGGCTGCGCTTCCTCGACAACGAGGCATACATCGGCGCGTTCAAGGTGCCGCTGCTGCGCAACGGCTTCCGTATGGTCGTGTTCTCGGTCATCATCATGATCGTTGTGCTCTTCTTCCGCAAAGGCATCATGGGTGAGCGCGAACTGCCGGATCTGTTCCGCAAGCGAGCGAAAAAGGCAAAAAAGAACGTAGTTGAGGAGGGCAAAGCAGATGAGTAAAGACATCCTCAGCGTGGAAAATATCACGATGCAGTTCGGCGGCGTCGTGGCGGTCAACAACCTGTCGCTGCATATCCCCGAGGGGCAGATCGTGGCGCTCATCGGCCCGAACGGTGCCGGCAAGACCACGGCCTTCAACTGCATCACCGGCGTGTATGAGCCGACGAACGGCCTCGTCAAATTCCTTGACGAGCCAATGGTCCGCAACCATCCGAGCGGCAAGATGAAAAAGCTTTATAAGGGTGAAAATCCGCTGCTCTACACGGCGGAGTATCATCCGGAAGAGGAGACGCAAGAGCAGATGCTCGCGCGCGACCCGCTGGCCGGGACAGGCAAGATCGTCTCGCCGACGCCGGACAGGATCACGAAGCTCGGCATCGCCCGCACGTTCCAGAACATCCGCCTGTGGAAGAGCATGACGGTGTTTGAAAACGTGCTCGTGGCAAAGCATATGCGCGCCAAGCAGAACGTGTTTTCCGCGACCTTCCGCGGCAACGCCAAGGAAGAAAAGCGCATGCGCGACGAGACCATGGCCCTGCTCGTGGAGCAGGGGCTGGAGAAATACAAGGACGATATCGCGACGAGCCTGCCTTACGGCATCCAGCGCCGGCTGGAGATCGCCCGCGCGCTGGCGACGGATCCGAAGCTGCTGCTGCTCGATGAGCCGGCGGCTGGCATGAACCCGCAGGAGACACTCGAGCTCGCGGCGTTCATCCACGAGCTGCGCGATAAATACGGCCTGACGATCTTTCTGATCGAGCACCATATGGATCTGGTCATGCGGATCTCCGATTACATTTACGTCATCGACTTCGGCAGCAAGATCGCCGAGGGTATCCCGCAGGAGATCCAGAACAATCAGCACGTCATTGACGCCTATCTGGGGGTTGTGGAAGATGAGTGAAACGATTCTGAAAATTGAAGACCTGCAGGTGAACTACGGCGGCATTGAGGCCGTCAAGGGCATTTCGTTCGATGTGCAGGAGGGCCAGATCGTCACGCTGATCGGCTCCAACGGCGCGGGCAAGAGCTCCACGCTGCGCACGATCTCCGGCCTCGTTAAGCCGAGCGGCGGCAAGATCACGTTCCGTGGCGAGGACATCACCGGTAAGGCTCCGACCCAGATCGTGACACAGGGTGTGACGCTCGTGCCGGAGGGACGGCGCATTTTCCCGGACATGACCGTGCTGGAAAACCTCAAGATCGGCGCCTACCTGCGCAAGGACGATCTGTCGGAGGATCTCGAGTGGGTATACAGCCTGTTTCCGCGCCTGAAAGAGCGCAGCTGGCAGGCCGGCGGCACGCTCTCCGGCGGCGAGCAGCAGATGCTCGCGGTCGGCCGTGCGCTCATGAGCCGCCCGAAGCTGCTCATGATGGATGAGCCCTCGCTCGGCCTTGCACCGCTGGTCGTGCGCGATATCTTCTCTATCATTCAGGAGATCAACAAGCAGGGCGTGACCATCCTGCTCATTGAGCAGAACGCGAACATGGCCCTCAAGATCGCCGATGTCGGCTACGTGCTCGAGACCGGCCGCATCACGCTCACCGGCAGCGGTGAGGCGCTGCTGACCAATGATGCGGTGCGCGCGGCGTACCTCGGCGCATAACTGTATACGCAATCAGACGGGAGGATGCCTGCGGGTGTCCTTCCGTTTTTTCGGAACATTTCTTGACCGTGCGCGTCCAATCCTGTACAATGTAGTTGAAAACCATCGAACCATAGAGGTGTACTATGAAAAAGTTTCTTTCGGGATTTCTGGTGCTGTGCCTGTCGCTCGCGCTGCTGACTGCCTGCGGAACCGGCGGCCAGACCGGCAAGAGAGTGACGGCTGGCGGCCTGACCTTTGCCAAGAGCTATAGTGAGGTCTATTCCGCACTGACCGATGCGCAGAAAGCGATCGCTGACCGCAGCAAGTCGCTCAACATGTCCGACGGTACCTCCGGCGACTCGGAGACCGGCGGTAAGGGCGACGGTGAGGGCACGTTCTACTCCGGCACGAACGTGCAGGTCGCGGGCGTCGACGAGGGCGACATCGTCAAGACCGACGGCACGTATATCTACATCCTGCGCGGCAGCGAGCTGATCGTCATGCAGGCGGACGGCACGGACGTTGCAGACGTGTCCAACGTGTTCGTCGGGCAGGACTGGGAGCAGACGACGACCGAGGACGGCCGGGCGCACACGCAGGAAAAGCTGCCGCTGGAGCTGTATCTCGCAGATGGCCGTGCGGTCGTTCTCTCGTCCTATACCGACTGGACGGGCGGCGATGCTTCCTCTGACGGGATTGCGGGCAGCGGCAGCAACTACGTCACGGTCGATATTTATGACGTTTCCGATCCGGCGGCCCCGACGCTGGTCCAGTCACTCGGGCAGGACGGCTATGAGATCGCCTCGCGCATGGTCGGCGGCGTGCTCTATCTGTGCACGTCCTATTATCCCGATGCGCCCGAGAAGGGCGACGAGGCCACATTCGCGCCCCGGCTGTACGATGGGGACACGGCGTCGGTCGTGCCGTGCGGCAGCATCGGTCTCATGCCGTATGAAAACTCCATGACCTATGCGGTCGCAGCGTCGTACGACATTGCGTCCGGCACCCGGCTCTCCAGCCAGTCCGTGCTCGGCGGCGGGGAAACGGTGTATATGACGGCAGAGAATCTCTACCTGTGCACGAGCGTTTACGACGACGGCGCGGGCAAGAGCTATAAAGACGGCAGCTACACGGTCACAGACTATACCTCGAGCGTCAACACGGTGGTTAACCGCTTTGCGGTCACGGACGGCAAGCTTGCCTTCGCCGCCAACGGCGCTGTGGCCGGCGCGCTCAACAACCAGTTCTCGCTTGACGAGCGGGATGGTTATCTGCGCATGGCCACGACCGAACAGACGTATGCCTACAGCATCTACCGCGATGAAAAGCACGACTTTGAAAACACGAAAACAAATGACGATGCCACGCAGACGCGCAACGATGTCTACGTACTCGACAGTGACCTGAACACCGTCGGCAGCGTGGCCGGACTTGCGGAAGGGGAGACGGTGTTCTCCGCGCGCTTTGACGGGGATTACGGCTATCTGTGCACCTACCGCCAGACGGATCCGGTCTTTGCGGTCGATCTGACCGACCCGGTGAACCCGAAGGTCGTCGGCGAGCTTAAGCTCAGCGGCTATTCGGACTATCTGCATGTCTGGTCGGACGGGCTGCTTTTCGGTCTCGGCATGGAGACGCAGGCGGTCGATGGCACGACTGTGGACGGCATGAAGCTCGTCATGATCGACACGTCCGATCCGGCCAAGCTGCACGATCTGCACACACAGACCATTGATGCCGACTACAGCGAGGCGCTGTATAACCACAAGGCCATCCTGGTCGACAGCGGCAAAAATCTCATCGCTTTCCCGGCCGAGAACAGCTACCTTGTCTACGGCTATTCGGCGGACGACGGCTTCACGCTGCGCAAGGAAATCCCGGTCTCGCAGTGGGACGAGAACAACCGCGGCCTGCACATCGGTGATTACTTCTATGTCGTTGGCTCCGACCAGGTGAACGTGCTCGACCTGGGTACGCTTGAGAACGCGGCGCAGGCGATCATCCCGCGTGGATAAACACGAGAATTATCCCGCTTGGTATGCATTTATGAATCGAGAAAAACGGAGACGGCTGATCGGCCGTCTCCGTTTTTTACCTGCGGAATCGAGTTGACGGCGGTAGAGCAGCGTGCTATGCTGAGCGTGAGAAATGAGAATGCGCCCTTGGAAAAGGTGCGAAATGGAAAAAGGAGAAAAAGAAATGAAGTATCAGACTGCGTATTTTTGCGGCTATGCCAAGCTGCCGTCGGCCTTGCCGACCACGACGACAAACGGAAGCATCACGCTCGGACTGAAGATCAATCTGGAGACTGCATGTATTGAGGACGTGTCGGTCACGTTTCTGTCGAATCTGGCGCTGAGCATGTGCAGGGAGTATTTTGTCGGAAAGAATATCCTGCGTGATTATGATGAGATCGTTGAGGAGATCGGCTACCGCCATCAGGGCGCCGCGGCCAAATCCATCATCAAGGCGTTCGGGGATATTCACCGCAATTATATTGAGTATATGGAGAAAAACGGGCCGTATCTGCGTGCGCATAGCTGAGCGGAGCGCGCCGGCAGGGGAGATGCCGGGGCGATGGGTCTATGAGAATTGCACAGTTTTTTTGCGCAAATTTCGTGTACTTATCTGAAAGTTTTACAAGGTCTTGTTTTTCACTGAGGAATGTGCTACTTTGAATGCGTAGGAAGCAAATCGCAATTACATAAAATATGAGTTGTTTGATTGTCAGCGTCTCTCTCCCGAGACGGAATCGACTTTCCAAGACCAACTGCAAGAGATTGTGGTTGGTCTTTTTTTATCCGGTGGGAGAAACTGACAGTGCAGCTGGAGCCGGCGCCTGATTGCGTTTTGCCGCGAGATGAAACTGAAAGAGAACAGGAATTGGAGTGTAAGAAGTGAAAAAACAACAGAGAAACCGCCTGATCGTAGCGGCCGTCCTGACAGTGCTCTGCGCGCTGCTGGCGCTGGTACCGTTCACGGGGCTTGAGGCGCAGGGCAAAGGCGTCCTGATCGTTTTTGTGTGGGCGATTCTGATGTGGATCGTCCGGCCGATCCCGGAGTATTTGATCGGCGTTCTGGCTGCGGCCGTCCTCGCAATTTTCTTTGGCATGAAGACCAATGTCGTCTCCGGCTTTTCCAGCTCCGGCTGGTGGCTGTGCCTGTGGGCCGGCTTCATCGGTTCTGCCATCAAGTTTTCCGGCCTCGGTGAACGTGTTGCCTACTGGATCCTCGTGAAGATGGGCAAGACGGAGCTCATGGCCAACTACGCGACTTCGATCGCCAACACGGTCCTGTCGCTGATGATCCCCTCCAACACGGCGCGCGGCGCTGTCATGTCGCCGATCTGCGACAACATCTGCGAAGGCATGGGCTACAAGCGCGGCGAGCACAAGGGTGACGCGGCGATCATGCTCTCGAACCTCTTTACCAATACCACCAACACCTGGCTGTTTTACACGGCCGTCGGCGCCAATGCGATCGGCATGGCGCTCGTGACCGAGGTCACCGGTCAGGAGATCTCCTGGACGGGCTGGCTGCAGGCAACATTCATTCCCGCAGGCATCACACTGCTGCTGATCCCGATCCTGTGCCACCTGCTCTTCGGCGCCAAGAAGGGCGAGAAGCGCGAGATCGACATCACGTTCGCGAAGGAAAAGCTCAAGGAAATGGGCCCCATGAGCAAGAATGAGAAGAAGGCGGGCCTTTACTTCCTGCTGACGCTCATTGCTTTCTGCACGAACAAATGGCACCACATCGCTCCGGACTACATTGTGTTCGTGACCATCTTCCTGATGCTTTGCCCGGGCATTGGCGTGTGCACGTTCAAGGATCTCAACGGCACGTTTGCCTGGCCGGCATTCCTGCAGCTCGGCTTTGCGATGTCGCTGGCGACCTGCGTGAACAAGACCGGTGGCTTCCAGTGGCTGGTCGATGCGATCTTTACCACCAATCCGGCGTTTGCCGCGATGAACATCAACACGTTCCTCATCATCTGGCTGAGCTTCGTGGTCGTGCTGCACATCATCTTCGCCGGCATGAACGCGATGGAAGCGGTCATGGTCCCCGTGAGCATGACGATGGCCTCTGCACTTGGCTTTGACCCCTACACGATGGGCCTCCTGACCGTCATGGCGATCTCCGCCGGCGCGTTCTTCCTGCCGTTCAACAGTGCGCCGAACCTGATCTTCTATTCGACCGGCCGCTTCAGCACGGCACAGGAGCTCAAGGGCGCGATCCCGATCGCACTGCTGATCATTATCGGACTGATCTTCAGCGTGAAGGTCTGGTTCCCCGTCATCGGTATTCTGTAAGCTTTTGTTTATGATCTGACCTATGAACCGAAAGAAAATCTGGTTGATTCTCGGCCCGGCGCTCTTTGCGCTCAGTTTTATCCCCTATGGCGGCCTGACACAAAATGTGCGGCTTGCTCTGGGAACGGTTCTGTGGATGGGTGTCTGGTGGGTGGCAATGCCCGTACCTCCGGCGATCACGGCGTTTTTGCCGGTCGTCATCAATGCGGTCTTTGCCCTCACCGACATGTCGAGCATTACGAACTGCTATTCGGCGGAGCTGGTGTTCCTGCTGGCGGGTGCCGATATCATCACCATGGTCTGGGAGATCACCGGCGTGGACAAGCGCATTGCCGCGCACAGTCTGGCGCTGGTCGGCACCTCCGTCAGGCAGCAGGTCGTGATCTGGTTTTTGATCTCGACAGTGCTTTCGGCTGTGCTGCCGAACACGGTGGTCGCGGCCGTGCTGTGTTCCATCGCGATGGCGATGCTCAAGTTCGTCGGCGAAGGCGACGTGGGAAAAAGCAGCGCCGCGAAGCTCGTGCTCCTGGCGATCGTCTGGGGCGCCAATAACGGCGGCATGTTCACGCCGCTCGGCGGCGCTATGAACCTGATCACGGTCTCGTATGTCGAGGAGCTGACGGGCGCGGAGTTTTTGTACACCGACTGGGTGCGGGCGCTTTGGCCGTTCGCATTGGCGGTAACGGTGCTGACGCTTGTATATTTGCTGCTGCTGCCCTGCAAAAAGAAAACGCTTGAGGGCTCGAAAACATATTTCAGTGATCTGTGCAAAAGCCTGCCGAAACTCAGCCGCGCAGGCCGCATCTCCCTGATCGTGTTTGCGGCGGCTGCGCTGCTGGCGTTCACGCGGCAGCTGTATCAGCGGCAGTTCCCGGTGCTCAAACCCGGCTTTGTGTTTCTGATCGGCGGCCTGCTCATGTTCTTCCTGCGTGACGAGGAGAAAAAGCCCATCATCACGTGGGAGCACGTGGAACAGAACCTGATGTGGGGGATGTTTTTCCTTTTTGCTGGCGGCACTGCGCTCGGTGCGCTCGTCAACGGCAGCGGTGCATCGGAGGTGTTTGCCGGACTGATCGCCCGGTTCCCGGTGCACAATACGTTCCTGCTCGTCCTGATCATTGTGACGCTCAACGTTGTCCTCTCGGACGTGATCAACAACACGGCCTGCGCCGCTGTTACGATCCCGATCGTGATCGGGATCGCGCAGGGCCTCTCCCTGCCGGTGATCCCGTATCTCTGGGTCGCGACCGTGTCCTATAACCTGTCCTACACGCTGCCGACGTCGATCCGTTCGATACCGATCGGTTACGGCCTGAGCCCGCGGTACATGTTTGTGCGCGGCATCGTGCTCACTGTCGTCATGGTGCTGGCGGTATCCGTCATCGGCTGGGCACTTATCACGTTCTGGCCCGGGTTCAGTGTGCTTACCAATGTTGGGTAACATCCGCGTGGAACCAATTTCATATCTGCTTGGCGTATTTTGGCGGCGCGTTTCCGCGCGCAGCATAAGAGATATGCTTCCGGCAAAAAACAGTCTGCTCGCGCTCGATGCCAGACTGCCTTTTGCCGGATTTTTTTATCTGGAAACCATTCAATTTTTGAGAAAACGAGGTTATGGCTTATGAGTATGCAAAAAGTAAGCAACAGCGGCCCGAAGCTGATGCAGGGCAACGAGGCCTGTGCGGCCGGTGCGTTGGCAGCGGGCTGCCGCTTCATGGCAGGCTATCCGATCACTCCGGCAACGGAGATCCCCGAATATCTGTCCGACAAGATGTTCGCCGCCGGCGGCGTGTTCATGCAGATGGAAGACGAGCTCGCCTCCATCAATGCGGTCATCGGCGCCAGCTGGGGCGGCGCGCGTGCTATGACGGCCACGTCCGGTCCGGGCTTCACCCTGATGCAGGAGGGCATTGGCTACGCCATCGTCTCCGAGACGCCGCTGGTCATCGTCAACGTCATGCGCGGCGGCCCGGCGACCGGTCAGCCGACCTGCACGGCGCAGGACGCCGTCATGCAGGCGCGCTACGGCGGCCATGGCGACTATGAGATCATCGCACTCACGCCGTCGTCCGTGCAGGAGACGTTTGACTTCACGGTCCGCGCCTTCAACCTGGCGGATAAGTATCGCGTGCCGGTGTTCGTGCTCTCCGACGAGACCGTCGGTCATACCCGTGAGAAGCTCGTCATCCCCGACGAGGTCGAAATCTTCGACGAGAAGTTCGAGGGCAAGTGCACTGCGTATTTCCAGCCCGACGAGCACAAGATCCCGCCGCGCATCCGCTGCTTCGAGGGCCACAACGTCCTCGTCGACGGCCAGCTGCATGACGAGCGCGGTATCCGCGCCGGCACGGATCCGAAGGTCTGCGCCGCCGCCATCCACCGTTACTGCGACAAGATCCTCGACAACATCGACGACATCACATCCGTGGAAGGCTTCTTCCTGGATGATGCAGAGACCGTGGTCGTGGCCTATGGTTCTGTCAGCCGCAGCGCTCTGTCCGCCGTTCGCCGCGCGCGCGACGAGCAGCACAAGGTCGGCCTGCTCAAGCTCAATACCATCTGGCCCGTCCCGGAAAAAGAGATCCGCGCCGCCTGCGCCAACGCCAAGCGCGTGATCGTTGCGGAAATGAACGTCGGCGACTACGCCCGCGAAGTGCAGCGCGTCGTCGGCTATGACAAAGTGGAGACGTTCAGCTCCATCGGCGGTGTGTTCCCGGCACCGACCGCGATTTACAATCAGATTGTTGAGGTGAAGTGATATGAACAGCATCGCAGAAAAATACATCCGTCAGGAAGCACTTCCGTTCATCTTCTGCCCCGGCTGCGGCCACGGCATCGTAGTCAACAGCTTCATCCGCGCGATCGATGAACTCGGCATAAAGGAAAATGAAATGGCGCTCGTCAGCGGCATCGGCTGCTCCTCCTGGAGCCCGGTGTACCTGAAGTTCGACTGTCTGCACACTCTGCATGGCAGAGCGCTCGCGCAGGCTGAGGGCCTGAAGGCGGTCAATCCGGACAAGCGCATTGTCGTGTTCTCCGGCGACGGCGACTGTGCCGGCATCGGCGGCAACCATCTCATTCACGCTGCCAAGCGCAACGTGGACATGACCGTCATCATGATGAGCAACTATATTTATGGTATGACCGGCGGTCAGCGCGCCCCGACCACGCCCTACGGTGCCACGACCAAGACCTCTCCGCTCGGCAATGAGGAGCACCCGTTTGACATGTACAAGCTCGTGACCGGTGCCGGCGCCACGTTCTATGCCAGAGCCAGTGTCACCAACCCCGTGCAGCTCCAGCACATCATCGTCAGCGCTATGGAGCACAAGGGCTTCTCGTTCATCGAGGTGCTCAGCCCGTGCCCGACGACTGCCGGCCGCAACATTTTCAACTTCAAGACCCCGACCGAAATGTACGACTGGTACGCAGCGCAGGTCTGCAATGCCAAAAACGGCGAGAGCGTGTCCGAGGACGGCAAGATCACGCTCGGCGTGCTGTATGAAGACACGCACAAGGAAGAGCTCTGCGACGTGCAGGCGGAGAAACAGGAGGCAGCGAAGAAATGAAGATCACGATCGACAGCAAATGGTGCAAAGGCTGCGCACTGTGCGTGCGCGCGTGCAAAAAGGGCGTGCTCGCCATCGGTGAGCAGCGCAGCAGCGGCGGCTACCTGATGCCGTATGCCCAGAACCCGGATGCCTGCATCGCCTGCAAGATGTGCGAGCGTACCTGCCCCGATGTCTGCATCGAGGTCACCAAGGAATAAGAGGAGGACAGAACCATGCGTAAGGATTTTCGATTCGGCGGTTCCGGCGGCCAGGGCGTTATCTCCCTGGCGGTGCTGCTGGCAAACGCTTATGGTGTGCAGAACAACTATGAAGTCGCGCAGACGCAGAGCTATGGCCCCGCTGCCCGCGGCGGCGCCTGCAAGGCGGAGCTCGTCGTTTCCGACGAGCGCATCGACTACGTCAAGGCCGATAAGCTCGACTCATTCGTTGCGTTCAACAAGCCCAGCTTTGATAAATTCAAGGGCGACATCAACCCCAATACCCGCCTGTTTGTGGACAGCACGTTTGTCACGGCGGAGGACGTTTCCGGCACGCCGGCCAAGCAGGTCTTCCTGTTCCCGGCCACGAAGTACGCTGAGGAAAACTTCCGCGTCGTGTGCACGAACATCGTCATGATGGGCTATATCGTGGCGCACAATCCGGACATCTCGCTTGAGAATGCGCAGAACGCCATCCGTGCGGTCATGAACCCGAAGGTGGTCGATCTCAACCTCAAGGCGCTGCAGTTCGGCTACGAGCACGGCAAGGCGGATCTCGCCTGATCTGCCGGCCGTCAACGAATTCAACAATCAGGAGGAACCCATGGAAAGAGTACCGGAACTCTTGAAAAGCAAGATCATGTCCGCGGATCAGGCGGCGCAATTTATCCAGACCGGCATGACCATCGGCGTGAGCGGCTTTACCAGCGTCGGCTATCCGAAGGCCGTTCCCGAGGCACTGGTGCGCTCCGGCCACGCGCGTGACCTGACCATCTGCGTCGGCGCCGCCGTCGGCGACGAGATCGACGGGGCAATGGTGCGCGCCGGCCTGGTCAAAAAGCGCTACGCCCACCAGTCGCATAAGGATCTGCGCAATGCCATCAACGCCGGCACGGTCGGCTACAGTGATGTGCACATCTCGCATTTTCCCATGCACATGAATCAACATACCGGTCCCAAAATCGACGTGGCTGTGGTAGAATGTACGGCGGTGAGCGAGCAGGGCCTGTACCTGGCCGCTTCCGGCGGGAGTGCAGACGCGGCTGTGCGCAATGCCGATAAGGTCATCGTGGAGGTCAATGAGACGCTCCCGGAGGGCCTGGTCGGTATGCACGACATCTTCGAGATCGGCCTGCCGCCGCATGCGCGCATCATCCCGATCACGAAGCCGGACGACCGTGTCGGCACTCCGTACATCCCGTGCCCGCCGGAGAAGATCGCGGCGATCGTTCTCACGGACCGCCGTGACGAGCCGCAGAAGTTCAAGCCCTATTCCGAGGCGACCAGGACCATCGGCGTGAACGTCGTCAAATTCCTCAAGCAGGAGATCGCCGCCGGCCGTCTGCCGGAGAATCCGGGCCCGATCCAGTCGGGTGTCGGCTCCGTCGGCAACGCGGTGCTCAGCTGCCTCGCCTCGAGCGGCTTCCATGGCCTGAGCATGTACACCGAGGTCATGCAGGATTCGGCGCTGAACCTGATCGAGCAGGGCGTGTTTGACTTTGTGTCCACCAGCTCCATCGCGCTCGGCGAGGAAAACCGCCGCCGTTTCTATGAGAACATTGATTTCTTCAAGGATAAGATCCTGCTGCGTCCGCAGGAGATCACGAATCATCCGGAGGTGGTGCGCCGCCTCGGCGTGATCTCGCTCAATACTCCGATCGAAGTGGACATCTACGGCAACGTCAACTCCACGCACATCATGGGCACCAAGATGATGAACGGCATCGGCGGCAGCGGCGACTTTGCGCGCAATGCACGCGTGTGCATCTTCGCGACGGAGTCCGTTGCCAAGGGCGGTCTCATCTCCTGCATCGTGCCGATGGTGTCGCATGTGGACCAGACCGAGCATGATGTGCAGGTCATCATCACTGAGCAGGGCATCGCCGATCTGCGCTGGAAGACGCCGCGCGAGCGTGCCGAGCTCATCATTGAAAACTGTGCACACCCGGATTACCGGCCCATGCTGCGTGAATATTACGAGCACGCGCTCGACGTTGCGGACGGAAAGCAGACGCCGCACGATCTGGCCCAGGCGCTGTCCTGGCACCAGCGGTTTTTGGCCACCGGCACCATGAAGCCCTGAGCAGGCGCGGTGCCTAAACGAAAGAAGAAAACAGAACAGAAACAGAAAGAAAGGAATGGAAAACCTATGTCGAACGTAGTTCTTTATTGTGAAAAACTCCCGACGGAGGGAATGGAGACCCTGATTTCTGAACTTTGCCCGAAGGAGCTGGACCTCCGCTTCCTGTACCCCGTGAAAAACGGCAAAAAGGGCGACTTTGAGGACGCCGACTACATCCTGGCCTCGATCTGCAAGATCGGCAAGCCGGAGATGGACCGCGCCAAGAATCTGAAGCTCATCCATGTTCCCGCGACCGGCTATAACCACGTGGACATCGCCTACGCCAAGGAAAAGGGCATCCCGGTGTGCAACTCCGCCGGTGAGAACGCCTCCACGACTGCGGAGTTCACCATTGCGCTCATGCTCGCCTGCATGCGCCGCCTGAGCATGATCGACCGCCGCTGCAAACAGGGTGAGTGGCACAGCTGGACCTGGCGTCACGACAGCTATGAGCTGCGCGGCAAGACGGTCGGCATTGTCGGCGGCGGCGCCATCGGCCGCATGGTCATGCAGCGTCTGCAGGGCTGGGACTGCAAGCTGATCTACAGCGATCCGTACCGTATGCCCGAGGAAATGGAAAAGAAGCTCAACTGCGAATACGTCTCGCTCGAGACGCTGCTGCGCGAGTCCGATGTCGTGTCCCTGCACTGCCCACTGACTGAGCAGACCCGCGGCATGATCGGCAAGGAGCAGCTTGCCATGATGAAGCCGAACGCCATCATCGTCAACGAGGCACGCGGCGCCGTCATCGACGACAAGGCACTGGTCGAGGCGCTGCAGAACGGCACCATCTGGGGTGCCGCCATCGATACGTGGGAGAAGGAGCCGCTCGATCCCAACGATCCGCTCGTGAAGATGGAGAAGGTCATCACCACGTCTCACCTCGGCGCGGCGACCCGCGAAACCGTCATCCGCTGCTTCAGCATCGGCTATCAGAACATTCTCCGCCAGATCCACGGGGAGGAACTCGTCAACCGCATCGTGTAAACGATACCTATCTGTCTTATTGCGATATTCTCTCGACTCTCTCCTCTTTACCTAACCTACATTTTCTTTTGTTTTGCATTTTTGACGAGTCTCTCTGTTTTTGCGAGAAGCGCCGGCCTATGGCCGGCGCTTTTTGCGTGCTGCGGCCTGTTTACATTTTTGCGCCGCTGTGGTAAACTGATATATTGAGCGAATATCGCAACAAGGGAGGCGGCGCTGTGCTCGAAAAGCTGCGACAAATTGAAAACCGGTATGCCGAACTCGAGAGCAAGCTGGCCGACCCCGCGTACTATTCCGACCCTGCGGTGTTCACAAAGCTCTGCCGTGAGCAGCGCGAGCTGCAGCCGGTCGTGGAGGCCTACCGGGCGTATACCGCCTGTCAGGCGCAGATCGCGCAGGCGGAGGTGCTGCTGGGCGACCCGGAGCTGCACGAGATCGCGCGCGAGGAGATCGAGCAGGACAGGGCCCGCTGCGCGGAGCTCGAGCAGCAGCTGCGTGTCCTGCTGCTGCCGCGTGACCCGAATGACGACCGCAACGTCATTCTGGAGATCCGCACCGGCGTCGGCGGAGAAGAATCGGCGCTCTTTGCGCATACGCTTTATCGGATGTACAACATGTACGCCGACGCACACGGGTGGAAGACCGAGATCGCGAACCTCAACGAGACGGAGCTCGGCGGCGTGCGCGAGGCGAGCCTGCTCATCAGCGGGCAGGGGGCCTACTCCCGCCTGAAGTTTGAAAGCGGGGTGCACCGCGTCCAGCGCGTGCCGGAGACGGAGACCGGCGGCCGCATTCACACCAGTACCGCCACCGTGGCCGTGCTGCCGGAGATGGACGCCGTGGAGGTGCACATCGACCCGAAGGACCTGCAGATCGATACCTACCGCAGCTCCGGCGCCGGCGGCCAGCATGTCAACAAGACCGAAAGCGCCATCCGCATCACGCACCTGCCGACCGGCACGGTCGTCGAGTGTCAGGATGAGCGCAGCCAGTATAAAAACAAGGATCGCGCGATGAAGATCCTGGCCTCGCGCCTGTACGCCGCGGAAAGTGCCCGGCAAAACGCCGCGCGCTCGGCCGAGCGGCGCAGTCAGGTCGGCACCGGCA
>OJJV01000055.1_pt1 | contig 139214 bp, 115 predicted proteins | sample 1596391 | NCBI WGS metagenome assembly OJJV01 (sample SAMEA4350164, study PRJEB24818) | metagenome | biome: human; feature: gut; material: faeces | place: Denmark | collected 2013-09
ATGCCGCAGTATTGGCACAGGCGAAACAGAAGCAGGACGAACAGGCACGGCAGGACAGCCGCAAGGAAGCGTCCAAGGCGATTTTCGATGCGGACACGCTGACCACCGAGCTGGCCGAGCTGCTGATAGACCGGGTGCTGGTGTACCCCGATAAGCGCATTGAGATTGCATACAAAATCCAAGACATTTTCGATTGAGGTGGCAGACATGAAAGTTGCTTTCTATTGCAGAGTAGACGGACAGGGCTTCGGCTTTGTCCTCCCTGATGAAGCTGACAAGCTCCGCGAGTTTTTCGCCGAGCATCAGGATAAGCCTGCGCTTGAAAATTCATCAAGCGCAAGCTAAAAATTTTTGTCGTGTGCTTGACATACGGGTGCCGCAGGTCGTGAAAGCGTACACCTTCAAAGCCGTGCGCATCCGCAAAGTGGCGAAACCAGCGGCTGGGCGTGTCATGATGCAGCTGCGCGCCGTTCCATGCGTGGACAATCCAGCCTTCGCCGACCCAGAGATGCGGGGCGGCGCGCTTGCAATCCTCCTGATAGGCGCGGGTCTGATCCAGCACCGCCATCATGCCGACCGGCAGCGCGATGATTCGCTCCCCAGCTTCGCTTTTCGGCGGGCCTTCAAAGCTGCCGGTTTGCGGGGTGTACTTCAAGGCGTGGCTGATGTCGATGGTGCCGCGCCTCCAGTCCACGTCGCTGAGCCGCAGGGCACCGACTTCACCAAGCCGCAGACCGCAGAGCAGCGCCAGTAGGACGGCAGCACGCAGGCACATGTTCGGCTCATCCTTCAAGCAGCGCAGCAGCTCCACCGCCTGTTCTTCATCCAGAAACTTGACGCGGGCTTTCCGGGCGCGTGGGCGCGTGACGCGCTCCATGGGGTTGCGGTAGATGATTTCCCACTGCACCGCCATGTCCAGCATGGTTTTGAGCGTGTCATAGTAATGCTGAACGGTGCGCGCACCGAGCGGGCGCGTGCGCTGGGCATCCGAAGTCAGCCGCGCCGTCGCTGCCGGATGCCGCGGGTTCGCAAGCTGCGATTCCTCCATGCGTGTGCTGCGGCGGTCATCGTTGCGGACGTATTCCAGCCAGTCCACCAGATAGGTGGCGGTCAGCTTCTTCACCGGCATGTCGCCCATGTATGGCAGGATGCGGCTATCCAGAAAATAGCGGTAGTCCTTATATGTCACCGGTGAGCAGTTGGGGCGGACGTGCTTTTCCATCCAGCGTTCCGCGAACGTGCGGACGGTGATGACGTTCGGCTGCGCTTCGGCAGCTTCCGGGCTGTCCTTTGCCTGCTGCGCTTGCAGCTTTAGGCGCTCCAGCGCGACTTCCGCCTCCATGCGCTGATACGCTTCGGAAAGTCCTGGCGTAGCGTGAAACGTTTCACGCACCCATTTGTAGGTACCGTCGGCATTCAGCGTTTGGAAACCAATGCGATAGGTATCTGCGCCACGCTTTTCAATGGCCATAGCAAACACACCTCCAATGTGCAAAAATAATCTTGCCTATCCTATGTTCATTTTATCCGTCACAGCGTCACAGTAGGCACAAAAAAGCCCGCAAGCCTTGATTTTCAAGCATTCGCGGGCGTGACACGCTTCCGTGTAAACTGGCACGGAAGCGCTTTTTTTGTTTTTGGCAAATGTCACAAGTCGTGACGCACGACGACAATCGCGCAGAGAATGCCGCGCTTTTTGCGCTTCTTCATTCTGTTTTACTTCCTATTCCTTCAGTATAGTCGAGTAAGCGCCGCCGTGTCAAGTGGCAGGCAGCATATCAGAAATGTCCACGGAGAACGTGCCGCAGTACGGGTCTTCGCCTGCGCGTGTATGCTTGCGCGAAAGTGTGATTTCTACCTGAGTACCTTCCCCGTCAAGGATGAAGCCGAGGAAAATCTGCATATCGACCGCGCTGGGCGCAATGACTGCCGACTGGCTGGTGGAAACGGAAGAACTGCCGAAATGCTCAGATTCCACCCACGAAACGTCCAGCGGTTTGCCGCCATGCGTGACGGTCACGCCCAAGTCATACAGTGGGGTCATGGAGGCATCCGTCGGGTTATTTGCCAGCAGGATGATACCCAAACCGCGGTTATCGTCGCGGGCCGTTCCGACTTCCACCAGTTTTAGGCGGAAAATCACGCCATCGACGGAAATCGTCTGTGCGGCTTCCGTATCGACGCGGCTGGCGATTTCCTGGTTGATGGAATCGCGCAGCGCGACCAGCTCATCCGTAGGCGTAGCGCTCAGGCTTTCACCGAGCGCCATGGCAGGAAGCAGCAGCGCCACAAGCAAGGATGAAATCACTTTACGCATTCTGTTTCCCTTCCTTCTTGCCCAGCAGCATGGCGGGCATTTTTGTCACATCCAGCGCGGCGACCACGGCAGCGTTTGCGCTGTCCAGCATTTCCGCAGTGTCGCCGCTGCTGGCAGCGTGAAGCGCATCCGTCAGGTGCGCCATGAACGCCTTCCACGCCACGATGGGGGTCATGCCGCAGGGTGCGCCATTGCAGAGGTATGCCACACTGGCATCCAGCAGCGCAGCCACGTCGCTGGCACTGGGGCCTTTGCCATCGGTGAGCTTATTCAGCACGGCGAAGGACTTCGAGATGCCGCCCACGTCGGCGTTCCGTTCGTCCGTAAGCCCCAGAATGTAATCCAGCGACACGCCGTAATAGGCTGCCAGAATGGTGCCGTTTGCGGTGGATGGGGTCATGCCGGATTCATAATTCGAGATCGTGCCACGGGAAAGCCCGGTTTCCTGTGCCACTGTTGTCTGCTTCAAGTTGCGCTCTTCGCGTAACTGCCGCAGGCGCGTTTTTCCAATCATCGTTGCATTTTCCTCCTGACTTCGGAAAAAGTTTAGCACGGATGTTGTGATTTTTAAACAAAACGCCTGAAATATTGAGAAAACAGCGCAAAGGTCTTGACAAAAAAAAAAAAAGCGTAAAATGTACAACATCCGAGACATATTGTAGCGGGCGCAAGATGGAGAAGCAAGGCGAAGAACCACGAAAACGCCCCGGCAATATGGTGAAGAATCACAAAACGGAGGGGCTGAAAGCGGTGAAAACCAGCGGAAACATCTACTATCAGGCGCGGATGCGCGCAGCGGCACGCGATCCGCTGCATTCGAGCCGAGAAAGAACAGCGACGCTGCTATACATCAGCAAGGAAAGTTTGCAGGACTTCGAGACCGGGAAGCGGCTGCCGCCCTGCGACGTGGTGCAGAAGATGGTGGAGGCATACGGCGCGCCGGAGCTGGCGGGCGACCACATTCGCGCCTGCTGTCCGCTGCTGCCGGACTACGGAGGTGACGGCAACAGCGAACTGGCGCTGGCGGCGCTGGGGTGGGCGGCATCCTTCGAGGATGCGCAGCAGCTGGCGGTGCGCTTTGCGGCCGTTGCGCGGGATGGAAAAATCACGTCGAACGAGCTGCCTGCCGTGGATGCCATCCGCCGCAAGGCGGTGGAGCTGCGGCGCGTGATGGAAGAAACCGTGCTGGCCATCGACAAGGCGATGGCACAAATGGAGGGAAAAACATGAACCTGCAACCAGTCGATCGGGCGCGGCAGCTGGCGGGCGTGACAGCGTATGCGCTGCGCAAAGCCATCCGCGAAGGGAAAATCCAAGTGCTGAAATGGGGCAACCGTCAGCTGGTGGACGTGGACACGGTGCGCGAGGTGCTGAGCGAGCGCGAACCGATGGAAGGATACTGGAGCACGGCACAGCTGAGCGAAGTTACAGGGCTGCGCGCCAACACCATCCGCAAGATGGCACAGGAAGGGGTTCTGCCCCATGAGCGCGTAGGCGGTGCCTACTACTTCAACAAAGAAACGATTTTGACGGACATTGCGCAGCGAATGGCGCAGGACAGCCAGAGCGAATGAAAAGAAAGAGGTGCGCGGCGTGGATATTCAGGAGTTTTTGAGCCGACTGCATGTGGAGCATCACAACAGCGCATCCGGCGAGTATACTTGCCGCTGCCCGGCCCACGATGACAGGACGGCCAGCCTGACGGTCAACGTGCAATCGAGCCGCTACAACGGCGCGCCGCGAATCGTGTTCAAGTGCCACGCTGGATGCAGCGAAGCGGACGTGCTGGACGCCATGGGGCTGAAGGTGCAAGACCTACGGGATGACAACACGCCGCCCAACGGAGGCGCACCGCGGGGCATGACGGTGCGTCAAGCCGTTCCAACGCCGCCGCTGAAGCCCGAAGCAGCCAAGCCGGAAAAGAAGCCGCTGAAGCCGCTGCCGCCCATCACGAAGATTTACAGCTACACCGACGCAAACGGCAAAGAGCTGTTTCAGGTGACGCGGCACGATTACATCGGCGACGATGGCAAGCACGCCAAAACCTTCCGGCAACGGATGTACGCGCCGGAGAACAAGAACGCGAAGAAGGACGGATTCGTCTGGAGCGTGCCGGACAGCATCAAGCTGCACACGCTATACCGGCTGCCGGAGGTCAATGCTGCCATTCGGGATGGGCGGACGGTGTACGTCGTAGAGGGCGAAAAGGATGCGGACACGCTGGCGCGGCTGGGACATGCCGCCACTACGCAGCCGCAGGGCGCGGGCAAGTGGGCGGACAGTTACAGCGAGCTGCTGCGCGGCGCGCATGTGGTGATGCTGCCGGACGCGGACACCGCCGAAAACAGCTACGCGGGACAGGAACACGGCTGGAAGGTCTGCACGTCGCTGACGCACATTGCGAAAAGCATCAAGATGGTCAACCTGAAAGCCTGCTGCCCGGAGCTGCCGCCGAAGGGTGACATCACAGACATGGTGGAGCTGATGGGCGACCGCCCGGCGATGGACGCGCTGGCGCGGCAGATTGGCGAGACGCTGCCCTTTGACCCGGCTGGGGTGAAATACTGGCTCAGCCCCAGCGAACGAGCGGCGCAGCTGTTCGGGAAGATTCCGGGATACTGCGCGGCGGATGGCTGCATTTGCCGGGTGGCAGCGGACGGAGGGCGAAAGCCCATTTGCGATTTCGTGGCGATCCCGCACAGCGAAATCATGCAGGATGATGGCGTGAACCGCAACATGGCGTTCGAGGTGGACGCATGGACGCAGGACGGACGGCAGCTGCCACGGACGCGGGTGAAGGCTTCCGACTTCGGAGGCATGAGCTGGGTCACAAGCGCATGGGGCTTGCAAGCCAATGTGATGCCGGGCAACAGCGCAAAAGATCATGCGCGCTATGCCATTGCCGCGGTGGGCAAGATGACTGCGGCGCACATCACGGAATACAGCCACACCGGGTGGCGCAAGATTGCCGGAAAGTGGTGCTACCTGTACCACGGCGGCGCGGTGGGTGCGGACGGCGTTCGCGTCAATCTGGACGGTGGTTTAAGCGGCTACCGACTGGACGGCGCAGGAGCTGCGGGCTTCGACAGCATATCAGCAGAAGCGGCGGCCGCGGCAAGCTGGGGCATTCGGAACGTCATCGCGCCGCACGTCGCCATCCCACTGCTGGGGACGATTTATCTGGCACCGCTATGGGAGTTTCTGAACCAGACGAACGTCAAGCCTTCCTACGGGCTGTATCTGGCGGGCGGGACGGGCAGCCGCAAGAGTACCAGCGCGGCGCTGGCGCTAAGCCACTTCGGAAACTTCACCAGCAAGACGCTTCCCGCCAGCTTCCACGATACAGGCAACACCATCCGGCGGCGGGCGTTCATCCTGAAGGATATGCCTTTCGTCGTGGACGATTTTCACCCGACGGGCAGCCAGCAGGAAAAGCGGCAGCTGAAGGAAATTGCGCAAAGCCTGAGCCGCATGGCGGGTGACGGCGCGGAGCGTGGGCGGATGCGCCCGGACGGCACGCTGCAACCGGCAACGCCGCCGCGGTGCGTGACCATCATCACGGGTGAGGACATCCCGGACGTGGGCGAAAGCGGACTGGCGCGCTATTACATGGTGTCCATCCAGCCGAACGACGTGCCGATTAGCGCGGAGCTGACCGCTGCGCAGGAAATGGCGCGGAACGGGTACATGCAGCGCGCCATGCTGGGCTACATTGAGTGGCTGCGAGCGCAGGCGGATGAGCTGCCGGAAACGCTGCACAAGCGTTTTCTGGACATGCGCACATGGGCGACGGAGAAGGCAAAAGACCAACACGCCCGTGCGCCGGAAACCATTGCGCACATCCTGACGGGCTACTATATGATGCTGCTCTACTTCCGGCATGTGGGACTGCTGGATCAGGACGCTTGCACGGCTGCCATTGCGGAGGCTATGGCGACGCTGACCGCCACCAGCAAGGAGCAGGCGCGCATCATCAAGGAGGACAAGCCGGTGAATATCTTCCTTGACAGCGTGGCGGAGCTGCTGGCGAGCAAGGAAGTGTTTGTCACCGACATCAGCGCAAGCGCAACAGAGGGTGGCAAGCCTTCGGCAGCCGTTGGGCGCGAGCTGGTGGGGTGCAGGGATGAAAGCTATTATTACCTCATTCCGCGGATTATTTACAAGTGTGTGCAGGAATTATGCGTGAAGCAGGGCAGCACGTTCCCGATCAGCCTGCGGAGCCTGTACCGCGACCTGCGAACGGCGGACATCCTGCGCAGCGGCGTAAACTGCACGGAAGAACGCCCCACCAAGAGCAAGCGCATCGGCGACAACTCTATATTCTACCTATGGATACCGCGGGACAAAATCGACGGCGCGCATGACGAAGGCGAAAAGCAGATGCGGATGAATTTCACGCAGGTAGAAACGAGCGATCTGCCGCCGGAATGGATATAAGACCAAAAGCGCACACGTGGACGCTTTTCAAGGGAACGAAAGGAGCGAGGAACATGCAAGAAAAGCTGACAGGCAAGGAACGCACCGCGCTGCTGTATCTGGCTGCGCTGGACGATGAAATCCACAAAGCATCCCCCATTCTGCGGGAACGGCTGCGAGAAGCGTCGCCCACCGGCTGGCGGGATTGGCGGCTGGTGCAGACGACAACCGCCCGGACGCTGATGCAGCTGGTGGACACGCTGCCGGACAAGGACGTGCGCTGGCTGAGCCACATGCTGGAGCATGGGCGCATGAGCGTCACGCTGCCTGGGCCGCTGGCAGCGCCTGATTACCTGATTGTGGATGCACGGGACATGGCGGACATCAGCCGGATGGCAGCACGGCAGACGTGCGGGCTGTGCATGAAGGGACGCAGGGAAGCGCAGGGCTGCAAGCTGCGCAAATGCCTCCAAAGCATTGCGCCCATGCCGGACGGCGACATGCTGCCGGATGAGCTTTTCTGCTGCGAGTACGCGCAGGTTGACTGGGAGGGCGAGGCATGAAACACAAAGACGGTTGCACGGCGGTTTGTCCGTATTTCGTTGCGCGGACGGGGTACAAAGGGCAGCACTTCATTAGCTGCCAGCTGGGAGACAGCATTTTTCGACTGCGGGAGGAACGCGATCAGCACTACCGCGATTTCTGCTGCACAAGCCGGTGCCATGTATGTGAAGCGACCAAAGAGAAGCGGGAGGGACAAGCATGAGCGAGATTATCAGCAGCAAAGACATTCAGCCGGTGGTCATTCAGGTGGCCAGCGCGGAGGATGCTGCCACGCTGGCGCGCATCGAGACGGGCATCCGCACGGCAGCGCAGAACGTGGTGCAGGGCTATCTGACCATCGGCAGCTACCTGAACGAAGCGAAGGGGCGGAAAATCGTGCCGCATGGGCAATGGGAGGACTGGGTGCTGTACAACACGGGGCTGAGCCTGCGGCAAGCGCAGCAGCTGATGAAGGCAGCGCGGGAAATTCCAGAGGGCAGCGCGATGGCTGCCCTGCCACTGAGCAAGGCACGGGTTATTCTGCACCTACCGGACGCGGAGGAACGGGAGACGCTGGCAAAACGGGCGACAGAAGAGAATCTGACGGTTCGCAATCTGGAAGAGCAGATCAGGCAGCTGTCGAACGATGTTAGCGAAGCGCGAAAGTCCGAGCGCAGGATGGCGCAGGAAGTTCAGCAGGCGCAGGACATGCGCGCACGGCTGGATGCTGACCGCAGAAAGCTGGAAGATGACCGCTATGAGATGATTCAGAAGCAGCGAGAGCGTCAGGCAGAGATTGAGCGGCTGCGGGCGGCGCTGGCACAGGCGGAACAGCAGAGGCCGCAGGGCGGCATCAGCCCGGAAGCCCAGCGGCAGATTGACGCGCTGCGGCAGGAACTGGCGGACGCGGAGGACTATGCCGAACAGCAAGCCACGCTGCGGCAGGAGGCGCAGCGGCAGCTATTGGAGCAGCAGAGCAGCACGGCGGGCAGCGCTGGCAATCTGCCGGACACGCTGGATCTTGCGGCCGCTGTCCGCGTATTTATCGGCGCGGCGGGTATCTTCCCACACATGGGCACCACGCTGGCCAACATGGACGGCGGCAAGCGGCGGGAGTTGGAGGGCTATGTGGACATGATTGCAGACTGGGTGGACGGTGCGCGGGCAGCGCTGAACAGCTGCGCGGGCGTGCTGTATGTGATGGGGGATGACGCGCATGAATGAACTGACGGCAAAAGTGTCCGAGGCTACGGCCCTTCAAAATCCCACGCCGACCGAGCTTGCGCTGCTGAAACGGCTGGAGGACTGCGCGGTGGTGATGCGCGGCATGGCGGACATGATGCGGACGACGAACGAGCGCATGGGCGCGCTGGAACGAGAGGTGCGGATGCTGACCAAGGTCACACCGGCGCAGGCCACCGCCATCAACGCCGCCATCAGGGAGCGAGCTGCTGCGCTGTGCCTTTCCTATCGTGCAACGGGCTGCGAGAAGCAGGCTGCCGCTGCCATCCGCAAGGCCATCCGGCAGACGATGGGCGCGCAGGCTGTGCGAGAGCTGCCGCGGTGTCAGTATGAGATTGTGATGAAGCAGGTGGCCATGTGGGACGACTACAAGACCATGAAGCGCATCAAGAACAAGGGGGTGGTGGTATGAGCGGCAACCGTTCGGCAGCTGTGTCGGACTGCAAGACGTGCTTTTATGTGCAGAAATGCGAAAAGGCACAGGCGGGGCGTTTCTGCACCCGCTGGCGGAGCAAGGAAACGCCGGAGCGCAAAGCAGAAGATGATCCGAACCGCGCATGGTATGCAGGTGAACCGTCACCGTGGTGACATGAGAAAAAGGAGGAACAACATGGAACAGCGTGATGAGAAGAATCTGGGAGCCGAAAGACTTCAGCGGATTGCCCAGCAGGTGAACGACATAGCAGAGAAAATAGTTGCGCTTGCGCAGGGTAGTGTTGCCGCTGCGCGCCAAGTGCTTGAAAGCGAGGCATTGCAGGAGGCGCTGCAAGCTGCGCTCCAAGAGATTCAAGCCGACCAAGCGCGCCCGCTGGGCAGCTTCGCAGAAGTTGCAGCCCACATGGAAGGCGCACATGGGCAGAATCGCTATCAGGTGGGCGACATCATCCAGATGAACCACGACGATTTCGGGCTTATCAAGTGGCGCGTCATCGGCGTGGACGTGGATCAGGCAGCAGGCCACCGGCACACGCTGACGGTTGCCATGGAGCGCGCCGAAACCTACCATTGGTTTTCCGAACCCAGCAAGGAACACCCCTTCGGCAGCAACAGCTACCCCGGCAGCGCCATCCGCTTCTACCTCAACAATGAATTTCTCAGGGGCATCCCGGAGGAAGATGCGGAAACGCTGCTGACTACCTGCCGCCCCTGCACGGATCACGGCGAGGCGAGCAGTACCTGCGACCTTATGTGGCTGCTGTCCGCATCTGAAGTGGGCTTCAAGGGCAACGGCATTCCGTGCGAGGGAGAACCCTATCCGTGGTATGCGCAGGGCGACAGTGCCGAGCAGCGCAGAGCCGTGGACATGGACGGAGACGAAGCAGCATACTGGTTGCGCACCCCGAACACCGGGTACGGCTACCACGCGCGCGTCGTGAACACGGACGGCAGCCTCAGCTACATCGGTGCGCACTACAGCAGCGGCGTGCTGGCGGCTTGCGTCATCGGCTCATCAGATTCATCCGCGCCGGTAGGCGCATCGGAACGGAGGGACACGCATGAATAAAGCGATTTTTATCGGCAACCTGACACGCGACCCGCAGCTTCGGAGCGTGAACACACCCAGCGGCGCGGCAAGTGTCTGCGACCTGTCCATCGCCATCAACGAGCGGCGCGGAACGCAGACCAAGACGACCTATGCGCAGGTGACGGTGTGGCGGGCGCAGGCGGAAAACTGTGCACGTTATCTGTCCAAGGGCAAGAAAATCGCCGCATGGGGGTCGGTGGCTGCTGTGCCCTATCAGGGGCGGGACGGCAACTGGCGGGCACAGCTGGAAATGCAAGCGGAAGAAGTCAAGTTTTTAAGCGGAAAGAGCGAATCAGGCGGCGATGTGCCAGACGGCATGACGCAAGTTGATCCTGACGATAGCCCGTTCTGACGGTGAAAAACGCACACGTGGACGCTTTTGGAGGGTGAGAAGATGAAAGCCATTGAAATCCTGAACCGATGCAGGGCAGCAGACGCGGAAATCAGTCGCATCCAGCAGCGCATTGAACAGCGGAACAGCGCCCTGTACCGCATCACAGCCAGCCCCATGGATGCCAATGGCGGCAGCCGCGCCAGCGGAAATCACGATAAAATCGGGACGCTGGAGGCGGACATCGACACTTTGGAGCGGCAGATGCTGGCGCGCAAGCGGGCGAAGCAGGTGGAAATTGCCGCCGCGTGTGCGCTACTGGATTATCTGGACGCAGCAAGCAGCGACGTGCTTTACCGCTTTTATGTGCTGGGCGAAACCGCCGCAGCCATCGCCGCCGCGTGTGGGTATCAAGCCGGGACGGTGCGGGCAAAAAAGGCCGAAGCGCTGAAGCTGCTGGCAGAGATGGACAGCGTGCAGATTGACGCAACGCTGCCGGGCTGGTATCTGCGCGGGGACAAGGACGGCAGCAACGGCAGCAACTTCGACAGCGCTGACCTGCCGAAATGGCAGGAGCGGGACGCGCCGCCCGTGTGAATCCAAAGCGCAGCGCATACGCATACCAAAACATAGCGCAACAGTAGATATACACACCGCTGCGCTTCAAATACATAGTGCTGCGGTAGATATATATTGACCTTCATTGACCTTCACCCAATAGACTACCAAAAGCGCTTGACCTGTGATATGATTAGAATGCAGCAAAGCAGGAGAGAGGACAGAGGCACAAAGCCGCTGCCCTCTTTTTCGTTCCCCGGAGGTGCAGCATGAAACACTACAAGCCCAGCGACCCATTCTATCACAGCGAAGCGTGGAAGAAAGCGCGAAAAGCCGCATTAGTGCGCGACGGCGGCATGTGTCAGGACTGCATGGCGCGATTCCGGGCAGGATACGGGAAGAAACCGCGCCGGGCGGACATGGTGCATCACATTCTTTCGCGTGAGACCCGCCCAGACCTTGAACTGTGCTTGGAGAATCTTATCAGCCTGTGCAGCGAGTGCCATAATAAAAGACATCCAGAAAAAGGCGAGCAGGCCAAACAAGTCACAGCGGGAAAAACACGGATGCGGATCATCAAGATATAGGAGGCATGTGCAGAATGAATGCAGCCATGAAAGAGCAGCATTTCAGCCGGATTAACGATGAAAGGGCACGCCGGGTCTACGACTATCTTTGCGCAAGCTGTGAGCTGCGCGAGGGCGGGCTGACGGATGCGGATCAAATGCTGGTATACGACTACGCCTATGCGGAGCAGGTGAAGCAGCAGCTTCAGGACGATATCAAGGCGCGGGGCATCGGGCGGGAGTACACCAACGGGCGGCAGCGCTATTGGCAGGACAACAAGAGCGTGCCGCAGCTGCGGGCCTACTGCGATCAGCAGCGGAAAACCCTTGCAGAACTGCGGTTGACACCCACAAGCAGAAAGGCGGCGGCTTTAGACCTTGACGACGATTTCGCCACCTACTGAGCGCAGCCCCGACCTGTCCGGCGTACTGGCGCGGTGCTACGGCTATGCGCGGGACGCAACAGCGGGGCGCATTGTAGTTGGCGAAAAAGTTCGTCTGGCCTGCCGCCGTTTTCTGGACGAACTTGAAAAGCAGAACGACCCGGATTACCCGTGGCGCTTCGATGAAGCCCTTGCCGCACGGCCTGTTGGCTTCATGGAGCGCTTTTTAGTACCAACCAAGGGCGACTACGACCGGCTGGAGCTGATGCCGTGGCAATGCTTCATTGAGTGCAACCTCTACGGCTGGGTAGACAAGCGGACAGGGCTGCGCAGATTCCGCGAAGCTCTGATTTTGGTCGGCACCGGCAACGGCAAAAGCACGCTGATGGCGGGCAATGCGACCTTTGGCGCTTGCAAGGATGGCGAACGCGGCGCGGATATTTACCTGCTGGCGAACAGCAAAGACCAAGCGGGCATCGTTTTCAACGAGTGTCTGGGGCAGATTCGCGCCAGCAAGCCGCTGGCGAAGCGCTTCCGCACGCTGCGCGACGGCGTATACTATGACGCGATGAGCGCCAGCATCCGCCATCGCGCCAGCGACAGCAAACGGCTGGACGGCTTGAACCCGCACATGGCTATTTTTGATGAAATCCACGAATTTCGAGACTACAAGCTCATCAACATCATCAAGCGCAAGAACGTGAAGCGCCGCCAGCCGCTCATCCTGTACATCACCACCATGGGTTATGTGACGGACGGGCCGCTGGCGGACTACTACGGGCTTTTTTCCGATGTGCTGATACCGGGCAAGATCAAGCCGGAGGTAGCCGACCGGCTTTTTTCGTATATCGCGGAGCTGGATGCCAGGGACGACATCGAGGACACCAGCTGCTGGGTAAAGGCGAACCCCGGTCTGGGCGTTGTGCTGCACATGCGCGACCTGCTGGACAGCTGGGAGCGAGCGAAGAAGGTACCGCGAGAACGGGCGGACTTCATTTGCAAGCAGCTCAACATCATGGTGCAGGCGGACGACATGGCGTTTATATCGCCGGACGTGATGCCGCGGAATCTGGCAACCATCCCGGAGGAAAGTCTGCTGGGGCGGCGCTGCTTCGGCGGCTTCGACCTATCCAGCCGGGAGGACTTCACGGCCGCCGCGCTGGAATTTCCGCTGGACGACGGGCGCTTTTATGTTCTGCTGCACAGCTGGGTGCCGCGGAGAAAGGTGGAAATGGATCAGGAGAAAATCGACTACTACGGGATGGCTATGCGGGGGCTGCTGACCATTGTCGAGGGCGAATACATCAGCCAGGACGATGTTTATCAGTGGTTCTGCACACAGGCGGAAAAGTACGAAATCACCGCCATCGGATACGACCCGGCGAATGCGGTAAAGCTGCGGCAGATGCTTGAAATGAAGGGCTTCAATTGCCAGATTGTCCGGCAGGGGCCGCTGACGCTCAACGACCCGATGAAGGACGTGAAGGAACTGCTGCTGGGCGGGCGCATCGTCTCCAACGGCGACCCGATGCTGCGCTGGTACACCGAAAACGTGCGCATCAGCGCGCAGCGCCAGCACACCGACAAGGCGAACTGGATGCCGACGAAAAACAACCGCTATCGCAAAATCGACGGATTCATGGCGTGGCTGGACGCGCACTGCATCCAGATGCAGCAGAATCCGGGCGGCGTTCCGGCAGCGCCGCCAGCGGTTTATTCCATCCGGCTGGACGGCAGCCGGGCAAGGAGCAGAAGAATGAGAGGGGGCTATTAAGGCATGGGACTTTTCAGCCGTTTCCGCAACGAGAACAAGGCGAGGGACAAGCCCCGCGTGCGCGTGTTCGACCGCGGCAAGGTGATAAGCATCACGCGCCCGCGGGCAGACGTGACGCTGCAAGGGCATGAAGCCATCTATGCGGCGGTGACGCGCATTGCCAACACCGTGGCGAGCATCCCGGTACACGTCTACAAGGGGCGGGAACGGCAGGACACACACCCGCTGGAAAAGCTGCTGAACCTATCGCCCAACCCCAGCATGAGCGCCTACATCTTCAAGCAAACGATGGAAGCCTTTCGCAACACGGAGGGCATGGCGTATGCGCTGATTATCCGGGACGGGCTGGGCGAAATCACGCGATTGGACGTACTTGACCCGACGCGGGTGCGCCCGCTGATTGAGAGGGACAGCCGGGAAATCTGGTACGACATTACGCTGGAGGGCAAGATGTACCCGATACCGGGCTATATGGTGCTGGCGCTGAAGCACATGAGCGCCAACGGCATCAGCGGCATCCGACCGCTGGACGTGCTGCGCGGCAGCCTGGACTACGATGCAGAAGTCAAGGAAATCAGCCTGAACCAGCTGGACGGCATCAACCACGGCGTGATGCTGGAAGTGCCGGGGCAGGCGCTGGACGAAACGCGCAAGGCGCAGATCGTGGCTGATTTTCTGGATGCCTACGAAAGCAGCGGGCAGCGGGTGCTTGTGCTGGAAGGCGGCATCAAGGCAACGACCTTCAATCAATCCCCCGTAGACGCGCAGCTGATGGACGTGGAGCGCATCACGCGCAACCGCGTCGCCACGGTCTACAATCTGCCGCCGCACATGCTGGGCGATTACAGCGACACGAGCTTCAGCACGGCAGAGCAGCAAATGCAGGAGTTTTTGCAGCTGACCATTATCCCCATTGTGCAGCAATGGGAGGACGAACTGAACCGCAAGCTGCTGAGCGACGCGGACTACAAGGCGGGCTACCGCTTCCGCTTCGACACGGACAGCCTGATCCGCGCCGACATGGTGGCGATGGCGAACAAGTACCAAATGGCAATCCGCGGCGGGTGGATGCGGATGAACGAGGTGCGCGAGCGAGAAGGGCTTCCGCCCGATCCGAACGGGGACGAATTGATGTGCGCACGCGACGTCATCCCGCTGCGCATCATGGTGGAGCACCCGGAGCTGCTGCTGACGGGTTCCATTGCCCAAAGTGACGAAGGAGGGAACGCATGAGTACATTCTGGAACTTCACCCGCGACGATGACACGGGCAACGGCACGATCCAGCTGGACGGCGAAATCGTGACGGAGAACGACTGGTGGAGCAGCGGCGGGCAGGTGGTGGCGCGGAGCTTCCGCAACCGGCTGGCAACCTGCAAGGACATCACGGTCTACATCAATTCGCCGGGTGGCGACGTGTTTGCTGGCGCGGAGCTGTACACGGCGCTGCGGGAGCACACGCAGGGCAAGGTGACGGTGAAGGTGACAGGCATCGCGGCAAGCGCAGCTTCGCTGGTGGCGATGGCCGGGGATGAAGTGCTCATGTCGCCGGTGGCGTACATGATGATTCACAACCCGTGGAGCATGACGGCGGGCAACAGCGCCGACCACCGCAAGGAGGCCGACGTACTGGACGAAATCACCGAGGGGCTGCTGGCAGCCTACACCGCCAAAACCGGCAGGAGCCGGGACGAAATCGCCGCCATGCTGGACGCTGAAACCTACATGAGCGCGCAGAAATGCGTTGATTTGGGCTTTGCGGACGGCATCTTGTACCAAGAGGACGGCGACGGCGAAAAAGAGAAGCAGCCCGCCGCCAGCGTGATGATGCAAGGCAAGCAGCACGGCAGGGCCGCGGCGCTTGCACGGGTGCAGCCCAGCCTTGCCGAGCTGAACCGCCGGGCAGAAATCATTCGCCGGGCGAAGATCATCGGCGAAACCATTCGATAAGCCAAAAGCGACCACGTGGTCGTTTTTATTTTTCCCTGAAAAGAGAGAAGGAGGACAACGAACATGACCCTGACTGAAATGATGAACGAAATCAATGCGCTGGGGCGCAGCATCCGCGCTGCTGCCGACCGCCTGATGGCGGACGCTGCGGACAACACCCACGACATGCAGGACATCGAGCGCCAGCAGAATGCCCTGCGCGACATGAATAACCGCATGGCGGCGCTGCGGCTGGCGTACACCACGCAGGAGGACGCGGAGCGCGGCAATCTGACCGCGCCGCAGGGCAGCGGCAGCCCGGCGCAGGAGCGCAGCCTGCACGACATGCTGGCAAGCCGCGAATATGCCAACGCCTTCGCGCACGCGATTCGCACCGGCGCAAAGCCCGGACGCGACCTGTTTGCGGACAAGCACAAGGTGCTTTATGATGCGCTGACCATCGCGGGCGGCGACCCTGCGGGTGAGGACGGCGGCTTCCTTGTGCCGGAGGACATCGACCGCAGCATCCGCGAATACAGCCGCGCCCTTGACCCGCTGGAAGAGCTTTTCAACGTGGAAAGCACCACCACGAACAGCGGCTGGCGCGTGGTTGCCACCGACCCCACCAAGGGCATGACCAAGCTGACCGGCGAGGGCACAAACATCACCGGCAGCGGCGAAGAACCGACCTTCAAAAAGGTAACGTACACGCTGGACACCTACGGCGATTGGCTTCAGGTATCCAATGAGCTGGCGAACGATGAGGTGGCGAACCTGTTCGCGTACATTTCCCGCTACTATGCGCGGAAATACACCATCACCAACAATGGCATTCTGAAGGCGCAGCTGGAAAAGCTGACCGCGGGCGCGGTGGCAAAAACGGACGACGCGCTGGCTGCCATCAAGAAGGTGCTGAACGTGGAGCTTGACCCCGCCATCAGCGTGCTTTCCACCATCATCGTCAATCAGGACGGGTTCAATTATCTGGACGCGCTGAAGGACGACAACGGCCGCCCGCTGCTGATGCCCGACCCGACCAACGCCACGGGCACGCTGCTGAAAGGCCGCCGGGTGAAGGTGCTGTCCAACGCCGTGATGCCGACCCGCACGGTATCCACCACCGGAGCGACCAAGGGCGACTACTACCCGATTTATATCGGCGATTTCACGCAGTACGCCACGCTGTTCCAGCGCCAGCCGCTGGAGCTGACCAGCACGGACATCGGCGGCACGGCCTTCCGCACCAACAGCATCGAAACGCGGTGCATTGCGCGCATGGGCGCGAGCGTATTCGACAGCGCAGCGGCGGTACGCAAGGAAATCTTTATTCCTGCGACCTGATAACAGGCGGCGGGCGGTGTGATGCGCCGCCCGCCGCGGAAAGGACAGGCGAATGGCAACAATCAGCACGGAGATGAGCCAGCAGACCACCGCGAACATCTACAACGACAAAGGCAGTGAGCGGGTGCTGGCGGTATCCGCTACATGCAGCATCAGACCGGGACGCGGGCTGAACATCAGCATCGACATCAGCGACAGCGACGCGCTGGAAGGCGTGAAAGAGGAAGCCGCGGCGGGGCTGGCTGCCTATCTGGGGCAGGAGCTGCAAAAGGCGGCAGGGCTGGGTATCCCGATCGCGCTGCCGACCGCACAAAGCGACTAAGGAGGTGCGCAGGTGCCGGACATGGACATGGTGCGGCGATTCGCCGGGTGCGACGACGACGCGGACAGCGCGGTGCTGGAAGCCTGCGTGAATGCCGCAGAGGCATGGTACGAAGCTGCGGGCGTTCCAAAGCCCAGCGCGCCGGATTCCCTCTATGATTTTTGGTTGGCGAATCTGGCGGCGTGGATGTACGACATGCGCGGCGCAGGCGGCGACAGCACGACGGTGCCGCCCTACATCGTCACCAGCGTGCATCAGCTGCGACCGATAAAGGCAAGGGAGGCGGGCACATGAAAGCGGGCGACCTGCGGCACAGGATCACGCTGCAACGCGCAGAAACCCACACGGACGAGCGCGGCAGGCGTATCACCGCGTGGCGGGACGTGGCGACGGTGATGGCAGCCATGGCGGACGTATCGCAAAAGAATCTGTACGTTGCGCAGGCATACCACGCCGAGGACATTCTGACCTTCACCATCCGCTACCGCCGGAGCATCCGGCAGGAGCAGCGGGACAGCTGGCGGGTGCTGCATCAGGGCATCCACTACGAAATCGTGCAGGTGAACGCGCTGAGCTATCAGGGCGATTACATGCGGCTGCAATGCCGAGCGATACAGGGCAAGGGAGTGTAAAGCATGGGAGCCTTTGCAGCGGGCGGCATTGCCGCCGAAATGACGAAGTTTGAGAGGCTGGCGCGTGGGAGCGAAGCAAGCTGCAAGAAGGCCGTAAAGGCTGGCGGGCAGCTGCTGGCGGAAAAGCTGAGCGCCGCCGCGCCGGTCCGGACGGGCGCACTGGCGGCGAGTATCAAGGCCGGGGCGGTTAAGTACAGCGCAGCGGACGGCTACTATTGCGAGGTTGCGCCCACGGGCACGAACGCCGAGGGCGAGAACCTTGCGAAAATCGGTAATATTCTGGAATACGGGCGGAGCAACATGCCCGCCCGACCGTGGTTTGTGCCGACGGTGGACAGCGCTGTGGAAGAAGTGAACAGCGCCATCCGCGACGCTTTTCAGGCGGCGCAGGGAAAGGACTGAGCGGCATGGAGGACAAGCTGGAGGCTTTTATGATGGCTGCTCTATCCGCCCTGCCCTACCCAGTCAGTCAGCCGCCGGGCGGCGCGGAGAACGAAACCTATGTGACCTTCAACGAGGCGAGCGGCGCACCAACGGAACACGCCAGCAACGCGCCAACGCGGACAAAGCATCTGGTGCAGCTGCACGCTTTCAGCCACCGGGAGGACGGCGCACACCGGCGTGCTTTTTTCGCCGCGCTGACACTGCTGGAAAAGGCAGGCGCACGGGTACAGAGCTGGGGACCGGACGACTATGAGAAGGACACAGGCATCCACCACATGGCGGCAACCTTCGCCGTGTGGATGATGTGGAACGATGAAAAGGAGGACTAAGCACATGGAAGGATACTATACCGGCGTACTGGACATTTACTATGCCCTGATTACCAAGCCTGAAACGGCCACGACCAAGCCGGTCTATGCTGCGCCCGCGGTGATGGGCAAGACTATCGAAGTGACGATTACGCCCAACTACAAGGAGGGCAGCGTCTACGCCAGCAACGTGGCGACGCGCAATGAAAAGCGCGTGGACAGCTACACGGTGAGCGTGAATGTGGACAAGCTGCCCTATGCGGTGCGCAAGGCGCTGCTGGGGCGCACGCAGGACAGCAAGGGCGTGCAGATCATCAAGGGCGGCCAGAAAGCGCCGGAAGTGGCCATCGGCTTCGCCATGACGCTGGACGACGGCAGCAAGGAGCTGTGGTGGATGTACAAAGGCACCTTTGCGGAACCCACCAGCACGGCGCACACGGACAGCAGCAGCACGACCTACCAGCACCCGACGATTGAGGGCAAGTTCGTCCGCCGGGAGTGCGACGACGCGCTGGCGGCGGTTGTGGACACGGCAGACAGCAGCGTGGCGGACAGTGTGAAAACCGACTGGCTGCAAAAGGTCTACGAAGAAGCCTAAGCAGACAACAGGGGCAGCGTTCAAGACAGAGCGCTGCCCCGTACTTTTCAGCATCGGAGGGGACAAAAATGGCAGAAGAAAAGCAGGTGCGCGGGCGCGACATTGCCGCGCCGCTGGACACGCTGGAAGTCAGCGGGAAGCAGTACAAGCTGGCGTTCACGAACGAGACTTTCCGGCTGGCGGAGGACGTGTACGAATACCGCTATGGCAGGGCGAAGAACTTCGCGGAAATCGCCATGGACTTGACGCGCAGCAAGATCGGCGCAATCATGGCGATTCTGTACGGTGCGATTGCGGCAGCCGCGCCGGAAACGGAAATGACGTGGGAGGATTTCACGCGAGATTTCCGCATTACGGCAATTCCGGGCGTGGCGGATAAGCTGATGGCGGGCGTAACGGACGCGCTGCCGGAGGCAGACAAGCAGGACGATGCAAACCCCTGAACCGCGCTGGGCAAGCGCCCCGGTATCCGTGGGAATGGCTATACTACCGGGCGCTGGCCTGCGGCATGGGCGCGGAAACCTTCTGGAAAAGCAGCCCGCGTGCCGTGCTGCTGATATATGATGTATACAGGGAAGCGCACGGCGGGAAGCCGAAAGCGCAGCAACCGGTTCGGCTGAACAGGATACCGAGATAAAATGAGCCTGCATCTGTACGGCATGGAGCAGGATGGCGAAAGCGCACACGTGGACGCTTTTCAAAAAGAGTTGGAGAAATCCAGCTCTTTTTTCTTTATCGCTTAACTTAAAAACGGAGGGAAAAGTATGCCGGACGAGGGCATCCAAACAAAAGTCAGCGTTTTAGGCGACAAAGAGTACAAGGCCGCGCTGTCCGACATCACCCGGCAGCTGACTGTGCTGAACACGGACATGACTGCCAGCCAGAGCGCCTTCGCCGGGCAAGCGGACAGCATGGAGGCCGTGCGGAGCAAGCTGCAAAGCCTGCAAGCTATCTATGCCGCGCATCAGCAAAAGGTCGAGCTGATTGCCGCTCAGCTGGAAAAAGCGAAGCAGGAGTATGGCGAGAACTCCAAGCAAGCCGACAACCTGAAAATCGCGCTGAACCGGGCGACCACTGCCATGAACAAGGTGGGCAGTGAAATTAGCACGACGGAAAACGCACTGAACAACATGCAGAGCGCCAGCGAAACCGCAGAGGGCAGCATGGGCGACCTGACCGCCCAGACCGAGGAGCAAACCAACGCCAGCGGCGAGTTGGCGGACGCTGCGGACAAGGCCGGGGATGCCGTCAAGGGCGAGGGCAGCGAAGCCGACGACGCGGAGAAGAAGAACAGCAAGCTAAAGGAAGCGTTTCAGAGCGCTGGCAGCGCCGCGGGCGGGGCGCTGGTGGCCGGATGCAAAGCGGCCGCGGCGGCAATGGCTGCCATGGGCGCAGCGGCGGCGGCTGCGCTGAAGGCATCCTTTGACATGGCGAAGGACGCTGGCACCTATGCGGACGATGTGGCAACGCTGTCCGCGCAGACGGGGGTCAGCACCCAGCGGCTGCAAGAATGGAGCTACGCCAGCAATTTCATCGACACGTCTGTCGAGCGTGTCAGCGACAGCATGAAAGACCTGTCCAAGCACATGGCGGAAGGCTTCGCTGACAGCAGTGGCGCAGCATACCAAAATTTCGTTCAGCTGGGTGTGTCCATCAAGGACTTCGACGGCAACATGCGCGGAACGGAAGACGTATTTTGGGACGCTATCGACGCGCTGCACAACATGGAGGCGGGCGCTGAGCGCGATGCGCTGGCGATGCAGCTGTTTGGCGATAGCGCACGCGAGCTGAACCCGCTGATTGAGGCGGGCAGCGCGGCATGGCGGGAAATGGGCAAAGAAGCGCAAGCCATGGGCACAGTTTTCAGTGATGAGAACATTGCCAAAATGGGCGCGTTTGACGACAGTATGCAGCGCTTCAACGCCACGGGGGCGGCGCTGAAAAACAGCATCGGGCTTGTGATGATCCCGGCGTTTCAGCCGCTGATTGAAACCGCCACCAGCGCCATGGGGCAAGTGGCGGTCGCTTTGCAGGACGGGCTGGAGCCGGACGAACTGCCGGGCATCCTGAACGGGCTGCTGAACATGGTGAGCGGTGCGCTGGATGATGTGGCGGGGCTAATTGAGGACGCGCTGCCCATTGTGTCGGCGGCGGTGACGCAGGTGGTGGGCGCGCTGGCAGAGCGGCTGCCGGGGTTGCTGACGAAGCTGCTGCCCGCTGCCATGCAGCTGCTGAACAGCGTGGTGAGCGCCATCACCGCCAACATCGGGCCAATTACGGCACTGGCTTCCACGCTGGTGCAGAGCCTTGCCAGCCTACTGAGCGAGAACGCGGGAGCGCTTGCAGGCAGCGCGCTGACGCTGATGGATGGGCTGCTGGACGGTATTCTGGACGTGCTGCCGGAGCTGCTGAGCGCGGGCATCACCATCGTGGTGAAGCTGGCAGCGGGGCTGATTAAGGGCATCCCGAAGCTGGTGGCGAAACTGCCGGAAATCGTGCAGGCCATTTGGAGCGGGCTGACATCCACCGACTGGGGGCAGGTCGGCAGCGACATCCTGCAAGGCGTGCTGGATGGGCTGGCGGGCATCGGCGGGTTTATTCTTGACATGCTGGGCATTCCGGCAGACAGCGGACTGGCGAGCGCATGGGCGAGCTTTTCCGGGGGCATCAAGGATGCCATCACGGGCATTCTGAGCGGCATTGGCGGATTCCTGGGCAGTTTGCTCAACCCGCCCGATGAAGGCGAACAAACCAGCATCAGCGGGCTATGGAGCAGCTTTGCGGACACAGTTGGCACTATGATTCAAGGCGTACTGTCCAGCGTGACGGCATTTTTCAGCACGCTGTTCAACCCGCCAGCAGACGGCGAGCAAACGCAGCAGGCGCAGGAATGGGGCAGCTTCGCGGAAACGGTGGTGGACACCATCAGTACAGCGCTAAGCGGCAGTCTGGAGCTTGTCAGCGGCATTTTTACCGCTGGCAAGGCAGCCATCGAAGCGTTCCCGTGGGAAGACACCGGCACAAAGCTGGGCACGCTGGCGGGCAAGATTGCCGGGTTTGCGCTGGACGGTCTCAGCGGTGTGTTTGACGCTGGCAGCGCTGCCATCACGGCATTCCCATGGGAGGACACCGGCACGAAGCTGGGCACGCTGGCGGGCAAGATTGCCGGGTTTGCGCTGGACAGTCTCAGCGGCGTGTTTGACACGGGCAGCGCTGCCATTAAGGCATTCCCGTGGGAAGACACCGGCACAAAGCTGGGCACGCTGGCGGGCAAGATTGCCGGGTTTGCGCTGGACGGTCTCAGCGGTGTGTTTGACGCTGGCAGCGCTGCCATCACGGCATTTCCATGGACGGACGTGGGCGAAAAGCTGGGCACATTGGCGGGAAAATTGGCGCTGTGTGAGTTGGATGCCATTGGCGGCGTGTTTGACACGGGCAGCGCTGCCATTAAGGCATTCCCGTGGGAAGACACCGGCACAAAGCTGGGCAAGTTGGCAGGGCAAGCGACGGCGATTCCGCTGGATGCGCTCAGCGGCGTATTCACGGCGGCGGATTCCGCCATTACCAGCATCGACTGGGCAAAGCTGGGCGAGAGCGTCGGCATTCTGGTGGATGGGGTCACAGGTATCCAGCAGGACGCGCTCAGCGGCATATTTACCGCCACCGAAACAGCTATCAAGAGCATTAACTGGGCGGAGCTGGGCAATACGGTTGCGGACGGTTTGAGCCGTGCGTGGGGCATTGTATCGGGCATTGGCGACGTGGCGCTGGGGCTGGGTGAATCGGTCGTGGGCGCTGGACAGCAGGGCGTTACAGCGCTGAAAGGCTGGATTGCCAGCTGGAACACCGGCGACACGGAAAGCGCGGCGGAGGCTGCGGGCAAGCAGATCGTCACGGACTTCAACGCGGGCGTGACCGGCACAAAGGCCGACCTTGTTAAGACAGCGGACGAAGCAGCGCAAGCGTTCCTGGACGCAATCAAGACCAAGCTGAGTTTTCAGACGTTTCAGGGCATTGGACTGGACGCGATGGGCGGCATCGTGCATGGGTTCACCATGCTGGAGGCAGAAGCCGCCACGCTGAGCGGCAACGCAGCGCAGGGGTTATGCGATGCCGTCACGGTAATTCTGTCCGTGGATGCGGGAACAAGCACGGGCGGCGATTGGGCGGCAGCCATCGGCGCGGGCGTAAGTGCGAAGCAGGGGCAGCTTGTCAGCGGTGCGCAGGTATTCGCACGGGCGGGCGCAAAGGCTGCGGAAAGCGTACTGAGCGCGGGCGCAGGCAGAACGACCGGCACGGAGTATGCCAGCAGCGTAGCGCAGGGTATCCAGAGCGGACGCGGCAGCGCCAGCAACGCCGCCAGCACGCTGGCGAGGGCGGTTGCGGCTGTCATCAATGGCATGAGCGGCACCTTTGAGAGCGTGGGACGGAACATTGCCGAAGGCGTGGCGCGAGGCATCGAGCGCGGCAGCAGCCGCATTCGGGCGGCAGCGAAATCGGCGGCACAGACCGCCTATCGCACAGCGTGTGACACGCTGGATATTCGCAGCCCCAGCCGCGTGATGGCGCAGGTGGGACAATTCTATTCGGAGGGCTTCGCGGGCGGCATTACGGACGGCATGGAGCGCGTGAGCCGGGCGGTGCAGCAGCTGAGCGCGGCAGCCATTGGCGAGAGCGCGCAGGGCGTACCGGCGCAGCCGGTGAGCGTCACCGGGCCGGTGATAGACTACGACGCGCTGGCAGAGGCAACGGTGCTGGCGATGCAGCGCGCAGGCGTTGGCGAAGCGGCGCTCTATGTCAACGGGCGCAAGATGAGCGACGAACTTGAGCCGGACGTGAGCCGGGCGACCTACAACCGGGCGGGGCGCAGCGCAAAAGGGCGCACCAGCCGGATGGTGCTGGCGTAAGGAGGGCGCGGCATGAAGCTGAACGAAAGCGGATTTACCTTTAACGGGCGGCACTGCCGCCGGGACATGGGCTGCTGGTGGATTGAGAAGGACGGGCACCCGATCAGCCCGGAAGTCCAGCGGAACGAGTACGAAATCGCGGGCGTATCGGGCAGCATCCTGATGGACGGCGCGACGCGAAAGGGGCTGACCTTTTCCGGGACGCTGGTGATGGCACAGGAACCCGCCACGCAGACGGAAGCACAGGAGAAGCTGCGGGCGCTGATGGCGTGGCTGGACTGCGGGCGGCAGCGGCTCATTTTCGACTATGAGCCGGGGCGCTACTATCTGGCGCAGGTGGACAAGGGCACGACGTGGAGCCTGAAAAACTGGTTCGGCGGCGAAACGAGCGTGACCTTCACCGCGCAGCCCTTCGCCTACGCGCTGGCGGCGCAGACGGGCACGACCATCACAGACGGGACGACGGGCGACGTGACGGTGCAGGTGGAGACGTTTCACCCTGCGCCGCTGGTGCTGACCATCCAAAACACAGGCAACGCACCGATTACTGGCATCAACATCATGGGCGGCAGGGTGAAGCTCAGCGGGATGGCGCTGGCGGCGGGAAAGCAGCTGACCATCAGCATGGAAGCGCCTATCGACGCACAGGATGGCGCAGGAACAAGCTATCTGCCGTATGCGGAGAGCTTCACGCCGATCCTGCTGGGAGCTGGCTTGCAGCGTATCCCTATCGCGCTGACCTACGGCAGTGGCAGCGCAGGGGCGAAAATCACTGCCAGCGTGCGCGGGAGGTGGTGAGGCATGGACGAGGTGACGGTCTATGACCAAAGCGGGAAGCTGCTGGCGGTGCTGGACAACGCGGATGCGGTGAGCTATGAGCTGAAGCATAACGACCTATGGACGGGCAGCTTTTCCCTGCCGACGGGCGACCCGAAAAACGCCTACTGTCAGGCGCACAATCTGGTTAAGCTGCCGGACGGCAGCAGGGACACGGGCATCTACCGCATCATTGGAATGCCCAGCGCAGAGGAAACGGCAGCGGGCGGAATGCGGGAGTACAGCGTGGAGCATGTGATGGCGACGCTGCTGGACGACGTGCTTTTTGGCTATCATGAGGTGGGCGGCGAAGGGATCACGACCCGGCAGGTGATGCAATACATCCTTGACCGGCAGACGGCGAAGCGCTGGGTGCTGGGCGAAGTGGCGTTCAGCGACGAATATCAATACAAATTCGAGAATGTGTCGCTGCTCAGCGCGCTGCTGAGTTTGGGCGAGGTGCTGACCGAGGAATACACATGGGATTTTGACACCAGCGCCACGCCGTGGGTGGTGAATCTGCGAAAGGCGGACGCAAGCGACGGCTGCGGCATCCACTACGCCCGGAATCTGGTGGGCGTTGAAAAGACCATGGATGCCAGCGCGCTGGTAACGCGCCTGTATCCGCTGGGATATGGCGAGGGCGTTAACCAGCTGAACATTCGCAGCGTCAACGGGGGCGTTCCCTATCTGGACGCGGACACGGCAAGCACATGGGGCGTTAAATGCAGCGTATACGCTGATACGCGCATCGAGGACGCTGCGGTGCTGAAAGCGCGGGCGGCGGCTGTGCTGGAAGGGTACAAGAACCCGTATATCACCTATACCGCGAAGGCGATTGACCTGCACCGCATGACGGGACAGAGCTGGGACAACTACATGCCGGGGAAGCGCGTGCGGGTGATGGACGGCGAGCACGGCATCAGCTTCGCGGCGCGGATTGTGTCCATCAGCAAGAAGGATCTGCGGGGCGATCCGGGCAGCGTGGAAATCACCATCGCCAACGCGGTGCGGGACGTGGCGGACAGCATCAACACGCTAGCCGACCGGGTGGGCATCGGCGAGCTTTATAGCCAAGGGGCGACGCAAATCTTCGCCATCCCCTTTGCGGACAACGCCGACCCGGAGCATCCGGCGAAAATGCGGTTCTATATTCCCAGCGGACTGGTGCGCATCAATCGGATGCAGCTAAGCTGGGAGCTGAGCGCCTTTCGCGCCTATGAGACCGGCGCGGCGGCGGGCGGCAGTACCACGCAGACCAGCTCCAGCGGCGGCGGCAGCACGGCGACCTCCAGCAGCAGCGAGGACGTAGCCTGCACCAGCGAATCCGGCGGCGAAACGACAGTTTCTCAACCGGTGCGCGTGCTATCCTCTGACGGCGGCGGCACAGCAATAGCCATCGGGAATTTCGCAAACATTGATGGCACAGGCTATTCTACAGCGGCAAACACAGCGGGATTGACAACAGATGATGCAGGAAAACACAAACACACAATAGGGCACACGCACGACATCGCGGCGCATAAGCATACATGCTTCAAGCACGCACACACCATCAACAGCCATTCGCATGACTTTTCCGGCAGTCAGAGCCTGGCATGGGGACACCAGCACAGCTATGGCAGCATCGGCGACAAGGGAAACACGGGCGGCGTAGTCGGCTACAAACCCAAAGACATCAGCATCAGCGGGACGACGGGGGGACGAACACTGACGGCGAATGAAGCGGGTGGCGGAGACAGCAGCAGCGTGGCGCTGATGACAGGCGGAACAAGCAACCAGAACAGCGGTGAAAGCGGCAGCCATAACCACACGATCCCAGCACATACGCACAAATTCCAGCACGCCCACAAGGTGGAGTTCTCCATCAACGTGCCGGGGTTTACGGTGGACATTCCGGCGCACACGCACAACGTCAAGATACCGGGGCACAATCACCGCGTGAGCATCCCGGCGCACACGCATGAGCTGACGCTGCCGGATCACACCCACGACATCACCTACGGCATTTTCGAGGGGACGACAGCGCGAAGCGTGCGGCTGCTGGTGGACGGGGCAGAGGTACCGAGCGAAGCCATCAGCAAGCGGGAACTGGACATTTCCGCCTATCTGGAAAAGGATGAGGACGGGAAAATCACACGCAGCGCATGGCACACGGTGGAGCTGGTGCCGGACAAATTGACGCGCATCGAGGCGAACCTTTTTGCGCAAACGTTCATTCAGTCCACGGGCGGGGGTGATTACTGATGCAGGAGCGCGCACGGGTGCCTCCCTTGTGAGGCACAAGAACAAAACAACCAGATTGGAGGGAAAGCAATGAGCGAAAACACCGAAGCAATGAACATGCTGGAAGACCTGCCGGAAAGCGCGCAGGACGGGCAGCAGGAAGCCGACGAAGCAGCAGCGACGACCTTGCAGGAGGAAGCGGCAGAGACGGTGCAGGAAGCCACGGAAAGCGAAAGCAAGGCTTCGCTTCCCTTCCACCGTTATGCGGTGGGAGCGCTGAGCATGGTGGAGCTGGGGCGACAAGGCGAAGGAAAGGCGCGGCGCATCGAAATCGACGTGAGCAGCTGGCTGGCAACGCTGCCGGGTGCGCACTTTGAAATTGTAGCGGTGCGGCCCGGCGAGACCGAAAGCTATCTGCCGGAGGGCGTAACGCTGGAGGGCAGCGTTCTATGCTGGATGCCGACGCGGGACGATACGGCAAAGGACGGCTATGGGCGCGGCGAAGTGCGCGCCACGCTGGGCGACAGCTGCTACAAAAGCCCAGTATTCCGCACACGCATCGAAGCTGCGCTGGAGGACGCGGCGGCTGTACCGATGGCACAGGCAGCAGAGACAGAGCCTGTAGCAATGAACGTGACCACCGACGGAGAAGCGCCCAAGCCCACCGATGAAGACAAGGGGGAAATTTATCACGTCGAGGGGTTGGACGTGGTAAAGCTGGGGCGGCAGGGCGAGAACCTGACGCAAGAGGTGCAAATCGACGTAAGCGCGTGGACAGAGGACAACATGGAAGGAGCCACGTTCCTGATTGCGGCGGTACGCCCCGGCGAAACCGAAAGCTATCTGCCGGAGATCACCCAGAGCGGGAACACCCTGACATGGAAGCCCACAGCGGCGGACACCGCTAAGGGCGGCTACGGCAGGGCGGAGGTGCAAGCCGTCAAGGGCGCGCTGATTCGCAAAAGCCCGGTATTCCGCACGCGTATCGAGGCCGCCATTGAAAGCAGCGGCAGCACGCCCACGGAGCCGCCTGCATGGGTGCAGCAGATTCTGGGCAGCGTCAGCGCGGCGCAGGAAGCCGCCGCAAACGCCCAACAAGCCGCGCAGACAGCGCAGCAGCAGGCCACGGCGGCAGATTCTTCCGCGCAAGAGGCGGCTGCAAGCGTGAGCGGGCTGCGCGGGTGGAGCTTGACAGAAGAAACGGACGGTACCGTGACCATCGACCATGCGGCAGCGCAAAGCACCGCAGAAACGACCAACTAAGGAGGGACAAGCATGGGCTTGAACATTGCAAGCAATGAGAACGCGGAACGGCAGGCACAGGCGCTGGAGCTGATTGCAAAGCACCTGATGCAGACGGGCAGCGTGGTGGCGTGGCCGGACGTGCAGGAGATCATCCGGCACGGCATGGGCAGCAGCGACTTCCCGGTGGGCAGCCAGCTGGCCGTCAGCTATGGAGACGGCACGATGCTGCTGGACGTGCTGGGGCATGACATCGACCTTGACCCGCACGGGAGATTCCAGCACTCCACGACCTTCGCGCTGCACACGCTGCTGGACAACAGCCAATTCGACGCGACGGAGGCGCTGTACTATGCCGCGGACGGGCTGGCAGCCGGAACGTATCATTTCACGCTGCTGGCGGGCTATGACGTGGAGTACGGCGGCGGCGCTACGCTGCAATTCACGCTGGCACAGGCGGTGCCTGCGGGCGGCGTTATCATGTTCCCGTGGGTCTACCAGCAGCAGGCGCTGGCGACGAAAATCAGCACCTACGCCAGCCGCGAGGCGACCGCCGCCATTGAGACGGTGAGCGTCAGCGCAGGAGACGGCGGCACCGATCTGGGCACGGCGGACGGGCACACGGAGCACATGAACCACGCGCACCGCCTGCGCTATGGCAGCAACCGCTACAAGGAAAGCGCAATCCGGCAGTGGTTGAACAGCGACAAGGCTGGCGGGACGTGGTGGCAGCCGCAGAGCGAGTTCGACCGCCCGCCGAACTATGCAGCGCGTGACGGCTTCCTGAAGAAGCTGGACGAAGGGCTTGTCGCCGCCATCGGCGAGGTAGACAAGACCGTGGCGCTGAACAGCGTTACGGATGGCGGCGGCAGCGAGGTGGTTCGCGACCGGGTGTGGCTGCTGAGCCGGGACGAGATGGGCTACGGGCACGAAAACAACATTACCGAAGGGCAGACTTATCCCTTCTTTGTCGGAGCGACCAATGCCGACCGCATCTACCTGCTGAACGGCGCGCCGCGCTGGTACTGGCTGCGCACCCCGTACACCGGGAACGGCGGCAGCGCGCGCGTCGTGAACACGGACGGCAGCCTCACCAGCGACTATGCGAACAGCAGCAACGGCGTGCTGGCGGCTTTTACCATCTATTAAATCAAAATCATCCCGCGCCGGTAGGCGCGCGAACATGGAGGAGCGAACCCCATGGCAGTGATTGCACCCTTCCGAGAAGCCAATGAGCTGGACGTGCTGACGAAGGCGCGGCAGCTGACAGAGTACATTTTCACCATTTGCAAAAACGAAAAGCAATTCCCGCGGCGCGACCGCTGGATGCTGACGGCGGACATCCTGCACGAAGCGGCGCACGTTCTGGCGCATGTACGCCGGGCGAACGCCGTGCGTGTCACAACGGCGGAAGATTACATCCAGCGACGCGGCGAGCAGGTGGCGGCGCTCAGCAGTCTGGACGCGCTGATGGGCTACGCTGACCTTGCCTATACGGTGCTGCACCTGAGCAGCGACCGCGCGGAATACTGGACGGGGCTGATGGTGGAAGAAATGGCGCTGCTGAAAGGCTGGCGGGATGCGGACTATCGGCGATATGGGCAGCTTCTTCCGAACGCGAAGCCACCATCGCGGGAAAAGGACGGCGCAAAGCCACGGGTCACACGCTGATTCAGCCTTTCGTTCCGTGCTTCCTTGCGTACCCCGAACACCGGGAACGGCAACAACGCGCGCAACGTGAACACGGACGGCAGCCTCAACAACAACAATGCGAACAACAGCAACGGCGTGCTGGCGGATTGTGTGCCGTTTCCGCGGCTTCACCAAGCCGATCGGGAGCGAGTGCGTTTATAGTAAGCGCAAATTTGCGCCGAAATCCGAACAATGCACACACAAGGAGCGGGCGACCCGCCCGGAGCATCCGGGGAATACAAGGCCGCAAGACTGGACGACGGCGGCGCTGCATCCGCAAAGGGCGAACATGATGCAGCTGGCCCGCCTATGCGCGACAGTGCGGCAAAGAACATGGGAAAACAATTCGATGAAGCCATACAGTTCGGCGCGCTTTACAAGGCGCTGAAGAAGTGCTGCCGTGGCGTGCGCTGGAAGCCCAGCACGGCAGGATACGAGCACTATGCGCTTGCCAACACCTACCGGCTGCGGCAGGAGCTGCTGCATGGCAGCTACAAGCTAAGCAGCTACCAGCGTTTCACCATCCGCGAACCCAAGGTGCGGGACATTGTAGCCACGCGGCTGCGCGACCGGCAATTCCAGCGGGCGCTTTGCGACGCGGTGCTTTATCCCAGCATTACGCGGAGCTTCATCTACGACAATGGCGCATGTCAGCGCGGCAAAGGCGTAGACTTCGCCCTTGACCGCATGACGGCGCACCTGCAACAATACTACCGGGAGCAAAAGCGAGCGGCAGAAGCAGCCTGCGGGCATCGGCTGGATAGCTTCAACGCATCCGGCTGGGTGCTGGCGTGTGACGTGCGCCATTTCTTCGACAGCACACCCCACGCAGTCGCCAAGGCGGCTGCGGCGAAGCGCGTACACGACAGCGAGGCTGTCCGGCACAACGCCAGGATCATCGACAGCTTTGGCGGCGAGCGCGGCATCGGGCTGGGCAGCCAGGTGAGCCAACTCAATCAGCTGGCCGTGCTGGACACACTTGACCACCGCATCAAGGAAACGCACCGCATCCGGCATTATCTGCGCTACATGGACGACCTTGCGCTGATTCACAGCGACCGGGAGACGCTGGAGCGAGTGCTGGCTGACATCCGCACGCAGATGGCCGCGCTGGGGCTGGAACTGAACAGCAAGACGCGCATTTACCCGCTGCGGCAGGGCGTGATGTGGCTGCAATGGCGCTTCGTTCTGACTGACCGCGGGAAAGTTGTGCGAAAGCTGAGCGACAAGAAGGTCGGGCAGGAGCGGCGAAAGCTGCGGAAGATGCGCAAGCGCGTCGAGGACGGGCGCATGACCATGGCGCAGGTGCGCGACCACTACCGCTGCTGGAAGGCCAACGCGCAGCGCGGGAACACGCGCAGCCTGCTAATGCAGATGGATCGAACCTATACCGACATCATGAAGGAGGAACCACCGTGAACACAATCATTAACCCGAACGACAAAATCAAGGAAGCGCGCCGGGAGAAGGCGGCGGAAATTCAGGCGGCGCAGCAGCTGGAAAACATGCGAACGGCACTTGCATCCGCGGTTGAGCTGGGCGACATGGACAGCGCGCAGGATATTGCCAGAAACATCCGCAACAAGCTGCTGCAAGAGGTGGATGCGCACGGCAGCATTTTCCGCGCCGGTCTGGATGTGCCGGAGGGCACGACCTTTTCCGCGTGGCTGGGCTTTTTCAAGCAGCTGGGGCAGTATCTGCGCGGCGACTGGGCGAAGTATCGGAAGGCGCTGCTGGACGTGCCGCAGCAGGAGGGCTTCCCGGCAAGCATCGTCTGGCCGGAGATGCCGAAGGATGAAAGCGACGAACAGGGGGCGGAGGCATGAATCCGCTGCACCTGATTTGGATACTGCCCAGCACGTTTCTGCTGGGCTATTTCTTTGGCTGCGCAATGACAGGAGGCGGCAGGACGTGAGCCACTTGCAGATCATCGAGCGGCTGTGCCGGATGCTGGACGGAGCACAGGAGATCATCCGCAAGCAGGCGGAGTTGCTGGCCATGCACGGCATCGAGACGGACAGCGGCAAACTGGAACGGCAGCGGCGTGAGCTGCTGGCAGACATTGAAAGGAGCACATGACGATGGCAAAGCCGACAGGGGCGCAGGTGGTAGCACAGGCGCTCCAGTATGCGCAGGAGAAGCGCAGCTATCAGGAAATGGACTGTCAAGCCATGATTGAGGCAGCGGTGCGAGCCTGCGGCGGGAAGATGGACTATGCAGGGAGCAACGCCATGGCGCGCGCTGTGACGGGGCTGATGCCGCTCAGCGAGGCGAAAAAGGCGGGGCTTCAGGTGGGCATGGCGCTGTTCATTCACGAAGACGGGGGCAGCTATCCAGCGAAGTATCACGCGGACGGGCTGGGCAATTTCAGCCATGTCGGGCTTTACGCGGGAGAAAACGCCCTGACCGACGTGGATAAAAAGGGGCGGGAACGCGCCTGCAACGTCGTGCATTCTTCCGCTTCCATGGGCAGGGTGGCAGGGTCTACGCTGGCCAACGGCTGGACGCACGCGGGCTACTTCAAGGAAATCGACTACGGCACTGCGGACACGTCTGCCGAAGCAACAGCGGACGGACAGCAGGTGCAGCAAAGCACGATGAAGCACAGCACGCTGCGGAAAGGGAGCAAAGGCGCAGAGGTGCGCGCCTTGCAGAAGCTGCTGAACGCGCTGGCCTACGGGCTGGATGCAGACGGCATTTTCGGCAAGGCAACCGAAGCAGCGGTGCGCGACTTCCAGAAAATCAACGGGCTGAGCGTGGACGGCATTGTCGGCACACAGACGTGGGCGGCGCTGGAAGGCGCGCAGGAAAGCACGGACAGCGGCACCTACACGGTGACGATCCGCGGGCTGGACGCTGCGACGGCGGCGTATCTGCTGGAATGCTATCCTGGCGCAGCCAGCGCGGAGGGCGGACGGGGATGAATCCGAGCGAGCTGGCGAACATGCTGACGGACGGATGGGCAGCCATTCAAGGGGATGCTCTGGTAGAGCTGCGGAAGCTGGAAGGCGCTGAGCTGTCCGCCATCATCAGCGACCCACCCTATGCCAGCGGTGGCATGTCCATGGGCGAGAAAGCGCGAAGCACGCGGGATAAATATACCAGCTTCGGCGAGCAGGGGAATCCCTATCCAGATTTCAGCGGCGACGCATTGGCGCAGCGGGCATGGACTTCTTTTCTTCATGAAGTCATGGCGGCAGCGCGCAAAGCCTGCAAGCCCGGCGCGGTATGCGCGCTGTTTGTGGACTGGCGGCAGCTGCCTGCACTGACGGACGCGATTCAATGGGCGGGCTGGACATGGCGCGGCGTGGCTGTCTGGGACAAGATGAACAGCAGGCCGCAGCTGGGGCGCTTCCGCCAGCAATGTGAATACATCGTATGGGGCAGCAATGGGCCGTTACCGGTCGAACGCGGCGTGAGCGTATTGCCGGGGCTTTTCCAAGTGGCGAATGTACCGACGCACGAGCGCTGGCATCAGACGCAAAAGCCTATTGAGCTGATGCGGCAGGTGGTGCGGCTATGCGAGCCGGGCGGGTGCATCTGCGATCCGTTTGCCGGAAGCGGGAGCACGCTGCTGGCAGCGCTGCAAGAGGGCTACCAGGCGCTGGGCATCGAGCAGGAAGCGCACAACATTGCCATCATACAGAAGCGGCTGGCGAACATCCAGCAGCGAATTGAACTGCCCGGTGTGGGGGGGTACAGGGCAGTTTCTTTTCCTGATACCAGCTTGCAAAAGCAAGAAGGTAAATAAAGCCAAAGGAAGGAGCTGGGCACATGGAAACAGGGGCTATCATTGCGTTGGGCAGCCTGCTGGTGGCGTTCATTGCGCTGCTGGTTGGCGCACGACGTGACACACGCGGCGAGGCTGCAAGCCAAGCGCAGGTAAACGCAAAGCTGGACAGCATTGCGGGCGGCGTGGATGACATCCGCGTAGAGCAGCGCGCCATGCGTGAGCGGCTGGACGGCTATGCGGAGCGGCTGGCCAGAGTGGAGAGCAGCGTCAAGAGTGCGCACCATCGGCTGGATCAGATGGCTGCGCCATATCATCCGCCTGACAGCACGGTGGGCTGATGAGAGCGACGCAAAGGCGAAGGAGGTGAACGAAATGAAAATCAACTGGCTTGTGCGCGTTAAGAACAAGGCGTTCTGGGCGGCGCTCATTCCGGCGGTGCTGCTGCTGGTTCAGGCGGTGGCCGCGCTAATTGGCGTAAGCATTGACCTGGGGGAAATCGGCGACAAGCTGCTTCAGGTGGTCAACGCCATTTTCACGGTGCTGGCGATTCTGGGCATCGTCACCGACCCGACGACCACCGGCACCGGCGACAGCGAGCGGGCGCTGACCTACACGCAGCCATGGACGGATGACGACGGGGTTCAGTAACTTCATACAGCAAGGCGGCAGCGCTTCCCCGATTGGGCGGCGGCTGCCGCCTTTTTCGTTGGCTTTCCAGCCTTCGGAGAAAAGAGTGCGACAAATAAGGGTGCGGGCAACGCGGTTTTTGAGAGAGCACACGATTTTTGAACGTTTTAGGCGCAGCGATACGCACCAAAACGGTTTTGACTTCCAGCGGCTGGAGGAAATTCAGACCATCCCCCCCGGTGGGAAAAGCGTTCAAAGGGGAACGCTACACCGGGAGAGGCTCAAGCGTTTACAGCGTGGACCCTGAAAAATTAGGGGGTGGGCTTATTCTGTGTGACAGTTTTCTTTGAATGTGACAGAAAATAATTATAATGTGCCAGTTTCATAAGAAGGGCGCATATTATAGAAGAAAAAATCGCATCACAGTTGTGACGGTTGTGACAGATAGCGCAGGACGCTGAAATACATCGCGGAAGAATGCGGAGCGTGCGGGGTAGAACGTGCGATAGTAAACACAAGCGCCGCGCTGCGAAAGAATGCAAGCAATAAAAAAATAAATGTTGACAGCAAAGAACAACGCATGATAAAATATAGACACGTTAGCGGTGGTGAGCGCACAGGCACTCATGAATGCACCAACTGCGCGTCAGAGACGCTGAGGCGCTTCGGGACCAAAAGGCCGCGGGTTCGAATCCCGCCACTTCGACACTTTTTACCATCTGCATTGCAAAATGTAGATGGTTTTTTCTTTTTATCCACAAGATATTGACCATATCTACATGCAACGCACCTTTTTTCTTCGCGGAAGCCGCCTTCTTGACCACATCATCCCACTGCATTGTTGAGCGGCTGATAGCTGCCGTCCTCGCGGAGGTGGGTGACGTATTCCATACAGAAAACCCTCCCGATATAATCAATTTGTGTGTATCTAATGTTAATAATAGTATAGCACTATAATAACCTGCTGTCAAGAAAAATAAAACTATCGAGCAGTTTTTGTCAAACACTTCCGGGAAAAACAATGCGCAAAGCAGGAATATATTTGTGCGCTGCTGCCCTTGCAATGCCGCCGCCAAAATGGTATGATGGAAATGAACAAAGAAATACAAAAAAGGAGTCTTCCACATGGCAAAGAAAACGAAAACCCAGCCGAAAGCGCGTAAAACAATCACCTCCAATAATCTCGCTGATTTATCAAAACTCGTTCAAGCACTTGAAATAGACGATGAGAATCCGGAAAATCAGCAAAAGCCATCGGCGTTTGACAAAAAAATCATCTACAATGAGTTCCAGAATTCAACGTACACGCTGGTGTCGCCGATGGCATACCTCATTGGCATCGACAAAGAAAACTTTGGCGAAGAAAATGCGAGGCCATTTCTGCTGAAAAGCTACGAAGAGCTGGACGCGCACAAAGAGGCGCGCATTATCCGCAATCTGTGCCGCATTCGCACGGCGATGGAACGCAATTATCCAGCCATTGTGAGTGAATTTCGCATGAGTTTCCGCAATATCGGCAGCGTGCCGAATCTCATTCCATCAGAAGCGGTGGCGCAGCTGGAACAGGACGGCGTCAGAATTTACAAAGCAAAGCCGGATATTGACGAATACATTATCAGCATCAATTGTGAAATCAGCAACCGAATCAATCAAGTGGCGCGCTTTTTCCCGGAATGGGTGAAGTGGGACTATGTGAAACCCATTTTCCTGATGCCGAACGGGACGAAAAAAGATGGTATCAAAAAAGCAGGGGAATACTATAAAAGCGATACCCGCCGCTACCCGTTCCACTGCTGGATTAACTGGGATGCCGTTGCCACGAGCCCGGAGAGCAAGGGCAATATCCTCTATAATGATGAAAAATTCGTAACGATTCTCTATGAACGCCACGAAGACCGCTTTGAAAATCTGTCGCTGGTGCGTGATGCGGGCAACAGCACGATGCGCAATCTGGGCAGGCTGCTGGGGCAGTGCAAAAAATGCCTGATTGCGGTGGACTGCGAAAATTCGGATGCCGTGAAGCTCGCGGCGGCGCTGAGCAGCCTCCCGACCGAGCAGCTGGGCAAAATATCCAAGGTGATTCTGTTTGACAGCGAGTATACAACGGCACAGTGGAAAACGCTGGTTGACCGCACGCTCTCTACGGCGGTGGATGAAAAAGCGAACCTTGAGCTGGAACATATTAAGGTCGAGCGGCTGAACCAGAACAAATCGCAGTGCGATATGGCGCTGGCGGTGCGGACAAGCCGCGAAGTGTATACCTCCGGCGTGGATGCGGTCATCCTTGTGTCGTCGGACAGCGACTACTGGGCGATGATTCGCCAGCTGGACAGCGTCCGTTTCCTTGTTATGCTGGAGAAGGGCAAAACGGGCATGGCCATCATGGACACCTTGGCGCGGCATGAAATCCCGTTCTGCTTCATTGACGACTTCTGCACGGCGGCGTCGTACAACATCAAAACCAGTACGCTGATCAATGCAATTCAGGAGCAAATCAATCAGCAGCTGGCGGGAGAAAGCACGAAACCATTCAACGTTCGCGAGATGATGGAGACGGCGCTGCAAAACTCGTGGATCATGATGACGGACAAGGAGAAGGAAGCGTTTTACAAGCGATACTTGCTGTGCATGAAATTGAATGTCAGCCCGGATGGCGCGGTCAGCATCACGCTGGGATAAAGGGCAGCGCCTCTGAACGGTGGAGCGAAGGAAGGCTTTGCTTGATGATTTGCCATTTCTGAACCTGCATACGCTCTTTTAAACAGCATCGGCACAGCGCCAAGTTTTCATTTGACGCTGTGCCGATGATTTTTTGTGAGTTCGCAAGATGACAAATTTCCTCTTTATACTATTTCCGAATTGGTTCATCACGGAATCGACAAAGAAGGAAAGATACGTTTTTATCCTCTTTTTTCCTTCTTTATCCGTTTATATTCCTCACGCTGCCCCTTTCCACAAGGTGCACCGGCAAAATAACCTCCTTCTGCGCAATCTCTTCCTTCCGCAGCTGCGCCAAAATCATCTCCGTCGCCAAAGTGCCTTTCTTCTCCGAATCCTGATGAATCGTCGTCAGCCCCGGAATCGCCAGCTGCGAAATATAATGATCATCAAAGCCCACAATCGACTTATCGCGCGGCACACTTACCCCGCACTCATGCAGCCCGGACATGATGCCCGCCGCCAGAATATCCGCCGAGGCGAAAATCCCCGTGATTTCGGGGTGTGTGCTGAGCTGATGCCCCAGCTTCTTGCCCTCCTGCACGGAAATTTCCTGCGTAAAGACAAGCGCCGGGTCGTACGGCACGCCGTATTCCGCCAAGGCGCGGCGATAGCCCTGCAAGCGCAGTTCGATAACGCCCGCGGGGGAAATCGGCGGCGACGCGAACGCAATCACGCGGTGGCCGTTCTCCAGCAGGTGCTTCGTGGCAAGGTAGCCGCCTTTTTCATCCTCCAAGCCGACGCAGCAGATGTTCGGGTCGTCCACATAGCTGTCGATGAGGACGACGGGAATGCCCAGCTTTGCTACGGCATCGAAGAACGAATCCTGAAACAGCCCCGTCATAATCAGCCCGGAGAGCCGCCAGCTGTGAATCAACCCTTCCAGCGCGGCGACGCTTTCGGCGGAGCGCAGCATCAGGTAGTAGCCGGCTTCACGGGTGCGCTGCTCGACGCTGGCGGCGACGCTGCTCATGAAGGGGTCGCTGACGGTGCTGCCGGTGGTGCGCGGCGTGATGTAAGTGACCATGGCGATGATGGCGGACTGGTCGTTCGCCAGCGAGCGCGCGGACATGCTGGGAACGTAGTGTTCGCGCTCGATAATCTCCCAGATTTTTGCAACCTTCTTTTCGGAAACGCGGCTTTTGCGGTTATGCACCACGTTGGAAACGGTTGTAATGCTTACGCCTGCTTCGGCGGCAATGTCTTTGAGTGTGACCATGCGATGCTCCATTTTATGCAGTGTTTTAGGCGTGGTAATCTGCGCGGATCAAAGAGAACGGACGAAGTCCGCGAAGTCCGTGCGCATCATAAAAAGTATACCAGTCTTTGAAGTTGTTCGCAAGCGGTTTCTGGAAAAAAATCCGTAAAAGAAGGGGGAGACAGCCGAAACTGTCCCCCCTTTTTGAACGTTTTGGAATTATTCCAGTTCAGCCAGATAGTCCTTAATCGGCAGGTCGCCGGGCTTGCCGGTTTCCGGCGCGGTCAGACCAGCCTGAATGGTTTCGGAGCTGGTAGCGTCGATGGGCGCAACGGCTTCAGAGAAGGTGATTTCGTCCAGGTAGATGACGCACTTGGCGAACGCGCGGATGTGCAGGGCGTTGGTCATGCCCGGGAAGCCGGACGCTTCGAGGTCGATGACGAGATCCTGCCATTCGGTGGTGATGACCGGGTGCGTGCCGTCCGCCAGCACAAGGTCAGAGAAGCGCGCCGCGTAGAACTTGGCGTCTTCCGGATGCCAGTCCATGATCAGCTTGTTCTCTTCGCCGCCTTCCGCGCCCTTGATGCGGATGGTCAGATACTTGCAGTAGGAAACGCCGTCCAGACCCCACATGTCAACGGCTTCGCCCCAGTTCGCCATCCAGTCGGCGGCATGGGCGTAGTAGTCGTCTTCGCTGTCGTAGTCTTCCGGGTCATACGCCTTGGGGCGCATGTCGAGCTTCAACGCGCCGTCCTCATTCTTTGCGCGCAGGTTCGCCCAGTTGTCCCACCAGAGGTGCACGCCGTTTGGCGCAAGCTCAGGTTTGGCATTCGGGTCACGGTCGTCAAAGTTGTCCCACAGGTAGGTTTCGCCTTCAGCGAACGCAACGGCTGCCATCGCGAACACCATCGTCAGGGAAAGCAGGAAAGCAAGGAACTTCTTCATGGGGATACCTCCTTTATGATGTTGACGGGTGGATAGGTTTAACGCTCAACCTATCGTTGACATGATTATAACATACCATTTGCCACATGTCAAGAGGAGAAAAGAGGCTTTTTCTGAAAATTTTTATCTTCAAGCACATTGCACATTTTCGAATTTCCTGCTATAATCATGGCATGGGTTTAGCGCTTAACTAAATGCGGACAATTTCCACATGCTGGAAACGCCGCGGCGAACAAGGAGGACATGAACGATGAAGAGAACCACCCCCATCCTGATGCTTGTGCTGATGCTTCTGCTGACCGCGTGGATGATGCCCGCGACTGCCGAAGAGAATCCGACGCTGCTGACCCTCTACGAAGGCCCGAAGACGATGACGACCTCCGCAACGGCGAAAGTTACCGCGAACGGCAACGACCTGTTCGTCTATGACGTGATGGTCAACCACGAACACATCTGGAACGCCAACACCCAGCCGACGACCACGCCTATGACCTATTTCGACTTCGAGGGCAAAGTGCGCATCGAGGTTGAAATGCCTGGTCTGCCGGACAAAGTGGAGAGCGCCGTCGTCATTCCGCAGGCGTGGGGGATTACGCCCGAAGTCAAGGACGGCAAAGTTTCCTTCATAATTACGGAGCCGGGGCAGTACACCGTTGTCTTCAACGATAACGTCAACAAGGCGCTGCACATCTTCGCCAATCCGCTGGAAACGGACGTCCCTGATCCCGACGACCCGAACGTCTACTATATTCCCTCCGGCGAGTGGGTCATGGACGCTATCGCGCTGGAAGACGGGCAGACGCTCTATATCTCCGGCGGCGCGGTGCTGCATTCCATCATCTCCGTCAATAACGCCAAGAACGTCCGCATCTGCGGGCGCGGCATCATCGACGGCAGCGACTACGATGCGTGGAATCAGCCCGGCTCGTATGCGCGCGTCCCGATTGATCTCAATCACGCAAAGGATGTCACCATCGACGGCATTATCGTCGCCAATTCCAACTGCTGGAACGTTAATTCTTACTCCTCCAAGCATGTGGAAATCAACAACGTCAAGGTCATTTCCGGTCGTCAAAATGGCGACGGCTTCACCTTCCAGTCCTGCACCGACCACACTGTGACGAACAGCTTCGCCCGCACATGGGACGACAGCCTCGTCATCAAGAACTACTCCGGCTCCACCAAGGGCATCACCTTCCGCAATATGCAGGTGTGGACGGACCTCGCCCAGTCCATGGAAATCGGCTACGAAACCGACAAGGGCTGGACGCTTGACCCCGAAATCAGCGATGTGCTGTTTGAGAACATCACTGTGCTGTACAACTTCCACAAGCCCGTTATCAGCATCCATAACAGCGACGATGCGTATGTGCACGCCATCGTCTACCGCAATATCGTCGTCGAAAACGCCTTCATGCAGGGTGATAACGGCAATAATAAGGAACTGATTGAGATGACGCTGCAAAATTCGGCGTGGTCGACGGTCAAGGATGAGTTTGGGTCGATTGATGATGTGCTGATTGATGGCCTGACGGTGCTTCGGACGCTGGATGGGAAAGTGCCGGCATCGAGATTGTCGGGGTATGGGGAGGATAATCGGATTACAAATGTGACCTTGCGGAATGTGACGATTCTGGGGGAGAAGATGACGAATTTGAAGCAGATGAAGCTGCGGTATGATGATTATTGTGAAGGAATTGTGGTGGAGTAAGGAAAAAAGAGGATAAACACGCGGAAGAATTAAGGGAGTGTCACCAACTCAATCGCGCGAAGGGGTCAAGGGGCAATTGCCCCTTGCAGGGTCAAGGGACAGCGTCCCTTGTGGGGTTTGGGGCAACGCCCCAACCGTTCCACGTCCGACCAATCCAAAAGGACAAGTCAACAAAGGCGCAGGCAGCGAAGCGTCCCTGCCAGTAACTTTGCGCGTCCTCAGACGCGCCCCCCAACTTGCTCTTTCGACCACTTGCACATTGTCGCGCCAAATGGGCGCGACCGACCTGTCAATCATCCACATATCCACCATTATATATAGAAAGGAAATTTCGCTCATGAAAATGCGTTCTGTCGTATGCACCATGCTCGCCCTGTCGCTGGCGTGCCTGCCCCTTCTGACGCAGGCGGAAGAAGAAATTCCCACCATCGTGACCGTTGTCCCCGCGCCCGACCAGACCAAGGCGGAGCGCCCGGCGTGCTTCCCTGACCCCGCTGACCAGTACATCGCCCTCCCCGAAACGGAGAATTTCGCGCTCAATAAGGAAGTCATTTCCGGCGCGCATACCGACGTGTACGTCAGCCGAAACGTCAACGACGGCAAAACCGATACCTACTGGGAAAGCAAAGGATTCCCGGCGGAAATGCTCATCGTGCTGGGCGAGACGCATACCATCTCGACCGTCGCGGTCTGCCTGAATCCATCCGCCATCTGGGAGGCGCGCATTCAGGGAATCGCCGTTCTCGTCAGCCAGGACGGCGAGAACTTTACCGAAGCCGCACCCGCCACGCAGTACCAATTCGACCCTGCGACGGGCAATCGCATCCGCATTGATTTCAATAGTGTGGAAGCCAGTTTTGTCAAGGTTGTGTTCACAATGAATTCCGCATCCCGCACCGACGGCGCGCAGGCAGCGGAAATTTGCGTTTATTGATAGGAGAAAATCACGATGCAATATCAAGGCATTATCTTCGATTTGGATGGCGTTCTCTGCTCGACCGACGAGTACCACTACCGCGCGTGGAAGGCGCTCGCGGATCGGCTCGGCATCCCCTTTGACCGCGAGCGCAACGGCCTTTTGCGCGGGGTCAGCCGCATGGACAGCTTGAACATCATCCTCGAAAAAAGCGACAAGGCGTACTCGCAGGAAGAGAAAAACGCGATGGCGGAGGAGAAAAACACGCGCTATCGGCAGTTGCTGAACCAAATGACGCCCGCTGATTTGTCCGGCGACGTGAAGCGCACGCTGGATACCCTGCGCGCACGCGGCTTGAAGCTGGCGATTGGCTCGTCGAGCAAGAACACGCCGTTCATTCTGGAGCGGATGGGGCTGGATGGGTTTTTCGACGCGGTGGCGGATGGAAACTGCATCACGCACTCGAAGCCGAACCCGGAGGTGTTTTTGAAGGCAGCGGAGATGTTGGGCTTGAAGCCGGAGCAGTGCGTGGTGGTGGAGGATGCCCATGCAGGGGTGGAAGCCGCGAAAGCGGGCGGGTTTGCCTGCGCCGCCATGGGGGACGCCAAGGAGGATGCGCGCGCAACGTATCATCTGGGGAAATTGTCGGACTTGCTGGAGTATGTAGGATAAAAAAGCAATTAGGCAGGAGACGACTTCAGCCGACTTCGCTTTCCCCAAGGGGGAAGGTGCCGGCCGCAGTCGGCGGATGAGGTCGTTCCCACGAAGCAAATTGCGCAGAACCGAAATTTCCGCACCCGAAAACCTGCAATCCGTAGCAGGAAAAGCGCAGTGCAGCCGCGAATTTCCCTCCATGAATACCGCATGGAGGGAAGTTTTGAACATGAGGAGGAATACACGGATGAATACGGTGATTGAGCGAACGGGGTTTGACCCGGCACAGGACGCGGATAACGGCAACCGCTTCCTGACGGGCAATGGGTATATGGGCGTTCGCGGGACGATTGGCGAAGCGGGCGTACAGCAGATGACCGCCGTCAACCTCGCGGGCATCCACCATCAAAAGGGGCAGGGCTGGGAAGAGCCGCTGAATGCCCCGAATCCGCTGTATGTCGCCGTGAAAGGCGTGTCGCTGCCGGAAAATGCCGATCGGCTTACATCGCACCGCCTCGCACTCGATATTGCCGATGGTGTGTTCACCCGCGAAAGCACGTTCAAGGCGGATGCAGGCGAAATCACCATTCGGCAGGAACGGTTCTGCGCGATGGAGCGGGTGCATTTGCTCGCACAGCGCGTGACCATCACGGCGACACATGACAGCGTCGTCACCATTGCGTTCGGCGTGGACGAAAACGTCTGGGACATCCACGGCCCGCATTATGAGACGCTGACGCTGACAGAATCGGACGGCGTCGTCGCCCTGACCGGCGAAACGGATGATCACCAGCGCGTCTGCACGGCGCTCCGGTGCAGCTGCACGGACGGCAAAATCACGCACGGCGGCGTTCGGACGGCGCAAATCGCGCTTCGAGCAGGTCAGCCGTGGCAGCTGGATGAGGTCGCCGCGGTGTACACCACCAGCGACGGCGACGCACCGGAAGCATCCGCCATTGAAGCGGCAGAAAATGCCCCGGCGTATGATGCTTTGCGCGAAGAACAGCGGGCGGCGTGGGCGGCGCTCTGGCAGAAAGCGCGGGTGACGATTGAAGGCGACGAGCGCGCGGAGTTCGCGGTCAATTATTCGATGTACCACCTGATGAGCATCGCGCCGCGGCATCGGGCGGCGCTGTCGGTGGCGGCGCGCGGGCTGTCCGGGCAGACGTATAAGGGCGCGATTTTCTGGGATACAGAGATGTTCATGCTGGATTTCTATCTGGCGTGTATGCCGGAGGTGGCGCGGCACTGCCTGGAATACCGCGTGCAGACGCTGCCGGGCGCGCTGGACAAGGCGAAATCCTACGGCGATGCGGGCGCGTTCTATGCGTGGGAGAGCGTCGAGGGCGGCAAGGACGCTTGCACGGACTACAACGTCACCGACGTGTTCACGGGCCGACCGATGCGCACGTTCTTCCGCGATACGCAGGTGCACATCAGCGCCGCCGTCGTGTATGGGCTGCGGAAATATACGCAGTACACGGGGGATGATTCGCTGCTGCAAAGCGGCGGCGCGCGCGTCGTGCTGGAATGCGCAAGGTTCTATATGAGCCTAATTTCCAAGCGCATCCTCAGCGACACCTATGATTTGCTGGATGTGATGGGCCCGGACGAGTACCACGAGCATGTGAAGAACAACGCCTACACCAACGAAATGGCGCGGATGACGCTGAATTACGCGGTGGAGGTCTGCCGGAAGTACCTGCCGGAGACGGACGAAGCGGAACTGATGCACTTTGCGGATGTCGCGAAGCAATTGAAGCATCAAACACCTGACCCGAAAACCGGGCTGATTGAGCAGTTCGACGGCTACTTCAAGCTGGAAAACGTACTCGTGCCGGAGGTGCGCAGCCGCCTGATTGACCCGCGCGAATACTGGGGCGGCGCGTATGGCGTGGCGGCGCAGTATTCGCGCGGGTCAATCAGGCGGACGTGATTGCCCTGCTGTACATGCTGGGGCAGTCCCCGGCGGGCATCATCGCCGCGAATTATGATTACTATGAGCCGCGAACCGAGCATGGCAGCAGTCTGTCTGCGTGCATGTATGCCCTGTGCGCGTGCGCAATCGGGCGTCCGGCGGCAGCGTATCCGCTGTTTCTGAAATCCGCCGAGGCGGATATTGTCGGCGGCGGCAAGCAGTGGGCGGGGCTGGTGTACATTGGCGGCACGCACCCGGCGGCAGCGGGCGGCGCGTATATGGTGCTGCTCTATGGCTTCTTGGGTCTGCGGTTTGAGAACGGCAAGCCGACGCTGCATCCGCGCCTGCCGGCGGGGTGGAAGAAAGTGCAGATGCAAGTACATTGGCAGGGAAAAGACTGGCTGCTGACGGCGGAAGAAGGGCAGCAGACATGACAATCGCCCACTATCACCTGCCCGGTCTGTTCGAGTTTTACGAACTGTACTGTCGATTTTTGCCGCTCTACCGAAACCATCCGGAATATTTCTATGATTGGTGCGACATCGGCTCGATTTACGGCGCACCGGCGGATTGCCTGTGGGGCGGTGGGCGCGTTGGGTCGGGGGAGGCGAGCGCGCGGGATGTGCTGGCGCTGATGCGTGATTACGGCATTTCGCCGCGCCTGACATTTAGCAACTCCCTCCTGCGCGCGGAGCATCTGCGTGATGCGCGCTGCAATGCGCTCTGCCAGATGCTGAACGACGGCGGGAATGGCGGCGTGATTCTCCATTCGGATTTGCTTCTGCGCTATTTGCAGAAAATGTATCCGAACTTGTATTTCGTGTCCTCAACGACGAAGGTGCTGACATCGTTTCCCGACTTGCAGGCGGAACTGGAACGAGCGGAATTCCGCTATGTCGTGCCGGATTTCCGCCTGAATCACGCGCTGGAGAAGCTGAATGCCCTGCCGCAGGGTCAAAAGGACAAGGTGGAGTTCCTCTGCAACGAGTGCTGCTATTTCGGCTGCCGCGACCGCCGCGCGTGCTACGAAGCCGTCAGCCGGAAGAACCTCGGCGAAGGCGGCGACGAGCACCGCTGCCACGCACCGGACGCAGCGGGCGGCTACCGATTCTCCAAGGCAATGGAAAATCCGGGCTTTATCGGGGTGGCGGATATTCAGCGGACGTATCTGCCGATGGGCTTTGAGAACTTCAAGATTGAGGGGCGCGAGTTGGGCAGCGCGCTGGTGCTGGAATTCCTGCTGTACTACCTGACGAAGCCGGAATGCCAGCTGAAAGTGCGGGAGGAAATCTATCTGGATAACATGCTGGACTTGTTCTGATTGCAATCAAAAACAGCCTGCGGAATTCGTCCACAGGCTGTTTTGATACTTTTTTGGTTCTTCACGGAAAGTTGGGGGCAAACAAGGACTTAGGCGAAGCACCAAAAAGCTGCACGCGGAAGAAGCATGAAAGCGCGACCAACTCAATCGCGCGGAGGGGTCAAGGGACAGCGTCCCTTGTGGGGTTTGGGGCAACGCCCCAACTGTTCCGCGGGCGACCAGCATCTCAAACGCACTCAACAAAGGTGCAGGCAGCGAAGCGTCCCTGCCAGTAACTTTGCGCGTCCGCAGACGCGCCCCCAAGCTGCTCTTCCCCCCAAGATTCCGTGAAGAACCACTTTTTTCGGATTTCGCTGCGCGAACTATTGTGCCTCTGCGCAGTTTTCCGTTACTGAATCTTGAGAATCCATCCTTCGGGCGCTTCGATTTCGCACTGTTGGATGCCGCGCAGGGTCGTGTACAACTTCGTCAGCACGGGGCCCATTTCGTCCATGCCGGAGGGGAAGCGAATCTCCTTGCCGTGGTCGTTAATCAGACCGACCGGGCTGATGACCGCCGCCGTGCCGCACAGGCCGCATTCCGCGAAATCAGGCACTTCCGAGAAATACACCTCGCGCTCTTCCACCGGCATATGCAGGTACTTTTCCGCCACGACGAGCAGGCTGCGGCGGGTGACGGAGGGCAGGATGGAGTCGCTCTTGGGCGTGACCAGCTTGCCGTCCTTGGTGACGAAAATGAAGTTCGCGCCGCCGGTTTCCTCGACCTTCGTGCGGGTTGCCGCGTCAAGATACATGTTCTCCGCGAAGCCTTCGCGGTGCGCTTCCATAATTGCGTGGAGGCTCATGGCGTAGTTCAGACCCGCCTTGATGTTGCCCGTGCCGTGCGGGGCTGCGCGGTCGTAATCGCTCACCTTGATGGCAATCGGCTTCGCGCCGCCCTTGAAGTACGGGCCGACAGGCGTGCAGAAAATGCGGAATTCAAACTCCGTCGCGGGCTTCACGCCGATGACGCTGTTCGTGCCAATCATGAACGGGCGGATGTACAGGCTCGCGCCCGTGCCATACGGCGGCACAAAATCCGCATTCGCCGCGACGACCTGCTTCACCGCGTCCACGAACTTGTCCACCGGGAAGGGCGGCATTTCCAGCCGCGCGGCGCTGTCCGCCATGCGCTTGGCGTTCATGTCCGGGCGGAAGCAAACGATATGCCCGTCCTTGGTGTAGTATGCCTTCATGCCCTCAAAGCACGCCTGGCAATACTGGAAGACGCAGGCGCATTCATTCAGGGTGATGTTTGCGTCGGTTTCCAGCCCGCCTTCGTCCCACTGACCGTCCTTGTAGCGGCAAACGTAGCGATAATCCGTCTTGATATAGCCGAAGCCGAGATTGCTCCAGTCGATGTTCTGCTTGCTCATTGCTCATACACTCCTTTTGGTGGATTTCGCCTTTATTATAGGGCGAAATGCGGCTGATTGCAAGCGAATGACTGTACTGCTGGTGTTTTTACGACGGAACGTGTCATTCGCGGCGGAAAATCATTCGACAGAAGTTGTACAAGTGCGGCTTGACGCTGGTATGGTCATGCTGTGTATTTGTCAGCTGATGCCAAACGAGCTCTTCGCCATTGAGCTGAAGAACTTGTCGATAGCCCGAAGGTGCGGACGTAACAACACCGTCAGCGCGGGAAGCGCTGATGAGCAGCAGCTCCGGCTTTGTGTCTCCGAAGGTCAGCTCCGATTCCTGAAGCTGCCCCGGATGATCAGCAGAGCCGGGAATCGGTGTCAAACCGGGGGCTGGTGCGACTGCACCTACCCACGCGAACAACTCTGGATGCGTCAGGGCGATGAACAGAGACTCACGCCCGCCCATGGAAAAGCCGGTAATAGCGGTCTGCTCGCGCCCCGTCGCGGCGGCAAAATTCTGCTGGATGAAGGGCATCAAATCTGCTGTCAAGTCGTTGACGAAATTGTCATAGCAAAGCGAATTGCGCAGGTTCATGCCTGTGCAGGAACGAAGCTCCTGGTCACAGAAGATGTAGGGGAGAACGACGATCATTTCTTCTGCCTCGCCGGATGCCCAGAGATTGCCCAGCATGACATTCAGTCCGACTGCATCGCGCGCCATCCAGTCCTGCGTGTCCCAGTAGCCGTGGAGAATGTACAGGACAGGATAAGTACGCTGCTCATCGTAATCCGTCGGCAGCAGCACGTTGACCGGGGTATCCCGATGCGCTGTGCGTGAATAGTAGGTGTACTTCTGAAACGTCGGGTAGGAAACACCCTCCTGCCGCGCAAAAACAGCATCCGGTGCAAGCTCTGTGAGCATCTGACGGTACGTCTGCATGGTGTGAGCCTCCTTCTGAACAATTGTGTTTGGCTCTTCTGCAAAAGCAGCAGGAACGCTGTTCATCAGCAGGAAAGCGCCTGACAGCAGGGCAGCACAGCGGCTGACAATGGAACGCATTCTTACTCTACCTCGATTCATGGCTTTTCTGTTATCTTACCATCTTACCATGCCTTTGAGGAAATTACAATGGAAAAGCAGAAAAATGCACAAAAAAAGAGGTTCATCACGGAATCTTGGGGGAAGAGCAGCTTGGGGGAGCGCGTCTGCGGACGCGCAAAGTTACTGGCAGGGACGCTTCGCTGCCTGCGCCTTTTGTTGACTTCTTCCTTTGAGGTGAGCACTCGACCAACAGTTGGGGCATTGCCCCAAACCCCACAAGGGACGCTGTCCCTTGACCCTGCAAGGGGCAATTGCCCCTTGACCCCTTTTCGCGATTGAGTTGGTCGTGCTTTCACGCTCCTTCCGCGTGCAGCTTTTTGGCGCTTCGCCTAAGCCCTTGTTTGCTCCCCAAACTTTCCGTGAAGAACCAAAAAGAGACTCGGAGTTTCCTCCGAGCCTCTGGGGATGCGAGATTACTTCTCGTAGTGAGCAGATTCGCCAGCGATGCGGCCGAAGACGACCGTGTCGGTCAGTGCGTTGCCGCCCAGACGGTTCGAGCCGTGGATGCCGCCGGTCACTTCGCCCGCAGCATACAGACCCGGAATCACGTTGCCGTTTTCATCCAGCACCTGCGCATTCACGTTGATGCGCACGCCGCCCATCGTGTGATGCACGGTGGGAACGCGGGCGGCCGCGTAGAAGGGCGCGGTGTCGATGGGGGTCTTGTAGAGGGTACGGCCGAATTCGTCCGGCGTGCCCGCCAGATCGCCGCCTTCTGCGTGACGGTTGAATTCCGTGACCGCCGCAATCAGCGTGTCCGCCGGAACGTTCATCTTTTCTGCCAGCTCTTCCAGCGTGTCCGCCTTCACCGCGCGGCCGGCTTCCACCAGCTGGTTCGCGGTTTCGCCGAAGTTGTTGCGTTCGTCGCCCGTGGGATAGGTGTCGGAGTCCATGACGATCCACATGTACGCATCGGTCTGCGCGAACAGGGCGTTGGTCATGTCGTCGCGGCGGCCGCCCTCGTTGACGAAGCGGTTGCCTTCCTTGTTGATGAAGATACGGGTTTCCACGTCATGCTCGATGTTGCCGGACAGGGAGCCGGTCATCGGGTCGCCCAGCGGCAGCAGCTGGATGTTGCCCATCTGCACAAAGTCAGCACCCAGCTTCTGCAGCATCTTGATGCCGTCGCCGGTCGCGCCCGCGTGGTTGGTGCTCTTGATGCTGTCGCCCAGATCCGCCCACTGCGTGTTGTACGCGCTGCGCAGTTCGACGTTCGCCGCGAAGCCGCCCGTCGCCACAACGACGCCCTTGGACGCCTTGACGGTCACGGTGTTGCCCGTTTCGCCCGTCGCCACGACGCCGCAAGCCTTGCCGTTTTCGTCCACAAGGATTTCGGTCGCGCGGGTGTTCAGCATCACGTCCACGTTGTCGTGGCTGTCGATGTAGTTCATGTAGGCCTTGAAGAAGCCAGTGCCCAGCGGTTCAACCGGCTTGTGGGCGCGCGGCCACAGACCGCCGGTCACGGTGAACAGACCAGCCGTTTCGTCCTGGAACTCCATGCCCAGATCCATCAGCCACTGCACGCCATCCCACGCATTGCTCACCAGCGTGTGCACCAGCAGGGGGTCGCCCTGATAGTCACCGCCGGAAAGCGTCTGGGTGTAGTGCCATTCGACAGAGTCGTTGTAGGCAATCGCCTGCTCAGAGCGGTCGTTGACTGCATTCAGCGCGCCGCCAGCGAGGATGGTATTGCCGCCGACCTTGCCCATCTTTTCCAGCACCAGCACCTTGGAGCCGAGCTGATTCGCCTGCACAGCCGCCGCCAGACCAGCGCCGCCGCCGCCGATGACCACGATTTCCGTCTCGATGGTGACGTCCTCCGCCTTTTCGGCGACAGTCTCCACCTTCGTAGACCACTTCACGGTGTCCAGACCCGCCTTGGTCACAGCGTCCAGCACAGCCGCCATGATGGCATCGGAGGTCTTGGTCGCGCCCGCAACCGCGTCAACGTTCGCGGTCTGCTGCTTGACGATGAGACCCGGAATCTGCGCCACAGCCGGATCAGAAATGCCGGCGGTGTCGCCATTCTTGGTCACTTCGATGGCGGTCACTGCGCCGTTTTCATCCACGGTCACAGCCACTTCAATGGCGCCCTTGCCACCGATTTCGCTGTCGCCCACGCCCGTAAAGACGCCGGCCTCCGCACTCGCAGCGCCGCACAGCGTCAGCAGCATCGTCAGCGCCAGCAGGAGAGAAAGGAACTTCTTCATGGTTCTCCTCCTTATTCGTTTGGTCGAAATGGCAGAAGAAGCATCTGCCGTATATTTTATTATACAATACCCCAACGATGGTTGGCAAGGGGGAATGACGCTTTTTTCACAAGCAAAATAGGCGATTTTTGCAAAAAGAAAGGTTTTCAGCAGGAATTTCGCGGTTTGAGGGCGAATTGTGTTCATGGAAAAAGCAAATCCGGCATCGCGCCGGGTGGAAAAGAGGAACTTTCGGATGGATGAAACGCAATGTCTACGGATGATTAGGGCTTCGCTTGCCCCCTCAACCGGCTGTACGGAACCGGCGGCAATTGCCCTCAACGCGGCGACGGCGCGCAAGGCGGCGCAGGGGACTGTCACGCAGGTGACGGCGCGGCTGGATGCGTACCTGTTCAAAAACGCCATGGGCGTGGGTATTCCGGGCGCGGATGAGCGCGGCGTGGACTTGTGTGTGGCGCTGGGCATCACGGCGGGCGACGCGGACGCGGGCATGAACGCGCTGCACACGGTGACGGCGGAGCAGCTGGCGGCAGCAAAGGCATTGCGCGGCTGCGTGAAAGTCGAAATCGTCGACGGCGTGAGCGGATTATATATTGAAACGATTTTGCGAACGGACTGCGACGCGGTTCGTGTGGTCACGGTGGGTGCGCACGATCATATCGCCCTTGTCGAACATGCGCCGTTTACCGAAGCGCCTGCCGAGCAGGAATCGGTGGAGGAAGGCGGCGCGCACTGCGGGTCGCTGGCGGAATTTATCGCCTTTGCGGACACGGTTGCGCTGGATAAATTGGCGTTCCTCCGCGACGCGCTGACCATGAACCGAACCATCTACGACCGCGCGATGTCGGATGAGCTGGCGCACTGCGTTCTGCCGAAAATCACGCTGGATGACCCGTCCCTCTGCGCGTCGGCGAAGCGGATGGCGGGCGCGGCGTCCTACGCGCGGATGCACGGTGTTCCGCTGCCGGTGATGACCGCGACGGGCAGCGGCAATCAGGGCATCACGCTCTTTTTGACGGTGGATGCGGCGGCGCGCTATTTCAGCATCCCGGAGGAAAAGGAACTGCGTGCGATTGCGCTGGCGGCGCTGGCGAACGTGTACATCAAAAGCTTCATCGGCCCCCTGTCGAGCGTGTGCGCGTGCGGCGTGGCATCAGGCTTGAGCGCGTCGCTGGGGGTCGTGTACCTGCTGGGCGGCGGCGAAGGCGAGATGGTGCAGGCTGCGCGGAATATCTTGGGCTCGGTCAGCGGCATGATTTGCGACGGCGCGAAGGAGGGTTGCGCGAGCAAGGTGGCGCTGAGCGCGGGGCTTGCGGTGGAAGCGGCGTGTCTGGCGCTGGAAGGCGGCGGCATCCACGCGCAGGACGGCATTCTGGATGACAGCTTTGACCGCCTGATTGCGCACCTCGGCGAGCTGGTCTGCGTCGGCATGGGCAGCACGAACAGCACGATTGTGCACATCATGAAGGACGAGAAGGGGTATGCGGCATCGTGCTGACATCCCGAACATGAGAATAATACTATTTCCAGATTCAACTGCACCATCTGCTTGCGCCTTTTCCCTTCTGGCGTCCGTTCATTCCACTTAGCGTAGCGCTGCTACGCTGCGTTTCATTCACGTTAGCCAGAATGAAAAATTCGCGGCGCATCTTGGTGCATTTTTATCTGGAAATAGTATAAGGGCTTTGGAAGAGCGCATGATGCTTTTCCAAGCCCTTTTTCTTGTGCGGACGAGAAAATCTCCATAATAAAAGACGGTGCAGCCCGAAACTGCACCGTCCAGTGAGGGTAAAGTAGGAGAAATTACGCCTTGGCGGCCTTCTTGGCACGCTTCTTTTCTTCGAGGAACGCCCAGACGTAGCCGTTGATCATGTTCGCGCTGTACACGCCGGAGATGATGCCGACGATGATGGGCAGGGCGAACTCGCGGATGGAGGAAACGCCGAAGATGTACAGGCAGACGATCGTCACCAGCGTGGTCAGCGTGGTGTTGATGGTGCGGCCGAGGCACTCCTTGATGGAGCGGTTGACGACGTCCACGCGCGGCGTGGAGGACGGCATCTTGCGGGCGTTCTCGCGGATGCGGTCGAAGATGATGATGGTGTTGTTGATGGAGTAGCCAACAATCGTCAGCATCGCCGCGATGAAGGAAGAATTCATCTGCACGAAGGAGCGCAGGATGACCATGAAGGACAGCATGATCAGCACGTCATGCACCAGACCCAGCACCGCCGCCGCGCCGGAGTTGAAGTCGAAGCGGATGGCAATGTAGATGAGCATGCACAGCGCGGCAATCAGCACAGACAGGAAGGCGTTGCGCAGCAGCGTCGCGCCGGCGACCGGGCCGACGTAGTTCACGTCGCCGTAGATGGCGGCGTTCGGGTACTTCGCCTGCAAGGCTTCGGTGATGGAAGCTTGCACGCCCTGCACGCCGTCTTCGTCAATCGCCTTGATGCGGATATTGATGGAATCCTTGCCTGTGCCCTGCACGGACACGGCGTAGTCCTTCAGACCGATGCCGTTGAGCACACCCTCGATGTCGGACTGCGTGACGGCTTCGCCCATGGTGTACTGCATGGACATGCCGCCGGAGAAGTCAATGCCGACGTTGATGCCCATGCCGAACAGGCTCAGCAGCAGCGCCAGCACCATGATGCCGGCGGAAATCATCAGGCACTGCTTGGAGTAATTCTTGATTGTCATATTACTTGGCCTCCTTTGCAGACTGAACGCCGGAGGTGAAAGCGCTCACGTTCCAGTTCTTGAGCTGGATAAACTGCTTCATCAGGAAGCGAGTGACCAGCAGCGCCGAGAACAGGGACACGATAACGCCCAGCAGCAGCGTCTTGGCGAAGCCCTGCACAGAGCCGGTGCCGAAGATCATCAGCACGATGGCGGCGATAATGGTGGTCACGTTCGCGTCGATGATGGCGCTCAGCGCGTTGTGGAAGCCGGTCTTGAGGGCAACCTTCAGGCTGCGGCCCGCGCGGACTTCCTCATTGAAGCGCTCGAAGATAACGACATTGGCGTCCACCGCCATGCCGATGCCCAGCACGATACCGGCAATGCCCGGCAGGGTCAGCTGAATGCCGGGGAAAACCGCCAGCACCCAGAACAGCACGATTGTGTAAATGCACAGCGCCCAGGAGGCGACCACGCCGTTCAGGCGGTAGCGGACAATCATGATGAGCATGACCAGCGCGATGCCGATGATGGCAGCGAAAACGGAGGTGGACAGCGCATTATCGCCCAGCGTGGCGGACACGGTATCAACCTTCTGCTGCGTCAGCACCAGCGGCAGCGCGCCGGACTGAATCTGCGCGGCGATGGTCTGCGCACGATCCATCGTGAAGTTGCCGGTAATCTGACCGGAGCCGCCGGTGATGGCGGACTGCACGGTGGGCGCCATCAGCTTCTCGCCGTCCAGATAGATGCCCAGCGTCTTGCCGATGTTCTGGCTTGTCATGTCGGCAAAGAGCTTCGTGCCCGCGGAGGTCAGTTGGAAGGAAATCGCCCACTGACCGTCCTGCGTCATGGCGGCCTGCGCCAGACGGACGTCAGAGCCGGTCATGAAGGTGTTGCCGTCAGGATCCTTGAACTCCAAGAGGGCGGGTTCGCCGATCAGGTTCAGGATTTCGCTCGGATCGCTCACATCCGGGATTTCAACGCGGATGCCGCTCGTGCCCAGCACCTGCACGGTGCTTTCGGCATAGCCCTTGTCGGTCAGACGGGACTGAATGGCGGAAACGGTCGCGTCCAGCAGGTCAGAGAAGTTCGCGTCGTTGCCCTCGGGCGCTTCGGCGCTGTACTCCACATACACGCCGCCGCGCAGGTCAAGACCCAGAGAAATGGCCTGCGGCCAAGCATCAGCGTTGGTCGTCGGCAGCCACGGCAGGAGCTTCCACAGCCCGCCCTGGAACGACATGCCCGTCACGCCGACGATGCCGAAGACCACGGTCAGCACCAGCACGATGGCCAGTGCGACGATGGATTTCGTCTTCGTATTCTTCATGAGAATGCTTCCTTTCATTCTTTTCATGGGGAAGTGGACAGTTAGCGGACACCCTCTATCCGGCGCTGCCCTCCAAATGGAACGCGATGTACACCGTGCGGACGTAGCTTCGCCCGGTGATGAGCCATCCGCAGCCATCCGCGCGGGTCAGCACCGGCATGGGGGGATGCGCTGGCAAGGCAGCAGGGCGGTGCAGCGCCTCCTGTGCGGTGGATGCGGATGCCGCGGCGCTCTCCGGCGCAGGCAAAGCAGCCGTCATCACTGCCGGAATACCGGGCGGGGCAGGGGAGGATTCAGCAGAAGCGGATTCCGGGGCGACGACAAGCTGCCGCATCCCCAGCAGCAGAAGCGCCGTCAGGCACGCAAAAAAGACCGCACGTCCCACATGCTTCACCGCGCTTCCTCCCTTCTGCCGAAAAACGAAATTTGTCCCCTGCATGAATGATTCATTCCGCATGGGCACACATACATTTATTATACCGCTTCTTTCCCGTTTCGTCAATGTAACAAGCGGACTTTTCCGGGCAGAATCAGAAAAAATCCACTTTCGCGGACGAAAAACGCACAATTTGAACATTTTCGGCGTTTTTGTCCGCTTGCACTTGCGCGGCAGATGTGATAGGATAAGAGAAAACCGGGGAAAATGCTTTCCGGTGAATTTCAGAAAGGAATGAACAAAATGCCCTACTATTATTATTGGGACTGGACGTATCTGCTGATTATCCCCGGTCTGATTCTCGGCCTGATTGCGCAGGCGAAGGTGAAAAGCTCCTATGCGCAGTGCAGCCGGATTCCCGCCAAGTGCGGTCTGACGGCGAGTCAGATGGTCGCGGATTTGCTCCGCCGCAACGGCAACACCCGCGTGCGCGTCGGGCATGTGTCCGGCGAACTGACCGACCACTACGACCCGTCGAAGGAAGTTCTCAATCTCTCCGACGGCGTGTACAGCAGCAACAGCATTGCCGCGATGGGCATCGCCGCGCACGAGGCAGGCCACGCCATGCAGAAGCTGGAGAACTACGCGCCGCTGAACCTGCGCTCCGCCATCGTTCCGGCGGTGAACATCTGCTCGTCGCTCTCCACGCCGATGTTCATTCTCGGCTTGATTTTCGCGTGGCAGCCGCTGGTGTACATCGGCATCGGCTTGTTCGCCGCATCGACTGTGTTCGCGCTGGTGACGCTGCCGGTGGAGTTTGACGCAAGCAAGCGCGCGATTCAGATGCTGTCCGAAGGCGGGTACATTTCCGGCGCGGAGGAAGAGCGGAATGTTCGGAAAGTGCTGAGCGCCGCCGCGCTGACGTATGTGGCGGCGGCGGTGACGAGTCTGCTGTCGCTCTTGCGCTTGATTCTCATTGCCAAGCGCAATGACCGCAATTGATTTTGCTGAAAAGCAAATAGCTTTTCTTGTTACGCAGGGATTTCGCCTCTGCGGAGGCGACCAAAGGGCTTTCCGATCGCCCTTTGGAAACCTTCGGTTCGCACCCATGTTAGTTGATTTTTATTGGAAGTTTTTAGTTTGTGTGCTGTTTGTCCACTAACTAAAATAACTAACATAACAGACCCGTAACATCCGAAGGGCAGGCGAAGGAGTCCAGAGGGCGACCGCGGACTTCGTCCGTTTCCATGCCCTCTGGAACTATGCTCAAGACCAGTATGGCAGCAAAACCAACTCTGCCAACCGCGAAAAAGGACAATTATGCTAAGATACACCAAGAAAGGCATCGAGAGCAAGGAACGCATCGGGACATTGCCCCTGCGCATGTCAAACCTCCTCCGCTATCGGGGCGTCAACACCCCGGAGGAAGCGGAGCGCTTCCTGCATCCGCGCCTGACCGATTTGCTTGACCCCTTCACCATGCCCGGCATGGAGAAGGCGGTATCCATCATCCGCCAAGCCGTCCGGGAGCAGTGGGGCATCACCATCTACGGCGACTACGATGTCGACGGCATCTGCGCGACGAGCATCATGCTTGAAACCCTGCGCGACCTCGGCGCACAGCACATCCGCCCGTATATCCCTTCGCGCCACGAAGAGGGCTATGGGCTGAACGCCGACGCGATTGAGCTGCTCGCGAAGGAAAGCCGACTGCTGCTGACCGTGGACTGCGGCATCACCAATTTGGAGGAAGTTGCGCTGGCGAAAAAGCGCGGCATGACCGTCATCGTCACTGACCATCACCAATTGGCGGAAAAGCTGCCCGAAGCCGATGCAGTGCTGAATCCGCTGATTGAGCCGTATGCGTTCAAGCGGCTGTGCGGCGCGGGCGTCGCGCTCAAAATCACGCAGGCGCTGCTGGGCATGGATGGCCTCGAAAAGCGGATTGACCTCGCCGCCCTCGCGACCGTCGCGGATATTGTGCCGCTGATGGAGGAAAACCGCGTCATCGTCCGCGAAGGCATGATGCGCATGGGGACAAGCGCGCGTCCGGGATTGAAGAAACTGATGGAGCTGGCGCAGGTCAGCCAGCCCGTCAATACAGGGCATCTGGGCTTCCGCCTTGCGCCGAGACTGAACGCGGGCGGGCGGCTCGAAACCGCCGAACAGTGCGTCAAACTCCTGACGACGAAGGACGAAGCCGAAGCGACTGCCATTGCCACCCACTTGAACGGCCTCAATCAGGAGCGTCAGGCGATGGAAAAACAGATTGTCGAACAGGCGATTTCCGCGATTCCGGCGCAGGTGAATTTCCGCACGGATTTCGCCATCGTCATCCTTGGTCAGGAGTGGAACAACGGCGTGATTGGGCTGGCGGCGGGGCGCATCTGCGAAAAGTACCATTTCCCGACGATTGTGTTAAGTCAGCACGGCGACCTTGCCGTCGGCTCGTGCCGGTCGATTCCCGGCGTGGATATTCATCAGATGCTGACGGCGTGCAAGGCGCTGTATCAGGCGGAAGGGCACGGGCAGCTGTTCGAGCGCTTCGGCGGACATTCGCAGGCGGCGGGACTGACCATCCGCGCGGAGCTTGTGCCGGAACTGCGGCGGCTGCTCAACCGCGTCATCCCGCAGGGCGACAACTGCGACTTGACGTGCTACATCCCGCAGAAGGAGTACGAACTCGAAGTGCCGCTCGAAGCGGTGAACATGGCGCTCATCGACGAGCTGAATCAGCTTCAGCCGACTGGCTACGGCAACCCGAACCCGGTACTGATGGCGCGCGGACTGCATGTGCAGGAGGCGCGGCGCGTCGGCGTGGGCGGGGCGCACCTGAAGCTGACGCTGCTCGACGGCGCGAACGTGCGCGGCGGCATCGGCTTCCAGCAGGGGGATTTGGCAGACCGCGGCTATGAGCGCGTGGATGTGCTGTTCTCGCCGGAAGTGAACGAATTCCGCGGACAGCGGACGGTGCAGTTGAATGTCGCTGCGATGAAGCAAACGGGCGGCAGTCTGCTCTGGCCGGACGAGAAAATGATTTTCTCCGCGCTCTTGCAGGAATTGACAGCCCTCGCGTCGAATTACAACACTTTATCATCAGGCGATACGCAGGCGAAAATCCTGCCCCTGCGGACGAATCAGCTGCGCGAGAAGCTGCGGCTCGGACGCGGCGTGCTGATGATTGCCCATCAAAGCGCGTGGGCGAAGGACGTCCTCAGCGGAGGCGAAGCCGACACGGATGTGGGGCAGGTGCGGGACGCGCGCGCGTTCAATACCGTGCTGTTCGCGCCGGATGTGGAAAAGCTGCGGGATGACTGGCGCGATGTGGTGCTGCTGGACGGCGAAACGCTGCCGGGGCTTAAGGAACTTATCCGGCAGAAATGCCCGAACGCGCGCCTGTGGTGCTTGTCGGATGCGCCGGATGACCTGCGGAAGCAATTGTCGGTGCTCACCGTCTCCGAGGATGCCCTGCGTGGGCTGTATCGGCGGCTGCTGCGCGGCGGCCCGATGGCGGCATCCGCCCTGGCGCAGGACTGCGGCATGACGGAAGAGCAGGTGCTGACCGGACTGACCGTCTTTGGGCAGGTGGCGCTGGTTTCCTTCAAGCTCGACCCGTATCAGCTGACGCTGCTGCCGATGCACAAGGTTGCGCTGACGGACAGCCCGCTGCGGAAATACTTGATAACCCATTATGCTGCGGAAACGCAGATGTAACCCGAACGACATTTTTTCGGGGAGGAGGATGAAATATGACTTATACTGTTTATGAAGCCATGCCGTTGAGCCAGATGCTGGCGCGCGTGCAAAAGTATTATCCCGGCGACGGGTACAAACTGGTAGAAAAAGCCTATTTATTCGCACAGGAGGCACACAAGAATCAGTACCGCAAAAGCGGGGAGCCGTATTTCACCCATCCGTGCTTCGTCGCCAGCATTTTGGTGGAATTGTCCCTTGACCCGCCGACGATTGCCGCCGGGCTTCTGCACGACACGGTGGAGGACTGCGAGGGCATCACGCTGGATACCATTCGGCAGGAATTCGGCGAGGAAGTCGCCATGCTGGTGGATGGCGTGACGAAGCTGAACAAACTCGATTTTGCCGACAAGGAAGAAGCACAGGCGGAATCGCTGCGCAAGATGATTCTGGCGATGGGCAAGGACATCCGCGTCGTGCTGATTAAGCTGGCTGACCGCCTGCACAACATGCGGACGCTGAAATTCCAGAAGGAAGAGCGGCGCGTGGCGATTGCGCGCGAGACGCTGGACATCTATGCGCCGATTGCGCACCGGCTGGGCGTGTACGCCATCAAGCAGGAACTGGAGGATTTGTCCCTGCGCTACATCGACCCGGTTGGGTACGAGAACCTGGTGCAGAAGGTCGGGCAGAAGCGCTCGGAGCGGGAAGAAAATATCCGCATGGTCATCGACGAGTTGTCCGCCAAGCTGGATGAGCAGCATATCCACCACACGATTGACGGCCGCCCGAAGCACTTTTACAGCATCTACCGCAAAATGGTGCTGCAAAACAAGCCGTTCGACCAGATTTATGACCTGATTGCGATTCGCGTGCTGGTGGACTCCGTGCCGGACTGCTATGCCGTGCTGGGCATTGTCCACACGCTGTGGAACCAGATGCCGGGGCGCTTCAAGGACTACATTTCCGTTCCGAAGGCGAACATGTATCAGTCCCTGCACACAACGGTCGTCGGCGGGCGCAAGATGCCGTTTCCGTTTGAGGTGCAGATTCGTACCTGGGAGATGCACCGCATCGCGGAATACGGCATTGCAGCGCACTGGCGCTACAAAGAGGGCGGCGGCGCGGCGAACGACTTGGATTCCAAGCTCTACTGGGTGCGGCAGATTCTGGACTGGCAGAGCGACACGCGCGACTCCCGCGAATTCTTGGATACCCTGAAAACCGACCTCTTCTCCGAGGAAGTGTTCCTCTTCACCCCCAAGGGCGACGTCATCAGTATGCCCAAGGGCGCGACGCCGCTGGATTTCGCCTACCGCATTCATTCCGCCGTGGGCAACAAGTGCGTCGGCAGCAAAATCAACGGGCGCATCATGCCTTTGGACACGCCGCTGGAAACGGGCGACCGCGTGGAAATCATCACCAGCGCATCGTCGAAAGGCCCGAGCGCGGACTGGGTGCGCATCTGCAAAACACCGCAGGCGCAGGCGAAAATCCGCGCGTTCCTGAAAAAGGAGTACCGCGAGGAAAATATTGAGACGGGCCGCGCGATGGTGGAACGCGAATGCCGCCGCCGCGGGCTGAATCCGCCGGATGTGATTAAGCCGGAATATTATGATTCGATTCTCAAAAAGTATGGTTTTACAGCGCTGAACGACATTTACAGCGCGGTCGGCTATGGCGGCATGGCGTCGGTGTACGTTGTGTCGCGCCTGGTGGATGAGCAGCGGACGCAGACGGCGCAGGCTGCCCCGAAGGCAGAAGAACTGCTCGCGCTGACAGAAGAGAATCAGCCGCAGCGCAAGGCCTCCGGCAAGGCGAACCACGGCATCATCCTGCCCGGAAACGAGGATATGGACATCCCCGTGCGCTTCGGCAAGTGCTGTTCGCCCGTGCCGGGGGACGACATTGTGGGCTTCATCACCCGCGGGCGCGGCGTGACGATTCACAAGGCGGACTGCGTGAACGTCCTGCGCGGCGAAGCGGAACGCCGGGTGCAGGTGGCGTGGGCGGATGGCGACACGGGCACGGGCTTCTGCGTGTCCATCAAGATTGTCGCTTACGACCACACGAACCTGCTGATTGAGCTGGCGACCATCATCGGCGACGCGAATGTGCCGATTAAGACGGTCAACACCGAGCTGGACGAAAAGAACCGCATCGCGACCTTCCGCTTCGTCCTCGAAGTGAAATCCCGCGAGCAGATGGACAAGCTGGTGAAGCTGCTTCAGCGGAAAACGGACGTCATCGACGTGTTCAGAGTGCAGGGGTAACCCAAGGGGCTTTGCCCCTTGACCCCAGCAGGGGCGCTGCCCCTGCACCCTGCAAGGGAGTTCCTCCCTTGACCCTTTCGCGCGATTGAGTTGGTGACGTCTGCATACAGTGTCCGCGTGTTTATCAAAATGCCCAAGAAACGAGGAAGTACCCCCTATGCGTTGTGTCATTCAGCGAGTTGCCCAAGCCTCCGTCAGCGTCGCCGGCGAGCAAATCGGCGCCATCCAGCAGGGCTTCATGGTGCTTATCGGCGTCAGCACCGACGATACCGACCACGACGTCCACTATATGGCGGAAAAAGTGCCGAATCTCCGCATTTTCGAGGATGAAGCGGGTAAAATGAACCGCTCCCTCAAGGATGTTGGCGGCGCGATTCTTGCCGTCAGCCAGTTCACGCTCTATGGCGATGCCCGCGGCGGCCGCCGCCCCAGCTTTATCGCGGCGGCGCGCCCGGAAGAAGCCAATGAACGCTATGAGCAGCTTGTTGCGGCGTGGCGCGCGCAGGGCATTCACGTCGAAACCGGACGTTTCCGCGCGGATATGCAGGTGTCGCTCGTCAACGACGGCCCTGTGACGATTTTGATGGATTCCACCAAGGCGTTTTAACGCAGGAGGATAGAACCATGCTGCAAATGAAGGAAGTCACCGTCGGCGCGATTGGAACGTGCTGCTATATCCTCTGGGACGATGCGCGCACTGACTGCGTGGTGATTGACCCCGGCGACGAGCCGGAGCGCATCCGCAAAGCGGCGGACGGGCGCACGATTGCCGCGATTCTGCTCACGCACGGGCATTTTGACCATATCGGCGCGGTTCGGGCGCTGATGACCCCGGAAACGGAACTGGTGGTTCATGTACAGGATGCGCCGATGCTTTCCAATCCGCAGGAGAACGCCAGCTTCCTGATGGGCGCTCCCGTGACCGCGCCGGAAGCGACGAAACTCGTCCACGAAGGCGATACGGTGACGGCGGCGGGGCTGACTTTCACCGTGCTGCATACGCCGGGTCATACGGCGGGCAGCGTGTGCTATCAAATTGGCGACAAGCTGTTCACGGGCGACACACTCTTCCGCTTCGGCTGCGGGCGCACCGATTTGCCCACGGGGAGCAGCGAGCAGATGCAAGCGTCGCTGGCACGGGTGGTGCCGATGGCGCGCAATCTGGAAATTTACCCCGGACATGGAGACTAAAATGAGCAACGAAATTCAGCAGGGCCTGCAGGACGACTTGACGACCATCGAGCCGGATTTGATGAACATGACGCGCCTGTTCTCTCTGCCGGACAGCGTGTGGGATGCGCCGGAATACCATTTCGCGGCGGCTATTGAGGGCGGGCAGTACGTCATCCGCTTCTATGGAAAAACGCAGGCGGCGCAGGGCGTGACAGACATTCCGTCGGATGCGGATGCGCGGATTCAGGCGCTGCACCGCCGCCGGGCGCTTCGCCGCCTCTGCCGTCAGACGCTCTACGACCTGCTGCGCAAGGAAACAGGCATTCATCCGCCGTGGGGGAGCATGACGGGCATTCGTCCGACGCACCTGATGTACGAGGCGCTGAACGAAGGCATGTCGATGGCGGACGCGCAGGAGCATTTGGTGCACCAGTTTGATGTTGCGCCGGAGAAGGCGGCACTGCTGGCGGAACTCGTATCCGTGCAGCAGCAGCTTCCGCCGCCGGGCGACGACTGGATGGATGTGTACATCGGCATTCCGTTCTGCACAACGCGCTGCACCTACTGCTCCTTTTCCAGCGGCGAACTGGGCGACGGGCATTTGGTTGCGCCCTACCTGACGGCGCTGTTCCGGGAGATGGATGCCTGTGCGCAGCTCCTGCGTGACGCGGGGAAGAAACTGCGCGCGGTTTACGTCGGGGGCGGCACGCCGACATCGCTGAATGAGGAGCAGCTGCCGCGGCTGCTGGAGAAGATGATGCAGTGCTTCCCCTGCGCAATGGAATACACGGTGGAAGCGGGTCGTCCCGACACGCTGACGCTGCCGAAGCTCGAAGCCATCCGGCGCGCGGGCGTACAGCGCATCAGCATCAATCCGCAGACGATGAATGACAAGACCTTGCGCGTCATCGGCCGTGCGCACACCGCCCAGCAGGTGGAGGAGGCGTATGCGATGGCGCGGACGGCGAACATCCACCACATCAACATGGACGTGATTGCCGGGCTGCCGGGTGAAAACATCGACGATTTTGCCCGCACGATGGATGCCGCGCTCCGCTTGACGCCGGAAAGCCTGACCGTGCACACCCTCGCCATCAAGCGCTCCAGCCGCCTGCATCTGGAAAACGCGCCCCTGCCGGACGGCGAAACCGCCTCCCGCATGGTGCAGCTGGGGCTGGACACCGCGCACCAATTGGGCATGAAGCCCTACTATCTCTACCGCCAGAAGTACATGGCGGGCAATCAGGAGAACGTCGGCTACGCGCTGCCGGGTCATGCCTGTCAATACAATGTGGATATTATGGAAGAAACGACGCACATCCTCGCCCTCGGCGCGGGCGGCATCTCCAAACGCGTTTACCCGGAGGAAGGGCACATCGGCCGTGCGCCGAACGTATCCAACATCGAGCAGTACATTGCCCGCGTGGAGGAAATGATTGGGCGCAAAAGAGCACTTTTTCTGCCGGAAATGCCACTTTGACGGCAAAAAGCACGTTTCGGCGGCGGCAAATTCCCCTTTTGGCTTGCAATTTGGCGCATTTGCTGATACAATAGGCGTGATAGGCGTTTCAGGTCTATCTCCCGAAAAGTCCGCAAGGACGCGGACAATTGGTTCTGAAAGGAGTGCTATGAACATGGCACAGAATCCTACTTTTGTTATTACGATGGCGGATGGCCGCGAAATGAAGGGCGAACTCTACCCTGAAACTGCGCCGCAGTCCGTCGGCAATTTTATTGCGCTGGCGAACAGCGGCTTCTATGACGGGCTGATTTTTCACCGTGTCATTCCGGGCTTCATGATTCAGGGCGGCGATCCCAAGGGCACGGGCATCGGCGGTCCCGGCTACCACATCAAGGGTGAATTTGCCATGAACGGCGTGAACAACCCGCTCAAGCACACCTACGGCGTTCTGTCGATGGCGCGCAGCATGATGCCTGATTCCGCCGGCAGCCAGTTCTTCATCATGACTTCGGACAGCCCGCACCTCGACGGTCAGTACGCGGCGTTCGGCAAGGTGCTGGAAGGCATGGACGTGGCGGATGCAATCGTCAGCGTCAAGCGCGACATGCGCGATAAGCCCCTTGAACCGCAGGTGATGAAGTCCATCCGCGTGGAAACCTTCGGGCAGACCTATCCTTTCGAGCAGATGTAATGTTGCAGGCGCAGACGCGGCGGAGACAGCCGGACTGCGCCTGTATTTCGTAGGAGCGAAAACATGGAGAAGCAGAAAACGACGGTTCGGGTGGCAGGGAAGGACTACGCCCTTGTTTCGACGGATTCGCCGGAGCATCTGAACCGGGTGGCGGCGTATGTTGACCGGCAGATGACGGAGACGATGCGTTCCGGGCGGATTCCGGCGAACACGGCGGCGGTGCTGACGGCGCTGAATCTGGCGGATGACCTGATGCGCGCGCAGGACGAGGTGAACCGCTTGCGGCGGGAGCTGGCGCTTTTGCGGGAAAAGCGGTAAAAGCGTTTCTTTTTGGTGTTTGGATTGCAGGGGTTGGAACTCCTTACTCGTTTTATGTTGATGCAGGGGATTTCGCCTCTGCGGAGGCGACAAGGGGCAATGGAAACGGACGAAGTCCGCGATCGCCCCCTTGCCTCCTTCGCAGCGCTCACTCCTGTAAGTGGTCTTTGCCGTAACTTGTGGATACGGGGGACAGTGTGGGTAAGCTGTGGATAAACACGCGGGCATAGCATGAAGAAGTGACCAACGCAATCGCGAAAAAGGGTCAAGGGAGGAACTCCCTTGCAGGGTGCAGGGCAGAGCCCTGCTGGGGTCAAGGGGCAACGCCCCTTGCGTCTCCTTACAGAAGGGAGTAAGTCGGATGGAGAATCTTGCACCGGCGGGAAATTGGGATGCGCTCAGGAGTGCGGTGGCGGCGGGCGCGGACGCGGTGTATCTGGGGTATGCCGCGTATTCGGCGCGGGCAGGCGCGGGCAATTTCGATGTGCAGCAGCTGCGGGATGCCGTGCGGTTCGCCCATCTGCATCATGTGCGTGTCCATGTGACCGTCAATACGCTGATTAAGGACGGCGAGATGGCGGGGGTCGTGGATGTGCTGCGGCTGCTGAGTGAAATCCGCGTGGATGCGGTGCTGGTGCAGGATTTGGGCGTGCTGCGGATGGCGCGGCGCTGCTTCCCGGATTTGCCCATCCACGCCAGCACGCAGATGGCGATTCACAACGCGACTGGCGTCCGCTTCTGCCGCAATCAGGGCATGACCCGCGCGGTGCTTGCCCGCGAATGCAGCGCCGCCGAAATCGCCCTCGCCGCGAAAGAGGGCATCGAAATCGAAGTGTTCGGGCATGGCGCACAGTGCGTCGCCGTCAGCGGGGAGTGCCTGTTTTCCTCCGTCGTCGGCGGACGAAGCGGCAACCGCGGGCGCTGCGCTCAGCCTTGCCGCCTGCTGTATACCTACCGCGGCAAGACCGCGGCGTGGCTCTCTCCGCGCGATGTTTGTATGCGCGACGACCTGCCGGAGCTGAACAAGGCAGGCGTTGCGTCCATCAAGCTGGAGGGGCGGCTCAAACGACCGGAATACGTCGCGACGATTGCCAATAGCTACCGCAATGCCATCGACGCGATGGACAATGGGCATTTCCGCAAGGCGGACGAAGCCGAAATGACCGGACTGCGGCAGATTTTTTCCCGCGGCGGCTTTATGCGCGGGTACGCCATGGGCGCGGAGGATGCGGGCGTGATTGACCCGGCGCGCGTCAGCCACGGCGGCGTGAAAATCGGCAGGGTTGAGTTCGCAGCGGGCAATATGGCGCGCGTCCGATTGGAACGCAATCTCGATGACGGCGACGGCTTGCAGATCCGTACCGCGCAGGGGGATGCCGAACTGATTTATGCCGGGCATGACACCGAAGCGGGGCAAATCGCCGTCGTGCGCCTGCGACCCGACATCCGCACCAAGGCGGGCGACGAGGTCTACCGCCTGACCAGCGAAAAGCAGCTCCAATGGGCGCGAAGCCTTGCCATTCCCGCGATTCCGGCGGATATGGCGCTGATTGCATATCCCGGAAAGCCGCTTGCGCTCACCATGACCGACGGCGAAAGCAGTGTCACCGTCACGGGCGACACGGTTGCCCCCGCGCAGAGCCGCGCCATGAGTGAAGAGGACGCGCGGCGCAGTCTGGGAAAGCTCAGCGACACGCCGTTCTCCCTGCGGGCGCTGACGGTGCAGACCGCGGGCGCGTTTGTGCCTGTGTCGGCGCTGAATCAGCTGCGGCGCGAAGCTTGTCAGCAGCTGGCGGAAGCAAGAATTGTGGCATTCACGCGCAAAGCGGGGCGCGAAGAACCTGCGGATGACCTGATTTATCCCGATATGCCGGATGCGCCGAGCATGGCGATTGTTCGCACGAGGGAACAGGCGGACGCGATGCAGGGCGCGGCGGATTTGCTGGTCTGGTATCCCGAAGATTTTCGGGCGGATGCGCTGGAAAGCGGCTTGCAGGACATGCCGGACGGCGTGTGGCTGCAATTGCCGACCGTGTGCGAGGAAAAAACGCTCGATGCGTTCAATGCTTTTGTGCAGAGAAACGCGGGGAAGCTCGGCGGCATTGTGCTGGGCAGCGTTGGGCAGCTGGGACGTACATGGAACGTGCCGATGGGCGCGGGCAGCGGGATTCCGGTGATGAATCGCCGCGCGGCGCAGTTCCTGCTGGAGCAGGGGTGCCGTTTCGTGACGGCAAGCAGCGAACTGTCCGGCGCGGAATTGCGGACGCTGATGCAGAATCATCCACCCGTGGTCGTTCCGGCGTATGGGCGGGAGCAATTGATGCTGCTGCACCACTGCCCGGCGCGGACGTATCTGGGACTGACGAAGGGGCACGCGGCGTGCCGGATGTGCGACCAGCATTCGCCGGATGCGCTGGCGGGGCAGACGCTCACCGACCGGCGCGGAACGGTCTATCCGCTGCTGCGGCAAAGGCTGCCGGAGGGCTGCTTGGTGCGGCTGATGAACGCGCTGCCGACGAACAACATCCGCCGGGTGCGTCAGGCGGGCTATGCGCCCATGATGGTGCTGACGACGGAAAACGCGCAGGAAGCGGCGGACGTGCGCGCCGTCATGGATGGCGAAATGCGGGAATTGGAAGGGACGAGCAATCACTGGAATCGTCCTGTTGAGTAATACTATTTTCGGATTCACCTGAGCCATCTGCTTGCGCCTTTTTGATTCAGTCGTCCGCTCATTCCACTTAGCGTAGCGCTGCTACGCTGCGTTTCATTCGCGTTAGCCTGAATGAAAAATTCGCGGCGCATCTTGGCTCATTTTCATCCGAAAATAGTATGAACGATTTATGAGGAACACGCAGATGATGAAGGAAAGAACCTTGCGGGTGCTGGAATTTACCAAAATCCGCGACCGTCTGGCGAGCAAGGCCATGACGGACATGGGGCGGGAGCGCTGCGAGGCGCTGGTTCCGTCCAGCAACATGACCGAAATCCAGCGGATGCAGGCGGAGACGGAGGAAGCGACGGTCATCCTGCAATATGTGGGCGCGTCGCCGCTTGTGCCGTTTTCGGACGTGCGCGCAAGCCTGACGCTGGCGGAAAAGGGCGCGACGCTCTCCCCGAAAGCGTTGCTGGAAGTGGCGGCGCTGATGCAGTCCGCCCGCGCGGCGCGGAAGGCGCTGGATACCGAACGCGACAACACGCCGATTTTGAAGGAACTGGCGCAGCGCCTCTCGACGCTTCACAACGTCGAGCAGGATATCACCAACGCGATTATCTCTGAGGACGAAATCGCCGACCGCGCGTCGAACGAGCTGATGGACATCCGCCGTCATCTGCGCGGGGCGAACGAGCGCATTAAGGAAAAGCTGAATCAGATGATTCGCTCATCCGCGTTCCAGAAGTACCTGCAAGACCCGATTGTCACCATGCGCAACGACCGCTACTGCCTGCCCGTCAAGGCGGAGTACCGCGGCAGCGTGCCGGGGCTGGTGCATGACCAGTCGTCCACCGGTGCGACGCTGTTCATCGAGCCGATGGCGGCGGTGGAAATGGGCAACGAGCTGAAAACGTGGGCGGCGAAGGAAAAGCAGGAGATTGAGCGGATTCTGGCGGCTTTGTCGGCGGAAATCGCGCCGTATGCCGACCAGCTGCGCGAGACGGTGGAAACGCTGGCGGAACTGGACTACATCTTCGCCAAGGGGATGCTGTCCCGCGAGATGAACGCCGTGTCGCCTAAACTCAACCAGAACGGGTACATCAACATCATCCGCGGGCGTCATCCGCTGATTGACCGGGAGAAGGTTGTGCCGTCAAATCTGTGGATGGGCAAGGACTTCACGTCGCTGATTATCACCGGCCCGAACACGGGCGGCAAGACGGTTACGCTGAAAACGGTTGGTCTGCTGACGCTGATGGCGCAGGCGGGCTTGCAAGTCCCGGCGGATTTGGGGACGGAACTGGCGGTGTTTGAGCAGGTGTTCGCCGATATTGGCGACGAGCAGTCCATCGAGCAGAGCCTGTCCACCTTCTCCGGGCATATGACGACGATTGTGTCCATCATGCACGAGGTGACGCCGGATGATCTGGTGCTGTTCGACGAACTGGGCGCGGGTACTGACCCGACTGAGGGCGCGGCACTGGCACAGGCGATTCTGCAGCGCCTGCTGAACATCCGTGTGCGGACACTGGCGACGACGCATTACAGCGAACTGAAGGCATTCGCGCTGTCCACCAAGGGGGTTGAGAACGCTTCCGTCGAGTTCGATGTGGAGACGCTGCGCCCGACCTACCGCCTGTCCATCGGCGTGCCGGGCAAGTCCAACGCCTTTGAAATCAGCCGCCGTCTGGGTCTGCCGGAAAACCTCATTGACGACGCGAAGAAGCTGCTGTCCAGCGATTCCGTGCGCTTTGAGGACGTTATCGCCAATGCGGAATATCACCGGCAGGTGGCGGAACGCGAACGCGAGATTGCGCGTCAGGCGAGCGCTGAGACGGTCAAGCTGCGCGACGAGGCCGAGAAGCTCCGCAAGCAGATGGAAGACCAGCGCGAGAACACCATCAAGAAAGCCAAGGCGGACGCCCGCCGCATCATGGAGCAGACGCGCCGCGAATCCGAGAGCATCATCGCGGATTTGAAGCGCATGAAGAAGGAGCAGCAGAACCCCGACGCGCAGGTGAACGCGATTCGCCGCCGCATCGAGAACAATGTGGACAATCTGTCCGAGGGCTTGCTGCAAAAGGTGGATACCGGGCTGCCGCCGAAGGAAGTCCGCAAGGGCGACACGGTGGAAATCCTCACCATCGGCAGTCAGGGTACGGTGCTTGCCCCCGCCAACGCCAAGGGCGAGGTGGAGGTGCAGGCGGGCATCCTGAAGCTGAAGGTGAACATCAGCCAGCTTCGTCTGGTGAAGCAGCCGGACAAGCCGAAACCCCAGCCGACGAGCGTTCATCTGAAAACCGGCGCGATGGAACGCACGGTGCGGATGGAATGCGACGTGCGCGGCATGGCGCTCGATGAGGCGATTATGACGGTTGACCAGTATCTGGATCAGGCGATTCTGGCGGGGATGGGCGAAGTGAGCATCATCCACGGCAAAGGCACGGGCGTTTTGCGCAGCGGCATTCAGCAGCATTTGAAGCATCATATGCATGTGGCGAGCTGCCGCTTGGGCGTCTATGGGGAAGGGGAGAGTGGGGTCACGATTGTGACGCTGAAATAATCCTGCTAAGCGAGGATTTTTTCATCAGGCGCGAAACCCCTGCTTAACACGCGGAAATTGCATGAAGAAGTCACCAACTCAATCGCGCGAATGGGAGTCCAGAGGGACGAAGTCCCTTTGGTGGGTTCAAGGGGCGAAGCCCCTTGTGGAGGTGTATTTAATGAAAGAGAAGCCGTATATTCTCGTGGTCGATGATGACCCGAATATTGCGAAATTGGAGCAGCTGTATTTGGAGAAGGCGGGGTATGAGGTGAAGACGGTCGGGCGCGGGGATGACGCGATGACCGAGTTCCGCAAAATGCCGCCGGATTTGATGCTGCTGGACGTGATGATGCCCGGCATGGACGGCTGGCAGGTGCTCAAAGCCGTGCGGAAGTCCTCGAACATCCCGATTATTATGGTCACAGCGCGGGACGAGACGTTCGACAAGGTGCTGGGGTTGGAGCTGGGCGCGGACGACTACATCACCAAGCCGTTTGACAGCAAGGAGATGGCAGCGCGCGTCAAGGCAGTGCTTCGCCGGACGATGGGGCAGACCGAGGAAGAGGAAGAAAAGGCGGATGATACGCTGTCCTTCCCCGGACTGACAGTCAGTTTGAGCCGCTACGAAGTGTTCTACGAGGGTAAGAAGCTGGAGATGCCGCCGAAGGAGCTGGAAGTGCTGTACTTCCTTGCCAGCCACGTCAACCAGCTGTTCACGCGCGGTCAGCTGCTTGACCAAGTGTGGGGCTTTCAGGTGGAAGTCGAGAGCCGGACGGTGGATGTGCACGTCAAGCGCCTGCGGGATAAGCTCGTGGGCTGCGAAAAATACGGCTGGCGCATCCAGACCATCTGGGGGCGCGGGTACAAGTTTGAGGTTATAAAGTAGGACTATTTTCTGCATTCGTCTGAGCCATCTGCTCGCGCCTTGGCTCATTCTCATTTGTAAATAGTAAGAGGCGGGAAACATCATGTTTGGTCGGATTATGGCGGTGGTTGTGGCGGTAATTGTGCTGCTGACAAGCGTGCTGTCGGGGCTGGGGCTGTATACGCTCACCAGCCGCCAGACGGCAATTCGGCAGGAGAACCTGCGGGCGGAGGCGCGCGAGATTGCGTATCTGGCGAGCCTGTATTCCGGCGGCAGCAGCACCTACACGCTCGGCACGTCGCTGTTTTCGGGCAGCGCGCAGAATACCGTGGCGCTCAAGCACCTCCGCTGGAAGGCGGCGCAGGTGTACGACGAGTACGGCGCGTATATCGCGATTGTCGACCGCTCCGGGCAGGTGATGGACAACATGGCCGTCACCTACGAGAAGAATCCCGATTTCGCCAAGACGCTCAACGGCAAGGATATCTACGAAGCGCTGCTGACCATCATCGGCGGCGACGAAATCAGCATCCGCCGTCAGGTTGATGGCGACTGGTACTTCACCGTCGGCGTTCCGTTCGTGTCGGGCGGGCTGGTGCGCGGCGCGGTGTTCATCCAGACACCCGCGCAGGAAATTGAAGTGCGCGCGGGGACGCTGCTGCTGCCGGTGCTGGGGGTTGTACTGGGTTTCTGCATTCTGGCGGGCGGGGCGCTGCTGCTGTATCTGCGGCGGATACTCCATCCAATCAGCGTGCTGTCCGGCGCGGCGAAGGCGATGTCCGAGGGGAATTTCTCCGTCCGCGCGCCAGAAGGCAAGGCGACTTGCCCCGAAATCGCGGAACTGAGCGCGTCGTTCAACACGATGGCGGAGAAGCTGTCGCAATTGGAGGAGAGCCGCCGCGAGTTCGTCGCGAACGTCTCCCACGAGCTGCGAAGCCCGATTACCGCGATTTCCGGCTACGTCGAGGGAATGCGCGACGGCACGATCGGGCAGGAGGACTATCCGCAGTACCTGACGATTGTCTCCGACGAGACAACGCGATTGAAGAACCTCATCGGCGACCTGCTCAAGCTCTCCCGCTTGGAGAAGGCCGACGCGGCGCTGAACAAGACGAATTTCGACATCTGCGAGCTGCTTTCGCGCGTGCTGCTGCACCGCACAGGCGACTTGGAGGCAAAAAAAATGGACGTGGAATGCGACTTTGCCCCCGAACCCTGCATGGTCAACGCGGACGAAAGCCGCATCGAGCAGGTGGCGGTCAATCTGCTGGACAACGCCATTAAGTTCACGCCCGACGGCGGTGTGATTCACATGAGCGTGCGCGTGAATCAGGGCATTTGCACCGTCATCGTGCAGGACAACGGCGTGGGCATTTCGCCGGAAGACCGCCCGCACATCTTTGAGCGCTTCTACACGGCGGATAAGGCGCACACGTCCGGCAAAGGCACGGGGCTGGGACTGAGCATCTGCCAGCGCATCATGGAAATGCACGGGCAGAAGATTACGCTGATGGACACCGACGACGAGGCGGGCGCGGCGTTTGCGTTCACGCTGGACTGCGCGAAGTAAGCAAAACACGAAACAAATTGCAAGAGCTTGGAAAAACGGATGAAAAAATGCGCACGAAATTCAATAAACCCTTATCACTGTTTGATATAGTGCAGGAAAATGCGCATTTTGCTTGCCAAGACGGACGGAATACGCTATAATGGCAGCAAGGAAACACAAGACGGCAGCGCGCGCTGTCAGCAAGGATGGGCAAAAGAATGCGGGAACTTGCACAGATCCGGCAGGAGTTGGATGAAATCGACCGGGAGATGGTCAAGATGTTCGAGCGGCGGATGACGCTCTGCCGGGAAGTGGTGCGGACAAAGCTGGCGCAGGGGAAGCCTGTGCTGGATGCCAGCCGCGAAGCGCAGGTGCTGGAAAGCCGCGCGGCTATGCTGACGGATGCATCACTGGTGGAGGCAGTGCAGGCGCTGTACCGGGAGATGATGGCGCTCAGCCGCCAGGAGCAGGAAAAGCTGCTTCGGGAGGCGAACCATGCTTAATCGGCACGTCTACATCATCGGGATGCCGGGCAGCGGCAAAAGCTCTTTGGGCCGCCGTGTCGCCAGCAACCTTGGTCTGCCCTTCATCGACACCGACCAGCGCATTGAGCAGTCTGTCGGCTGCTCCACCAGCGACATTTTCGCCCACTATGGCGAGCAGGCGTTCCGCAACGCGGAGACGAATATGCTCATTGAGCTGTCGCGGGAGCAGGGAAGCATCGTATCCACCGGCGGCGGCTTGGTGCTGCGCGACGTGAACCGCGAAATCATGCGGAACACGGGCGTGATTGTGCTGCTGGATCGTCCGCTGGAGGAAATTATGGGCGACATCAAGCTCAACCGCCGCCCATTGCTGGCACAGAAGGGGCTGGGTGAAGTGGAACGGCTGTACCACGAGCGGATTGAACTCTACCGCAAGGCGGCGGACGCGACGCTGGACAACAGCCACGGCTATCAGGCAGGCATGTATGGGCTGCAGAAGCTCATCACAACCATGTTCAACATTTACGCATGATGCTATTCCCGGCTGAAGATGAGCCAAGATGAGCTGCAAATTTTCAATCTGAAATAGTTATAACGGATGTACAGGCATCCATGATGAAAGGTAAATGCATTGAAAACACTGATCGTGTTTTACTCCCGAACGGGTCGTACTGCGTGTACGGCGCGCAGACTGGCACACGAAATGGAGAATACGTCGCGGCTGGAAATCGTGCCGATGGCGTATCGAGGAACGGCGCGGGAATATCTGCATTACCTATACTGCACCCTGACACGAAAAGAAATGGAAATCGACCTGTATAATGTCGATTTTGCTAAATACGACCGCATCATTCTGATGATTCCTGTTATCTTCGGCAGGATGAGCGCGCCGATGCGCTCGTTTATCCTGCAGGAAGAGGGAAATTTGAAGAACGTAGAGTATATCATCATACACAAGGGGCTGAAAGCGCGTCACCCGGGGCTGGTTCGCTGGCTTGACCGCCATATCGGGCAAAAGCACCTTGCCTGTTCGAGCATTTGGCAGCAGGGAAAGCGCGAACTCCACATCACCTATGTGGATGGCGAAAGCGTGCTGAAGCAGCGGAAATAACCCAAAACTTGGGGGGAAAAAGCAGCGATGATGGACTACCAGTTTGACCTTGTCGGCAAAATCGGCTCGATGGCGCTGATTCGCAAAGAGGACAAGGATATTGACTACAACATCTTTTCCCGGCTGGGCGCGGAACTCAAGCCCGGCATGATTTGGGTCACGTCCGGCGCGACGGAAATCGGGCGGCTGGACTACCTGAAGCGCACCGGGTGCGAACTCTGCGGCAGCGACGACGAGATAAAGGCGGACTATGCCGCGCAGGGGCAGAGCATCCTGATGCAGAACTACCGGCAGTTTATCCATCAGGAATACGGCGTGCGGCAGCTGCTGGTGGAACACACGCACTTCAACGACCCGGAGAAGCGCGAACATATCCGGCGGCTGCTGATTCGCGCGGCGCAGCAGAAAACAATTCCGATTGTCAATTACAACGACCCCGTCAGCGACGAAGAGAACCGCAAGATGGAATTAGCCATCCGCCGCAGCCACGGCGACCAAGTGGTAGAGTGCGTGGATAACGACGAAACGGCGGCGGTGATTGCAAACCTCGTCCACGCGAAAAAGCTGGTGCTGATGACCTCCACCGAGGGCGTCTACCGCGATCCCGCCGACCCCAAAACGCTGGTGGAGCAGGTGACGGCGAAAAGCATGGAAGAGCTGGAGGAGAAGGTGCGGCAGCTGCAGGAAAGCTGCGTCGGGGCGTCCCGTGCGGGGGCGAACGGCGCGAAAGCCAAGCTGGAATACGCGCTCAAGTCCGCCCGGCAGGGAACGATGGTCATCATCGGTCATGCGCGCCATCGGCTGAGCGATTTGGTGGAGGGGCGCGTGGCGTGCACCCGCATCGGATTGGAGTAAAACACAATGACCTTGCAGGATACGGTTCGATATTTCACCGAGGAAACAGAGATTCTGCCCTGCCTGTCCGTGACGTGCGGAGGGGCGGGGCTTTGTGTTCAGGCGCGCGGCGGCGTCATCAACGAGCAGGGAACGCCGGTTTCGGACAGGACACTGTTTGATTTGGCGAGCCTGACGAAATTGTTCACGGGGCTGCTGACCATGCGGCTCTGGGAAGAAGGCAAGCTGGATTTAACCCGCCCGGTGACGGACTACGCGCCGCAGTATCGCTATCTGTCGGACATTCCGATGGAAAAGGTGCTGGGGTTTGAAATCGGCTTGACAACCCCGGAGCGCATCGACACGCAAAAAACGCCCGAAGCCGCGAAACAGCAGCTCTGGGCGGTGCAGCCGGGGGAAATCCGCGGGCGTGCGTATTCCGACATCCACGCCATGGTCATCCGGGACGTGATTGAAGGCGCGGCGCAAAGCGAATACGGCGCGGAACTGACCCGCTGCATCCTGCGTCCGCTGGAAATGGCGGAAACGTTTCTGCATGTGCCGGAGGAACGCAGAACGGACTGCATCTCCTGCCGGGGCGAACACCGCATTGAGCAGGGGAAACACATCCTGCGCACCGACGCGCAGCCGGGTATCCCGCATGACCCGAAGGCGGCGAAGCTGTATCCCGACATCATGGGACACGCCGGGCTGTTCTCCACGCAGGGCGACATGGTGAAGTTTGCGCAGGGCGTTCTCCGCGAACAGGTCATCAGCAAAATGACGATTCGCAAAATGGCGCGCAACCGCACGGGCTTCCGCCGCGCGGACGGGACGTATCAGCAGTATCTCGGCGCGCTGTGCTACGTCAAGCACCCGGTACAGTATTTCAGCGAAATCCCCGCCTACGAGAGCGACGAAGCGATTGGCTTGGCGGGCTTCACCGGGCAGCACATGTCCATTGACATTGGCACGGGCGTGTTCACGCTGTTCCTTGGCAACCGCGTGATGAACCGCCTGACGGTGCTTGTGCCCGAAGCGGGAAAGTCGCTGACGGATTACGGCCTGCAGGCGGACGGGCGCGGCAGCATCGTCTGGGACGACGGGACGCGGGTGGTCTCCTCCGTCAATTATGTGCATCAGAAGGATGCGCACTTTCATCAGGCGGTGGCGGACACTTTGGGACTTCCGGCGTGGCGCAGAGCGGGCACGGCATGGTCATAAGCCCCGTCAGCGCCTGCGCACCGGGGGCACTCATTGGTGCGGGCATCACGCCGGTGAAGTCGGTCGGACTGACGGCAGTGTCGGGGAAGAGCGACTCGTCGCCATCGATGGGAAAAAGCGGTGTGGGCTTCGATTGCAGAAAATCGCGTTTTTCGGACAAAACTGTTCACCTCCACGGAGACAGCGTGTGCGGAAAACGCGCTTTTTATGTGGCGAAATCGTGAACAATCCTTGAAATTTCAGGAAAACAGGCGCGGAACGCTTGCATTTTCGCGAGAATATGATATACTGATAATGGTCAAAGATAGTCAGAATTCGAGGCGAAATGATATGCGACTAAGTGACTCTATCGAGACTTTTATCAAGACACTTCTGGCGGAAGATGAGCCGGAGGTGGAACTGAAGCGAAACGAACTGGCGGAATATTTCGGGTGCGCGCCGAGTCAAATCAATTATGTGCTGGCGACACGCTTTTCCCCCGACCACGGATACCTGATTGAATCCCGGCGCGGCGGCGGCGGCTACATCCGCATCGTCCGCATTGTGCAGAGCGGCGCGCAGCAGCTGATGTACCTCATCAACGAGCGCATCGGCGACGCCATCGGGGAGGAGGAAGCGTCGCGCCTTGTGCAGCAGCTGACGGAGCAGAAGCTCGTCACGGCGCAGGAAGCCGCCCTGATGCGCGCCGCCATGAGTGCACAGGCGCTCGCCATCCCGATTCCCGACAGTATGAAGGACGCACAGCGCGCCCGCATCTTCAAGGCGATGCTGACCAGCATTGCACGGCAGAATCGGACGATGCCATAGGGGAACCAGCCCGGCTGCACAGCGCTGTGCTGCATTGCGCAGCCGGACGAGTCCTGAGAACCCAGAAAGGAGCATTCCAACATGCTTTGCGAAGAATGCCATCAGAATGAAGCCGTCTACACCATCTCCGTGATGATGGGAGAAGCCATGACGCAGCGCCATTTGTGCGCCGACTGCATGGCGAAAATGAATATGAACATCGCCAGCGGCAACATGCAGAAGCTGCTCGGCGCGATTTTGAACGCCATTAACCGTGGCGAACAGCCCGAAGAAGGCGAAAAAGTGCCGGACGACCAGCCGGACATCACCTGCCCGCGCTGCCGTATGACGCTGAGCAAGTTCATCAAGACCGGGCGGCTTGGCTGCCCTGACTGCTATCAGGCGTTCGCGGCGCAGCTGCACCCGATGCTGCTGCAAATTCATGGGCGCGTACAGCACGCGGGGCGCAAGCCGCTGCAGTCCGAGACCGACCAGCGTAGCCGCTATGAGCAGGAAGAGCTGACGCGTCAGCTGCAATTGGCGGTCAATGCGGAGGATTACGAGCACGCGGCGGAAATCCGCGACCGCCTGCGCGCGCTGCTGGGGAAGGAGGAAGCCTGATGCAATCGGATATTGTGCTGTCCTCCCGCGTTCGGCTGGCGCGAAATTATGCGGATTTGCCCTTTGACCTCGCCAGCGAACCGGAACAGGCGGAAACTTGCATCCTGCGCACGCTTAGCGCACTGCGTCAAGCAGGGCTGGAGGAGCAGTACGACCTGCTCCGCCTGCGCGACATGAGCGACGTGAGCCGTCGCGCGATGGAGGAAAGTCACCTCGTCAGCCGCGACCTGCTGCGCAGCCCGGAAACCGCCGCCGTGCTGGTCAAGCGCGACAGCAGCGTCAGCATTATGATGAATGAGGATGACCATCTGCGCATTCAGGCGGTTCGCACGGGGGATGATTTGCTCAGCGCGGCACAGGCGTGTTTCTGCGTCGACGACGCGCTTTCGCGGCAGAACGAGTTTGCGTTCGACCAGCAGCTTGGCTACCTGACCGCGTTCCCGACCAATGCCGGCACAGGGATGCGCGCGTCGCTCCTGCTGCATCTGCCGCTGCTGACCCGCAGCAAGCAAATGGGCAACGTCGGGCAGATGGTGGCGAAAGTCGGCTTGAACATCCGCGGTGTATACGGCGAGGGAGCCGAAGCGCTGGGCAACATCTACCAAATCAGCAATCAGGTGACGCTCGGCCGCACGGAGCAGGAGCTGATAACGACGGTGGAGGCCGTCGGGCAGCGGCTAACGATGATGGAGCAGAATCTGGAGGAAAAGGCGCTGACGACCGCGAAAATCGAGACGGAGGACGCGGTGCAGCGCGCATTCGGCATCCTGACCCATGCGCGGATTCTGCCGCGCGGCGAGTTCTACCAGATGTACAGCAATCTGCGCCTTGGGGCGACGATGGGGCTTCTGCCGCTGTCGGTGCAGAAGGTGGATGAGGTGCTGGATCAGGCGCAGGATGCGCACTTGTGCATCTATGCGGGCGAAACGCTGTCGGGGCAGGCGCTGGACGCCGCCAGAGCGGATCGGGTAAGGGAATTGCTGGGGGAGTAAGCAACTCCCTTGTGATTCCTCGGCATGTGTGAGCTTGCTTGTTGATTTGTTGAAAGCAGCTTGATTTATTGTGTTGCAGGGGGATGCGCCTGCGGGCGCACCAAAGGGCAATGAAAACAGACGAAGTCTGCGATCGCCCTTTGGAAACCTTCGGCGCCGCTACTTTTGGGGTTATTTGCGGTTGACTTATGCAGTGGCTTGGTGAACAAATAGAACACTAACTAAAAAAGCCGCGCTAACAATCAACTGACTTAGGAGTGCAGGCGAAGGGGTCAAGGGGGCGACCGCAAAGCCCCCTTGTCGCTCCCGCAGGAGCGAAATCCCTGCATTAACACGCGAGAATAGCATGAGAGTGTCACCAACCCAATCGCGCGAAAGGGTCAAGGGACGAAGTCCCTTGCAGGGTGCAGGGGCAGCGCCCCTGCCGGAGTCCAGAGGCAGCGCCTCTGGCGCCTCCCTTTCGTACTGAAGGAGAGATGAGAATGGCAATATTCGGACAGTTTACGAAGCGCGCACAGCAGGTGCTGATGACGGCACAGGAATGCGCGACAAGGGAGGGGCAGCCGTATGTGGGCACGCTGCACTTCCTGTATGGCTTGCTGGACGTGGGCGAAGCGCCGGAAAGCGTGACGCGCCATATCCAGAAGGAAGACGTGAAGCAGGTGCTTGACCAAATCGACGATGAGGTCAGTTTGCATCCGGGGCATGGGCCGGTGCAGATGACGCCGCGCGCGCGCCGGGTGCTGGACGGCAGCATCATCGAGAGCCGCCGTCTGGGGCAGCTGTACGTCGGCACGGAGCATATGTGGCTGGGGATTCTGGCAAATCCGAACTGCAAGGCGGCGGAGCTGCTGGCGCACCGGGGCGTGGACGCATCGGAAGCACGCGAAGAGCTGCTGGCGCGCATCCGCCAGCGCAAGGCGGAAACACCCACACCGCCGTTCGCCGTGATGGGCGATGGCAATGGCGATAACCGCCAGCAAGTGCCGCAGATGCCCCCGCCCCGCCGCAAGGATGACCAGAGCGCCCTTGCGCAGTACGGCCGCGACCTCACCCGCTGTGCCGAGAATGACGAGCTTGACCCCGTCATCGGCCGCGACACCGAAATCACCCGCCTGATTCAAATCCTGATTCGCCGCACGAAGAACAATCCCGTGCTGATTGGCGAACCGGGCGTGGGCAAGAGCGCGGTGGTAGAGGGGCTGGCGCAGCGCATCGTTGCGGGTAATGTGCCGGATATGCTGATGGGCAAGCGCGTTGTGTCGCTGGACATCGGCAGTATGGTCGCGGGCAGCAAGTACCGCGGCGAGTTCGAGGAACGGCTCAAGAACGTCCTGTCCGAGATTCAAAAGGCGGGCGACGTACTGCTGTTCATCGACGAAATGCACACCATCGTCGGCGCAGGTTCGGCGGAAGGGTCGCTTGACGCGGCGAATATCCTGAAACCCGCTTTGGCGCGCGGCGAATTGCAGTGCATCGGCGCGACGACGCTCGACGAGTACCGCAAGCACATCGAGAAGGATGCCGCGCTGGAGCGCCGCTTCCAGCCTGTGCATGTCGGTGAACCGACGACCGAGGAAACGCTCGCCATCCTGCATGGTCTGCGCGAACGGTACGAAAAGCACCATCAGCTGCACATCACCGACGAGGCGCTCGAAGCCGCCGTTACCCTGTCTGACCGCTACATTGCCGACCGCTATCTGCCCGACAAGGCGATTGACCTGATGGACGAGGCGTGTTCGCGCGTGCGCATTCAGGCGTACACCGCGCCGCCGGACGTGCGCAAGCAGGAGCTGGCGCTGGAGAAAGTGCTGGCGGACAAGAAGGAAGCCATCGCGCATCAGGACTACGAAACTGCCGCCCGCCTGCGCGACGAGGAACGCAGCCTGAAGGCCGAAATCGACCAGAAGCGCGAAGCGTGGAACGAGGGCAAGCCGAAGGTGGAGCTGTCCGTGTCGGAGGACGACGTGGCGGCGATTGTCTCCGGCTGGACAGGCATTCCGGTCACGAAAATGACGCAGAGCGAGAAGGAACGTCTGCTCCACTTGGAGGATGTGCTGCACGCGCGCGTGATTGGGCAGGACGAAGCCATCAGCGCAATTTCCCGCGCGATTCGCCGCGCCCGCGCCGGACTGAAAGACCCGAAGCGCCCGATTGGCAGCTTTATCTTCTTAGGGCCGACGGGCGTGGGCAAAACCGAATTGTGCCGTGCGCTGGGCGAAGCGATGTTTGGCGACGAGAGCGCCGTCATCCGCGTGGACATGAGCGAGTATATGGAGAAGCACACGACCTCGCGCCTTGTCGGTTCGCCGCCCGGCTACGTCGGCTACGAGGAGGGCGGTCAGCTGACCGAAGCCGTCCGCCGCAAGCCGTATTCCGTCGTCCTGCTGGATGAGGTGGAGAAGGCGCACCCGGATGTGTTCAACATCCTGCTGCAAATTCTGGAGGACGGCCGCCTGACCGACAACACGGGGCGCACGGTGTCCTTCAAGAACACGATTATCGTCATGACCTCCAACGCGGGCGCACACGACATCGGCGAAGGGCGCGCGATGGGCTTCGGCTCGAAGGCGCTGGCGGACGCGACGAACTACAACGCCATGAAGGACGCCGTGATGAAAGCGGTGAAGGACGTGTTCCGCCCCGAATTCATCAACCGTGTGGATGAACTGATTGTGTTCCATCCGCTGACGGAGGTGGAAATCCGCGCGATTGCGGGCATGATGCTGGGGCAGGTTGCAAGCCGCCTGAAGGAGCGCGCAATCGCCCTGACGTGGGACGACGAGGTGGTAGAGAAGCTGGCGCGCGAGGGCTACGACGTGAAGTTTGGTGCGCGTCCGCTGCGTCGGCTGATTCAGCGCACGGTCGAGGACACGCTGAGCGAGGAGCTGCTGGGCGGCAAAATCGCGCTGGGCGACCGCGTGCGGCTGAAGGTCACGGATGGAAAGATTACGGTGGAGAAGGAAGCATAAGAAAACGGGGTGCCGGGAGGTTGATTCTCCTGACACCCCGCTATTTATATTTGTTGCCTCCATAGGCGCGAGTTCCCTTGCTCCGATAAAAGTCAACTCCGGTAGTGGCGACCCGAAGGTTTCCAAAGGGCGATCGGAAAGCCCTTTGGTCGCCTCCGCAGAGGCGAAATCCCCTGCAAGAATGAAAAATGTCAGCTTTTTTGAATAGCCAGAGTTGATTTTTCTATCAAACTGGTCGTTAGCATAGTTCCAGAGGGCTTTCCGATCGCCCTCTGGACTCCTTCGGCGGTCGCCTCCCATGTTACTTGAACTGTACTTGGAAGGTTTCTTAGTTACTGGCTGGGACGCTTCGCTGCCTGCGCCTTTGTTGACTGTTCCCTTTGAGCTGAGCGCACGAAAAACAGTTGGGGCGTTGCCCCAAACCCCACAAGGGAGCTCCGCCCCTTGACCCTGCAAGGGGCAGACGAAAAGGGACGAAGTCCCCCCTTTGACCCTTTTTTTGCAGCCATACTTGGTCGCTTTTCCCTTCACCTTGGGTTAAGTGGCTTTTTATTTTCCACCCAGCAATTTATTCAAAGGGCTGCGATACACCGAAATCGCCTTCGCCGGGCACATCTCCTGACAGCAATAGCACCGAATACACTTCTTGTAGTCGTATTTTGCTTTCTTCCCATGCCCGCTGTGCACCGCCTTCTCCGGCACAGGGCATGCCTCCTGACACACCCCGCAGCCAATGCACTTCTTCAAATCCACCTTCGGGCGGTGCTGCAAAAACGGCAGCAGCGGCATCAGCTTCGGCAATAAGCCTTTCTTCATCGTCCCGCGGAACACGTCAAACTGCGCATTGCCGTACTTTTCCCGCGCCTGCGATACCGTCAGCACCCCGTCCGGCGTGAGCACATCAATCAGCCCTTCGTCCATCACGCCGATGCCGCCCTTCGCGCCGCGCACGCAGGTGGGGACAGTCGCCGGGTCGAGGTGGATGAGCGCGGCATACACCGTGTCCAGCGCAACTGGGTCGGCGGAGAAGAGCAGCACGTTCATGGCAATCGGCGTGCCGGAGGTTGGGCCGTTGCCTTCCATCGCGATGATGCCGTCCATGATGTGCAGGCGCGGGCGGACGCAGCGGTGCAGGTCGGTCAGCATATCCGCGAAAACCCAGCTGTCGGGGTACGCGGCGTGTCCAGCCGCCTTGTTGACCCCGGTGATGCAGCCGTACAGGTTCTTGACCGCGCCCGTGATACGCTCCAGCGCGTGCGTTTTCATCTTGCAGATGTTGATCATCGCGTCGGCATCCTGCACGCCCTTGCAGAGGTAAAACGACTTTGCCGTGTGTCCGTTGGGGAAGGGAACGACACTGCCGGAGAAGAAATCCGCCATTTCTACGCCGTAGCGCTTGGCGGCCTCCGCAATGCCGGATGCCTGCGCCGCCTTGTCGGGCGAGGTGGTCGGGTTGCCGGGGCTGTCGCCGTAAGACAAATGCGTATAGCCGCTTTCGTGCAGCAGGCGGCAGACGGCGGAGAAGACAGCTGGGTGCGTCGTAATCGCCTTCTGCGGCAGGGCACGGGAGAGCAGATTCGGCTTGAGCAGAATGCGCTCTTCCGGCTGCACAAAGCGGGCAATGCCGCCGAGCAAATCAACGCCCTGCAAAACAGCGGTATCCACCGCGGCTTGATCATAAGTGGCAATCGGAATCAGCGCGACGGGATGCTTCTCCATGCGCAAAATCCTCCTTGATGAAAAGCATTGCCCTCATTATACACCGCGGAAAAAGAAAAATCCACGCATTTCCGGGTGAAATCCTGTTTTTTGCTTGCAATTTTTACAATTGACAGGCTTTCAGGGGTTGAGATTATCCGCTGTTTAGGGTATAATGGGGGTATGCCTGAGCGCAACTAACGGAGCAAAGGAGTAAAGACGCTTTGGATCAGAATAATTATCAGGATAGATCCGTGCAGCAGCCAGCTGCCGAAGAAAAGACCACGCCGCGCCGCCGCCGCGCAGATATGTACCAGCAGCAGGGAAACGCGGCAAATGTGACGAACACGGAAACGGCGAAGCCCGCCGTGGAAGATGTGTCGGGCACGACGCAGAAGATGCCGCCGATTCGCAGCACCTTCCAGCGCAATGCGGAGGCTGGGGAGACGAAACAGGTGAAGCCGGTCGCGCCGGTCGCACCGGAGCCCAACGCGCCGTTTGGGCAGAATCGGAGTGCGAATATCCCGACGCCCGGTGTGCCGCGCCCGGATGCCTCGCGCACGAGCCTGCCGCCGATGCGTCAACCGCAGAATGTCATCCGCCGCCCGGTTAAGCTGGACGGCATGGGCGAGGTGAAATCCGCCGCGGAACGGCAGGAGGAAGCCCGCCATCGCACAAACCTGAACATGGAGCACGCAGGCGAGTCCTCGCGTCGGAATCACTTGCAAAACGAGTTCGTGCGCCCGCAGGAGGACGTGGAAGAGGAAGCGCCGCGCGGCAAGAAGAGCGCGCTGACGGTGGTGATTGCCATCGTGCTGGTGATTGGTCTGCTCGTGGTGGGGCTTCTGCTGATTCCGGACAGCAATACCGGCTTCCTGGGCAACCTGAAGCGCACGATTACCGCGCCGCTGACCGGCCGCACGCAGACGCAGGCTGTCGCACCGACGGCATCGAGCTTCACTGCGTCGATCACCTCGTCCACCGCGCCGTATCAGATTACCTTCAACCTCGTCACCAGCAACAATGTCACGGACGTGCGCGTGGTGGATGAAAACGGAAATCCCTTTGACACGGTGACGCTGATGAGCCAGTCCAACACCGATAACACCGTCGTCTGGATTTTCACGCTGACGACCGCTGACGCCTACTCCGGCGTGATTGAGGCAGAAATGCTCAGCAATGAGGCGTGGATTCCGACTGGGTTCCGGCAGACGGTTTCGCTGGGCGGCAATAGCCCTGCGTCCATTTCCAACCTGCCGACGAATTTCTCCACAGCCGCAAACAATCCGGCTCAGCCGGATGCTCACGAACTGACCGCCGATTCCACCACGGAACCGACGGTCAGCCCTGCAATGGCGGAGAATACGCAAAATTTGGCGCTGACGATTTCGACGGAAGCGCCGACCGAAGCGCCGACGCTGATGCCGACCACAGTGCCGACGGAAATCCCGACGGAGATGCCGACGGAAGCCCCGACGCAGGCGCCCGTGCTGGTGACGCTCGCGCCGACGGAAGTGCCGACCGTTACCCCGACGATGGCCCCTGCGCCGCAGGAAACGGAAGAAATCATCCTGCCCGAAGAGGAAACGACGGAAACGCCTGAACCTGATCCCACGGAAGTGCCGACCGAAGAGCCGACCCCCGAACCGACCGCTACCCCGCGCCCTGTACTGACTTTCTCCGCGGACGCAAGCGCTGATCCGTCGCTGATTGCCGACACCGTGGTCTATCAGGATGACAGCCGCACCGCCGTGAAGGAATACACCCGCGACGAGAAGGAAATCATCGACATGCCCGCAGGCGACGACTACACGACGCGCAAAATCGGTGTGCTGACCTACCGCGGCACGGCATTCCGCCAGAACGCCGCCGTCGGCACAGTGGAAGACGCGACGCAGCTGACGCAGGTGTGGGCGGTCGAAACCGGCAGCCTGAAGGGCAAGAGCCGAACCTACTACGGCTTCTCGTGGGCGAATCAGCCCGTGATTGAGCAGTGGGCGCGCCGCGTGCGCCAGGATATGCCCCTGCTGGACGGCAAGAACGATAAAACCGCGCTGAAGGAAGTTATCGCCGCCAGCTTGGACGGTAAAATCTACTTCCTTGACCTTGAAGACGGCAGCAAGACCCGCGAACCGATTGAACTCGGTTACCCGATGCGCTCCACGCCCAGCCTCAGCACGCTGGCGTATCCGCAGATGTCCGTCGGGCAGTACGCGCGCTTCCTCGCCAACAAGACGGGCAGCATCGGTCAGCACTTCTATGATCTGCTGACGAACAAGAAGAACCTGACCATCGACGGTCTGGATGGCGGCAGCAAGAAAGACCGCGCGTACAACGATGTTGGCGCGTTCGACGGCTCGGCGCTCTATGACCGCAACAGCGATACATACATCACCGCCGGCACGAACGGTATGCTCTACACCGTGCATATGAACACGGTCTACGAAACGCCGACGGATGAATCCGGCAACCTGAAAGTCAGCCCGACCATCACGATGATGAAGAGCCGCACGAAGAAACAGAAGGATGCCTACACGGCGGTGGAAGCACCCATTGCGATGTACGGCAGCTATGTGTTCTATGCGGATGTGGAGGGCGTGCTGCGCTGCGTTGACACGACGACGATGACCACCGTCTGGGCCGTCGAAACGGGCGACGCGGTCAAGTCTGCCGTTGCGCTGGATTTTGACGACGACGGACGCCTCTGGCTCTACACGGCGAACACGCTGCTGAACCGCTCCAAGGGCGACGTTACCATCCGCCGCTACGACGCGACGACGGGCGCGGAGGATTGGTCGCTTGCCCTGAACGCGACGAAGAAAAAGGACTACACCGCGGGCGCGATGGCGTCCCCCGTCATCGGGCAATATCAGCTGGGCGACTTGGTGTACTACACGCTGTCCTACATTTCCGCTTCCGGCAGTGAAAAGCTGTTAGGCAGCGGCGCGAAGGCGCAGGAGGGCGTGCTGGTTGCGCTGAACAAGCAGACGGGCAAAGTCGTCTGGGCGAAGTCGCTGGGCGGCTACTGCTACTCGTCGCCCGTCGCGGTCTACAACGAGAACGGCAAGGGATGGATTATTCAGGCGACGAGCGATGGCGTGCTCATGCTGCTGGACGGCTTGACGGGCGAAACCATCAACACCCTGCAGCTCAATGGCACGATTGAAGCGTCCCCCGCCGTCTACCAGAACATGCTTGTCATCGGCACGACCGGCAAGGGCACGAGTTTCCTCTACGGCGTGAAGATTGACTAATACTATTTCCAAATTCACCTGCACCATCTGCTCGCGCCTTTTTCCTTCTGGCGTCCGGTTGTTCCACTTAGCGTAGCGCTGCTACGCTGCGTTCCACTCCCGTTAGCCAGAAAGAAAAATTCGCTTCGCATCTTGGCGCATTCTCATTTGGAAATAGTATAAGGCACCACCGCACAATTCGGCGGCGCGTCTGGCGATGTCTTTTCCGCCATCTGCATCATGCAAATTTCTCGATTTACCGCCAGTAAACCTTCGAAATTTGCATTTGCATCTGACGAAAAATCCATTCGCCAGCCGACCACCTCATTTGCGCGGTGTTACCCTAAGTGAATCCGATGTGCGCTGGAATGACTGCCGTTCCGGTGTGCAGCAAAAAGTGCCTGCAAGGAGGCAGTCGGTTCGGCTGACCTGCTTGCAGGCGCTTTTCTGATGAAAGATTGAAAAAGGAGAGAAAAACTATGATTCTTGATTTGCAGCATATTTCTGAAACACCGATTCACAACTTCAAGGGCGGCGACGGCATGGTGTATACGCGGATGTATTCGGACGATTTGAACCGCATCATGCTGGCGCGGATTACGCCCGGTTCGTCGATTGGGATGCATACACATGAGACGAACAGCGAGATTGTGTATGTGCTGTCGGGGACGGCACGGATTATGATGGATGATGGGGAAGAGATTGTCCATGCCGGACAGACGCACTATTGCCCGAAGGGACATCGGCACGCGACCTACTGTGAGGGGAATGAGGATTTGGTGATTTACGCCGTCGTCCCGGAGCATGGGCAGGGCAAATAAAAAAGCCGCTTCACCCAAGGGGTAGGGAAAAGCGACCAAGCCGGGCAGCCCAAAAAGGGTCAAGGGGGGACTTCGTCCCTTTTCGTCTGTCCCTTGCAGGGTGCAGGGACAGCGTCCCTGCTGGGGTTTGGGGCAACGCCCCAACTGTTTTTCGGGCGCTCAACTCAAAGGGAACAGTCAACAAAGGTGCAGGCAGCGAAGCGTCCCTGCCAGTAACTTTGCGCGTCCTCAGACGCGCCCCCAAGCTGCACATGCGACCACTTGCATATTGTCGCGCCAAATGGGCGCGACCGAATTGCTGGGTTTGCAACCATAGTTGCTCTTTTCGGCAAGCAGGGGATTTCGCCTCTGCGGAGGAGACGAGGGGGCAATGAAAACAGACGAATGTCTGCGGTCGCCCCCTTGACCCCTTCGGCGCCGCGACTTTTGGGGTTGTCTGCAGCTTGAATTTGTTGTTGCAGGGGGAATCGCGCCTGCGGGTGCAATAACGCGGGAGTCACCCCGCTTTCCCCGCCTTGTGCGCCTTGAGCTTCTTCGCCGCGTCAAGCGCGTAATCCACCAGCGCCACCAAAGCCAGCGCAACCGCAATCCAGAGGATGATTCTGTCCAGCGGCAGTGACGCCGCGACAAATTCCTTGTGCCAGAAGGAGAGAATCAGCGCGGCAATAAAGGAAAACTGCGCTGATTTGCCCAAGATGTTCGAGTAGACGACAATGCCGTTTTGCAGCATATAGATGCCGCCGATAATCATCACAACTTCCTTCGTCATCACGATGAGAATCGCAGGCCACGGGAACACGCCGGACAGCCCTTGCCCAAGCAGCGCGGTGCAGACCATCAGCTTGTCCGCCAAGGGATCCATCAGCTTGCCGAAAGCGGTAATCTGATTGTTTTTGCGTGCAAGATACCCGTCCAGATAATCGGTGATGCTGGCAATGATAAACACGGCGAGCGCCCACTTCTCATATCCGGCGAGAAATAACCCTGCGAAAACCGGAATCAGCACGAGACGGAGCATCGTCAGGATGTTGGGGAGATTCCAAATGTCTTTGAGATACTTGCTGCTGAAACTACCCACGAAATAAGTCCTTTCTAATAAACTTGCCGGCAGGAATACCGGGTTACCTAAAAACTCGCGCCTCTAAGCATACCACAAAATGCGCCGAAAGAAAAGCCCAAAGCGCGAATTTTGATGCCGAATCAACGATTTTCGCGGAAGTTTCGGCAGGAAAAACACGCAGCGCGTCGAATGAATGCAGAGAAAGTACAGAATAACGGAGGAAATGAGATATGCTGACTCGAAACGATGGCAGGGCGCCGGAAATGGGGCGCCCTGTGACGATTGAAACCGACTTTGTGCGCACGGCGGATGGCTCGTGCCTGATTTGCACGGGCAATACAAAGGTTATCTGCACAGCATCGGTGGAGGAGAATGTGCCGCCGTTCCTGCGCGGAAAGGGGCAGGGCTGGGTGACGGCGGAATACGCCATGCTGCCCGCCTCGACAGGACATCGCAAGCAGCGCGACGGCGTGAAGCGGGACGGACGCGGCGTGGAGATTTCCCGGCTGATTGGGCGCAGCCTGCGTCAGGCGGTTGATTTGACGGCGCTGGGCGAACGTACCATCACGCTGGACTGCGACGTGCTGCAGGCCGACGGCGGAACGCGCACCGCGGCGATTACCGGCGCAATGGTGGCGCTCGTGTGCGCGGTCAGCAAGCTGCTGGACGAGGGCAAGCTCCTGCGCTCACCGATTACGCATCAAATCGCGGCAATTTCCGTCGGCGTGGTGGATGATACGCCCTGCGTCGACTTGTGCTATGAAGAGGACAGCCGCGCGCAGGTGGATATGAACATCGTCATGAACGAAAAGGGCGAGTTTGTTGAGCTGCAGGGCACGGGCGAGGGACGCTCCTTCACGCAGGCGGAACTGAATGCGCTGCTGGACATGGGCGCGAAGGGTATCCGCGCGCTGATGGAGAAGCAGAAGGATTCGCTGGCGGAATCCAAGCGGCATTTGAGCGCCAAACCGACGCTTGTGGTCGCGTCTTCCAATCAGCATAAGATTCGCGAATTGCAGCACATTTTCGGGGATTACTACACCGTTGTTTCGATGGTGGCGGCAGGTTTTAATGCGCCGATTGAGGAAACGGCGACGACGTTCGCTGGCAATGCGGCCATTAAGGCGGAGACGGTCAGCGCGGCGACGGGACTGCCGACGCTTGCGGATGACAGCGGTTTGTCCGTCGAGGTGCTGGACGGCGACCCCGGCGTGTACAGCGCGCGCTACGCCATGATGGCGGGCGAGGGCAGCGGCGATGCGGCGAACAATGCGCTGCTGCTGCGCCGCATGAAGGGCAAGACTGACCGCTCCTGCGCGTTCATCTGCGCGCTGGCGCTCAAGATTCCGGGCAGGGAGACGCTGATTGCGGAAGGCTCCTGCCCCGGCGTGCTGCTGGAGGAAGAGCGCGGCACGGGCGGTTTCGGTTATGATCCGCTGTTCCTCTATGAGCCGCTGAACAAGACCTTCGCTGAAGTGACCGAGGAAGAGAAGAACCAAATCAGCCATCGCGCACGGGCGTGCGAGAAGATGCTCGAGATTATGAAGGGGCTGCACGAATGATGCGCGCACTGGTGCTGTCCGACATTCACGGCGAGGAAAGCCAACTGCGGTGGATGCTGGAAGAAACATGGAAGATGACGGGGAAAATCGACGGATACTTCTTTCTGGGCGATGGTGTGGATGATTTCGCACAAGCGGAAAACTTCATCCGCCGCCGCGATCCGGATGCGCTGATGCTGGATGTGCGCGGCAACAACGACTTCTGCTGCCCGAATGCCCCGTACTACCGGGTGACGGACTTCGGCGGGGTGCGGCTGTACCTGACGCATGGGCATTTGGAGCGCGTCAAGCTGACCCGTTCGTTCCTCTATGAGCGGGCGCGGGAGGAAAAGTGCGATATTGCCTTCTACGGCCATACGCATGAGCCGGATATGGTCACGGGCGTGCCGATGCTGGTCAATCCGGGCGCGGTCTGCCGGGAGCAGATGGCGATGCTGGAGGTAGAGGACGGCCGCCCAAGGGTGAAAATGCTGGTATTTTGAGGAAAAACTGACGCAATGAGGTGACCAGATGGCGGAAAAGGCATTCGCCAGATGGTGGCCGAATAAGTCAGAGATTCCGTGAAGGAGGACAAGATATGCGCGGACTGGTGCGCGTGGGGGCGGCGGTTCCGTCGCTGGCGCTGGGGAACGTGAAGGAGAACATGAAGCGCCATCTGGCGATGATGCGGGAAGCGAAGGAAAAACACGTCAGCATCGTGACTTTCCCGGAGCTGAGCCTGACGGGGTATACCTGCGGCGATTTGTTTTTTCAGCGGCGGCTGCTGGACGGTGTGACGGACGCGCTGCTCGCACTAAAGGACGAAATGCCGGAGGGAATCCTTGCGGTCGTCGGTGCGCCGCTGGAAATTGAGGGCGCACTGTATAACTGCGCGGTGGTGCTGCACAAAGGCGAAATCATCAGTGCGGTGCCGAAAACGTTCCTGCCCAATAACGGCGAATTCTATGAGAAGCGCTGGTTTCAGTCGGGTGATGCGCGCAGGGATGCATCGGTCGCCATTCAGAAGCTGAAAACGGATGTCTGCCGTCAGGCAATATTTGAAACGGAGGACGGTGTGCGCTTCGGCATCGAGCTGTGCGAGGATTTGTGGGCGCCGCTGCCGCCGAGCACGATGCTGTCCGTTGAAGGCGCGGAAATCATCCTGAACCTGTCCGCAAGCAACGAGCTGCTGAGCAAGCGCGAGTACCGCCAGCAGCTCATCAGCCAGCAGAGCGCGCGCTGCCAGTGCGGGTATGTGTACGTTTCGGCGGGCATGGGCGAATCGTCCTCCGACCTTGTGTTTTCCGGGCACAGCGTGATTGCTTCCTGCGGCACGGTCATCCGGGAAAGCGAGGGGTATCTCGCGGACAATTACCTGATGACGGCGGATATTGACATTGACCGCATCCGCGCCGACCGCATGAAGCAGAGCAGCTTCGCGGACTGCGCGGCACAGGTGCGCGCCATGTGGAAGCAGGCGCCGAATATCCTGCGAACGATGGAAAACGCGCTGCTGCCGGACGACGTGACGCCGGATTACCGCGTCAGCAAGCACCCGTTCATCCCGTCGGACAAGGCGTCCCGGCAATTGCGGTGCGCGCAGATTCTGGCGATGCAGGCGACGGCGCTGGCGCGTCGCTTGTCCGTCACGGGCGGGAAGGTCGTCGTTGGCATCTCCGGCGGATTGGACTCGACGCTTGCTCTGCTGGCGGCGTGCAAGGCGGTGGACATGCTCCATCTGCCGCGCACGAACATCCTCGGCATCACCATGCCGTGCTTCGGCACAACCGACCGCACCTACCACAACGCGCTGGATTTGATGACGAGCCTTGGGGTCAGCCAGCGGGAAATCCCAATTCACAACGCGGTTCGCCAGCATTTTGCCGACATCGGGCACGACGAGAGCGACCACTCCGTCACCTACGAGAATTGTCAGGCGCGCGAGCGGACGCAGGTGCTGATGGACGTGGCGAACAAAATCGGCGCGATTGTCCTTGGCACAGGCGATTTGAGCGAAATCGCGCTGGGATGGTGCACTTACAACGCCGACCACATGAGCATGTACGGCGTGAACAGCGGCGTGCCCAAAACGCTGGTGCGCTGGGTGATTCAGACGGCGGCGGAGAACGAAGCCTTCTCATCCAGCCGCGAATGCCTGCAAAGCATCCTTGATACACCGATCAGCCCCGAACTGCTGCCGCCGGATGAAAAGGGAAATATCCTCCAGCAGACGGAGGATGTCGTCGGGCCGTACGCGCTGCACGACTTCTTCCTCTACTATGCGATTCGCTTCGGATATCCGCCGAAAAAGGTGTTCGACCTGTGCTGCATTGCGTTTCAGGACGATTTCAGCTGCGAAACCATCCTCAAATGGCTGAAAAACTTCTATCGCCGCTTCTGGACGCAGCAGTTCAAGCGGAACTGTATGCCTGACGGCGTGAAAATCGGCTCCATTGCCCTGTCTCCGCGCGGCGACTGGCGGATGCCGTCGGATGCGCAGTACAAAGCGTGGATGGACGAATGCGATTGCATAAAGGCATAAAATGATAACGATAGGGCTTGCGTGAAACCACCAAATCTGGTATAATAGCAGCGAAACATCACGATGCGCCACAAGGGAGGCGAACGGCATGAGGTGTCAATACTGCAACTGCGCGGAGAGCAAGGTCATCGACTCGCGCCCGACCGAAGAGGGCAACAGCATTCGTCGGCGGCGGGAGTGCATGGGCTGTGGGCGGCGATTCACGACGTATGAGAAAATCGAGATGCTGCCGCTGATGGTTGTCAAGCGCGACGGCCGGCGGGAAACCTTTGATGCGCAGAAGATTAAGGCAGGCATTCTTCATGCCTGCGAGAAACTTCCGGTGTCCATGCAGCAGATTGACGCGATGACCACGAGCATCGAGCAGCGCGCCTATGCCAGCATGGAAGGGGAGATTTCCTCCCAGCGCATTGGCGACATGGTGATGGAGGAGCTGAAAGCAACAAACGACGTGGCATATGTGCGCTTTGCGGCGGTGTATCGCCTCTTCACGGATATTGGAACGTTCATGCAGGAACTGCAGAAGCTGCTGGATGAGGGGAAAAAGTAGGTTCTTCACGGAAAGTTGAGGGAGCAAACAAGGACTTAGGCGAAGCACCAAAAAGCTGCACGCGGAAGGAGCATGAAAGCGCGACCAACTCAATCGCGAAAAGGGGTCAAGGGGCAATTGCCCCTTGCAGGGTCAAGGGACAGCGTCCCTTGTGGGGTTTGGGGCAACGCCCCAACAGTTCCACGGGCGACCAGTATGCCAAACGCGCTCAACAAAGGTGCAGGCAGCGAAGCGTCCCTGCCAGTAACTTTGCGCTCCCGCAGGAGCGCACCCAAGCTGCTCTTCCCCCAAGATTCCGTGAAGAACCAAAAAGTAAAGCAAGCAAAATGCGCTGGACGCGGAAAAAAATCGCGTTCCAGCGCATTTTTATTGCACGAAAAAGGAGAAGCCGCTTATGCAGCTTCCCCTGATTTTGCTTACTTCAGCATGGATTCTTCCCAGGAATCGAACGGCTTGATGCCCAGCAGACCCGCCACCGTCGGGGCGACGTTCGCCAGACCGAAGCCGTGACCATCCTTCAGTTCGTGACGCTCGTCCTTGTCGTACACGATGAAGGGGACGGGGTTCAGGCTGTGCGCCGTGCGGACGCTGATCTTGCCCTTCTTGTTCTTCTCCAGCATCTGGTCGGCATTGCCGTGGTCAGCCGTCACGCAGAGAATCGCGCCGTACTCGTCGCACGCCTTCTTCACGCGCGCAAGGCACAGGTCAACGGATTCCACCGCGATTTCGGTTGCCAGCAGGTTGCCGGTGTGGCCAACCATGTCGCCGTTGGGGTAGTTGCAGCGGATGAAGCCGTACTTGCCGCTCTTGATGGCGTCCACCACCAGGTCGGTGATTTCGGTCGCCTTCATCCACGGGCATTCGTCGAAGGAACGCACGTCGGAGGGCACTTCCACCCACGTTTCCAGCTCCTCGGAGAACTTTTCGGAGCGGTTGCCGTTCCAGAAGTACGTCACATGGCCAAACTTCTGCGTCTCGGAGCAGGCAAACTCGTTGACGCCGTTGGCGACAAGCAGCTCAGTCAGCGTGTTGCGGATTTCCGGCGGGTTGACGAGGAAGGACTTCGGGATGCACAGGTCGCCGTCATACTGGAGCATACCGGCGTACTTCACCTTGGGCATTTCGCCGCGGTCGAACTTGTCGAACGAGCTGTCGCCGTCGAACGCCATCGAAATTTCCTGTGCGCGGTCGCCGCGGAAGTTAAAGAGGATAACGCTGTCGCCGTCCTCCATCTTGCCAACGGGCTTGCCATTCTCCGCAATCACGAATGCCGGCAGGTCTTGGTCAATCACGCCGGTTTCCGCGCGATAGGTCTCAATGGCTTCCTTCGCGGTCGCAAACTGACGGCCGATGCCATGCACATGCGTGTCCCAGCCCGCCTTGACCATCGGCCAGTTCGCCTGATAGCGGTCCATGGTGATGGTCATGCGGCCGCCGCCGGAAGCGATTTTGCCGTCGAAATCTGCGTCATTCAGGGAGGCGAGAACGTCTTCCAGCTCCTGCACATACTCCAGCGCGGAGGTGGCGGGCACGTCGCGGCCGTCCAGCAGAATGTGGCAGCGGACGCGCTTTACGCCCTCCTTCTTGGCTTCCTTCAGCATCGCAATCAGGTGCGAAATGTTGGAGTGCACGTTGCCGTCGGAGAGCAGACCGATGAAGTGCAGGGTTGCGCCATTGTCCTTCAGGTCGCTGACGAGGTTCTTCCACGCATCCGAGGTGTAAATCTTACCGGATTCGATGGATTCGTTGACAAGCTTGGCACCCTGCGAGTAAATCTGACCGCAGCCGAGCGCGTTGTGGCCGACTTCGGAGTTGCCCATATCATCATCGGAGGGCAGACCGACTGCCGTGCCGTGCGCCTTGATGATCTGCCACGGGCAGGTTTCCTTGAGTTCGTTGAGGGTCGGGGTCGTGGCCTTTTTGACCATGTTGCCCAGTTCTTCAGGGGTTTCGCCTACGCCGTCCATGACGACGAGAACAACCGGCTTTTTCATTGTTCAAAAATCCTCCTTAAAAAATACAGTACCGGGGAGAATCTGGTAGGCTGGGACGGGTGTCCGAGCCCACCCCATAGAATAGTCTATTTTTTCACGGATGTCAAGGGGCAGGGGCGGTTAAAAGGAATAAACACGCGGGAAAAGCGATAAACACGCGGGCATAGTATGACGAAGCGACCAACTGAATCGCGCGGAGGGGTCAAGGGGCGGAGCTCCCTTGTGGGGTTTGAGGCAACGCCCCAATTGTTCCTCGTTTAATCTACTCCAAGGGAAAAGTCAACAAGGCGCAGGCAGCGAAGCGTCCCTGCCAGTAGCTTTGCGCTCCCGCAGGAGCGCCCCCAAGCTGCTCTTTCCACCTTGCTGCACATTGTCGCGCCAAATGGGCGCGACCGCCCATCCCGCGCAGCACGAAAAAGCAGCAGAACGCGCCGCCCTGCTGCCTTCATCTGCCTGATTCACTTCGCCCAGTGCTTCAGCTTTGGTAGCATGTCCGCCAAATACGCGCGTACCTGCTCTGGCGGCCACGCATCATTTGACATGTACGGCACCAGAAACGCCAGCAGCTCTTCCAATGAATTGTACGCAAATTTCCCATCCGTATAACACCACTTGCAGTAGTCCTCGTTGAATGCGCCGCCGGGTTCGCGGCTGATGGTTGTGTCGTCAAGCGGCATACCGCAGCACTGGCAAATCAGCGTCCGCGGAGAACCGAGCAGCGTGTTAATCGAGACGTCGTAGAGCTTCGAGAGCAGCTTGAGTGTCTCCGTGTTCGGCAGGGTATCGCCCCTTTCCCAGCGGGACACGGCTTGGCGCGTCACAAACAGCTTCTCCGCGAGTGCATCTTGCGACAGTCCGCGTTCTGTCCGCAGTTTCAGAAGCATGTCTTTGGCTTCCATTGGAATCATCCTCCTTGCCATGATGATACCACATCCGCATTTTCAGCGCAAGCAACTGCTTGTTGCCCCGTCCGAATCCACCGAACGTGCAGAAGAATTAAGGCACCACCGCACAATTCGGCGGCGCGTCTGGCGATGCCTTTTCCGCCATCTGCGGCATGCAAATTTCTCGATTTACCTCCAGTAAACCTTCGAAATTTGCATTTGCATCTGACGAAAAATCCATTCGCCAGCCGACCACCTCATTTGTGCGGTGTTACCTTAAATTTCATCCGACGCGGGCAAATCCACCAGATAGCAAGTACCCGCGCAGAGGAAGCAGTGCCGGTCGTCATCCGAAAAAGCAAAATCCATATAATAAAGATGCTTCACGTTAAATTCGCACACCTTCTGCCGTGACTTCATGCGGTGCACGCTGATGCTGTACCGGGGCTTGTCGTTGCCCATGTAGAACCATACATACGCAACATAGTTCCGTTTCGGCGAGAGGAAAATCTCGGAAAAGTTGCTTCCGGTGCGCTCAACCTTCCAGTCATCCGCGGCAGTCCCTTCCATCGACGCGGCGGTGCGCCACGAAAGCACCTGATAATCATCGTACGGTTCCGTGTAAGGACGCGTGAAAATCATCAGAATTTCATCCGCATTCAGCCATTTGGCATACTCAACCGTTCTGCGCGCCTCCTGACCATCGGGATAGCGCAGGGACTTCAGGCAATGCCCGTCTTTGTCCAGCACGTCAATCCCGCGATGGTCGATGGCGCGGGGAGCGCCTACCATGATGAGCAGCTGGTCGGCGTACACATCCAGATTGAGAAACTGGTCGGCATATTCGCGCTCGTAGATGCACGCGCACGTCCCGTCTTCAACCGAATAGCGCCACACGCGGTGGAACTCCGTGCAGAAATACGCGTATTTTTCGTCGCTGCTGAAACACGGCGTGCCGCCGTCCGTGTTGACACCCTTGATACTTGTCCGATGCTTTTCGGTGAAAACGCCGTCGATTCGCTCGTAGAGGACACACACAACCACGTCTTTGGCGGTTGCGTTGGCAAGAAAAATCTTGCTTTTCGTGGGCGAAAGCGCGATTTCCGCATTGCGAAGGCGGCTGATGGTCTGCACGAATTTGCCCTTCTGTGTATCAAAAATCTTGATGCCGCCGCCGAACAGGATGACCTGATGGTCGTCGAGGAAGGTAGGGAAAGCGTGGCGCGGCTCTTTGCCCTCCATATAGGGGTGGATTTGCACTGCGCTGTCGGCGGCGCTGTATGAATCCGGGCGCGGCGGGCGCTGCTGCTGCATTATCGCCTGCAATTCCTGCAAAAACTGCTGGGAATCAAACGGCATGTGTCATCACCTCATCTTTACTATATCACATTCGCTTTTCCTGCGCAAGCAACTGCCTGTTGCCTCGCTTGCGTCCGCCGAAAATGCCCTTTTTTTGTTTTTTCCGGTGTAAACGGTTGAGTTCTGTTTCGCACTGTGCTACACTATCGTTGGGAAAATTTCATTTCCCGACACCAACACCGAGGAATAAGCATCATGATTGAAAAATGGACAACCCCCATCCCGAAACTGAGCGGGCGCGAAGGACGCACCGTCTATGTGTACGTCCCCGACGAAGCGCAGGAGAACCCCGAAGCGCGCTATCCTGTGCTGTACATGTTCGACGGCCATAACGTTTTCTTCGATTCCGACGCGACCTACGGGAAGTGCTGGGGGATGAAGGAATATCTTGAATCGACAAACACGCCGCTGATTGTCGTTGCGGTGGACTGCAACCATTCGCCGAATAACGGGCGGCTGAGCGAATATTCCCCCTTCACGTTTGAAGACCCGAAGCTCGGCTACATCCGCGGGCGCGGGCGCACGACGATGGACTGGTTCGCGCATACGCTGAAAGGCATGATTGACGAAAAGTACCCGACGCTGCCGGGGCGCGAAACGACGTGGATTGCGGGGTCGAGCATGGGCGGGCTGATGAGCCTGTATGCGGTGACGGCGTTTAACGACGTGTATTCGCGCGCGGCGTGCCTTTCGCCGAGCATCTGGTTTGCCACGCGCAGCCTTGACCGCCTGATTCGCGACGCGCAATTTGCCCCGGACACCGTGATTTATATGGACTACGGTTCGCGCGAGATGGCGCACCACGACAACATGCGCAAGCAGTACGCCGCCGTAACAAGCCGTCTGCTGGAAAAGCAGGTGCTGCTGACGAGCCGCATCGTCCCCAACGGCGACCACTGCGAAGCCTGCTGGGAAGAGCAGATTCCCTTCTTCATGCACATTCTGTTCTACAATCGCGAATAATAGGAGGCGCAACCCATGCAGACATATTACACAAAATGGTACAGCCCCTCCGTCGGGCGAGAGATGGAAATCAAGGTGTACGGTCACGCCGGCCGCCCAGTGCTGTTCATTCCCTGCCAAGACGGGCGCTTTTTCGACTTCGAGAACTACCACATGACCGACGCATGGGCACCGTGGATTGAATCCGGGCAGTGCATGGTCTTTTCCATCGACACGCTGGATAAGGAGACGTACTCCGCAACCTACGACCCGCACGACCGCATCCGCCGCCATGAAGCGTGGATGAACTACATCGTGCGCGAGGTTGCGCCGTTCATCCAGTCCATGACGAACGACCGCAATGGCTGGGACGGCACGCCGGGCATCATTGCGTTCGGCTGCTCCCTGGGCGCGACGCACGCGGCAAACCTGTATTTCCGCTTCCCGGAGACGTTCGACGGTCTGCTGGCGCTCAGCGGCATTTACACCAGCGAATACGGCTTCCCCGGCTACATGGATGAGCTGGTGTACGCCAATTCCCCGGTGGATTATCTCGCCGGAATTTCGCCCGACCACCCGTTTATCCGCCTGTACAACGACCACAAGGCGGTGGTTGTCGTCGGGCAGGGCGCGTGGGAAGTGCCGGAGAGCACATTCCGCCTGCGCGACATCTGTGCGCAGAAGGACATTCACGTCTGGTTCGACATTTGGGGCTACGATGTGAAGCACGACTGGGACTGGTGGTATCAGCAAGTGGCTTATCATGTCCCGCATATCCTGTAAGTGGGGAGGCGCCAGAGGCTCTGCCTCTGGACTCCGGCAGGGGGGGACTTCGTCCCGTTTCATTTGCCCTGCACCCACGAAGGGTCTTCGACCCTCTCGACACCCATTTCGCGATTGAGTTGGTAACACTTTCAGGCAATGCCCGCGTGTTTATCCAATGAACCTTCGGTTCAGTAAAAACAAAAGGATGAATCAAACCATGAAGAATTTCGTTTTCATTTCCCCCAATTTCCCCGTCAACTACTGGCAGTTCTGCCGTCAGCTGCGCAATAACGGGCTGCGCGTCCTCGGCATCGGCGATCAGCCCTATGATACCCTCCTGCCCGAACTCAAGAGCGCCCTGCACGAATACTACAAGGTCGGCAGCTTGGAGAATTACGACGAGGTGTACCGCGCCGTCGCGTTCTTCATCAGCAAATACGGCCGTATCGACTGGCTGGAGAGCAACAACGAATACTGGCTGGAGCACGATGCCATGCTCCGTACCGATTTCCACATCACCAGCGGCTTCCAAGTCAGCGATATGCCGCGCATCAAGTTCAAGTCCAAGATGAAGGAATACTATCAGAAGGTCGGCATCGCGACGGCGCGCTACCATATGGTGGATAATTTCGATGGCTGCAAAGCGTTCATCAGCGAAGTTGGCTACCCCGTCATTGTCAAGCCGGATAACGGCGTGGGCGCGTCCCACACCTACAAGCTGTCCAGCGACGATGACCTCCGCCACTTCCTCATCGTCAAAGAGCCGGAAGTCTCCTATATTATGGAGGAGTTTATCCACGCCGAAGTCAACAGCTACGACGCCATCATCAACAGCAAGGGCGAGCCGATTTTCGAGACGGGCAACGTCAGTCCTGTCTCTATCATGGACATTGTGAACAACGACGACAACTCCGTGTACTACATCGTCAAGGACTTGCACGATGATGTCCGCAAGGCGGGCCGCGCGACGGTGAAGTCCTTCGGCGTGCGCAGCCGGTTCGTGCACTTCGAGTTCTTCCGCCTGACAGAGGATCAGCCGTCGATGGGCAAGAAGGGCGACGTGGTTGCGCTGGAGGTCAACATGCGGCCGTGCGGCGGTTTCTCGCCGGACATGATGAATTTTGCCAACTCGACCGACGTGTACAAAATTTGGGCGGACATGATTGCCTATGACAGCACGCTGATGCCGCAGGGTGAGCACGCCTTCTGCGCATTTGCGGGTCGCCGCGACGGCAAGCACTTCCGCCTGTCCCACGAGCAGCTGATGACGAAGTACGCCGCGCAGATGAAGATGGTCGGCCGTGTGCCGGACGCCTTGTCGGGCGCGATGGGCAACATGATGTACGTCGCGAACTTCCCGACGGAGGACGCAATGAACGCGTTCTACGCGGATGCGTGCGAGACGGTGTAATCCCAAAAAAAAATAAGCAGGCTGCCTCTGAACGCATCGGAGGCAGCTTTTCCGTTACTTTTTTGTTTTCCTTTTCCGCTCAATGTCGCAAATTCCGCCCATCGCGCACTTTTTCGTCAAAAAGTTAGCTTTCACTAACTTTTCCGCTTGACAAACCACCCATTATCCTGTAAAATATCCGTGTTAGCCAAAACTAACACGCAGGAGGACACCATCATGCTGGAACGCGCGCTGATTGACCACGGCTCCCCGACGCTGGCGAATATGAAGGTCGGCAGCCTGTTCACCTCGTCCTGCGCGGACGCGGCGGGCTTTCGCGCGGAGTTCCGGCGTGTGCAGGCAGCGCTTGAATCGCGCGGCGTGTCGCTGACCATCCTGCGAGTGCAGCAGGAGCGCGCACTGGTGTACGTCTACCGGCAGGAGGCGCTCGCGGCGCTGCTTGCACAGGCGGATGTTCAGGCGTTTCTGCGGGCAATGGGCTACGGGGACACATCCCCCGATGGCGCATTGGCGTTCCTGCGGCAGCGCTTGGCGGAATCGCCCTGCTTCCCGCACGAAATCGGCGTCTTCCTCGGCTATCCCCTCAGCGACGTCATCGCGTTCATGCGCGACGGCGGGCGCGGCTGCCGATGCAGCGGATGCTGGAAGGCGTACACGAACGAGTGCGAAGCGATGCGCGTTTTCCAGCGCTACAAGGCGTGCCGCGCGGCATACCAGACGCTTTTCCGCGCCGGATGGCCGCTTGAACGGCTGACCGTCCGCGCATAATTTCCTATTTTCTGCGCTCTCCTGAGCCATCTGCTCATCCTCGCTTGAAAATAGGACGACATTGAAAGGAAGTTTTTCTCATGAGCAAGATTGCAGTCATTTACTGGTCGGGCACGGGCAACACGCAGCAGATGGCGGAGGCCATTGCGAATCAGGCGCACGCGGATCTCTTCACTGCGAGCGAGTTTACTGCCGATAAGGCGGCAAACTACGACGCGTTCGCTTTCGGATGCAGCGCGATGGGCGCGGAGCAGCTGGAAGAGGACGAGTTCGAGCCGATGTGGAACGCGGTTGCGCCCGTGCTGGGCAGCAAGAAGGTTGTGCTGTTCGGCAGCTACGGCTGGGGCGGCGGCGAGTGGATGGACATTTGGAAGCGTGATAACGCGGGGCTGAATATCGTCGATACGGTGATTTGTCAGGATGCGCCGGATGACGACGCGCTGGCGGCGTGCCGTGCGGCGGCGGACAAGCTGGCATAATCAGCAAAATTGCATCAAAACACAGGGCGGTCGGCATAAAAAGCGGACTGCCCTGCTTGCTTATCCGTTCAAAAGCCGAAGCGCCGCCAGCGTTTCCGCGTCTGCCGCGCCAGATGCGCTCAAACCGCTTTTCTGCTGGAATTGGCGGAGCGCCTGTTCGGTTTCCGCGCCGAAATCGCCGTCCGCGCCGTGCAGGGGCAGGGGGAAGCCCGCCGCCATCAGCGCGCTTTGCAAGCCTTTCACCGCGTCGCCGGAATCGCCGATTTGCATCAGCCCCATCCGCCCCGCGAACATCGTCAGCATCCCGTGAAACTGCCAGCGGGTCACGCTCGTGTCCGCCTTCACGCCGCCGCCGGAGCAGTGCAGAATCCGCAGCGGGTTCGTCTGCATGACGACGCCGACGTGGTAGTAGTCGCGGCGGTCGGCGGAGGAGGCGTATCGGCTCGGCAGGGCGTACCCCTTCGCGCCGGGTTCGTGCGCGCGAAAGACGAGTTCGCCGCGCTGGAGCTGCCCCGCGCCGCGCAGGGGATTCAAGTCGTGCATGGCGTTGCGCGCCGTCCAGTTTGTGCCGTGGATGCCGCGCCACTGCCCACCGCTGCGGCGAATCGCGCCGATGACCAGCCCGATGCAGTCGCAGTAGCCGTCCGAGCCGTCGCGCCCCAATCGGTAGCGCGGATCAGCCGCCTGAATCCGCCGTACATTCGTCAGAAATTCGTCGATGGTCATGTTTTCACCCCGATTCAGCCTATGCGAAAAGGCGGTTTGGGGTGCAAAAAAAACGGAGCAGCCGCAAAAGCCGCTCCGCAATCAGTTCACTTTGAATTACGCATCGACGCGGAAGGCGTAGATGGTCGTCGTGTCGTAGATTTCGCCGGGACGCAGCGTCGTCGCCGGGAAATTCGGGTGATTCGGCGCATCCGGGTAGTGCTGCGTTTCCAGGCACAGACCGGAGTAGGGCAGATAGTGCATTCCGCCCTTGCCATCCGCGTAATCGGTGGTGCAGGCGGTGTAGAACTGCACGCCGGGCTGGTCGGTGATGACCTCCATCGTGCGGCCGGATTCCTCGTGGTGCACGCACGCGCACAGCCCCATTGCGCTGCCCTTGCGCAGGACGTAGTTGCAGTCGTAGCCCTTGGCGTAGCGCATCGGCACGCACTCGTTCATGCAGTCAAGCCCGTCGCCGATGAGTATCTCCTCGCGCAAGTCAAGCGGTGTTTGGCTGACAGGCATGTAGCCGCCCGTCGGAATCAGCCCGCTGTCCACCGCCGTCACCACGTCGCTGTCGATGTAGATGGCGTGGTCGCGCACGGTGCCGTGGTCGTAGCCGGCGAGGTTGAAATAGGTGTGATTCGTCATGTTGATGACGGTCGCCTTGTCGGTCGTCGCCTGATAGTGGAACGTCAGGTTGCAGTCGTCGTCCCACGAGATGGTCACGTCCGCCGTCAGATTGCCGGGGAAGTTCTCCTCCATGTCCGCGGAAACGTAGTGGAACTTGACGGAATCCACCGTATCCCCCGCGACGGGCGTCGCCTGCCAGACCTTCTTCTGGAAGCCGGCTTTGCCGCCATGCAGGGTATTTTCGCCGTCGTTCTGGTAGAGGTGATATTCCGTGCCGTCGAGGGTGAAGCAGCCGCCGCCGATGCGGTTCGCGAAGCGCCCGATGGTATCGCCCATCGCGCCGTGGCCGCCCTCATAATGCGCCAGCGTATCGAAGCCGAGGGCAACGTCCGCCAGCTTGCCGCTCTTGTCCGGCACGAGGATATTGGTCACAATCGCGCCGAGGTCAAGCATGGACACGGACGCGCCGGAATGGTTCGTCAAGGTATACATCGTCACGTTCTGACCGTCTTGGGTCGTGCCGAACGCGCGGGTGGTAATCGCCATAGTGTTTCCTCCTCCTACTCTTGCGTGAATCACGCTTCGGCTTTATTGTACATCACGCGGGGGATTTGTGCAAGGGGGAAGGAAGAAAAACGTGGGCAATATGACGTTCGAACAGAGCGGCGCATTTTCACTTCCTAAACAAATCCCCCAAATTGTCAGGCGGAAAAATCCCCCGCCTTGCAGGAATGCGCCCCCTCCGCGGCGAATCAACATAGAAACGGCAGTTGTCTGCCGCGAAAATCAAAATGCAAACAATCCGCCGATTTGGCGAATGTGAAGGGAGCGCTGACTATGTTGAATTTGGGCGAAAATTTGCGGAAGCTGATTCTGGCGGGCGTTGGGGTCGCGGCGGTGACGAAGGAAAAGGGCGCGGATGTGCTGAATGAACTGGTCAAAAAAGGCGAACTGACCATTGAACAGGGCAAGGTGCTCAACGAGGAACTCAAGCACAATATTAAGGATGCCATCCGCGAGAATGTGACGATTGTCACGCCGCCGGATGACGTGATTTCGGCGGTGGATTCGCTCTCCGATGAGCAGCTGGAGGCGCTGAAGGCCCACATTGCGGCGCGCGAGGCGACGAAAAAGGCGGCGGCATCGGCAGCATCCGACGAGACGGCCGAGAACTGAGGGCAGACAGCATATGACAGAGAAGGAACAGCAGCCGGTTACGCCGGAAATCCCTACCGAAGCGGCGGACAAGCCCGAAAACGACAATCCGCCGAAAAACGAGAACCGACGCGGCGCGAATCAGACGGAGCGGGAGCGGACAATCGCCCAGAATCGCCAGCGCCTGCGCGAAATTGTGGACGTGGTGCGCAAGCATGACATCCTGCACGGCATCACGCCGGAAAAACTCTGCGCCATCATCGAGGATCTTGGCCCGACGTTCATCAAGCTGGGGCAAATCCTCTCCATGCGGTCGGATATTCTGCCGCGGGACTACTGCGAGGCGCTGAAAAAGCTGCGCTCGAACGTGTCGCCCATGCCCTTTGAGCAGGTGCAGCGCGTGGTGGAAACCTCCTACGGCTGCCCGATGGAGGAAGTGTTCGCGTCGTTTGACGAGAAGGCGCTGGGCAGTGCGTCCATCGCGCAGGCGCACGCCGCCATCCTCAAAAGCGGGGAGAGCGTTGTTGTCAAGGTGCAGCGCGAGGGCATCCACGAGGTCATGAGCCGCGACATCATCCTGCTCAAACAGGCGTGCAAGGTGCTGAAGTACACCCCCGCCGGCAGTCTGGTGGACTTCAATCAGGTGCTGGACGAAATGTGGGTCGTTGCGCAGGAAGAAATGAATTTCCAGACCGAAGCGGCGAATCTGGAGCGCTTCCACGCGCTGAATCAGGACGTCGTGTTCGTCACGTCGCCGATTCTCTACCGCGCGTACACCACAACGAACGTGCTGGTGATGGAGCGCATCGACGGCATGGGCATCGACGAACACGACAAGCTGGTGGAAGCGGGCTACGACCTCGCGGAAATCGGCGCGAAGCTGGCGGACAACTACGTCCGGCAGATTATGGAGGACGGCTTCTTCCACGCTGACCCGCATCCGGGCAACATCCGCATCCGCGACGGCAAAATCGTCTGGCTCGACATGGGTATGATGGGCAGCTTGAACGAAAAGGAACGCAAGCTCATCGGCAACGCGATTGTCGGCGTGGCGCGCGGCGATATTGCCCTTGTGCGCGATGCGGTGCTGGGGCTGGGCGAATTCCACGGCACGGCGGACAAAAAGCAGCTCTACCGCGACATTGAGGCCATGCTGGATAAGTACGGCTCGGCGGATTTGGGCACGATGGACTTGGCGGAAGTGTTCGAGGACATGACCAGCGTCATGAAGACGAACGGCATCGCCATGCCCAGCAGCCTGACGATGCTTGCGCGCGGTCTGGCGACGATTGAGGGCGTCGTCGCTGACCTCAGCCCCGAACTAAACATCATGAACGTCATCACCGCGCGCATCGGCGACCAGATGTTTGACAACGTGGACTGGCGTGCGCTCCTGACGCAGGATGCCCGCGCCATCTACGAGAGCAGCCGGAAGTCACTGGAAATCCCCGCGCTGCTGGCGGATATCCTGCGCACAGGCTTAAAGGGCGAGGCGAATCTCGGCGTTGAGCATCACGCGGGCGAGGACGTCCGCAAGCTCGTTATTGCCATGGTGCGCAAGCTCTGCCTGATGCTGCTGTCGCTGGGGCTGCTCATCTTCGGCGGCGCGGTTGCAGGAAACGGCCCGCAGGTGTTTGGCTTGTCCATATACAGCAGCGGTTGCTTCGTGCTGGCGATGTGTGCCGCCGGATTTGCGCTGTGGAACAAGAAAAAATGATGGGAATCCCTTTTGCATTGTTGACACGTCAATAAAAATGCGCTACAATGGGTTGTGACAACGAAGAGGAGGAACAATCCATGCGCGTGGATAAATCCGTGATTGTGCTGTTTCGGCAGATGAACCTGTTTCTGAACCGGGAATTGCTGGACGAGAAGCTGACCTCGTCGGACGTGCTGTATCTGGCGCTGCTGTATGAGCAGGACGGGCGCACGCAGGACGAGATGGCGGAGGCGTACACGGTGGATCGCGCCGCGACGACCCGCAGCCTGCAAGGCTTGGAGAAGAAAGGGCTTGTGCGGCGGGAAGTGGATACGTTCGACCGACGGATTCGGCGGGTGTATCTGACGGAGAAAGCGATGCAGTACCGCACGGCGATACGGCGGATGGCGGATGACCTGGCTGATGCGCTGTTTGAGGGCATGAGTGAGGAAGAAGTGAAAGCGTTCATGGAGCAGGTGGAAGCGATGGGGCAGAGGGCGCGTAGGTTAAACCAGCGCCAAGAGCGCCTGAAAGCGAAGGGAATAGACAAGTAAGGGAAGCGCGACCAAGCCGGACAGCCAAAAAAGGGTCAAGGGACAATGTCCCTTGCAAGGTCAAGGGGCGGCGCCCCTTGTGGGGTTTGGGGCAACGCCCCAACCGTTTCACGGGCGACCAGTATGCCAAATGCGCTCAACAAAGGCGCAGGCAGCGAAGCGTCCCTGCCAGTAACTTTGCGCTCCCGCAGGAGCGCCCCACAACTTGCTTTCCCCATAACTTGCACATTGTCGCGCCCATTGGCGCGACCGACCATCCCAAAACAAAAATAAACGGCAGGTGCAGAGAATTTCTCACACCTGCCGTCTTTTTAGCTCTTGTTAAACCTCCGGATTCAGCACAAACGCGCCCACCGTCATCTCGTCGCCGTACAGCACAATCACCATGTCATACGGGTTTGTTTCGTCCTCCGCCACCTCGACGCCCTTGCGGATGAGCGTGCAGTACCAGTTCGTCCCCGTGATGGGTTCGGGCATCCCGCTCAGATTGCGGATGACGCTGATGTCGTAGTCCTCCGGATTCAGCCCGCACGCCGCGAGAATCGCCTGCAAGCGCGCATCCAGCGCCGCATCCGCCGTGTAAGCGGCATCGTTCGGGTCAAAATAGCCTGTCAGGATGGCATGAAGGTCGTCCGCCGACGCAATGCCGTAGATGCGCTGACGTGCCGCCAGACTGTCCTCGGAATCGAAGCGAATCATGCCGATGGCGTCGTACACGTCGGCGCTGACCAGTAGTTCAGCCTCGGTCAGCTCGTCCGCATAGCGCGTCACCATGTCGTCGAAATGCTCCTTGTAGACAATCTCAATGTCGTTGTCCAGCGGCGCGCCGGAAACGGCGTCGGTGGATTCGGCGGTCGCCGCCGTCCAGCAGGAGAAAATCAGCAGTACAGCCAAGAGAACAGAAGAAAACTTTTTCATGCGTGTCGCCCTTTCTATGATGTAATACTATTTCCAGAGACGTCGGCGCGGAATTGCATCCCTCCTTTCAATCGGATTTGCCCGCTCTGGAAAGTGGAAAGCAACAATACAGTTGTTCAAAAAAACAATATAAGTATAGTGTAGCACAAATGTTTGAACAATGTGCAAATAGAATGAAAATAAAATGTTAAATCTATTGATTATAAAAGCATAATATTGATACATCATGAACCACTTTCCCCCATTTTCCGCCCCCCTCTTGCATAAACGCCCAAAATAGCGTATACTGTGGTCAGGAAAGAAGAAAGGCAGGGGACAAGCGTGCAGCAGAAATCCAGCGGAGGAATGACGACAAAACGGCTGATTGCCATGATTGCGCTCGCCGTACTGGCGGTCGCGGTCATCGTGTTCGCCGTGCGTGAAATCCGGCTCTATGGTGATGTGCAGGTGGAGCAGAGCCGCACGCCGACGCCCGTTCCGGGGTACGGCAACGTCATGCAGGTCACGATTGACCCATCCCTGCCCACGCCCGTGCCGGTGCTGCGTTCCGGTGCGCAGGGAGAAGCCGTCTGGCAATTGCAGGAGCGCTTGCAGGCGCTGGGCTATTTGACCGGCAGCGTCGATGGACAGTTCGGCCCGGCGACAAAAGAGGCGGTGCAGCTGTTCCAGCGCCAGCATGGACTGACGGCGGACGGCATCGTGGGGGAAGATACGCGCGAGCTGCTCTATTCTGACAGCGCGCAGCCGTATGCCACGCCGACGCCCGCGCCCACCCAAGCCGCGCAAGCCCCTGAAGCTCCCGCGGAGGACGATATGATCCTCCTGTCGGCGGAGGTGGAAAACACAATCCCGGTTGGCTTCACGGCGGATGGGCTTCCGCTGCTGGTCAACCGGGATTCTCCTTTGCCTGATGATTATCAGCCGCAGCAGCTGGTCAACATGCGCGACTACTGTGACAGCAGCATCGTGAGCATCAAGGGCAGCGAAATCGAGGGCGAGCAGATTGCGGTGGATGCGCTGCTGGCGATGCTTATGCAGGCGCAGTCGGAGGGGCTGACATCATGGCAGATCAGCGCGGGATACCGGAGCGTTGCCTATCAGCAGAAGCTGTTCGACGACAAGGTGTACAGCTATCGTCAGCAGGGCATGACTGGCGCACAGGCGCGGAGTGCGGCGCGCAAACTCGTCGCAGACCCCGGATGCAGCGAGCATCACACCGGGCTGGCGTTCGACATCACCGTGCCGGGAACGTCCTTCGGCGGCACGAAACAGGCAAAATGGCTGGAAGAACACTGCTGGGAGTGGGGATTCATCCTGCGCTACCCGGCGGACAAGACCGCCATCACCGGCATCACGAATGAGCCGTGGCACTTCCGCTACGTTGGGGTGGATGCGTCAATGGAGATGCGGGAGACAGGGGAGTGCCTGGAAGAGTATGTGGAGAGAAAACAGAAGGAGCAGCAATAACCCAACAGCAGGCAGATGAGAACTGCATGGCAGCCGCGAATGGGTGTCGAGAGGGTCGAAGACCCTTCGCAGAGTCCAGAGACAGCGTCTCTGGCAGGGTTTGGGGCAGCGCCCCAAGGTTGCCATTACACCATCGTATCCAGTGCCATCATGAGGACAAAGCCCGCCAGCGTCGCGAGAACCATCAGACGCTGCCGCGGGCATTTTTGGCATTCCGGCAGAAGCTCCGCCAAGATGACCGTCACCATGGCGCCGCCGGAGAGCGAAAGCAGCAGCGGCAGGGCGGCGCGGACGCGAATCGCCAGCAGTGCGCCCAGAATCCCCGCAAGCGGCTCGACTGCGCCGGATAACTGTCCGAAGAAGAACGAACGGCGGCAGGAATAACCGTCGCGGCGGAGCGGCAGACTGACCGCCGCCCCTTCGGGGAAGTTTTGCAGCGCAATGCCGATGGCAAGCATCCACGCGCTGCGCCACGCCGCTCCGCCGGGGGACGCCAAAGCACCGAACGCGCAGCCGACCGCCAAGCCTTCGGGAATGTTGTGCAGGGTGATGCTGCCAATCAGCAGAACGGTTCGGCGGCGCACGTCGGACAGTGGCGTTCGGCGCATCCGGCGTGAAAGCAGCGCATCCGCCAACAGCACGAGCAGCCCGCCGAGCAAAAATCCGCCGCTGCACATCAGGAGCGGACTTTGCCGGAGGGAATGCGCGGACGTCAGCGCGGGCGCAAGGAGCGAAAAGTACGACGCGGCGAGCATGATGCCCGCACCGAGCGCCATCAGCAGGTTCATCACGCTTGGGTGAAATCGCCGGAGCGGGAATACGAGCGCCGCACCCAGCGCCGTCAGCAGATACATAAGCAGCGTCGCGAGAATAGCGGCGGACAGGGGGGATAAAATCATCAGAAACACATCCTTCCAAATAGAAAATTGCAGCACCGAACAAACGGCAGGAGGATTCTGCCTTCATCATACGCCGAGGATGGAAAAAAGTGCGGAAAGTCAACCGGATGCATCCAGCGTCAAAAAAAGATGAAAAACCTTCCGCCTGAAAGCAGGAATTTCGCCGAAAACGTAGAAAGAATAAGGGTTGCAATTTTGGCTCGAAGGATTTTTTTTGCCTTTGGGCTTTCAGAAAGTGTGAGTGTGATTCAAGCATGACCCAAGTCCCCTACACCCTGCGCGTTCTGGCGGGCGAAACGGAAACCCGTTACGGTGAGCGGCTGTATCACAGCGGCGCAGTGCATATTGTGGAGAAGAGCGCAAAGCGCCTGAGCTGCAAGGTCGCGGATGGCGAAATGTACGATGTGGTATTCACCGACGACGGCGAAAGCCGCTGCAGCTGCCCGATTTACGAGGAAGCCGGCGCGTGCCGGCATGTGGTGGCGGCAATGATCAAGTGTCAGGATGAAGGCGCAATGGGCGATATGGTGCGCCGCAAGGCGGAAGCGGCCGGTCCGAAGCTGATGGCGGCAATGGATCGCGCGCTGCCGGAGGAGGGCACCATCCACATGGAGGTTCGCCTGACCCTCGAACCTGTGCGCGACCAAATTACGCCCCGTATCCGCATTTGCCTGCTGATTGGTGAAGAACGCCTGTATGTGGTCAAGTCGATTCCACAGATGATTGATGCCATTGACACGCAGACGCCTGTGGAGTACGGCAAGGGCTTCGTGTTTCACCCGGAATGGATGCGCTTCGGCACGGTGCAGGAGCGGATTTTGAAGATTCTGCGCGCGCTGTGTCTGGCGCAGAAGGAAGCTGGCGCGCTCCTGCGCGGCGCGGAACAGCGTGATTTGGCGCTGCCGGAGCCGTTCGCGGAGGAAATCCTGCGCGAGCTGATGAACACGCCGTTTCGCCTGAAGGTCGGGGAAAAGACGGTTGCGGTCAAGCCTGTGCGCGCAAGGAAAATCCCCTTGCAGTTCCGCGTCTCCAGCGACTTGCACGGCTTGACGGTCGTTGCCATGTTCCCCAAGGAATTCCGTCCGCTGCTGCCGTCCTGTTCCTTCGCGCTGGTGGGGGAGAACGTCGTGGCGGTGGAGGAGCAGCAGCGCGGCGTGCTGCGCGTGCTGTATCAGGAGCAGTTGGGCGGGCAGTGCAGCTTCGACTATCCCGTGCGCGAGGCGGCGCGTGTGATGGGCGAACTCGTGCCGTTCCTGAAATTGACCGGGCTGGTGGAAATCTCCGATGAGCTGCGCCGTCAGCTGATTCAACTGCCGCTGGTGGCGCGTGTGTATCTTGACCGTTCTGCCAATGGTCGCGATGTGGTGGCGCGGGCACAGTTCCGCTACGGCGATCGCACCATTGACCCGTTTGACGAAACGCCCCTGCCGGAGAATCTCCCGCGCGGCGAAAAACTGCTCCTGCGCGACGCGGCAGCGGAACGCAAGGTGCTGGATGCGCTGGGGGCGGCGGGCTTCATCGTCAGCAAAGGGCATGTGTACCTGACGGGGCAGGAAGCCATTTTCAACTTCGTCAGCGAAGGCTTGCAGCATTTGCAGGAACTGGCGGAAGTGTACCTATCCAACGACTTCAAGCGCATGACGCCGCGCAAGCCGAAATTTGCGGGCAAAATGCGCTTGAACGGCTCGGCGCTGGAACTGAAATTCACCCAGGACGACGAACCCGCGCAGGAAATCCTCGCAATTATGGAAGCACTGGCGCGCCGCCGCCGCTATTTCCGCCTGAAAGACGGCTCGTTCCTTGATTTATCCGCGATGGACGAGTGGCTGCCGCTGGCGGATTCCATCTTCGAGGCGGCGCAGGCGGAGGGCGCGGAGTCGGTCGCGATGGGGGACGACACCATCCGTCTGCAGGCGTACCGCGCGTGCTATCTGCAAAGCCTGCTGGAGAGCCTTGGACTGCCCATCGAGGTGGATGAAAAGACGCAGGCAACCGTTCGCCTGCTGACCGACCCCGGCCAGGTGCAGGACGTGAAGCTGCCCGACGGCTTGAGCCTGCGCCCGTATCAGGAACGCGGCTTCCAGTGGCTGCTGGCGCTTGATCGGCTGCACATGGGCGGTGTGCTGGCGGACGACATGGGCTTGGGCAAAACCGTGCAGGTGATTGCGCTGCTGATGGCGACGCGGCAGGAAGGGCAGGTTAGCCTTGTTGTCGCGCCGACGACGCTGACATATAACTGGCTGAGCGAACTTGGCCGCTTTGCGCCAGATTTGTCGGTGATGGTGCTGGGCGGTTCGGCGGCACAGCGCGCCAGCCAGATTCGCCACGTCAAGGAAGCGCACGACGTGGATGTGCTGATTACGTCCTACCCGCTGATTCGGCAGGACATCGAGCAGCTGACGACGATTGAGTTCCGCTTCGCTATCTTAGACGAAGCGCAGCACATCAAAAACGCGGGCAGCAAGGGCGCACAGGCGGTTCGCCAATTGCAGGCGCAGACGCGCTTTGCCCTGACGGGTACGCCGCTGGAAAATGGCGTGGGCGAACTGTGGAGCATCTTCAACTTCGTTCTGCCGGGGTATCTGCTCAGTTACAGCGCGTTCCTGCGCCGCTATCAGGATGGAACGGACGCGGAGGATCTGCGCCGGCGCATCAGCCCGTTCCTCATGCGCCGCCTGAAGAAGGAAGTGCTGACGGAACTGCCGGACAAGATCGAATCCGTGTTCACGGCGCAGATGAGCCCGGAACAGGCGAAGGTATACGAGGCGACGATGATGCGGCTGCGTCAGCGTGTGGACTCCATCGTCAAGGAAAAGGGCTTCGAGCGTGGGCGCACGGAGGTGCTTGCGGCGATTACCCAGCTGCGCGAAATCTGCTGTCATCCGTCGCTGGTTTTGGACGATTATACGGGCACATCCGGCAAGCTGGATATGCTGCTGGATATGCTGCCGGAAGCGATTGCGAAGGGGCGGCGTGTGCTGCTGTTCAGCGCGTTCACCTCGATGCTCAAAATCCTTCGCCGCGAGCTGGATGATGCGGGTTATGAAACGATGTACCTGGATGGCGACACGCCCGCACAGCGCCGCGTAGAGATGGCGGAGCAGTTCAACGCGGGGCAGGGACAGATTTTCCTGATTTCGCTCAAGGCGGGCGGTACGGGCCTGAACCTGACGGGCGCGGACATGGTGATTCACTACGACCCGTGGTGGAATCCGGCGGCGGAAGATCAGGCAACCGACCGCGCGTACCGCATCGGGCAGACGCGCAAGGTGGAGGTGATTCGTCTGGTAACACATGCTTCGATTGAGGAGCAGGTGGTTGCGCTGGGGCAGCGGAAGAAAGCGCTGTTTGACCAGCTGATTAAGCCGGGGGAATCCATGGTGGGCGGACTTTCGCCGCAGGAGATTATGTCCTTGTTCCAGTGAGGGAAAAGGGGGTTCTTCACGGAAAGTTGTGGGGAGCAAACAAGGGCTTAGGCGAAGCCCCAAAAAGCTGCACGCGGAAGGAGCATGAAAGCGCGACCAACTCAATCGCGAAAAGGGGTCAAGGGGCAATTGCCCCTTGCAGGGTCAAGGGACAGCGTCCCTTGTGGGGTTTGGGGCAACGCCCCAACTGTTCCGCGTCTGACCAATCCCAAGGAAACCGCCAACAAAGGTGCAGGCAGCGAAGCGTCCCTGCCAGTAACTTTGCGCTTCCGCAGAAGCGCCCCCAAGCTGCTCTACCCACAACTTGCATATTGTCGCGCCAAATGGGCGCGACCATGTAGCTGGTCTTACAACCAAAGCTGCTCTTTTGCGCAAGCAGGGGTTTCGCGCCTGCGGGCGCGACCAAAGGGCTTTCCGATCGCCCTTTGGAAACCTTCAGGTCGCCACTACCGGAGTTGACTTTTATCGTGGCAGGGAAAAAACACGCTTGCGGGCGTGAATCCTGCCATCATTGCCTTGCTATGGGGCGGAAACCCACGCCGATGGATGCAAAAATCACCCGAATTGTGACCAAAAGATGAAAAATCCGCGCAAAATGGTCATAATGCTTGCGCGGGAATAGGTTTCTGTGATACAATGCAGGATAGGACGGTGCTGCATCGTTCTATTTGTCGAAAGGGAAACGGATGGCGAAAATCCGCCTGACCGTCCTGCGCCGCGGCGGGGATGAATATCCTCCTGACCGCAGAAAGGATTACCATGCAGTCTTATCAGCCCGAAAAACGGCAGCGTCGCGCAGAGCCGAAGCAGATGCCGCCCGCTGTGAAATATCGTAAGAAGAAACGCCGTGTGCTGAATGTCCTCGTCTGCGCCGTGCTGATTGCGCTGGTGGCAATTGTGGTCATCGTCAGCCCCAAAAAGCCCGTGCAGAAGGCGTATTATTCCGCAGGGTCGCAGGATAATCTGGTGCATTCCACAGGCGGCGCGCTGAGTGATTATGAGGGACTGGTTTTCAGCGAGGTTATGGCGGCGAATAGAACCGCGATGCCGGATGAAAACGGCAATTACCCCGACTGGCTGGAAATCTGGAACAGCTCCGACCACGCCATCAACCTCAAGGACGTCGGTCTTTCCAACAAGGGCACGTCGATTAAGTTCCTGTTCCCGGATATGGAGCTGGCGGCGGGCGAGCGCGTGATTGTGCTGTGCGACAAGAAAAATCAGGCGATTGCGGGAAAGCCGATGCACGCAAAGTTCTCCATTTCCTCCAACGGCGAGGAACTGTACATCTATGACCCGAACGCTTACCTCATCGACTCGGTGAAAACGCCGATCTTGGGGGTGGACGAGAGTTATGCGCGCCTGCCGGATGGCAGCTGGGGCACAACAAACGAGTACAGCCCCGGCTACGAGAACACGACGAGCGGACATCAGGAATACCGCGCGGCAACGCTGGTAACCGACGGCGCGGTCATCATCAACGAGGTCTGCCCGGATCCGCTGACTGGCTACACCGATGCAAGCGGCAACGTCTGCGACTGGGTGGAACTGTACAACACGACCAATCAGGTCATTTCGCTGGATAATTACGCGCTGAGCGACAACGAAAGCAAGCCGCTTCAGTGGCGCTTCCCGGAAGGCGCGACGATTCAGCCGCACGGGTACTATCTGGTCTACTGCAACGGCGACGAAACGCCCAACACCGACCCGAATGCCGTGCCGCACGCGAACTTCCGCCTCAGCGCGGAGCATGATAATGTGGTGCTGTCGGACAGCCGCGGACGGCTCGTTGACCGCGTGACGCTGGATAACGTGCCGAAGGATGCGTCCTATGCGCGCAACAAAAACGGCGTGTTCATCATCACGCAGAACCCGACGCCCGGTCTGCCGAATACGCAGGAGGGAGCGAGCAGGATGGATTCCATCCTCCGCTCCCTCAACCCAACAGGCGTGTATGTAACAGAAGTTATGGCGTCCAATGATACGGCGGTCAAGGCTCCCTCCGGCGGCTATACCGACTGGGTGGAAATCTACAATTCCTCCAATCAGGCGGTCGATTTGTCCGGCTACGGCCTGTCCGACAATATTGGACGCGCACGAAAATGGCAGTTTCCACAGGGAACAACCATCAATCCGGGTGAATACAAGGTCATCTGGTGCGACGGCGATACGGCCCTGAGCAACGCTGGCGAACTGCACACCTCCTTCAAACTGAAAAAGAGCGGCGGCGAGGTGTTGGTGCTGGCGGATCCGACGGGAAAAATACTGGACAAAGTGGTGCTGCCGGAGATTCCAACAAATGTGTCCTACGGCCGGAGCATCGGGCGCGAGGGCTTTTTTTATTACGACATGGCAACTGCGGGCGCGCAGAACGGCAATGACACGTTCCTGGGCTATGCCGATGCGCCGGAACTGACCCTCCAGCCCGGCAAGCACTACGGAACGGTCACGGCGGGCTTCACGATTCCCGCGAACACAACTGTTTATTATACCACCGATGGTTCTACCCCCACGCAGGACAAGGGCTACCTGTACACGGGGCAGGATATCACCTTTACCCACACCACGACGCTCCGCGCCCGCGCGTTCCCGGCGAACCCGCTGTATAAGGCGAGTACCGTGACGACCGGGACGTATCTGATGGAAACGTACTACACAACGCCGATTGTCTGCATCACCGTTGACCCGGATGAACTCTGGAATGAAGAGAACGGTATGCTTGCGGCAGGTCCGAACATCGACAAGTCCGGCGGCATTCCATTCAAGAACACCATCTATCGGAAGTATGGCAAAACGCCGCGCGAAGGCTACATGGAGTATTACGACGTAGACGGCACGCAGCTGATCAGCCAAGGCGTCGCCATCGGTCTCATTGGCAACTACTCGCTGGATATGCCGCAGAAATCCATGAAGCTGCGCGCCAAGTCCCTCTATGGCAGCAAGACGTTCGCCGCGGCACTCTTCGATGACCGCCCCTACACGGAGTATAAGTCGCTCGTCCTGCGCAATTCCGGCAACGACGCCATGTCCACGCGCCTGCTGGACGGTTTCCAGTCGCGCCTGCTTGACGCGTATGGAACGCAGGTGATTCATCAGGCGTGGAAGCCCGTAACGGTTTTCCTCAACGGGAAGTACTGGGGTCATATGAACCTGCGCGAACGTGTTGACCGCTTCTTCATTGCGCAGTTTGAAGGGCTTCCGCTTGATCAGGCGGATGAAATGGACATCCTCGAAGCAAACGGCACGGTCAACTTCGGCTCGAACAAGGCATACCGCGCGATGCTGAAGAAAATCAAAGCGGGCAGCCCGGCGACAAATCCGGATGATTTGCAGTACATCCTTGACAACGTGGATGTGGACAACTTGTTTGAATACATGGCGCTGGAAATGTTCGTGGGCAACTCCGACATCGGCAACATCCGCTACTACCGTCTGCATCAGGAAGGCAGCAAGTGGAAGTGGATTTGGTATGATGCGGACTACGGGCTGTACAGCTCCAAGTTCAACAGCCCGTGGAGCTACCTAAAGGTCAAGGGCATGGGCGAACAGAAAATCGACAACACGATTTTCCTGAAATTGCTGGAACATCCCGACTACAAGCGCAAGTTCCTCGAAAAGCTGGCGGATGTGTACAAGACGTTCACGACGGAGTACATGACGCAGGTGCTGGACGGCGTGCTGGCGGAGATTCAGCCGGAGATGAAGAACCACTGGGAACGCTGGGGTGAGCTGAACGACAAGGCGGTGACCAGCGAAGTGCCGACGACGATTGACGGCGCGTACACCTACTGGGAGAGCCGCGTGAATCGACTGTACAACACCTTGAAGGTGCGCCCGCATCGCCTGTGGGATTTCATCAAGGATGAGTTCAAGCTGACAAAGACGGAGATGGAGGAGCTGTTCGGCCCGCAGCCGGATTATCCGGATGATGCGGTGCTCTAATCCGCAGGGGTTTCGCGCCTGAGGGCGCGAGGAGGGGGCTTTCCGATCGCCCCCTCCACCCCTTCGGCACCGCAACTTTTGGGGTTATCCATAGTTGTGCTAATCCATTCCCGGATAAACACGCGCATACTGTATGAAAGCGTCACCAACTGAATCGCGCGAAAGGGTCAAGGGACGAAGTCCCTTGCGGAGTCCAGAGGCAGCGCCTCTGGTGGGGGTCTAAGGGGCGATGAGACGAGACGAAGTCCCCCCCTTGCGTCTCCTGACGAAACATGATATAATAAGAAGACGGTATCAATAGGAGGAAAAAACGGATGGGAACCCTCAACGTGACATCTACGTCCAATGGCATTATGGAGCAGCTTAGGAGTGCATTGTCGGATCAGTTCAGCGCGATTGCGCCGTTTGAAATTGTGCTGGGTCTGGTGCTGGGGCTGCTCGTCGGTCTGCTGATTGCGTTTGTGTACAAGCGGTGCTTCCGCGGTGTGCTGTACAGCCCGTCGTTCGCCATGACGCTGGCGATGCTGACGCTCATTACGACCCCGGTGGTCATGTGCATTTCGTCCAACGTCGCGCTGTCGATGGGCATGGTGGGCGCGCTGTCGATTGTCCGCTTCCGCACGGCAGTCAAAGACCCGATGGACACCGCCTACATGTTCTGGGCGCTGACGATGGGCATCCTCCTCGGCGCAAAGCTCTATGCAATCGCGCTCGTCGTCGCGGCGGCGATTGCGGCGATTATCTTTCTGCTCACTTTCGTGCATTTCACGACGCCGAACTCCTACCTGCTCGTTGTTCACTATGATGAAGAGGCGGAATACGACGTTGACCAGATGATGCGCCGCAGCGTGAAGAACCGCCGCCTGCGCTCCAAGACGATGACCCGCTCCGGTGCGGAAATGACGTGGGAGGTTCGGCTGGACAACAAGCAGGATTTGGTGGCGCTGATGCTGGGCATCGAGGGCGTGCATGACGCGACGCTCGTGGCGTGCCAGACGGAAGCAGGGACTTAACCATCAGAAGGGGGCGAAAGCCATGGCTCGCAACATCCCTCTTCGGCATGAGCTGAAATTTTTCATCAACGAGATGCAGTATCAGGTACTGTCGCGCCAGCTTGACCGTGTGCTGTGGCGCGACCCGAACGGTGATGTCAACAACGAATACCATATTCGTTCGCTGTACTTCGATACCATCTTCAATGACGCCTACTTCGACAAGATGGACGGCGACCAGAACCGCGACAAGTATCGCATCCGCATCTATAACATGCGCGATACGAACATCAAGCTGGAGTGCAAGACGAAAGTCGGCAGCCTGATTTCCAAGCGCAGTCTGGGCATTCCGCGCGATTTGGCGGAGCAAATTATCGCCTGCGATCCGACTGGGCTGGAACAGACACGCTACGGCCTGCTGTCCGACCTCTACCGTGAAATGACGTGCAAGCTCCTGCGCCCGGTCGTCATTGTTGACTATGTGCGCGAGGCGTATCTGCATCCGGCGGAAGAGGTGCGCATCACGTTTGATAAGCAGCTGCGTTCGGGCATGAACAGCATCGATCTGTTCAACCCAGCCGTGGCGACCGTGCCGCCGTTTGATAACAACGACATCATTCTGGAGGTCAAGTATAATCAGGTGATGCCGCCCTACATCCGCGATTTGCTGAATTACTACTGCCCGAACGCGCTGTCGAGCGCTATCAGCAAATATACATGGTGTCGGCGCTTTGAGGCGATGGAAGTCTAACATTTTCCGGCTGTGTTCCACAGGAACGTGGACGCAGCCTTTTTTGCGGATGAGCATATTCACCGGCGAAATCGCATAGAAATCACAGGAGAAAGTGACGTTCCATCTTGTGAAGAAAGAAAATATCGTGTAAAATAGGAAAGGGGAGGAATGCACATGCGTGAAAGCACTCTGCGTGAATTGACGCTCCGGCTGAAAAACGCCGCGCCCACCCTCCAGTTGGAAGAAAGCGCGGATATGGCGCGCTATACGACGCTGCATTTGGGCGGCCCGGCGGATTTGATGGCAAATCCGGACGACCCAGCGCAGATTCCGCTGCTGATTGAGACCGCGAAGGAACTGGACGTGCCTGTTACGGTCATCGGCAATGGCAGCAATCTGCTCGTGCGCAGCGGCGGTATCCGCGGACTGGTGATTCGCATTTGCCGCAATTTGCGCGGTGTGGAAGTGAACGGCGACCGCATTCGCGCACAGGCGGGCACGATGATGTCGAGCTTGTCAATGGCGGCGGCGGACTGCGACCTTGGCGGATTGACCTTCGCCAGCGGCATTCCGGGGACGATTGGCGGCGGCGTGTACATGAACGCGGGCGCGTACGGCGGCGAAATGAGTCAAGTGGTGACGCTGGTTGAGGGCTACAACATGGCGGGCGAGACGTTTCGTTACAGCCGCCCTGACCTGCATTTCGGCTACCGTTTTTCGCGCCTGATGAAGGAAAACAAGATTATTACGCACGTCACCGTCCAGCTGCCGCCGGGTCAGCGCGAAGACCTGCTCGCGGAAATGGTGGACTTCAACCGCCGCCGCGCCGAAAAGCAGCCCCTGACCTTCTTCAGCGCGGGCAGCACGTTCAAGCGCCCGGAAGGCGCATTTGCCGCGCAGCTGATTGATGAGTGCGGCCTGAAGGGCGCGCGCATCGGCGGCGCACAGGTGAGCGAAAAGCACGCCGGTTTCCTTATCAACCGCGGCGGCACTGCCGAAGATTTCCTTGCCTTGATGGCGCACGTCCAGCGCGTCGTCTACCGGCAGAAGGGCGTCAAGCTGGAGCCTGAAATCAAGATTCTTGGCGAAGATGCACCTGTGGAGCAGGTGTAAGGGGAACAAGGATGTTTCTTGCAACGGAAAAATCAGGGAAATTATCATTATCCTGCTGAAAGCACAGCAGCTATGCGTGCATTCCGCGCCGATCGCAACAAAGGAGGAGTTTTATCATGCGTTTTCTCGTGGTAACAGGTCTAAGCGGCGCGGGCAAAACGTCCGTCAACCGCTATTTGGAAGATATGGGCGCATTCTGCGTGGATAATCTGCCGCCGAATATGATGTTCCGCATGATGGAAGCCATCGAGAAATCGGCGCTCCACCGCCCCCTCGTTGCGATGGCGGTGGACGTGCGCAGCGGCGAATTCTTCGATGCAAAATCGGTCAGCGACCTGATTGCCGAGAGCCGGCAGCTCGGCTATCAAATCGAAACGCTCTACCTTGAAGCGTCGGATGACGTGCTCGTCAGCCGCTATAAGGAGACGCGCCGTGACCATCCGCTGGCGGGGGAGAACGTGTCGCTGATTCAGGCGATTGGCAAGGAACGCGCTATCATGCAGCCCCTGCGTGAAACGGCGAATTACATCATTGACACCTCTGTCTTGAAGCCGCGGCAATTGCGCCAGAAGCTCGAAATGATTTTAAGCGGCGACAGTCAGCCTGACGCCATGCACATTGAGATGAACTCCTTCGGCTATAAGCGCGGGCTGCCCATGCAGGCGGATCTTGTGTTTGATGTGCGCTTTCTGCCGAACCCGTTCTACATTCCGGGGCTGGGGCGGCATACCGGGTTGGATGCGGATGTGCGCGACTTCGTGCTGAATCACCCCGTGACGCAGGAGTTCATGACGAAAATGCAAAGCCTGCTGACGTTCCTGATTCCACACTATCAGGAGGAGGGCAAGCACCGCTTGTCGATTGCCATTGGCTGCACGGGCGGCGCACACCGCAGCGTTGCTATCTGCGAGGCGCTCGCGGCGTTTTTGCGTGAGCAGGGCTATGCCATCAGCGTTACCCATCGCGACTTGGAGTTGGAGCAGGCGCACTGGAAGGAAAGGCCGGAGGTGCAGTAAATGTCGTTTTCTGCCACGGTCAAGGATGAACTCTGCCGACTGGAACTGGGGAAGAACTGCTGTATGCTCAGCGAACTGGCGGCGCTCTACCGCACCAGCGGGTCACTGACGTTCCACGGCGGCGGGCGCGTGCAGGTGCAGTACCGCGTGGAGAACACGGCGCTGGCGCGGCGGATTTTCCGCCTGCTGACCGCGCGCATGGCGATTACGCCGCGCCTGCACTACGTCCAGCACGCGCGTTTGGGCGGACGGCGCACCTGCGTGCTGACCATCGGCGACGAAGACTCGCAGCGCCTGATGCTGGCACTCCACCTGATTGATAAGGACGAAAACGGCGTGGTGTCGTATCGGCGGACGATTGTGCGCCATCACCTGACGCGCCAGTGCTGCCGCCGGGCGTACCTGCGGGCGGCATTCCTCGGCGCGGGGACAATGACATCGCCCGACAAGGACTATCACTTCGAGATTACCGCGAGTGAACCGGGGCTTGTGCGCGAGCTGACGCGCGTGCTGGAGAAGGCGGAGCTGCCTGTGCACACGTTCCAGCGCAAGGGGCAGACCGTGCTGTACTTGAAGGGTGCGCAGCAGATTTCGGATTGTCTGGCGCTGATGGGCGCGTCGGGCAGCGTGTTTGCGCTAGAGGATGTGCGCATCCGCAAGCAGGCGCGCGGGGCGGCAAACCGCGCCATCAATTGCGACGAGCATAATTCGGAGAAGATGCTCAACGCCGCGCAGCAGCAGGTCAGCGCGATTCGCTGGTACACGATTGCGCATGGCTTGCGGGAGCTTCCGCCCGCCTTGCAGGAAATCGCGCGGCTTCGGCTGGAGAATGTCGATTTGTCGCTGACCGAACTTGGCGCGCAGCTTGATCCGCCGCTGTCCAAATCCGCCGTCAACCACCGGATGCGCCGCCTGATGCTGCTGATTCAGCAGGCGGAGGAAGCCGACCGCAAGGAAGCCGCCGAACAGAAGCCGGACAAATAACGGGAATGTACTTTTTATGTGCGATTCTTGCATTATTCGCCATGTTGTGATACACTAAAGGCGAAGCAAAAGCCGAATCAAGGAGGCTATATTCATGATTGTCAAGCCGATTACCTTTCCGAATCATCAGCCGCTGAACCGCACCCTTGCCGCGCAGGTGGTGCAAACCGCCAGCCGCTTTGACGCGCGCGTGATGATCCGCCGCCATCAGAAGGTTGTCAATGCCAAGTCGATGCTGGGGCTGCTGTCGCTGGATGCGGACGAGCAGAATGAGATGTTCCTCGTCTGCGATGGCGCGGATGAAGAAGCGGCATCGGCGGCAGTGCTGCCGTTTTTTGAGGCGTAATTCACATTTCCCATCTTGACTTCCCGCACGAAACGCGGACAGGCGGAAGGAGCAATCCTCCGCCCTGTTTTGTATTTTGGGGGAACCCAAGGGGCGCTGCCCATCAGCAAGAAAAAATTCATCTTCCCCCGCAACCTTTTGCATTCTTCCCCATCTAACAGGCGGAAAGGAGGGAAAGCGCAGTGACGCAGACGGAATTCACCCAGCGCGTGCTGGCGATGCAGGACAGGCTCTACCGCGTTTCCTGCACGCTGCTGTGCTGCGAGGCTGACCGCGAAGATGCCGTGCAGTCCGCGCTGGAAAAGGCGTGGCGCGGGCGCTTCCTGCTGCGGCAGGAGCAGTACATGGAGACGTGGCTGACGCGCATCCTCATCAATGAGTGCTATGCCATCATGCGCCGAAGCCGCCGAATCATCCCGATGGCGGAAGTCGGGGAAAATCAGCCGGCGCAATGGGAAGCACAGAATGCGGACGAAATGCTGTGCCGCGCCCTGACCGCGCTGCCGGACACACTGCGCCTGCCGATTGTCCTGCACTACATGGAGGGCATGGACATTCGCACCATTGCCCGCACGCTGCGCATACGGGAGAGTGCAGTCAAGAGCCGACTGCACCGCGGCAGAGAGAAGCTGCGGCAGTCCGACGAGTTGAAGGAGCTGTTGGAAGATGAATAAAACGAAGCAGGAGAAATGGCAGCGCGCCTATGGCGACACGCCGGATAGCTTCCGGCAGCGGGTTGCGGCGTCGCTTCCCAAGGGCGAGGAGAGCCGGCATGTGGCGTTCCCGCGGCGCGCGATGGTGCTGGCGGCGGCGCTTGTGCTGGTGCTGACGACGGCGTATGCAGCGGTCGTCACGCACACGGAACTGGTCTGGAACGCGGGGCATCCCATCGAGAACGAAGCGGATGACCGCTTGGGGCTGCTGACGGGCAAGGCAGGTACTTCGGGAGACAGCCTGACCATCGGCGGCGTGACCTTCACGGTGCAGGATGGCATCTACTCCCCGGAAACCGGGCAGCTGTTCGCGTCTGCTGTCATTTCCGCGGATGAAAGTGTGCAGCTTGTCGGCGTGGAGAGCGACATGGAGTGGGAAGTGCGGGCTGTAACTCCGGTCAGCGAAAAGCTCGACCCCAGCGGCATTTCGTGGGCGGAATGGGCGGAACAGAACGGCAAGACGCTCGTTCCTGTGCGGATGGAAATCAGGGGAAGCGAGCAATTCCCGAATATCCCGATGTTTGGCGATTTCTTGACGCAGAATCCGGACGGCACGGTGTCGGTGGGCTTTCAGGTGGATTTGAGCGAGGAGGATGTTAGCCATCTGAAATCCTGCGAAGTGCAGCTGGAATGCCGCGTCGGCGCGTTCGGCAAGGATGGCAAGGCGACGCAGTGGCAGAAGGAAATCCTCACCGCGACGATTACGTTCAAATAACGACAAAAACATTTCGGGAAGTATTGACAAGCGGGGTAACTTTCGGTATAATCAACCCCGTCGCAGATAAGGAATGAGTTAGAGTCATTCCGGGTAAAAGACACTGACCCGTCCCGCAAGGGGCGCAAGGCCGAACGGACAGCCGGGTCAAATGCCGATGCGGGGTATAAACTCGCACGCAGCTTTCGCTGTATCTCATTGATTATACGGTTTCCCCATGCGGGTTCGCTCCATTTGGAAGCCGTATGAGTTCAAAGCTCAGTTTCACCGGGTTTCCCTTGTGCGTCACGACGCGCAGCAACTTGTGAAATGGTCAATAAGAGTAGTAAAAGTAAGTCTTTACTTGAGGCAGTCCCGCAAGGAATTGCTGCTGACTCTGACAACCTATCCTTATCTCCGAACGCTTTCTGAAAAGATGCTTTCGGGGTGGTGTGTGCTGTGCAAACATCACCTTTTTTCGTACCCATTTTACCCAGCCAGCCTGCGACGAAATACTTTTTAGGAGGACGACCCCCATGAAGAAGTTCCTTTCCCTGCTCCTGTCTTTGGCGATGCTCCTGAGCGTCGCGGCGCTGGCGGACGAAACGCACGGCAACTACTCCGACGAGATGAAGATTCCCTACGCGGTGGATCTCAGCCCGGAAGACGGCGCGGACAGCGTTGAACGCGCGGGCGACCATGTGGACAGCCCGTACTTCAGCCGTCTTGACTTCTACAACATGACCTCGACCGACACGCTGACCATCCTGCAGCATTTCCAGACCATGCAGCAGACGAGCGAATGGTCTTGCGGCGTTGTCAGCGCCCTGATGGTGATGAACTGGTACGGCAAGCTCGGCGACTACAACGAGCAGACCTTGGCGCAGCTGCGTGGCACGATTGGCGACAAGCCCGGCGCGACCAGCATGAGCCAAATGGTGGATATCTTTAACGGCGTGGGCGGTTTCAACTGCTACTCCGCCATCGACGCGGGCGAGGACGTTGCGGATATCTTCACTTTCGAGTACATCCAGCAGCAGCTGGCGGCGGGCAACCCCATCATGATTGGCTGGAACGACTGGGGCGGCCACTGGCAGGTCATCATCGGCTACGACACGATGGGCACGGAAACCACGCAGGATGACGTGATTATCGTCGCCGACCCCTACGACACCACCGACCACAATCAGGATGGCTATGGCGTGTATGGCGCCGAGCGCTTCCTGTACAACTTCACGTTCTACAACTTCTTCTCCGAAGAGTCTGGAGAACTGAATGACTACTGCTTCCTTGTGGCGACGCCGGAAGCGTAATTGCAAAATCCACGGTGTCCGCTGGTGAAAATCAGCGGGCATTTTGTCTTTTTGGGGGATAAAAGTTTGCAAGGGGCTATGCAGAATGGGCAGAATGTTGTAAAATAAGAACAAGAATCATCAGGAGGATGAGAGAATGCTTCCCGAATCGCTCGTGGCGGCGCGAAAGCTGCTGGAAGAGATTACCCCGCTGCAAACGGACTGTGGGCTGGTATGCGGCGGCGCGTGCTGCCAAACGCATCCCGGCGAGGAGACGGGGATGCTGCTGTTTCCGGGCGAGGCGGAAATGTATCGCGGCGAAAAAGGCTTTACGCTCGTGGATTCGCCGCACGGGACGATTCTCGTCTGCGAGGGGCGCTGCAGCCGCGCGAATCGTCCGCTGGCGTGCCGAATGTTTCCGCTGGTGATGCTCCTGCGCCCCGATGGCGTGAAAATCGCGACGGATGCGGCTGCGCAATCGGTCTGTCCGCTGGCACGGCAGGGGAAAAGCGCCCTTTCGCAGGATTTTGTCGCGGCAGTGCGTCAGGCGGCGAATCTGCTTGCGCAGGACAATCAACAGGCGGCGCATTTGCGGCGTTTGACGGACATGCAGGACGAATTAAAGGCGCTTCGGGCGCAGTATCGCGGGAGGAAGGAACATGTTTGAGGCGGTAGAAATCTCGCGGGAAATCACCGGGTCGGGGCAAAATCTGCTCCTGTGCGGGGATGCTTACCAGCAGCAGCCCGCGCTGTCAGCGCTGGCGGGGCAGGTGCAGGCGGTGTATATTGATCCGCCGTTCATGACGGGGGAGACGTTCACGCGCCGCCGACGCTTCGGCACGTCCGGCTGGAAAACGGGCCGCCCGATGCCTGAATATCCGGCGTATATCGACCGCTTTGCCGACACGAAGGAATATCTGGAACTGCTGCGTTCGCTAATTGAGTGCGCGAAAGCCCTCTTGAAACCGACGGGCGTGCTGTATCTGCATCTGGACTGGCGGACGAGCGCGTATGCCCGCTTGCTGTGCGACGAGATCTTCGGGGAGGATATGTTCCTGAACGAAATCGTCTGGAGCTACGAGAGCGGCGGGCGCGCGAAGAAATACTTCAGCCGCAAGCACGATACCATCCTGCTTTACGCGCGCTCGAAGGACTACCACTTCGACTTGCGGCGCGTTCCGCTGGCGCGCGCGGAGCACCGCAAGAACCACATGCGCCGCTGCGTGGACGAGAACGGGCGGAGTTACAGCCAAATCACCACCGGCGGCAAGGTCTACCGCTACTACGACGATGCGCCGGTATATCCGGGCGACGTGTGGAGCGACATCAGCCACTTGCAGCAGAAAGACCCGGAGCGCACGGGCTATCCGACGCAGAAGCCACTGAAGCTGCTGGAGCGCCTGCTGCTGCCCGTCGTGCGCGAAGGCGACATGGTGGCGGATTTGTGCTGCGGAAGCGGCACGGCGATGGAAGCCGCGCAGTCACTGGGCTGCCGCTTTGTCGGCGTGGACAAAAGCCCGGAGGCGATTCTGACGACAGCGAGCCGCTTGGAGTGCAGCGACCTGACGATTGACTGCCCCTGCACGATGGACGAAACGCCGCTGGAAGGGGAGTACAACGGCCACGGCGGGATGCTGCTGCTGACGGGCTTCCACGCCGCGCACCCATCCTTCCCGAAGACCGAGCAGCAGCTGGACACGCTGGAAAGCTGGAGTGTGGGCAAAATCACGCCGGAGGGCCTGCAAGTGATGCAGCGCTTCCGCCGAAGCCGGAAACAGCCGGAACTGCCGTGGTTCTGCGTCCTGCCGGAAGGGTGCGGGGACATCGCCGTATCGACGGTGGACGCGGCGGGGCGGAAGAGAGTGTATCGGTGGAAAGATTGACTTCTGCAATAAATAGCGGCGCATGTGCATTCCTTCGCACATGCGCCGCCTTCATATATCAATATCAGTCGTCCGAATACACCCTGACCCCGCTGCCCTTCCGAATCAGCACGGGCATGGTGTCCAGCGGCGCGTCCATGCGCACGGTCTGTCCGCCGGCGTATTCCGCACCTGTCGCGGCATCCGTCCAGTCTGCGCCCGCGGGCAGGTACACGTCGCGCACCCTTGCGCCCGCTTCCAGCACCGGGGCAACCAGCACATCCGCGCCGAAGAGGTACGCATCCTCCACAGACCACGCGGCTTTATCCGCCGGGAAGCCATAGAACAGGGGGCGCATGACTGGGTCGCCGTGCTCGTGGGCGGCGCGCATCACCTCGCGGATGTACGGGCGCATCCGCTCACGCACGAACAGGTACTTCCGCAGAATCTCGTACACCTCGTCGCCGAACGACCAGACTTCGTTGCCCTGACCGCTTGTCAGCTGGCGCACGTCGCCGATGTACTCCTGCTCACGCTCATACCACGGGCTGCGCTCACCGTGCATCCGGAATACCGGGCAGAAGCACCCCCACTGGAACCAGCGCACCAGCAGTTCGCGGAACGCCGGGTCATCCACCTGACCGCCGAGGAAGCCGCCGATGTCGCTCGTCCACCACGGAATGCCTGCCATGCCCATGCTCAGACCCGCTTGCAGCTGCTCCCGCATCGCGCGGAAGGTGGAGGAAATATCGCCCGACCAAGTGAGAACGGCGTATTTCTGGCTGCCCGCCCATGCGCAGCGCACAAGCGACAGAATCTCCGTTTCGCCAGCCTCGCGCAGTCCATCGTAGAAGCACTTTGCGTAGCCGACGGGGTAGGTGTTTGTGCACTGCAGGGCAGGGCCGGCGTAATAGCGGTAGTTGTCAAAGTCATACGGCCCGTATTCCGGCTCGGACTCGTCCAGCCAGAAGCAGCGGATGCCATACTGGTAGTAGTTCTTCTTGCACTGCTCCCAGACGAATGCCTGCGCTTCCGGGTTCGTCGCGTCGAAGAAAAACGTGTTGCCCATCCACGTCATGACAATCGCGTTGCCGCGGTCAGCCGTCACCAGCAAGCCGCGCTCTGCCATTTCGCCGAAGTTGACGCTCTTTTCGTCGATGGTCGGCCACACGGACACCACCGTTTCCACACCCATTGCTTTCAATTCGTCCACCATCGCCTGCGGATTCGGCCAGTCCCGCGGCTCAAAGCGGAAATCACCTTGCCGCGTCCAGTGGAAGAAGTCGACGACGATGGCATCCAGCGGCAGCCCGCGGCGCTTCATTTCGCGCGCGACGGACAGCAGTTCCTCCTGCGTCCGGTAGCGCAGCTTGCACTGCCAGTAGCCCATGCCGTATTCGGGCATCATAGGGGTGCGCCCGGTTGCGGCGGTGTAGTTCGCTTCGATGTCCGCCGGGGTGTCGCCCGCCGTGATGAAATAATCCAGCTTTTTGGTGGATTTTGCCGACCACTCCGTCACATTCGTGCCGAACGCCGCCGTACCGATTGCCGGATTGTTCCACAGGAAGCCATAGCCGCGGCTGGACACGAAGAACGGCACGCTTGATTGCGAATTGCGGTGCGCCAGCTCCAGCACAGAGCCTTTCTTGTTCAAATGGCGATCCTGATACTGCCCCATGCCGAAAATCATCTCGTCGTCATACGCCTCGAAGCGCGCGGTGAGGGAGAAATCCGTGCCGCCGGGGATGGGCTTGAGTTCACGCGCCGGAACGCGCAGCGGGACGCAGTAGCGGTTGATGCGGTCACGGTTGCGCCAATATTCCGCCGTCAGCACCTCGCCGCGCTGGTTCAGGAACGTAATCCACCCCTCGGCGGAGATTTTCGCGGTGATTTTGCCGTTCGTCAGCGTCCATTCCGTGCCGGTTTGGTGGTACTTCGTCCACTCCTCGCCCTTGTACCACGGATCGGTCGTGTCGATGACTTCGCTGCGGATGACGACGTCCGTCGCTTCAACCGGTTCGGTCAGCGCCCAGTCGTGGCCGTCCATGCCCGGCTCGGCGCTCATGCGCACGCGCAGACTGTCCTTGCCCCAAGGGTCAATCCAGCATTCGCTTCTGCCATCGTGGATGATGAGCCGGTGATTCTGCTGCTCTACGCGCATGGAAAACGCCTCCTTATCGCGATACGAAGGGGAAAATCAGCATTTTGCGGCTTCCAGCAGTCCGCGCTTGACGTCCCAAAGCTTCTGGGAGAGGTCAACGTAGTAGGTGTGGGGGTTCTCGAAGCGCTTCACTTCATCCCACAGCGTGTGAATCTGCTGGCGGCAGTATGCCTTGATGTCGTTCAGTTCGGGCAGCTCGTAGACGAGTTCGCCGTTCTGGAAAATCGGCACCTGCAGTTCGCGCACGGTGAAGTCGGTCAGTTCCTTGGTCTTCCACGTCGCGTTCGGGTCGAAGATGACGTGCGGCTTCGTCGGGTCAATGACCTCGTCGCGCAGGGTCAGCTCGTCGGCAATCGCCTTGCCGCTTTCGCGGTCGTAGAGGCGGTACAGGCGCTTGAAGTGCGGGTTGGTAATCTTTGCTGTGTTCTCACTGACCTTGATTTTCGGGATAATGTTGCCCTCGTCATCCTCAATCGCCGCCAGCTTGTACACGCCGCCGAAAACGGGGTTCGATTTGCTCGTAATCAGCCGTTCGCCCACGCCGAAGGTGTCCACCTGCGCACCCTGCATCATCAGGTCGCGGATGAGGTATTCGTCCAGCGAGTTCGACGCGGTAATCTTGCAGTTCGGCAGGCCCGCCTCGTCGAGCATTTTGCGCGCCTTCTTGGATAAATACGAAATGTCGCCGGAGTCCAGACGGATGGCGAAATTGGTGATGCCGCGCGGCAGCAGAATCTCCTTGAACGCGCGGATAGCGTTCGGCACGCCGGATTTGAGCGTGTTGTAGGTGTCAACCAGCAGCGTCGCGTTGTCGGGGTACAGCTCGCAGTAGGTCTTGAAGGCGTCGTATTCCGTCGGGAACATCTGCACCCACGAGTGCGCCATCGTGCCGCCCGCCGGAACGCCGTAGAGCACGTCCGTCAGCGTGCACGCCGTGCCTGCCACGCCGCCGATGTACGCCGCGCGCGCGCCGATGACCGCGCCGTCCGCGCCCTGTGCGCGACGGGAGCCGAATTCCAGCACAGCGCGTCCCTGCGCCGCGCGGACGATGCGGTTCGCCTTCGTTGCAATCAGCGACTGGTGGTTAATCTCCAGCAGCAGATACGTCTCAATCAGCTGCGCCTCAATCGCGGGCGCACGGACGGTCAGCAGCGGTTCGCCGGGGAACACGGGCGTGCCTTCCGGGACGGCGTAAATATCGCCGTGGAACTTGAAATTCTTGAGGTAATTGAGGAAGCCCTCGTCGAAGATCCCCTTGCCGCGCAGATAAGCAATATCATCATCGGAGAAATGCAGCTGCTGGATGTACTCGACAATCTGCTCCAGCCCCGCGGCAATCGCGAAACCGCCGCCGTCAGGCACGTTGCGGAAGAACACGTCGAAATACACATTGCGCTTGTAGAAACCGTTGCGGTAGTAGCCGTTGCCCATCGTGAGTTCATAGAAATCACAGAGCATCGTCGGGTTTTCCTGCGGTCGATTTGCCATTGCTTTGCCCATCCTGTTCTATCTTATTTGTCGAAATTTGTCACATTGATTTGCAGTCCGCGCATCACATCGAGCGCCTTTTCGTGCAGCGCCTCGTCATTGGACGCGCAAAGCGACGCATCCACGGACACGCGTGCTTCCGGCAGCGCTGCCTTGCACAGCACGGCGTTTGAAATCACGCAGATGTTCGTTACCACGCCGACCAGCTCAATTTCCTGATACGGGTGCGTGCGCAGGTAGCAGAGCATCTCCATTGAGCCGAAAGACGGCTTGAAGAACACCATGTCCTGCTTTTGGCGGCACGCCGCTGTTTCCCCGAACAGGCGGTGTCCAGGCGTTCCGGCGATGCAGTGCGGCACGGGGAGATTTTTCCCCTCCTGCGTGGTCGGGTAGTCGTCATTGTGCGTATCCAGCGTGAACATCACGTCGTCGCCGCGGCTGTGATACAGGCGGATTTTCTCAGCAATCCCGTGGTCAAGCGTGACTGCCTTCTCAAAGCCGAGAGAACCGTCCACAAAGTCCTTCTGGTAGTCCACGACAATCAGGCATCGTTTGCCCGTCTCCATGCTCCGTTCGCCTCCTCTTTATCGAGTACCATTTCTTATTATACAACGGAAAATCGGTTTCGTAAAGGAAAAAATGCGCAAGCGTAAGAATTCCGCAAAGGAAGAACGAAATCTGTGTGAACGCATGGACATTCGGCGCAAAACGTGATAAACTGGAGCGGATTATTCAATAAAGGGGCGAAATTTGCCGTGAAGCTCAACACCAAGCGTACCATGCTGGTCGGTCTGGCGTTCTTGTCCATCTGCATTTTCTGGCAGATGTATGACAGCGTGATGACGCTGATTCTGACGGATACTTTCCACCTGAACGAGACGATTGCGGGCGCGGTCATGGCGGCGGATAATGTGCTGGCGCTGTTCCTGCTGCCGCTCTTCGGCGCTTTGTCGGATAAGACGAACACGCGCATTGGCCGCCGGATGCCCTACATCATTGGCGGCACAGCGGCGGCGGTCATACTGATGAACCTGCTGCCCGTGCTGGACAACGCCTATGCCGCGTCGCCCTCGCCGCTGATTTTGGGGCTGTTCATCGCGGTGCTGGCGCTGCTGCTCGTTGCGATGGGTGTGTACCGCTCCCCGGCAGTGGCGCTGATGCCGGATGTGACCCCGAAGCCCCTGCGCAGCCGCGGCAATGCCGTCATCAACCTGATGGGCGCGGTTGGCGGCATTCTGTATCTGGCGCTGGCGGCAGTGCTGTACCCCGCGTCGCGCAAGGTGGCGGGACATGTGGATTATCAGCCGCTGTTTATCATCGTGTCGCTGATTATGGCAGTATCGGTGCTTGTGCTGGCGCTGACGGTGAAGGAAAAGAGGCTGTCCGAAGAGAACCGCGCGCTGGAGAAGCAGCACCCGGATTGGAACCTCGCCGCGAAGGATGAATCGGGCAACGAAGTGCTGCCAAAGGAGGTCAAGCGGTCATTGACCTTCCTGCTGGCGTCCATTTCGCTCTGGTTTATCGCCTACAACGGTGTGACGACGTGGTTTACGAAGTACATTGAGCAGGTGATGGGCGAGGGCTTGGGCGGCGCATCAACGTGCCTGCTCGTCGCGACGGCGGGCGCGATTTGCTCCTACATCCCGATTGGCGCTTTGGCGGCGAAAATCGGGCGAAAGCGGACGATTCAGCTTGGCGTTGCCCTGCTGACGCTCTGCTTCCTGCTCGGCTTCGTCCTTACCTGCACGTCGAGCGTTATCACCCCGGTGATGTACGTCGTTTTCGCCCTGGTCGGTCTGGCGTGGGCGGCGATTAACGTCAACTCCCTGCCGATGGTGGTGGAAATGTGCCGCGGCAGCGACATCGGGCGCTTCACGGGCTACTACTACACGTTTTCGATGGTTGCGCAGGTTGTCACGCCGATTGCCGCGGGTTCTTTGATGCGCGCAATCGACTACCGCGTGCTTTTCCCTTATGCTGCAATTTTCTCCGCCCTGAGCTTTGTCACGATGTGCTTCGTCCGCCACGGCGACGCAAAGGCGGAGGCAAAGAAGGGGCTGGAAGCATTCGAGGACATGGATGTGGAATAAGTGCACGAAATGTGGAATCTTTGTGGATAACAATAGCCGCTGCGGGCAAAACGCGGCGGCTTTTTGCATGGGGGAACAACCGCATAGGCGAAGCACCAAAAAAGACGCACGCGGAAGAAGTATGAGAGTGTCACCAACTCAATCGCGAAAAAGGGTCAAGGGACAATGTCCCTTGCAGGGTGCAGGGACAGCGTCCCTGCTGGGGTTTGGGGCAACGCCCCAACGGTTCCTCGTCAAATCAATTCAAAAGGAAAAGTCAACAAGGTGCAGGCAGCGAAGCGTCCCTGCCAGTAACTTTGCGCGTCCTCAGACGCGCCCTCAAGTAACGAAAAAGACCAGCAGCGAGAGAAAACGACTTCTCCCGATGCTGGTCAGTCGCGCCCATCTGGCGCGACAATGTTGAATAGGTTGAAAGAAGCAGGTTGGGGGCGCGTCTGCGGACGCGCAAAGTTACTGCGCAGGGACGCTGCGCTGCCTGCGACCAAGGCGGCAGGATTGAGCGCGTTTGGCATAACTGGTCGCCCGTGGAACAGTTGGGGCGTTGCCCCAAGCCCCACCAGAGGCGCCGCCTCTGGACTCCGCAAGGGGCAATTGCCCCTTGACCCCTTCGCGCGATTGAGTTGGTTTCGCTGCCATACTCCTTCCGCGTGCTGCGCTTTGGCGTCCCGAAGCAATCAGCCCTTACAGCTTCGCCAATTCCTTAAACAGCCCCTTATTCGCCTGATACAGCTTCGTATACAGCGCATACACCTTCTCATACTGCGGCACGTTCTCCGCAATCGGGTTCTGCGCCGGATTCACATGAATCATCGCCCGGCACGCTTCCGGCACGCTCGCGTACAGTCCCGCACCGACGCCCGCCAGAATTGCCACGCCCAGCGCCGGACCTTCCGTGTTCACTGTCGTCGCAACCGGCATCTGGAACACATCCGCCAGCATCTGCCGCCACAGCGGACTCTTGCCGCCGCCGCCGCAAGCCAGCATCGTTTCGGGCGCAACACCCATTTCTGCCAGCACATTCAGGCAGTCCTTCAAAGAGTAGGTGACGCCCTCCATGACCGCGCGGAGCAGGTCGCGGCGCGTGTGCATCGCGCTCAAGCCGAAGAACATGCCGCGGCAGTCCGCGTCAAGGTGCGGGGTGCGTTCGCCCATCAGGTAGGGAGCATACAGCAGCTTGTTCGCGCCGATGGGGGACTGCGCCGCCTGCTTGTTCATCAGGTTGTAGGGGTCTTCGCCCATGAGCGCGGCGGCTTCCTTCTCCGCCATGCAGAAGTTGTCGCGGAACCACTTCAGCGACAGACCCGCCGCCTGCGTCACGCCCATGACGTGCCATGCGCCCGGCACAGCACAGCAGAACGTGTGCACACGCCCCTTGGGGTCGATGGCGAGCTTGTCCGTGTGGGCAAACACAACGCCGGACGTGCCAATGGTGGTGAATGCGCGCCCGTCCTCGACAACGCCCGTGCCGACAGCCGCCGCCGCGTTGTCACCCGCGCCGCCGACGACCAGCGTGTCTTCGCTCAACCCGGTCAACTCCGCCGCCGCCTTGGAGATATGGCCCGTCACTTCGCAGGATTCGTACACCTTCGCCAGCAGCGACGGGTCGATGTTCAGCATGTTCAGCAGCTTCTCCGACCAGCAGCGGTTCGGCACATCCAGCATCTGCATCCCGGATGCGTCGCTGACTTCAGTCGCGAAATCGCCGGTCAGCATATAGCGCACATAGTCCTTCGGCAGGAGGATGTGACGGCACTTGGCGTACACTTCCGGCTCGTGATTGCGCACCCACAGCAGCTTCGACAGCGTGAAGCCGGTCAGCGCGGGATTTGCCGTAATGGAAATCAGCTGATCGCGGCCGACAATTTCGTGAATCTGGTCGCACTCCGCCGCCGTGCGCTGGTCGCACCAGATAATAGACGGGCGCAGGACGTTCCCTGCTTCATCCAGCATGACCAGACCGTGCATCTGACCGCTGATGCCCATCGAAACGACGTCCTTCTTGTCCACACCGGACTTCGTCAGCACGCTGCGGATGGTGTCCACCGCCGCATGATACCAGTCCTCCGGCTTCTGCTCTGCCCAGCCATTGTGCGGCTGATACAGCGGATACTCCACCAGCGCGGAGCAGACCGCCGTGCCATACTGGTCGAACAGCACCGTTTTGGTGCCGGACGTGCCAAGGTCAATACCAAGAACATACTTCATCGGAAAAATCCTCCTCGTTAATGTGTCGAAATCGTGCAAAATGGGAAAGGGGTTTCCATCTGCTTCATTGTACCGTGAATCGGCGAATTCGTCAAGCCTTGCGGGGAGAAGTTGTATGAATTTCGCGTGTTCGGTTGACACGGGGCGAAAGAAGCGGTATCATAAAGAGCGAACATAGAATCCTATGCAGGAGGTCGCAATGATTGTCTTAGGCATTGACCCCGGCTATGCGCTGATGGGCTGGGGCGTGGTGGAGGCGCAGGGCGCGCGGATGCGTCTGCTTGGCTACGGCTGTGTGGAGACGCAGGCGGGTGTGCCGATGCAGCACCGCTTGCGGGCACTGCAATTGGGCGTGCGCGACCTCGTGAACATCTATCATCCGGACGACGTGGCGTTTGAGGAGCTGTTCTTTGCGCGGAACGTCACGACGGCGCTGATGGTTGGGGCGGCGCGCGGCGCGGCGATTATCAGCGCGGCGGAGTATACGGAGAGCCTGTATGAGTATACGCCAATGCAGATTAAGCAGGCGGTGACGGGGTATGGGAAGGCAGATAAGAAGCAGATTCAGCAGATGGTGAAGCTGCTGCTGGGAATGAAGGAGATACCGAAGCCGGATGACGCGGCGGATGCGATTGCGTGTGCGATAACGCATTGCCAGTGTGGCGCGGCGAAGGAACAATTCAGGATGAAATAGGAGGAAAGGGCGAAGCAAAGCCAAAAGAGCAGCACGCGGAAGGAGTATGAAGAAGAAGTCAACTCAATCGCGCGGAGGGGTCAAGGGGGGATTCCCCCTTGCAGGGTCAAGGGGCGGCGCCCCTTGTGGGGTTTGGGGCAATGCCCCAACCGTTGCTCGTCAAAACTACTCAAAGGGAACAGCCAACAAGGCGCAGGCAGCGAAGCGTCCCTGCCAGTAACTTTGCGCTCCCGCAGGAGCGCCCCAAGCTGCTCTATCCCTCAACGCAATATTGTCGCGCCAGATGGGCGCGACCACGATGCTTGACTTCCAACCGTAGCGGCTCTCTTCCGCAAGCAGAGGGTTTCGCCTCTGCGGAGGCGACAAGGGGGCAATGGAAACAGACGAAGTCTGCGGTCGCCCCCTTGACCCCTTCGGGCGCACCACCATGCTTCTTGATTTTTTAGTTGGAAGTTTTTTAGTTACTGTCCAGCTTTTTTCCCCGGATTTTATTCTTTTGCCCAAGGAGATAACCACCATGTACGCATTTATCGAAGGTCGTGTGTGCGAAAAAACGACCAATTCCTTAGTCCTTGAAGCTGGCGGCATCGGCTATCAGCTCAACTGCTCCATGACCACCTTGCAGGAAGCGCCGCCGATGGGCGAGAAAATGCGCTGCTATACCTACCTTTCCGTCCGCGAAGACGCGATGGAACTCTTCGGCTTCGCAACAAAGGAGGAAAAGCAGCTCTTCCTTTCGCTCACGGGCATCAGCGGTGTCGGCGCAAAAACCGCGCTCGGCCTGCTCGGCGCCATGCCCCTGCGCGACTTGAACCTCGCGATTTTGCTGGGGGATGTCAACGCCCTCTCCCGCGCGCCGGGCATTGGCAAAAAGACGGCGCAGCGAATCGCGCTGGAACTCAAAGATAAGGTCACGCAGGCGGATATCAATCAGCCGACGGGCAAAGCGGCCATGCCGACATCAGGCGCGGCGGCGGATAATTTCGCCGAAGCCATCGAGGCGCTGACGGCGCTGGGGTACTCCGCCATCGAGGCGCGCGATGCCCTGTCGCATGTGGAGGACAAGGATGCCCCGGCGGATGAACTGATTCGGCTGGCGCTGCGCGCAATGGCGGGAATGTGAGGATAAAAAGTGGAAGAAAGATTGGTGACGGGCGACTTTCAGCCCGAAGACAGCGCGGTGGAGACGACATTGCGCCCGCATACCCTGCGGGAGTACGTCGGTCAGCAGGCGGTTAAGGACAGCCTGAGCATCTACATTCAGGCGGCGCTTACCCGCCATGACGCGCTGGATCATATGCTGCTCTACGGCCCGCCCGGTCTGGGCAAAACGACGCTGGCGACCATTGTCGCGGCGGAAATGGGGCAGAACATCCGCGTTACGTCCGGCCCGGCGATTGAGCGTCCCGGCGACCTTGCGTCAATTCTGGCGAACCTCAATCAGGGGGACGTGCTGTTCATCGACGAAATTCACCGCCTCTCCCGCTCGGTGGAAGAGGTGCTGTACCCCGCGATGGAGGACTTCGCCATCGACATCATGATTGGCAAAGGCCCGACCGCGCGGTCGATTCGCGTCGCTGTGCCAAAATTCACGCTCGTCGGCGCGACAACCCGCGCAGGCCAGCTGTCCGCCCCCCTGCGCGACCGCTTCGGCATTCTCTTCCGGCTGGAAATGTACAAGCCGGAGGAACTGGCGCAAATCGTCCGCCGAAGCGCGTCGATTCTGGAGATTGACGCGGAGGACGCGGGTATCATGGAAATTGCGCGCCGAAGCCGCGGTACGCCGCGAATCGCAAACCGGATGCTCAAACGCGTCCGCGACTATGCGCAGGTGCGCGGCGGCGGCGTCATCAGCCTTGATGTGGCACGGGAGGCGATTGCCATGCAGGGCGTGGACGAGCTGGGACTGGACAAGGTAGACCGCGCCGTCCTCGGCACGATGATGGACAAGTTCGGCGGCGGCCCGGTCGGGCTGGACACCCTCGCGGCGACAACCGGCGAGGACGCCGTGACCATTGAGGACGTCTACGAACCGTACCTGATGCAGCTTGGCTTCCTGATGCGCACGCCGCGAGGGAGAATGTGTACGCCCGCCGCGTGGGAGCACATGAAGCGCACGCCGCCGGAGCAGGGAAGCAATAATCAGCTGAAAATGGAGCTGTGAGCATGAAATGTGAAGAAAGAGAAGTAATTTGCAGGGATGGACGCGCAGCTCTGCTTCGCTCTGCACACCCGGATGATGCGGCGGAGATGGTTCGCTTTCTGTTGGACGTTTGCGGTGAGACAGAGTTCCTGCTGGCGTACCCGGAGGAACGGCAAAGCCTGACCGATGAGGGCGAGCGGACGTTTCTGACGAGGCTTACAGCGGATGACAACGAACTGATGCTGACCGCGTGGGTGGACGGGCAGCTGGCGGGCGTGGCGAATATCAACTTTTCCACGCGACTGAAAATGCGCCACCGTGCGAACGTCGCTATCAGCATCCGCCGCGCCTACTGGCGTCTTGGGCTTGGGACGGCAATGCTGACGGAGTTAGTGGACGTGGCGAAAGCGCGCCCAGAGGTTCGACAGGTCGAGCTGGAATTCATCGAGGGCAACAGCCGCGCACAGGCGCTGTACGAGAAGGTCGGCTTCCGCGTCGTCGGCGTCCACCCGGACGCTTTTGTGCTGAAAGACGGCGCGATGAAAAAAGCGTATTTGATGCAATTGAAAATAAGGTGAATTGTTATGAAAACATCCGATTTTGATTATGAATTGCCCGAAGAACTGATTGCGCAGACCCCGGTCGAACCGCGCGACCACAGCCGCCTGATGGTGGTACACCGCGCGACGGGCGAGCGCGAGGACAAGCATTTCTACGATATTATTGACTATTTGAACCCGAACGACGCACTGGTCATCAACGAGACGAAGGTCATTCCCGCGCGTCTGCTGGGCGAGAAGGAAGATACAGGCGTGCCGGTGGAGGTGCTGCTGCTGCGCCGGAAAAATCAGACGGACTGGGAGGCGCTTGTCCGCCCCGGACGCCGCCTGAAGCCCGGTACGACCTGCACGTTCGGCGGCGGACTGCTCAAATGCGAGATTCTGGAAAGTGTGCCGGAAATCGGCGGACGCATCGTCCGTTTCCATTATGAAGGGGTTTTCGAGGAGCTGCTCGACCGGCTGGGCGAGATGCCGCTGCCGCCGTATATCCACGAAAAGCTGGCGGATCAGAGCCGCTATCAGACCGTTTACGCCAAGAATGAAGGGTCTGCCGCTGCGCCGACGGCGGGGCTGCACTTCACGCCGGAGCTGCTCGAACGCATCCGTGCCAAGGGCGTGACCATCGTGCCGGTGACGCTGCACGTCGGGCTGGGGACGTTCCGCCCGGTTCAGGTGGAAGATGTTGACAAACATGTGATGCACAGCGAGTGGTATCAGGTGACGGAGGAGGCGGCGAACACGCTCAACGCCATCCGCGCTGGCGGTGGACGGCTGATTTGTGTCGGCACAACGTCCGTGCGCACGATTGAAACGGTTGCGACGGAGGATGGTATCGTGCACCCCGGCGCGGGCGACACGGCGATTTTCATTTATCCCGGCAAGAAAATTAAGGCGGTGGACGCCCTAATTACCAATTTCCACCTGCCGCAGAGCACCCTGCTGATGCTTGTCAGCACCTTCATGGGGCGCGAGACGGCGCTGGACGTTTACCGCGAAGCTGTACAGAAAAAGTACCGCTTCTTCAGCTTCGGAGACGCGATGTTCATCGAATGAACCAAAAATCACTGACAAATTTCGGACAGTTTTTCAGTACGAACAAACTTTTTTCAGAATCGCGCTGAAAAATTGTCCGAAAGGCTTGACAATCCGGTCTTAAATGTTTACAATATACCTTGTCTGACAAGTCTGGTTAGGCTTGATGCGGGACATGCAGGCGTAGTTTAGTGGTAAAACTCCAGCTTCCCAAGCTGGCCTTGTGGGTTCGATTCCCATCGCCTGCTCCACAACCGCATCTGCCGCCGGAAAGCAGCGAAGATACCTTCGCAGTTTTACGCGAACATAAAGGAGGAAATTCCAATGGCTAAGGAACGTTACGAGCGCAAAAAGCCCCACGTTAACATCGGCACCATCGGTCACGTTGACCATGGCAAGACGACCTTGACCGCCGCCATCACCATGACGCTGTCCCAGAAGGGCGAAG
>OJJV01000060.1_pt1 | contig 133426 bp, 127 predicted proteins | sample 1596391 | NCBI WGS metagenome assembly OJJV01 (sample SAMEA4350164, study PRJEB24818) | metagenome | biome: human; feature: gut; material: faeces | place: Denmark | collected 2013-09
CAACTCAAAAGATATAATTATCGAGATTATAACTGCTTCCCAATGCGACCGCTTGGATGGAAATCTCCAAAAGATACACTCCATGATTTCATCAAGCACGGTGTAACATATGTTTGACAAACCAACACTTGACTGACAGATCTTTTGTCGGGATATCTTGACGAAAAAGGAGTACGAATGGCATAAACTTGACCCGCGGTCAATTCTATGCTATAATACCCACATCTTCAAAACAGGATGACTGCTGCGGAAAGGATGATAGATGATGAAAATATGGAAATATGCACTGATGGTAGCTGCGACGGCTTTGGTGATCCCTGCTTTTGCGAGCCGTGCGGAGATGCCGCCAATCGGGATGCCGAGTCCTCTGGTGGAATACAAGACGTACCATGCGCTCGCAGAAGCCACGGACAGCCGTCCTCTCTTCCTTCCGAAGGGAACGCTGCTTGCCGGTCAGTGCCATCTGACGGATTATATCGCCATCGGCGGCAAGCTCTCGGATATCCGTTATCAGATGGATGATGGCAGCACGCTCTCTGTCCGCACGGCGAGGCTGGTGGGAGAGGGGGCAGGAAAAAATATCAGCGGAGTCTATACCGGTCGCTGGGAATCGCGCATGATCGGTGCGACGGAGGTCATGACAGCGAAAACGATGGATGGCTCACTCGCTGCTTTCTGGACGGAAGGGGAGTATGCGTTCTCTGTTGTCGGAAGCAAGATGAGCGATGACGTCTTCGATGCGCTCCTTTCCGATGTTTTCGTGGATATGTCAGAGCATTTCTATGGGGAAGCGGCAAATCCGCTTGCAAGAAAAACATTTTGAGGGAAGGAAGATCCCTTATCGAAGCGAGTTTCTCGAAGGTCAGGACGAAAGTTCTGGCCTTTTTGCGTGGGGAAAAAGAAGACTTGGAGATGACAGCGACTGCTTTTTTGCCATTCTTTTGCAAGTTTTTTTCTCTGCGGAAGAGGGGGATCCATGAGAGTACCTCAAGCAGGGGGACGGGTCCTGTGAGCGGTCTCCGGGATACCGCGTTTCACGGCGTATTTTCTCTTCCCCTTTTTGGCGGTTTATCATATAATGCAATATATGATAAAAATTATGCAAAATAGGGGAAACTACATGCAGAATCATGAGAAGAATACATACAGTCTCTGTCACATCGTGATCGCGGTGTTGGCAGTGGTCCTGATGGGGCTGATCGTCTGGATGATGGTCATTGTGTCGCACATGCAGGGGACGGCACGCGTGGTGAACTATGCCGGACTGGTGCGCGGGACGACGCAGCGGATGGTGAAGCTGGAAATGGCGGGTGAGCCGCAGGATGAGATGCGCCGCGAGATCGAGGCGTATATTCAGGGTCTTCGAGAGGGGGATGCATCGCTGTCTTTGGTGCGCCTGTCGGATCCGGATTTCCAGGCTAAGATGAAGGAGCTAAGCGGCTACTATCTGCAGGTCAAGCAGGAGATCATCCAACTTCGCCGCACGGGGAAGGCGGACTCCTACCTGATCACTGCGACTGAGCAGTTCTTCGCGATCTGCGATGAGGCGACCGCGCTTGCCGAAGTGTATTCTGAGAAGCAGGCGAAGGATCTGGCTGTGCTGGAGAAGGGCATCACGCTGGTGATCTTCGCGCTGATGATCCTGATCGGTCTTGAGTTTTTCAAGGCGCTGAAGAGGCTGATGCAGAACCGTGTGCTGCAGAAGAAGGCATATCTGGATGCGGCGACGGGGCTTCCGAATAGGAACCGGTGTGAAGAGATCCTGAATGCACCTGTTTCTTTAGATATGGGCGTGGTGAGCTTCGATCTGAATGATCTTCGCCGCATCAATGACAGCAGGGGACATGAGGCGGGGGATGTATACATCCGTCGTTTTGCGACCGCTCTTCGGGCGGCGGTACCGGAGGAGCACTTCGTCGGCCGTCTTGGCGGGGATGAATTTCTAATGGTGACGCATGGCCTCTCCGAGGCGGGCATGGAGAAGCTTCTGGAAGATCTGCGTGCAAAGCTGGCAGAGGAGGCAAAAGAGCATATGGATACGCCGCTTTCTTATGCGGCGGGATATGTGCTGGCAAAGGATGACCCTGAGGCGTCCATGCGAGAGCTTTTCGCGAAGGCCGATAAGTATATGTATATCCAGAAGAACCATGCGAAGCGCAGGGAAGCAGAGGCGGAGAGGCGTCTTTCTCTGCGTCTGCTGAAAATGCTAAGCCGTTATCGGAAGAATTTCGCAGATTGTCTGTATTGTGATCTGAAGATGGACGCCTATCGCACGATCCGTGCGAGGAGCGATTTCCCTCTTGCGTCTGAGGGCAGCTATTCCGGTGCCGTGCTGCAGCTCGCGGAGGAGATCGAAGGGGCAGACCGGGAGCGTATACAGAGCGTGCTCTCGAAGGAGTCGCTGGAGAAGTCGATCCTTCACAGTGAGGATGCGCTGGACCTTTCCTTTACGCCGAAGGAAGGGGCGGAATTACGCCGTCTCGTCGTCATTCCCGTGGACTTTGATCGCGAGAGGCAGCTTCATCATGTCCTTCTTGCGTTTCAGCACGTCCGCCGGGCGGAGGATGCGCCTTTGGGGACGAAGGAAGCGCTCTCCATCTATTATGAGCAGCTGAAGCAGTCCATTCTGGAAAATGACAGCTATGTGGATGCCATGCTGGATATGGCGGACTGTATCTATATGGTCGATCTGACCCATGACAGGCTGGAAAGGGATATCGTGCTTCCTGGGAAGGAGGAAGCACATGCGCGACTCTTTGCGGCATCTTCGCTGCCATGCTCGTATCAGGCCTACTGCGAAGCCCATATGATGCAGATCACACGACAGACACAGGGGTGCTACCGCATCGCCATGAGTGTGAACGATCTTTTGAAGCGCTTCGAAGCGGGTGACCGGCAATTCTCAGCAGAGTACGGGGTGCGGGAAAAGGATGGTACGATCCGCTGGGTCCGTAAGCTGATCCTTATGACGCGCATCACCGTCTATGATACGGATGCCGGACAAGATATGCCCGTCGTGCAGGCCATCGTCCTTTTGAAAGATACCACTGAAATGCATGAAATGGAGGAACAGCGGCAGGCAAAGCTGCAGGCCGCTCTGGATGAAATGAGCTCTGCGAATCGCGTGAAGACGGAATTCCTCTCCCGTATGAGCCATGATATCCGTACGCCGCTGAACGGCATCATCGGTCTTTTGAAGATCAATGAAGATCATTTCGATAACAGGGAGCTGGTCCTTGAAAACCACAAAAAGATGCATGTGGCAGCGAAGCATCTGCTCTCCCTCATCAATGACATCCTGCAGATGAGCAAGCTGGAAGCCGGCGGCGTCACCCTCTCCCGCGAGCGGATCTCTCTCGCTGAGCAGAGAGATGACATCCGCAGCATCCTCTCTGACCGTGTGGCGGAAGCAGGACTCGAGTGGATCGATGAAGTGAAGGATTACTCGTTCCCTGTACCCTTCGTGTACGGCAGTCCCCTGCATCTTAGGCAGATCATTCTTAATATTTTAGGAAACTGCATCAAGTACAATAAAAAGGGCGGACGCATCCTGACAAAGGTGGAGTTTCTGGGGACGAGCGGGAATCGCTGCACCTATCGATGGACCGCTTCGGATACCGGTATCGGCATGAGCCCGGAGTTTTTGGCTCATATTTTCGATCCCTTCACCCAGGAAAGATAGGATGCCCGCAGTGTGTATCAGGGGATGGGCCTCGGTATGGCCATCGTGAAGAGACTCATCGATGCGATGGGGGGAACCATCTCTATCACCAGTGAAGAGGGAAAAGGCTCGACCTTCGTCATCACGATCCCCTTCGAAATCGCACCCGCTGAGGAAGAGAAGCCGAAGGAAAAGGGACATGTGGATATCGCAGGTCTGCACCTGATGCTGGTTGAGGATAATGAGCTGAATGCAGAGATCACGCAGATGCTCCTCACCGATAAGGGGGCGCGCGTCACCGTCGTGGGCGATGGCAAACAGGCTGTCGATCTTTTCAAAAATAAGATCCCGGGCACCTTCGATGCCATCCTTATGGATATCATGATGCCTGTGATGGACGGCATGACCGCGACAAGGGTCATTCGCAGCTTTGCGAGAGCGGATGCGAAAACCATCCCCATCATCGCCATGACGGCGAATGCCTTCGATGAAGATGCGAAAAAATGCATCGAAGCCGGTATGAACGCACACCTCACAAAACCGATAGAGATCGATCGTGTCATCGAGGTTCTGGGACAATACTGCCGATGAAAAGGCTCCGCCGAAAGGTGGGGCTTTTTGGTTTGCCTTATCGCCTGTTTGAAATGCTTTTTCCCTTCATTTTCCTGCATGGAACGGCCTGCATGAAACAGCGTTTTTTCGGGGCGCAGGGAGCAGAGGGTTTCTCATTGCCCGCTCCTCTCACATCCTTTCTTGACCGCGAACGAAAAAGATTTCTCGCTTTCGCTCGAAATGACGAATGCTGGGAAGCGGCATTTTCGTATCGAAAGCCATCTTCATGTGTAGCTCGTGAAGCGGCATTCTCCCTCCTTCCCATGGAAGGAGGTGCCCCGAAGGGGCGGAGGTTGGCATCGCAGAGGACTGAAAAGTCGTGCGGGGGGAGCATTGTCTCGTATCGTCATCCCGTGCGCAGCCGAGGGATCTTTTTCGTTTGCCGTGTTCTCTTTCCTGCGTGGAACTGTCTGCATGAAACACCGTTTTTGGGGGGGGCGCAGGGAGTACGGTGTTTCCAGCTTGCCGTTCTTCTCACATCCTTTGCCTTGCCGCGAACGAAAAAGATTTCTCGCTTTCGCTCGAAATGACGAATGCTGGGAAGCGGCATTCTCGTATCGAAAGCCATCTGTATGAGGAGTCTGTGAAGCGGCCTTCCACCTCCTTCCCATGGAAGGAGGTGCCCCGAAGGGGCGGAGGTTGGCATCGAGCGGGATGAAAGTCATGGGAGAGGAGCGTTTTCCCTAGTCACCCCTTCCCATCTATGCTATAATACATAGATAAATATCGATAAAAGAAAATGGAGGCGAGGGTATGGATCATTCGCGGATCAAAAGAGAATATACAGAGCCGGCAGTGCCTTTCACGCTGAAAGCGCCGTTCCAGCCGATGGGGGATCAGCCGAAGGCGGTGAAGTCTCTGGTGAGCGGACTCAGGAACGGCGAATGGGCGCAGGTGCTGCTCGGTGCGACGGGGACGGGGAAGACCTTCACGATGGCGAAGGTCATCGAAGAGGTGCAGCGCCCGACGCTCATCATTTCTCCGAATAAGACGCTGGCCGCGCAGACGGCGAGTGAATTCAAGGATTTCTTCCCAGACAATGCGGTGTACTACTTCGTTTCCTACTACGACTACTACCAGCCGGAGTCCTATGTGCCGCAGACGGATACCTATATCGAGAAGGATTCGTCACGAAATGAGGAGATCGATCGTCTGCGCCACTCGGCGACGATGGCGCTTTTCGAGCGGCGGGATGTCATCATCGTGGCATCGGTGTCCTGTATCTACGGTTTGGGCGATCCGGAGGACTACAGCTCTATGGGGCTCTCGCTCAGGCCGGGCGAGGAGATCGAGCGCGACAAGATCCTGGAAAAGCTCGTCAGTATGCAGTATATGCGCAATGACATGAATTTCACGCGAGATACCTTCCGTGTGCGGGGAGATACGATCGATGTATTTCCTGCATCGGAAAACAATGTCGCTGTCAGGATCGAAATGTTCGGTGATGAGATCGACTCACTGACGGAGTTTGATGTCCTGACAGGGGAGACGGTCGCTGAGAGAAATCACATCGGCATTTTCCCTGCTTCGCACTATGTCACCAGTTCGGATAAGCTCCGCCGTGCTGTCACGTCTATCGAGAAGGAGCTGGATGGGCGGCTCAAAGAGCTCAGGGATCAGGATAAGCTCTTGGAGGCGCAGCGTTTGGAGCAGCGGACGAATTATGATCTGGAAATGATGCAGGAGGTCGGATACTGCTCCGGCATCGAGAATTATTCCCGCCACATGTCGGACAGGAAGCCCGGCGAGCCGCCATTTACGCTCCTGGACTACTTCCCGGAAGATTTCCTCATCATGATCGATGAGTCGCATGTGACGGTACCGCAGCTGCGTGCGATGTACAATGGCGACCAGTCGAGAAAAAGTACGCTCGTCGACTATGGCTTCCGCCTGCCGTCTGCGCTGGATAACCGTCCGCTGACTTTTGACGAATTCACCGAACGGATCAATCAGATCATCTATGTGTCGGCGACGCCGGGACCGTATGAAATGGGCGTCCAGACGAATCTGGCTGAACAGATCATCCGCCCGACGGGGCTCTTGGATCCTTCCATCGAGGTGCGTCCCATCGAAGGACAGATGGATGACCTGCTGGGGGAGATCCATAAGCGTGAGGAGGCTCACGAGCGCGTCCTCATCACGACACTCACGAAGAAAATGGCGGAGGATCTCACCGATTTCCTGACGGAAGCGGGCGTGAAGGTACGCTATCTGCACTCTGACGTCGCGACCATCGAGCGCGCGGAGATCATCCGTGACCTGCGTGCGGGCGTTTTCGATGTGCTGGTCGGCATCAATCTTTTGCGTGAGGGTCTCGATATGCCGGAGGTCTCGCTCGTGGCTATCCTCGATGCGGATAAGGAGGGCTTCCTACGCTCGGAAACTTCGATGATCCAGGTCATCGGCCGTGCAGCCAGAAATGAGCATGGCCACGTCATCATGTACGCGGACCGCATCACGAAGTCGATGAAGTATGCCATCGATGAGACGAATCGCCGCCGCACCATCCAGCAGGCCTATAATGAGGAGCATCACATCATCCCCCACACTGTCCAAAAGCGGGTCAAAGACCTCATCGATCTCACAAAGATCGATGAAAAGCCGGCTGCCTATGGCGGCAAGAAAAAAGAGGGCGAGCTTTCTGATGAGGAGATCTACGCCCGTATGAAGGACTGCGAGAAGCTGATGAAACAGGCGGCCAAGGATTTGGAATTCGAAGCCGCTGCCCGCTTCCGCGACCAGCACGCCAAGCTGCGCCAGCTCTGGACCGATCGCTACGGTTCCCGCGCGGAAGAAGCCCTGAAGCGTCAGGCTGCGGCGAAGAAACGGATTTATAAACCTATGAAGAAACGGGTGTAATTTTTGGGTGACTGGTGACTAGAGGCTGGGGATGGGGGATTAGGAGTTCGTTTTGCCCTGCCAGCTGAGCAGCCCCTTGAAGAAGGGGCACGCCAAAGGCGGAGGATAGAGTGCCTCGAAGAGGCATCCTCTTGCAGAATGGTAAACGATGTATGTAAGACAATCGCTCCTTTCGTATCGTCATTTCGAGCGAAGCCGAGAAATCTTTCTTGCACACCGGTAAAACGAAGACGGCAGGATAACGTGAAACCAATAATCCCAAGCAATTTTTACGTGACCGCCTGCATGCAGAATACCGCTCAGGCGTAAAGATCCCTCGACTGCGCTCGGGATGACGATACGAGAAAACAGGCTATCCCCCATTCCCTTTCATTCCATCACGCATGGAGAATGCCGTTTCCTCGTCTCGTCATTTCGAGCGAAGCCGAGAAATCTCAATAGCACAACGGTTATCAGCCATTTCTCATTCAATCGAGGCTTTCAAATGGAATCAAGGGGAGCCGCCCCAGGGGCTCCCCTAAATCCCCCATACATTTTCCTTCAATTTCGAAAGGACATCCATGGAAAAAGGAATCATCATAAAAGGCGCACGTCAGAACAATCTGAAGAATATCGATCTGACGCTCCCGCGAAATAAACTCATCGTTTTCACCGGGCTGTCCGGCTCGGGGAAATCGTCGCTGGCTTTTGATACCATCTATGCGGAAGGACAGCGAAAATATGTCGAGTCCCTGTCTGCCTATGCGCGGCAGTTCTTAGGGCAGATGAATAAGCCGGACGTGGATAAGATCGCAGGGCTTTCGCCGGCGATTTCCATCGATCAGAAATCCACCAGCCATAACCCGCGATCGACGGTCGGTACAGTGACGGAGATCCATGACTACCTCCGTATGCTATATGCACATGCGAGCCGTGCCTTCTGCCCGCACTGCGGCAAGCCGATCCAGCGGCAGACGGTGGATCAGATCGTCGATGCGCTCCTTGCCCTTCCGGAACGGACGAAGCTCATGCTCCTTGGGCCGGTCGCTGTCGCGAAGAAGGGAACGCACAAAAAGCTCTTGGAAGAGCTCCGCAAGGAGGGCTATGTCCGCGTCCGCGTGGATGGGGACGTCCTCTCCCTATCCGATGACATCGAGCTCGCGAAAAATAAGAAGCATACCATCGAGGTGGTGGTGGACCGCATCATCGTGAAGGACGGTATCGTGCGCCGTCTGACAGACTCGGTGGAGGCCGCGCTGAAGCTGGGGGACGGGATGATGGTGGGAAGCATCATCGGCGGAAAGGACATGGTCTTTTCCACCCACTTCTCCTGCCCGGACTGCGGCATTTCCCTGCCAAAGCCGGAGCCGCGCATTTTCTCCTTCAATAATCCTTTCGGCGCCTGCCCCGCCTGCATGGGCCTCGGCGCTTCACTGGAGGCGGATTTCCATCGCATCCTGCCGGATCACACGATGCCCTTCCGTCTGGGCGCGATCCAGCCATTTCCTTATAATAAGGAAACATGGCTCTACAAGCTGCTCGATGCCTTCCTGAAATACTATGGACTCACCATGGATGCATGCTATGATGATTTGCCGGATCAGGCAAAGGCAGAGTTTGAAAACGGCGGCACAGCGCTTCTCTCCTTCCAGTACACCAGCCCTGAAGGCATCACGAAAACCTATGAGCGTCCCTTCGAAGGCATCGTCCCGATGACGAAGCGGCGCTATGAAGAGGCGTGGACAGAGAAGATGAAGGAAACGCTCTCGAACTACCTCATCGAAAAGCCTTGCCCCGTCTGCCATGGGGCGCGCCTGAAGCCCGAGAGCCTCGCTTTCCGCGTCGGTGGGAAGAATATCGCAGAGATCTCCTCCATGGCTGTCATCGACCTTTTGGACTTCATGAACCATGTCACGCTTTCCGAAAAGGAAAAGATCATCGCAGACCAGATCCTGCGCGAGGTGAAGAGCCGTCTCTCCTTCCTCGTGAATGTCGGGCTCGACTACCTGACACTCTCCCGCGGCGCCTCGACGCTCTCCGGCGGCGAAGCCCAGCGCATCCGTCTGGCGACGCAGATCGGCTCCGGCCTCGTCGGTGTCCTCTACATCCTGGATGAACCGTCCATCGGTCTGCATCAGCGCGACAATGACAAGCTCCTTGCGACCCTGAAGGGCATGCGGGATCTGGGAAATACGCTCATCGTCGTCGAGCATGATGAGGATACCATCCGCACCGCAGACTGGGTCGTGGATATCGGCCCCGGCGCAGGGGAAAATGGCGGCTCCGTCGTCGCGGAGGGTACGCCTGAGGACGTGATGAAGGTGAAGGACTCCATCACGGGGCAGTACCTGCGCGGTGAGAAATACATCCCGCTGCCGGAAAAGAGGAGAAAAGGAAATGGACTCTCGCTCACCATCCATGGCGCTCACGAACACAATCTGAAGCACATCGACGTGACCATCCCGCTCGGTGCCTTCACCGTCGTCACCGGTGAGTCCGGCTCGGGCAAGAGTACGCTCGTGAATGAGATCCTCTATCAGGGACTGTCGAATATCAAGAACCATACATCCTACCGTGCCGGGGCTTTTGACTCCATGGACGGCGCAGAGTATGTGGATAAGATCATCGATATCGACCAGCAGCCGATCGGGCGCACGCCGCGCTCGAATCCGGCCACCTATACCGGCGTTTTCAATGACATTCGCGAGCTTTTCAGTCAGACCTCCGAAGCCAAGATGCGCGGCTACAAACCGGGGCGTTTCAGCTTCAATATGAAAGGCGGACGCTGTGAAGCCTGCCACGGTGACGGCATCATCAAGATCGAGATGCAGTTCCTCTCAGACGTTTACGTCCCCTGTGAAGTCTGCCACGGCGCCAGGTACAACCGAGAGACGCTCGAAGTCCGCTACAAGGGCAAGAATATCTCCGATGTGCTGAATATGACCATTGATGAAGCTGTGCCTTTCTTTGAAAACCACGACAAGATCCTGCGGAAATTGAAGACCCTGCAGGAGGTCGGCCTCGGCTACATCCATCTGGGACAGCCGGCCACCACCATGTCCGGCGGCGAAGCCCAGCGAGTGAAACTGGCGACCGAGCTCATGCGCCGCGGCACCGGAGATACCCTATACATCCTCGATGAACCGACCACCGGCCTTCACAGCGAAGACATCCGAAAGCTTTTGATCGTCCTCGAGAAGCTGGTGGATCAGGGAAATACTGTCGTCGTCATCGAGCACAATCTTGATGTCGTCAAGACCGCCGACTACATCATCGACCTCGGCCCCGAAGGCGGCGACAAGGGCGGCGAGATCGTAGCCACCGGCACGCCGGAAAAAGTCGCGAAAGTGGAAGCGTCCTACACCGGGCAGTACCTCGGCCCGGTCATCGAACGGACGAAAAAGTTTATGGGGTTGAAGTGACTAGGGGCTAGTGGCTGGGGATTAGGGACTAGGGATTAGACTAGGAGACTAGAAGACATCAGCCCCCGTATCGTCATTTCGAGCGAAGCGAGAAATCTTTCTTGCAGACCGATAAACGAAGGATGCGAGAAAGGAGAAATACGCAGTACCGAGGCGTCATTTCCGTATCAGTGCCTATGTGATACTGACCGCAGTGCAAGAAAGAATCATCGGAAGCGCTTTCGATGACGAGACGATACGGGAAAGGGATACCCCAAAAAGTTTGAAAGCAGAAAATAACCATCTTCCCTTTATGGGAATCCTCATAGGTTAAACAGGTTCAAAAGGTTCACAGGTTTTTCATCTTTCGTGAATATCATATATTCTAAAACTCCGCGGCGCTTCCCTATGATGATGCGCCGCACCACCCCCGTTGAACCCTCTGAACCCCTAATCCCTTATTCTTTTTCTCAGGAGTCTTTTATGATCGATGTCAATGAAAAAATCAAAGCCAAGGTAGAAGCCCTTCCTGATTCGCCCGGGGTGTACCGTTGGAAAGACAAAGACGGGCGGATCATCTACGTCGGCAAGGCGAAGAACCTGAAGAACCGTGTCCGCTCCTATGTACGAGAGGATAAGAACCGTTCTCCGAAAGTCGCTGCGATGATCCGTCACGCGGACGATCTCGACATCACGATGACCGGGACGGAGATGGAGGCGCTGATCCTGGAGTGCAATCTCATCAAAGAACTGCACCCGAAGTACAATATCTCCCTGCGTGATGACAAGTCCTACCCCTATGTGAAGATCACGGTGAATGATGAGTGGCCGCGCATCTTCGTCACGAGGAACATCCGCCGCGATGATGGGGCGAAGTATTTCGGCCCCTTCACCGACGTGGGAAGCCTTCGTCAGACGCTGTCCCTCCTTCGCCACTACTATCCCATCCGCACCTGCCGCTCCATGAAGGTATCCCGTCCCTGTCTGCAGTACCACATGCACCTTTGCAGTGCGCCCTGCGGCGGCCACGTCGATCACATCGACTATGACCGTGATGTGAAGACCATCTGCGACCTGCTGGAAGGGAAGAGCACCGCGCTGGTAAAGGAGCTCACGCGGCAGATGATGGAGGCGTCGGAAGCGATGGATTTCGAAAAAGCCGCCAAACTGCGCGACCATATCCGCGCCATCGAAAGTGTGCAGCAGCGCCAGCACATCGTATCCACGGAAGGGGACTTCGACGTGCTCGGAATGGCACGCGACGGCAGTCACACCGGACTGGAGATCTTCTATATCCGCTATGGCCGCATGGTGGGGAAGGAGAATTTCAGTATCCCTGAAAGTGCATCCGAGACGGATGAGGAGATCATCACCACCTTCCTTCGCGATTTCTACGGAGGAAATCCGACATCCGTCCCAAAAGAGATCATCCTGCCGCTCCTGCCGGAAGAGTCCGATCTCCTCTCTCTCTGGCTGACGAAGCTTCGCGGAAGCGAAGTGAAGCTCATCCGCCCCGAGCGCGGCTTCAAGCGCCGCCTGAAAGACATGGCGATGGCAAATGCAGCAAAGTATCTCTCCGACAAGAAGCTGCAGTGGGAGTATCAGGACGCCCGCGAGCAGGGCGCCGTGCAGAAGCTGAAAGAGCTGCTCTCTCTGCCGCGCCTTCCCGAGCGCATGGAATGCTTCGATATTTCTCACAACCAGGGCGCAGAGACCACCGGCTCCATGGCCGTCTTCGAGCATGGCCGACCGGCGAAGAGCGAATACAGGAAATTCAAGCTGCAGACCACGCAGGGGCATGCGGACGACTTCAAGTCCATGGCAGAAGTCATGAGTCGCCGCTATGGGAAGGAAAAGGACTGGCCCGAGCCCGACCTCATCGTCCTTGATGGCGGTCTTGGGCAGATGCATGCGGCCATTCCCGTGATCCGCAAGGCCGGCTGCCATGCACCCGTCATCGGGCTCGCCAAGCGTATCGAAGAGATCTACGTAGAAGGCAGCGACATCCCGATCGTCCTCGATCACCATGAGCCCGCTCTCCAGCTTCTCCAGTTCATACGCGACGAAGCCCACCGCTTCGTCATCACCTATCACCGGAAATGGACGAACAAAAGAAATACGGAGTCCGTCCTTGACCACATCGAAGGCATCGGCCCAAACCGCCGGAACGCCCTTTGGCATGCCTTCCGCTCGCTCGATGAAATGAAAAAAGCGAGCGAAGAGGAGCTCGCTAAGGTAGCGGGCATGAATAAGCGTGCCGCGCACAATGTCTATCGGTTCTTCCATATGAGAAAAGATGAGAAACAGCTCGTCCTGCAGGGGATGGACGTGGAAAAGGAAGGCTGATGATACGGGAAAGGTGAAGAACAATAAAAAAGGGGCTGTGAAGAAATGAGGATTCATTTCTTCACAGCCCCTTTTTGTTTCACACCTATCCCAACTTTTGGATACAGGTAAACAACGCTGTGGAAGCCGAAATTATTTTAAGTATTTGGATAGAAAGATCCCCGAGTGGGGATTTTTTATTTTGCCTGTTTTTCGAAAAACGGAAGGAATCATAGCGAAGGGAGGTTTGATTTCGAAAAAAGGTGCTGAAAACATCGATAAAATCAATGCATGGGCAGCAGATGGGAAAATGATCGGTTTGAAAAATTTTCGTTGTCACAGGGTGGGGGATTGTGGTAGAATGTGGGTAAATGTGGAGGAGGTGGAAGGATATGTTTATGAATGAATATTCTCATACCATAGACGCCAAAGGGCGCATGATCCTTCCGGCGAAATTCAGGGAAGAGCTGGGAAGTCGTTTTGTGCTGGCTCCAAGTCTGGATACCTGCCTCAATATTTATCCAAAAGAGCGCTGGGATGCCTTGATCGCCCGGCTGCAGAAGCTGCCCTTCACGAACCGTAATGTCCGCAAGATCATGCGTCATCTGATCGGCCGCGGGACGGAGATGGAGTGCGACCGCCAGGGGCGTATCCTGATCCCTGCCCATCTTCGTGAATTTGCAAAGCTGAAGAAGGAAGCCTGCATCGTGGGGACGGGCCCCATCATCGAGATCTGGGATCCGGAGCTCCTGCGTCAGGACGAAGAGGGCGAGGATATCGCAGAGATCGCGGATGCTCTCGACCTTCCGCTGAATTTTGATCTGTGAGGTTTGGGAGTGACTGGTGACTAGGGATGAGGACTAGTAGATATTAGATTCCCGTATCGTCATTTCGAGCGAAGCGAGAAATCTTTGTCATACGCGGTCAGGGACTCACGCTTTCTCCATCTGTCTTTCATACCGCCTTGCCCTATTCGAGCAGAGCTTTCATCCCCCATCAAGGTAATGCTATTAAGTTAAGCGGCAGAACGTTCTTGGCTCCCCATCGGGGGAGCTGCCCGAAGGGCTGAGGGGGCTACGTAGCGGTATTGCATGAAAGTGTTGGAATATCGATAGCATCGGACTATTCAACATAGCACGCTATACCGCTAGCATGCCCCTATTGCCTTCGGCACTTCCCCCGAAGGGGGAAGCAAGACGTTACGTAGCTAACGATTTCCTTAACTTAATAGCATTGCCCATCAAGGAACGGTACGCCCCACGGGCTCACCTTTCACCTTTTTTCGAGGACTCATTTATGGAATTTCAACACACCACCGTGCTTCTGCACGAAATGATCGACCGGATCCTGACGGATCCACATGGCATTTATGTCGACTGCACCTTAGGGGGCGGCGGACATTCTTTCGCTATGGCGGAGAAGCTCGCTCCGGATGCGCTTCTGATCGGCGTCGATCAGGATGAAGAAGCGATCGAGGCGGCTTCTCATCGTCTTTCCGGCTGTGCCTGCCGGCATCTCTTTGTGCGGGATAATTTTTCTCATATCCATGATATCCTGGCCTCGCTTACGATCGACAAGGTCGATGGCTTCATCTTCGATCTGGGGGTTTCATCCCATCAGCTCGATGACGGCAGCCGTGGATTCTCTTATATGAATAACGGGAAGCTCGATATGCGCATGGATCAGAGAAATCCGAGCACGGCGTATGAGATCGTGAATACGTATGAAGAGGAAGAGCTTGCGCGCATCATCTGGGAGTATGGGGAAGAGCGATGGGCGAAACGGATCGCGCAGTTTATCTGTGAATTCCGCGAGAAGAAGCCCATCGAGACGACGGATGATCTGGTCTCGGTCATCAAGGCGGCTATTCCGGCGCATGCCAGAAGAAATGGCCCGCATCCGGCGAAGCGCACGTTTCAGGCAATCCGCATCGAGGTAAATAACGAGCTGGGGATCCTGAAGGACACGATGGAAGCCTGCGTTTCCCACCTGAAAGTGGGGGGACGCGTCGGCGTCATCACGTTCCAGTCACTGGAAGACCGCATCATCAAGAAGGCTTTCAAGGAAATGGAAAGGGACTGCATCTGTCCGCCGGAGCTGCCTGTCTGTGTGTGCCACCACCATCGTCTGGTGAAGTCCATCGGCAAGGCGCAAAAACCGAGTGCGAAAGAGATCGAGGAGAATCCGCGTGCGAGAAGTGCGGTCCTGCGTGTTGTAGAAAGAGTGTAGGGAGCGACCGGGAATCTGGCCCTGTTTCCTTCAGCCTGAGATATAGAGTCTGAAAAAGATGGGAGAGATATCGTATGGTTCAGGAAGTGCAAGTCATGGATTACATACCGTCGATGCCGGAAAGTGTCGCCGCGCCTCGCCGGATCGAGCGCGAGAGGTCTGACTCTTCCTGTTTTTTCCATGACGTCATTCTGGGGACGCTGATGATCCTTCTTCCCGTGATGCTGCTGGTCTTCCTGAGTGGGATCAATATTCAGGAGGAATACAGAATGCAGCGTATCCGCAGCGAGGTCATGACGATGGCGAAGGAGAATGCGGTGGATAAGCTCGAGGTGTCCCGTCTGGAGGCACCGGTACGCATCCAGCAGATCGCGGAACAGAAGCTCAAGATGAGCCTGCCTGTTCGTGCGGTCTATGGCAGTGCGGATCCCGCTAAACCGCACCCGAACAAAGGAAGATAGAGAAATGGGTTCGGAAGGTTCTGAGGGTTCAAAAGGTTCAACGGGTTCCCCATTTTGGGCAATGGTGTTTCCTTAAAAACTCTGCGGCGCTTAGATCCTTCGACTCATTCTCATAATTTCAGATAAGCCAACATACGACGTTTTTCTCCGTTCAGGATGACGAAATGCGCCGCATCATACTTGTCAAACCTGTCGAACCTTTCTTACCATGAATCAGTGGGGTTAAAAAATAAGCAGATAGAAGTGAACTACACAAGAAAGGGGCTGTGAAAATGAAATTTCATCTTTCACAGCCCCTTGTGCTTGCCATAGATTTAAGCTAATATAATGAGTGGCATTCGAGCGTCATCTCTGCTGGAGGTGATGGCGTATGCCGTGATGATTTCAAAAGCACGACTCATAGAAGACAGGAAGCGCGGATGACATCCGGAGGGGTGTCTATGCTTCCTAAATAAAAAACCAGAGGTGACTGTTTTGAAAAAATTAGCAGAATTACTGAAAACAACGCCGATCCTGCGCACGGAAGGCGCTACAGATATTGAGATCTTGGATGTGACAGCGGACTCGCGTCAGGTGAAAGAGGGGAGCCTTTTCCTTTGCCTCGAGGGGGCGCATGTGGATGGACACAAATTCGTGGACTCTGCTGTGAAGCTGGGGGCGAAAGCCATCGTGGCTTCCAAAGAGGTGAAGGCAGCGGAAGGGGTCACTGTCGTCTATGTGGCAGATACCAGAAAAGCGATGGAAGATATGGTGCCGTTTTTCTTTGACTATCCGTCGCGCAAGATGCGCATGATCGCACTTACGGGGACGAATGGCAAGACCACTACGACCCATGTCGTGAGCCATATCCTTGAGCAGGCGGGCTACAAGACCGGTGTCATCGGCACCATCCATGCCCTGATCGGGGATAAAGAGCTGCCGACGCACAATACCACGCCGGATGTCATCGATCTGGAGCGTCTGCTCTGGCAGATGGCAGAAGAAAAGGTCACCCATGTGTGCATGGAGGTTTCTTCCCATTCGCTCGTCATGGGGCGCGTCGAAGGCGTGGAATTTGATAATGCCGTCTTCACGAACCTCACGGAAGATCATCTGGACTACCATAAGACGATGGACAACTATGCGAAGGCCAAGGCCATCCTTTTTGAGAAGGTGTCTTCGGGAGGACAGACGAAGGGCAATAAGGCAGCGTGGGTGAATGTGGATGACCCGTATGCTCATGTGATGATGGACGCTGTCGATCAGAAGGTGGCGGATCTTCACACCTACAGCATGAGCGACAAGACGGCGGATCTGTATGCCTTTGACAGCCGGTTCACCGGCAAGTCTTCCGCCTTCAAAGTGACCTATGAAGGGAAGACCTACCAGTTCGAGACGAGACTGGCAGGCCGTTTCAATATCTATAACACACTGGGGGCGATCGGTGCGGCGCTTTCCGAAGGAATCTCCATGGAAACCATTGCAGCTGCTATGAAGACATTCCACAGTGTGCCGGGGCGTTTCGAGCTGATCGATGAGGGCCAGTCCTTCACCGTCGTGGTCGACTACGCCCATACCCCGGATGGTCTTGAGAAGATCCTGACGACCGCACAGGAGATCACGAAGGGCCGCATTCTGGTCGTTTTCGGCTGCGGCGGCGACCGTGATAAGATGAAGCGCCCGATCATGGGCCGTATTGCTGCCCGCTATGCGGATGTAGCGATCGTGACCAGTGACAATCCTCGCACGGAAGACCCGGAGACCATTGTGAAAGAAGTGGCAGCCGGTGTCGAAGAAGTGAAGGCGGAGAAGCCGTCTCTGCAGGTGGAAGTGGTGGTCGACAGAAGAAGCGCCATCCAGAAGGCGATCTCCCTCGCCAAAGGAGACGATATCGTCCTCATCGCAGGTAAGGGTCATGAAGACTACCAGATCTTGAAAGACAAGACCATTCATTTCGACGATAGGGAAGAAGCGAGGAAAGCGCTGAAAGAGTCAGGTGCGGCTCGCTTTTGAGGACACTACTGAAGGAGTGAAATTCATGGCTTCATTTACGATAGAAGAAATAGAAAGAGCCTGCGGCGCCAAGCTGCTCAAGCGAGGCAGGGAGCCGTCCATGGACGGGGTCAGTACCGATACCCGCACCATCGAGACGGGCAATCTGTTTCTGGCGCTTAAAGGAGAAAATTTTGATGGGCATGCCTTTCTGAAAAAGGCGTGCGAAGAAGGGGCTTCGGGAGTCATCCTTTCGGATGCTTCTTTTGCCGCAGAGGTGCCTTCCGATGTATCATCGTTTCTCGTGAAGGATACGAAGAAGGCGCTGGAAGATCTCGCCCATTTTCACCGCTTGCGTTTCCATGTACCGGTGATCGGCATCACGGGCTCTAATGGAAAAACAACGACGAAAGACATGACGACGGCGCTCCTGTCGTCTCGTTTTCATGTCTGCGCAACACAGAAAAATTTCAATAATGAGATCGGCCTTTCCATGACACTCCTCTCTATGACGAAAGAGACGGAAGTCTGCGTCGTGGAAATGGGGATGCGTGGTTTCGGACAGATCGCAGAGCTTTGTGCGATCGCAAGCCCGACCATCGGTATCGTGACCAATGTCGGCACATCGCATATCGGGATCCTGGGCAGTCAGGAAAATATCGCGAAGGCGAAGGCCGAGCTGATCGAAGCACTGCCGAAGGATGGCACGGCGATCTTGAATGGAGATGACCCCTTCGTCAAAGCGATGGGGGACAGCTTCGAGGGACGTGTGATCTCCTATGGCCTTGCGGGGCGCTATACCGTTCGCGGGACAGATGCCCGTTATGAGGCTTCGCAAACCCAGTTCATCTGTACGTCTTTTGACGAAGCATTCCGCGTGAAGCTGCATCTTCTCGGCGTGCACAATGTCTACGATGCACTGGCCGCCATCGCGGCAGCCCGTGTCCTTGGCGTGGACAGCCGGAAAATTCAGAGAGCGTTTGCGGATTTCCATCCGATCGGTCAGCGGCAGACACTGCTTACCATCGCAGGGATCTCTGTCATGGATGACTCATACAATGCGAATCCGCTCTCCATGGAAATGGCCTTCGGCTCGCTCATGCAGATCCCCGCTTCGCATCACTACCTGGTGCTTGGCGATATGGGAGAGCTGGGCGAGATGGAAGAGGCGCTGCACTATGAGACGGGAAAGAAGGCCGCCGCCATGGGCTTTGACGGCCTCATCACGGTGGGACCGCTCTCTCTCCATCTGGCTTTGGGTGCCAAAGAGGGCGGCATGACGTCCGTTTTCTCGTATGACACTTGTGAAGAAGCGACAGAGAAGCTGGCGGCTCTGGCGAAGGCCGGGGATGCCGTGCTGGTGAAGGGTTCGCACTATATGCATATGGAAAAAGTACCAATGCTCTTGAGGGGAGTTCTGACAAAGGATGGAAAGTAATTATTTTATATACCTGCTGGAAGCAGCGGTCCTCACCGTCATCTGCGGATGGGTGGGTATTCCGCTTTTGAAAAAATTGAAGGCGCGCCAGTCGATCCGCACTGAAGGACCGAAGTCTCATCGGGCCAAGAGCGGCACTCCGACCATGGGTGGTCTCTTCATGCTGACAGCGATGGTGCTGGTGGTGCTTTTCAACCGTCTCTTGGATCCATCGGTCCTCTGGCTTCTTTTCCTGACGCTGGGGCATGGGCTTTTAGGATTTCTCGATGATTTCATCAAAGCAGAAAAGAAAAGGAATCTGGGGCTGACGGCCAAGCAGAAAATGCTGGGGCAGCTGATCCTCGCCGTGCTCTTCTGCTGTGGCGTCGTAGATACACTGCACCTCCCTTACTCGATCGCGATCCCATTCACGGACATGGATATTTCCATCGGACTTTTGTACTATCCCTTCGTCGTTCTTGTCATTGTGGGGGCATCGAATGCGGTGAACCTGACGGATGGGCTGGACGGACTGGCTTCCGGCTGCTGCGTCATTGCGTTTACGGCCTATGCGGTTTTCTGCTATATGACAGGGTTTCATGACCTCGGTTATTTTATCATCATTCTGGCAGGGGCCTGCATTGGCTTCCTTTTCTTCAATTATCATCCAGCCAAGGTCTTCATGGGGGATACCGGCTCGCTTGCCCTCGGCGGAGCCATCGCCGGGATCTCGGTCATGACCCGGACGGAGCTCTTGCTCGCCTTCCTCGGCCTTATTTTTGTGCTGGAAGCCTTATCTGTCATCATTCAGGTCATTTCTTTCAAAACAACGGGCAAGCGTGTCTTCAAGATGAGTCCGCTGCACCATCATTTCGAACTGTCCGGCTGGAGTGAAGTCCGTGTCGTCTGGTCCTTCTGGATCTTCGAAGGCCTCGCCGCTGCGGGCAGCCTGATGCTGGCGATCTATGCACTGCCATAAATCGGCTGGCAGCAAAACGGGAGATAGGGATCGGGGATGAAAGCTGATGCTTTTCATTCGCGTCCCTTCTCCCGCCGACTATCCATGTTTTACCATTCATGGGAGGTATAGCTTTGAAAAATGTATTGATTCTGGGCGCCGGTATCAGTGGCCTTGGCGCGGCTCATGTACTTCTCCGTCATGGAGCCCATGTCGTGATCTCTGATCTGAAGGATCAGATACAGAATAACAAAGAAAAAGAAGAGCTCATCGGGCTCGGGGCGGAGTTCTGCTTCGGCACGCAGTCCGAGAGCCTTTTGGATGGGATGGATGCCGTCGTCGTTTCCCCTGTCATCCCGGCGGAAAATGTCGTGATCCAGGGTGCGATGAAAAGGCACATCCCCGTTTTGAGTGAAGTCGAGCTGGCCTATCGCGTGACGAAGGCGCCGATCCTGGCCATCACGGGGACAAATGGGAAGACCACGACCACGACGCTGCTTGGCAGCATGCTTTCTCACTCGGGAAGGCCCTTTGCTCTTGCCGGGAATCTGGGGATCTCCCTTTCCAGAGAAGCTGAGCTGGTACCGGAGAATGGTCTGATCGCAGCAGAGGTTTCGAGCTTCCAGCTGGAATTCATCACCCATTTCCAGCCGAAGGCGGCGGTCATCCTGAATATCACGCCCGACCATCTGGAGCGGCATCACACCATGGAGGCCTATGTGGCAGCCAAGGCGCGGATCTTTGAAAATATGGACGAAACGAACTGCATCCTTCTGAATGCTGACGATCCGTATACGCCGATGCTGAAAAAGCAGGCGGAAGCACATACCCATGTGTGCCTGCTCTCCACATCGCACGGAGTCGAAGAAGGCGCATGCCTTTCCGGTGACCGTCTCGTGCTGAAGAGACGGGGAGAAACCATTCCTCTCTGCACCGCAGGAGAACTCTTGCTGAAGGGAAAGCAGAATATCGAGGACTGTCTGGCTGCCGCTTTTCTGGCGCATGAGGGCGGCGTCGACACGGCTGTCATCATAGAGGCGCTGAAGACCTTTGCCGCTCTTCCGAACCGCATCGAATTTGTTCGCAAGCTGGATGGCGTTTCCTACTACAATGATTCCAAGGCTACGAATACCGATGCAGCCACCAAAGGCATGGAAGCCTTCGACAAGCCGGTCATCCTGATCGCCGGTGGTCATGATAAGGGCACGCCTCTGTCTGATTTTATGCAGACCGTGCGCTCTCATACGAAAGAACTCATCCTTTTGGGAGCGGCGGCTGAGCGCTTCGAGGAAGCGGCCAGAGAGGCGGGCGTCTCTTCGATCCACCGCGTATCCTCTATGAAAGAGGCCGTCCTCCTCGGGCAGAAGCTGGCGAAACCGGGGGATGTCGTCATCCTTTCACCGGCCTGCTCTTCTTTCGACATGTATAAGAATATGGAAGAGCGCGGCATGGATTTTAAGAAGAACGTAAAGAGCCTCATGTAAATGGGTCGGGGTCAGAAAATATGTCAGAAGCCAGACACCTGACATCTGACGTCTCCAAGGCTGATCACTGATCCCTGTTTTCTCACTGATTATAACGGAGCATTCATGAAACGGGTTATTTTATCTGGCGGCGGTACGGGGGGACATATTTACCCGGCCATCACCATTGCTAAGGAAATAGCAAAACTGGAAGAAACAGAATTTCTTTTCGTGGGCACGCCGAATGGGATGGAGTCACGTATCATTCCTAAGGAAGGGTATCGTTTCGCCTCGCTGCCGGCTTCGGGCCTGAAGCGGAAGCTGACGCTGGAAAATATCAGCATCCTGTGTCATGCGGCAGGGAGCCTCTTCAAGGCGCGCCGGATCCTGAAGGATTTCGCACCGGATGTAGTCATCGGGACGGGCGGCTATGTATGCGGGCCGATCCTGATGGCGGCAGCGCTCTCTCATATCCCGACGCTGATCCAGGAGCAGAATGTGATCCCCGGGATCACGAATAAGATCCTTTCCCGTGTGGTCGATAAGATCGCGCTGGGCTATGAAGCAGCCGCTCCCCGTTTCCCGCATCCGGAGAAATGCATCTATACAGGAAATCCGATCCGTCCCGACATTATGGAAGCCAAGCGGGAGGCATCCCGCAGGGCGCTCGGGCTTTCGCCGGATACCTTCATGGTACTGGTCACCGGCGGCAGCCGCGGAGCGAGGACGATCAATACCGCCATGCTGGATGTGCATCGCCACTTCAAAGATGCGAAGGACCTGTGCCTTTACCATGTGACGGGTGAGCTGGAATATGACAAGATCACGAGTGCACTCGGCTGCGCGGAGGACGGACATTATGGTTCTGCGAGCCGCATCATCCGCTATGAGTACCATATGCCGAATGCGCTTGCAGCCGCCGATCTCATCATCTGCCGCGCGGGAGCCATCAGTCTGGCGGAAGTCGCAGCGAGAGAGCTGCCGGCCATCCTGATCCCATATCCCTATGCGGCAGAGGATCACCAGACATACAATGCCCGCGTCTTTTCTGAGGCGGGCGCGGCGAAAATGATTCTGGATAAGGACGTCACAGGCGCCCGATTCATTGAAAATATCACAGCGCTTCGCGAGCATCCCGAAGATCTTCAGACGATGGAGAAGTCCATCGGCACTTTGAAAAAAGTGCATGCCGGAGAGGATATCGCAAGACTTGCACTGTCGCTCATTAAATAAAGGAAGACGATTATGGACCTCACGAAGTATCATTCATTCCATTTCATAGGGATCGGCGGTATGGGCATGCGTGCGCTGGCCGTCATTCTGCTGGATAAGGGGGAGCGCATTTCCGGTTCCGATGTGGCAGACTCTCCCTTTCTGCGCGATTTCCGAAAAAAAGGCGCAGAGATCTATATCGGGCATGAAGCGTCTCATGTGAAGGGCGCAGACTGCGTTGTCATTTCTTCGGCGATCTCCGAAGAAAATCCAGAGCTTCTGGAAGCGAGACGTCTTGGCATTCCCGTATTCCATCGCTCCGACGTGCTGGCGGCCATGTTCCACTGGGGCAAAGGCATCGCTGTCGCAGGCGCACATGGGAAATCCACGACCTCTGCCATGGTGGGACAGATCTTCTATGAAGCAGGCAAAGACCCGACGATCGTTCTCGGGGCGGCAGCCAGCTATATCGGAGGAAATTCCTCTCTCGGAAAGGGCGAGTATGTCATCGCGGAAGCGGACGAAAGCGATGGCTCTTTCCTGAAATTTTCCCCTTATATGACGGTGGTGACGAATATCGAGGATGACCATCTGGATCATTATGGCAGCGTCGAAAATATCCGCCGTGCATTCTCCGAATTTATCAGCCATATCTGCTATGATGATGGCGTCGCCATCGTATGCACAGACAGCGAAGGCGTCTGCGCGATCCTGCCCGAGATCCATAAGACCTGCATCACCTATGGCCTCAATGAAAAAGCTGACTATCGGGCCGTGAACAAGCGATACGAAAAGAGGCATCTGCTTTTCGATGTGGTGCATGAGGGAAAGACGCTCGGCACCATCGAGCTTCAGATCCCGGGGTCGCATAATATCCGTGATGCGCTTGGCGCCGTGATTGCAGCGCTCTACTGCGGCATCCCGATGGAAACGATCGAGACGGCGCTGGCTCACTTCGTGGGAGTGAAGCGACGCTTCGAGACGAAATCCAGAGAAAATGATCTCTGGGTGGTCGATGACTATGCACACCATCCGACAGAGATCAAAGCGACTCTGAAAGCAGCGAGAGAAACAGGCGATCATCGTATCATCTGCGCCTTCCAGCCGCACCGCTATTCCCGCACGCAGCTTCTGCAGCAGGAGTTTGCCGAAGCATTTGATGATGCGGATGTACTCTTCTTCACCGATATCTATGCGGCGAGTGAGGCGCCGATCGAAGGTGTTGACGGACATCTGATCCCCTCACTGGTCCATCAGCGTCTGCCGGAAAAGGAGATCTACTATGTGGAAACGGTGGAAGGCGTGTCTCAGGCGCTTTACGACTTTGTAAAGCCGGGGGATATGATCATCACCATGGGCGCCGGCAGTATTTACCGCGCAGGGGAAGAGCTCATTCAGTTGGTGAAGGATAAAGGGTTGAAAAAGTGATTACTAAAGAGAGCAGAATCGTGGTCCTCATGGGAGGACCCTCCAGAGAGGCGGAAGTCTCCAGAAATACAGGGAAGGCCATTTTAGAAGCCCTGACCTCCATTGGTTATCAGGCCATTTCTATGGAGTATGACCCGCACCATGTGGTGGAGCAGCTGAAAGAAGCGAAGGCAGATGCCGTATTCATCGCGCTGCATGGCAAGTACGGGGAGGATGGCACCATCCAGAGCGTACTTGAGCTCGCCCGCATCCCATACACGGGCTCCGGCGTGACCTCGAGTGCCATCACCATGGATAAGATCATGAGCAGCCATTTCTTCAAGCAGGCGGGTCTCCCCATGGCCTTCTCCAAACCTTACTATCTGAAGGATGGGAAGGAGAATATAGAAGAAGACATTCGTAAGAGCTTCACCCTTCCTGTCGTCCTAAAGCCTGCCTGTGAAGGCTCGACCATCGGCATCGAGATCGTAAAGGAAGAAAAAGATCTGAAAGAGGCGATCGACCGTGTCTTCTCGGTAGAACCCAGGATCCTGGCAGAGGCTTTCCTTTCCGGAGACGAATTCACCGTTTCCGTGCTGGACGGCAAAGCACTGCCGGTCATTCAGATCTGTCCGCATTCGGGGTCTTATGATTACCACTCCAAGTACACCAAGGGCGCGACAGACTACCTCGTCCCGGCTCCGATCCCGGAGGCGCTTGCGGAAGAGATGAGCCGTCTTGCAGAGACCGGCTATCGCATGGCGGAATGTGATGGTGCGTGCCGATTCGACTTCAAGACGGATCGCGACGGCCGCCCGCATCTTCTGGAAGCCAATTCCATCCCGGGCATGACGGCGACGAGCCTCGTTCCGAAGGCCGCCGCAGCGGCGGGGATCTCATTCCCCGCGCTCTGCGAAAAAATTCTCCTCGAAGCGGGTCTCAATAAGGTGTGAGCTCAGTGGCCGGGGACGGCACGTCCTACGGATGCCCCTTAAAACGCAAACCTTAAAACCTTATACAAACAGGATTTGATTCTTATGGATAATTTTAAAAGCTTCAATGATTTCCGGCGCGAGCTGCATGAAGGAAAGATCCCCGAGCAGAAGCCGCGGGAAGAGACGGAAGTGACACCGGAAGATCCTTCGCAAGACATAGAGGCGAAGGAGGCACCCCGGGTATCGCGCAAAAAGAAAAGGAAAGGATTCCGTATCAGGCAGTCCATCCTGCTCGCAGGCGGCGGACTTCTCCTTGCGGCACTTGGCATATTTCTTTTGCCGCTGCCCTTAGGCTATATCCATCTCACCGGCACGAAGGCACTCACGATGGAGGATATTCTTTTTGAAGGGCAGATCCGCCAGCCGGTCAATGTGCTGCAGATCAGCGCCTCCGGCCTGGCAGAGCGTCTTTCTCATGACATTCGTGTGGCTCATGTCGAGGTGAGCCGTGGATTTCCCTTCGTTCTCGAAGTACACATCGAAGACAGAGAGCCGCTGGCCATCATGCAGGCGGAGTACAGCTACGTCGTGCTGGATAAAGAGGGCATGGTGATCGATTCCGTGCAGTCGATCCGAAAGGGCGACGTCGCTATGATCACAGGTAAGCGCATGGAAAACCTGCTCCTCGGAGATACCGTGTCGCAGGAAGACCTGGACAAAGCACTCGCTTTTCTCAATGCACTCTCTCCGGAAGGGCAGCGGTTCTTTTCGGAGATCAATATCGGAAATCCGGAAAACATACGCGCTTATACCAGAGATGGCATCACCGTCCGGCTTGGCAGCGGAAGTGACATGGAAGCGCAGGCCAAACTGGCTGAGAATATGGTAGGGGATGTGAAGGCGCGCGGCCTTTCCGTGGAATATGTGGACGCCAATCTCTCCTCTCCCTTTATAAAACTGAAAAAATAGAGATTTTAACCGGGAAAATTGTAAATTGTCTCATTCTACCGGTGGCGAACTTGTGGAAAGTATTGTACAATGGTACATATGATTAGCAGAAATGTAATATAGGTGGATAACATCCTGAGTTAATCAGCGTTTCCTTACATACATGACGCAAAATATCCTGAAGGAGGAGCGAACATGGAACAGTCTGAAATGGCAAACATTAAAGTAATTGGTGTAGGTGGCGGCGGAAATAATGCAGTCAACCGCATGATCGATGCCCAGGTCAAAGGGGTCGAATTTATTGCAGTTAATACCGAAACCCAGGTTTTGAATAAATCCGAAGCAGATAACAAGATCCAGATCGGCGAAAAGCTGACCAAGGGTCTCGGCGCCGGTGCAAAACCGGAAGTCGGCGAACAGGCAGCCGAAGAATCCAAGGAAGATCTCTCCAAAGCACTGGCGGGCGCAGACATGGTCTTTGTCACTGCCGGCATGGGCGGCGGTACAGGTACAGGTGCGGCTCCGGTAGCTGCACAGTGCGCCAGAGAGCTGGGCGCGCTCACCATCGCTGTCGTGACGAAACCATTCACATTCGAAGGCAAGGTCAGAGCAAGAAATGCCCAGGAAGGGATCGAACGTCTGAAGAACAGCGTTGATGCCATCCTTGTCGTACCGAATGACAAGCTGCTGCAGATCATGGATAAGAAAGCATCTCTGAAGGATGCCTTCAAGACCGCGGATGATGTACTCCGTCAGGGCATCCAGGGCATTTCCGACCTGATCACCGTACCGGGCATCATCAATCTGGACTTTGCAGACGTTCGGACCATTATGAGTGACCAGGGCGAAGCGCTCATGGGCATCGGCATCGGCACCGGCGACAACCGTGCGAGCGACGCCGCTTCCATGGCTATCAACAGCCCGCTTCTCGAACGCAGCATTGATGGCGCGAAAGGCATCATCATCAATATCACCGGCAATGAAGACCTGGGACTCTTTGAGATCAACGAAGCATCCCAGATCATTACCGAAGCAGCCGATCCGGATGCCAATATCATCTGGGGTACTTCTGTCGATGATACCCTCGATAACGATACCGTCAGGATCACTGTCATTGCAACCGGCTTCGGCGAAAAGAAAAAAGCACAGGCTCCGGCGCAGGCAGGAAACAGATTCAGCAATGCTGTCCGCCCGAGCACGGGAATTGCGGTTCCGGAATTCCTCAGAAAATAAGGGAAAATACGCCGTCTGACTGCTCTCATGGATGACTCTCTTTCTGATGCGACACCATATGGAACAGAGAGGGAGGATGCGGACCATGATCGCATCCGTATTCTCCTGACCGGAGACAGACCGGCTCTTTCTACCTGTCTGAAAAGCCACACCGCATATGCAGTGTGGCTTTTATTGATTTTGCTTTTTGTTAACTCTAAGAAGGAGAATTCGATATGAAATGCCCATTCTGTAAAAGCAGAGATACGAAAGTGACAGACTCCAGAGATACGGATGAAGGCGCAGCCATTCGCCGCCGCCGTCAGTGCCTCTCTTGCGGACGCCGTTTTACGACGTATGAGACCGTAGAAAAACTGCCGCTTCGTGTCATCAAAAAGAATGGCAAGCGTGAGCTTTTCGATAGATCCAAGATCCGTAACGGTATCACCAGAGCCTGTGAAAAGACGAATGTATCCTCTGCCCAGATCGAAGAGATCATCGATCTGGTGGAACATACGATCCGCAACGATCCGAAGCGTGAGCTTCCGACCACGGAGATCGGCAACATTGTGATGGATGCGCTCTGCAAGCTCGATCAGGTCGCATATGTCCGTTTTGCTTCCGTATATCGCGAATTCAAGGATATCAATACATTCATGCAGGAGCTTCAGAATCTGATGACCAATCAGCAGCCTTCGTCCAAGACCGGTCAGGGTGAGGAAAAGAAATGAGAGCACTCATAGAAAAATGCTTCGATGACCATCAGAAAGCACTGGAAAAGAGCCGCGCTCTCTATCCTGTCATCGAAGATATGGCGAAGATCTGCGAAAAAGCCCTGCGCTCCGGTCACAAGATCCTCATCTGCGGCAATGGAGGCAGCGCTGCAGACGCGCAGCACATCGCTGCAGAATTTGTCGGGCGATTTCATAACGAGCGACGCTCTCTTCCTGCCATCGCTCTCACGACAGATACCTCGATCCTGACCGCCGTCGGGAATGACTACAGCTTTGACCGTGTTTTTTCCCGTCAGGTCGAAGGACTCGGAAATCCGGGGGACGTTCTCTGGGGGATCTCTACCAGCGGAAACAGTCCGGACGTGCTTGGAGCACTGAAAATAGCGAGAGAAAAAGGGCTGACGACCATTGGCTCGACCGGGAAGACCGGCGGAGCCATGGTACTCTGGTGCGATGCCTCTTTGGTGGTGCCTGACAATGTCACCGCCCGCATTCAGGAGATCCACATGCTCGCGGCGCATATCATCTGCCAGATCATCGATGAGATGGACTGGACGAAATGATGGACACCAGAAGAAAAGCGGTCTTTTTTGACCGCGACGGCGTCCTCAATGAAGATGATGGCTATGTGCATCAGATGAGGAAGCTGCGCTGGGTGAAAGGCGCAAGGGAGATCGTAGCCGAGCTCACCAAGGCCGGCTTTCTTCTCTTTGTCGTGACGAACCAGAGCGGTGTGGCACGCGGCTATTTCACCGAAGAAACGGTTCGGCAGCTCCATCGGGAAATGAATGAAGAATTTCAAAAATGGGGCGGGCATATCACAGAGTTTTTCTACTGTCCGCACCTTCCCGGTGCGCCCCTTCCCGCCTATGATCAGGTATGCAGCTGCCGCAAGCCGGCGCCGGGGATGATCCTTCGCGCGCTTGATGCATACGGCATAGACAAAGACCGGGCGGTCCTTTTCGGGGATGGAAAACGCGATGTCGAAGCCGCAGAGAATGCAGGCATCCGCGGATTCCTTTTCCCGGGCGGCGATATAGAAGCATTCGTGCGGGAGAAGCTGGCAGGACATTTCACCATCGGATGAGCCACTGATCAGGAAAGAGATCTGTCAGGCTTCATGGGTTTTGGGGGAGCTTGCGATAGTACGCCCTCCTTCCCTATGAACCTCATTGCACCTATAGAACCTCCCAACCTATGCACGCACAGCTTTTATGGATAGTATCGCCGATAGGGCATGATGCTTTGGAGGACAGGATGATCGAAGAAATAAGGAGCCGCAGCAACCAGTGGATCAAAAAAGCACTGCAGCTGAAGCAGAGAAAATACCGGCAGGCCTATGGCATGTTCCTGATGGAAGGTCTTCGCAGTGTCGAGGATGCTCTCCGTCAGGGCATGAAAGCATGTACCTGTTTTTTCACAGAAAACCAGCTGGAGAATGAACGCTTCAAGGCACTCATGAAAGAGGGAGAAGCACTTTCCTGGCGCTTTCTCAAACTCGATGAGGGACTCATGAAGCTCATCTCCGGCACACAGCACGGACAGGGCATCATGCTCTTGGCTTCTAAGAAAAAAAGAGACATTGAAGAACTGATGCACCCGCTCGAGGGATACTACGTATTACTGGATGCGGTGCAGGACCCCGGCAATATGGGGACGATCCTTCGAAGTGCGGCGGCAGCCGGTGTCAAGGCAGTCCTTCTTACGAAAGGATGCACCGATCCCTTTGCGGAAAAAGCGGTGCGAAGCTCCATGGGGAGCATCCTGCGCGTCCCTGTCTATGAAGATCTGACAGTGGATCAGATCTCCCTGATCCGAGAAAAGAGCGGTCTTGCGCTCTACGGGACAGCCCTTTCGCATGCCGTCCCCTACAAAACGGTGGGAGAGATCCGGAAAGGAATCTTCGTTTTTGGCAATGAAGGAAACGGCATCCGCGAGGAGCTCCTCGCGATGACCGACATGAATTTATATATTCCGCTCGCGGGCACGGTCGAGTCACTCAATGTCTCCGTGGCTGCTGCGGTGATTTTATTTCAATTTATAGAATAGGGAAACGGGCGGGGAGCAGGCCGTCTGTGACACGCCCCATACCTTTCTGTCATACGGTTCATTATGAAAAAAGGAAAAGAAGAATTTTACCTGGTGGATCTGAAGGTACTTCCGGAAGCCATCAAGAAAACGATCAAAGTGAAAGAGCTGCTGAATGACGGGATCTGCGGATCCATCAATGAAGCTGTCAAAAAAGTCGATATGAGCCGCAGTGCTTATTATAAATATAAAGATCATGTAGCGTCAGCCCAGAGCCGGGCGCTCAGGATCGCCATGCTGTCCACAGTCATGACGGAGGAGTATCCTCACTTTGCCCGCCTCATGCGACGCGTCATGAAAGGAAATTTCGAGATCCTTTCCATGAACCGCAGCCGGGCGGGGGAGAAGCTCGTCTCTGTCACCATGACTTTGCAGATAGAAGATGCATCGGAACCGTTATCAGTTCTGGAAGATGCAGTCAAGTCCATGAAAGGAATTCAGTCCGTTGTTCTTCAGGAAGCCATGCTGAAAGCAGGAGAATAGGGGAGATAGCTGGCAGATAGTGACAGGTATCGCGTTTTGCGCAGAGCGCAAAACGCGATCTGTGAGACGCCCTCATCCCCCGCTTTTCAATGCATCCTTGATCAGGAGGAGATTTTATGAAAACAATCAATATTGCACTCCTTGGCTTCGGCACCGTCGGAAGCGGCGTCGCTGAAACCATCAAAAGAAACAGCCAGATGATGGCAGAACAGCTGGGCTGTCAGCTGAAAATCACCTATGTACTGGTGCGTCATCCGGACAAGTACAAAAATGTACCTCTCTTGGAAGGTGTCCATCTGACATCTTCTTTTGAAGAGATCATGGCCGACCCCGATATCGGCATCGTAGTCGAAGTCATGGGAGGCATCCATCCGGCCAAGGAGTATATCTTTGAGGCACTCAATCACAAAATGAGCGTCGTCAGTGCCAATAAGGATGTCGTGGCGCTCTTTGGACCGGAGATCATGCATACCGCGATGGAGAATCATGTGAATTTCTCCTGCGAAGCCAGTGTCGGTGGCGGTATCCCGATCCTTCGTCCGCTGCACGATTCCCTGGCGGCGAATGAGATCGAAAGCATCGTAGGCATCGTGAACGGGACGACGAATTTCATTCTTTCCAGTATGGACGAAGAAGGCGTCAGCTACTCGGATGCTCTTCGCGTGGCGCAGAAGAAGGGCTTTGCAGAAGCTGACCCGACCAATGACGTCTGCGGCTACGACGCAGCCAGAAAGCTTGCGATCCTCGCCTCCATCGGCTTCCGTGCAAACGTCACTTTTGATGACGTACTCGTCGAAGGCATCGAGAAGATCTCCCAGAAGGACGTACAGTATGCAAGCGAGATGGGCTATGCCATCAAGCTGCTCGCTGTCGGTACCCGTCAGGACAATGGCATCGCGCTCAATGTCTACCCGGCCTTCGTACCGCGCACCCATCCGCTCGCTTCCGTCAAGGGCTCCTACAATGCGATCTATGTCACCGGAAATATCGTCGATGACGTCATGTTCTACGGACGCGGCGCCGGCTCGCTCCCGACGGCCAGTGCGGTCATGGCAGATGTAATCTCCACTGCGAAACACATCATGAATGGCTCTACCGGCACCGGCATGATGCTGACGGAAACCAAGCGCATCCCATTCTACTCTTCCCTGAAGCTGAAGAACTCCTACTACTTCCGCTTGATCGTCGACGATGTGACGGGCGTTCTCTCCCAGATCGCTTCTGCGTATGCCGACCATGAGATCAGCATCAAGGAAGTCGTGCAGAAGAGCCGCTTCGAGGACGCAGCAGAACTGATGATCATCACGCAGGATACACCTCGCGAAAATATCATTCAAGTCGAAAAAGCCCTGCAGGTCCTGCCCTGCATGCGCCAGGTCGCGAACATTGTGAGGGTCATGAATGATGACAGAGAATAAGACATACATCGTCCGTGTACCGGCCACCACGGCGAATATCGGAAGCGGCTTCGATACCCTCGGCATGTCACTCGGCCTTTACAATGTCGTCCAGTTCGTCCCCGAGGAAGGACGAGAGCTTAAGGATACCGTGATCCGCGCAGAAGGGGAAGGCGCAGACCAGATCCCTTCCGGAATGGATAACATGATCATTCAGGCGATGGAGGAAACGGCCCAAAAAGCAGGAAAAAAGATCCCCGGCGGCAGCATGTACCTCATCAACCGCATCCCCTTTGCCAGAGGCCTCGGCAGCAGCTCGGCGGCACTTGCTTCCGGCGTATTCCTTGCGAACCTGCTGATGGGTGAGCCCTTCGACAGGAAAGAGATCCTGAATATCACCGCGGAGATGGAAGGGCATCCCGACAATGCGGCGCCTGCGATCTTAGGCGGCTTCTGCATGGCACTTCTGAAGGATGGCCATGTCACGGCGGAAAGCATCGATATCCCGTCCCACTGGAAAGCAGTCGTCACGATCCCGGACTTCGAGCTTCACACGGAAAAAGCCAGAGCCGTGCTTCCGAAGACATACAGCAGAAGTGATGCTGTGCATAATATCGGTGCCGTTTCCTTCCTGATGGCTGCCTTCATGTATCAGAAGCCCGAGTATTTGAAATTCGGTCTTGACGACTGCATCCATGTCCCGTATCGTCTAGATCTCATCCCGGGCTCCCGTCAGGTCATTGCAAATGCCATGTATTCCGGCGCCTACGGAGCGACCATCAGCGGCTCCGGCCCGACCATCATCGCCTTCGCCCCGGCGGAGAAAGCGCACATGGTCGGTGAAGCCATGGTCGATGGATTCCGCTCCGCCAAGATGACGGCGCGCTACCTCGTGCTCGACTTCGATCAGAATGGCATCATGGCCGTGTAATGGACATAGGAGGCGCAAAAAATACAAAGCGCCTCGTTTCCCTTGGATCAATAAAAAGGGGCTGTGAAGAAATGAATCCTCATTTCTTTACAGCCCCTTTTGGCGTATTTTTAAGAGAATAGTCCCCTCTTTAGAAGATGGTATTCCCGTATCGCAGCCTTCCCCTCTAGGGGAAGGTGCCCCGCAGGGGCGGATAGGGTGACTATGGCATGAAAGACAGTTGGGATAAGATTTCCCGGTCACTCCTATGAGAGCTGCAAGTCCCCGCGGTAGATTGAAAGCGAAAATGAGATGATCGTTATTTCACATCACCTTTTTATGTGGATCCGTGTGAGCGGGCAGTCCCATGGGCAGGCCGAAAGGAGGATACAAACAAGTCAGACGTTAGCCATCTGACACTTGACATCTGTCATTTGTCGTCGCCTCATCCCGAGCCACCAGACACTCATCACTAATCCCATACATCGATGTCCTTTTCTCCGAGCCCCGGGACGAAGACGTCGATGCCTTTTCCGGCTGCGACCATAGGGACGACCATGTCTTTGGGCGGGATGGCTGTTTCGATGACGTAAGGCTGATCCAGTTTCATGGCTTTTTCTACAGCGGCGGTGAGTTCTTCAGGCGTGGAGACATGTTCGCCGGAAAGACCGAAGGCGGATGCATATTTTACGAAGTCTACATACGATGGAAGGTTGCAGGCCATATAGCGTTCCTTGTATCCGGTCTGCTGCAGCTGGCGGATCATGCCGAGGCCGCTGTTGTTGAAAACGATAACGATCACCGGGATATGATAGGAGGCGAGGGTGAAGAGTTCGCTGCCTGTCATCTTGAATCCGCCGTCACCGGCTACGAGAAGAACGGTTTTTTCCGGTTTCGCCAGCTTTGCGCCCATGGCAGCCGGCAGTCCGAATCCCATGGTGCCAAGGCCGCCGGAGGTGATGAGCTGGTGGGCGTACTCGACTTTGAGATGCTGCGCGGTGAACATCTGGTGCTGTCCGACATCGGTGGCACAGAGATAGTCTTTCCCTTTGAGCAGTGGATTCAGTGCCTGAATGAAGAGGGGAGCGGTATTCTCTCCGTAGTCTTCATCCATCGAAGGCCATGTGAGGATCTTATCCCACCATGCGGAAATGTCATGAGGAGAGGAGCCTCTTTCGAGCATGTTGATGATGGTGCGCATGTCACCTGCGATATGAATGCGGCTGTCTATGTTTTTATGGAATTCAGCGGGGTCGATATCGACATGGATGATGGTCTTGCCTTGGCTGTACGCCATGCGGTCACCCGTTTCTCTGTCATTGAAACGGCTGCCCAGTGCAAGAATGACATCCGCTTCGGCAAGCGCGCGGTTTGCACGTTCATGTCCGTGAAGACCGGCCATGCCAAGGTACTGCTTACGGTAGGAGCTGATGCAGCCGAGCCCCATGAGGGTGCTCGCGCAGGGAAGATTCAGCTTCTCCGCGAGATGCACGGCTTCATACTGGGCGCCGGAAATGGCGACGCCGCCGCCCACGAGCATGACCGGGCGGTTGGCTTTGCTGAGAGCATCGATGGCAAGATCGATACGCATGGGATCGGGGGCTTTCGGAGAGAGAGCCGGGAGCTTTTTTCCCTGGTACTCGATCATGGCTTTCTGCACATCATTCGGTACATCGATCAGTACAGGCCCCGGACGTCCGCTTCTGGCGATCTGGAAGGCAAGATGCATGGTCTGTTCCAGCTCTTCGGGCTTATTCACAAGGAAATTCTGCTTCGTGATCGGCATAGTGATGCCGCAGATGTCGACTTCCTGAAAGGCATCGTGGCCGATGGTGCTGCGCTTCACCTGTCCGGTGATGGCGACGACCGGGATCGAGTCGAGGAAAGCATTCGCAAGGCCGGTGACGAGGTTCGTCGCCCCGGGGCCGGAGGTCGCGCAGCAGACTCCGACAGTGCCGCTCGCTCTGGCATAGCCATCGGCGGCGTGCGCTGCGCCCTGCTCATGCGCGGTCAGGATATGGCGGATGGATGTCTCATCGCGCAGGGCATCGTAGAAGGGGAGGATAGCGCCGCCCGGATAACCGAAAATAGTGGAAACGCCTTCTGCCTGGAGGCATTTGACCATGACTTCTGCACCTGTCAATTTCATCTCATTTACCTCCTACCGTGTCATACTGCTCAGGCCATTCATAGCGAGAGCCATCTAAAATCAAAGCTTCGTCACCGCGAGCCAGAGCGACGACGCCTGTCTGGACCATTTCGACGATGCCGTAACGGCGAAGGGCATTCACGAACGCATGGAGCTTGTCTTCGCTGCCGGTATTCACGAATGTCATGCTGTCACCGGTGATGTCGATGGCATGGGAGCGGAAAGCAGCGGCGAGCTGTAAGATCTCCATGCGCTTATCACCGGCGTGCACCTTGATGAGGAGCATGCTGCGAAGGGCGCTTGTTTCTTTTTTGAGGACCGTGATCTTTTCGACTTCGCTGATCTTTTCGACCTGACGGGAGATCTGATCCACGGTGCGGTCATCCGCATCGACGGTGATCGTAAGGCGGGCATAGCCTGGTTTTTCTGTGGTGCCGCTCATCAGACTGTCGATATTGTAGCCGCGGCGCGAGATCAGTCCGGTGATCTTGGAGAGCACACCCGGACGATTGTGTGCGATGATGGATAGTAATTGCTTCATGAGGGCTCCTTTTTGATATGAGGAATGAGTCGTGAAAGGTTCGAGATGTGCAGGGGAAAGGCGGCGCATAAAAAGATACGCCGTGTCATTTTACTTATGGGAAACCCAGGGAAACACTGATTCAATCGTTGTCAGATTTTACTCTTGAATTTTTATGCATAGCGAGGAATCACCTGACGCGAATAGCGAGCTATTTAAGGAAGGCTATGACGAAGCTATGTATAAAAATTCTTGTAGAAGCTGACTCTGCGATTGAATCAGCGTTTCCCCAGAGCATCCATAAAACCCTTTGAACACGTTACGCCTTCTTCCCTTCTACCGCTTCGATATCTTCTTTCGAGACCGTGGGATCAAGATGCTGGAAATCGGGTTCCTGCGGGATGGCAAGTTCGAAAGAGGGAAGAGACGCGAGGTGCGCGCAGCCTTTGGTCAGGGACAGACCGAAGACATGACCGCCTAGGTGTCTGTCCTTGGAAATGAAATGGATATGCCAGCCTGCCATATTCAGCTTATCCATGTAGGGCGGGAAATAGACACAGACGAGACTGCCTGATACATGTTTGAAGGTAAATTCCCGCTGGTCTGTCTTCATGGCGACCGCAAGCGGACGGTACGGCCTTGTCTGCGGGACTTCCGAGCGTGCTTTGATTTCTTCAAAGTCGCCATCTATGCGGCAAAGGCAGATATTATTCTTTCCCTGACGAATGCGTCCTGCATTGAGCGCCTCCTGCAGCGCAGAAAAATCAAGGGCACTGATAGGAAAAGCGTCGTCCTCTTTCAGAAAAGAAGCGACGGCAAAAGGGGAGCGGTCTTCTTCTTGCGAGACCTCCACATGGCCATCTTCGAGCGCCCGATAGCAGATGCCATCTAGCAGGATCATTTCTCCGTGAAGACTGTCAAAGGTGCCGAGCCCTGTATCGCCTTTTTTTAAAAACGCACGAATGGATATGTGTCCTTCGTAGTCTCCCATCATGAGGGCCTGCAGTGTGGAGACCTGGTACATCGTATTTGGCATAGGGATCATCCTTTCTCGAAGGGTGCGTTACAGGGAATCCAATGGATATGATCGGATTTCCGTGGATCCTGAAGGCGCAAAGAGGAGGGAGTGCGTTTCATGCATCGCAGGCACCGTTCCATCCCTGTAGGACCAACAGGATGTGTCGGATCCGTTACATCAGTTTTTCTGAACTCTGACCTTCGAACATACCTTTTTCTCATTGATGGCCTTTACTATACGCTTTATGCATTATATAATCAATTTAATCATACTAATGCTTTCATAAAGGAGATTTATATTATGGAGCTGGAGAAAAAATATATATATCAGGTCTATGTCAATGGCAGCTTTTCGAAAGCAGCGGAAGCGCTCTTTGTCACACAGCCGGCTTTGAGCATTGCCGTCAGGAAGGTGGAGAAGGAGATCGGAGCCGCGCTCTTCCACCGCGGACAGCGTCCGCTCACGCTGACGCCTGTGGGTGAGATGTATATTTCCTATATCAAGAAAGAAATGCTCCTCGAACAGGAAATGAAACAGCAGATCGATGACCTGCACGGCCTCATGAGCGGGGACATCTGTCTTGGTGGGACGAACTATATGAATGCGTACCTGCTCCCGCCCTATATCACGCGCTTCACGCGCCGCTTCCCGCACATCCATATCCGCATGGAGGAAACGAGCTCGGACCAGCTGATCAACCTTTTGAAAGAACATAAGCTTGATTTTACATTCAGCTGCGACGAATCCGTCATTAAGGAATTCGAGAACTACGAGAGCTTCAGCGACCACATCCTGCTGGCTCTGCCCTCGCACTTTGCGTTGCCGGAGACCTTGCTTTCCAAGGCTCTCTCGGCAGGTGATGTAGCCGCAGGGCGCCATCTGGCAAAAGATGCTCATCAGGTAGAGCTATCCGATTTTCCCGAGATCCCTTTCATCGCCATCGATGCGCATATCAATCTCGGGGCGCGCAGCCTGAAAATTTTTGAAGAAACAGGGGTGAAACCCAAGAGATATATCGAAGTACCGCAGCTCGTCACCGCTTATCGCCTTGCGCTTGCCGGCATCGGCGCCTCCTTCCTGAGCGACCGCCTTGTCGATGGGACTGAGCAGCACATCCGTTTCTTTACATTCCGCTCCCGCTACGCCATCCGCCGCTACCGCCTGCTCCTGCCGCACGGATCCTATACACCGGCGGCGGTGAAGGAATTCATAAAGTTGTTAAAAACGAGTGACTAAGGATTTGTGATCTCTAGTGACTAGTAACTGGTGACTAGGAATTAGTATCTAGGGATTAGGTTTGCGATACGAGAAAACCGCTGGTTTCAAAACTCCGCGGCGCTTAGATCCTTTGACTCAGTTCTCATATTTTCCGATAAGCCATTTTTTTGATATACGACGTTTTTCGCCGCTCAGGATGACGAAATGCGCCGCCCCCCGAGGCTAACCTTGAACCTTTTTAATGATTGGCCATAAAACTTCCTAATACAATCATTAACGTTATAAATTTCATTTATCTTCTTAGCCGTGTTATATTCATGACAACATGAAATTACGTTGTGACAAGCACAAGAATGGAGTATCACTATGGCTAAGAAATCAGTGAAAATCACAGAAACAGTATTGCGCGATGGACAGCAGTCTCTGGCGGCGACCCGCATGCGCATCGTCGATATGCTGCCGATCCTTGAGAAAATGGACAGCATCGGCTACCATGCCATCGAAGCGTGGGGCGGAGCGACCTTTGACGTCTGCCTGCGTTTTCTGAATGAAGACCCCTGGCAGCGGCTCCGTCTTCTCAAAAAGAATCTCAAAACCCCGATCCAGATGCTGCTTCGCGGGCAGAACCTTCTCGGCTATCATCCCATGGCAGATGACGTAGTCCGTGAATTCATCATGCGGTCCGTGGATAACGGCGTTTCCATCATTCGTATCTTCGATGCACTGAATGATACGAGAAATCTGGAGACCGCCATGCGTGCAACCAAGGAAGCTGGCGCGCATGCCCAGGGCTGCATCGTCTACACCGTGAGTCCCTATCACAAAGACGAGGACTTTGTGAAGCTGGGGAAGGAACTCGTAGAAATGGGGGCTGACTCCATCTGCATCAAAGACATGGCGGGACTCCTTCTCCCGTACAATGCCTACAAGCTCATTCAGGCACTGAAAAAAGAAATCCACATCCCCATCGAGCTTCACACCCATTTCACCTCAGCGCTGGGCGATATGACCTATCTCAAAGCCATCGAAGCCGGCGTCGACATCATCGACACCGCGATTTCGCCCTTCTCCTGTGCGTCCAGCCAGCCTTGCACCGAGTCCATCGTGGCAGCCCTCAAAGGGACAGACTACGATACCGGGCTGGATCTGGAACGACTGGGCGAAGTGGCGGATTATTTCAAGCGCGTTAAAAAAGATTTGGAAGAAGATTTCCATCTGAATACGAATATTTCCATCGACCCCAAGATCCTCTCTTCCCAGATCCCGGGCGGTATGCTGTCGAATCTTCTGAACCAGATGAAGGAAATGGGCGTCGCTGATGAATACGATGCGCTTCTCTCTGAAATGCCGCGTGTCAGAAAAGAACTCGGATACCCGCCGCTCGTCACCCCGACGAGCCAGATCGTTGGCACCATGGCCGTCATGAATGTCGTCCTCGGACGCTACAAGATGATTCCGCAGGAAGTCAGAAACCTTGTCGCGGGAAAGTATGGCCGCACACCGGGTCCCATCGATCCGGAAGTGAAACGCCTAGCCATCGGAAATCAGGAGCCCATCACCTGCCGTCCGGCGGATATGATCCCGCCTGCGCTCGATACCTATCGGAAACGCCTCGCTGAAGACGGCTATCCGATTGCCTCCATGGAAGACCTCCTGAGCTACATCTCATTCCCTGAAGTCGCGAAAACCTTCTTCGGACATAACAGATAATAGAAAGCGATGTTACCACTGATTCACAGACGTGGTAATATCGCTTCGGGTTCAGGGTTAGCCCTTGGGGCGTGCTGTTTCTTGCTTGTGCGCGAAAGCCTCGATTGAATGAGAAATTAGAAATGAGAAATGAGAAATGGTGGTACAGCGCATAAAAAACAGAAGCGCCGCGGAGGTTTGAGACTAGCGGTTTTCTCGTATCGCAAGCCTAATCCCTAGCCACTAATTCCTAGCTACCAGTAACAAGTCACCCGCCACCAGCTACCAGCCCCTTCCCGAATGGGAAGGGGCTTTTTGCATTGACTCATAGCAGAGATCAATAGTACAATAGATCGAAAATATTCTATTTTTGAAAGGAGAAGCTATGAGAGAAAGTCAAGTGATTGGTCCGGTATTGAAATGGGTGGGTGGCAAGCGGCAGCTGCTGCGTGAGATCCTGCCTCGCGTGGAAATCGTCCCTTACACACGATATGTCGAACCTTTTTTCGGGGGGTGCTGTCTTTTTCTCCCTACTGCCGGACAAAGCTGTCATCAATGATTACAATAGGGATTTGATCAATGTTTACCGCGTCATCAAGGAAGATGTGGAGGCATTGATTTCCTGTCTGGCATATCATGCGGAGCAGAACAGCAAGGAGTATTACTATGAAGTGCGCAGCTGGGACCGGGCAGAAAGCTACCATGGGCTTTCCGCGGTCGAGCGGGCGGCGCGATTTCTGTATCTGAATAAGACATGTTACAATGGGCTCTTTCGAGTGAATTCGAAGGGGCAGTTTAACGTGCCTTTCGGACGTTACAAACATCCGAATATCGTGAATGCAGAGATGCTTCGCGTGGTGTCCGTCTATTTCCGGGAGAAAGATATCCGGATAGAGAATCGCGACTATCGGGATATCCTCGAGGGTGTGAAAGCGGGGGACTTCGTGTATCTGGATCCGCCGTACATGCCGATTTCATCGTCCTCTTCCTTTACGAGCTATACGGAGCAGGGCTTCAGCTACGAGGAGCAGGTGGCGCTGAAGGAAGCGTGTGATGCCCTTCGCTCGCGTGGCATTCCATTCCTGCAGTCGAATTCAGACTGCCCTGAAATCCGCGAGTTATATAAAGAGTATGACCTTGTCACGGTACGGGCGTCCCGTAGTGTGAACAGCCAAGGAACGAAGCGGGGAAAGATCAATGAGGTGCTGATATCGTATGGCTGGAAGGGGTGGTCGGAATGAGACGAGATTTCGATGTATGGTTAGCCTCCTTCCGAGATAGCATCGCCAGCTATCAGTACTACATTGATTTCGATAAGATTTACCGAAATATAGCAGATGTAAAGGTGGAGCTGAATATACTGAATTCACTCATTGGATCAAAGCAGATAGAAGCCGACTTCGAAAAAATTGTAACCCGATATCCGGAGACGCTGAAGTGTATCCCGATTCTTTTAGCTGTTCGAAGCAACGAAATCTATGCGATGGATGAGGATGGCGCATTTACGTATCATTTTAAGAAGATGAGCGATACCATCGAGCAGTACAAGACATTCATGCGAAAGACTGGACTTTTTCAGTTGATGCAGAATCACCACATTCGCAATCTGCTGGATTATGTGACGGGGGTGGAAACAGGGCTTGACTCAAATGGGAGAAAGAACCGAGGCGGACATCTGATGGAAGATCTTGTAGAAAAATTCATTCAGAAGGCGGGATTTCGAAGAGATGAGACGTATTTCAAAGAAATGACGATCACTAAAATTCATCAGAAATGGGGGATTGATTTATCTGCCATTTCCAATGATGGGAAAGCCGAGAAGCGATTTGACTATGTGATCAAAATGCCTGACCAGCTATATGTGATCGAAACAAACTTTTACACAAGCGGTGGGTCTAAGCTGAATGAGACTGCGCGTAGTTATAAGACCATTGCCCATGAGGTGAAAACCATCCGCGGCGTGACCTTTCTGTGGTTTACTGATGGAAAAGGTTGGCGGAGCGCCAGAGGAAATCTGCGAGAAACATTTGATGTATTGGATACGGTGTACAACATTCAAGACTTGGAAAATGGAGTGCTGGACGAGCTGAGAAAGCGAGGCGCTGCATGAAAAAGATCAAATGGGAGCCCGAAAACTTCGAACTCGAGATGAATACTGTCTGGGATTTCCCTGAGCGCGGGAGCTGGGCGACGCATGATGCGAAGTATCGTGGCAACTGGTCCCCCTACATTCCCAGAAATCTTCTCCTTCGCTACTCTAAAGAAGGCGACTGGGTGCTCGACCAGTTTGCCGGCGGCGGGACGACGCTTGTCGAGGCGAAGCTTCTTCATAGGAACTGCATCGGCCTCGATGTGAATCCCGCGGCGCTCTCCAGGTGCCATGAGAAATGCGATTTTTCCTTCGAAAATGCGGGAAAAATCATTATCCGGGAAGGCGATGCGAGGCATTTGGATTTTCTTCCCGATGCCTCGATAGACTTCATTTGCACGCACCCGCCGTATGCGGATATCATCCGCTACAGCGAAGATCTCGCGGGTGACCTCTCCCACTTGAGGGGCGAGGCGTTCCTTGCAGAAATGGAGAAGGTGGCAGGGGAAAGCTATCGCGTTTTGAAAAAAGACAAATTCTGCGCCGTCCTCATGGGGGATATGAGGCAGAAGGGCTGTATGATCCCCCTCAGCTTCCAAGTCATGGAGCGCTTTCTAGCCGCCGGTTTCACACTGAAAGAGCTCATCGTGAAGACCCAGCACAACTGCCGCGCGACGGGATTTTGGAAGACGAACAGTGTGAAATATAATTTCCTCCTCATCGCGCATGAGCATCTCTTCGTTTTTAGGAAATAGGGGGGAGCACTCTGCGCTTTCGGATGCAGGGTGTTTTTCCTTTTTGGGAGAATGTATTTCTTTTCCAAGGCGCTTGTCTTTATGATAATATATAGAAAACACATAATTTCGATTGCAAGGGAAAGGAAGTACAGGATGCTTCATATATATCTGGGGACGATGGAGAAGGCGATATACCACCCGCCGGTCTATTTTGATAACAGCTATGAAGACAGCTGGCTCGTGAATCCTTTGGGCCGGGAGATGATCGAGGACGTCGATCGGTCACACGTGATCAGTGCCCATCTCATTGAGAGCCCGGTGCTGGGGCCGATTTCCCCAAAGGCGCTTTCCGGCGGGGTCAAGACTTTGCTGCTGCTGGCTTTTGATGAAAGCGGAGCGGTTTTCAATGCATCGGCCTGCGGGGATAATTGCGCACTGTGGATTTTGAAAATCGCCGAGGAGAAAGAGCTTACGATCAATCTGCGTCATATCATGAATTTTGGAGAGAAGCCGTTTTCCTTGGAAATACTGAATACGCATACCATGATTCACACGATGAATGAATTTGTAGAAATCGCAGGTGATTATGTATGACGGGCCGGTATCGTATCATTGTGCAAAACCGGCGTCTTCACTATGCACTTGAGATCAAGAGAAATATCACCATCATCCAGGGGGACAGTGCCACGGGGAAGACGACGCTGATTGACATGCTACGCCAGTATATGAATCTGCAGGAGTCAAGCGGTATCCATGTGGACTGCGCGAAGCCGTGCCGCATCTTGGAAGGGCCGGACTGGGAGCTTATTTTGAAAAACCTTTCTGGATATATCATTTTTATCGATGAAGGGAATTCTTTTATCACCAGCCAGCGCTTTGCAGAAATGGTGAAGGGATCGGACAATTATTTCGTCTTGATTACGCGAGAAAGTTTGTACAATCTGCCTTACAGCGTGGATGAGATTTACGGACTTACATCTTCTGGGAAGTATCAGCATGCAGAGAAAACGTATCAGGAGATGTATCAGATTTATTCTGCTCGGCAGACGGTGGATTTGCCGATTGAAATCCTGCTTACAGAAGACTCCAATTCCGGATTCCAGTTTTTCCATGGCATGGCGGAAGAAACAGGACGTACTTGTCTTAGTGCACAGGGGAAATCCAATGTATTTGCAAAGCTCAAATCTATGAGGGATAGCGAACGAAATATTTGTGTCATTGCAGACGGAGCAGCGTTTGGGGCCGAGATGATGAGAGTTCATGCTTATATAGAACGGCATTCTCACATCATTCTGTATTTGCCGGAGTCTTTCGAATGGCTCATACTGCGGTCGGGGTTTCTTCCTACGCACGCTGTACAGGACATACTACGTGCGCCTGAAAATTATGCCGATAGCACGAGGTTCTTTAGCTGGGAGAGATATTTTACAACACTTCTGGTGATGGAGACGGCAGGAACCCCTTTCCAATACACGAAGAGTCGTTTGAATCCGGTGTACCTTCAGGGAAAGTTAAAAATGCAAATTCTTCACGCACTTCCGAAATCGATGCAGGATGTTGCGTTCCCTTAAAATGAAGCTATTAAAAGCCCCCTTCGACGATGTCAATGGGGGCTTTTCAAATGCATGTAAAATCAGATGCAGTGATTTGATCAACATTTCCTTAAATCAAATTCGGTGCTGCGGCGAGTCTTCTTTCTGCTTCACTCACGAGTTCTTCTACGATTTCCTGCACGGGCTGTACTTTCGTGAGGTGAGTGAGGGACATGCCGGCTAAGACGAAGCCGTTCTCTGTGTCACCGTCGATGACGGCTTTGCGGTTCGTTCCAGCGGCGAGGGTGCTGAGCTCGGACTGCGCCGCACCGCTGTATTCGAGCTTCAGGTATTTTTCAGAGAATGGATTTCTAAGGCCGCGGACGGTATCTCGGGTAGTGAAGCCTGTCACGACGGAGTCGGTGTCGGCAGCGTCGATGATGGCTTGTTTCGCATTCGGGTGGAGGCGGCATTCTTCGGAGAGAAGGAAACGGGTGCCCATCTGCACACCCGAGGCACCCATGAGGATGGCTGCGGCGATGGCGCGTCCGTCTACGATGCCGCCGGCTGCGATGACTGGGATCTCGATCTCGGGGAGGACGTTTTCCAGAAGAGCCATGAGGGTGATCTTGCCGTCATGGCCGCCGGCTTCCATGCCTTCGACAACGAGGGCATCAGCGCCTGCGTCCTGTACGCGGTGGGCGAGCTTGACATTCGGTACGACGGGGATGCATTTTACACCGGCATGATGGAACGGGTCGAAGTAGGGGACAGGGTTTCCGGCGCCAATGGTGACGAAGGGGACTTTCTCATCGCAGATGAGCTGCGCGACATCATCTTTATTCGGCATCTGCAGCATGAGGTTCACGCCGAAGCATTTGCCCGGGCCTAAGATGTCCTTCGCCTGACGGATGTGGTCACGGATCTCATCGACAGAGAAGCCGCCGCTTCCGATGATGCCGGCGCACCCGGCATGATTCATGGCAGCAGCGAGGACACCGTCAGAAATGTAGGCCATGCCGCCCTGAATGATCGGATAGTTGATACCTAAGAGTTTTGTGATTTTTGTATTCCAGGACATAGAGGGTACTCCTTTCGGAAAAAGTGGGAAGTGAAGGTAACGGCTGCTCCCTGATCGGCACAGAGGATCTCTTGCCATATTGAAAGACAAGAGTAAGACCTCATAACGATTGAAAGGACCGATGATCGTGGGGAGCAACATATTCATGTATTTCATTCTGTCTATGTATATTATAGCCGTTTCTTTCTAAAAATGGAATGTAGAAACGGTAAATTCTTTCAAAAAAGTCATCGAAATGGAAAGGTCGATGCGTTTTTGGAAAGAAAGTATGAAAAACAGGATGAACGGGTTTGGAACGCTTAGTGATTCCTTGGGAATGGTATAGTGAGAGGCGCCTGTCGCAGTTTTCGCTGACGGCGACAGGCACAGCGGAAGAGAGTGACAGGCACATGCTCCGAACCATCACGCCTTATCGAGACGCGATCAACGAAAGCCGATGTGGTGAGGTCCGCAGCTTCTCACCCTGACAAGGCGCCTGCAGGCATTTTCGGATTTATTTGACACTCTTTTTGCTCAAAAGAGTATACTTAAATAGAAATCTTGCGAGAGATATTGTAGTATTAAAGCCGGCGTGATATACTGTAGTCGTAATGTTTCGCCCGATTTCTTCTGTATGGAGCAAGGGAAATGGAAGCGGGCGGGAGGTTTTTGTATCGGTTTTACAGTGCGGGCGGTTCGAAAGAAGATATCCCATCGAGCCCGCATGTTTTAGGCTGTCGGTGAAGGGGTTTCTCTGCGCGGCGCCTCAGAAGAGCTGCTTCAAAAGCAGGTTCAGTTACAGGAGGGTATATAAGATGACAAAGATCGGTATCAATGGTTTTGGCAGAATTGGCAGACTGGTATTCCGCGGACTTCTGGATAGAGATGATCTGGAAGTGGTCGCTATCAATAACCCGAGCGGTGTGGAAACTGCAGAGTATCTTCTGAAATATGATACTGTCCATGGCCGACTTGGCAAGGACGTCAAGATCGATGGCGATGATCTCATCATTGACGGTAAGAGAGTCCATGTCTTCTCTGACCGCGATCCGGAACATCTGGACTGGAGCAAGTACGGCGTCGAGATCGTCGTCGAATCCACCGGCAAGCTGAAAGATAAAGAAAGTGCCGGCAAGCACATCAAAGGCACTGTGAAGAAAGTCATCATCACTGCGCCGGGCAAGGATGATGATGCGACCATCGTGATGGGCGTCAATGAAAACACCTACGATCCGGAAACGGACAATATCATTTCCAATGCCTCCTGCACCACGAACTGCCTCGCTCCGGTGGTCAAAGTGTTGAATGAAAAATTCCACATCGTCCGCGGTCTGATGACCACGGTTCATTCCTACACGAATGACCAGGCGATCCTGGAAAAGGCACACAAGAAGGATGCCAGACGCGGCAGAGCGGCAGCGGAAAATATCATCCCGACTTCCACGGGCGCAGCCAAAGCCATCGGCATCGTCATTCCGGAACTCAAAGGCAAGCTGAATGGCCTTGCGATCCGCGTACCGACCCCGGATGTATCCCTGGTCGACCTCGTCGCTGAGATCGAAAAGCCGGCTACGAAGGAAGAAATCAATGCAGCACTCAAAGCGGCAGCAGAAGGTGAATTGAAGGGCATCCTCGCCTACACCGATGAACCGCTCGTTTCTTCCGATTTCAAGACCACCGATGTCAGCTCCACCGTCGACAGCCTGCTCACCATGGTCATGGAAGGAAATCTGGTCAAAGTCATTGCCTGGTATGATAACGAATGGGGCTACTCCATGAGAATCATCGACCTCGTCAAATTCGTCGCATCGAAAGGACTGTAAGAATGAATAAGCAGACCATTTATGATTTGAAACCGGAAGGCAAGACCATCTATATCCGCGTGGATTACAATGTGCCGCATGACAAGGAAGGTCATATCACCGATGACCGCCGCATCGTGGCGACCCTGCCGACGCTGCGCTGGCTTCTTGACCATGGCGCTGCTCTCGTCATTGCGAGCCATATGGGCCGCCCGAAGGGCGAAGTGAAGCCGGACCTGTCTCTTGCGCCGGTCGCTAAGCGCCTTTCCGAACTGCTGCACATGGATGTGAAATTCGCCTCTGACTGCATCGGCGAAGAAGCAAAAGAGAAGAAAGCGGCTCTTGCACCGGGCGAAGTTCTGCTCCTTGAAAACCTTCGTTTTCATAAAGAAGAAGAAAAGAATGATCCGGCCTTTGCAAAAGCTCTGGTCGAAGGCTGCGACCTGGCGGTCAATGACGCATTCGGCGTATCGCACAGAAGCCATGCATCCATTGCCGGTGTCGGCAAACTGATGCCGATGGTATCCGGACTGCTGCTGAAGAAAGAAATCGATTTCCTTGACGGCGTTATCGAAAAGCCGGAGCGTCCGTTCGCTGCCATCATCGGCGGCGCGAAGATCAGCGACAAGATCCAGGTCATCGCAAATCTGATGGAAAAAGCCGATGTCATCCTGATCGGCGGCGGTATGGCGAATACCTTCGTCGCAGCGGAAGGCTACGACATGGGCAAATCCCTGCAGGACAAGGATCGTTTCGATCTCGCCAGAAACCTCATGAAGAAGGCCCATGATATGGGCAGCGAGATCATGCTGCCGGTCGACTTCATGGCAGGCGATGCCTTCGCGGAGGATGCGAATACCAAGGTCCTCTCCAAAGAAGAATTCCAGGACCCATGGATGGCGCTCGATATCGGGCCGAAGACCATCGAACTCTATGTGGAAACTTTGAAAAAGATGAAGACTGTCGTATGGAATGGGCCGATGGGCGTCTTTGAAATGAAACCATTCTCGAAAGGCACCTTCACCATCGCAAGAGCGATGGCTGATCTTGATGCGACCACCGTCATCGGCGGCGGTGAATCAGCCTCTGTCGTCGATGAGCTTGGGCTCGGAGACAAATTCTCCCACGTCTCTACCGGCGGCGGCGCTTCACTGGAAATGCTCGAAGGCATGGTCCTACCGGGCGTAACTATCCTGGCGGATAAGGAGTGATCCCCGTGAGACAGATCCTAATCGCAGGAAACTGGAAAATGAACTGCACGGTCGAAGAGGCGGAGGCCTTCTTCAAGCATTTCAAACTGCAGAAGAAAGAGGGCGTGGAAATGCTCATCTGCCCGCCGTACACTGACCTGCCGCTGACGAATTTCTTCCTCGCCCGTACCTCGGTCCGTTGGGGCGCGCAGAATGTCTACCCGGAAGAAAAGGGCGCATTCACCGGAGAGATATCTCCGGCCATGCTGAAAGGCCTCGGCTGCAGCTATGTCATCTGCGGTCATTCGGAACGCCGTGAGATCCTGGGCGAGAGCGATGAATTTATCGCGCGCAAGGTGAAGGCTGTCAAGGAACATGGCATGACACCGATCCTTTGCGTCGGCGAAACAGCAGAAGAGAGAAAGAATGGTCAGACCGAGGAGCGCATCGCTTCGGAGATCCGCAGTGCACTTTGGGGCATCGATAAGAAGGATGTGGGCTCTCTTGTCATCGCTTATGAGCCTATCTGGGCTATCGGCAGCGGAGCGGCTGCGACAGCCGAAGATGCTGAAGCGGTCTGTGCCTTCATCCGTGAGACGGTGAAGGACATCGCAGGCAAGAAAGCCGCCTCCGATATCCGCATCCTCTACGGTGGTTCCGTCAAGAGTGAAAATATTGCTGATTTCCTCAAAGAAAAAGACATCGACGGAGCTCTCATCGGCGGCGCAAGCCTCAAACCCGAGGATTTCCTCAGTATTTATGAAAAGGCTGGTAAATAAGAGAAACAGGGGAAGCGGGTCCTGATGGTTCTAAAGGGATTCGCTCTCATTTATACTTATTTATACTTATGAGATTTCCGGTTTCATGAACTATACATCAAATACAAAAACCAAAGGAGTAAGAACAATGGCAGCAATTACTGATCTGCACGCAAGAGAAATTTTGGATTCCCGTGGAAACCCGACTGTCGAAGTCGATATGCAGCTCGAAGACGGCACCTTCGCCAGAGCCGCTGTACCGTCCGGCGCATCCACCGGCATGTTCGAAGCCACTGAGCTCCGTGACGGCGATAAGGACCGTTATGACGGCAAAGGCGTGCTGCAGGCTGTGAACAACGTCAATGGCGAAATCGCTGATGCGGTCCTTGGCTGGGATGCCAGCGACCAGAGAGGCCTTGACCACATCCTGATCAACCTCGACGGCACCGAAAATAAGAGCCGCCTTGGCGCAAATGCGATTCTCGGCGTCTCCCTCGCTGCCGCTCATGCAGCAGCCCAGTCTGCCGGTCTTCCGCTCTACCAGTACCTCGGCGGCGTGAACGCACACAACCTGCCGGTACCAATGATGAACATCATGAATGGCGGCGCACATGCAGACAACAACGTCGATATCCAGGAAAGCATGATCATGCCGGTCGGCGCACCGAATTTCAGAGAAGCGCTCCGCATGTGTGCGGAAGTCTACCATGCCCTGAAAAATGTACTGAAAGCCAAGGGCCTTTCCACCGCGATCGGTGATGAAGGCGGCTTTGCACCGGACCTCCCGTCCAATGAAGCTGCGATGGAAGTCATTTGCGAAGCCATCGAAAAAGCCGGCTACACCGCAGGCAAGGACATCGTCCTTTCCACCGATGTCGCAGCTTCCGAACTTTTAGGAGATGACGGCCTCTACCACCTCGCTGGGGATCACGCAGCCAAGACCGCAGAGGAAATGATCGACTTTTATGAACACCTGATCGACCAGTACCCGATCATCTCCATTGAAGACGGACTCGGAGAAGAAGACTGGGAAGGCTGGAAGAAACTGACCGACCGCCTCGGCAGCAAAGTCCAGCTCGTCGGCGATGATCTCTTCGTCACCAATACCAAACGCCTTTCCAAGGGCATTCACATGGGCGTAGCAAATTCCATTCTGATCAAGCTGAACCAGATCGGCACTCTGACCGAAACCTTCGAAGCGGTACAGATGGCACAGCGCGCAGGCTATACCGCTGTCATTTCCCATCGCTCTGGTGAAACCGCAGATACCACCATCGCAGACATTGCCGTCGCTCTGAACGCTGGTCAGATCAAGACCGGCGCTCCGGCAAGAAGCGAACGTGTAGCTAAGTACAACCAGCTCCTCCGTATCGAAGAAGATCTGGATGCAGATTCCATCTACGGCAATGGCAGCCTCACTCATAAAATGAGACGCTTTCATTGATAAAAGCTGAGTAAGAAGGGCCATGACACCTTGTCATGGTCCTTTTTGTTTGACGTTTAGAGCTAAGCAGGTTCTCATGGATCCACGTGGGCGGCAAAAATGAAGTGCCGATAGAATTTTGCGCTCTTAGCATCCCCGAGCCAGGTCATGACGGAACGGGAAGCATGCCATTTGCATGGTTTCAGAAAACCGACATTTCCTATTTCAAAGCACGGATCCCTGTTTTTCCCTTGCGATGCACCCTCTGTTTTGCTACAATAAAGCTTACAGGTTTTCGATAAAAAGCCTGCTATCTATCTGAAAAAACAGGGGGAACGGATACGCCGCTCCCATTGCTTGATATGAAATGGGATTTCAATAGGAGGAAACTATGGCAGAATTTACCGCCGTTATTTTAGCCGCCGGACAGGGCACACGCATGAAGTCTGAATTTCCAAAGGTGCTGCACCGCGTATGCGGAGTACCGATGGTCGAGCAGGTCATCCGTCTCGTGCGAGAAGCGGGCTCGGATCATCAGGTCGTGATCACCGGCTTCAAGGAACATCTGGTAAGAGAATATCTTGGAAATCAAGAGGTGTCCTTTGTCCATCAGGAGGAGCAGCTTGGGACCGGCCATGCTGTCATGCAGGCGGTGCCGGAATTTGAAAAAGACAGAGGCAGCTATGTGCTGGTCATCTGCGGGGATACGCCGCTGCTGCGCGCGGAGACGATCGCGCATCTGGCAAAGACCTGCAGGGAGGAGGGCGCGGCTGCTTCGGTGCTGACCGCGATCCTTGATGATCCTTTCGGCTATGGCCGTGTACTCCGTGATGAAGCGGGACACATGACATGCATTGTAGAACAGAAGGATGGCACATCGGAACAGCTCGCCGTCCATGAGATCAATACAGGCACGTATGTCTTCCAGGTGGGCGCCCTGCTCGATGCACTCGAAAAGATCGACAACAAAAATGCGCAGGGTGAGTACTATCTGACGGATGTTTTCGGGATCATGATCAAAGAAGGCCTTAAGGTCGTTCCGGTCGCAGCGGACGATGCCGATGAGACGATGGGGGTGAATTCCCGCATCCAGCTCGCAGCTGCTGACCGCATCCTGCGCCTTCGCAAAGCAGAAGAGCTTATGGCTTCCGGCGTCAGCATTATTGACCCGGAGCATACCTATATCGAGCAGGATGTCGAAGTCGGCTGTGATACCGTGCTGCTGCCGGGGACTATGCTTCAGGGGAAGACAGTCATCGGCAAGCACTGCGAGATCGGACCGGATACCCAGCTGGCCGATGTACACTGCGGTGATTTCACGCATCTGAACCGCGTGTACGGTCATGAATGCAGCATTGGCAGCTATGACGAGATCGGGCCTTTCGTCCATCTCCGCCCGAATACGGTACTGCATGACCATGTGAAGATCGGTAATTTCGTCGAAGTCAAGAATTCCAATGTGGGCGATGGCACGAAGCTGCCGCATCTCATCTACTGCGGCGATTCGGATCTGGGCAAGAATGTCAATTTCGGATGTGGTACAGTGACTGTTAATTTTGACGGGAAGGACAAGCATCGCTGCACCATTGATGATCACGCCTTCATCGGATGCAATACAAACCTGGTCGCTCCTGTCCATATCGGAGAGAGAGCCTTCACTGCCGCCGGCTCCACCATCACAAAGGATGTCCCGGCAAAAGCTCTTTCGGTCGCGAGAGCGAAGCAGAGAAATATCGAAGGCTGGGTCGACGAGAATACGTATAAAGATTAATGGATCCCGGGTTTTACTGGTTCTGCGGTCAAAGGGAAACTATATGACGCCATCTAGGCTTTCGCTGCATCAAATGGTTTGATATCTTTTCCATCAAAACCTTGCGGCGTTTTCGATGTTTCGTCCTGCGATCCTGTGGAGCTTTTGGTCCCTGCACTGGCGATTTTCAGGCGATCATCAAATTTTTTTGGCATTTTTGCAAAGGATTGGTATAATATAGAAGCAATATGCCTGCCGGGGCAAAAGGGAGTGACGCTTCGGCGGCAAAAAATACATTTTACAACTTTCAAAAAAAATGAAAGGAAAGGGAGAGGCAGCAAAATGGACATGGAAGACACTTCTAAATTGAAAATTTTTACAGGGAATTCTCACCCCGCACTGGCAAAGGAAATTTCCGACTACATCGGAGTTCCGCTTGGAAAAGCCATCTGCGGCAAATTCAACAATGGTGAAATTCAGGTGATGATCAATGAAAGTGTCCGCGGCAAAGACTGCTTCATCATTCAGCCGACCGGCGCACCGGTTAATGACAATCTGATGGAAATGCTCATCATGATTGACGCACTGAAGAGAGCATCTGCCCGTCATATCACCTGTGTAGTACCTTACTATGGCTATGCACGTCAGGACCGCAAGACTCGCGGCCGTGAGCCGATTTCCTCCAAGCTGGTCGCTGACCTGATGTCGGCAGCCGGTGCGACCCGTGTAGTGACCATGGATCTGCACGCAGGACAGATTCAGGGATTCTTCAATGTCCCTGTAGACCACCTCATGTCTGCATCTCTGCTCGCAGACTATGTAAAATCCAAGAACCTGGAAAACCTCACCATCGTTTCTCCAGACCTCGGCGGCGTTACCCGTGCAAGAGAGCTGGCTGACCGTGTCGGTGCTCCGATCGCCATCATTGAAAAACGTCGTCCGGAACCGGGCGTAGCCAAGGTCATGAACATTATCGGTGATGTGAAGGACAGAAACTGCTTTGTCGTCGATGATATCGTAGATACCGCAGGCTCTCTCTGTGAAGGTGCCAAAGCCCTTGCAGAAGCCGGTGCAAGAGATGTCTATGCAGCTGTATGCCATCCGGTACTGACAGATCCGGCTACGGAAAGAATCAGCAAATCCAATATCAAGGAACTGATCGTCACCAATTCTCTGCCGGTCGAAAAAGAAAAAGTGGAAGGCCTTGGCAGCAAGCTGACCCAGCTTTCCATTGCTCCGCTTCTTGGCGAAGCCATCCTCCGTATCTTCCACGACGCTTCCGTCAGCTCCCTCTTTGATAAATAATGAAGATCATTGCAGGCCTGGGAAATCCGGGAAAGGAATATGAGCATACGCGGCATAACATGGGCTTCGATGTGATCGACATTCTGGCGGATCGCTGGAAGGTCGCCAGCTGGAAGAAGGACATGAAAGCCGACATTGCCACCGTCATCGTGGGAGGAGAGAAGATCCTTCTTGTGAAACCGCTGACGTATATGAACCTTTCCGGCGAAGCGGTCGGCGCGATCGCCAAGTACTACAAGGTGGATCTGGATGATATTTTCATCATCTGCGATGACCTTGACCTGCCGCCGGGAAAGACACGCATTCGTAAAAAGGGATCGGCAGGCGGGCATAATGGGATCAAGTCCCTCATCGCTTGTCTCGGGAGTGAGGCGTTCAATCGCTTCCGCATCGGTGTAGGCCATCCAAAGGACGGGCATACCGTCATCGAGCATGTCCTGCAGCGCCCTTACGGGGAAGATATCGAGCTTATCGAGGCGGCGAAGATTCATACCGCTGACTCCATCGAGGACGCATTGGCTCATGGCGTCGATCATGCCATGAATGCTTTCAATCCGAAAAAGAAGAAATAGGAATAGCGATTCAAAAGCAACAGCCGTGGGCTGTTGCTTTTTCCGTGGGGACATGGGAAAATGAAGAAGAGAAGGTAGCCGGAGAGACGAAGAGACTGGATCTTAGATTTTCTTTTCTCTTCACCGCTTGCAAGGCATAGGACATTTTCCCTGCATGACGATCATCGGGGAAAGCAGGGCGTGGTGCTTTCGTATCCGACCGCTCTGCGAAGTCCTGATCCCGGTCTGCTATCATCGAAAAATGATTCATATAAAAAGGACGCAACTATGACACATGGCACATTGATAGTTCTGGAGGGCATTGACGGCAGTGGAAAGGCGACCCAGTCGGCCCTTTTGGAAAAGAAACTAAAAGAAGCTGGAAAGGATGTCATGCATATTTCCTTCCCTGATTATGCGAGCGACTCGTCGGCCTTGGTAAAGATGTACCTCAAGGGTGACTTTGGGGCGGATCCCGGCGATGTGAATCCCTATGCCGCTTCTCTTTTTTACGCGGTCGATCGTTTCGCCTCATATCGCATGAAGTGGAAGGATTTCTATGAGAAAGGCGGCATCATTATTGCCGATCGCTACACCACAAGCAATATGGTACATCAGATGACAAAGTATGATGACGAAGAAGAGCGGATGCAGTTCCTCTCCTGGCTGGAAAAGACCGAGTACGAAGAGCTGGAGCTGCCGCGCCCGGATCTTGTCATCCTTTTAGATATTCCTCTTAGGATGTCTGAAGCGCTGGTGAAGGCTAGGGCTGCCGAGGGCGGTTCGATGGATATCCATGAGCAGCATTTGGACTACCTCAGGAAGTGTCATGATGCCTATCAGGCGCTGGTACGCTTTTACGGTTGGGAGCGTATCCCGTGTGCCAGAGGGGGTGTGCTTCGAAGTGTCACGGATATCGGGCGCGATGTGGATGCAGCGGTAGAAAAGGTCATGAAAAACAGGAAATAGAAAATGAAAGATAGACGGCTCAGGAAAGATAGATACTGTGATGCATCAGTCTTTCCCGGACCGCTTTTTTAAGGGAGTGAAAATGGATCACGATGGAATCGGCATTTCCCAAACCTCCCGTTTATGTTAAAATAGAACCGTTATCAGGATACCCTGTATGGTATCCGGGAGGTGCGTATGCTAATTCAATGGTTTCCTGGTCATATGACCAAGACGAAGCGAATGATCGAAAGTCACCTAAAGGCAGTGGATGTCGTAGCTGAACTCTTGGACGCCCGGATTCCGATGTCGAGTGCGAACCCCATGGTGGAAGAGCTGGTGCAGGGCAAGCCTCGGATCGTCATACTGAATAAAGCGGATCTGGCGGATCCGAAGGCGACGGATCGCTGGATCTCTTATTATCAGAAGAAAAATATACCAGTCGTCCCCATGAGCGTCGGGAACAGTAAAAATAAGAAAAAGCTGCTGGCTCTGATCCGGGAGACTGCAGAGCCGATGCTGGTGAAGTGGCGAAAACGAGGCATCAAGAGCCGCTCGGTGCGTCTCATGATCCTCGGTATTCCGAACGTGGGGAAATCTACGCTGATCAATTTTCTTGCCGGCACGGCAGCGACGCGTACGGCGAATACTCCGGGACATACCCGGGGTAAACAGTGGGTGCGCCTCTCTGAAGGACTTGATCTGCTGGATACACCGGGTGTACTCTGGCCGAAATTTGATGATCAGGTCGCTGCGCTCAGGCTGGCGGCAACAGGTGCGATCGCAGGCGATGTATTCAATGCCGATGAGGTCGTCCCGGAGCTGCTTGCTTCTCTGGCAGAAACGGCACCCTGGGTTTTGCAGGAAAAGTACGATATCGAAGATGTCCATCAGGATCCGCAGCTGCTTTTGGAGGCGGCCGGAAGGAGAAGAGGCTGTCTTCTCCCCGGCGGAGCCATCGACTATGATCGCGCAGAAATGGTGGTCCTCCGTGATTTCCGAAGCGGGAAGCTAGGGAAGCTGACGCTGGATCCGCTTCCGCAAAAATAATGGAAGAAAGAAGGCTCCGATGGTTCATCGGTCTCTATAAGATGCAAATGCTTCACCAGGATTTCTGTTTTGGGGAAATGTGTTTTATCGATGAAAAATTCCAAGGCGGCATATTCTTATTTTGCGATGCACTTTTCGCAGCATCTGAAGGATCTTCTGAACCTTATGAGAACCTGAAGCTGACCGCTTTATTTTGCTGTTGTTTTTCTCTATCGCAGTACAAAATCATGTGAGGTACTATGACTATTTCTGAAATCCGTACCATCCTTTCACAGGATGATGTTGCAGAAGAGCTTTTGCAGGAGATACTTTCTGATGAGAGGAAGGGCGTGAAGACCCTTGTAGGCTCCTATATGAAGCGTCTCGAGCGAAAGAGCAGGGAGCGTCTCCGCGTGGAGTCCATGTATGACGTGGAGAGCCGTTTCTATCAGGAGGGACTCACACATATCGTCGGGATCGATGAAGTGGGACGGGGACCGATTGCCGGCCCGGTAACGGTCGCGGCAGTCATTCTCCCACCACACTGGTTCTGTGCGGGGCTCAATGACTCGAAGAAGGTCACACCGAAGCACCGTGAAGAGATCGCAGCGAAGATTTATGAGAGCGCATTGGATGTCTCAGTTGTGAGTCTTTCGCCGGAAGAGATCGATGCTGTAAATATCTATGAGGCGACGATGATGGCGATGTATCAAGCGGTGAAGAATCTGACGGTCTCGCCGGAGGCGGTCATTGTCGATGCGATGCCGCTTCATTTCAACTGTCCGACCGAGTCCTTGATCCATGGAGATGCGAAGAGTGCCTCTGTTGCGGCAGCTTCCATCGTGGCAAAGGTGTATCGTGATCATCTGATGTATGAGTATGACAGGCAGTATCCTGGCTATGGATTTGCCCAAAATAAAGGCTATGGCACTGCCGAGCATATTGCGGCGCTGAAGACACTGGGCATCACGCCGATTCACCGAAAGAGCTTTGAGCCGGTAAAGAGCATGGTGCTTGGAAAGTGAGAAGGCTTTGAGACGTCAGATGAGGGGCGAATAGACATTAGACGGATAGACTGTCAGATCGCCATCCGGTGACTAAAGATAGTGGCCGCCAGTTACGTACAATATATGAGGTATATCAAATGAAACAATGTATGGATGAAGAAAATCTGCATCGCCGTCTTAGAAAGATCATTGGTCAGGTGCAGGCGATCGATCGTATGATCGAAGAAGACGTTCCCTGCGAGGATGTCATCACCCAGGTGAATGCGGCAAAGTCTGCTCTGCACAAGGTGGGACAGATCATTCTCGAAGGCCATCTTCAGCACTGCGTCCGAGATGGTATCGAGCATGGCGATGCCGAGGAGACGATCGCTCGCTTTGCCAAAGCAGTAGAACGGTTTTCTAATATTGTATAATCAGAGATGAATTCAGGATAAATATATTATAATAAAGCGAAATAAAACAAGTTCTATATTCTAATGAATTTGTTTTATTGTGACGGTTATCTTTTTGCTGTATAATATAAGATGCTGGTATTTGGTCATTTGCCATCATTTTTTATGAATCAGGGCAAATGAGATTCAGAGTTTATTGATCATTGTGAGGAGATTATTTTTGTATCCTGTGAATCTCAAAGTGGCAGGCCTTCGTGCGCTGGTCATCGGCGGCGGCCATGTGGCTCTTAGAAAGGTGAAAAAGTTAATAGCAGAGGGCGCAGACGTGACGATCCTTGCGCCGGAAGTCGTTTCTGACATCGAGGCGCTTTCCGAGGCAAAAAAGGTGCACTGGGAAAAGCACCTTTTCCGTGGTGACGATCTCTCTTCCTATGGACTGATAGTGACAGCCTGTGGTGTGAGGGAAGTGGCAGAAGCGGTGCAGCAGGCATCGAAGGAGAGCCATTTCCTTTATAATGCTGCAGATTTTCCTTCGCTGGGGAATTGCTCACTGCCGGCTGCTTTTGATGCAGGGGGGATCCAGATCACCGTTTCTACGAATGGCCGCTCGCCTGCGATGGCGCGGTATATGAAAGAGTGGCTTTCTCTGAAAATCCCCGAAGGCTTTGGCCTGTGGCTGGACCGGGTGGGAAAGATGAGAATGGAAATGAAAGAAAGGATCAGTACCAGCGAGGCCAGAGAAGCCTTCTGGAGAGCTGTTTTTACTGAAGATATCATGCATCTGGTGATGCAGGGAAAATTAGACGAAGCAGAGGAGTGTGTACGTCATGCAGTTGGTCGTTTTGGGGCTGAATCATAAGACAGTCCCGGTAGATATTCGTGAGCAGTTTGCGATTTCGCCAGACAGTGCGAGAAGCGGGCTGATTCATCTGGATGAACAGGAAGGGATCGAGGAAGCCGTCGTGCTTTCCACCTGTAACCGCACTGAGATCTATGCGGTACTCAAGGATGAGACAGCGAAGGAAACACTGTACGATTTCTTTTTAGCCCTTTCTGGAAACAGCGAGGCGAAGGATGAGTATTTCTTCTATTTTGAAGGGGAAGCCTGCATCCGACATCTTTTCGAAGTGGTCTCAGGTCTGGACTCCATGGTCATCGGAGAGAGCCAGATCCTGAATCAGATCAAGACGGCGTACACGATGGCGCTCGAAGAAAAAGCGACCCGCACCATCCTGAATACTCTCTTTCACCGTGCCATACGTACGGGCAAGCGTGTGCGGACGGAGACGCAGATTTCCTACAGTGCGGTATCTGTCAGCTATGCAGCGGTGAAACTCGCGGAGAAGATCCTGGGTGGCTTGGACGATCGTACTGCCATGGTCTTCGGGGCAGGTGAGGCGGCTGAGCTGCTGGTGAAGAATCTGCAGGGCAAAGGTCTCAAAAAGGTCATTGTGACAAACCGTCACATTGAGAAAGCAGAAGAACTCGCAAAGAAGATCGACGGCGAGACGGTCCCGTTCAAAGGAGCACTCCAACATGCTGAAGATGTCGATATCATCGTGACAGCGACCGGAGCTTCTCAGTACATCGTAAAAGCATGGGATGTCAGAAACCTCATGATGAAGAGAAAGACACGCCCGCTGGTCGCCATCGATATCGCAGTGCCGTGCGACATCGAGCCGTCGGTCGGTGATATCCGTCATGTGACGCTTTACAATATCGATGATCTGCAGGATATCGTCGAGAGCAATATCCGTTTCCGCGAAGGGGAGGCAGAGCGTGCGAAGGGCATCATCGAGGAAGAGATAGAGTCCATTGAGGACCGCTTCACGTATCTGTCCACGCGTCCGGTCATGGTGTCTCTTTCGGATAAGGCCGAGGAGATCCGTCAGCGCGAGCTGCGTCATATTTTTGCTAAGATCGATGGACTGACAGATGAAGATAAACGTGTCCTGCAGTACATGACCCGCATGATCGTCCGCAAGATCCTTCGAGAACCGATGATGCACCTCAATGAACACGCGGGAACCAAGTGGGAAGATGCGGATAAGTCAGCCGTGACCCGTCTCTTCAAGCTGGATGTCAGAAAGGGGCAGGCACTTGAAAAATAAAATCACCATCGCGACCAGAGAAAGCCTTCTGGCTCTCTGGCAGGCGAAATACGTCGCTCATGCTTTGGAAGAAGCACATCCGGGGCTCACTGTCGAGCTCTTCCCTGTCACCACGAAAGGAGACCAGATCCTCGATCGTCCGCTGGTTGAAATCGGAGGGAAGGGACTTTTCATCAAAGAACTTGAGGTCATCCTGCTCGAAGGAAAGGCGGATATCGCCGTCCACTCTTTGAAGGATATGACAGCGGAATGTCCGAAAGGGCTCACCATCGCCGCAGTCACGAAGAGAGAAGACCCCAGAGATGCCTTCGTGTCGAATAAATACCGGTCGCTGGACGAGCTTCCGCTTCATGCGAAGGTGGGGACATCGAGTCTCCGACGCCAGGCGCAGCTCCTGCACCTGCGCCCGGATCTGGAAATCAGATCCCTGCGCGGCAATGTGCAGACCCGTCTCCGGCATCTGGATGAAGGCGACTTTGATGCCATCATTCTTGCGGCAGCAGGACTCAAACGTCTCGGCCTTGCTGAGCGCATCTGCTCTTTCATTGATACAGAGACAAGCATCCCGGCTGCAGGGCAGGGCGTCATGGCGGTCGAAGCCAGATCAGATGACAAGGAAACACTGGATCTGATCTCCTTCCTGCATGACAGCGATGTGGCTTCCTGTATCACCACGGAGCGTGCGTTCCTTGCCAAAGTCGGCGGGGACTGCAAGGTACCGGCTGGTATCTATGCGACAGCGAAAGATGGCGGCATCGAGGCCCATGCCTTTATCGCTTCCATCGATGGAAAGAGACTCTATCGCAGCGAGAGATCGGCTGCTGTTTCTGAAGCCGTATCTGTCGGGAAGGCTCTGGCGGCAGAGCTTTTGGATGCCGGCGGAAGAGAAGTGCTTGAGGAAATGCAGAAAATTTAAAAACAGGTGTAAGATCCGAAGGGCCTAACTGTGGTATTTCAGTCACCCGTCACGTCTGACCCCTCATCATACCATGAACTACCCACTAACGAACACGAGGAGATTTCTATGAAAAAAGGGAAAGTATATTTGATCGGAGCTGGTCCGGGAGATCCGGAACTTTTGACATTGAAGGGCAAGCGCTGCCTGGAAGAAGCCGATGTTATCGTCGGCGATTATCTGGCGGATCCGCGTCTTTTGAGATATGCGAAGCCTGGCTACGAATACATTTATGTCGGGAAAAAAGCAGGCTGTCACACCATGAAGCAGCATGAGATCAGCGAGCTTCTGGCCGAAAAAGGCGAGGCGGGGAAGATTGTTGCCCGTCTCAAAGGCGGTGATCCCTTCGTCTTCGGACGCGGCGGGGAAGAGATCGAGGTACTCCGCGCACATGGCGTGCCTTTCGAAGAAGTACCCGGCATCACGAGCGCCATCGCGGCGCCGGCCTATGCGGGCATTCCGGTCACACATCGCGGTGTGGCAGCATCCTTTGCCGTCATTACCGGACATGAAGATCCGACGAAAGACCAGTCTTCCATTCACTGGGACAAACTGGCAGGCGGTGTCGATACACTGATCTTCCTGATGGGCGTCGGCCATACCGCGATGATTGCCTCCCAGCTGATGAAGTACGGACGCGCGGGTGAGACACCGGCAGCATTTGTACGCTGGGGGACGCGCCCGTACCAGGAGACCTATACTACGACACTTGAAAAAGCGGCGGAAGATGTGAAGAAGCTCGGGATCAAGCCGCCGGCTGTCTTCGTCGTCGGGAATGTGGTAAACCTGCGAAGCACCATGGACTGGTTTGACAATCGTCCGCTCTTCGGAAAACGCATCGTCGTGACCCGTTCCCGCAGTCAGGCGTCGAAGCTCGTGCATGTACTCGATGCCAAAGGCGCTCTCTGCGAAGAGATCCCTACGATCTCCATCTCCGCTCCGTCAGATGACTATGCTGGTCTTGACAAAGGCATTGCAGAGATCTCCTCCTTCCAGTGGATCGTTTTCACCAGTCAGAATGGGGTAAACTGCTTCTTCGACCGTCTCTTCCGGCAGGGCAAAGACGTCCGTGCGCTGGGACATGTAAAGATCGCAGCCATCGGACCTGTCACGGCGAAAGAGCTTAGAAAATACGGTCTTTCCTGTGACTGTGTGCCGGAAAAATACAAGGCGGAAGATCTCCTGGCAGAGATGAAAAAGCAGGTACAGAAGGGCGAGCGCGTATTCCTCCCTCGTGCGAAGGAAGCGAGAAATATTCTCCCTGAAGGCATCGAAGCGATGGGCGCGCATTGCGTCGTCGCTGAAGCATACATGACCACGCCGGATCTGGAGTACAAGGATCAGCTGCTCTCTCTTCTGACACATCATGAAGTCGATATCATCACTTTCACAAGCTCGTCGACCGTGCACAATCTCATGAAACTGCTCAATGGGAAAAATGAGCTCTTGGAAGGCGTCGCGCTCGCCTGCATCGGACCGATCACCGCAGACACCTGCCGCAGCTACGGCCTTGTGCCGCATATCGTTTCTGATGTCTATACCATCGATGGACTGGTGGAAGCGATTGAGAAGAATCCGGAAAAATACTGATGGAATCGCTATCAGATAGAATCAGCAATTCCTTACAATAAGGAATCAGACATTCCTTATTCCCTATCCAAGCAGAGCTTTCAAACAGAATCAAAGGGGCTGCCCGATAACCTTGCCCCCTGCGTATCATTTTCGCCTGTGGAAGCAGACGGTATATCACTTATTCAAAGGAGTCTGACAATCATGAAACTCAATACTCTTCGCCCTCGTCGTTTAAGAAGAACGGCTGCCATTCGCAGCATGGTCAGAGAAAACTCTCTGGAACTGAATGATTTCGTCTACCCGATCTTTGTCGTACCGGGCACGAATGTGAAGGAGGAAATCCCGAGTATGCCGGGGCAGTACCATCTCTCCGTGGACAATGCGGTCAAGATGGCAGAAGAAGTATACAAGCTCGGTATACCGGCGGTAGAGATCTTTGGCCTGCCGGAATACAAAGATGACAAGGGATCCTCCGCCTGGGATATGACGAGCCCCGTGCAACGTGCCATTCGTGCCATCAAAGAAGCCGTACCGGATCTGGTCATCGTGGGGGATGTCTGCCTTTGCCAGTATACGACAAGCGGGCACTGCGGGCAGCTGAAAGGTCATGAAGTCGATAACGATCCGACCCTGGAGCTCCTGGCGAAAGTCGCACTTTCTCAGGCGGAATGCGGCGCCGACATCATCGCACCGTCCGATATGATGGACGGCCGTATCGCGAAGATTCGTGAGACACTCGATGCGAATGACCTCGCGCAGGTATCCATCATGTCGTATGCCGTGAAATATGCATCCGGCTACTATGGTCCATTCCGCGATGCGGCTGACTCTGCACCGCAGTTTGGCGACAGAAGAGGATACCAGATGGACCCGGCAAACAGCCGCGAAGCGATGAAGGAAGTGGATCTCGACATGGAAGAGGGCGCTGACATCATCATGGTGAAGCCGGCTCTCGCTTACCTCGATATTGTTCGTCAGGTGCACGATCGCATTGACCGTCCGGTGGCCTGCTACAATGTATCCGGTGAATACGCCATGGTCAAAGCGGCTGCTGCCAAGGGCTGGATCGATGAAAAGAGGATCGTTATGGAGTCCCTGCTCTCGATGAAACGCGCCGGCAGCGATATCATCATTTCCTATCATGCGCCTGATGTAGCGAAATGGATGAAGGAGGAAGCAGGGAAATGATCGATCTCACGAAATCCAAAGCTGCGTTTGAAGAAGCGCGGAAATTCATGCCCGGCGGGGTCAATAGTCCTGTCCGTTCCTACCCGCACATGGGCTGCCCGCCGCCCTTCATTGCGTCGGCAAAAGGTTCTCATATCACAGATATCGATGGAAATACCTATATCGATTACGTCGGCTCCTGGGGACCGATGGTCCTCGGACACGCACATCCATCTGTCATTGCTGCCATTCAGAAAGCAGCTGAGCGAAGCACCTCTTACGGTGCGCCGACACCGATGGAGACAGAAATCGCTGAGCTGATTCACGAAGTCTATCCTTCCATCGAAAAACTCCGTATGGTGAACTCCGGCACCGAAGCGACGATGAGCGCACTTCGTGCAGCGAGAGGCTATACCGGCCGTGATAAGATCTTGAAATTTGAAGGCTGCTACCATGGACACGGCGACAGCCTTCTCGTCAAGGCGGGTTCCGGCGCAGCGACCTTTGGCAGTCCGGACAGTGCGGGTGTCACGAAAGGCACCGCAAAGGATACCCTCGTTTCCCCTTATAATGACATCGATGCGTTCAAAAAGCTGATGGATGAAGAGGGGGATGAGATCGCTGCTGTCATTGTTGAGCCGGTCGCGGGCAATATGTGCTGCGTGCCTCCGGTCAAGGGTTTCCTTGAAACGCTCCGAGCAGAGACTGAAAAGCATGGCACTGTTCTCATTTTTGATGAAGTCATGTGTGGCTTCCGTACCTCTTTCCACGGTGCGCAGGCGCGCTACCATATCCGCTCGGATATGACCTGCCTCGGCAAGATCATCGGCGGCGGCCTCCCGGCAGCGGCTTACGGCGGAAAGAGAGAAATCATGAACTGCATCGCTCCGGATGGCTCTGTCTATCAGGCAGGCACCCTTTCCGGAAATCCGCTCGCTGTCACAGCCGGGATCGAAACGCTGAAGCAGATGATGGCGATCCCGCATTTTGATGAGATCCTTGAAAAGAAAACTGCATCTCTGCTTGAGGGCTGGAAAGAGGCGGCTGACAAAGCGGGCGTCCCGCTCATCTGCCACCAGTCCGGTTCCATGTTTGGCATTTTCTTCTCTGAAAAAGAAGTACTGAACTACCCAGATGCCTGTGAGGCGAATGCTTCGCAGTTCAAAGCCTGGTTCCTCTCTATGCTCGATCAGCATATCTATCTGGCTCCGTCTCCTTTCGAAACACTCTTCATGTCCTATGCTCATAGCGACGAAGATATCGAAAAGACAATTAAGGCTGCCAAAGCAGCTATGGAAGCGGCAGCCAAAGCGTAGAGCCGCTGTTTTACATACCGCCCTGTCTTTTATATGGCAGGGCGGTTTTTGTATGCGCCCAGTCGCCCTGCTGCCCTCAGAAATGGGAACCATGGACATTTTGACATACGATCCGCATTTCTTTTGATGGCGTGGAGGTGGATCTCCCATGCTCCGTGCGCATAGGTATGGATAAAAGACAGGTATTTGCGATGAAGAGCGATTCTCTTTATACTAAAGGAAACGCTGATTCAATCGCAGAGTCGAATTTCATATGGATTTTTATACATAGCTTCGTCATCATCCTCCTTAAATAGCTCGCTATTCGCGTCAGATGATTCCTTGCTTTGTATAAAAATCCAAGAATGAAATCTGACAACGATTGAATCAGTGTTTCCTAAAGTAAAAACAGGGAAACAAGGATCCCTGAAGGAAGGAACTATAAAATTATGACATACCGGAAAACATGCTTTGGAGCAGCACTCGCGCTTTTGGCGCTGGCAGTCTCTGCCTGCGGGGGAAGCACGGGAAAGGGAGGCTCTTCCCCTTCTTCTTCGGTGATTCAGACGATGCAGCCGCAGGCTTTGCGCCAGATCGTAGCAGCGGATAATACCAAAGAGCGCACGATCATGTGGCAGCTGAAGACAGAGAAAGACTGCACGCTGGAGTATCGCATGAGAGGGAGCGATGGAATCTCCTCTGAGAAAGCCACGTCGAAATCATACAAAGGGAATAACGGTGTCTCTGATAGCTATCTCTACACGGTGCGTCTCACGAATCTGACCAAGGGCACAGACTACGAATATCGCACGCGCACAGGGGACACGGTCAGCGAGTGGTATACGCTGAAGACCGACGACGGCACATCTTTCAAAGCGGTCGTTGTCTCTGATTCACAGAGCTCGGACTATGCGGACTGGGAGAAGTTATTCAAAGGCGCAATGGCACGAAACAAGGACGCGGATTTCTTCGTCGATCTTGGAGACATTGTAGACAATGGCGAGGATGAGTACCAATGGCAGACCTGGCTGAAATCGGTTGAGCCCACCATTTCGGATATTCCGCTCGTGCCGGCGCTCGGAAATCACGAGGCGTACACGCTCGACTGGAAGATGATGCTCCCGGAGCGCTATACATCACATTTCAACGTGCCTCAGAATGGAGACAGCGCGCTTCCGAATCACTACTACTCTTTCGACTGGGGCGATGTTCATTTCACGGTACTCGATACATCGCTCTATGAAGAAAAGGAATGGATACCGGATCTCTACGAAAAAGAAAAGGTCTGGGCGAAAAAGGATATCCTGCAATCTAAAAAGAAATGGAAAGTGATCCTGATGCACAAGGATCCTTTCCAGTACAGCTTCGCCGATCCCTCGCGGCCGGCTCGTCAGGAGGGCTTCTCTGAAGAAGGGCAGACCTTCATGCCGATCTTCGATGAGACAGGCGTGGATCTGGTGCTTTCCGCCCATCTTCATACCTATCGTGATCGCGGTCACGTATATGATTTTAAGAGAAATCCGAAGGGGCCGGCGTATGTGATCCTTGGACTTTCCGGCAATGTTCGTTATCCGGGACTTTGGAAAGAGCATGCTCTCGATGAATACACGGCGCCGCAGCCGGAAACAGACAATTATGTGGTACTTGAGGCCAGCGAGGATGCGCTCATACTGACAGGCTACCTCCCTGACGGCAGTGAGCTCCATCGGACGGAAGTCAGAAAAAGTGAATAAAGAAACGCGGATGACATAGGAAAAGGATGTCATCCGCGTTTCTTTATGGCGGTTAAAGGGGAGATCCCTGTCGTCAGTCCACCCTCCTCCTATATGTTACAATAGAGAAAACCATTCGCAGGGAGGAAGAAAACGATGCAGGATGTACTGACAGGGCTCAATGAGCGGCAGAAAGAAGCTGTGACGACGACAGAGGGTGTGGTGCGTGTGATCGCAGGTGCAGGGAGCGGAAAGACGCGCGCTTTGACGCATCGATTCGCATACCTTGTGAATGAGCTTGGTATCCTTCCTGGTCATATTCTCTGCGCGACATTTACGAATAAAGCCGCGCGGGAAATGGCGATGCGTATCCATCAGCTGACGGGAGATGAAGATACGGGCTATATTTCCACCTTCCACTCCTTCTGCGTGTCAGTCCTGCAGGAGGACAGCTATGCTGTGTCGTATCCGAAAAGCTTTCTGGTGATCGACAATGCAGACATTGATGATATGCTCTCGATGGTGTATGAGGAAATGGAGCTGACACTGCGTGATATGCCTTTTTCCAAAGCGCGTGACATGATCGAGATGAAGAAGTGCGTCTTTGAGCCGGAGTACTATCGGGATATGATCGCGATGCCGATCTCCACACTCTACGAAAAATACCACAAGGCGAGCAATGTAGAGGACATCATTTTCTACGGATACCTTTATCAGGAGAAAAAATGCTTTGCCCTCGACTACAATGACCTCATCAAGTTCACGCTCTATATTTTTGAAGAGCATGAAGACATATGTCGGAAGTGGCAGTCACGTCTCGAGTACATCATGGTGGACGAGTTTCAGGATATCGACCCGCTCCAGTATGAGCTGATGCGTGTGCTGGCTGGCTTTCATAAGAATCTTTTCGTCGTGGGTGATCCGGACCAGACGATTTACACCTGGCGCGGGGCGAATATCCGCTTCCTCTTGGACTTTGACAAGCATTTCCCCGACGTGAAGACGATCGTGATGAATGACAACTACCGATCGACGCCGGAAATCCTTGCAGCGGCCAATTCACTGATTTCAAAGAATCAGAATCGCATGAGGAAGGATCTCATCGCTCATCAGCCGAGCGGGCAGAAGGTGACCTGCTTCCATCTGAAAACAGCAGAGGATGAAACCCGAAGGATCTGCGAAGAAATACACATGCTTCATGACCATCACATTCCCTACAAGGACATGACGCTTCTTTATCGGGCTCACTACGTGACAAGGAATCTTGAGGAAGCACTCCTCAAAGAAAAGATCCCTTATACCATGTACAGCGGGACGCAGTTTTTCTCGCGGATGGAGATCAAGGATGCCCTCTGCTATCTTCGTATGCTTGTATACAAGGATGATATGGCTTTCAGGCGCATCGTGAATGTCCCGAAACGAAACATGGGCCCTAAGCGCATGCAGTTTTTGGAAACGATTGCCCGGGAGCAGGGGATCAGTCTCTATGAAGCACTCACATCGCACATAGACGATCCGATCTTCAAAGGGACAAGGGCTTCTGATTTCGTTGAACTCATCGAAACCTTTTCCAAGGATAGGGAAGGGAAGCCCGTTTCGGAGATCCTTTCTGCTTTACTGGATGAGAGCGGTTATGAGGAAATGATGCGTACCGTGGGGAGCCAAGAGCGTCTGGATAATCTTGCGGAACTCAAGCAGTCCGTCTTCGAGTATGAAATGACCGCCGGCGAAGAGACGGGCATCGCTGACTATCTCGCACATGCAGCCCTTTTCTCCAATCTGGACACATCGCCTTCGGAGGACAAGGTGAAGCTCATGACCATTCATACGGCGAAAGGTCTGGAATTTCCCTACGTCTTTCTCTGCGGGTTGAATGAAGGCATTTTTCCATCAAGGAAGACGCGCACCCGTCAGGCGATGGAAGAAGAGCGCCGGCTCGCTTTTGTTGCTCTGACTCGCGCTGAGAAAGGGCTCTACCTCTCCGAAGCGGGCGGATGGGGGATCGATGGTGCGCCCCGCTATCCGTCCCGATTCGTTTTCGATATCGATCCGGACACTCTTTTTTATGATCCGCCGTTGACAGACGAATACAAAGCAGAAAGTCTCTCCTATATCGAGCGCATGGAAGAAGGCCTGCGTGAGGATGCGTCTTCCGGGATTCGATTCAAGGCAGGCGATCGCATCCGCCATCGCGTCTTTGGCGAAGGCACTGTGGAAGAGGTGCAGGAAGCCGAGCAGGCCTATACCATTCACTTTGATGGCATGATGACCGCAAGAAAGATCGCCTTTCGCGTGAAGATGGAAAAGATAAGGTAAGGCCTCTCGTTCTCCGTTTGCAGAGAGCGTGATATGCCGTATGCTGGTGACAGGGGAGCCTTTTAAAGAAGGCCGATGCAGGGACGGAAACAGTTTTGCACAAGGGCTTTTACAAGGCGATGCCATAGATTTTTCTGCTGAATTAAAAATACTTTGAAATTTGAAAAAAGAGGAGACAATCGTGGTATAATAAAACATAGTGAGTCTTATCATATAGTTCTATGAGGAGGAAGGATGAGTAAAAAAGGCGAATATGAGACAGGAAAGAGCAAGGCGTTGCGTGTAGCGATCATTGGCTGCTTTGCCGTATTCACTGTCTTTGCCATGATCGCAAGTCTTCTTTTCGGATCGGCAGATATTTCCTTTGAGGTGATCCTGCATACGCTCATGGGAAATGTCCAGACGACAGATGAGATGGTCATCTGGAATATCCGATTCCCGCGAAATATCGTAGGGGCGCTGGTCGGGGCCAATCTCGCTGTATCGGGAGCGATCCTGCAGGCGGTGATGAAGAACCCGCTGGCGGATCCAGGCATTGTGGGTGTTTCTTCCGGCGCAGGTCTTGCCGGGGTCATTATGCTGATTTTCATGCCGGAGGCATCGCTTCTGCTGACGCCAGTGGCTTTCATCGGTGCGATGCTTTCCGCAGCGGCGGTGTATGCTCTTGCGTGGAAGAATGGTATCCGGCCTAGCCGTATCATTCTGGCAGGTGTTGCCGTCAGTGCATTTCTGGGGAGTGGGATTTCGGCGCTGCTCGTCTTCTACTCGGATAAAGTACAGGGGGCGCTTCTCTGGATGGTCGGTGGTCTTTCTGCACGCAGCTGGCCGCAGGTTGAGTCTCTTTTCCCGTACACGATCTTAGGGCTTGTCTTTGCCATCTGCGGATGTAAGGCACTCACCATCCTCTCTCTTGGCGATGAGACGGCGCGCGGGCTTGGTCTTCCTGTCGAGAAAGTCCGCTTCACAATGACAGCCGTAGCAGCGCTTCTTGCCGCAGGTGCGGTCAGCATCGCGGGACTTATCGGTTTTGTCGGTCTTGTTGTGCCGCATATTGTCCGTCTGATCGTCGGGACGGACTACAAGTATGTCGTACCCGGTTCAGCTATCCTGGGGGCGGGGGTACTCGTCTTCTGTGATACGCTCGGACGAGTCCTCTTCTCACCGATAGAGATCCCTGCGGGCATCATCATGGCCTTTCTTGGTGCTCCATTTTTCCTGTATCTGTTAAGGAGGAGCGCATGATGGGTGATATTGCAATTCGAATTTCTGACATTCATGTGACCTTCGGCGATCATAAGGTACTGAAAGGGGCAAGCGGTCTCATCAGAAAGGGCAGCATCGTCACCTTCCTTGGACGGAATGGCTGCGGTAAATCGACGCTTCTGAAAGCAGTGACGGGAAATCTCAAGCCGGATAAAGGAAGCGTGGAAATCGCGGGTAAACCCCTTGGCGCCTACAAAGCGGATGAACTCTCACGCGTCGTTGCCTTCCTGCCGCAGTTTCATGAGATTCCGAAAGATATGACAGCGGAGGAGCTCGTTTCCTGCGGACGCTATCCGTACCAGCACTGGTGGTCTGGAGTCTCCACGCACGACAGAGAAGTCGTGGAAGAGGTCATGAGAAAGACGAATACGCTTCATCTGAAAGATCGCCTGGCAGCGAGCCTTTCCGGCGGCGAACGACAGCGCGTGTGGATCGCGATGGCACTCGCGCAGGAGCCGAAGATCCTCATCCTGGATGAACCGACTACGTATCTGGATATCTGTCACCAGCTTGAAGTCATGGAGCTTGTTTCAAAGCTGAACCATGAAGAGAATCTGACCGTCGTCATGGTCTTACATGAAATCAATCAGGCTATCCGCTATTCGACAGACCTTCTCGTCCTTGAGAATGGCGTCATCGAACGCTCGGGACCACCGATGGAGGTCATGACTCATGAAGCTATCGCGGAAGTCTTCGATGTCGATGCGGACATAGAGATGAGAAAAGGCCGTCCGAGTATCGCCATCAACGGACTGCTTCAGAAATAAGGAATACGAAAGCCGCAGCAAGACTGCGGTTTTTTGCTTGGCTTGGGGTTGACCCGTTGTGCGGGCAGCGCCCTTGATTCCCTTCGAATCTGATCCCTGCAGGCCGGTCATCCTGCGTTCCTGCTTCCGGGTTCATCGTGTTTTGCGGCGCACCACTTTTACAGGACCCGCAGAACCCGTGGTCCCTCTTAAAAAAATTTGCATGCCTTGCCCAAGTCAAGTATAATGTAGAAATACTTTAAGAATCACTAAGGGGGTTTATCATGAAAGGCAATGACATTCGCGAAAATTATCTTTCGTTTTTTGAAAATAAAAAAGACCATCTGAGACTGAAGAGTTTCTCCTTGATTCCAAAGGATGACCCCAGCCTTCTCTTGATCGGTGCCGGCATGGCGCCACTGAAGCCGTACTTCACCGGCAAGGTAGAACCACCGAAACACAGAGTGACGACCAGCCAGAAATGTATCCGTACGGGAGATATTGAAAACGTAGGCCGTACCGCACGCCACCATACTTTCTTCGAAATGCTGGGGAATTTCTCCTTTGGCGATTATTTCAAGAAGGAAGCGATTTCCTGGGCATGGGAATTCCTGACCGAAGTCCTGAAGCTCGATCAGTCCCGCCTCTACGTCACCATTTATCCCGATGACAATGAAGCGCATGACTACTGGCACAAAATGATCGGTCTGCCGGAAAACCATATCTATCCGCTTTCCGATAACTTCTGGGAAATCGGGGAAGGCCCATGCGGCCCAGACTCTGAAATTTTCTTTGATCAGGGCGAAGAATTCGGCACGGATCCGGAAAACCAGATGGGGGGAGACGGAGATCGTTTCCTTGAGATCTGGAACCTTGTATTCTCCCAGTACGACCGTCAGAAGGATGGCTCCTACCTGCCGCTTGCCAAGAAGAACATCGATACCGGTGCAGGTCTGGAACGTCTGGCTGCCGTTCTTCAGAAGAAAAAGAATAACTTTGAAACCGACCTGTTTTTCCCGATCATTGAAGAAGCTTCGAAGCTTTCCGGCGTATCCTATGGACAGAGTGCCGAGGGTGATGTGGCACTGAAGGTCATTTCTGACCATGCGCGTGCTATCACGAATATGATCGCTGACGGCATCCTTCCGTCGAATGAAGGCAGAGGCTATGTCCTCCGCCGTGTACTGCGCCGTGCCGTTCGTTTTGGCAAGCTTCTGGGCATTCAGGACGCCTTCATGGGTCAGATGATCGATGTCGTCATTCAGATGATGAAGCCGGCCTATCCGGAACTCGTTGATAAGCAGGCTTTCATTAAGAAAGTCGCCGGCGTCGAAGAAGAACGCTTCCATACCACGCTGAATGCAGGCTGCGACCTGCTTTCTGAAATGCTGGAAGATACGAAGAAAAAGCAGCAGACCATTCTTTCTGGGGATCAGGTTTTCAAACTTTATGATACCTATGGCTTCCCATGGGAACTGACCGATGAGATCGCTAAGGAACAGGGCGTCACCATCGATGAGAAAGGCTTCGAAGCGGCCATGGCTGAGCAGAAGGAAAGAGCAAGAGCTGCGCGTGCGAAAGTCTCTGCGAAAGTCGCTACACCGGATACCACAAAACTCGATGCAAAAGAGCTCACCACGGAAGACAAAGATGGCGAAACGAAGCTGCTCCTTCTTGGTCAGGATGGAAAAGAGATCGTCTCTGCAGCAGACGGCACCGAAGTCACTGTAGTCCTCAAGAATAACCCGTTCCATGCAGAAGGCGGCGGACAGATCGGTGATTCCGGCACCATCGTTGGCGAAGAGGGTACCATTCAGGTCGAAGACACGAAGAAGTTGCCAGATGGTATCGTCTATGTCATCGGTACCGTTTCTGAAGGCATCATCCGTGAAGGGGAAACGGTCACTGTCACCGTCGACCGCGTCAGAAGAGAAGACATTGCGAGAAACCATACGGGCACACACATGCTGCAGGCAGCACTTCGCCGCGTACTTGGCGATCAGGTCAATCAGGCCGGCTCTCTCGTTCTTCCTGACCGTCTGCGCTTCGACTTCACATGGCCGGAACCGCTTTCTGAGAAGCAGCTCGCTGCCGTTGAACAGATCGTTAATGAGGAAATCCTCAAAGCGACACCTGTCGATATCCGTGAAATGCCGATCGAAGAAGCAAAGAAATCCGGTGCTATGGCACTCTTTGGTGAAAAATATGGTGACGTTGTCCGTGTTGTCAGCATTCCCGGCTACAGCAAGGAGCTCTGCGGCGGCAGTCATGTAAAGAATGTCGGAGAGATCGGTTCATTCCGTCTGCTTTCCGAAGGCGGCATCGGCTCAGGTATTCGACGTATCGAAGCTGTCACGGGGAAAGCCTCCTATGAAGACATGAAGAAGGACAGAGCACTTCTCCGCGAGGCAGCGGCTCTCTTGAAAGGCAAGCCGGAACAGCTTGCCGAAAAGATCGAAAAGACGCTGGCACAGATGAAAGATCTGGAGCGTGAGCTCGACAGCCTGAAACAGCAGCAGGCCAAGAATGAACTGGGCGATCTGATGAAAGATGTGCAGGAAAAGAATGGCGTACCGTTCTTTGGCGCTATCGTTCATGCAGGTAATATGGATGAGCTCAGAAAAGCAGCTGATGTAGCGAAAGCTAAGCTCTCTGGCGGCTGCTTCCTGCTCGGTGCAGTTTGCGGTGACAAAGTGAACCTCGTCGGTATGGCCTCTCCGGAAGCCATCAAGGCAGGTGTCCATATGGGCAAAGTCATTTCCAAAGCTGCTAAAATCTGCTGTGGTGGTGGCGGCGGCAAGCCGGCTGTCGCACAGGCAGGCGGCAAGGATCCGTCCAAGATCAATGAATCTATCGCTGAAGGCCTGAAAGCTATCGCAGAAATGATCCAATAAAGGAATCAGGCTTGAAGGAGCTCCTTTTGGTCTTATAGCCAAAGTGGATGTATCAGGCCTAGAAGGCTCACAGGATTCGATGAGAGGCACTACGCAAAAATAAGGAGGATCTCGTGGAACTGCAAGAGCGAGAATACGGCATCCGTCCAAAGTTGGAGAACTCTGCATCCCATTGAATCTTGAGAACCATTGAAACCTGCTGCACCTGTTTTCCCTTTCCCTTTTCTCGTGGACTGAACTGTCAAAGGAGGTATACCCATGTCAGTTTCTGATGAAACGATTTTATTCAATACGAATGTCGATGAAGGTGAGAATCGCCAGGCTGCCATGATCCTGCAGGAGGTGTACAGTGCTTTGAAAGAAGCCGGACACAATCCGACCGTGCAGCTGGTGGGATACCTGGTTTCCGGCGAACCGACCTATATCACCAGCCGTCATGATGCAAGACGTCTGATCTCCGGCATCGAAAGAGATGAACTGGTGGAAGAACTGGTCCGTTTCTATGTCAAGCACAAAGGACTTTGATATGCGGATCATGAGTCTTGATGTAGGATCCCAGACCATCGGCGTCGCGGTGAGTGATCTTTTCGGCTGGACGGCGCAGGGACTGGAAACCATCCGTCATACGACGAGGGAAAAAGATTTTGAACGGCTTCGTCAGCTGACGGATGAATACAAGGTCGAAGAATTCGTCCTTGGCATGCCGCTTAATATGAATGGTACGAAAGGCATGCGTGCTGAGCGGACAGAGGAATTCGCTGCTGAGCTTGCGGCTGCTTTCCCCGATATTCCTTATCACTTCTGGGATGAACGTCTGACGACGGTGATGGCGCAGAAACAGCTCATCGCCGCAGATGTCAGCCGCAAGAAGCGTAAAAAAGTCATCGATAAAATGGCCGCCGTGGTGATCCTGGAGGGCTATCTCCAGCACCTGGCTTTTAAAAACAGAGGATAAGCCCATGGCAGAGAAAAAAGAAGAAGCGATCATTATCACCATTACCGGTCCGGATGGTGATGAAAGAGATTATGCACAGGACGTGGTTATTCCTTTTCAGGGAAAAGAATTCGCTGTCCTGGTCTCCATTCCGACATCAGAAGATGATGAAGAAGAGCCGGATATCATTCTGGCACGCATCGATACCGATGAAAATGGAGAAGCTGAATACGTCCCTCCGACGGATGATGAATATGATGCAGTCGCAGATATCTATGATGCGATGTGAGAAACACTACAAAAGAGCAGCTGATGTGTCAGCTGCTCTTTTTATTAAGATGTGCTAAGGAAACGCTGATTAAATCGCAGAGTCGAATTTCATATGGAGTTTTATACATAGCTTCGTCATCATCCTCCTTAAATAGCTCGCTATTCGCGTCAGATGATTCCTTGCTCTGTATAAAACTCCAAGAATGAAATCTGACAACGATTGAATCAGTGTTTCCCTAAGGAAACTTTGATGTCGCATTTTCTGAACCTTGAACCCTTCCCCGGCATGCGATATAATGGAATCAGGAAAGCCTATATTTTCATAATTCTCTCATTTAATAATAAGGAGGATTCAAATGGCAAAGGTATATACAAGAACGGGTGACAAGGGCAAGACCTCTCTCTACACAGGAGAACGCGTATCGAAAGGCTGTCAGCGTGTAGAAACCTATGGCACTATTGATGAAGTGGATTCTGTGCTGGGCGAGGCGCGTGCTTTTGCGACCCATGATAATGTCAAGGAAACGATCTATGCGCTGCAGAAAGAACTGTGGCTTTTGATGGCGGATGTAGCGAGCGTCGGCAAAGAAGCAAACATTACGCCGGATCATGTGACGAAGCTGGAACAGATCATCGATACCTATACGGATGAGCTGGCACCACTTGATCATTTCCTGGTGCCGGGGGATACCCAGAGCGCCAGCTTCCTCGATGTGGCGCGCACTGTTGTTCGCCGTGCAGAACGTGACATGTGGCGTCTTTCCGAAGAGGAAGAGGTGCATGAAGTGGATATCCGCTACCTGAATCGTCTGTCTGACCTTTGCTTCACTCTTGCCCGTTACGAAGCTGAAGTCAAATAAGTCTTTCAGTGCTGGCAAGTGAGGGGCTTGTATGCGAGAACGCCAAGTGGCATTTTGCTGCTTGGCGTTTTTGTGACGACAGGAAAACGAATGTAAGTACGAAGCTGATTTCATAGGGATCAAATGGCACGAAGCCTCTATTCGCAGAGGTCATTCCCCGTGCACTCATTACCTCCTCATGAGATCTGACAATGGCTGAAATCCGTGTTTCCCTGAAGAGATGAGGCCTGCTTTTCGGCTTCCACGCTTATCATTGAAACTATCGAGCTATTAGTATACAATAAGACGAGTTTATTTATGCTGATTGATCGGAGGCGGTGTTCTCTTGATGCCAAATTGCAAAGACTCTCCCAAGGGGAAGGGGGACGATACGAGAAATGCGGATTTGCCGTCACAGGTGACCAGCCACCCATTATATCTAATTCCCAGCTGCCATTCATTTTCAAAGGAGAAATATCATGGAACTTTTAGCACCAGCCGGATCTCCGGCGCATCTTATCGCTGCGCTCGATGCAGGAGCAGATGCTGTGTATCTTGGTGGGAAACGCTTCAGCGCGCGAAAATTTGCGGGCAATTTCTCTGATGAGGAGATGAAAGAGGCCGTCCGTATGGCGCATGGAAAAGGCGCCTCGGTGTATGTGACACTGAATACATTGATCGGCGATATGGAGAATAAGGCTCTCGCAGAGTATCTTCAGTTTTTAGGGACGATCCCGATTGACGGACTACTGGTGCAGGATTTCGGTGTCGTTTCCATGGTGAGGAAGATCGCTCCGCACATTCCGCTCCATGCCAGCACACAGATGACGGTGTCAAATCTGGATGGCGTTCGCTTTCTGGGGGATCATGGATTCCAGCGTGTGGTGCTTTCGCGCGAGCTTTCTCTAGCCGAAATCAAGGAAATCACTGACCAAACGAATGTGGAGATCGAAGTTTTTGTTCATGGCGCGCTCTGTGTGTGTTACTCGGGGCAGTGTCTCATGAGCAGTTTCATCGGCGGGCGCAGTGGAAACCGTGGTTCCTGCGCGCAGCCCTGCCGCATGCCCTATGAGCTGGTGGATGATGCGGGCCGTCCTCTCGCGCAGGAGAAGGGGAAGTACATCCTAAGCCTCAAGGATATGATGGGGCTTCCTCGGATCCCCGACCTCCTGGCCGCCCATGTGTCCTCTCTCAAGGTGGAAGGGCGCATGAAGAGTGCAGAGTACGTCTATAATACCGTATCAGCGTATAGAAAAGCGATCGATGCAGCGAAGCAGCATCTTCTGATCGATACCGAGCCGTTGAAGCTCGATCTGGAAGAGGAATTTAACCGCGGCTATACGACGGCATATCCGGATGATACCGCAGGGCCGTCTATGATCACGGAGTACGCGCCAGGAAATCACGGCGTCGAGGCAGGACGTGTGGAAAGCATCGGGTGCGCCGCCTTTGTTTTTAAATCAGAGGCAGATAGGCGTCTTGTGGATGTGACGGGTATTTCCTATGAGACAGAAGAAAGAACAATCGCCTTTATTCCTGTAGAACGGCTGTCTTCTCTGAAAAAGGGGAAATATCGCGCTCTTTTCGAAAAATGCCCTCTCGCGCATGCACATGTCTACTGGAATGTGAAAATACCGAAGAAGTCACTTGCGATGAAGGATCTGCAGGGAAAGATCCCGCTCTATCTCTCCTTGTCAGCGACTCCCGGGGAGGCACTGTCTTTGACCGCTGCCGATGATAAGGGGCATGCGGTGACGGTTATGTCCGATGTCCTCATGGAAAAAGCCAAAGCGCACGTGACGAGTGCGGAAGAGATAGAGAAGCAGATGAGCCGTCTTGGCAATACATGGTTCACACTTGCAGACATATCGGCATCCAATGAGGGATGCATGGTGCCGAAAAGTATTCTGAACCATCTGCGGCAGGAGGCGGTAGAGTCACTCTTGGCAAAGCGAAGAGAGGCACATGAGGCAGGCATCCCGCGCCCACTCCCTGCCTCGATGACGCCTGCTTTTTCGAAAGTCCCTTCTGAGGAGGGCGCACATGTGACAGTCCGGACGACGCTTCTTTCTCATGTGAAAGAGGCGCTGGCAGCCGGTGTGCGTCAGGTGATTTTTGGCGGCGAATCCTTCTCGCATAGGCCGATTCCATGGAAAGACTATGAGGAGGCGGTGCGTCTTTGTCACGAGGCGGAGGCAGAGATCCTCTTCCCCACACCGCGCGTGGTACGAGAAAAATATCAGGCCAGAGCGCAGGCGCAGCTGCGAAAGCTTTTGACGCTCCTTCCCGATGGCGTGGTGCTGGAATATGCCGGAGCCATCGAATGGGTAAAGGGGGAGGAAAGCCTCGCTGTCTGGGCGGGACCGTCCATGAATATTTTCAATAGAGAAGCTGAAAAAGAAATCGAAAGGCTTGGTTTTTCAGGCTGCTTCCTTTCACAAGAGTTGACGATCCCGCAGATCCGTCATATTGCGAAAGGATCGGATATACCGCTCGGGGCCTATGTGTATGGACGGACGGAGATGATGATTTCCGAGTACTGCGCGATCAATGCGGTGATGGGAGATAAGGACAAAAAGCACTGCCCTATGTATTGCATGCGGGGGCGCTTCGCCCTGAAGGATGGGGAAGGACGCCGTTTCCCTATCCATACCGATGAATGGTGCCATATGCATATCGCCAACTGCCATGTCCTGGATATGCGTCCGTACTTTGATGAATTGAAAAAAGCAGGCCTTTCTGCGCTGACACTGGACGTTCGCGGGAATGAAGGCAGCATCCTCGCGCTTTGTAAGGATGCCTGTGATATACTGTGCGGCCGGAAAGAGGCCCCCGGAGCAGGCAGGGGAGACGATGTCACCCGTGGTCACTTCTTTAGAGGAGTTTTATAAATGAAACAAGATGTACTGGAAACACTGGAGTTCGACAAGATCCGAGAAAAGCTCGCAGAGCTTGCCCCCTCGCAGCTTTCCAAAGCTATGGCACGGACGCTCATGCCGTCCGTAGAGCTGGAGATCATAGAGAAAAAGCTCACGGAAACAGAAGAAGCATCGATTCTTCTGGAGCGCGAGATCACGACCCCTTTGGGGGAGACGCATGACATCACCGAGACACTGGAAAAAGCTGGGAAAGACATGATACTGATGGCGAAGGAATTCATTGATCTCGCCGCAACGCTCGAAACGTATAAGAAGATGCATCACTATTTCGAAGGCGAGCGTCATCTGGTCTATCCCACGCTCGAAGAGCTTGCTTCGCTCATCATTCCGCAGGAACAGCTGATTGCAAGGATCCATCAGGTCTTCGATGAGCATGGCGAGGTCAGTGACCGCGCCTCCCCGCGTCTTTCCCGCATCCGCACGGAAAAGGAAATGATTAAGAATCGTATTCGCAAGACGATCCAGCAGATCATCCAGGATAAGGATCAGTCATCCTATTTTCAGGACGCCATCGTGACGCAGAGAAATGGTCGCTATGTCGTACCGGTCAAGGAAGAATACCGGTATAAATTTGAAGGGATCGTGCATGACAGATCATCCACCGGGCAGACGCTTTTTATGGAGCCGATGGTCTCAGTGCGCCTGAATAACGACCTCGCGGAACTCACGGCTTCGGAAAAGCAGGAAGTACAGGAAATCCTCCGCGCACTTACCGAGCAGGTGAAGAAGACACGGGAAGTCACGAAGAACAACTGTCACCTTGCGACCGAGCTGGAGTTTATTTTTGCACGTGCGAAAATGGCACTCTCCATGCAGGGAGTAAAAGCCATCCACTCCGCTCATGCGCTCGACCTTCGCCGTGCCCGTCACCCACTTATTCCTGCGGATAAGGTGGTGCCGATATCTTTGACGCTGGGAATGGATTTCCAGATCCTCATCATTACAGGATCGAATGCGGGCGGCAAAACCATCGCGATCAAAACAGCGGGGCTTCTATCGCTCATGAATCAGTCCGGTCTCTTTATTCCGGCGGCTGAGGGCTCGATGCTTCCGATTTATAAAAATATCTATGCCATTATCGGTGACGAGCAGAGCATCCAGTACAATCTTTCGACCTTTTCTTCCTACATCACACAGCTCACGGATTTTCTTTCTCATGTGGGGACAGAAGATCTGGTGCTTCTCGATGAACTGGGTTCAGGCACAGACCCTGTTGAAGGAGCCGCGCTTGCACAGTCCGTTACGGAGTATCTGCAGATGCAGGGAGTACCCGCTATCATTACGTCCCATTTCAGTGAAATGAAAAAACTCGCTTACGAGACGCGCGGCATCGAAAATGCATTTGTGGAGTTTGACGAAGAGACACTGACGCCGACTTACCACCTTATCATCGGCGTTGCGGGGAACAGCAATGCCTTCAGCATTTGCAAGCGGCTTGGCATGCCGCCCCTTGTCCTTTCTCGTGCCAGCCAGCTGAAAGAAGGCTCTCCGCTTCACAATATGGAAGAAGTCATGGCACGGCTGAACCGCCAGACGCGTGAAGTCGCGCATGAAAAAGAAGAGGTGGAAGCCCAGCTGAAGAAGGCTGAGGAACTGCGGAACGAACTTAGGACAGAGACGGATGCTTTCTATAAAAAGAAAGACCAGATCTTGGAGAAAACCAGACAAGAAGCGGAGACTATCAAAAGAGATCTTAGAAATCAGTCGGAAGCCATCATCAAAGATCTCAAGAAAAAGGCCTCAGCGATGGCGAAGGATGATCTCCAGCAGCATGTTTCCAAAGTGCGTGGTGCGATCGATGCCATGGCACTCCCCGGAAGAGAAAACCGAAGAAATCCGCTTCCCAAGGAGCAGATCAAAAAAGGCACCTATGTCTATATCGATACGCTTGACAGTGATGGTACCATCACCAAAGTGTCGGGAAATAAGATCACCATCGCCTGCGGTCTGATGCATGTCACCGTGACTCCGGAGCATTGCTTCGAGACGAAGAAACCGGTGAAGAAGGTCAGGAAGCCGGTCAGTCGTCCGTTCGCTACCCGGGGTGCGGCGAGTGTTCGTACCGTTCATACCACGCTCAATGTCATCGGGAAAACAGTCGATGAGGCCGTCCCTGAAGTGGATCGTTTTCTGAATGAATGTTTCATGGCAGGCGTTTCGCCGGTGCAGATCATTCATGGCAAAGGGACCGGCGCACTGCGTCAGGGGATCCAGGAGTATCTTCGTACGCTGAATTTCGTAAAGGAATTCCATGAAGCTGACTATAGAAATGGGGGCGCGGGCGTGACAGAGGTCTTCTTCTGACGGTAGACTGTAAGACAAGGAGGATATGATTTTCTCTTCATGGAAGCGTCAACAAACATAAAAAGGAGGGAGCCTATCCTTCATTATTGATACCCTAAAAACGAGCCTCTCTGGCTCGTTTTTTTACGTTAAATTTTGCACTGGGTAAAGGAACGTGATAAAATAGGTAAAATATTTTTGTCAGCACGGTTCAGCTTGGCAGGCCGTGAGTGAAATGAGGAGGAGTATCGTGGGCGAGCTCAATTTACTGCAGAAGAAAATTATGAAAGACGGCGTCATCAAAGCGGGGAATGTACTCAAGGTCGACAGCTTTCTGAACCATCAGATCGATGTCCCTTTCATCAGTGAACTGGGGAAGGAGTTCAAGAAACTTTTTGGTGACCGCCAGGTGGATAAGATCCTGACCATCGAAGCGTCCGGTATCGGCATTGCCTGCCTCACTGCAGTATATTTCGGCGTTCCGGTCCTTTTTGCCAAAAAGTCGGCAGGCAGCAATATGGATAAGGATGTCTATGCGACCGAAGTGAAGTCCTTCACACATAATAAAGTGAATCATGTCGTAGCCTCCAAGAAATATCTGAATGCCGGTGAACACATCCTCATCATGGATGATTTTCTGGCAAACGGCTGCGCTGTGCAGGGGCTGATCGACCTTGTCAAACAGGCCGGCGGTATCGTAGAAGGCGTCGGCATCTGTATCGAGAAAGGATTTCAGGGCGGCGGTGATGAGCTCCGTGCTTCCGGTATTGATGTGAAATCGTTGGCTATTATCGAAAAGATGGATGCAGAAACAGGCACTATTACTTTTAGATAATGCGCAAAGATGCAAAGCAGTGAATTTCTGTAGAGAGTCCAATAATTATTATAGTTAGGAGTGTATTGTGGAAAAAGATCCGATTTATGAAACCAATGGGAAAATCACAATCAGAAAAGCGGTTCCTTTCGGACTGCAGCATGTACTTGCCATGTTCGTGGCCAATATCGCGCCGATCCTCATCGTAGCCGGTGCTGTCAAAATGGATCCGGCGGAGTCGGCGGCACTCGTGCAGTCTGCGATGATCGTAGCCGGCATCGGCTCTCTTCTCCAGCTTTTCCCGATCTGGCGTTTTGGCAGCGGTCTGCCGATCATCATGGGGATCAGCTTCACCTTCGTTTCCGTAGCCTGCATCATCGGTACCAAGTATGGCTATGGTGCAGTCCTTGGTGCTGCGCTCATTGGCGGCATATTGGAAGGTATCCTTGGCCTTGGCGCCTCCTGGTGGAGGAAATTTATCCCGCCGATCGTGTCTGCGTCCGTCGTGACGGCCATCGGTTTCTCCCTGCTTCCCATCGGGGCCAATTCTTTTGGCGGCGGCTTTGGCAATCCAAATTTTGGTGCCCAGAATTACCTGATCGTCGGTACCATCACGCTTGTCGCCTGCCTTGCGTGGAATCTCAAAGCACACTCTTTCTATAAGCAGCTTTCCGTCCTCTTCGGGCTTGTCGTCGGCTATATCGCCGCGTACTGCTTCGGCATGGTCGATCTGTCTCGTCTGACGGAAGTCCCGCTCATTTCCCTTCCCGGGATCATGCCGATCTCGCTTGAATTCCATGGAGATGCCATTTTCTCCTTCTTCCTGATTTTCCTCGTCTCCGCAACAGAAACGCTGGGGGATACCAGTGCTCTTGCCATGATGGGGTATGGTCGCCAGGCGACGAGCCGTGAAGTTTCTGGCTCCATCGCGGTCGATGGCTTCGTAAGCTCACTGTCTTCCCTTTTCGGCTGCATGCCGATTACATCCTTCAGCCAGAATGTCGGTCTTGTCGCTATGACCAAGGTCGTAAACCGTAAGGCTATCGGATGCGGTGCGGCACTTATGATTTTGGCAGGCATTATCCCCGGCCTTGGCGTCATCCTGGCGTCCCTTCCGGATGCCGTTCTCGGCGGCTGCACGCTCATGATGTTCGGCTCTATCGTTGTTTCCGGTGTCCGTATGCTCGGAGAATGCGGTTACTCGCAGAGAAATATGAGCATCGCTGCCCTCTCTCTCAGCATTGGTCTCGGTTTCACACAGACCCCGCAGATTTTCCATATCTTCCCGGAACTCTTTCGCAGTGTTTTTGCGGAAAACTGTGTGGCTGTGGTCTTTGTTGTCGCTGTTATTCTGAACCTCGTCTTCCCCAAAGAAGAAAAGGAAAATCTGATTGTGGAATAATCGAATTTAGAAAAGCCGCCCGGTCTTTGAGGCCAGGCGGCTTTTTGCGGGGGAGCGAGAGGCCCATTCGTACCTTCTCTGGTTCAACTTTTTTTCAAACGCACCCTTCTGTTTTACAGGTGTATTCTCATTTAAAATCAAACATAAAAAATGTTTAGATATACTATAGCAGGGTTCCTTGAAAATGTACCGATTTCCTTGAGAATATCAGTATAAAATGGTGCAAAAAACTTGACCAAAATCGGCTTGGGCGATATAGTTAAATACAGTGGATAAATATAAAATCGAATAGGTGATAAAATGTTTAATTTACCAGAAAAATATGTCATGATTGACGGCTTCAAGATTCCTGCAGACAAAGGCGAAGAGTACAAGCGTCTTCGCGACAGCATGGCGAAGGAAGCAGATAAGTTTTTCCATACCTTCTGTGAAGAAGTGAAGAAGCAGAAGCTGGTGGACATCCTTGGCGAAGGCATCGTCGGCTATTCTTCGACCGGTGAAATGCTGGCAAGAATTTCCCTCGATCCTTTTGAGCTGTCTGCGCTGAATGTAGCAAAACAGAGAAAAAAGCTGCATGAATATATGCTTGCGACCAATGGTTACGATGATGATGACTACCAGCAGCTCCTGAAGGAATTCAAGGAACGTCAGGCGGAAAGAAAAGCAGCCAAAGAGAAAAAAGCGTAATGCGTTTCAGGGCATCCATGCATTTGACCGGCATGGATATGTTTGATATGAGAAATGGCATTGTGATCTTGCGGAAAGACGCGGATCGATATGTCACTTCTGTCATGATGCGCTCTTACAGAAGCCTCTCAGCTCTTAAACGCTAACATAATAACAATAGGAAGGAACATACTGCTATGATTCATTTGATTCTGGACAGTACCTCCGGCGTTGGTGCAGATTTTCTAGCCCTTCACCCGAATGTACACTGTATTTCCCTGACCATTGAAATGGGAGAGAATTACGTACCGGAAAGCGAGGCAACCATTAAGGCTGTCATCGACTATTCCGAAGCGACGAAGAAATCGGTACCTACGAGCCAACCGAGTACCGGCGATTTTTTGAAGCTGTTTTCCGATATTCCTGCCGAAGACCCGATCATTGTGCTCTGCATTTGCTCCACCATCAGCGGCACGTACAACGGGGCGCTTTTGGCTGCCCGACAGTCGGGACGCAAGAATATCACGGTCATCAATACGAGAACAACGGCGATCGGCATGATCCATCTGCTGGAGGATGGTCTGGATATGATCGAGAAGGGGCTTTCCTATGAGGAAATCGCGAAAGCGCTCGAAGAAGCCTCGATGCGGACGGGACTCACCGTCGCGCTCGATACCATTGACTATCTGAAGCGCGGAGGACGCATCGGGAAGGCTGCCGGCCTCATTGGAAGCATTCTCAAAATCAAGCCGGTGATTTACCTGAATGAAAACAATGAAGTAGATGCTTTAGGGAAGGTGCGCACGACTAAAAAAGCAAATGCTCTCATGATCGATTATCTGAAAAAGCAGGAGCCGCTCAAGAGACTCGGCATCGTACACATCGAAAATGAAGCCGGAGCGAAGGTGCTCTATGACAAAGCGAAGGAAATGTATCCGGACATGGACATTACACTCACGACGGCGACCCCGGTTCTGACAGCCTATCTGGGACCTGGTCTTACTGGATTCATTTTTGAAAGAGCCAAATAAATGGGGGAGAGAATGATGTATACCGTTATTGATGGGAATTGTTTCAAAAATATGCTGGTAGGAGCGTATCAGCTTTTCCAGAAGAAATATGAAATTATCAATCAGCTGAATGTTTTTCCCGTGCCGGATGGCGATACAGGGAATAACATGCTGAATACATTGAAATCCATGTACAGCATGATTGCGGAAGTCAGCCCGGAAGAGCCGGTTGGCATCATCGCTGAGAAAGCTTCTGCTGGTGCTATCATGGGGGCACGCGGAAATTCTGGTGTCATCCTTTCGCAGATCATTCATGGCATCAGCCGTGGCCTGCATGGCAAGAAGACTGCCTCCTGCGGACAGATGAGCAAGGCTTTCCAGTACGGTATCCTGTATGCATATCGTGCTGTCACCAAGCCGGTGGAGGGCACCATCCTTTCCGTAGCTCGCGGCATTGCGAAAGGGACACATGATGTATACCGCGTGGAAACGGATTTCAGCAAAATTTTGGAAGCATCTATCGATGCGGGAGAAGAAGCACTCGCTAAGACGCCGGAGCAGCTGCAGATTTTAAAAGATGCGAATGTTGTTGATGCTGGTGGTCAGGGACTGATCTTCTTTTTGATGGGTTGTCTGAATGGTCTGACCGGAAAAGTCGAGGATATCGAAGTCGATGTGAAGCCGGTCATCAGCCGTCTGGAAGCAAAAGGAGAGTCTTTCTCCATTGAGTATCCCTACTGCACGGAATTCATCATCAGCCCATGCAAAGTAAGTGCTCGTGAAGTTCGCCAGAAGCTTTCTTCCTGGGGGGAATCTATGATCGTCGCTGCGGGCGATAATCTGGTGAAGGTCCACATCCACGCCCAGCGTCCGGGCCATGTCCTGGACATGGCAGCGGACTGGGGTACGCTCCATGACATCAAGTGTGATAACATGGTCGACCAATTTCATAGAAATAAAGAAAAGCAGCAGAAGATGGAAAAGAAACCGCTTGGTGTCCTGACCGTGGTCTCTGGAGAAGGATGGACAGAGCTTTTCGAAAAATCAGGCTGTGATGTTGTCTCCGGCGGCCAGTCCATGAATCCATCCGTGCAGGAACTCTCGGCAGGTATGGAAAATGGACAGTATGAGAAATATATCATCCTGCCAAATAACAAAAACATCATTCTTGCTGCGCAGCAGCTGAAGAAAATGCTTGGTGAAAAAGTCCATATCGTACCATCCACGAACCCGATGGAAGGGCTGGCAGCTGCTATGGTTTTTGATGGTAAGGCCACTATCGCGGAAAATCTTGATGCCATGGCCGATCGTCTTTCAGACATCAGGAGCGGTATGATCACGACCGCTGTACGTGACAGCATCGTCGGTGAATCCACCATTCACAAGGACGACTTCATGGGTCTTGTCAAAGGTTGTGAAGTCATCTCTGTACCGGAGCTTTCCGACTGCTTCATGCAGGTACTTGGTGAACTTATTGATGAAGATACCGAGATCGTCACCATTTACTTCGGAAAAGACCTTTCGGAAGAAGACTGTCAGAAAGAGATCGAGAAGGCAGAAAAAGCCTACCCGAATGTCACCTTTGAAATGTACGAAGGCGACCAGCCGCTGTATCCGATGTTTATCGCAGCAGAATAAGGAACATGAAAAGCAGAGCGAGAGCTCTGCTTTTTTTTTATGGGAATGATGAGGTTCTTTACACAAACACCGAATACATCTGACGCTGCGATTGAATCAGCGTTTCTTCAGGTTATCAGGATTTGAAGGGATAACGCACAGCCATCGAAAAGTACGCATCGGCTGCTTATGTCGGCCCTCCAGCATCATAGGACAATAAAATCTCTTGACATTAGTGGGAAATAAGAATATCCTATGAAAAGGTTAGTGAGTGATATTTACAGGGGAATCCGGTGAGACTCCGGAACTGTTCCGCAACTGTATAGGGAGTTTTCTCATGGCAATTCCTTCGCACGGACATGGGAGAGCAGGGAACCAAGTCAGAGCGCCTGAAAGATGTAGTCCGATCGTAAGCCATCGAGAGAGTGGCCGCAGGATCTTGGGATGGAGAAGTCCATCCTGACTTCGTGCGGCTTTTTTAGGTGTTACAGCGATGAATTTCTCATTTTTAAGGAGGAATGAAAATGAAAAAGAAAATGGGTGCCTTTATTTTATGCTTCGCCCTTCTTGGTGCGGGATGCGTCTTTGCAGAGGAGGAGAAGACGAGCCCAGAGGTCGATCCGGCAGCGACACAGATGACAGAGGCATATCCATCTCCGGATGCCATCCTTCCGCCAGTGCCTGTACCGCCGGAGAAGGGGATCCAGGATGTAGCCGCTTTTCAAAAATATGCAGAAGAAGTGGATCTGTATGTGAAAGCCTGCCAGCACTACATTGACGGAGCGACAAATGATGCGAATGCCATCATAGAAGCCAGAAATGAAGCTGTAAAAAAGGCACAGGAAGCGGTCGATGTGTACAATCGCTTTTTTGATAAAAAATAAACTGTTCCAGTCAGATACATAGAAAAGGATATACTCCGATGAAACAACTGATCAGTTACTACCGTATGCCGGATGAGCGGGAGGAGGAGATCGCGCGTCTTATCCATGCGAAAGGTCTGGACGGGGTGGAAAACCTCGTATATGGCAGTCAGGCGGGGAATCCGCCATTTTCTAAACTCACCGTAGGGACGCATCTCAGGTACTGGCCCTATTGGATGGATTTCTATGAAGGGAATAAGGATCGTCTGTTTGAAATTTTTACAAATCAGGAGAAGATACGCCAAATGTATGGCGCAGAGGATAGAGAAGGCTGGATACAGGTCATCCGTGCGAATATCCGTGCAGCACTGGCTGAGAAGCCCTGCTATCTGGTCTGGCATGTGCAGGAGAGTACGCCTGAAGAGGCCTTTTCCTGGCGCTTCCGCCATACCGATGAAGAAGTTCTGGCAGCGACGGCAGAGCTCTATCAGTCTTTCCGCGATCTGATCCCGGACGGGGTATTCATTCTCTTTGAAAATATCTTCTGGCCGGGGCTTTACCGGCTTGAACCAGAGAAGGTGGAATACTTTTTCACAAGACTGGATGATCCCGCTCATACAGGCCTTATGTTTGACAGTGGACATTTCATGATCACGAATCCGGATCTGACAAGCGAAAAAGAGGCCGCGCTCTATATCAGGGAAAGCATGAAGCAGTTGGGGGAAATGAGATCGCTCGTGAAAGGTATTCATCTCTCCTGCTCTCTTTCCGGAGCCTATATCCGCCAGTTCAGGAGGGGAATGCCGGTTCCGCTGACTGATCAGATCATGATGCGTCATATATGTTCTTTGGATCATCATGATCCGTTTCAGACGAGAGCCGCCAGAGAGATCGTCGAGGCCATCGAGCCGGACTATGTGACGCATGAACTTTTCGGGAATACGTTCGCCGAAGCGGTGGAGAAGGCACGAAAGCAGGCGTTACTGGTGACAGGGGCAAGGGAAACGCAAGTATATCACAGCGTTTGACTTCACAGGCATTTTTAGGCAAAGCATAAAATCAAACAGCAATTTCAATGGCATTCTCCTAAATCTGTGAGGCCTAGAATTATTTTTTCTTTGTCATTTTCCTGTAGTCCCCTTAAACTGGTAAAAATACATGAAATCGAAAATTTTCAAAATACTATATTGACATTTTTCGAATAACTTGCTATAATACATTCAGAAAGTTAAATATGCTTCGTGAGGGTTCGATACGGATCCTGTACGAGAGAGTATTTCTTATAAGGAGGAATCCCAAATGTCTCTCAACGGTAAAAAAATTAGCGAATTTAAACTGAATGCATTCCAGCAGAACGATTTCATCGAAGTCACCGATAAGGATCTTATCGGCAAGTGGAGCGTGCTCTTCTTCTATCCGGCGGACTTCACCTTTGTGTGCCCGACCGAGCTTGAAGACTTGCAGGGCAAGTATGCTGACTTCCAGAGAATCGGATGTGAAATTTATTCTGTTTCCTGCGATACCCACTTTGTTCACAAAGCATGGCATGAATCGTCTCAGGCAGTCGGCAAGGTCGAGTATCCGATGATCGGTGATCCGACTGGCAAACTGTCCAAGGAGCTTGATATCTACATCGAAGACTCTGGCCTCACAGAAAGAGGTACCTTTGTCATCAATCCGAAGGGCGAAGTCGTACTGTATGAAGTGAGCGCAGGCAACATCGGCCGCAATGCGGACGAGCTGCTTCGCAAGGTAGAAGCCGCTCAGTTCGTATATGAGCATGGTGATGAAGTCTGCCCGGCTAAATGGCAGCCAGGTGCAAAAACACTGAAACCGTCCTTTGATCTGGTTGGAAAATTATAAAAAGGAGCGGCATCATGGAAAAACGATATGATGCCATTATAGTAGGCGGAGGACCGGCAGGGCTCTCCGCCGCTATTTATATGGCACGAGCACGTTTTCATGTCCTTGTCATCGAAAAAGAGAAGATGGGCGGACAGATCACGATCACATCTGAAGTGGTGAATTATCCCGGCGTTTATAAGACGGACGGGGAGGCGCTGACCCGAGAAATGGTGCGTCAGGCTGAAGCCTTTGGCGCAGAATTTTTGACGGCAGAAGTAAAGAGCCTGTCGCTTACTGCAGATACAAAGGTGGTACATACCGATCGAGGAGATTTTGAGGCGATGGGTATCATCTATGCAGCCGGCGCGCATCCTCGTCTTGCCGGATTTTCCGGCGAAAAAGAATTCCGTGGGCATGGTGTCGCTTATTGTGCGACATGTGATGGGGAGTTCTTCACCGGAAAGGATATCTTTGTTGTTGGCGGTGGGTATGCCGCTGTGGAGGAAGCCCTTTTCCTCACGAAGTACGGTCGCAAAGTCCATGTCCTTGTTCGCGGAGATGACTTTTCGATCTCGTCTGCAGCTGTCGATGAGCTGAAAGAGCATCCTGATGTTACGATTTCCTATCATACTGAGGTGGTGCGGATCGAGGGTGACAGCGCTGTCCGCTGTCTCGTCCTTAAAGATCAGAAGAGCGGAGAAGAGCGTCTTGTAGAAGCCAAAGATGGTGACTATTTCGGTGTCTTTGTCTTTGTTGGATATGCGCCGGAGAGTGGACTTCTGAAAGGACAGATCGAGCTGGATCCTGCAGGCTACGTGGTGACAGATCGTGAGCAGCAGACGAATCTGCCCGGCGTATATGCAGCGGGCGATATCTGTGTGAAGCAGCTCCGTCAGGTCGTGACGGCTGTCAGCGATGGTGCGGTCGCTGCTACTTCGCTGGAACGGTATCTGGGGAATCTGTATCGACGTCTCGGCCTCCGTCGTACCTATGCGCGAAAGAAAGTCGTCAAAGAGGAAAAGACGGCTCCCAAAGCTGTGGCAGGAGCTTTTCTTGATGATGCAATGCGTGAAGCTTTATCGCCGGTCCTTGCTCGTTTTGAGAAGCCTCTCTGCCTCAGAGTATCGAGTGACGGCACTCTGCTTGCAGACGAAGCAGAAAGTCTGGTACGGGAACTTGCCAGCCTTTCAGATGCACTTTCCTATGAAGTGGTGAGAGAGGGGAATTCGGATGTTACCATTTCTATCTGTAGCGCGGAAGGAAAGGATCTGGGACTCCGTTTTCACGGTGTTCCCGGCGGGCATGAATTTAATTCCTTTATTCTGGCACTCTACAATGCAGCAGGTCCGGGGCAGGATGTGGGAGAAACCCTGCAGCAGCGCATAGAAGGGATTTCTCGCGATATTCACATAGATATTGCGGTCTCTCTCTCTTGTACCATGTGTCCTGATCTCGTTGCCGCTGCCGAACGGATCGCTGCGGATAATGACCATGTCTCTGTCGATGTGTATGACCTCGCACACTATCCGGACATGCAGAAGAAATACAACATTATGAGCGTCCCCTGTTTGATCATGGATGGAAAGACGTATTTTGGGAAAAAGAGCCTTGAGGAGCTCCTGCAGATCATAAGATAAAAGAAGGAAACATTGCTTAAAGGGATGCGGCAAAATGCACAAGCATTTTGCCGCATCCTTTTTTACGTTGCACTTGTAGCTGGTTAGAAGATATAGTTAGAAAAAGAACGCATCGTTTGAATTGCAGGAGCGGACTTCATTTGAATTTCTTTAAGAGCATGAAAAACAAGTTATGTCAAGTATTATCTATTATCAACTTACAACTGTTGGTTTGAATCACAGAAATCAACCCTCTTTACAAACGAAAATCTATTTGACGCTACCTCCGGCAGGCTCTATAATAGTAAGAACTGTTTTATCAAAGATGTCGACAGTAACGAAAAATTTGGAAGGTGAAACTATGCACGAAAAGTACGTACCTCAGCAGATCGAAAAGAAATGGCAGAAAATCTGGGAGGACACCAAAGCATTTGAAACTCATTCTGACCCGAGCAGAAAGAAATACTATGTACTGGAAATGTTCCCGTACCCGTCTGGCAATCTCCATATGGGGCATGTCAGAAACTACTCCATCGGCGACGTTGTCGCTCGTTTCAAGACGATGCAGGGATTCAATGTCATTCATCCGATGGGCTTTGATGCCTTCGGCATGCCGGCTGAAAATGCGGCTATCAAGCACGGCATTCCACCGGCGGAATGGACCTATTCCAACATCGACAACATGACCCGTCAGCAGAAAGAACTTGGTCTGTCCTATGACTGGGACAGAAAAGTCCTGACCTGCCGTGAAGACTACTACAAGCACACACAGAAGCTTTTCGAGATCTTCTACAAGAGAGGCCTCGCTTATAAGAAGGAAGCAAAGGTCAACTGGTGCGAAAGCTGCCACACCGTCCTTGCAAATGAACAGGTCGAAGAAGGACGCTGCTGGCGCTGCAAGAATGAAGTCGTCAAGAAAGACCTCTCTCAGTGGTTCTTGAAGATCACCGACTATGCAGACCGCCTCCTTGCGGATCTCGACCATATGCCCGGTTGGCCGGAACGCGTCAAGACCATGCAGAGAAACTGGATCGGTCGATCCACAGGTACCCAGTTCTCTTTCAAGGTCGAAGGTATGGATGATCAGATTCCGGTTTATACCACCCGTGTCGACACCGTCTACGGCGTCACCTACATGGTCCTTGCTCCGGAACACCCGCTCGTCGAAAAACTCATCGCGAATAACCCGGAAAAGGCAAAACTCGAAGCATTCATCGAAAAGATGAGAAATGAAAACGACATCGTCCGAACCGCGGAAGATGCACCAAAGCTCGGCATGTTTACCGGCAGTTATGCGATCCATCCGCTGACCGGCGAACGCGTGCCGATCTGGATCGCGAACTACGTCCTCTACGAATACGGCACCGGTGCTGTCATGGCTGTACCGACCCACGACCAGCGCGACTGGGATTTCGCTAAGAAATACAGCCTCCCAATGAAACTCGTCGTCCAGAATAAAGCCGGCTCCCTTTCTCTTGCCGAGATGGATAAAGCCTATGACGCTGACGGCGTCCTTGTGAACTCTGCGGAATTTGATGGTCTAAAATCTGGAGAAGCCCGTGAAGCCATCACCAAGAAATTCGAAGATATGGGCATCGGCGAAGGCAAAGTGAATTACCGTCTGCGTGACTGGCTGATTTCCCGCCAGCGCTACTGGGGCTGCCCGATCCCGATCATTCACTGCCCGCATTGCGGCAATGTCCTTGTCCCGGAAAAAGATCTCCCGGTCAAACTGCCGGAAGACGTCAACTTTGTCGCAGGTGCGACCTCTCCGCTCGAAACTAGTGAAGCCTTCCTTCACTGCAAATGTCCACAGTGCGGCGCGGATGCTACGAGAGAAACCGACACGATGGATACCTTCATCGATTCTTCCTGGTACTTCCTGCGTTACTGCGATCCGCACAATACCGAAGAACCATTCGCAAAGGATAAGGCAAACTACTGGATGCCCGTCGACCAGTACATTGGCGGCATCGAACACGCCATCCTTCACCTGCTGTATTCCCGTTTCTTCATGAAAGTCCTTCAGGATGAAGGCATGGTCGACTATCCGGAACCATTCACGAACCTGCTCTGTCAGGGCATGGTCCTGAAAGATGGCGGCAAGATGAGTAAATCCGTCGGCAACGTCGTTTCCCCGGAAGAAATTGTCGGGAAATACGGCGCTGACACTGCCCGCCTCTTCATCCTCTTTGCCGCTCCGCCGGAAAAAGACCTCGAATGGTCCGATCAGGGCGTCGAAGGCTCTTACCGTTTCCTGAAACGCGTCTGGAACATCGTTGGCAAGTACGAAGACATTCAGACTGAAGAAAAAGGCAAACTCTCCTCTGAGGAATTCGCTCTCAGAAGAAAACTGCACCAGACCATCAAGAAAGTCACCGAAGATCTGGATGGGAAATTTGCTTTCAATACTGCGATCTCTGCCATCATGGAACTCGTAAACGATATGTACCGCTTCATCGAAGCCCATGATACCATCGAAGCGAGCCTTTCCGGCGAGCTCGTCAGAAACCTCCTTATCCTCCTCGCGCCATTCGTTCCGCATATGACTGAAGAACTCTGGCAGAGTGCAGGGCAGAAGGAAGAAAGCATCCACCTGGCTGCCTGGCCGGCTTGCGATGAGTCTGCTCTCGTCGTCGATGAAGTTGAACTCGCTGTCCAGGTCAACGGCAAGGTTCGCGCGACAATCTCCGTCCCGGTTGCTATGGCGCGCGAAGAAATCGGCGAAAAAGCCCAGGCTCTTCCGGAAATCCAGAAATTCACCGAAGGCAAGACCATCGTGAAAGTCATCGTCGTACCGAAGAGAATCGTCAATATCGTTGTCAAATAATAAGCAAGCGAAAAGAGAAGCCGCGAGGCTTCTCTTTTTTGTTGAAATACGTAGTCCTGCGGAGAAGGGTGACAAAGGCGCACCGTCATCCTGAGCGGACGGAAAGGACATCCGTGAGATGGCCGTTGTCAGAACAAGTGGGGACTGTGCTAACGGATCTATGCGAAAAATGGACAGGGGAGAATCCGTCTTCCCGTATCGTCATTTTGAATTGTTTGGATTTCCTATATACTTATGTTATAATGCGGTTATAGTTTCAAAGGAGGCGGTCATGATGAAAAAGAAATCTATTCTTGCTATCGGGCTCACCGCTACCCTGCTTTTCGGCCTTACCGGAGAAGCAGAGGCATTCGGCTGGGGAGACATCGCGGGCAAAGCAACGGATAAAGCCATCGGAGGTGTTCTTGGTTCTTCCGCCAAAAAGAAACCGGTGAAACAGTCCCGACCCAAGAGCGAGAAACAGAAGAAAAGCGAACGCGAAGCGGAAAAGTATGGCGTGAAACGGATAGAAAGTCCAGATGGCACGAAACCCACTGCCTTTGCAGGCACGCTCGATCCATGGCCGCCGGATGAACTCTCCGCGCGCCCGGACTGGTTCGACAACCGTACGCAGCCTTGGATAATGACGAATGCACGCCTCGTCGCAGAGTATGAAAGTATGATCCAATGGCGTGCCTACGCGAAACAAAATGGCCTTGGTACCATCGAGCCGGACGAAATCCGCTACACCGAGCTCATGGACGAAATTCACGTCCGCGTGAGAGCAATCGAAAGGTACTGTGATGCGGCAGAATATGGAGATTATCAGTCGATGCAGTCGAGAGCCTCCATGGGAGACTACCAGCGTGCAGTCGCCAGCAACATCGATCCGCTTAGTGGCTATGATCTGGAACTTAGTGTCCCCGCAAACACACTTCCCGGCTATCATCCTGAGAGAAATTAAGGAAACACAGACTCAATCGTAGAATGTTCAGATTTTTTATTTTATGAAAAGAAAATCGTGTAAAATCTTGAATTTCTGCGATGGTATTTCTCGGAGAGGGAAATCTTCCCGGGAGCCCAAAGCTCCCTCCGCACTCCTTCGTGCACAGACCTATAGGAAAGGAGCGCAGAGAGGGCAGACGGCGGATCCGATTTCCCTCCTCCCGCTCGAAAGCGTGCTAGCCGCCGGAGAGCGTAAGAAACACAAATCATAGAAAGACGCAGCAGGTCAAAAGATCTCATGCAGGATTCGCCTCCACGACTAACCCTAGAGCGAAGTTTAGCCGTACTTGTACGACATGAACCATGAAATGCGCTGGTGCCAGATTCAAATGAAAATCCCGCACATTCGAGAAATGCGATATCTTCGAGCGTGCGGGATTTTTTATTTTGTCTGGAATTATCGGTTTCCGCTGTCGGGGCTACCACTAGACTACCATTAAACTACCATTTTCAGCCTCTTTTTCTTCTTTTGTCATAGTCATTTTTGGACCGTGTGGGAGGCTGTTGACGGCGGCCAGAAGCTGGGGGAGAATTTTGTGGGTATAGACACCTTTGGTTACGTCTCTTTTGAAGGAATGCCCTACTATGAGCTTCTGCAAGGTATCTTGTACTCCATAATTGTCGCACAGGGTCACGAAGGTGTGGCGGGCATCGTGGGCGAGGTGATTGACTCCTAGCTGCTGCAAGTCATTGTAGAGCGCGCCCATATGGACATAGCCCTTAGTAGCATGCAGGCCGCGGGACAGGTCGGGCATGATGAGGTATTTGTATTTCTTGAATCTGGAAATATTATAGAAGTATGCGATTAGGTCCTTGATACAGTCGGCGATAGGGATGGTGCGGTTGCGGCCGGCGGCGGTTTTCATGCCTCCGGTCATGTAGCTTTCCGTCAGGTGTACGTTGTCTAGTTCAATGGTGGCCAGCTCCGTAGGGCGGAGGCCTGTATAGCACTGGATCAAGGCAACTTTGGCGATATCTATATCTGTATGAGACCAAAGAATTCTCATATCTTTAGTCGTTAGGGCCTGGTGTAGAGTAGACTTTTCTATGGGGGCGTACTTGACATATTTGGAATAGTCTTTGACTGCTAGATCATTGGCGATAGCGTAGTCATAAATCATATGGAACACCGTGGCGAAGCGCTGTTGGGTACTTCCCTTTAGACCCGAGCTGTCCACGATATCCTGTAAGTGCAAGGCTTTTACATCGCCGATATACATATCGGCTAGGCGGCTTACATAACAGTTCCAGATACTTCTATAGTTTCTATTCATCTTCTTCCCTTGCCGCTCCGTGGCTTTGACTACGTGATCCCAGACTTGCCCCACGGTGATCTGCACGGGGAGCCCGGTGTCACCTTTCAAGCGGTACAGATCCAAAGCGTCCAAGGCTTCTTTCTTGGTGGCAAAGCTTCCAATAAATACACGATCCCGCTTTCCGTACTTCTTCAGTCCTAGGGTAATGGTGGCCATCCATGGTTTCCGGCGGTGTTTATCGTCTGACCTTTTGAAAACACTACCCGTTCCCGGCATGCGGCGAGAAAATTTTGGCATAATAAAAGACCTCCTATGGAGAATAGAGGTCAGCTCTGTTATAATAAGGGCGTAACCTCCGAGACAAGGTGATTACATTGGTCAGAGTGGTATTGGTAGTACCTCTGACCGGAGCCGTATCCATATTGGTAGTATGGGTACGGCTTTTTATGTTGGTAAGATGATTAGCTGGGGAGTATAAGCGCAGATTTCCAATCTTTAGGGAATCCAGCCTTCACAAGCACGGCATTTGTCGTGGACTGCTGAAGTTCTTTCGATAGTAGCTCGATCTCATCTGTAATCTCTTTTATCATGTTTTTGTAGTCCGACTTCAAGAGAAATAGCCCGAGTATATGCAAGACATCGATGAATTTGGAGGTAAAATGCTGAGGATTGTTCATGTAAAAGAAGGAAATCTTTGGGATTTTATTTTTGTGCTTAACCACATGGTCGTACATTCTCTCCCCGTGAGCGCAAATATTCCGAAAGGCTACGACGAATCTAAGCATTTGTGCAAAGATAAAAGTGTGATCATTAGTGATAGGGCTAATTGAGGGAAGCCTATATTCTTGACGATACTCTTTGTAAATATCAGTTAAAATGGTAGTTTGTAAATTATCATCAAGCGCTGTATAAAAATAGGAAGTTTCTCCTAGTGTTAGCTTTTTTATCAGAACCCATAACGGCAGCTCTTTATGGGCCTCTAAGTAATGGGAAAAGGAGGAAGCGGGTTGGCCAGGGCGCGTTGGTTCTACATTATTCTTTATATCATTAGAGATATGCGCAATTAGACTCGTTACTGAAACGACATCGTCTTTAAAGTTTTTTATATCAAAATAGTTAAAATTCGTAGGATACTTCTCTGAAAAACGGTAGGCTATTTTTGTCTTCAAAGAACTTTCCATGCGTAAAATGTATTTCAAAGCTATGGATCGCAGATTTCGGTCAAAACAATATAAAGCATAAATGTCGTCAAATGAAGTCCCGTCTTTATAAACATCTGAGTCGTATCTAGGATCAAGGAAAATATCTTTGTAACCATTGATAACACTATAGTAATTCTCTCTTTTTAGGATTTTCATAGCTTTATGTCCATTAGGAATTTGCAAATTCCGTTCGCGCAAAATTCGTAGTTGTTGTCGATACGTTTTGAATGGTTTATTAATTATCATTCCATAGACCTCCTAATAAAAAAACCACCAGTCCGCAGACTGGTGGTTTTTCGTGGGTTGCCCTCGGGCGCTCCACTTTTTCGCTTACAAGTATTTTACCACAATCTGCATTTTTGTCAAATATATCTTTATCCAATCACTATATTCGGGCGATACCTTTAAAATGACCTATCAAAATAAAGGTATCTTAATATCTTCTACGGGATTCGATGACTTTACCCACGATGCTAACCGGTAAAGTCTGTACTTCTTCGGCGGTATAGAGGTGAGGAGGGTATACATTCGCATTAAACCCGATGAGCGTTATGCCTGTAGGGGAGAATACTACTTTTTTAACGGTGGCTTCATTGCCGTTGACTAGTACGATGGCGATGTCTCCACTGTCACAATAGGTTTGCGTTTTTATTATGACGATATCGCCTTCATAGAGTTTAGGCTCCATGGAGGCGCCTTTTATTTCCAGAGCGAAGTATTCGCCTTTGGCTGCCAGTTCAGGGGTGATTTCTTCATAGCCTATGATGTTTTCAATAGCTTCGAGAGGTGCGCCGGCTACTACAGATCCAAGGATAGGGATTTTTACGGGCTCGCGCTTGGGCTCGTCGACACACATTAGATACGCGGGGGATACACCAAAAAGCTTTGCTAATTTATCAATAAGGGTTCTTTTGGGGTTAACTATAAGCCCGTGTTCGTATTTATAAATAGCTGCTTTCTGTAGTCCTACACTATCGGCAACCTCTTGAAGCGTCATTTTGTGCTCAAGTCTAAGTGAACGCACGCGGTCCTTGAATTCCATAATATGTACCTCCTTTATCTTGTGTCTTAATATTATCACAGAAATGTTACATGTCAAGACAAAATGTCCAAAAAAGATACAAAGTGTCTTGACAGGATACAAAAACGGCGATATAATCCAAGTATCTTAAAAAGACACAAGGAGGTGGCAGGATGAACCCAAATAAGCTGAAGGCAGAAATGAAAGCCCATGGGGACACCCAAGAAAGCTTGGCAGACGCATTAGGTATTAGCAGATCCCGACTGACTGCAAAGATCAACGGTGTTTCCGATTTCAGACAGCTCGAAATGCTTTTCATTAAGAAGAGATACGATCTGACTGCTGACGAAGTAGACAATATTTTTTTTAGCTCAAAAGTGTCTTAAAAAGATACATCAACTAAGGAGGATCTCATGAAGAAACTGACAGAAGAACAAAGATTGGGGCTCAAGAGGGCCCTGGAAGCGAAATCCGTTGAATGCGCCAAGCTGGCTATGAAGCTGAATTCGGCAGAAGGCCTGTGCGCACTCCCAGCGAGTGAGAAGACCGGGGAATACGCTGGATGCGTCCTGGTGGCTCGGCTTTTGGAAATATCGCACGATATTGATGCAGGCTACCTGCCAAAGCTCGATGAGTACGTTAGCGACTACATGAAGGCAGCCAATGAGGCAAGAGCCGAAGCAACCCGCGGGTTCTTCAGGCGCAAAGCGGCCGCTGTCTACACAGCCCGTCGCACACTAGCGGTCCTGCTGGGCGTAACCGAAGAAGCACCGAAAGCCCCAACTGTCGAAGACTTGAAAAAGAAGGCGCTGGATAATCTCGTAGGGGTCGATAAAGAAACCGCCGCTTGCAGGGCGAAGAAGGACTGGAAAGCGGCGGCCTACCACACATTTCTAGGGACATGCCTGGAAGAGGCGTACACATCTATCGGGCTCATTACCCCCGAGGATGCCTTCTTGGTGCGCTTCAGAGCCGTTCAAGATGTACAGGGGTAAAAAACATGAATGAAAGGATGCTTCGAACCGTCGGAATAATGACAACGGCCGCCGTCCTTGACAGAGGCATCACCTTCGTGCGGTGGGGACTCCAGGACGGGGTCCTGCCCTTTGGTGTGGCCGTAGCCTGCAGGGACGCACGCGGACGAAAGCTTCGCCGGTTCATGTACAGGATCGATGTCAAAAAACTGGCAGAGTATTCGGGCTGGTCAGTAGAACGGATTCTTGAGCTCAATCGGGAAATCAAAACGAAGAAAGAGGAAGCGAGAAAAAGGGGACGGAGCGCATGCGAGAACTAAATAAAAAGGAAATTGGACAGCTAAAAGAATGGCTGGACCGCCAGCTCTCCGTAGCCATTGAGACGGCAGCAGGGAGAGAGGACGAGGTAGGAGCCGTGTTCGTAGGTAAGGCAGATGCTTATAGCCAGGTTATCGACTGGCTGGATATCCACACGGAGGACGAAGAAGATGACTAGAAATTGCGATTTGGGGCTGTTTCCCCGCCTGATAGAGCAGTGGAGTCTGGAAGAGGAAGCCAAAGAAGCCGAAGAAGCAAGACGGATCCAGCTGGCTTCCCGCCCAAAGTTTGACTCTGATAAGACCCGAGAAGAGTCTTTCGTGGACCTGCTGGCTACTTGGGCGGCCTTGATGTGCTTGTTCCTCGATTATGCGCTGTTTATTATCTGCTTCGGGTAAGAAGGAGGAGGCTCATGGTACGCGGCCCACCAAAAAAGCCAATGAACGAAGGACTATTCGTTCATTGGCACAGGAAAATAACCTATTTGTATTATAGCACAGGAGGAAAAGACATGGTAACTATTACATTTTCCGGCGATGCCGAGGAAGTGCTGCTTGAAATGCAGCGGCTTGTGAATATGAAGAAAGTTGAAGAAACGCCAAAGAAAGAAGCCAAAAAGGTAACAAAGGCACCTGATGAAGAACCAAAGAAGGAAGAGCCCAAGAAGGTCGAAGAAGCTCCAAAGCCGAAAGAAACCCCAAAGCCTGAAGAACCAAAGCAGGAAGTCAAGAAAGAAGCTCCAAAGGAAGAACCCAAACAGGACGACACCGGCGACGCTCCGATGACAGAGGAGCAGACGGCAGAACTCCGCACGCTGTGCATGAACTATTGCAAGAAAGTACCGGACGGTAAGGAACGGATCAAGCAGCTGCTGAAAGGTAAAGGCTGCGCCCGCGTTACCGATCTGAAGCAGAAGGATATCCCGGAATTCAAAGCACTGGTACGGATCTGATGGGACACGCTATCTTATCCGCCAGTGGGGCGGCCAGGTGGCTGGCCTGCCCGCCTTCTGCTAGGGAAGAGCAGAAATACCCGTCGGAATCTAGCCCTTATGCCCGGGAAGGAACCCGGGCGCACGCCTTAGCGGAAAAGCATCTGAAGCGATACCTCAAGACGGGGGACTCTACCGTAACCCTTGAAGAAGACGCCGGGATGGCCGAGGCCGTGCAGTCCTATGTGGATACGGTTATCGAGAAAATCAACGAGGCCAGAACGACAAGCAAGGATGCACAGATATTCGTCGAAAAGAAATTGGATTTTTCCCAATGGGTGCCTCACGGCTTTGGCACGGGCGATGCGGTGATACTCTCCGATGCGTTCCTAGAAATCATCGATTTGAAATATGGTAAGGGCGTACCGGTAAGCGCAAAAAACAACCCTCAGATGAGGCTATACGCCCTTGGCATGTATGCCCTTATGGGTTGGCTCTATGGCGCCGAGAATGTGCGGATGACCATCGTACAGCCCCGCCTAGATAGCCTTAGCACCGAGACCATCACGGTGAAGGAGCTGCTCGCCTGGGGCGCATCCATCAAGGATATAGCTGACAAAGCTTTTCAGGGGGAGGGGGAGTACAAAGCGGGGGATCACTGCCGTTTCTGCCGTGCCCGCAAAGTGTGCCGCACCCGGGCGAACGCTTTGAAAAAGGTGTATCGTAAAGCCTTTGCACCCGGAAACGAACTGGAACCCGAAGAGATTGCCGAAATCGTACTTCAGGCGAAGAATGTACAGACTTGGCTAGATGAAGTGAAAGAGTACGCTCGTGTAAAGGCCATTAGCGGGACGAAGTGGCCGGGGCTGAAGCTCGTCCAAGGGCGTAGCGTACGGAAGATTATCAATAAAGAGGATGCGGGGGAATTGCTGGTAAGTGAAGGCTTCCCCCGTGACAAGATTTTCAAAACCCAGCTTTGCACAATTACAGAGCTAGAAAAGGTATGCGGCCGTAAGAAGCTAAAGGAGCTTTTACAGGACCAGCACGGTTACATCATAAAGCCCAAAGGGGAGCCGACCCTAGTGCCCAGTGATGATAAACGTGAAGAAATTCAAAATATTAAAGACTTGTTTGAGGAGGAATCTCAATGAAAAGTGTACAGATTAAAACCGGTGTTGTTCGTCTGAGTTTTGCCCATGTATTCGAACCGGTAGAGGATGATCGGGGCAATTTGAAATACAGTGCCTCCCTTCTGATCCCCAAAGGCGACACCGCCACGGTAGCCAAATTCAAAAACGCTATCAAGGATATGCTGGCTGATGCAGAAGTAGTTCAGAAGTTGGGAGGAAAGACAAATGGCATTCACATCCCGATCAATGACGGGGATGAAAAGTATGAATCCAATCCGAAGATGTACGCCTCCTATAAAGATTGTTACTACGTGAACGCCAAAGCCAATGAAGATTATCCGCCGGCGCTTTTCGATAACCACCGTAATGAAATCGTAGACAAAACCTTGATGTATAGCGGCTGCTATGTACAGGCTATCGTGAATCTGTTTCCCTATCACAATAAGGGCAATACCGGTATTGGCGTAGGGCTTCGTGGCCTGATGAAGGTAAGAGACGGGGAAGTCTTGGGGGGTACTCGTGTATCGGCCAACGACTTCGATGATTTTGGGGATTCTGACGACGATATTTTTTAAGAGGTGAGTGTTATGCCTACACTGTCAATTGACCTAGAAACCTACAGTAGCAACGATATCAAGTCAGGGGTCTACAAGTATGTAGACGCTGACGATTTTGAAATCTTGCTACTGGGGTATGCCTTCGACGATGACCCGGTGCGGGTGGTAGACCTTACCAAAGAGGAGATGCCTGCACCGATTGTGCAGGCTCTTTTCAATTCGTCCATTACCAAAACGGCATTTAATGCCAACTTCGAAATGACATGCTTTAGGAAGCTATTTCCTGAAATGCCCTATGACCAGTGGGAATGCACCTCTGTACTGGCCTTATATAATTCTCTTCCTGTCAGTCTGGCAGAGGTAGCCAAAGCGCTTCATATGGACGAGGACAAGCAGAAGGATATACGGGGCAAGGCGCTGATCAACTACTTTTCTAAGCCCTGCAAGCCCACCAAGGCCAATGGGGGCCGTACTAGAAACCGTCCTTCTGATGCACCGGACAAGTGGGCTACCTACATAGAGTACAACCGCCAGGACGTGGTGGTGGAGCGGGCTATACGAAAAAAGTTACTGGAGCTAAAGCCCCCGGAGGAGGAACATCGGTATTGGCTCCTTGACCGATGGATCAATGACAACGGGGCGCGAATCAATAAGACTCTGGTAAGGAATGCTATCCAGATGGATGCGGATTTCAGAGCCATCATGACGGAGAAGGCCCAAAGGCTTACCGAGCTTTCTAATCCCAATTCGGTTAGTCAACTAAAGGCATGGCTGGAGGACAAGATACAGAGGCCTATAGCTTCCTTAGACAAGAAAGCCATTGCAGAGATGCTAGGAGACAGCTCACTGCCTTCTATAGCCCATGAGGTGCTAGTGACTAGGCAGCAACTGGGGAAGACCTCAGTAAAGAAATATCAGGCCATGGCCAATGCACTAACTAGGGACGGCCGCATTCATGGTATGTTTCAGTTCTATGGGGCGATGCGGACAGGCAGATGGGCCGGGCGTATTGTCCAACTGCACAACCTGCCGCAAAACCATATGGAGCTGGCGGAGCTGGATGCGGCCAGAAGTATGGTAATGAAGGGGGATATGGAAGCGCTATCTCTCTGCTACCACAGTGTCCCCGATGTGCTTTCTCAGCTCATACGAACGGCCATAGAAGCCGAACCGGGGCACCGCTTTATTGTGGCAGACTATTCCGCTATCGAGGCCCGCGTAATCGCCTGGCTGGCCGGGGAGACTTGGGAACAAAAGGCATTCGCTGAAGGGAAAGACATTTACTGCGCTACGGCTTCCGCGATGTTCCATGTTCCAGTAGTCAAGCACGGTGTCAATGGTCATCTGAGGCAGAAGGGCAAAATAGCCACCCTGGCCTGCGGGTACGGCGGCGGTGTAGGCGCCCTAAAAGCTATGGGAGCTGACAAGATGGGGCTCTCCGATGAAGAGCTGCAAGGCATCGTGACACACTGGCGCAAAGCCAGCCCCAATATCGTACGGTTTTGGTGGGATGTGGATGCCGCGGCAAGGCGTGCCATAGAAAAACCGGGCAGGACTATCACTATCAAGCAAGGAGGCTTTCAATTTTTAGTCAAAAAGGGGGCTCTTTTCGTCCGTCTGCGCTCTGGAAGGCATTTGGTATATATTCGCCCTCGAATTGGCAAGAACCGCTTTGGAGGCGACTCTATCCTCTATGCAGGTATGGAGCAGGGCACTAGGAAATGGGGAACTCTGGAAACCTACGGAGGCAAGTTAGTAGAAAACCTGGTACAGGCTACCGCTAGGGATTGCCTGGCGGCTGCCATGTACCGTTTAAAACAGGCGGGCTATAAAATCCTGATGCACGTGCATGACGAAATCATCATGGAGATGCCGGAAGGGAAAGGCAGCCTGAAGGAAGCTATACAGTTTATGTGCATTAGTGAACCCTGGGAAAAGGGGCTCATTAAAAATGCGGATGGATTTGAACATCATTACTACATGAAGGACTAGGAGGAACTTATAAATGGATACACGAGTATACCGCGCTTTTGAACAGCAGGTAGAAATGGGAAAGAAGGGGCTGAAGGTCCTGGAAGACTGGGAAAATATGACAGCAGAACAGAAGGCGGAACTGTATCCCCACGCTTCCGATTATGCGGCTATGTTAGATAGAGTGGCCAAGAGCAAGCAGTATTGCTCGAACTGCATCGAGGCGGCGCAGACCGTTGTAGACGCCATGGACGCTATGAAGAATATGGAGGTAGAAAAGAAACCAAAGCGCACGAAGAAAGCAAAGAAAGAAGAACCTAAGAAGGATCCAGACGTATTCGAAGAAAAGCCAGACGAAGAACTCGATGATCTATTTTAAGAAGGTGTCTTATGAAAACTTTAGCTGTCTACGAAAACGACGAGCTTTTTTCTGCTATTCGTGTCGACTGCTTAGGCGCTGATGAATCGAGGGCGCTTTATACCATGGGAAAGAGGGCAGTCCAGTTCATATGCACCGCCTGTGAATCGGGATTCCTAGCTTGTTGCCGCCTTCAAAGCTACGTATATCCTTTAGATGCTGAGCAGTACCACTGCCCTTTATGCGGCCGTTCCCTGAGTTTATACGATAACTATACGGCGGTCGAGTACCTGTCTTCTAACAATCGCCCATTGTACATCCCCTATAAGATCCGGCTGTCTTTGGAAGAATACAAGAACTCTCTGGATTTGGATATCGTAACGGTCGATGCCCGATTGGACACGGAAAAATTTGCACTGTGCGGCGTGCGGAGAAAGTTAAAAATCCGTTTTGACTGTAAGAACCATTCTGTGGAGGTGCTAAGGGCGAGCGGTCGGCGACTTGAACGACTGGGGATGGTTTGGCCGTTTGGGGCGGTAGAGAGAGATGTGCCCGAAGGGTATGTCCGGCTAAGGGATACCCCGCTTAAGTATCTAAGTAAGGATAGCAGCATTCACGGCGAGGAACGGAGAAAGCTAGATGCCTTTATCCGGGCGCTCTACGCGGCGGTGACGGAAAGGCTGGAAAAGCGAGTGGGGCATAAAATACGCTCCGTGTATGTACCGTCAAATGGTGGGAATTTTGAACGGGGAATGTTATGTGACCCTTTGGCCAATCTGGCTTGGCGTTGGGCCTTCCCAGAGGGGCGAAACCTCACTGGTGATGAACGCCGCTTTACACCTGATAAGGACGAGATGTCAGACCTGATGAACCTAATGGACAGGGGAAGACATGGGGAGCCTTACGTATACGCTGTGAAGAGGGCCTATAGGCTTCCTGGGGGCAAGAAAACACTGGCGCTACTTCCTACCGTGCCTCTCATGGATCTGGACAACCTCAAGCAGCTAGGCGTTATTCTCAAGACCCCTGAGTACTTCGTGGAAGGGACGGCGAAGTGCCTGCAAACGATAAGCCGCCATAAAACGATATCGTGCCCCTTTACTATTGCGCTTCTACAGCACCGGGGAAGTGCGGCGGTGAAGAACTTTGTGATGAAGCTTCTTACTGCAAACTGTGGGACGGAGGAGGATGACACGACCCGCACTTATGACCTACTTACAGACGAAAACAAGGCTCTATTCTGGGCGCAGAAACCACGGTCCCGAGATATGCACGATGCTTTGACAAGGCTGTATGACAAACAGGTACACGAGGATATCCCATTACATTATGATGCCGAGGAAAGGAACATGGAAAAGGAAGTAGACGGCTTCCTTTTCCGCCTTCCTAAAAGTACGGGGGTTATCCGGGAGACAGGACGGCGGATGCACAACTGTGTGGGATCCTACTGCGACCGTGTGCGGGCGAAAGATTCGCTGATTGTAGTAGGCTATAAGGACCATACGCCTAAAATCTGCATCGAGGTAAGACGCCGTAGCCTTATGCAAGCAAAGCTTTTTGCCAATAAGGCAGTTAGCCGTGTACCAGACGTAAACGCCGCGGTCGTTACCTGGGCGAAACAGTGCGGTATTAGCTACAATACCACGTCGGACGTGAGGGAGGTGACATCTTGAATAAGGAATTAGCTATAGCTACGGCTCCTAGCCGTTTCTCAAAGAGCTGGAAGAATCGGACGACGACATGGGACGAACTGGTAGCGCGGCTAGAAACCCCGGCGAGAACCGGGGAGACTATGTCAGAGTACCGCACCATGAAGAAGTCAGAGCGAGATAACCGTAAGGATGTGGGCGGCTTCGTGTGTGGCCGCCTGAAGGATGGACGGCGCAAGAAAGATTGTGTCTTGTATCGTAGTGCAGTAACACTCGATGCCGATTCCGCCAGTAGGGACTTTCTAGACCGTTTGGGCGTGCTGCCCTGCGCTTGGGCGGTTTACTCCACCCACAGTCATACGGAGGAGTCGCCGCGGTATCGTCTGGTTGTGCCTTTAGGTAGAAATGTAACGCCGGAAGAATACCAGGCCATTTCTAGGAAGCTGGCGGACATGGTGGATATAGAAGCCATGGATCCCACTACCTACGATATTGAACGGTTGATGTATCTGCCTTCCTGTCCTAGCGATGCGCCCTATATCATGCGGCACCAGGATACGGAGTTTCTAGACCCGGACGCGATACTAGCCACCTATGAGGACTGGCGCGACGTGTCTACCTGGCCGGCCAGTGCCAGAGAATCCAAAGTTATCAAGAAGCTGGCCACGGGAAGACAGGCGGACCCGCTGACGAAAGGGGGTGTTATCGGCGCTTTCTGCAGGGCCTACCCTATCTCTAGGGCGATTGGGGGCTTCCTGGCCAACGTCTATACCCCGACAGAGAAAGATGATCGCTACACCTACGCCCCCGGGAGTACGGTGGGCGGGGCGGTGGTGTACGATGATAAGTTTATGTATTCCCATCATGCCACGGATCCGGCGGGTAACAGGTTGTGTAATGCCTTCGATCTGGTACGGATTCACTACTATGGCGACCAGGACGAGGAGGTAGACTCAAATACGCCCGTTAACCGACTGCCGTCCTTCACCGCAATGAAAAAGCTCGCCAGAAACGATCCGGATGTCAAGGAAATACTAAGGAATGAGAGCTTGGCCCGTCTGGGGGAGGCCTTTGGCGAAGAAAAGGTCGAGGGCATAGATTGGAAAGCGAAGCTTGAATGGAGTGACGGGGAACATCCCAAAATTCTTCCTAATGCGTTCAATTTCAAACTGATACTAGAAAACGACGAGAACCTGAAAGACGCGGTAGGTACGAACACTTTTGCATCCCGTATGCAGATAAAGCATAAAGTCCCTTGGCGAACCCGGGAAGACTATAGGGATTTGAACTGGAGGGACACTGACGACGCGGGGCTTCGTAACTATCTATCAACCACCTACAAATTGGTAAGCCGTCAAGTCATCGATGATGCGCTGTCTGAAGTGGCAGGGCGGCATGCCTTCCACCCGGTCAGGGAGTACCTGGCGGGGATTACCTGGGACGGCACGCCACGAGCCAGGAGTATTTTCATCGACTGGCTGGGGGCAGAGGATAGCGTCTACACCCGGGAGGTAACGGAGAAGTGGCTTCTAGCTGCTGTGACTCGCGTCATGCGGCCCGGGTATAAGTTCGACTATTGTCTGGTACTCTTGGGCCCGCAGGGTATCGGTAAAAGTACGGTGCTGGCCAGGCTAGGGGGCCGCTGGTTCTGTGATTCACTGGTGTCTTTCAAAGGCAAGGATGCTATGGAGATGCTGCTAGGTCATACGATCATCGAGCTTTCTGAAATGCAGGCGGCCACTAGGGCGGAGAATGATCAGGTCAAGGCCTTTATTTCCCGTACCGAGGACAAGTATCGGGCGGCCTATGGTCGTCGGTATCAGAGTTACCCCCGCCAATGCGTTTTTGCGGCTACGACTAACGAGACCGATTTCTTAAAGGATAGGACCGGCGGCCGCCGCTTCTGGGCGCTTTCTTGTGAAGCTATGGGGCGGCCTATAGTCGAGCTGGATAGGGACTATATCGATCAGCTGTGGGCGGAGGTATATCAGTGGTATCAGGAAAAGGAAACCCTTGACTTGGAGCTTTCCGCGGAAAGCCTCAAAGTAGCGAGAAAGCTGCAAGAAGAGCATACAGAGGGGGCGGAACGGAAAGCCTTGGTGCAGTCTTACTTGGATACCTTGCTACCGGAAGACTGGGAGACCCTGGATATAGGTTCCAGGCGCTATTATCTACGGGACCCGGTGCAGATAGCGGAAAAGGGAAAGGTACAGCGGCGCAGGGTCTGCATCCTAGAAATCTGGTGTGAACTGCTGGAAGGAAACAAGAAGGATATGAAGAACCTGGACGCTAGGGAGCTCAATGCCATTATGCGGTCGTTGCCCGATTGGAAGGCTGGGACGGTGGCGAGATTTGGGGGAGAGTATGGAAGACAAAGGGCTTACTATCGAATGGCTTAGTTTACAATATTTGATTATAAAAAACCGCAAAGGCGTCAACGAAGTTATTTTTTTGGTGTCAACGAAATAAAAAGTGCGTTGACGCCCTCTGTTGACGCGGCGGAGCTAGTAGTTATCGAGGAAAACTATAGGTGTGAACAATGTGAACGGTTTTTCTATGGAGATGTTGAAATTAGGCAATTTAGAGACTTTATATAGCCTCTATTTTCTCTAATTCCCCTAATTCGCCCTATCTAAGTAAAACCCTGTTTTTTCGTTCACACCGTTCACAGAAAGGAGAATGAAGATGCTAGATGAGAGCAAAGTTGACAAATATCTCGCAAGAATTGTCAGCCGGGAAGGCGGGCAAAGCTTGAAATTTGTATCCCCCGGAATGGCAGGGGTGCCCGACCGGATTGTTATACTACCGGGCGGGGTTCTCTGGTTTGTAGAGCTGAAGGCACCTCATAAGAAACCTAGGGCTTTACAACGGTTTGTGATGAGGAGGCTCCGAAAACTGGGCTGTCAGGTGGTGACCATTGACAACAAGAAGACGGCCAAGGCCTTCGTGGCTTTACGGGTAAGGAGGCGTGATCATGCGGTTTGTCCCACACAAGTATCAACAGAACGTAATTAACCATATTTTGTCCCACCATGGCACGGGGGTGTTTCTGGATATGGGGCTGGGGAAAACAGCGATCACTTTGATGGCCATACTGATAGAAATCTATGATCTTCTGGAAGTTGACAAGGTTCTGATCATCGCGCCTAAAAAGGTGGCAGAGGCTACCTGGCAGGACGAGGCGGGCAAGTGGGAGGATTTCAAGGGCTTACGCATCAGTACCGTACTAGGGGCAAAAAAGCAGCGTATAAGGGCTTTGGCCGCGGAGGCCGATATCTATATCATTAACCGGGAAAATACGGAGTGGCTCATACGGTACTACAATGGGAAGCTTCCTTTTACCATGTTGGTGATCGACGAGAGTACCAGTTTCAAGGACCCGAAGACAAGACGCTGGAGGGCGCTTAAGAAGGTACGGACGTGCTTCAGTAAGGTCATTATCCTGACAGGTACGCCAAGGCCAAACAGCCTGATGGATCTGTGGGCGCAGATTTATTTACTGGACGGGGGCGATAGGCTGGGGAAGACAATTACAGAGTACAGAAATAACTATTTCATACCGGATAAACAGAACGGCCCCATCGTGTATAGATACCGCATCCGAAACGAGGAAGCAGAAAGAGAGGTGTATGATCGTATCAAGGATATCTGTATTTCTATGAAGGCGTCGGATTATTTGGAGCTTCCTGAGAGGCTTCCACCTGTGGAGGTTCCTGTAGTACTGGATGCCAAAGCGTGGGGGGTCTACAAGAAGATGGAGAAGGACTGTGTATTGGAGTTGCAAGGGAAGGAGATAACGGCTACCGCGGCCGCAGCGGTAAGTAATAAATTGCTTCAGATGGCTAACGGGGCGGTATATGACGATGAGAAAAATGTGGTGGAAGTACACCGGGCTAAACTGGCGGCGTTGAGGGAAATCATAGACGCTGCCAGTGGTCCGGTTCTTGTGTTCTATAATTTCCGCCATGACTTAGCTAGGATTTTGGAGGAATTCAAGGAAGCCAGAGAGCTGAAGAACGCAGAGGATATCCACGCGTGGAATGCGGGGCATATCAAGATGCTACTGGCCCATCCGGCCAGCGCCGGCTATGGGCTAAATCTACAAGCGGGCGGTCATATCATCGTGTGGTATGGTCTTACGTGGAGCCTGGAGCAGTATTTACAGGCCAATGCCCGACTGGACCGTCAGGGGCAGAAAGAGCCCGTTATCATCCATCACCTGATAGCTAAGGGTACGATGGACGAGGCGGTGATGCGGGCTTTGGCTACAAAGAAAAAAGGGCAGGACGCTATGATGGCAGCTGTCGGTGAATTGGTACGAGGAGGCTGCCGATGAATGATGTGAAGGATTTTCTGGAAATGGTACGGGAAAAGCGCAGGAAGGTGCGGCGCATGGAAGAGGCGCTGGCGGAGAATACGGCTCGGGCAGAATCGGTGACGGGGCTCGCCTTCACCGAGCGGGTGCAGACCTCGAACAAATCCACCATCGATGCCACGCTGGCAGCTCTCGAAGAAGAGCGACAGAAGCTGGTGGACGCACAGAACGAGCTGGAAGACATGACGGAACGGGCCAAAGCCCTCATCAACACGGTCAGGGACGATGAGGTGACGTGGCAGATCCTGTGGCACCGCTATATCCTCGGGGAGAGCTGGAAAGAGATGTCCACCCGGCTGCACTATAGCAGGACCAGTCTGTATCTGAAACTCGAGCAGGGATTGGGCCTGATTCAAGAAAGATTGAACACTATTGAACATGATTGAACACGACTGAACATAAAAATGTGTTAAACTATAGAAAAGGAATTGGGCAAAAGGCATTGTAAATCGTTTTCCTCCTTTGCAAAAGGCTCGCGGCAACGCGGGCTTTTTTGCTGCTATTTTCGAGAAGTGAGGTGGTGACAGAGGATGAAGTCGCTGACGGTGAAGCAGCAGCGGTTCGTAGACGCATATATCGAGACAGGAAATGCGGCGGAAGCCGCCAGACGGGCAGGCTATAAATCACGCAATGCTGATGTGATGGGCCGTGAAAACTTACGAAAACATACGGTCAGAAAAGTACTGGAGGCACGGCTGAAAGAAATCGAGGATAAGCGCATTGCGAAAGCGAAAGAAGTGATGGAGTTTCTGACGTCTTCCATGCGCGGCGAAATCAAAGAGGAAGCCGTCGTTGTGGAAGGGGTTGGCGACGGATGCAGCGTGGCGAGAATCATAGAAAAACAGATCGGAGCCAATGACCGTATCAAAGCAGCGGTGCAGCTGGCAAAACGCTACGGACTGGACAGGCCGGAAGATGCTGACGGTGAGGCGCACATTACATTCAAGTTTGAAAGGGGCGGGGATGATGGAAATTAACGTAGCGGACCATGTGGGGCCTGCTTTTGATGCCGTCTTCCAAGACATCATTCATCACCGTCATACCCATTATTGGATGAAAGGCGGCCGTGGCAGTACGAAGTCGTCTTTTGTGAGTGTCATGCTTCCCATCCTGCTATTGCAGAACCCCAAATGCCATGCGGTCGTACTCCGAAAAGTCGGGAACACCATCAAGACATCGGTTTATCCGCAGGTATTATGGGGAATCGATGCTATGGGCCTTAATGGTTTGTTTTCCGCAAAGATTTCCCCGCCGGAAATCACCCTGAAGCATACGGGGCAGAAGATTTATTTCATGGGCGATGATGATCCCATGAAGCTCAAGTCCATCAAGCCCCCATTTGGCTATATCGGTGTGGTGTGGTTTGAAGAATTCGACCAGTTCGCCGGTATGGAAGAGATCCGGAATCTGAACCAGTCTTTGCTTCGCGGCGGTGATAAATACTGGGAGTTCTGTTCCTTCAATCCGCCAAAATCAAGAAACAACTGGGTGAACGAAGAGCAGCTCTATGACGATGCGGACAGGCTGGTACACCATTCCACCTATTTGCAGGTCCCGAAGGAATGGCTAGGCAGCCAGTTCCTACTGGAAGCGGAAAAGCTGAAGGGGAAGAATCTCAAGAGCTACGAGCATGAGTATCTGGGGAAAGTCACCGGGACCGGCGGCGCCGTCTTTGAGAATGTAGAGGATCTGCGCATGAGCAATGAGATGATCGCACAATTCGACAGGCTGCATTGCGGGCTGGACTTTGGCTTTGCGGTCGATCCTCTGGCCTTCGTCCAGATGCACTATGACGCCAAGAAGGAAGAGCTGTATATCTTTGACGAGGTATACCAGCAGAAACTCACGAACCGCGCTGCAGCGCAGATCCTGCGTGTCAAGCACCTCACGGCACCGATCATCGCCGATTCTGCAGAGCCGAAGAGCATTGCCGAAATACGTGACATGGGCTTCAACATTATCGGATGCCGCAAAGGGCCTGACAGTGTAGCTTACGGCATCAAATGGCTGCAGGAACGGCGGAAGATATACATCGATAAGCGCAGGTGCCCGAACACATACAGGGAATTTACCTGCTACGAATACGAGAGGAATCGTCAGGGGCAGTTTATTTCTGCCTACCCTGACGCAGACAACCACGCCATCGATGCCACGAGATACGCCTGCCAAAATGAAATGGCTAGGGCTAGAGTGAAGATTTTAAGGAGGTGAGAACGTGGATTTAACCGTAGCTAGAAAAATGATACAGAAATATGTCACCGGTCACGGCGAATTTTTAAAGCAAGCCCTGACGGCGGACAGGTATTACAACAACCTGAATGATATCCTATTCGCCCCCAGCAGGCAGGAAAAAGAGGCAAAGGGCGATATAGAGAACCCAATGCGCACGGCAGACAATCGAATCCCCATGAGCTTTTACAGCCTGCTGGTGGATCAGAAGGTGTCTTATCTTTTTACTGCCCCGCCTTTGTTTGATACACATAGCGATGACGTCAATAAGGTGATTACTGATACACTGGGAGGCGGTTATGCAAGCAGAATCCAAGAGCTGGCCACCAATGCATCCAATGCAGGGGTCGGATGGCTGCACTACTGGATTGATGAGAATGAGAAGTTCCAGTATGCCGTAGTACCCGGTGAGGAGATTATCCCGATTTGGTCGCCCAAATTGTCCCATGATCTGCTGGCAGTGCTCCGCGTGTATCGGGAGTACGATGATAACGGTGATGCCTACAAGGTTTATGAGTATTGGAATGACCGGGAATGTGAGGCCTATCGAATCCCGGAATCGGATGAAACGATGGATAGGCTATCCCCTTATAGCTGCTTTGCTGATTTTTACAATGCGGGATTGTCTGAAGCGGATAACCAGTTTATCCATAACTTCGGCCGGGTGCCGTTTATCCCATTCCGCAACAATCAACGAGCCACCAGTGATCTCAATAAAATCAAAAAGCTGATAGACGCTTATGACAAAACGTTAAGCGGTTTCATGAATGATCTAGAGGATATTCAAGAGGTCATTTTTATTTTGACCAATTACGGCGGGGAAGACCTAAACGAATTCCTGAAGAACCTGAAATACTACAAAACCATTTCCGTGGAATCTGCAGGTACAGGGGATTCGTCTGGGGTGTCCACTCTAAATATCGATATTCCGGTAGAAGCCAGGGATAAGATGCTGGAAATCACCCGAAAGGCGATCTTTACCATGGGGCAGGGGGTAGATCCGGAGCAGCAGGGACTGGATAAGACTTCTGGCGAAGCCATGAAATTCGTTTATTCCCTGCTGGAGCTCAAGGCGGGGCAGATGGAAGTCCAATTCCGCATGGGATTCGACGAATTGCTTCATGCGATATTGCGGCATTATGGGAGGGACACAGCAGGCATCGTACAGACATGGACGAGAACGTCCATTAAGAATGACTCTGACCTTGTGACCATGTGCAGCAATTCCGTGGGCATTGTTTCCAATAAGACGATCTTATCCCGCCATCCATTCGTGGATGATCCAGAAGCCGAAGCAAAACAGATCGAAAAGGAACGCAAAGAGCAGGATGCGCAGGCTGATCCCTATGGAGGGGATTTGGATGGCAAGAAAGATGACTAGTTTTTATTTCCTAACGTGGCAGGTGAACCACGGTAAAAACCGGAGGAGGATTTTATGAATCAGGAAGAATTATTTGCTGAATTGGGCATCGCAGCCGATAAAAAGGAAGCAGCGAAAAAAGCGCTGACTGCTTTCTTAGATGGTGCGTATGTACCAAAATCTCGTTTCAATGAGGTCAACGAGGAAAAGAAGACCTTAACCGCTACTGTAGCGGACCGTGACAAACAACTGGAAACCCTCAAAAAGTCTACAGGTGATCTGGACGCATTGAAGAACCAGATTAAATCCCTGCAGGATGCCAACAAGAAGGCCCAAGAGGAAGCTGATGCGAAAATGAAAGAACTCCGTATCAATGACGCTATCAAACTGGCTATTGTGGACAAAGCGCAGGATGTGGACATTGTTTCCAGCTTGTTCGACAAGACCAAACTCATCCTTGGTGACGATGGAAAAATCACCGGATTGGCCGAACAGCTGAAGGAACTGCAGAAGAACAAAGCATTTTTGTTTAAGCAGGCCGGCCCTAACCCGAAGTATGATCCCAAAGGCGGAAACGGAAACCCCAGCACCAATCCATTCGCAAAAGATACGTTTAACCTCACTGAACAGGGAAGATTGCTCAGAGAAAATCCGGAACAGGCCAAAGCCTTCGCACAGGCCGCCGGAGTAACCATTTAATCTAAAAGGAGACAATACAAATGGCAGGAACTACTATTTCCGATATCATCGTCCCGGAACTGTTTAATCCATACGTAGTGCAGAAAACCATGGAAAAATCTGCATTTTTCAATTCCGGTATTATTACTAGAAGCCCGGCATTCGATGCCCTGGCGAGCGAAGCAGCACGTACTCACAACATGCCATTCTTCGAAGATCTGCAGGGAGACGCTGACAACATCGTAGAAGGGCAGACCATCGAAGCACAGAAAATCACATCCAAGAAAGATGTATCCACTACCATCATGCGTAGACAGAAATGGAGTGCTTCCAATCTGTCTGCCGCACTGGCTGGTAAGGACCCGATGGCCGCTATTGGCGACTTGGTAGCAGGCTATTGGGCTAGACAGTACCAGAAGGAACTCATCAATATCCTTGCTGGCGTATTCGCTTCTACTTCCATGAAAGACCATATTCTGGATATTTCTGCACTGGAAGGGGAAGCTGCCAACATTTCTGCCTCTGCAGTCATCGATACCCTCCAGCTCATGGGCGATGCACAGGATCAGCTTTCCGCTGTGGTGATGCATTCTGCTACCAAAGCATACCTGAAGAAAAAGAACCTCATTGCTACTGAAAGAGATTCTACCAATGTGGAATTTGATACATACCAGGGCCGCCGTGTCATTGTAGATGATGGATGCCCTGCAGCGGGTGGTGTATATACTACCTACTTCTTCGGTACCGGTGCCATTGCTTACGGCGAAGGTTCTCCGGTTCGTTTCGTGCAGACCGAAACCAAACGTGACCCGGATGACGGCGCTGGCGTAGACATGCTCTATAACCGTCGCTGCTTTATCATGCATCCACGGGGAGTAGCATGGACCAACAAGAAGAGGACCAATCCGGAATCCCCAACTCGCGCGGAACTGGCGGATGCCACCAATTGGAATCGTGTATATGAATCCAAAGCTATCCGCATGGTAGCCCTGAAGCATAAGGTCGGCTAGTCATGGATAAGCAGTCAGAGAATGAAGCATACTGGGCGGCTAGAGCCACTGCCTACGAGGAAGCGTGGCACAATCGTTGCCAGACTACCGTAGAGCGCGATCTGGCGGCGTATTATGAGCAGGCTCTGGCTGACATCCAAAGGGACATCGCTGCTCTGTATGGGCGCTTCGCGAAAGATAACAAACTATCTATGGCAGAAGCGCACAGACTGTTGACGGGCGATGAATATCGCGTCTGGCGGATGAGCATGGAAGAATACCTGCAGGGGATCGAGAACGGCAGCGTTCTGTCGGAGGAACTGGACACCCTCGCTATGCGAAGCCGCATTTCGCGTCTGGATAAGCTCTATGCAGAAACGCTGAAGGATCTTGACCGGCTGGGACGCAAGACAGAAGACCGCATGACGGATTTTCTGATGGATGCCTACAAGGATCGTTTCTACCACGGCATTTATGACGTGGTAGAACGGACGGGATTTATGAAGGCGAATGTCGCCATTGATGATGATACGGCACAAAAAATTGCCGCTGCTCCGTGGAGCGGAAAGTCCTATAGCCAGCGGATCTGGAAGAATGACCAGCAGCTCGGCGCGGCCCTTCGCACAGTCGTGTCGAATGGGCTGCACCGCGGGCTGTCCGTCCCTCAGATGGCAAAAATGGTAGAAGATAAAATGCATGCCGGTCTCTCCAATGCGAGAAGGTTGGTACGCACGGAAATGAACTATGTTCAGAATCGTGCAGCCGCTGACAGTATCAAAGAGTCCGGCATGAAATACTACCGTTTCATTGCTACATTAGACAGGCGTACTTCTGTTATATGCCGGTCACATGACGGTCATGTCTATTCCATTGATAAATACCGCCCTGGTGAAAATGCACCGCCACTTCATCCTAACTGTAGAAGTACAATCGCTGGCAGCCTGAAAGGCTGGCATAGCGAAGAGGGCGCTCGAACTGCTAGAAATATTGATGGGAAAACTATTCATGTCCCCAAGGGTATGACTTATGGAGATTGGAAAAGTAAGTTTATTGATGTGTCCTTAGACTTTACCCCTGTTATGAAAAATGATAAGATACAGATAGGAAATGGAACTTATCAAACCAATGCTAATGGGGAAATTGTTCCAAACCGAGTCATAGATCCTAATGCGCGCTATAAGCCGAAAATAAAAAGTGCTCCTAATGATGTAATTGAATATTTTACCCATAGAGGAAAGCAGCGCACAGTGGCGTTGTTTGACTGTTTAGGCAACATAATGCTTCGTTTTGATTTAGGGGATCATGGCAATCCCAAACATCATCCTTATGGAAAAAATGGAGAACATGTACATTATGGATTTGGACATGGGAAACCAAAGGCTCGTGCTTTGACGGATATAGAAAAGAAGTTGGTAGGAATCTGAGGTGAGATCATTGACACGCAGAGAGCTTATTGAGTATTTAGATGCTGCACAGGATTTAACATTTTCTTATAAAGGACATTGGTATTTCATTGGTGAAGTGTTTGACTCCAAAACAGGAGTTTACAATGATCCTACCGAATATACTTGTGGACGTGCAGATACTGATGATGACTACCGATATTCCTCTATTGATGAGGCATTGGCAAACTTTAAGATTATGGGTAGGCCTTTTAAAGATATTTTGCCAGATATAGATTGGTAAGCAAAAGCACTTGCAGATTGCAGGTGCTTTTTTGATACCCTAGAAAGTAGGTGATGCGATGAAATATATTTCCCAAGAGGAAGCCGATGCGGCCATTTATGACAAAATCATGGAGGTCAAAGGGGATTATAACGGCATGGTAGAGGAATCGCCTATCATCAACGATACAAAGCTCCGAATGTACGTGGAGAAGTTTGTAGTGGATGTGATGGACTACTGCCACCGAGAGGATTTCCCTGATAGCCTGATTTATACGGCGGTGGAGCTTATTACTAAGTGGATGGATGCGGAGACTTCAGGAGAAAAAGCACCGCTGAAATCTCTGAAACAGAATGATACGGAATTTACCTTTGCGGTATCTGATGTATCTTCTACTGGGAATCCCCATGAAGCAGACTTCGAGAGTTTGAAACCAAAGCTGAACCGTTTCCGCAAGGTGGGAGGTAGGCAGCCATGGAATTCGTAGGAATGAAGCGGTTGCTGAAACAGTTTATGTACAATGACCGCATGACTGTGTCCAGACAAGTCGCTTCTTTGGATGCAGAGGGAGCTGACGACTATAGGATTGAGGAAATCTATCACGAGATTCCCTGCCATTTGGGGAGCTACGAAATCAGCTTGACCGGGAAACAGTACGATCGGGGCGATGTGTTGACACAAAAGCTCCGCATTGATTGTGACCCCCAGTATGATATACGGCCTAATGACATTCTGACCATTCAGACGGCAGCGGAGCAGCAGTTTCTGCTTCGTGCCGGTAAGGCTTTGAACTATCCTACTCACAAGGAAATTAACGCAGAACGGGAAGGTGAGGAGGCCTGATGGGTGAAGAAATCACCGGCTTCGATCAGCTGGATGCCAAGTTGCAAAGCATTTTGGATCAATCACTGGCTAAGAGAAACAAGTTCGTCGCGCAGCAGGCGGAGCTTCTGAACGGTCGTGTCAAGGACAACACACCGGTGGATACCGGTACGCTTCGAAACGGCTGGCATAGGAGCCGCGCCGCCAAGGGGGCTGCTACAGTTTACAACAATACGCATTATGCGGGGCATGTAGAATTCGGGCACCGCATACGAAAGCGCGGGGGCGGGTGGGCGAAGGATAGGAAGGGCCGCACGCGGTTCGTTCCCGGTGCGAAGATGCTTCATGAAGGATTGGCGGAAACGGAAAGGCAATTCAAGGCGGATGCAGAAACCATCATGGAGGATTTGCTCTCATGATTACATATAGAAGTCTCAAGAAAACGCTTACGGCGTTACTAAAAAACAAATTTCCAGATTGTAAGGTGCACTTTGACAACGTTGAAAAGTCGGATGCGCCTTATTTTTATGTCGAAATGCAGCCCTACATATCAACGGTGGATGGGGAAGGCGTATATCATGACCGCAATATCGAGATTGACATCCAGTATATTCCTGATGAGGACTTATTCGGACGGATTGATCGGATGAAGATTTATGATATTGGTCAGATTCTCGATTTGGCGATTCGCCCTGTCTTTTATGTAGAAGATAGAGCCATCACCATTTCGGAAGCCGAAACCACTGTCCATGATGAAGTGCTGCATTATATTTTCCGGTTACAGTTCACGGACGCTGACATGAGTCAGGAAGAATTTGAACTGATGGAAGAGCTGACGCTCAATTTAAGGAAGGAGTAACAATATGGCAAATGAAGCTGAAGTTTTTGGCCTGCCACAGGTACTGATTGATTTTAAAACCAAGGGAACTACGGCCATCAAGCGCAGCGCTCGAGGCATTGTGGCGATGATCCTCAAAAATGAGGAAACTGATGTCAGCAAGTACTACAAAATCAACGATGTTTCTGACATCCCAGATGAAGGACTGACCGCGGAAAACGTGGATCTGATTAAAAAGTGCTTGCTGGGGACACCGCTTCGTATTTTGGTATATACCCTGCCAAAAGCAGAAATCGCTGAACCAACTCAGAAACTGGCCGGTATCCTTGCAAAACTGGAAAGCATAAAATGGAATTATCTCTGCTATCCGAACAGTAATGAACAGGAGCAGCAGGATATCGTTTCTTGGATCAAGTCTGAACGCGGAAACAAGAGAAAGACTTTCAAGGCTGTGGTAGCTAATCAGGCAGCGGACCACGAAGGCATCATCAATTTCTGCACCGGCGGCATCAAGGTAAAGACTGATACCGATTCCAAGGGGAATCCGGTGTATACCACCTACACTGCTCTCCAGTACACCGCTCGTATCACCGGTATTCTGGCCGGTCTTGCGCTTGACCGTTCTGCTACCTATTTCAAGCTGACCGAAGTCGAAGAGGTAGAACAGTATGAAGATATCGATTCTCTTATTGATAAAGGCCAGCTGCTCCTCTTTGATGAACAGGATGGGGATGGAGTCAAGATTGCCCGTGCATGCAATTCTCTGACTACCTTCACCACAGATAAAGGCGAAGATTTCCGCTACATCAAGATTATGGAAGCGGTCGATATGATTACCGATGATATCCGTGATACGTTCAAGAAGTACTATGTGGGCAAAGTCATTAACGACTATGACCATAAAATGCTCTTCATCACCGCTATTCTGGTGTACTTTGATGAAATCAAAGGCAATGTTATTGACCGTAACGGCAATAACACGGTAGATATCGATGAACAGTATCAGGCGAATTATGCTAAGCTCCACGGGGAAGATACATCCACCATGACGGCTATGCAGATTCGCCAGTATAACACCGGTACCAATGTTGTATTGGCTGGCAGCGTGAAGCCAGTCAACGCCATGGAAGATCTGAACATTGTATTTATTATGTAATGTAGGAGGCATGAATAATGGCTAGAGCTGCAGAAGATGTGAAATACAGAGGCCGTCGTCGCTGGAATGGTTCCCACGGAAAAGTATGGTGGGATGGTGAACTTCTCTTTGAAATTGAATCCTTTGAATGTAAGGTAACGGCAGACCGCGAGGACGTGCTGATCGGCAATTCCAAAGACTCCAAAATCGTATCCCTCACCGGTTCGGGTACGCTGACAATCAAGTCTGTCATTAACCGCAACATTAACGCCTATCTGGAGGAGTGGAAAAATGGCCATGATCCGAGAGCTACGCTTGTGGGGCTGCTGGATGATCCGGATGCCGTAGATGGACAAAAGGAACGTGTGTCCATTGATAATGTATTCTTTAATGAGCTTGCTCTGATGAATTTCAAGAAGGGTGAAGTGGTCGAGAAGGAATTTCCCTTTGGATTCACTCCTGAGGACGCAAAGTTTATTGAAACAGTAGAATAGCGAGGTATGAGAATGGCTGTAAGTATTGAAGAACTGATCGAAATGAAAGAAGCCGTAGCGGCGGCGAAGAAAGAAACGTATGACCTGGAAACATCCATCGGGGTCATCACGGTAAAGAAACCGACGGCAGCGATGGTGCTTGAGTCCAAAGCTACGGAGGGGGACGGAGATGCGTATCTCGTGCTGAACTGCGTAGTATCCCCGAATCTGAAGGACGCCAAGCTGCAGGAGGCCTATGGGTGCGTGGAACCGACGGATATTGTGCGTAAACTGTTTGATACAGGTGAAATGACTCGGATCGCTGTGGCTATTCTTGATTGTGCAGGTTATAACAAAAACATCGTGCGAAAGGTTCACGACGACGCAAAAAACTGATTGAAGGGAACTGGGAGGCTGCCACGGCGGCCTTTTTAGTTTCCCATGGTCATACTCTCTCTTATTTCTTCTCACTGTCGCCGGTCGAGAAGATTTTCTGCCATGCGGCTATGGAGGCAGAGGATGAGAGGGCGGCCAAACTGGCCGCAGTAGGCATGACAAGGCAGGTGATAGGATGAGCCAGTATGTATTGAGCGCTACGCTCGAGATGCGGGATAAGATGACGGCTGCCATCAAGACCGCGAAGAAAAACGTCTCCGGGTTTAAAACTTCTGTAGTGGGTTCGCTGTCGGCGGTCGACCGGCTGACGACGGCCAATGGCAGACTGGCGGCATCTGCTGTCAAGTCTGCGGCCGAAATCAAGAAGACCGCCAGTGCACTTTCTGGGATCAAGGGAAATCATCGGGCGGCAGTATCCGTGACGGATAAGGCAACGCCAGCGATTACCCGGATCAGGAACCAGATGAACAGCATCCGCTCGAAAGAGGTGGCTATTAACCTAGTGCAGAAGGGCGGCAAGCTGAAAAACAGTCTTGATGGGCTTGCTTCTGGCATGCTTATGAATACTTCGCTGCAGATGCTTGGCGGTGCGGGAGTCGGCTTTGGTATTTATAATACTGTGAAAAGCTACATGGACTTCGAGCAGACCATGTCCGGCGTCAAGGCGATTTCTGGTGCTACAGACGAAGAATTTCAGAAGCTCACGGCGTCCGCTTTGGAGATGGGGGCGAAAACGAAATTCACCACGACAGAGGCGGCGCAGGCGCTCACTTATATGGGCATGGCGGGCTGGAAGACTGAGGAAATGATCGGCGGTCTTCCTGGCATCATGAATCTGGCTGCCGCCTCTGGCGAAGACCTGGCTTCGGTATCAGACATCGTAACGGACGCTATGACGTCTTTTAAAATGGGAGCTGATGAAGCAGGGGAATTCGCTGACGTGCTCGCTGCAGCGGCTGCCAATTCTAATACCAATGTCGGAAAGATGGGTTACACGTTCAAGTATGTAGCGCCGCTTGCGGGGGCTCTTGGCTATAACATCCAGGACACGGCGCTCGCTATTGGCGCAATGGCAGACAGCGGCGTCAAAGGGGAGCAGGCCGGCACGTCGCTTCGTGCACTGATGACTCGTCTGGTATCGCCGACAAAAGACGTGAAAGAAGCGATGGCGACCCTGAGCCAGCACATTGATGGCGGGTTCTCTGCTATCGACACGACAACAGGGAAGATGAAACCGCTCCGGAAGATTCTGCTGGATTTGCGAAAGGGTTTCAAAGGCCTCGACGAAGCCACGCAGGGCAAAGTTGCCTCTGATCTTGCCGGACAGGAAGCCATGTCTGGCTTACTGGCTATCGTCAACGAATCGGATGACAAGTTCGAACGGCTGACGAAAGCCATCGACGGTTCACGCGGTGCCGCGGATAAGATGGCAAAGACTCGCCTGGATAATTTGGCGGGCGATCTGACCTATCTTTCCAGCGCATGGGACGGGCTGACGAAAAATCTGCTGAGTGGCCACGTATCTAGCGGCCTTCGCGATTTGGCGCAGGAGGGTACGAAGCTCTTAAATCGGATCAACGAAAATATCAAGGACGGGCTGGATTTTAGTGACGTATTTGATATAGTCGGGACGCTCGTCATCGATCTGAAGAACAAGTTCCTGCAGCTTGATGGCGTAGGCTCCGTTCTAGCCGGCGGGGCGCTGGCCGGGGCGCTCTATAAGATCGCAAAGTTGACGAAGAACGGCGTCGATGCTGTCTCCAGTGTGCTGCATCCTAAGCCTGGCGGCATTGCCGGTGGCAGGAACGGTGCATTAAATGACATGGTGGTGTCTGCCAACACAGTTATCGTCAATGGTACGGTAAGCTCTGGCGGCACAGGCATTGGCGGGGCTGGCTCTATCCCCGGTACAAAAGCGGATGGGAAGATTGATGCAGGGAAAGCCGCCCGGTACGGAAAAATCTTCGGACGCGTCATGATGGGCGCTGCTCTTGCCACTTCTGCTTACGAGGTCTACCGTGCAGCGCCGGAAGAACGTGGCGCTGCAGCCCTAAAGGCGGGCGGCTCACTTGCCGGCATGTATGCCGGTTCCAAAGCTGGTGCGCTGGCCGGCGGGGCCATCGGAGGTGCTTTCGGCGGCATAGGGGCCGTTCCCGGCGCACTGATAGGCTCGATTATCGGTGGACTGGGTGGCAGCGTTTTCGGCAACTATATCGGGAACGGTCTTGCTAATGGCACTTTTGGTGCAGGCCGTCTGCAGTCTATGAAAGAAGCGGCCATGTATCGGGACAATGCGTCCCGCGGTATGACCTACGAGGACTATGACGACATCACTAAAACCATGGAGCAGGCAACGGAAGAACGCTCGAAGGTGATCGGAGACTTGTGGAATAACGTCTGGGACGGACTCAAGGCGCACGGACAGGAAGCCGTCGAGTCTATCAAAGGACAGTGGAGTGATGTGGCGGGCTGGTATGACGCTTCCGTCTGGGATCCTATTGACGCCAGCGCAGGGACTACGGGGGCTGACATCGGATCCGCGTTTACGGATGCGTGGAGCTCAGTGCAGGGTGCATGGAGCGGCGCAGCAGCATGGTTTGAAGCAAACGTCATGGCACCGATTTCCTCTAAAGTTTCGCAGATTTCTGCCAGTGCTATGAGTCATTACTCTTTTGGAAGCGATGGCACTGTGCGTGTCGGTGACAGCGTGCCGATGGACGCCGTAGGGGATATGCATTTCTCTGGCGGTTTGGCACAAATCAATGAACACGGTGGCGAACTCATCGACCTGCCGCAGGGCAGCCGGATCTATCCGGCGGGGAAAACAGCACAGATCATTTCCCGTGAAGTACAGAATTCGACCGCATCTGGGAACTCTGTCATGGTTACGGGAAATACGTTCGTTGTGAGAAACGAAGCCGATATGGATAAAATCGCTTATACCATCATGAGAGCCCTCGAACAGGGCTATGCAAACTACGGAGGTGCGTAATGAAAGCATGGGGAGCACTTGGTACCGCGTTAAATATCGCCTCCGCAATCTTAGGTGGAGACAGCTCGAAGCGGCAGATCATTCTTTCTTGCGAAACAGAAAAAGTCACGCTGCCTGTTACGCCGCGTGTATACGAGGTATCTACAGGGCAGGGGAATAAGGTTGTCAACGTCGAGCAGGTAGGCGAGGCACTCGTCTTTGGGCTGCCTCAGGCGCAACGGATTTCTTTCCAGTGTTTTTTCCCAGCTTCGGTACATGACTACCCCTTCGTAGTTGGGGATGCACTCGAACCGTCTTTTTTCGTCGAAAAACTAAGGAAGTGGAAGGAAAGCAGAAAGCCTGTCAGAATCATTATCACTGATTCGCCGGTCAACCTTATGACCGGTATCATGAAATTCGATTACAAAGAACAGGATGGAAGTCGGGATATCTACTACGCTTTGACTCTCACTGAGTACAAGGATCTGAATACGCCACTTGCCAACAACAATAAGCAGGTAGATAAGACCACGGGCTTGAAAGACCGCCCATCGCCGGACAAAAAGGCAGATTCGGCAGCTAAACTGAAAAAGGCGAAGGATGTGGTGGACGTGGCCAAGAAATGCTACGGGCAGGCCAACAAATGGCGTCGTATTGCCCAAAGCAATGATCTGAAAGATTTGGCTATTAATAACGCTGATAAGATTGGCAGGTTGATCATCAAATGATTGTCAAGCACGAATACATAACGACTGATAGCGATGGAAAAAAGGCTCAGCATGTAGATGACATCACGCAGCTAATCAGCCGCATCGAGTGGTCCGGGGCCCGTTTGCAGGCTGCACGGCGCCTTGTTTTTGATGTGGTACAGGACTATCGAGATCCTAACCTACCTAATCATCCATTGGATAATGGCGATACGGTGTATGGGTACGATGAGGACGGCACGCTTCGCTTCCATGGGCATATATTTCATCTGGAACGGGACGTGCAGGCGTCCAAAGTCTCTGTCACTGCCTATGACAATTTGTTTATCCTGAATAAAAGCAAAACTACACGTAAATTTACAGATATGACACCGGAAAGTATTACGGCATCGGTCTGTAATGAGCTGGGAATCGAAACGGGCAATGTCCTTGCTACAGGGGCACCCGTTTCTTTCATTGCCGTCAGGAAATCTGGCTATCAGATTATTCTCATGGCTTATACCGAGGCGGCGAAGCAAACCAAGAAGAAATACGCCCTGCTGATGAACGGCAGTAAGCTGGATGTAGTCGAAAAGGGAACTCTCATCGAGGACTTCGAAGCCAATGGGTATACCAATGTATTGAATGAGCGGTTTGCCGAAAGCATTGAAAACATGGTGAATCAGGTCGTGATCACTGATGCAGAGGGGAATGCCACCGGCTATCAATCCAAAGATGACCAAATCAAAAAATATGGCTTGATACAGGATGTATATAAGACCAATCCAAAAGCCAATGCACAGCAGGAAATCGAATCGTTGCTAAAAGGCCCTGATAGAACCGGCACCTTAGATATGCTGGGCGATTATCGGGTGGTAGCTCCCTATTCCATTGCCGTGCAGGAGCAATATTTCAAAGGCCAGTTTTGGATCAAGAGCGATAGCCATATCTTTGAGAATGGTATGCACACCATGAAACTGGAACTGGAATTTGAAAACATTATGACCAAAGAGGAGGCGGGAGCCAATGGCGGATAAAATTCCAACTATCGAGCAGTCGGCCAATCGCATGATCGGGTTGATGCACCAGGCAGGGAAAGACGAGCAGGTGCAAATGGCTCAGATGGGTATCGTGCGATCGCCGCCTCCTGATATCGCTATTGATGTCAACACTATCCAGCTCCACAAGGAAGATGTTTATATCTCCAGATACCTCATGCCCGGTTATACCAGGCACATGGTAGGCGAGACGTCCTATCGTGGCGGTGGTGGCGGTTATGCGGAATACGCCAGCCACAATCATCCTATTGATAACGATGAGACATGGACGGATACGCTAAAGCCGGGAACTATCGTCCTGGTGATACCTTTGGAAGGTTCAAAGAATCTAGAAGGAAATCAGCTATATTGGATAGCAGATAGCGGGGTGAAACTATGAGTGAAGCGTTTCCTTTTGTCGGTGCCAGCGAGGCTTTGCTTCAGGCTTCCTCTGATACGCAGGATCTACCGTTATTTAAAGAATTCGCATGGGATTTTGAAAAGAATTGTTTTCTGTATGACAAATCGGGGAAGCATATCCTGCTAGAAGGCACCGAGGCTATCAAGATATGGGTATATAAAGCATTGGCCACAGAACGCTATACATACCTTGCTTATTCGTGGCAGTACGGTATTGAAATCAAGCCATTTATAGGATTGGTGATGGGAGTACAGGAACGAATCAGCGAGCTGAAACGAATGATTACGGAATGCCTTATGGTAAATCCCTATATTCTATCCATCAATGATATTTCATTTTCACAGGAAGGGCGAAAGGCGACAGTAACGATTGACCTGACAACGGTCTATGGGGAGGTGAGTGCGTAATGTATGTAGCTAGAGATCAGAACGAAATCCTGCAGGAATTGCAAAGACAAAGCGGGATTGAAGCGTCGAAAATCGAAGGAACCTTTGAAAATGATGTGTTGGCGTCCAATAGCTTTGAGTTTGCGAAGAGCGAAGTCGAAATTGAGCAGCTCTATAAGGCTGCCTTTGCGGATACATCATGGGGTGAATACTTGACACTTCGCGCCGCGGAGTTCGGCATTGATAGGAAGCCGGCTGTTAGAGCCATCGGGGTCCTGACTATCACCGGTACCAAAAGTATCATCGTCCCGCAGGGCTCCGTATTTTCAACCGACAATAATGTATATTTTACGACTGATGCAGCAGGTACCATCGCTGATAACGGGACCGTAGATGTAAAAATCACGGCGCAGATCGCCGGTACTTCGGGTAATGTGGAGGCCAACACCATCGACAAGATCCCTATGAGTATTCCGGGGGTGTCGAAAGTCATCAATAAGGATGCTACCCATGATGGGTTTGAAGAGGAAACAGACGAATCTCTCTTGAAACGGTACTTGGTACATGTCAGAACGCCTGCCACGTCGGGGAATGTGATGCATTATAAGGAATGGGCCCTCTCCGTAGCTGGCGTGGGGGATGTGAAAGTCATTCCCCTATGGAACGGCAATGGCACGGTCAAGGTGTTGGTTACCGACGTCAATAAAAATGCAGCCAGTCAGGAACTGCAGAAAAAGGTGGCTGATTATATCGAGACGGTACGGCCCATCGGTGCCACTGTGACCGTGACAACACCTGAATATCTCAGCATTAATGTCACTGCCAATGTAAGTGTGAATGCCGCATACTCGCAAAATTATGCCGACATACTAAAAGATGCACTGAATGCTTATTTAGTAAATCTGGGATTTGATAGTGATTATGTATCCATTGCCCAAGTCGGCAAGGTACTGCTTAATAGTGGCGCTATTTCAGACTATGACTCACTAAAAATCAATGGTGGTATCAGCAATGTAAGGATCCCACCAGGATATCTACCCAGAGCTGGAGATATAGAGGTGACCAAGGTTGAATAGTCTATTGAGAATATCGGATAAGATAGATATCACTCGATATCTCCCTCCTTTTCTAAAAAAGGATCCTAATTTCCGCGCGGTGTGTGATTCTTGCTCATGGGAGCATGAAAATATCCGAAAAGCTATCCTTGATGCTTTGGACCAATTCTTTGTGGAACGAGCAACATGGGGATTGGAGATGTGGGAAAGGGTATTAGGAATACCCACAAATCCCCTTGAAAGTACTGAGATGCGTAGAAAGACCATACGACTAAAGTTGCGGCAGCCAGGAAGCGTAACCGATGAATTCATGACAAAACTGGTAAACCAGTACATATCCGACGCGCAAGGAGTTGTTCTGTCATTCCCTAGTGAATACAGAATTGAAATACTCTATCATGGCGGAACAATTCTGGATTATTCCAAATTGCGAGACGCAATCAATCTTTATATACCTGCTCACATTGGGTATAAGCTGGTGACCATCACCAAGGCAGACCTTGAATATCATGGAGCCGGAACTGTGCAGTGTTTCCGGAAAAATCTTGTTGATATGTCTGTGAAGTACAGCATCAATGTTGATGATTCACCACGCTATATTGCTGGCGCAGTCGTTCATAATTACAAGCTCATTAAAATTTCGGGGGGCAATAGACCATGGCTAAATTTCCAAATCTAACCTTTACATCTCAGGGCACGCAAATGCTTGTCCAGGCTCAAAATTCTCATACGTTAACTTTTACTTGCGGGAAACTCGGTTCCGGTGTTCTTGCAAATTCGGATGATATCTCCAAATTCACGGATTTGAAATCTCCGAAAATGACACTGCCGATTGTCAGCAAGGATGACAGCAACCCTGAAAAAATCGTCCTGACTTTTGATACATCGAATTCGGCGCTGGAACAGGGATTTGTTTCCAGGGAAATCGGCATCTTTGCTAAACTCGATAACGGATCCGAAACTCTGTATGCCTACTCCAATGCCGGCAACAACTACGATTACATTCCGAGCAAGGATACTCCATCCGATGAAAACCGTCTGGTCGTCAATCTGATAGTCAGCTCTTCTGCCAATATCTCTGTGCAGATTGACAAATCTATCGTCTACACGCATAAGAGCGATGTGGAAGAGATGATTGCCACTCACGATGCGTCCGACACGGCTCATGAAAACCGGTTCAAGCTGTTTGAAAAAATTTCTGATTTTGCTGATGACATCATCAAGAAGCTGGCTCTCACCACAGCCATCAGCGCGATTACAGCGCTTGAAACGAATTCGTGGTTCGGGCAGCTCCTCAAGATGGTACTGACGGCATCCGGAGTGAAGTACAATATCGCACAAAATGGGTATGTCTGCCTGGGGAGTTTCTTTGGCGGGCTAATTATACAGTGGGGAAATAACATTTCGGTCACAGGCAATGGATACGGGGCGAGTATGGAGTACCCGATTACTTTTGCTAATAAAGCTTTAGCCGTAATACCTTATGATGTTAATGGCGGTTGGACTGACAGCGCAACTCCATATGTACATGCAGCATGGTACCCTGGAGAAGGTTCTGATAATGACGGAAATGACAGGCGATGGGCAAGAGTAGGATTTTCAGAAAAAAGTTCACTTTTCGGAGCATACAGATATATCGCTATCGGCAAATAGCAATACCTGAGAACCCTCCCATGTTTGAGGATACTGTAGCGAAGCGAATTGTATTACCATTAGAAAAACTAGGCTTATATGTTGCTATATATCTATCACCTACTGATGTGCCGTTCGACTCGCTGGTATCGTAATCAGTTGCGAAAACGTGAAAGACGCTTTTTACAGCCAAAGGTAAAATCCAATTGCAATAGTGATCACTCCCCATTCCCACATTTCCCCACTGTTTATTCGCCAACTGAAAACCACCATAGCTTATCTTTAAAGCTTTGTGTGGCTGACGTAGCTGCGTAGCTGTAAAAGCTTGATAAGCTTACGTCCGCAAAATCAACACCAGGGACAGCAGGAGAATATCGTGCGTTTCACTGAGACACCAGCACCACGAATACGGTTCGATGGAAGGCAATATTAAACGAAGTGGTACGTTCTGCGTTGGTTTGTCCCCACTGTATACTGGTTGTTTTCGGAGGAGAGAACTATGGAGAATATGCACGGCACCTAAAAAGATTTGCTTTTATTACAATCCAATATTTACGCTGTTTGTGGGCATTTCTAGGAATCAGTAATTCTGGAATCACTGTATTTTCATCGGATTTGCTGGAAACAGTAGTAACAACCACGAAATCACAAAATATAAAGTGAAATCGTGGTTGCTCCCTTTCTACAGTAGCGCATTAGTAACATTATTTTAATAGCCCAATGCATTTCCGGAGCTGACGAATATTTTTGTGGGTATAGACGCGTTCGGTGACATCGCCGCCCGCGTGCCCTAAGATGCGTCTCTTGGCCGTTTCATTGGCCCCAGCATTGTCTAGCAAAGTAGCTACGGTGTGACGGCAATCATGCGTTGTGTGACCCGTCGCGTTGATGAGCTGCATCACGGCACGCCATACGATGCAATAGCGGCTGTAGTCATAGGGCCTTCCGCTTGCATCAGTAATCAGAGCGGTTCCGGGTGAATCCATCCGGCATACCACAAGCGGCATTATACGGCTATGGATGGGGATGACTCTGATGCCAGCAGCCGTTTTGCTCTTGGTGATACGGATGTAATGCTGCCGCATATTGACATCACTCTTTTGAAGAGCCAGCATTTCTCCGACTCTCATACCCGTATAGAGCAATATCAGCACAGTATCAACGTTGGCCGCATCAATGTTCTTCCATAAGCGGTTAATTTTTTGTCGGCTAAACGGCTTGTGTGGCCTGACCTGCTTGTCCTTTCCGATGGATAAGAGGGGAGCATAGTTCTTGTTGGTAAGCTCGATTTTGCTGGCGTACTGAGAGAGTAATGAAATAAGTGATCGCACTTTTTTAAGCGAGCTGTACGACAGCCCGCTTTTTCTCATGTCATCCATGATTCTTTGATAGTCCATGTATTTCAGTCTGGCAAATGGTTCCTGGTGCAGGGATGAGAGATGCTTAAATGAGTTTTCATAGCTGCACAGGGTTGACCGTGATGGAACGGTATCTGCCGTATGTGCTGGCAGCCATCGATGGTATAGTTCTTCCAATGTGATTTGATGCCCAGGGAGGGAGTGATGATTATGAGTCTTGTTGTAGTCAGCTTGAAAGATTTCAGCGTCAATCTGGTTGGTAAAATATTCAACAGGTCTTTGCTTACCATTCTCCGATATTACAAAAACAAACGGCCTCCTCCGGTTCCCGGACAGCCGTTTGATGCAACCGTATCCATTTGGTTTACGCATAATAAAAACCTCCTTCATGGAGGCCATTTTACTACAGGAGGATTAGTGAATGAACGGTACGAATGTTGATTATTACGTTTCCGGATTCGATACAGCTGGTAAACGTATTGGGTCGCTCATCTGTGACTTTGACCCTAATAAAGGCAAAAATGCAGCGAAGTTAGCTGCATTGAAGGAAAAGGCCAAAACCTTGTTTACGGATGCGGCCGTTGTAGATGTCGTTTCCGCATCAGATTACAACCAGTACCTGACTGGCGAATATGTACGAGGTGCAGATGGTAAACCGACTGCATACATTGCACCGGAGCCAACAGCCGCAGAAAAGAAAGCGTCTGCTATTGCTACGATTAAAGCGAAGTACCAGCCGATTTTGGACAACCTTGTAGAAGCAAGGGTAAAAGCGGCTATGCTGGGCGCTGATACATCGAAAATTGACAGCCAGTATAAAACCACACTTGCCAATATGGCGGCTGAAATTAAAAACGCATAGGAGGGAATAAAATATGGATTTTAGCGATGCATTGAAAAACGTCAAAACCGGAAAGAAGATTTTCAGATTAGGCTGGAATGGCAAAGGAATGTTTGTTGTTTATCAGACGGGATATCCAAATGGTATTCCCTGTAACCATCAAACTGCACTTGCGTGGGGCATGAATGAAGGTGACTTGTTCAAATGTAACCCGTATTTGCAGATTAAAATCGTTAATGGGTCACATTCCATGTGGGTCCCGTCTGTTGACGATATTCTTGCAGACGATTGAGAAGTCATTAGATAAGGAGGAATGAATCATGGAATTTTGCGAATACTGCGGAAACCTTTTGACCGATGACGGACGCTGCCCATGGAGTGATTGCCCACATAACGCAATTATCGATGCGATGGCAGAAGCTGAAAAAGAAGACGAAGGAAAGCAGAGTAAAGAAAAAGGAGCCTAGATATGTCAGCTCTAGATAGTATTGCAGCGGTTTTGGCTATTGCAACAACGCTCAGCGGAGCATTTAGCTATATCGTCATTCGTCCGCTTCAGAAAGCGATTGACGTCAACAGCAATGTGCTGACAGAGCTAAAAAAAGAGCTCGAACGGAGTGCTGCAGATCGCCGCTCTCTTGACGTTCGAGTCTCTAAGCTAGAGGAAGCACATCAAATCAACAAAGACCGCATAGGTCATATTTTGGACCGCCTAGATCATATGAAGGAGTGAGTGGACGTGGGAAGAATCAGAATGTGGAGCACCATGCTTTTTTACGAAAATGGGGAGCTGTCTTATACTCGCCTGATTTCCGCCATCTTTGTCATCGCGTTCCTTGTGGTCAGTGCTTACTTGGTACTGACTCACACTTATTGGCAGAACTATGACACCTTTGCTTCATTAACTGGTGGTGGCGGTGGAGCTACGCAGCTTGTAAATAAATTTATCAATAGCAAGTACAACAGTGTGCAGGGCGGGTATGATAGCAAGAGATAGGAGGTAGAGATAAATGCTGGTAACCGATTTAAGCGACTGGAATTATCATATCAACTGGTCACATATGATTGGCGAAGGTGTAGAGGGTGTTATCGTAAAAATCAGTGAAGGGCGCACGCTCTCTGAACTTCACGGCAAACACATTGCGGGAGCCACTGCCCGTGGACTCCCGTGGGGCGTTTACTGCTACACCCACGCACAGACCACAGAACGGGCGGAAGAAGAGGCGGAGGTCGTCATTGAAGCACTGGGTGCTTTGGGATACGGAGCGCCGCCCTTGGGAATTTGGATCGATGTAGAAGCCCCAGAGACTATCGGACAGGATAGGGAAGATGTGACCGCCATCTGTAGTGCCTTTATTTCCACATGCAACGCGGCGGGATACTCTGCGGGCATCTATGCGAGCCTGTCTACCTTGACCGACTGCCTGAATCTGAATGATCTAGCTGATTATGTGCCCACCTGGTGCGCCCAGTATGACGATGAATGCAATTTCTATGACTATTTCCCTGGGCGCATTCTGCAGGGCTGGCAATTCACGGATGCATTCAAAATTGACGGCCGCATTTACGATATGAGCGAATGGTATTAAATGGAGGGGCAATGTGGACATTGAAAAGCACTATACGGCTATTTGTATCAGCGTGGCTGCTCTGCTTACTATTGGCGTGTGGTTCTACGGCGCATGCCGAAACGATGTATCAGATCTCAGAAGAGGAGCTGACGACACTCGAGCAGGACTTGAATCAGCTCGCGAAGAACAACGAGACCAAGCAGCAGCTCTTGACCGAGCAGAGGGAGCAATTAGAGGCAGTGCAGAAAGAGCTGACCGCGTCCAAAGTCTTGAACGAAGCGACGCAGAAATCATTAGAGAGAGCAAATCAATCCTTGACCGAGTTGGAGAAAGAGGCCCGGCACAAGGTACAGGTGAAGGCTAGGCAGCGTAATTTGTGGATAGGAGCCACGGCCTTGATGATGTATGCATATATAAAAGGAAAATAAGTAAAGAGCTACCACAATAAGTAAAGAGCTACCACTAATCTACCGATGGGGGTTCTGATAGTAGAAATTATTATCGAGTCTGTCGGACGATGATACATTTTGGGGCGCCATGTGTTTTTAATTGGTGCCAGATTGCAGGGAATGCCTCCATGGATACTTATAAAACTCTGCTGCGCTTTTGTGATGGAAGTGATCCTTTTTCGAAAAGAGGGTTACTTTTTTCGTGTATTGTCGATGACAGGGATACGATGATTCCGCACAGAGCCTGGATGCCCTTCCTCGTTCTTTTTACATGTGCGACTTTTTCTTGCTTTTTCTCTCATTTATTGCTAAAATAACATATGTCGATATTGCGGGCCTATAGCTCAGTTGGTTAGAGCAGGCGGCTCATAACCGCCCCGTCCCAGGTTCGAGTCCTGGTGGGCCCACCATACAGTTCGTACTCGAACCCGATTCTTTACGAGAAAGGGTTCGGGTACGTTTTTTGTTTATCGGAGGTTTTGCGGCGAGAGTATGCAGAGCGGTAAACGAGCAAAGGCAGGGTATCACTATGACGGTGGTGTCCTGCCTTTTGTGCTATATGGCGCGTTTGAGGGTAATCGCTGCGCACGTGCGTACCGGGAGAGCCTGTACACCTCTGGCAAGGTGTAATAGCACACTAGACTTTGTGCCAAAGTTTGTGTGCCAAGGGGCCAAGCCCCTTAGAATCCCTGCGGAGCGTGTACGCACGTACGCAGAAAAATGGCAAAATTTCACTATATCGGGGCGTTCTTTCATGGAGGAGTGTAGTATACTCGGCTTAGCCCAGTAAATAGGAATTTGTAGGTGCGATTGATGAAAATTATTGAAGTTAAAGAAAATAAAAAACAATATCTTGATTTGCTCCTATTAGCAGATGAGCAGGAAGATATGGTTGACCGTTATCTTGATAACGGCAAGAT